>JADMIO011398558.1_pt1 | contig 126911 bp, 131 predicted proteins | sample 8958161 | NCBI WGS metagenome assembly JADMIO01 (sample SAMN16585339, study PRJNA669376) | soil metagenome | isolation source: Crop rotation soil | place: USA: Cullars Rotation, Alabama | collected 2011
CCGCGACTTCAAGTCACGTGAATTCCAAGCTTCGGATCCCACTGTGCTGGAAAGGCCGGCGCCGGCGCACACGCCCTCCACGGCGGCAATGATCGGCTGCGGGGCGGCGCGCATCGCCTTCACAAGGTCCCCGGTCATGCGCGTGAAATTCAGAAGGCCCGGCATCTCCATCTTGACCAACGGGCCGATGATCTCGTGCACGTCGCCGCCGGAGCAGAAATTGCCCCCTGCCCCGCGCATGACGACCGCCTTAACAGCGGGCACATAAACGAGGTTGCGAAACGCATCCCGCAACTCAGCGTAGGACTCGAAGGTCAACGGATTCTTCCGCTCGGGGCGATTGAGCGTAATGGTTGCGACCCCGTCTGCGAATTCCCACAGGAAGTGCGTCGGCGCGAAGCTCGACGGATTCATATTTGCTCTCCGGCGTTGCCCTTGTCGCGCAGGTTAAACTACTTTCGCGGGCAAAGGAGAAGGGCTTGGCCGACAAGGACAAACACGCATTCGTCACCGGCGGCGGCAGCGGCATCGGGCTTGCGATCGCCAAGGCGCTGAGCGGCGGGGGATGGCGCGTCACCATCGCCGGGCGCGGGCAGAAGAAGCTCGATTCGGCTGCGGCGAAAATTGCGCATGTGCGCGCACGGGCGTTGGACGTGACCGACGTCGACGCCGTGAAGGCCGCGGTCAAATCGGCGCAGGAAGAGAGCGGGCCGATCGGGCTCCTGGTCAACAATGCCGGCGGCGTGACATCAGCCTCGTTCGAGAAGACCACCGTTGAGGACTGGCACCAGTCGCTGGAGCTGAACCTCATGGGCGCAGTGCACTGCACGAAGGCCGTTCTGCCGGCGATGAAGTCGGCCGGCTGGGGCCGGATCGTCAACGTCGCCAGCACGGCCGGTCTCGTCGGCTATCGCTATGTCTCCGCTTATGTCGCGGCGAAGCACGGGCTTGTGGGATTGACCAAGGCGCTCGCGCTCGAGGTGGCGAAGTCCGGCGTCACCGTCAACGCGATCTGCCCTGGCTATACGAACACCCAGGTCATCGCAACAGCGGTGGACACCATAGCGAGCACGACGAGCCGCACTGCCGCCGAGGCGCTGGCAACGTTCGCGGCGACGAACCCGATGGGGCGGCTCGTCGAGCCTGAGGAAGTCGCCGCCGCCGTCGTTTGGCTTGCGTCCGAAGAGGCCGCCGCCGTCAACGGGGTCGCGCTGCCGATCGCCGGCGGCGAGGTGACCTGATGCTCATCCCCTCCCCCTTGCGGGTAGGGGCAGCGGGACTAGGATCGCATCATGACTGACGCGCCCAGCTTCCCCGACGCCTTCAACATGGCGGACTACTTCGTGTTCGCCAACGTCGAGGCGGGGCGTGGGGCGAAGACGGCGATCTTCTTCGAAGGGCAGTCGATCACCTATGCGGAGGTCGCCGATAAAGTGATGCGCGTCGCGCGCCACTTGGTGAGCGATGGGTTGTTGCCGGAGCAGCGCGTGCTCGTGTGCATGCAGGACCGGCCGGAGTTCGCCTATGCGTGGTTCGGCGCGCTGAAGGCCGGCGCGGTCGTGACGCAGATCAATCCTGTCCTGCCCGCGACCGACTACGCGTATTACCTCGAGTATGTGAAGCCGCAGTTCGTGTTTGTCGACGAGCAGAGCCTGCCGGAGTTCGACAAAGCGCTCGTGAACTCGCGCCATTGCGGGCGGGCGATGGGACTCGACAACGTGATCGTGGTTGCGAGCCAGGGCGGCGCGCACAAGACGTTTGAGGCTTGGCTCGCCCGGACGCCGCGCGACGGCGCGGAGCCATGGCCGACGCGCAAGGACGATCCTGCGGTGTGGCTCTTCACCAGCGGGACGACGGGACAGAGCAAAGGCGCGGTGCATTGCCATTTCCACTTCCCGTACAACACCGAGGTCTACGCCAAGCGGTTCATCGGCGTGCGCGAGAGCGACGTCACGATCTCAGGCCCGCGCCTCTTCTTCGGCTATGCGACGGGGACGAACCTGATGTTTCCGTTCGCGGTCGGCGCGACGACCGTGTTGTTTCGCGAGCAGGCGACTCCCGAGCTGTTGTTTGCGTTGATCGAAAGACACAAGGCGACGGTGTTCACGAGCGTGCCGACGCTGATCAACAAGATGCTGCAAGCGCCGGCGAGCGAACGGCGCGACATCGCCAGCGTGCGCTTTATGTGGAGCGCGGGCGAAGCCCTGCCGCGCGAGCTTCACGAGCGCTGGGACAAAGCGTTCGGCGTGCCCATCATCGACGGCATCGGCAGCGCGGAGAGCTTTCATATCTATATCAGCAACCGGCCCGGCGACGTGCGGCCCGGCAGCCTCGGCAAACTGGTGCCGGGTTACGAGGCCAAGCTCGTGGACGACGACGGCAATGCCGTCGCGCAGGGCGATGTCGGCACGCTTTGGCTCAAGGGCGACAGCGCGGCGCTCTACTACCAAGCGGCATACGAGAAATCGAAGCAGCATTTGCGCGGCGGCTGGATCGTCTCCGGCGACAAGTTTCGCCAAGACGCCGACGGCTATTGGCACTACGAAGGCCGCGGCGACGATCTGATCAAGAGCGGCGGCATCTATGTGAGCCCGATCGAGGTCGAGAACTGCCTGATGCAGCACCAGGCGGTGCGCGAATGCTGCGTCGTCGGCAAACGCGATGACGCGGGGCTCGAGAAGCCGCTCGCGATCGTGGTGCTCAAGGAGGAATTCCGGACCTCGGCCGCGCTCGACGGCGAACTCATCGCCTTCGCCAAAGCGCGGATCGCGCGCTACAAGGCGCCGCATTGGGTGAGATTCGTTGACGAGCCCCTGCCCCGCAACGATCGCGACAAGGTCGATCGCAAGAAGCTGAAAGCGGAGCACGGCTAGCGGAGAGTCGGGGCCGCGTGTCGCGGCAAACTCGACGCCCTACAGCGACGTGTCGAATGAGAGCAGGAAGGCTTCGTCGTCCTTCTGGCGGTCAGGCGCGTCAGTCGTGCGATGATCGTCGAGGCGGCGGCGGTATTCGGCCTTAAGATTCAGATCGGGCCGATCGAGCGTCTTCTGCACGTAGTTCGATAGATCGACCGACGCCGAGAGATTGTACGACATCGAGCGTTGGCTCCAGGGGTCGCCTGCTTCATCGAGCGCAAATTCGTCGCGGCTGTGGCCAAGCCTGAAATTGATCCTCGGGCCCGATTTGGGCGTGTAGGCGAGTGAGAGATTTGCCAACACGTAGGTGTCGTTAAAGCTAAGCTCAGAGATATCGAAGACCGAAGCCCCAACTCCAAGCCGTAGATCGCCTCGCTTTATTGTATGCGTGACGTCGAAAAGCTGCTCGATGCTCCCCGGCGTAGCGACCAACTCCGCAGACTCTTCGTTGCGCCAATATAGCGTGGTGGTCTCACCGAGCCTGCCACTCCAGTTCAGCAGCACCTGAAATTCGAACAGCAGATTGTCTGCGCCGCCGGCAAGCGGATAGATCTGCCGGCCCGTCTCCAAATCAACCGAAACCAGCTCGGGAACGACTGCGGCAAGCAGTCCGCCCTCTGCTACGACTTCCCGCAGCAATAGCTCCGGCATCGTCTCGAACGAGATCGATTTCGTGTCCTCGCTGCTTAGGGGCGATGCAGACGGCTGCATAGGCGAAATTCGATCGATACGCCACTTTGTGATGCTGATATCAATGTCGTTCCATTCGAACGTGAGGCGCTCGGTTTCGCGGTCCAGCGAGCGGTTGGAGAAGGTTTCCAAACTGGCGGACAGCGCTGTGTCCCAAACCTTGAACTGGCTCCACAACCGAGCCCGCTCGCCTGGAATGGAAAGCGCCTGTTTCGGTCGTCCGCCAGCGTTGGCGACATACTCTTCATCGACCGATGCGAGTTCGCCGTTGGCAAGCCAACGCAGTTCAGGCGTATCAACTAGTCTTGCTTCGAACCGATGCCAGCGCGCTGCGCCCGCTTTCTCCGTTGCCGAAAAGGTTGGACCGCCGTGGCCGGCGTCAATCCAGGTCAACTCGCCCTGCGCCCATGACACATCTGTGCTCAACGTGATGCGCCCTTCGAACAGCCGGTCGATGAAGCCTACAGTCGCGGCCGTGTTCGTCTCGCTGAACTCAAACGCCGGATTCTGAATGCGCTCTACCGTCAGCGCCTGAGAAGTGGCCAGCTTGCCGATGCCGACGCTGACTTCGACTGTGCCAGCGACCGTTTCGAATTCTTTTGTTTTAAGCTTGAGACTTCGCGTGACCTCTTGGCTTGCGCAAATTGACAATTGAGGCGTTTGTCGACCTGTTTCGTCATCGAGCGTGCTGCCGCACTGCCCGCCGTCGGTCGCCATGGCTTCGACGACGAAAAACTCTTCGTTGTTTTGGTTGGCGTTGCGAACGCTCGATTCAAGCTGAGCGCTCTTGGCTGGCGCCAGGAGGTTCACCTCAAGGGGCCCCGCATAAACCTGAGAGAATGGCGTGCAGAGAAAAAGCGCAGCGCTGATAAGCGGCGCTCTCAAAGGCAATATCCGGCGCCCCCTCGCCATTGGCTGGCTCCGTCCATCCTTGCTGGTCACTAAGCGGCGCAAGACCCTGTATCTTGCGCCGCCACGGCTTCATTTTCGCAACAACTAGCCGCCGTTGTTCCATTTGCCGAGAGCGGCGACGCATTGCCCGAGGTTCTTGAACCCGTAGTACTCGAGGTAGCCGTAGTCCTTCAGCAGTTTGCACCACACCACGCTGCCTCGATTCGATTCGAAGTAGCTCGTGCAATCTCCGTGACTTGAAAAGTACCACGAGAAATCGCCGTTGGCCGTGCAGTACTCGCTTCCATTGAAGCCATCGGCGCTGGCCGGGCCGGCGAACGCAAACGACAACGCGACGACGCTCACCGCGCCGATAAGCAGCTTCTTCATGTGTCACTCCGAAGTTCTTGATTTGATTCCCCGGAGCGGCCAGAGGTCCCCTGGGCCGCCCGTTCGATAGATGCGTGCGCGCGTGCGCTGCTCCATCCAACGCAGGAAATGTATCCTAGGCGCGACAAATCAGAAAGCGGTATTTCTCACAAGCGTTATATGAAACTGCACGCGTGCGAAGTCGATCACCAATTTGCTTGCGACGAGAGTCGCACCTTGTGTTTGACGAATCGAACACACACTCGACTCGTCGCGCGAGAGCTGTGCGTTGTTCGTTCGTAATTGATTCTGGCAAGCAGCGCGCATGAGGCGAAGACACTGAGCGCTCGCGCCCGGACAAGAGGCTTTTGCGTTGACCCGGTTGACTCCGAATGACTCGCAATCCCTCGCAGGAGAAGATGTGCCGTGTTCGTTCCGGATTGATTCGCAAACGCGGGGCGCGATTGAGCTGCGCCACGCAATTCCGTCAAGCGCCGCGGCGTTCGACAAAATGTGGAACGACCCTTACGCGGCCCAAGACCATCATTGTGGTTCTCGTCGCCCCGCACAACAGAGTGGCGACTAGGCGTTGAACGATTCGTCGAAAGCGTGCGAGCATCGCGCGGCAGGCCGCATCAAACGCAAGCCCAGCGTGCCGATGGCGCAAAGGTCGCAAAACCGCGGCGCATAGGATAAGGAAAAAAAGAGTCTGCGAGATGCTCACGCTCCCAGGAGTAAGGCCGTGAAGCGCATCGTGTGCTTTGGCGAGGTTCTGTTCCGGATGGCGGCGCCGGGGCGCGAGCTGTTGCTGCAGTCGCCGCGGCTCGATGTGACGGTGGCGGGGGCTGAGGCCAACGTTGCGGTGGCGCTCGCTTCCTTCGGGCACGCTGCGCAAATGCTGACGGTTCTGCCGGAGAATGCGCTTGGCGGCGCTGCCCTCAACGAATTGCGGCAGCATGGCGTGGATGTGTCGGGGATCAAACGCCTGCCCGGGCGCATGGGTCTCTATTTCCTCGCCCAGGGCGCCGTGTGGCGGCCATCGGAGATCATTTACGACCGCGCCAACTCGGCGTTCGCCTTGGCGCCGCAGGCCTGCGATGTCGCTTCCGCGGTGAAAAACGCGCACTGGTTTCATATTTCAGGCGTTACGCCGGCGTTGGCGCGCGATTGCGCCAACGCAGCGATTGCGGCGATGCGGGCGGCGGCCGCGGCGAAGGCGCAGGTGTCGTTCGATGGCAACTATCGTTCGAAACTGTGGGAGTCGTGGCGGACAGAAGCGCCGGCGATCCTCAAACAGATGTTTGCCGAGGCCGACATCGTGTTCGGCGATGATCGCGATGTCGGGCTCGTGCTCGGAGCGACGTTCGAGGGTGCGCCAGAGGAACGCCGCTCGCGGGCCGCGTCGGCGGCGTTCGCTGCGTTCCCACGGCTGAAGCGGATCGCGTCGACCATTCGCGTGCAGCACAGCGTCGACGATCAAGATCTCGGCGCGGTGATGTTCACGCGCCAGGGTCAGTACGTGCAGCCGGCGGTCAGACTGACGTCGATTGTCGATCGCGTCGGCACTGGCGACGCGTTCGCCGCCGGCGTGATCCACGGCGTTCTGACCGGCATGAGCGATGCGGACGCCCTCGCCTTCGGCCACGCGGCGACTGTGCTCAAGCACTCAGTCGTCGGCGATTTCCTGACGCTCGGCGTCGATCACGTTCACGCGGCAATGGCGGGCGAAGGGCTCGACGTCAAACGCTGAAAAAGAATTTGCACACAGAGCCGCAGAGGCACAGAGAGAAAGCGAAAGCGCGGTTGGCGCAACGCTCGCTCCCGCGCTCTCTCTGTGCCTCTGTGGCTCTGCGTGCTTTTTCTTAAGGCGCGACGACCGATGCTTGCTTGGCCGGCAACGTTCGGTCGTTGAGCAGTGACGTGAAAGGGAAGCGCGTTTGGTCGGCGCGGCCGTCGCGGTTCAGCATCACGCGCGGCAACAGGAAGTCGTCGCGCGACGCGGCGAACGTGCCATTGATCGTCGAGAACGCAGCATCGAAGCCGGCCGAGCGCACCGTGCGCACTGCTTCGGGGCCGATATGCGCCGTGTTGCCAACCGGAAATGCGAAATAGCGGCAGCGACCGATCCGATCCTCGATCAGCGTCTTCGACGTCATCACCTGACGCTCAATCTCCTCTGCCGGCTGGCCGCGGTGAAGGATCGCATGCTCGTGACAGTGGGCGCCGATCTCGACGCCGGCATCGCGCATTGCAGCGACTTGAGTCCAGCTCATCGGGCGGTCTGAGTCGAATTTCGCATCGAGCTCGGCTTGGCGCGCCGGCCCGATCGTTTCGATCAGCGCCGCACAGAGCTTTCGAACCCCCTCCTGCGGCAGGCGATAGATCGCTTGGCCAAGGGCGTCGGACGCCGCCGCGCGAGATGCGTTGTCGGCGGTAAGGGCGAGGCGCTGCTCAACGCCAGGTAAAGCGTATTCGCCCTTGTCCGCGTGGTAGGCAAAACAGCGCGTGAGATAAGTCGGAAAGCGCGCGCCGGTGTCGATGTGGTGCGTGCTGATGAAAAGCGCGAGCGGTATCTCAAGTTCCCTGGTCACGGGCAGCAGCAGATCATGGTTGTCGACGTAGCCGTCGTCGGAGGTGAGAACGGCGACCGGCCGCTTGACCTTGCCGGCAGCGTGCATGGCAAGCGCCTCTTCGATCGAAACAAACGTCACCCACGACTTGAGCGCGTGCATGGTCGCTCGAAAGTCGTCCACCTTGAGATGAAGGCGTTGGACACGCGGGTCGACGTAGTCGCGCACGAGGCCGTGCATGTAGAAGACGGTCAGCCGGCCGAGAGCGCGGAAATTGCGCGGCGGAATCTTCATCAGCGCGGACTTGGCGAGAGAGCGGAGCATCGGCCTTATTTAGTCTAGGGTATGGCGCCCTGGCGGGAAAGAACGCCTGCTAATCTGCCTCCCCCTTGTGGGGAAGCGAAGCCGGAGGCGAAGCTGAGCGGGTGGGGGTAGCGGAGACTTGAGGCCCTACCCGCTCCACTCACAGCGTTCGCGTCGCTGGCCTCCCCACAAGGGGAAGGCGGACGAACCCTCGTGTTCACGCGGTCAAGCTGCCTGGAGCGAAAGGTCGACCTCGATCGAAATCTCGCGCATGCCGCGCATCAAGTGCTGGAGCGCGTCGAAATTCAGGCGGCCGGCGCGGGCGCGGCTCACCGTGAAGTCGAACATGCTGAGGCACTGCTCGATCATCGACAGGCGTTCGCCCAGCGACATGAAGTCGCCGCGCACGTTCTGCAGGAATTGCACGAACGGCTTCGGATCTTGCGCCGAGGAAATCAGCGCGTCGTACGCCGTATTGTAACGATCGAAGACGGCGCGCACCGACGCCCATGCGGCGCGCAGGCGTTCGCGCACGATCTTGCGATCGGTCTCATATTCCATGCGCGCCGCATCTTTCACGTATTCGACCGGCTGGGATTTCTTGACCACCCAATCGGCGAGCGCCTTGAGACGCGGCTGGCGAGCGGCGAACTCGCTCTGGAAGAACGAGACGCCGATCCAGGCATAGAAGACGTCGATCGCCTCTGCGTCGTCGATCATCAGTGCGCGCGACAGCGGCAAGAGGAATGCGGGGTCGTCGAGCTGCCAGAGCTTGCGCACCAGGGTGTCGAGCTGGGCGCCGTTGATCAGCGAGGGCGACAGCTCGAGCGCCATGGCGGCGAGCGGCTTCAGCTTCGCCTTTAGATTGTCGCGCAGCGCGGAGGCTTCGTCGTCGGTGATGCGGAAATAGCGGTTGTCGACCTTGATCGCGGCGCGCTCGAAGGCGTCGCGCAACAAGAACGGCGAGAACGACGGCACCTTGGCGAAAACGGCGAGTTTGCGCAGGTCGGCGCGGATGCGGTCGTCGTCGAGATTGCGCACATCGAAGAAGGCCTCGAGCGTCGCGCGCGAGAACCTGTCGTCGTAGACGAGGGAAACGCCGCCGTCGCCGGTTTGCGCGGCGTCGTAAGGGAAATAGATCCGCGTCTGGAGCGCAGCGGCGCATTGCTGATCGCGCCGCGTCTGTTGACCGTGCTCGATCGTTTTGAACAGGATGCAGTTCTTGAGCAGCGAATGCTCGAAGAACGGCGGCAAGCGCGGCGGCTCGTCGCCTTGCAGCGGCTGCGTCGTCTCGGCGACCGCTTCTTGCGGTTCCATCGGCGTCTTTTGCGCTGACTGCGCCGGCGCGTTTTCGCCGAGCTCGCGTCCCCGAGCGTCGAAAACGATCGACGATCCGGCGGCGAGCAACGCTCTGAGTTGGGTGCGCCCTAGGCTCATGCGGTCACCCGAAGACGTCGTCGAGTTCGACGCCGGCGCGCACGTCGTGACGGCGCAGCGTCTTCTCCCAAGCCGGGCTTCTTACGCGATACTCGAAAACGATCGTCGCGGCGCGCTCGGACAGGATTCGCAGGGCCGAAACGCTTTGATCGATGTTGGCGCTCTTGCGGCTTTTGAAGCGGAAGGGCGCCTTCAGCTGACGATAGTCAACGCCGGGCACGCGGATGGCGGCCACCGAGCGCGGCGAAACGTCGATCGTCTCGTGCTCGACGCCGCCGATCTCGAGCAAAAGGCCATCGACGACATAGCGCCTCAGCGCGCGCCGCTCTGCGCCCATGGCCTTACCCCTCGCGTTTTGCCGTTTATCTTGCGGGCAGGGCTCTTACGGCGGGGTTAGTGCGGCGAGGTCCGGATGCCGGCGTTAACCCGAGCTTCAGCATGCGGACGGCGCTATTGTTTGGCGACGATTTTCGCGACGATGCGTTCCGCGCCGGCGACTTCTTTTTGCGGGACAAGCTTGTCGAGTTCGCCGCGCTCGAAGGCCTCGATGATCGCACCGGGGATATAGCTCTTGCGGCAGATCGTCGGCGTGTTGCCGAGCTCCTCGGCGGCCTCTTTCACGGCCTCGAGCACCTGTTTGCGGCGCGCTTGCGGCTTTTCCTCAGGCTTTGCGCGCGCGAGCCGGCGCAGCACGCGCGCCGAGGCGCACAGGGTGCGGAAGTCTTTCAGCGAGATTTTGACGCCGGCGGTGTCGCGCAGGAAGTCGTTGGCGTCGCGCGCTGTCACGATACGGGCTTGGCCGTCGTCGCCGCGAAATTGGAAGAGGCGATCGCCGGGCACCGAGCGCAGCACGCCGATGGCGCGTGCGAGACGCTGGGAGCGAACCTCCTTCACGAACGCTTTTCCGCCTTTGGCGTTGAACGAGAGCGAGATGCGCTGGCCGCTGACCCTCACGTCCGACTTCAGCAACGTGGCGGCGCCGCGCGAGCCGTAGCGCTGCAAGTACTCCTCGCTACCAGGACGGATGCCGCTTGCGGCAATGAGTTCGATCAGCGCAGCGCAAGCGAAGGCGCGCGTCGCGGCGTCGCTTTTCAGGTGCTGAGCGAAGGAACGACGCAAGCGGGGAAACACCTTCGCGAGACGTTCGAGATGCTTCGCCTTGCGCGCCTCGCGCACCTTCTCCCAATCGGCGTGGTAGCGGTATTGCAGTCGGCCCGCGGCGTCGCGGCCGATCGCCTGGATGTGGGCCTGCGGATCATCGGCATAACGAACGTCCGTATAAGCCGGCGGAACCGCGAGCGCGTTCAGGCGATCGATCGTCTGCGCGTCGGCGATTTTTTTGCCGCCTAGAAGGTAGTCGAATTTGTACGCGCCTTCGCGACCGCGGCGGCGACGTTCGATCGGCAGAGAGTCGGTTGGAATGCGACGAAGCGGGCGCGTCTTGTGCGGCGGGACCGTCGCTTCAATTGCCTGAGCGCTCACTTGCGGAACAGTACCTGGAACTAGTTGTCCCAAGCTAAATTCGCAGAGACGGCAGCGAGTTCCCGACTCTCTTCAGTTCCACGGCGGAACGACGGATGATTTCGAATGCGGCGGAGAGCGCGAGCGAGGCCATGACTGCGGCGACGACGATGTCGGGCCAGTTCCCGCCAGTTCCAAACACGCCGAGCGCCGCGGCCATCACCGCGACGTTCCCGATTGCGTCATTGCGGGTGCACAGCCAAACGGAGCGCATGTTCGCATCGCCTTCGCGGAAGCGGTAGAGCAGCGCGGCGACGCCGAGGTTCGCTGCAAGTGCGAGAAAACCAACGGCGCCCATGGTCATCGGATCGGGCGCACGGCCGTTCACGAGATTGATTGTCGCGGCGGCGAGCACCCACAAGCCGAAGCCGCCCATCGTCGCGCCCTTCAGCAGCGCGGCGCGGGCGCGCCAGCTGAGCGACATCGTCAGCACGGTCAGGCTGATCGCGTAGTTCGCAGCGTCGCCGAGGAAGTCGAGCGCATCGGCCTGCAATGACACTGAGCCCGCGGCGAAGCCGGCGAAGACTTCGATGACGAACATCGCCGCGTTCACGCCAAGCGCGATCCACAGCACGCGCCGGTAGGCAGGCGAGAGCGTCGCGTGTTTTTCATGACCGCAGCAGGCGTCCGACATCGACATCACTTTGCGTTGCCAACCAATGCGCAGCAGCCTACATCCTACAGCGACTAGAGATTCAAGAGGTAAAAAATGGCTGAATCGTTGAGCATCGGAGCGCTGGCGAAGCGCGCGGCGACCAAGGTGCAGACGATTCGCTTCTATGAATCGGAAGGCTTGATGCCGGCGCCGGCGCGGACCGAAGGCGGTCAGCGCCGCTACGCGAAGGCGCACGCCGATCGACTCGCCTTCATTCGTCATGCGCGCGAGCTGGGTTTTCCGCTCGATGCGATTCGCGAGCTTTTGAAATTCGTCGACAAGCCCGATCAATCCTGCGCGCAAGTCGATCGCGTCGCGCGCGACGTCTTGGCCGATGTCCAAGCGAAGATCGCGCGGCTCGATGCGTTAAGATCGGAACTTCAACGGATGCTGCGTCAGTGCCGACACGGGCGGGTTTCAGATTGCCGCATCGTCCAGGTATTGGCGGATCATTCGCACAGCCATTGCCTATCGCCTGATCACACTTGATGGAAGGCATGAAACCTGTCGATTCATGCAACCCATAGAGTCCTGAGACGTTGGACTGCATCATCGAAGCAAAGAGGGCTGATGCGATGTTGCGATCAATTTTCTATGCGCTGTTGGCGTGCGCGTTTTTTGGTTCCACCGCGCTGGCGCAAGCGGGGGAAACCTCGACGCTAAAGGGCGCCTATTCCACGCTGGAACAGAGCCAAGCCGGCGATGCGACGTTCACCCTCGCCCAATGGGGCGGCGGTTACAGAGTTTGCTGCAAGCGCGGTTGGCGCGACTGGTGGACTTCACGGCGAGGCTGTCACCGGTCCGGCGGCTCTATCGTCTCCGGCCGATTCTGCCGCGACGATTTCCGCTATCGCGACGACTATCGCTATCGCGAGCGCAGCGGCTTTGGACGGGTTTGCTGTAAGCGCGGATGGCGCGATTGGTGGACCTATTCCTACCGGCAATGCCGCCGCTCGGGCGGGTATGTCGTGTCAAACCGCCAATGCCGTTTTGACTAGCCGTTTCAGTGCTGCAAAAGGTGCGGCGCTGCGCGTCCCTGCGCAGCGCCGTTTCTCGTCGCCACTCTCGCTGAAGTAGCAGTGCAGCTGCGAACTCAAGCGCCTCCCCCTTCACTTGTGATCTGAGGAAGCCCAAATCTTCCTCGATTCCCGTGGCGCCAGGGAGCACTCTGCGCGCCGCTCACAAGAACAAGACGTGGGAGAAGCGTTTCATGAAGGTCAGCGAGGTTATGCACCCCGAGGCGACGTGGGTCGGACCAGACACGCCGCTGCCGCAGGTCGAGGCCAAGATGCGCGAAGAGCAGTCGAGCGCGCTCCCGATCAGCGAATATGATCGTTTGATCGGCGTGGTTCGGCAGAGCGACATTGCGCGTTACGGCGCAGAAGCGGCGAAGCTCACTGCGCGCGACGTGATGTCGAGACCGATCATCTATTGCTATCCGGAAGAAGAAGTCGACGACGCGCTGCGCATCATGAAGAAGCATGCGGTGCGCCGATTGGCGGTGGTGAGTCATCAGAAGCGCGTGATTGGTTCACTCACGCTGGCCGATGTCGGCGGAGCCGCGCAATCAAGCAGGACGCGTAATTAGCCGTTGGCGGCGTGGGCAATACAGGCTGGCGAGGGAGCCCGCGTGAACGCGTTCGCCTCAAAAGCGAACGCAGCGCAAATCGACGCGGCAGTTTGATCACACTTGCGAATTCTCATGTCACAGACAGCGGTGACGCATGGCAAAACGCACAGTGGGGACACACACTCAACCCGTCCGGGCAGCCGACCCATTCTTCCTGCTGTGGTTGACACCCAACTACCACGGCGCTCTCGGTTTCCTGGGTGCGAGTGAGATCCCAGCTCACGAAAGCCCTGCTGAGGGATGGAGCCTCAGCGGGGCTTTTGCGCGTCTTTATGGCGCGTGAAGCGAGGCAATCTTCGCACGGAGAGCGAGCGCCGAATTGCCCTGCAGCGTTTGCGCCAGCTCGGGCCACTTGGCGCTGTCTTTGAGCCGACGCTCCACCGCCGCCCTACCCGCGGCGTCCAATTCGGGCCACAACATCAATGCGAGATCCAGCTGCAGGCCGGTGAGTTTGCGCTCCGCCGGCGCGATTTGCATCGCCATTGAAAGCGCCGCAGCGGCACGGTCGCGATCGCCGAGCCGATATTCGGCGATGGCGAGGCGGGTCCAACCATAACTATCAGACGGCGAGGCAGCGAGCCCGGCATGGAGGTCCTTACGCGCAGCAAACATGCGCGTTGCGCTGTGCGCGGTCTTCAGTCCCTGTTGCTGCGCGGCGAGAACTTGAAGATACGCGGCGCGGCTCAAATCGCCGCGCATGGGAGAAGCGCGCAATACCCGCGTCAGCGCGTCGAGCTCGACGATGCTTGCAGCTTTGCCGTGCGCGACACGCGTGTAGCCTGGCTCGGCCTCTGCGAAGCGCCAGGCGGCCGTCGCATAAGATGCGCCGTAGGCCATCAAGGCCAGCGCGAAAAGAGTCGCCGGAATGCCGACGGCGAGGCGTTGTGAAGCATCAGTCGTCATTGGCGAAACGCGCCTGAACTTTATTCAGAATAGTACTTCGCGTAGTTCGCGCCATAGCCATAAGAGGCATATCCGTAGCCATAGATGGCGTGTCGACGCAGGTCGGCTTGGTTGAGCACCGTCCCGGCGATATCGGCGTTCGATTCGCGCAGAAGTTTGACGCCGTACAGCACCGCCTCACGCGGCGTCGAGTCCCAATGAATGACGTAGACGACTTTGTCCGCCAGGCGCGCGAGCAGACGCGTGTCGGAAACCGGCAGAACCGGCGCCGCGTCAAGGATGATGAGGTCGTAGTGCTGGCGTAGCACGTCGATCAGATTCTTCATCGCCAGCGACGAAATGAGGTCCGCGGGGCTCGACGGAGGCGCTGCGACCGGAACGAACTCGAGCGGCGAAATCGGGTCGCGATGCAGGACGGCCGCAAGGTCGCGCTTGCCGGCGAGCACCTCAACGAGGCCGGCTTCGGGCTTGCGCGGCGAAAACTCGGCGCCGACGCTTGGGTGGCGCAAGTCGCCGTCGATCAGGATGACGCGGCTTCCTCCTTTGGCGGCGAGGCGCCCAAGGCTGACCGCGATCGACGTCTTGCCCTCGTTGGGAACCGACGAGGTGACGACGACGACCTTCGGCGGCCGGTCGACATTCGACAATTGCAGCCCCGCATGGACGGAGCGGACGGACTCGCTGAACGCGGAGAGCGGCTTCTGGATGATGCGGTCGGCGATATGCTTGGCGCCTTTGACCAGCGGCACGACGCCGAGGTTGGGCGTGCGCAAGAGACGCTCGACTTCGATGCCGGTGCGAAAACCGTTGTCGAGGCGCTCCATCATGAGCGCAAGGAGCATGCCGAAGACGCCTGAGCCGAACAGAGTGACGCCCATGATCAGCGGTTTGTTCGGAAAGCTCGGCTCACCCGGCACCGAGGCCTTTTGGATCGGGCGAGCGTCCGGCGCCTGGATCTGCTCCTTGTCTTCGGCAGCCTTGAACCGGTTTTGGAAGGTTTCGTAGAGCGTGCGATTAGACTGCGCCTCGCGTTCGAGCGCGCGCAATTGGATCGAGGCTTTGCCTTGGACGGTCGCCGTTCCTTGGATTTCGTGCAGACTCGACTCCAGCGAATTCAACCGCGCGCGCGCAACCGAGGCTTCGTTCGAGAGGTTGCGGATGATGCGCTTGACCTCTTCGTCGATCTTGGCGTCGAGATTCTTCTTCTCGTCGCGCAGCGCGATCATCTGCGGATGGCGGTCGCCGTATTTGGTCGCAAGCTCCGCTTCTTTGCGCAGGATTTCCGCTTGCTGGCCGCGCAAAGCGGAGATGAGGGGCGAGTTGATGACAGCGGCGATCGAGTCGACGCCGCCGCCCGATTTGTAGAGCGCGTTCACCTGTTTGAACTTCGCTTCCTGCTCGGCGAGGTTCGAACGCGCGAGCACGATCTGGCCGTTGATTTCGGAGAGCTGTTCGGTCGCGAGCGTGTTGCCGTCCTTGCCGTCAGAGATGTCGTGTTCGGCCTTGTATTGCTCGACTGCGCTCTCGGACGCGCGCACTTGCTCGGCGAGTTGACCGAGCCGTTCATTCAGCCAATCTGTGGCGCGCTTTGCCGCCTCGAACTTCGTTTCCAACTGATCGACGATGTATTGGTCGGCGATGGCGTTGGCGATAAGGGCGGCCTTCTCGCGATCGGGCGAGTCGAACGAGACTTTGATCACCGACGAGCGTCCCTGCGCGGCGACCGTCATCTTCGAGGCGAAGCGCTTCAGCAGTGTCGGATCGACTGTCTTGGCCGCTTGCGCCGCGCCGGGCGGCAGCTTCTCATCGTCGCTGACGAACCAGGTCAGGGGATTGAGGTAGGCAAGCCATGAGCGCTGCGCGCGGCCGGTCGAAAATTCGGGATCGCGCGCGAGATTGAGCTTGGTCACCACGCGCTCGGCAAGCGACCAAGAGCGCAGGATTTGAATTTGGTTTTCGATCGTCGCCGTATCCGTCGTCAGGCCGGCGACAAACGCCTCAGGGTCGAGGACCTTGTTCTCGCGCTGGCCGACCATGATCAATGTCGAGGCGCTGTAGATCGGCGTCATCTGCAACAGGACGAGCAGAGCAAGCGTCGTCGAGACGACAACGGTTCCGATGATCGTCCACCGCCTGGCGAGGAAGACGCGGAACAGAGCGCGCAAATCGAAATCGGCCGCGGGCGTTTCGTCGCCGAGCGGCGAGGCCGGCGACGGCAGCGCAAGCGGATCGGTTTCGATTTGATGCAGGCGGTGAACGTTCATCGCGAGTCCCAATGCTGGTGACGCAACAGTAATCACTCAGCATTCGCGACGCATCGAATGCGGTCGGCGTTCGGCGCTTCGTCCACAGGCGCTTCGCTGTCAGGCTTCGCGACCCGTGCGCCGCCGGCTCCCCGCTCGAGCCGCGGCGTCAAAGAACTAAAGTTTTCCGGTCAAAGAGAGTTGGAGAAGATTCGTCGAGTAGTCGAAAGGCGTCACGTTCGAGTCGCGATCGATAAATTCCCAATTGGCCTCGACGTGGAAATTGTTGTTGATGAGAAAGCGACCGCCAAGCGAAGCATGCACGATGTCGTCGGTGCGCACGATCGACTCGTAATCCTGCTCTTCGAAACCAAGCCGACCGCTCAAGATCAGGTTGCGCAGCAATTCGTGATCGACGCCAACCTCGCCGCGCGTGGAGACATAGCCTGAGGCCGCCGTGATCGAGGTGTCCTCGATCGAACGCCCGCCATTCAGACGCACCGTCGTCAGCATCGTCGGGAACCAACGCAGGCCGGCGCCGAACGACAGGCCCGAGGTCTCCGAAAAAGCGGGATCGTCGTAGTCGCGCTCCGTGAAGCCGACATATACGTCGCCGAGCAGGACATGCGTCATCGAGAATTCGACGCCGCCGTCGACCGTCAAGCCGCTCGAATCACGGTTGAACCCATCGTTATCGACCGCTGTGTCGAAATCGTAGTCGTCCAAACGGCCGCGCACGAAGATCGCCGTGTCCGGCGTCGCCTCATACTCGACCTTGCCCATCAACTCCGTGACCATGCGGTCGCGGTCGTCGTTGTCGAAGAACGCTGGAATCGCAGGCGGAACGCGCGGCGTGTCCTCATAATCGATCCACTCTGCGTCCAGTCCGGCGGAGAGACGCACACGATTGAGCGTGTGACCGAAGACGCCATTGAAGCCGGCGCGGCTGAGCTCGGTTGGTTCGGCCGGATCGCCGGGCGACAGACCGCCGGTCAGGTCGGTGCCGCGCGGCTCGTGGTAGTCGAGGTAATGCGCATCGATCTCGACGTCGGTGCCGCGCTGGATATCGATGCGCCCATCGGCCTTCAGGGCCCAGTCGGTGCGATCTTCGCTCGATTGTTCCGAGTACGAGTAGCTTTGCGCCTCGACGACGACGTTCAGCGCATGACGCGACCAGCCCGAGCGCAGCTGCGCCTGCGGCGCCAGGATGAAAAAAGTGTCGTCGATGCCCGAGTCGTCATTGAAGACGTTGTCGGTGTAGCCGACGCCGGCGCGCAGAGAAGGATATAAGAAGAACGAGCCGAGACGAATGCCGCGCGCATCGTACTCAGGGCGCGCGCGCGTGAGAACGTCGGCGTTCGACGATTCGCTGTCGGGATCGTTGGCGAGCGCGATCGTCGCGCTCGAAGCGAGCGCTGCGATGCACATCGTCGTCATGACGAGCCGCCGCACGATCAGCATCTCCTCCCCGCCCCGCTCTTCGCGAAGGCTACTGCCCGCTCGGCGGGTCGCCGGCGGCGCCCAAGGCTGCGAACGAGCCCTGATAGACTTCCGTGCTCGCCGTGCCGCCCTCGGGCTTTGCGGCCACGCGGCCGGAAGCGAAAGCGGCGTCAAGCGGACCTGGATCCTTGCCCTTTTTGTAGAAAGCAAAACCGTCGGCGATTGCTTGGCGATCGGCGCAACGTCCAAGGTCCGCCAAAAAGGTGGCGATGCCGAAGGCCTCTGCGATGTCTTCCGAAGTCAGGCCGTCTTGCGCTTCGAACGAAGCGACAGCGGCGCTCACCGCATCAGGCGACGGCGCGGCGCAAATCGCGTTCGCGAGTTCGCTCGTCAAATCCGGGGACGCTTTGGCTTCGACGGGCGCAAGCGTGAGCGCGCTGATCACGGCAGCGCAGCCCCAAACCTTGTTACAGCTCGCCTTCATACTACTGCTCCCGCCCCCGGGATGACTTACGTTTCGAACATCGGCTTTTGCCTGCCGTATCCCCAGCAACGAAGGCGCATCAAATCCAGGCGGATTCACCGGCTCTTGCACCGCCGGTGATTCGTCATTGAGTCTAACTTCGGGCGCGGCAGCGTCCAAGCGTGAAGCCGTGTCCTGCGGCGAGCCGAATGGATAGTACTCGTAGAGCGCGATTGCGCCGCTGATCGCGCCGGCCACAACGAGACTGCGGACTCCGAATAGGACGCTCATTTTCCCCCCGCACCGTTGTCGCTTTCGATTGAACGCAGTTCGAATGCGCGAGCGACGGTTTGGATTTACGATTCGTTAAAGAGTCTACGCGCGCTCGTTTCGCGCACAAAACAACGTAAGCGTTCGATGAGGCGAATTCGTGCCGCGAATCGTGTTCGCCGTGCATCGTTCGGAGAAGAAGTTCGAATTTCCACACACTGCGCGCGCAAACGCACCTTGGGGCGAATCGCAAGTTGTAAGCGCGCATAACGGTGGCGGCGCCGCGACGACGACGCGAACAACATCGTCAATACTCAGAAGAAGCGCTCGGGGATGCGAATCTCGTCGCCGGGCAAAACCTTGGTTTGCGGCGTGACGTCGATCGTGAACTTGTGGCCGCCGCGGGTGATCTCGACCGAACTTTCGGTCGCGCGATAGGTATAGCCCTCAGCCAACGCGACCGCCTTCTGCACGGTCATGCCGCTGACATAGGCGTATTGGCCAGGTTTCTTCACTTCTCCGAGCACGTAGATCGGGCGAAAACTCGTGACCTCGGCGGTAACGCGGGGATCGCGCAAAATCTGCGCATCGCGCAGTTTTGCGGCGTACGCGGCTTCGAACTGGCGCAGAGTCATGCCCTTGACGCTGATCTGCCCGACAAAAGGCGGCGCCATCACGCCGGAACTGTCTACGACGAACTCGCCGGAGAGATCCTGTTCGCCGAAGACCGTGACTTTGACCTTGTCCTCAGGGCCCAGACGATAGTCCTCGCCCTGAGCGTCCGTGCGCGGGGTCGTGGGATCGCCGTCGCCCACGCACCCCGCAAGCATCAAGAGAGCGACGAAGAAAAGAAAAAAGCGGCCCACCATCGGCTTTCGACTCGCATGGCTGCATCGACGTCCGCGGCGGCGTGCGTCGCGTGCGCCGAGAGTTAGAACGGGCGGCAGGACGCAATCAAGCCGCCGAAGGCGCATTGCCTGTCGACAAGAACTTCCGCGTGCGCTCTTCGAGCACGAGCGCGGTCAGACGGCCGGTCATATACGCCCCCGTGTCGATGCCGATTCGGTTCGCGCGTGCGGCGGGCGCGTCGCTCGGCGTGTGGCCGTGGACAACGATTCGCCCGAAGTTGACGGAGCTTTCCAAGAACTCTTCGCGAATCCACAGGAGGTCGGTCTCGCGCTGATCTTCGATGGGGACGCGCGGCTTGATGCCGGCATGAACGAACAGGTAGTCGCCGATGATTGTGTGCAGCTTCAGGTTCTTGAAGAAGTCGAGATGGCGCTGCGGCAGGGCCGCGGCGAATTCGCTGCGCGTTTGCGCCCAGTCCTTGCCAGGCGCGTGCGCGACGCCGTAGCTGCGCAGCGTTTCGAGTCCGCCGAAGGCGCGCCAGGCTTCCCCGATCTTCGGATCGGTCAAGAACTGCAGCAACGTCTCGTCGTGATTGCCCTTGAGGAACACGGTTTCGAAACCCGGAAATCCCGCGAGCATCCGATCGACGACGCCCGCGGACTGCAGGCCGCGATCGACGTAATCGCCAACAAAAATCAGCGTTCTTTGACGAGCCGATGAGAGCCGCGAAACGCCGTCGATGCGCTTCCAAAGCTCTTCGAGAAGATCGAGACGGCCGTGGATGTCGCCAACCGCGACGACGAACTGTCCCGGCGGGACGCTCGAGCGATGCGCCTCTTCCGGAGCGCGGTTCAGCCAGCCAAAGATCGAGCGGATCATCTGCAACACCCGTTCCTTCGCGCCAATCAAACTTCAGTTTTTCGAACGGCGGTCAAAAATATAACGCACCGTATTTGTACGCGAAAACTGTGGCGAGCGCGCCACTCGCAAACAACAACACAAGTAAAACATGACGCGCTCGTAAGTTTTCCACGTGTCGACTGCGTTCGCTTTTGTACCCTGCACGCTGAAGTGATTCACGAATCGATCCACTCAACCTGCACCTCGCGCAGCGCTTGAGGAAGGTTCGCGAGCCGCGACGAGAGAAACCTCAGGAGAAGCACAAATGCGTTTGAAGATGGTGTTGCTTGGGACGGCCATCGCGCTCAGCCTTGCAGCTCCCGCGTCTGCCGCCGTTCCACGTCACGGCTGGTATGTGGGATTGGAAGGGGGCTGGGTCAAAGTCAACGACAACGAGCTCGTCAACTGGGGTTACGGCGACATCGAATGGGAAAACCGCTGGGGCGCCATGGGCACGCTCGGCTACGCGTTCATGCAGAACTGGCGGCTCGAGTTCGAGGCCGGCTACCGCAACAACGATCTCGACCGCATCGACACGGTGCAGATCACGGACGGCGAGCTGACCGAATGGGACTTCATGTTCAACGCCATCTATGACATTCCGATCGCCGAGCGTTTCGCGATCGATCTGGGCGTCGGCGGCGGCGTAGACGACGTTCGTTTCGACGACAATCTGGGCAATGAGGACACTGATACGGTCCTGGCGGCACAGGCGCTTGTGGGCCTCACGTACCGCGTCGGTCCGCACTGGGATATCATGCTGAATTGGCGCTATCTCTGGGCGGACGACCCGGAGTTCACGGCGACGAACGGAGCTCCGGCGGGCGCGACGGACGAAATGTCGATCTCCAAGCACACTGTGACGCTGGGCGCTCGATATGGGTTTGACTCGGTTGAGGCGCCGCCGCCCCCGCCGCCGCCGGCGGCCCCGCCCCCGCCGCCTGAAAAGGCCAAGCAATTCATCATTTTCTTCGCGTGGAACAAGTGCAACATCACGCCGGAGGCGGACAAAGTGCTCGGCGAGGCGGCCGATACGGCGAAGGGTGGCCAATCCGCGAAAGTGAGCATCGTCGGCCATACCGACTCGTCGGGTTCGACCGCCTATAACCAACGCCTCTCTGAATGCCGCGCCAACGCCGCGAAGTCGAATATGGTTGGCAAGGGCGTTCCCGAAGGCTCGATCACTGCAAGTGGCAAAGGTGAAAGCGAACTCATGGTTCAGACCGGCGACGGCGTGAAGGAGCCGCAAAACCGTCGCGCCACAGTCGACGTCGACTAGGCTTTTACGCCTCAAAAGCGAGTTCAATTCTGGCGGGCTTCCGACGTTCGGAGGCCCGCTTTTGTTCGTGGCGATTGTGCAACATCGAAGCGACAACCTGCACGAGCCACATCGTTAACGTCTCGTTTTTATATACCCGTGGCCGAACGCTCTTGTAGTGTTCTGTGAAGCCCTGTGCGCAAGTCCGCAGAATAAGGGCCGAATATCGCGTTGGGGTGTGTTTTCGCTCAGGCGAAAATCTTGGAGAGGGTGCAATGGGGTTAAAGAAACTTCTGGTGGGGACAGTCGCTGCGTCTGCTTTGATTCTGACTGCGACCGCCGCAAACGCGGGGCCTGAGCGTCACGGCTGGTACGTTAACATGGAAGCCGGCTGGGTCCACGTGAACGATACGGGCCTGCTCAACAACCCGGTTCCGGGAAAGCAATCCATTCATTATCAGTCTGGCTGGGGCGCATTGCTCGGCTTCGGCCACTCGTTCGACAACCAATGGCGGTTGGAGTTCGAAGGGGGTTATCGCAACAACGACGCGGACACCTACAACGGTCTGCCGGCGATTGACGGTGAACTCACCGAATACACCGCGATGCTCAACCTGGTGTACGACACGCCGATCGCCGAACGCTGGCTGATCGACATCGGTCTCGGCCTTGGCATCGACCACGCGCGCTATGACGACGCGACGATCCCGAACCGCAACGACAGCGACACCAAGGGCGCCGTTCAAGGCATCTTGGGCTTGACGCATCGCCTCAGCGATCACTGGGACGTCGCGGTCACCTATCGTTATCTGTGGGCGGACTCGATGGAGTACACCATCGGCGGCATCCGCACGGAGTTGGACGTCACGAAGCACAACGTGATGCTTGGCTTCCGCTACGGCTACGACGATCCACCGCCGCCACCGCCTCCACCGCCACCGCCGCCGCCTCCGCCGCCGCCTGCGATGGCGAAGCAGTTCATCATTTTCTTCGGCTTCAACAAGTGCAACATCACGGCCGAAGCTGATGCAGTGCTGAGCGAAGCGGCTGCTGCTGCGAAGTCCGGCAACGCGGCGTCCGTCCGCATCGTCGGCCACACCGACTCAGTCGGCGGCAACGCGTACAACCAAAAGCTCTCCGAATGCCGCGCCAACGCGGCGGCGACCAACCTGGTTGGCAAGGGCGTGCCGCAGGGCGCGATCTCGACCTCGGGTAAGGGCGAGAGCGAACTCATGGTGCAGACGGGCGACGGCGTGAAAGAGCCGCAAAACCGTCGCGCGACGGTCGACCTGAACTAACGCTCGGTCGCACGGGAATCAGAAAGGGCGGATCGAAAGATCCGCCCTTATTCTTTTGTTCGGTCCCCAAGGCGACCATCTCGCCTCCTTAAGCGGGCGCGGCCTTTGACGTCCGCTTTACGCACCGATGCGCTCAAGATGTTGTACCCAGGACACAACAACCGGCCTCGCACCGTCTAGATATGGGGCCTAATTAACCACTTGTTAACCATTTCCCTTCATCGCTAGTCGGCACGCGACGGAGGGAGACTCATGAAATTGCGTATTCTCATGCTGGGGACAGTGGCGGCACTGGGCTCGGTGACTGCCGCCAATGCCGCCATCACAACGCCAACGGGCTGGTACTTGAGCCTTGGCGCCGGCATGAATTGGATTCCGGACGGCGACATCAACGAAATCCAAACCGGCGTTCCCGAGACCGGTCAGCCGAACAACTTCAGCTGGGACAGCGGTTTCGTCGCGTCGGGCGCCGTCGGCTACGACCTTGGCCATTGGCGCGTCGAGTTCGAGGTTGGATACCGCCAAAACGATTCGGACGGTTTCTGCACCACCGGCTCTTGCTTCGTCGGCTCGACCGACGTTTGGGAACTCTCGCAGATGGTCAATGTCCTCTACGACATCGGCCTTGGCGGCAACTGGGAAGCGTCAGTCGGCGCAGGCATCGGCGGCAACCTTGTTGTCATCAATCCGCAGAGCGTCTTTGATTCATCCGGATCGTCGCTCTCGGCGGACGATTATGTATTCGCGGGTCAGTTGATGGCGGAAGTCGGCTACCGCTTTGCGGAGCGCTGGGAGGCCTATCTCGGTTATCGCTACATGTTCATGGGCGATCCGGAATTCCAAGATCCCGGCGATGCATTCGAAGTGTGGGAGATGGAGAAGTCCGATCATTCGCTGTTGATCGGCATTCGCATGGACCTGCAAGGCGAAGGCATGGCTCCGCCGCCGCCGCCGCCGCCGGCCGCGCCGATGGAGAGACCGAAGGAATTCATCGTCTTCTTCGGCTTCAACAAGGCCAACCTCACGGCTGAAGCCGCCCGCGTGGTCGCCGACGCCGCAGCGGCAGCGCAAGAAACCGGCGCCCCGATCCTCGTCGTCGGTCACACCGACACGTCCGGTTCGCAGGCCTACAATCTGCGCCTCTCGTTGCGCCGCGCCGACGCCGTCAAAGGCGGTCTCGTGCAGAACGGCGTGCCCGCCGACGTGATTACCGTCAGCGGCAAGGGCGAGGACGAGCCGATGGTTCAAACGGGCGACGGCGTGAAGGAGCCCCAGAACCGCCGCGCAGTGATCATCCTGCGCATTCAAACGAACTAAGTCAGGTACTTCCTCCGTGTACTGATGAAAGGCGGCCCTCAACGGGGCCGCCTTTGCTTATGCGGAGACGTTCTTAACTTCTCGTTAGCCATTTTAGCGCATCGCTAGTTGCGCTCGTGCGGAGGGAGATTCGCAGTCATGAAGATGCGCGTGCTTTTCAGTTCAATCATTGCGCTTGGGCTCTCGACCGCCGCGCAAGCAGCAATGACGACCCCGCAGGGCTGGTACTTGGATCTCGGCGCGGGCGCCAATTGGATCGAAGACAGCGAGATCAGACAGATCGACACCGGCCTTTTAGAGCCAGGTAGTCCCGATCAGTTCAGCTGGCAAACCGGATACATCGCGCTTGGCTCGATCGGATACCGCTTCAATTTCTGGCGCGTCGAATTCGAAGTGGCCTACCGGCAAAATGACGTCGACACGTTCTGCAACACGTTCGACCCGTGCCTTACTGGCCTCGACATGGACATTTGGGAGCTCTCCCAAATGATCAACGTGTTCTACGATCTTCCGCTGGGCGGAAATTGGACCGCTTCGGTCGGCGCCGGCGTTGGCGGCAATCTCGTGACGTTCAGTCCCGACCCGACCGCAGAGTTCGACGTCACGGGCGCCGGCCTGCGCGGCGACGACTATGTCCTCGCCGGTCAGTTGATCGCGCAAATCGCCTATCAGCTCTCCGAGCGGTGGGAACTCTATGTCGATTACCATTTCATGTTCATGGACGATCCTGACATGCAGGATCCAGGGGAAACGCGTGAACATTGGGAAGTCGAGAAGACAGATCATGCGCTGTTGATCGGCGTGCGCTTCGACTTGCAGGGCGAAGGCGCTCCGCCGCCCCCGCCGCCGCCTGCGGCTCCCCCGCCGCCGGGCGAGGCGAGAGAGTTCATCATCTTCTTCGGGTTCAACAAGGCGAACCTTACGGCCGAGGCGGCGCGCGTCGTCGGCGACGCCGCAGCGGCGGCGCAAGAAAGCGGCGCGATCGTTCTTGTCGTCGGTCATACCGACACGTCCGGTTCGCAGAGCTATAACCAGGAGCTCTCGCTGCGCCGCGCCGACGCCGTCAAGGCGGGCCTCGTCCAGAGGGGCATTCCGGCCGAGATGATCAGCGTCGAGGGCAAAGGCGAGGACGAACCCACGGTGAATACGGGCGACGGCGTGAAGGAGCCGCAGAATCGCCGCGCAGTGATTATTCTGCGCATCGAAACTCAGTAAAATCCGATTCCGTGGTGGTGAAGAAGGGCGGCCGTGGGGCCGCCCTTTCGCTTTTGTGCATTGCGCCGCGCTGCGACTCTTCGGAAGCGATGATCGAGCGCTCTTGCGTCAGTCGCCGTCGCGTGATTCGCAGCCGAATCACTCGCTGATTCAGCAACTGAGAGTCGAACGTCGCTCTCGCGCGCCGCGCAATTCGTTTACGAATTGTTAGGAATTCCGCCGATTGCAACACATACGAATCCTTGTGTTTGACAACGTTCTGCCTCGCGTGCACCCACGAACCAACTGGGTCTGGCCTGAGCGTTTGCGTCTTTCGGCCAGCAAAAACAAAGAAAGGGGTGTTTCAAATGGCCTTGAGAACGGCATTGCTCGGCACCGTGGTCGCGGCGGCGGCTGCGTGTGCATTCGGCGGGGCGGCAAGCGCAGCTCCAACTGGCTGGTACATCGGACTCGAAGGCGGGGCCGCGTGGCTCGAAGATTGGGATCACGCCTTCCTCGTTCCAGCGGCGACCGCTTCGGCGAGCTACGACACCGGATGGGCCGCGCTCGCGACCGTCGGCTATGCCTTTCCGAGCAACTGGCGCATCGAATTCGAAGGCGGCTATCGCTCCAACGATCTCGATCAGTACTCGATCGTCGGCATACCCATCACCACCGTGGGCGGCGACCTATGGGAAGTCACGTTGATGGCCAACGTGCTGTACGATATCCAGCTGAGCGACAGACTCATGATTTCGCTCGGCGCGGGCGCCGGCGGCGACTTCGCCAATCAGACATTCACCGTCGGCCCCTTCACGTTCGAAGACGACGATTGGAACTTCGCCTATCAAGGCATTGGCGGCCTCAGCTACATGATCGGTCGGCAGACCGCGCTGGTGCTCAACTATCGCTACACGCGGGTGCACGAGCCGGAGTTGTTCGCGCCGTTCCTGCTCAACCAGGACGACTTCGTCAAACACACGGCGACCGTAGGGTTGCGCTATGCGCTCTATGCGCCGCAGGCCTATGTCGAGCCGGAGCAAGCGCCGCCGCCTCCAGGGCCGATGGCTCCGCCGCGCCAATTCATCGTCTTCTTTGGATTCAACAAGTACGCGCTGACGTCGGAGGCGATGCGCGTGATCGCCGAAGCGGTGGTGGCTGCGAAAGACACAGGGTCTGCGACGGTCCTTATCACCGGACACACGGATACGGTCGGGTCGCTCGGTTACAACCAGCGACTGTCGGTCCGGCGCGCGAATGTCGTCAAAGCCGAAATGGTGCGCCAGGGCGTGCCAGTCTCGGCCATCACGAGCATCGGCAAGGGCGAGACCGAACTCCTCGTGCAGACAGCAGACGGCGTGAAGGAGCCCCAGAACCGGCGCTCGACGATTGATCTGAACTAGACTTGCAACCTTAACTGTACTGCCTCAACTCGAGGTAAGTATTCGTTGCAACCCGAGGGCGGCCCGCAAGGGTCGCCCGTTGTTCAAAAAAACACACTCACCACAAAACTTAAGGCAATACTGCGCTTTTGTTTGACCCGTGCAGGGCCTTTTGGTGATTCGCGAGGAGGAGTCGGAACACCAGAGCAACCCGTGACCGACTCCGTGGGTAGTGGGGTCATTCCATGTTCAAGAACGCATTGTTGGCGTCAGCGTTGGGGCTGTCGGTCTATGCGCTTGCCTCGGGCGCATCGGCTAGTCACAGACCTATGGGCTGGTACGTCGCCGTCGAAGGCGGCGCGAATTGGATCGACGATGGCGACGTCCAATTCCAAGCAGGACCGGTGCTCGTCACCAATTGGGAAGCAGAGTTCGATTCCGGCTGGGCGGTGTTCGCCGAGGTCGGATATCGCTGGGAAAACAATTGGCGGCTCGAGCTCGAAGGCGGCTGGCGGCAGAACGACGTCGACTGCATCAGCTTCGGCGGGCCTTGCATCCCCGGCAATTGGGGCGACGTCTCGCAATTCACGCAGATGGTCAACATCGTCCACGATATCGACATCTCGCCGCGCACGGCGTTGTCGATCGGCATTGGTTTCGGCGGCAATTTCGTCGATGTCGATACGCCGTTTCCGCTGCGCGACGACGACGATTTCGCGATCGCCGGCCAGGCTCTCGTGCAGCTGACGCATGAACTCGACGAGCGGGTCGATTTCATCCTGACCTATCGCTTCATGACCAGCGATGATCCTGAGTTCAAATTGTTCGGCGCCGGGTTCCCGACGGTCGAGTTCGAGAACCAGAACCATTCGCTGACCGTCGGCTTGCGCTTCGATCTGCAAGAAGACGCCGTGCCGATGGTCGAGGCGCCGCCGGGGCCACCGCCGCCGCCTCCGCCGCCAGAGGTCAAGCAGTTCATCGTCTTCTTCGGGTTCAACAAGACGAACCTGACGCGTGAGGCGATGGCGGTCGTCGATGAAGCGGCCGAGGCAGCCATTCGCGGCGGCTTCGTCTCGATCCTCGTCACCGGCCACACCGACACCGTCGGCTCGGCGCGTTACAACCAGATGCTATCGGAGCGCCGCGCGCACGTCGTCAAGCGCGCTCTGGTGGGTCACGGCATCAGGCCGGACGCGATCACGGCGGAAGGCCGCGGCGAGACAATTCTGATGGTGCAGACGCCCGATCGCGCAATGGAGGCGCGCAACAGGCGCGCCACGATCGACATCAACTGAGCATACGACGCCACGCGCAGGGGCATCGTTGGGGGCAAAAGCAAAGGGCGAGCCGATGGCTCGCCCTTTCGTTATGGCGCTGCGACTATGGCTGGGATGGCGCACCCGCCGGCGTCGGCTCAGCAGGGGCCGCGGGCTTTGGATCCGGCGTCGGGATGGCGTAGCCCTTGGGGATGTATTCCTCGCTCTGCGGCTTCACGCGCGGCATCGGGACGATCTTGTCACCCGACGCGGCCGTGACCATCGCCGGCGCGCCGCACGCGTTCTGGCCATGACGGCTGGCGACTGGCTCGGTGGCGACGAAAGCGGCCAATTTCACACGCTCCGGCCCCAGGAGCTTGTCGTATAGGGTCGACGTGGTGAGGCAGAATTCGGTGATGTTGCTCAGGCTGCGCTGCGAGGCTTCGTTGGCGGTGCGCGACTTGTAGTCCTCGAGCTTGGACTCGCGTCCGAAATGCGCCTTTAGGGTGCGGTGCGCAGACATCAGCTCCGGCTGATAGGCTCTGACAAAGTCGTTGTAACGCGGCGTCATCTTGCAAGAGAGCGCGCCGACCACCAGCTCCGTCTGCAACATGCGCATCTGGAACGCGGTCAATAGCTTGTCCTTGATGCACGGCGGGGCAGCCGATTTCTTCTTGGCCGCAACCGCGGGACCCGCCGCCACTGCGGCGGCTGCGATCAATAGCACTGCACGCGAGAGCTTCATCTTTTTGTCTCCCCTTCCCCGACTCACGAGAAACATCTTACCCATGCGCACCGTTCCGATGATAGGGCTGCCCTGCGCTTAAATTCAGGAGGTTTGCGACTGCAGGTAGTTTTGCAGGCCGAGGCTTTCCACCAATTCGAGCTGGGTTTCTAGATAGTCGATGTGGTCCTCTGTATCGTCCAAGATGTGGCGCAGCAAATCGCGCGAGACGTAGTCCTTTTTCTCCTCACAGGCGGTAATAGCCTTGATCAATGCGTCACGGCCGCGGCGTTCCGCGCCGAGATCGGCTTGAAGCCCTTCGGGAACTGTCTCACCGATTTGCAGCTTGTGCAGGTCCTGGAGGTTCGGCAGCCCTTCGAGGAACAAGATGCGTTTGATCAGGCTGTCGGCGTGTTTCATCTCGCCGATCGATTCCTCGTAGGTCTTCTTGCCGAGTTTTTCAAAGCCCCAATTGTCGTACATGCGGGCGTGGAGAAAGTACTGATTGACGGAGGTCAGCTCGTTCGTGAGCACGCGGTTGAGTTCCGCGATGATCTCCTTCGCCCCCTTCATAGCCAATGCCCCAGGTTGAGGCGGGCGCTTAAGCGGCTTTCGCTTCGCGGACTTCACTCAGCATCGCGCGAACTTCCGGCACGCAGCGCCCGCATTGCGGTTCGCACTGATGGTAGCGGTAGACCTCGAGCACGTCACAGGGCCGCTTGTCGACGGCCTCGCGTACTTGTTTCTGGGTCAAACCATTGCAGTTACAGACAAACATCACGCCGCTCGGTTGTTTCGCACCAGCCGATTTCCACCGCGATGTAATGCTATTGCGACTTGTTTGCAAGTGCGACACCCCGTTCTCCCCCGCGCCTTTGTGTTAACCGTCACCACGGATGTCGCCCCCGCGGCCCGCGCGGCTAGACTGAGCCTTACGGCGAGGAGGCGCACCAGATGCCCACACGTGAGGTTGAGTTGGCCAGGCAAGACGGGCCGGAGTTCCGCTCGGTCCAACTCCAGTTGCAGGCGGACGGGGCTCTGCGCGTCCACGCCTTCAATAAGGCGGCGAAGGCAACGCTAACCCTTGCCCACGAGGATTATGAGTTCTGGGTGACGGTGCCGGGACCGGCCGTCGCCGATCTTGCGTTCGTGCTTATGCGCGAGCGGTTCGACGGCCGGCCGCAGGCGGTGACCGAATTTCGCGACTTCTGCAGACGCCACGAAATCGTCAACGAGTTCAATACGCGCACGTGAGGCCTTCAAGACTATACTGCGGCATAAGGGGGACATGATGAGATTTCGAGTGCTTTTGGCGACCGCGCTTGCGGTCGCTGCGTCATGCGCGGCACAGGGGCGTGAATGGCGGGACGTCGATCTGGAAAACCTGGTTGTGATGGACACGAACTACGGCCGCGTGCTGATCGAGCTTGCGCCTGCATTCGCTCCCGAGCATGTGAAGCGCTTTCGCGCGCTGGTGCGCGCGAAGTTCTATGACGGCAAGACGTTCTATCGCGTCATCGACGGCTTTGTCGCGCAAGGAGGGATCGGCGAAGGCGACGACAAGAAGCTGCCCGAGTGGCCGGCGCTCAAAGCGGAGTTCGAACGCAAGATCGGCAACGACGTCGACTTCACGCCGCTGGGCTCGCCCGATTTGTTCGCCGATGAGGTCGGCCATGTCGACGGCTTTCCGGTCGGTCGCGATTGGAGCCAGGGGCAAATGTGGCTCTTACACTGCCCCGGCGCAGTCGCAATGGCGCGCGACAGCGATCCCGATACCGGCGGCACAGAATTCTACATCCCGATCGGCCACGCGCCGCGCCGACTCGACCGAAATCTCACCGTGTTCGGGCGCGTGCTCGAGGGCATGCAATACGTGCAGAAGGTCAACCGCGGCGACCCGAAAGTCGACAGCGGCGTGATCAAGGATGCAGCGAAGCGCGATCCCATCGTGCGCATGCAGATGGCGGCGGACATGCCCCGAGGCGAACAGCCGCGCGTTCAAGTGACGGACACGACATCGAAGGAGTTCGAAGCTTACAAGGAGCAGCGGCGCAACCCGGCGCCCGACTTCTACAAAAAGGTGGCGAAGAATCTGGACATTTGCGCCTTCAACGCGCCGGTCCAGCTCGCCGCGGAACGCAAATCTCGCCGGCGACGGCGCTAAGCGACGGACTCTGGATCTTGGGACGTTAGAAGGACTGGATCCAAGGGGAGCATTCTCATGCGCGCCTTCACCGCCGCCGTCATTGCAGCCACGTTCTTGCTATCGGGCGCAGTCGCGTTCGCTCAAGCGCCGGGCCCAGTGCATGTGCGCGAAGCCTGCCGCGCCGACATCGCGACGCTGTGCCAAGGCATACAGCCTGGCGAAGGCCGCATCAGGGCCTGCCTGCGCGCGAACAGAGACAGGCTTTCGGAAAGTTGCAAGTCGGCGATCGCGGCGCGAATCCAAGCGCGGCGCGCAATGAGACAGCAGCAGCAAAGCCAGCAGCCTGGGCAGCCGCCGGCGCCGCCTCCCGGCAACTGATCACTACTTCTCTAGCGAAAGCGCGGCGGGACAACGCTCGCGTGCTTTTGCTCTTCGTCGAGCAGCACCAAGGCGCGCGCACAACGCGACCTCTTGGTGTGGAGGCGCGCTTTGCCGGCGAGATAGACGCGCTCGTCGCGCGGAAGGGTGACGACGTTCGCCATGTTGCGCACAAGGCGATCGACCGAATCCTGCGCGAGCATGAAGCGGCCGACGGACGTGTCGGCGAAGCTGCACGCGTTGAGCACGGCGCGCGCTTCGGCCTGCGGCGTCGTTCCGGCCCAAAAGCCGATGACGAGGCCCAAAATGAATATCAAAACAACTGAGATGAACCGGAACATTGTCGAACTCTCGTTTCGCGCAAAGCCGCGAAGAGGCGTTCGCGCCGAATAGAACGCGAAGCCTTGGCGCCGCGTTCCTTGGCCTTCGCTTCGACCGGTGTCGCAGGCTCTGACCGCGGGAACCAAGCCGGCGGCGGCGCGGCGAGATTGAGCGTGGACGACGCAACATCGCGGCTTGCTCGCGACGGCCATGATTAGCGCGAGCGCGCGATGTTCGTAGGCCCACGTGCCGTCAAGACCGATCAATGCGCCCCCGTTGCGCGCCACGATCTCGGCGAGCGGGCCCTCGAGCGTTTCGCCGAAGGTCGTGCAGCGCCGCCTGTGGCGCGATCGCGGCATAAGGCTCGAGAAGCCAAGCAAATCGCCCAAAGCCGCTGCGCTCGCAGTCGCTTTGGGCTTCAACCCCTCTCGGAATTCTTCGGGGCGGTTGACCCCCGAAGGCCGCGCCACTAGTTTCCGCGCTCTTTCGCGGGACCCACAGCTTTCGGCTGCGGCGACGCGTGGGGCCCATAGCTCAGCGGTAGAGCATCTGACTTTTAATCAGAGGGTCGGTGGTTCGATCCCACCTGGGCTCACCAAATAACCGCAGAAATCTGAGACATTCTCGCAAATAGTCCCGAGCCGTCCAAACCTCTGGCGACCACAGGGCGACCACTTCCCTGGCGTCAAAAGGCAACCTAAGGTGAACGCCTGTCACCCCGACGGAGCATCACATGCCAGTCCTCAAGCTCGATCGAAACGACTTCACCAGCAACACGAAGAGCGGCCGAATGCGCGCGCTCGCGCAGGTGCACGCGGTCATGTATTGGCCCGACGACGAGAAAGCGCGCCGGCAATATCTTGAGTTCGGCGAACTCATCGCATGGCAGGACCTGCTCGCATCAATCCCCGCGGGCAGCAACATCGAATTGCCGAAGGAACATGCCGCAAAGATGTTTGCCGCCGCCGGCCGTGTTCTGCCCGCCTCAGAGATCCATGCGCGCGAGAAAGCGGCGCGCGACGACGCAATGCGCGCCGCCAAGATCTTCGAAAACGTGCTGACGAGCGAAACGCCGACGTCGATCGGTGAGCAGATTGACCTCGCGACTGCGACGACTCACGCCATATCGACGCGGCAGGTCGAAAGAATTTGGCAGCGCTACCAGCCGTCTGTCCATCTGTCGGCCGCGAGCGGCGCCATCTTCGAAGGCGTGCGCCACAGCGATCCTGACTTCGAGCCGGTGCGCCACGAGATGACGCTGCTGCTGCTACCGCTGATGATCAGGCTCGCCGAGGCCTATCGTATTGCCGGCGAACGCCTGCAGCTGCGCCAAAGCAAACGCACACTCTTGGACCCGGCAACAACGTGGCGGATCGAGAACGGCCCGGCCGTCGAGCTCGAGGTGAAGATCCCGACCACGCTTGATCAAGCGACTTCGCTTGTCGGCCAGTATCTCAAGCTATCGATGGTTCCGGCGCGCGGCGAAGGAACGGCGCTGCACTGACGTTTGAATTGCTTGAATAAATCAAAAGGGCCGCCGACGAATCGGGCAGCCCTTTGCTATCCGAAGCTACTTTAGCAGTCAGACGCGCTCGACGATCGCGTGCAGGTCGTCGCTCAGCCGCTCCCTGAGCGCCTTCAGTTCGTCGCTCAGGAAGCAAATCAGCGTGTGGTGATGCTCGGTCGGGGTGCGCTGGTCGGCCTCGTCCGGGTTGATGTCGTTGCCGATCGCGACGGCGAGCGCATAGAGCGCGCTAAGCTTGTCGCTCGCATGGTCGATGACGCGCACGATTTGCAGGGACGGCCGAATCTCCTCGATCTCGGCCGGCGGCTGTGGCTTGCACTTGCTCATTGGCGCCGCGCCTCGCTGATAGCGATGAGGATGCGCTCGCGGGTCTCGACGAGCTTCACGCCCACCTGATCGCGCGCCCGGTAGATGTGCGTGAGCGTTAGATTGAGCGCATTCACCATCGTTTTGGCGAACGGCGTATCGATACGAAGGTGATCGCTGTCCGCCGCCAGGGTGAGAACGGCCTGGGCATATTCGAGCGACAGACCCGCCTCGTCCTCGACGTTGCACAATTCCTCTGAAAGCTGCTCAAGCCAGGCCGTGGCGAATGGAAGGCGAGGCTTCTGGGCCTGGCTCTCATCGGCGGCCTTGCACGGGCCGCACGCGCACGCGCCGGCCGTGGTAGATGTATGGGAGGCTTCTGACATCGGATTATCCCCGGTGTTGGTTGCTAGGCCGGGCGGGGTGTTACAGCACCCCGTTCGGCCGCCGCATCGTTGACGCGGTAGCACGATAATGATATCAAAATCGCGCTAATGTCAACGGAGTCGAAAATGCCCCCGAAAGCCCGGGAAGACATGCAGGACGCAAAGCCATTCCCCTTGCGCCTGCCGAAGACCATCCGCGAACAGCTCGAAGGCCTTGCTGCGAAAGACGCGCGTTCGCTCAACTCGTACATCGAGCGCGTTTTGACGAAGCACGTTGAGGAACAGATGTCAGTTCGGGGTTTGCTCGAACGGCAGCTGAAACCGAGGACTCCACGTCGCAACCTGCCAACACGCGCACGCGGAATGGACGACTAGCGCTTTAGCCACCGCCTCACATTCGCGTTGAGGAGTCCGTGCGTCGGCTGTCACCGCCGACCATGTGAGGGAACGGAAAACCCGTCACGTGGCTGCACGAACCCCACAGCGCGAATGCGCGGTAGCATCACGTCGCGCCGATGGTCTTGCGCTGCGGTCCTTTGTAGTTCTCGTGCTCGGGATTACCACGCGTCCGATTGATCCTCGCGGCCAGCGTCGGGTCGGCCTGCAGCACGTGCAGCCGCGCCTTGTCGTGCGAATCGTCGGGATGCTCCGCGCGCCACTCGGCGATCCGTCGATTAAGTTCGCCGTGCACCGCGTCGCCTGGCTTGGCTTCGTCGTAGCGCATCGGACTACAGCGTGTTGCCGATCAGGTAGAGGAGATTCCGGGCGACGATTTTCTCATCCTGAAAGTGGCCGGTCTCCACGATGTTCACGTGTCGCTGGCCGGCGCCGTTCTCTTGCGATCGCAGCACGCCGAAGTTTTGCCCGTAGATGTCATTCGACGTCCACTGGAAGCGATAGAGGCCAGCACACGGCTCAGCGATCGAAGGCACGCCATCGCCGGGAACGTACGCGAGCAGAGCGTTGTTGCCCCACACGGACGTGAGCGACGAAGTAGCTGCGCCTTCCGGCTGGTTCTCCTTCACGGCCTTTGCGATGATGATCTTATCGACGGCGAACGCGGCCGCCATCTGCTCGTCCGTCACCGTCCCGCCGGCGACGTATTTGTACATATCGAGCAAGACCGGATGGCGCTTGATGACTTGGTGCGTGTCCCAGTCGAGCATCAGCACGTTGGGGACCAACCCCGTGAGCGCGCGAATAAAGGCCTGCCCCGACATCACGTCGCCAAGGGGATCGGAGTTGACGAGATCCGACCACTTGTTCCCGCCGGTGAGCAACACGCCAGAGCCGATGTTCGAAATGCTCGTCACCTTGTTGGCGACGCGGATCTCCTGATAGAGCTTCAGATTGTTGACGAGCAGCTTCGTCTCGTTCTGCTCCTTCAACAAAGCACGATCGAGGTTGGCGAGCTCCTCAACGCCGAACTCATGAGACAAGGCGTAATTCTGAGCGAAGTACGAATCGCAGCTGACGGAATATTCGACCTTGCGCGCCTGGGTCCGCGGAGCTCGAAGGGCGCCGTCGCCCGGGCTGGTGAAGAACGGCCGCTGATCGAGGATGAAATATTTGTTGGACTGCTTGTCGACAGGGATCGCCGGGAAAAGCTGGTCGACGATGTACTGGCTATCGCGCGTCTCGAAGGCGACGGTCGCAAAGTCAGACATGGCGACGTCGAGATGGCCGCTGCGGCCCGTGAGTGTAGGCATAGAGAACTCCGAACGTGATGTTGGCTGCGGCTGGCCGTGCGTTCGCCGCTATGTCTCTAGGCCGTGACGAGGGACGTTGAGCCCTGCTCGTTCACGCGCGACGAATAACGCCGCGTGAGGTCTGGCTCGGACGCGAGCACGACGCGCGTCGCCTCCGCGAATCCGTCGGGCCCTTTCAAGCCCGCGATCACCATGATCTCGCGCGCCTTGCCACTGAGTTCGACGTCGGCCGAGCGCTGCGCCGGCGGCGGCAGCTTCACCATCTTCTTCACGCACTCGTAGGTGAACAACGGTTTCATTGTGTCCTCACATTAGCGAGTTCGAATTTCGAAAACCAGCGGCACGCGTGCGTGTCACTCCTTGTCGCTCCGACGAGGGATGAGCCGGCGCGCTTCGTCGTGCTCGCCTTCGTCCGCAGATCCCGTCGCCGGCACGAACGGCTTCGTGAACTTGTCGAGCGGCAGACGCGCGGAGTTGGAAATGCCGGCCCAGACTTGCGCGGTGTAATCGCGCACCTCGCCCTTCTCGAACCTGCCGATTTTTCGTGTGAACTGTCGTTGCATGTGATCCTCTCTCCGTTGGTTGGATTTAGACGCGTCGACCCGCTTCTCGGTTGACCGCGCGCGCAATCTGGCGCGCGTACGTGCCGCCGGTGATGTTGTTCACGATCGAGGTTTGCGGGATGAACACCTGCACGGTCGCTTCGCCGCCGCCGCCAGGTCCAGCGCCGCCGCCTGACGGGCGCGCGCCTGGTCCCGAGATCGGCGAGACGCGCACGCGCTCAGACCGGTGCTCGCCGACGAGCAGCAGGGTCGGCCGGCTAACCGTCAAATCACCGCCGCGATCAAGACCGAAGAGGCCGGCGACAGACTCGAAGATAGCGATCGCCCAACGCTCGGCGGTTTCCCAGATCGCAACGGCCCAACGCTCGGCGACTTCAAAAGCCGCAAGGGCGCCTTGCTCCGAAATCAGCCAACCGAAGATGCCAGCGAGCGCATCCCAAGCGCTGCTGAAGATGCTCGTCAACGTCTTGGCGAAACCGTTGAAGACGTCCTGCAAGCGCGTGATGCCGTCGCTCTGCTGGCTGCTGTCGCCGGTCAGGAAACCCTTTGCGGTGTCGAAGAGGCCGGATGCCGCGCGCGTGGCCGAATTGCCCAGATCTTTGAAAAGCGCTTCATGCGCGAAGGCCTTGAGCATATCGCGGCCGATGTCCTTCAACACGTCCGAGAAGCGCTCGCAGCCGTCGACCATGGCGTCAAACGCACGCTCGAAGCTGTCCCCGAAGGTGCGCGCGAAGCGGTTCGAGTCGGCAATCTCCTGCTGGAGCTCTTTGAACTTCTTCGTCAGGTCCACCGTGTAGTCGGCAGCCTTGCCGAAGTCGGCTTGTATTCCGTGCGAAAGCTGGCGGCTCACATCGTGCAGTTTCTCGAAGGCCTTGGTTAGGTCAGCGACACCGCTGCCGCCGCCCGTCGTTGGCGCCGCCGGCGGTGGAAGCAGCCCGGTCGCGCTGCCGTATCCGAGCGGGCCGGGCTCGCCGCGATTGGCAAGCATCGCGGAGACGTCCGCCGGCAACGTCGGCCCGCGCGAGCCTACGTCCGCCCACTGCCGGCCGGTGATCTGGTTGAGCCGCGCAAAGAACGTCGACGATCGCAACATGTTGTCGAAGTCCTCGAGCATCATCTTCAGGCCTTCGATCGAGCGCCCGACCACCACGACCATGTCTGAGATTTTGCTGATGAGGTCGCCCGTCGTTTTGCCGACGCTCCGCACCGCGTCGAGAAATTCGGGGCTCTTCATTTTGGCGACGAGCTGCGTGAGTCCGTCCGTTACGGCCTGTAAAAATCCGCTCTTCGCAAACTCATTTAGCGCTGTCTGCCAAGCTGAGGAGAAACGCCCAATCGCGGCTTGCGCGGATCCCGCGGCGTCGACTGCGGCCTGACCAAATTGGGCGTGCATGGCCGCGCCAAATTTTGGCAGGAAGTCACGAGCGAGCAGCTGGCCGCTCTGCAGCATCTCGCCCAACTTCTGTTCCGTAACCCCGACGGCTTTCGCAGCGAGCGAAAAGGCTCCAACGACTCTTTCTCCGATTTGCCCTCTCAATTCCTCCGCCGCCACAACGCCTTTGCTCGCTACCTGGCTCAATGCCAACAGCGTGCCGTTCGTCTCCTCTGTGCTCAGCCCCAGCGCAGCGCTCGCCTCCGAGACGGCCGTGAAGACCTTCTTCGTGTCGTCGCTGGAGATGCCGGCGGCGCGCGCGGCGACGCTGAACTTCGCAAAGCCCTGGGCCGCATTGAGGAGGTTGAGGCCGAGCTTGTCCGAAGTCTGCCGGACAAATTCCATATCGCGCGACGCTTCCTTCGCCGAGCCGGAAGCGATCGTCATCGCGCGTGCAGCGCGCTCGAAGGCCAACGCGGTGTTGGTGATTTCGCGCGCAAGATTGGCGGCGCCGATCGCGGCGAGGGCGCCCTTCACGACGTTCCCAAAGGTCGCGAACCGTGAAGACAGAGCAGCCATTTGCTGCTCCATCCGCGCCGTGTGCTGCGTGATTTGTGAAAAGCCAGCCTGAATCGCTTGCGCGCCTTGCAGGCCCATCGTGATTGAGATGTCGGCGGTCATAGGCTTGCGAACTTTCTGTAGAGCAGGCTGTTCTTGTTGCTCAGGTCACGTTTGATAAGGCGGTTGTAGTAATTCACCTCTTCGATGCTGAGCCGTTTCACCGCGTCAGGGGGCCAGCCATAAACAATGCCGAACGTATGAATGGCCCCTAGGACTTTGGGTCGAGGCGCCCTCCCGTGTGTCCTCCGATAAAGCCGATGACCTGCAACGCCTCGTCAAACGACAACACGCCGACGTCGCTCGGTCCCACCTGATGGTTTGCCTTGCGCGCGAAGTGCGCGACGAACGCCAGCGCCTTCGTTCCGTCGAGGAGGTCAAGCCGCTCCTCAATGGCGTTGCCGTCCTTGTCTTTCTTCGGCGCGCCTGGCGCGAGCTTGATGCCCTTCGTCTCGAGCTCGGCCCAATCGGTCAAGCTGACCGGCAAGGCCTTCGAGAAGTCGACAGTGTGATCACCGATCTGCATGACGGGATTGAACTTCGCTTGCTGCTGTGGTTTGGCCATCGTGTCCCTCCGTCTCAAATGGTGATGAGTTGCGCCCGGCGGATCTCGATCGCCGGAAACAGGTGGTCAAAGCCGCGGGCGATGCCGAGCTCGTCGACCATGTGCTCGTAGACGGCGAGGGCTTCGGGATTGCCCTCGATCACGTCGCCGATCGTGAAGCCGCCGGCGTCGTCGTCGACGTGAGGAATTTCATCACGCGCGTCATGCTGTTGCATGTCTGTCTCCTTCAAAAGTTTCCACCTATCCAACCCGAAGCGATGTTCGCCGCGGGCAACCAAAATTTTCACTGCATTGCGCCCCCACGGGCACGGCTCCCAACGCGTCGACCATGTCCGCCGTCTCCTCAGCTGCTCACCGCCGCCAGTCGCTTCCGCTCGCGCGCCTCAGCGTTCATCCGGTCGCGTGCGATGGGCACGGCCTCGTCGACGATGTCTTCGCTGAACAGGTGCCTGGTGTCGTAGCCCTTCACGATCCTGTCGGCGCATTCGGCGACGAGACGCGCGCGCCGGTCAACGCTGTCCTTCGCTCTGGTCTCCTCCCACTTGCGGCCGCGCGCTCGCTTCTCGCGATCGATCGTCTCCGCGTTCGTCGCGATGGTGACGACGTCGTGCAGCGTCTGCCGATAGCTCGCGTACGACGCCGTGCCCTCGATCACAACCAACACTTCGGCGATAGCCGGCAGGAATGTTTTCGAGCGCCGCACTTTGGTGAGCGCGCGCTCGAGCTGGATCCGCGTTGGTCTCAGATTCTCGATGTCGCGCACGAGCATCTGGCCATAGACCGTGAGATCCTTCGCGTCGGCGTTCGGGAAACAGCCGGCGAGAACGGTGACGGACTTCGCAATTTCGCTGCGCGGCGCCGGCGCGATCGCGTCCTCGAGCTGTCGACCGAGCGCCTGCGCCTGCTCGATCCAGACCGGCCCCATTTCCTTGAGCCATTCGAGCGTCATCGGCTCGTCCCACAGCGTGCGATTCAGACCCTGTCGCCAATCGCGAAGACAATCTGCGATCTCCGACATTTGGGAGAGTTGGGCGCCGAGCTCGTCGAAGGCGACCCGCTTCGGCTCGGCCGGCGCAAGATCGCGGCTCCTCGATGCGGACGCCGGTTTGGTGAGCGCCCTAGTTGTCATGGTCGCCTCTGATCGTTGAGGCCAGAGCGTTCGCGAGTCCCCGATAACCACGAGATGATCGGTCGGCATGCGCGCGTGAGCGCGCTCCCCTGTTTTTTATTCCCTGGTTCTTTCCCTTGTTGGGGTGACACCATGTGTCACTGTTTCCAACGCCATTTGTCAGTGTTTCGGAGCGCTCGCTGTCAGTGTTTTCGGCTGCAAACCCTGTCGCCGGTGTCATGGTTTTACGCCGCAGTATCGGACGGTAGACGTTCGAGAGTTCGCGCCCCCCACCGCGTACGACTTCGAGATGGCCAGCGGCCTCCAGCTTCGGAACAAGGCGAATGACGGTGCGCTCGCTCATGTGCAGCTCATCGGCGAGCGCTTTGAGCGAAGGCCACGCATCTCCGCGTTTGCTGTTGACGTGGAACGCGAGAACGACGGCGAGGCGAGACGCGGACGAGTCGAGGTGCGCGTCAGTAGCCACCTGCATAAGCCATGCGAGGCGATCGAGTGGCCCCACATCACACGCTCCGACGACGACGGTTGAAGCAACGGACGCATGGTGTTATTGCAGTGCGCATCGATCACCTGAGATGAGCGGGTGGTTGCTGGCGCTTTGGCATGGCGTCAAACTCCGATGAGTGACGATCGAGCGGCGGCGCTAGCCTGGGCGTCGCCGCTTTTCGTTTGGGGGTGTCACATCGCCTCGGGCTGCTCGGCGGCGGCCTTTCGTCTGGGTTTGGCGACGACTGCCGCTCGCCCATTGGCCTGCGCCAGGCGCCAAGCCTCGGCCTCTCGCGCGTCGTAGAGCAATGCCGTCCCAACCTTGTAGCAAGGCGGCCCCTCGCCCTTCGCTGCGAGGCGCGCAAGCGTGCGAACGCTGACGCCCCAAGCCTCGGCGAGATCAGCGCGGCGAACGCTGTACGTGAGCAGATGATCGCGCTTGTCCGGCGAAGTACCCATGCTGTGTGTCTCCGAATGACTTCGAAGACGATGCGCGATTTTGCTTCGTCGAGTGGCTCCAAAATGTTGGCGGAACTTATTCCGCAGAAATCCGCGGTAGCAAAATTCGTGCACACTGCGAGATCGGACAGGTGAGGTAGCGACGAGATAGCAAAGTAGCGATGCGGCGCCTACGCCCCGACTTTCGTTTTCAAAAATAGAGGAAAATAGAAATGTAGACGGGCGGCAGCGGTCGTGCGTGGTCGCGGCATGCCAAGCGCGTTCGCGCGCTCCCGCCTGCAACTTGATTTTTTATCAATGGAAATCAAGAAATCAGCGGCGCTTCGACGTCCCGCCCATGATCTTCGCGAGACTGCCGGCGACCTTGTTCGCCACGGGGCGTAGGCTTCGGGCTTCAATCTGCGTGTAGACGGATTCGGTCACCTTCACGCTCGAGTGGCCCAACATCTTCGATGTCGATAGCAACTCCACGCCCAGGTTCGCCGCGTGCGTGCTATGCGTGCGGCGCAAGTCGTGGATCCGCGCTTCTTCGATCCCGGCCGCGGCGCTGATGCGCTTCCACGTTTCGTCGAGAGCCACGAAGTGGCTGCCCTCCTTAGCCGTCGACGCGAACACGAACGGGTTGCCGGCGATGCTCGGCAGCGAGCGCAAGAGGCGCACCGTTGGCGCGCTGAGCGCATAGAACGCAGTCCCTTTCTTTCGGCTCGCCTTGTGGTCATGGACGGCCATCAGCGTCAGGCCGTCCGAGAGGTGCGACCACTGAAGGCGCAGCGCCTCGTCCTTGCGGCGGCCGGTCAGGATCAGGAATGCGATGGCGCCGAGCGCATAGACGCCCTCGCGCTCGATCGTCTCGCGCTTGCGCATCACGGTGCCGACGCGGCGGAGCTCGTCGAGCGACAGCACGCGCTCGCGCTTGGCTTCATCATGGCGCAGCAAGCCTTGTGCCGGGTTGATGGCGAGTCGCAGCGTCGAGGCCGATGCGCGGTAGGCCGCATGGATCAGAGCGAGCGCGCGGTTTGCTAGGTAAGGCCGATCGCCGAGCGTGCGCTTGTGCAGGGTCTCGACGTCAGCCGCTGTCAGGTCGACGGCCGCAAGGCGACGGAACGACCCCGGCAACACGTCGTCCCGAATGCGCGTGTATTCCGCAATGGTCCGCGGCTTCAGCTTCTTCGCCTTGCCGGTCTCGGTGATGTAGATCGTCAGCAGCTCGCTCACGGTGAGCGCGCGCCGGCTCGACTCGCGGCCGGCTTGCGGATCGTGGCCCGCTACGCCCCGACTTTCGTTTTCAAAAATAGAGGAAAATAGAAATGTAGACGGGCGGCAGCGGTCGTGCGTGGTCGCGGCATGCCAAGCGCGTTCGCGCGCTCCCGCCTGCAACTTGATTTTTTATCAATGGAAATCAAGAAATCAGCGGCGCTTCGACGTCCCGCCCATGATCTTCGCGAGACTGCCGGCGACCTTGTTCGCCACGGGGCGTAGGCTTCGGGCTTCAATCTGCGTGTAGACGGATTCGGTCACCTTCACGCTCGAGTGGCCCAACATCTTCGATGTCGATAGCAACTCCACGCCCAGGTTCGCCGCGTGCGTGCTATGCGTGCGGCGCAAGTCGTGGATCCGCGCTTCTTCGATCCCGGCCGCGGCGCTGATGCGCTTCCACGTTTCGTCGAGAGCCACGAAGTGGCTGCCCTCCTTAGCCGTCGACGCGAACACGAACGGGTTGCCGGCGATGCTCGGCAGCGAGCGCAAGAGGCGCACCGTTGGCGCGCTGAGCGCATAGAACGCAGTCCCTTTCTTTCGGCTCGCCTTGTGGTCATGGACGGCCATCAGCGTCAGGCCGTCCGAGAGGTGCGACCACTGAAGGCGCAGCGCCTCGTCCTTGCGGCGGCCGGTCAGGATCAGGAATGCGATGGCGCCGAGCGCATAGACGCCCTCGCGCTCGATCGTCTCGCGCTTGCGCATCACGGTGCCGACGCGGCGGAGCTCGTCGAGCGACAGCACGCGCTCGCGCTTGGCTTCATCATGGCGCAGCAAGCCTTGTGCCGGGTTGATGGCGAGTCGCAGCGTCGAGGCCGATGCGCGGTAGGCCGCATGGATCAGAGCGAGCGCGCGGTTTGCTAGGTAAGGCCGATCGCCGAGCGTGCGCTTGTGCAGGGTCTCGACGTCAGCCGCTGTCAGGTCGACGGCCGCAAGGCGACGGAACGACCCCGGCAACACGTCGTCCCGAATGCGCGTGTATTCCGCAATGGTCCGCGGCTTCAGCTTCTTCGCCTTGCCGGTCTCGGTGATGTAGATCGTCAGCAGCTCGCTCACGGTGAGCGCGCGCCGGCTCGACTCGCGGCCGGCTTGCGGATCGTGGCCCGCGTCACGTTCGGCGAGCACGCGGCGCGCCTCGATGCGCGCGGTTTCTGGTTCCCAAGGCGAGCGCCATTGTCCGAGCCGATACCAGCGGATGCGCCCTTGTCGCGTTCGATATTTGACGACGAAGAAGACTGCGTCCGTTGTGCGCCGGCGCGCGCAAAGGCCGCGAATGTTCGTGTCCCACAGCGTTTCGCCGAGCTTCATTTTCGAGAGGCGGTCGACGGTGATCGATGCGCGGTTTGCTTGGCGTTTCATGGCTGGCGACCAACTGGCGACCAACTCACTGACATAACCGGGCAACGCTTGTCACTCACTGTCGCTACCAAATCGGCTCATAGCCTCAGTTTCTGTCCGTTGCCGGTGCTCGCTGTCCACAGGTGGCAACCACAACCAGCGAACTTTTAATCAGAGGGTCGGTGGTTCGATCCCACCTGGGCTCACCAATCACTTCAGGTCCATTCTGGACACATAGGTTACGGATTATTTTGGAGTTTGGCCCGCAGGGGTTTTGAAGTGGTTTGCGGGCAGTGGACTCAGAGTCGGTTTGCCAATGCGAGTGCGGGGCAGTTCGCAGTTCTACTGACACCGCACTCGCTATTGTAGGCGTAGGCGGCTTGTCTAGGCGTAGGCGGCTTGCGCAGCAGACGATCGCACAAAATCCCGGACAACATTCGCGACCGTCGCCGCCCCGGCCAGGATTGGCACCCATACTTTGAGCATATCGGTGTTGACCTGTTTGATTATCTCACCGGCAGTGTTCTTCGTTTCCTTGATCAAACCGAACATGTCGCCAGTAATCGAGGCTAACCACGTATACGCCGTGCCAAACAATCCAACGTAGGTTTTATAGACGACCGAGCCAGAGGTCGCCTCCTGGCTGCTCAACCCTGCATAGATCATAAATCCAAGGACCAATCCGAACGGCAGAAAGGCAGCAGTGGAGATGTAGAAAATTGTTTCGAGCGCGCCCCGCCACATCATGTTTGCGAGCTCGAGGAAAAAGATAATGCTAAGCGCTGCGATAACGAGGGCAAGATAACTGAGCGACAATGCAAGGTTGACGTCGACCACCTGATAGAGCGGGATCTTCCAGAAGGCGTTACACACCAAGGCGATCACAAAGGCAGCGACCATTTGACTGACAAACTGCCCGCTATAGGCCGACCAGAAACCGGATCCGGATGAAGAATCTGCGGCTGCATGCCGGACACCAAGCCATGCTCCCCAGGCAGCAAGCGACGCAGCGAACGTCTTGCCGTTGTCGGACGCCTCGGGTTCGAGTCTGTCTTCGAGGATGAAGGCGTCTGCGATGTCATTGGCAAGTTCGGCTTGGTCAATCGAGTCCAACTCGGTCGTGCGGTATTCTACCATTGAGCGTCTCCCCTTTCTCATGGCCTCATGCACGACAACTCTTGGCCTTTTGGAAGGTCAACGAGGACGCGTCGCTATTCACTAGCCGCGCTACTAGCACGAGGTAAGGCCACTGTAAAAGCCCGAGTTCGACAGCATTGCGCCATCGGCGCCCATGACGCGTACGCGCTTGCACTTCAGCCGGCATTTCGAGAGCGACTTTCCGAAACTCGATCTGGTTATGCAATGCTTAGACTCGGCGCGGTACGTTCGCCGCCGGTCATAAACCCGATCTTCACCAAGTCGGGCGTATGCTTCCGCAAAACGTGGGAAGCGGCAGATGCCGGAATATTCGAAGCAGATCGCCAACGCCATTTCGGCGATGACCAAACGTTCGGCGGGCGCGATTGCGATGCTGGCGCCGAGGGCCAAGAAGCAGCTCAGCGTCAGCGAGATTCTCAACGTTCGCTACGATCTGTGCGACGCGGAAGGCATGGACGACGAGAACTCGTTCCTGTGGGCCGAAAATTGCGGCGTGCGCATCGGCGGGAAGCGCGACTAAGATTTTCTCGCGGCGCCTTCGTGTTGGGCGCGCGTGAGGCGATAGAAGCGCAGAACGCGATCATAGAGCCAGCGCGTGTCTTGGTAGCGGAAGCCGACCTTTTCGGCGACGCGGCGCGAGGCCGTGTTGTCGGGGCGCAAATAGCAATCGAGCACATCGAGATTCGAGCGGCCGAAGGTGAAAGCGATCGCGGCTTCTGAGGCTTCGCTCGCATAGCCTTTGCCCCACGCCTCCGGCATCGTCGACCAGGCGATCTCGACCCGCCCCGTCTCAGGCGTGACCAGCGCGCCGACGCGGGCGACAAAACGATCGTTCGCCTTGTCGAGCGCGACGAACACCCCGTACCCGCGTTCACCCCACAGGACCTCCGCTGCCTCGATGCGCGCATCGAGTTGCGCCGGCGTCGGCGGATCGGTCAGGAAGAGCCAATCGGCCACGCGCTTGTCGTGAAAGAGCCGCAAAAGGTCGGCGCGCCATGCGCGGTCTTGCGGGACCAGCTTCAGGCGCGCCGTCTCGATGCAAATCTTCGGCGTCATCAGAGTCCGGGTACGGGGAAGCGCGCGCAGAGCACGCGCGTTTCCTGGCGCAAGGCTTCGAGGCGCTTGGCGTCGGCGTGGTTCTTCATCGCTTCGATCATGATGCGGGCGAGCTGCTTCATCTCGCCCTCCTTCATGCCGCGCGTCGTCGCCGCCGGCGTGCCGAGGCGAACGCCCGACGGCTTCAGCGGCGGATTCGGATCATCGGGGATCACCTGCTTGTTGGTGGTGATGCCGGCGTGGTCGAGCGCCTTTTCCGCAGCCGCGCCGTTGATGTTGAAGCTCTTGATGACATCGATGACGAGGAGGTGGTTGTCGGTGCCGCCGGTGATGAGCTGAGCGCCGGCGTTTGCGAGCGCCTCGGCAAGCGCCTTGGCGTTCTTCAGGACTTGCGCGGCGTAGGTCTTGAAAGCCGGCTGCGCGGCGAGTTTCAGCGTCACGGCCGTTGCCGCCACCTGGTTCATGTGCGGGCCGCCTTGCAGGCCGGGGAAGACCGATTGGTCGATGGCCTTTGCGTGCGCGGCCTTGCACAGCACCATACCGCCGCGCGGGCCGCGCAGCGACTTGTGGGTCGTCGTGGTCATGAAGTCGAAGCCGGCGTCGAGCGGATTGCGCATGACGTCGGCGGCGATGAGGCCGCCGATGTGGCTGACGTCGGCCATGGTGAGCGCGCCGACGTCATCGGCGACTTGCTTGAAAAGCTTGTAGTCGTAGTCGCGCGGGTACGAGGAGTAGCCGCACACCACGAGCTTGGGCTTTTCCTTCTTTGCGATGTCGCGCAGATGGTCGAAGTCGATCGAACCGCCGTCCTCGGGGTTCGTCTTGTAGCGCACGAAACGATAGATCTTACCCATGTGCGAGACCGGCGCGCCGTGCGTCAGGTGTCCGCCGTGGGAAAGGTCCATCGCCAGGATCGTCGCGCCCGGTTCAATAAAGCCGAGATAGACGGCCTGGTTCATCGGCGAGCCGGAGAGCGGTTGGACGTTCGCGTGCTCGGCGCGGAAGAGCGCCTTGGCGCGATCGCGGCAGATGTTCTCCATCGCGTCGACGAATTCGGTGCCGCCGTAGTAGCGGCGGCCGGGATAACCTTCGGCGTATTTGTTGGTGAAGGCCGAGCCGAGCGCGGCATAGACCTCGGGGAACGTGTAGTTCTCCGATGGGATCATCTCGACGCCTTCGCGCTGGCGGCGCTCTTCGCCGATCAAGGTCTCGTAGACGTCGGGGTCGGTCGCTTTCAGCGCAGCGCGATAGTCGGTCATGCGGTCGGTCATCAGGGCCCTCCTTGGCTCTCGCGGGTTACGCAAGCGGATGCCCAGGCGCGCGGCATGTGCGGCCCCGTCCCTTCGCTTCCCCGTGGTCAGATCCCACGCGAACGCCAGTCGCGAACGAACGGCTTGCTAGACGGCCGAGAGGAGTGGTGACGCGACGACGGCGCCCAAGTCAAGGGTGATAGGCGATCAGCCAGTTCCGGACGCTTGCTGAGCTTCCGCGTCGGGGCTTCTGGTGTGGGGGAAAACGTAGCGCTGGTAGAGGAAGCCGATGCCGACGAGCGTCAGGCCGACGCCGATGAAGGAGGCGACACGCCAGAGGCCGGTCAGCACCGACATGTCGGAAAGGAAGACTTTGGCGACGGTGACCGCGAGGACGACGAGCGAGGCCCAGCGCAGCTGCGAGGAGGCGTAGCGGATGGCGAGCGCCAGGAGCACTCCGGCGTAAATCAGCCACATGACGGAGTATGCGTAGAGTTCTGCATCGCTCGCGGCGCCCTCGGATAATACCGAGCCGCGGAAGAAGCGGCGGGTTTCAAGCGAAAGCCACACGAAAGCGAAGACGAAGGCTGTAACCGCCGCCATGCTCGAGGCGCGGATCGGCTGCCGCCATGGCTCGCGCTCGCGGAAGCGGAGCATGAAGGCCACCGCGAGGACGACCGGCGCGGCATAGGCGAGAAGCAGCAGGTTCACGAGCGGCAGGTCGCCCATTGGCTCGTCGGTGAACAGCGGATTGCGCGCGATCAACTGCACGATGACGAGGTTGAAGGTCGCGAGCGCGAACTCGATGCGCCAACCGACCGAAGCCACGATGTTGTTGGTTCGCGCGGCCGCGCGCTCGAGGCCGTAGGCGCCGAGGCCGAACGTCAGCGTATGCAGCGACGCCTCGAACAGAGTGACCTTGCTCGTCGAGAGGCTGCCGGTCGCAAGCGCGCGGATTTCGAAAAAAGCGAAGAGGCTGACGAAGAGCAGCGCCGCTGACTCAAGCGCGGCGACAGTCTGGTCGCGCGCCTTCTCGGCGAAGATTTGCGCTGCAAAGAAGCAAGCCAGCGCCGGAACGCCGTAGCCGTAGAGCACCCAGCTGGCGCCACCGATCGCGTGCGCCTCGTAGCTCAAAATGTCCGGATTGAAGACGAGGCGAACGAGCACGATCGCCGTAACGACGAGCGCGATGCGGCGGTGGGCCGGGATATCGAGGCGGCGATCGGTCCAGGCGAGCGCGGGCGGCAGCAGGCTCAACGCGACCGTCAGCCATGCCTCCTCGAGCACCATGGCAAGGCCCAGACCGAGCGCGGCGATGACGGCTGTGGCGTAGGCGCCGGCCGCTTCGATCATTCCCGGCCGCTCACGGAATACAAGGCATCGCTCGACCGCGGCGAGCGCGACGAAGGCGAGCGTCACCGCGGTCATCGCCCAGACGAGGTCGTTTTGAAAGTTCACGATGCGCCCATACGCGAGCGCAAAGAGGGTCAGCGACGTTGCTGCGGACAGCCAAGCCCACAGCAGCACGCGTCTGCCCCGCCAGATTTTGGCAAAGCCGGCGACGGCGAATGCGGCGCCGAAGGCAGCGAGCGTCCACAGGAAGACCTCGCCCTCGCTCGGCGAACCGGCGAGCACCGGCGGATGACTGGCGTCGGCAAGCGCGACTGCCGGCCAGCGAAGGAAAGCTGCGATGACGAGCAGCGCAGCCGTCAACGCAAGGCTCGCAAGGCGGTCTGCGCGCAGAGCGATGGCGAGTTGCAAGGCGGCGAGCGCTGCGAGAACGACGATCGAGCCGACGCCATAGGCTTCCATATCGAACGTCGCGAGCGCGCCGACGAAGACGACGGCGAGCGAAGCGAGCAACGCGGGCGGCAGATCGAGCGGCGGCGGCGGCGCCCCTGTGGAGGGGACGCTCGAGGCTGGCGCGTCCCAAAACGCGGCGCAAAACGCCGCCGTCGCGACGAAGAAGAAGAGGCCGATTGCGGCCATGTCGGACGGCGACCACTGACTGCTCAGCCACGCGATGATCCAAAACGCGATGCCGAGAAGCAGCGGCCACAGCAGCGCGAACCAATTCAGGAAGCGGATCAGCGTCACAAGCGCAACGACAAGGGCGCCAAGATAGAGGAACAGCGCCCACGCCGACGGTTGGTCGGAGGGGATGAGGAGCGGCGTGACGAAACCGCCGAGCAAACCCAGGAGTGCAACGCCGCGGCCATGCCAAATCGAGAGCACGATGGCTGCTAGCGAAAGCGCCGCTAGGACGATGAAGCTCGCGAGCGGCGACAGCATTTGGTAGAGCGCAAAGGCGGCATAGACGCTGGCGAAGGCGACGAAGAGGCCTGCGGCAGTGAGCGCCGGCGGCACGTAGCTGCCGCGCAAGGCTTCGATCTTCATCGCAGCGCCGCTTCGGCGCAGCCACTCGCCTCCTGCAACGAGCGCGACGCCGAGCAAGAAGCCGAAGATGACGCGCATCTCGGGCGTGATGAGACCGTAGTCGATCGAAAACTTGACGAGAAAGACGCCGCCGAGGCCGATGGTCAGCGCGCCGAGCCAGACGAGCCAGCGCGAGGTGAGTTGTTCTTCGAAACTTGGCTTCGGCGGCTTAGGCGGCGGAGGCGACGGCGGCGCAGCCCGCGGCGGCTCAGCAGGCGGCGAGATGACAGGCGCTGAAGGCGCTTCATCCGAAGCCGGCGTCGCAGCAGACTTTAGCGGCTGCGGTTCTGGCGGCGACGTGGGCCTCGACGGCTCGGCGGCCTCGGGCACGCCGCCGATCGCCTTTTGAAGCGAGTCGATGATGACGGCTTGGCGATGAAGTGTCTGGCGCAGTTCATCGAGTTCGCGGCGCATCGGACCGCGCGAGAAAAACGCGATGAACCCGAACAACGAGCCGAAAAAGACAAAGAGGCCCAAGAGAGCGAAAAAACCGAGGTCGTCCACGGTGCTGCCGTTCGTGCGGGCGAATGCAGCAGCAGAGGCGGATTCGCGCTCAAAGTCCAGAAGGTGCAATCAGCTTGCTGATTTCTCGCCAGTCTGCGACTAGCTTTGATCATTAACGAGGAACGGCGCTGATGACAAAAACCGCTTTTCGATCCGCCCTTGTGCTGCTCGCCATTTTCGGCTCAGCGAACGCCGCCTTCGCGGACGTTGCGCCTGAACCCGATCCAAGCAACCCGACTAGCATCGTGATCGGCCTTGGGGTTCTGCTTGCGGCGAGCGGCCTCGGTTACTTCATCTACCGACGGCGTCGGAAGTAGCTCAGAGGGCTTTGAAGAAATTCCAAATTTCCGTGGTTGCGTTGATCTCCTCGCTCGTTTCGCCCAGCAGGAATTCGGTGAGCAGGCGCTCACGCGCGCCAGGCCATGTGTGGCCGCCGCCTTCAATTATGATGTGCTTCAGCGGCGCCTTCTTGCAGTCGTAGTCGATGACGGTCGCCTTGGTATTGTCGCGGCCGACTTTGTCCAGCGTGATCGTTTCCTTCACGCCGTCGCAGCCGTCGATGCGTTTGAACTCGGCGATGGTGTCGTCGACGCTCAGCACCGTGCCGAGATCACGCCGCGTTTTCAGGCCGGCGACCTGACCGCCCGCGAGCGGCATGTACTCATCTTCGGTCCCGTGAATGAAGAGCGCGGGCATCCGCTCGGCGTCACAGCGCCAGTCGGCCGGTTGGTTGGCGGCCACAGGCGCAACGCCGGCGATGCGCGAACCAAGCTCGCAAGCAGCGCGCAACGCCATCATCCCGCCGTTCGAGGCTCCGGTCAGGAAAACGCGGTTCGGATCGATCAGCTTTCCAATCTCGAGCTCGGCGATGATTTGCCGGGTGAACTCGACGTCGTCGGCGTTCGCGGCGGCCCGCTCGGCGAGGTCGCCGCTGATGCGGCCGTCGTTCCAGTTGTTGTCGAGGCCTTGCGGATAGGCGACCGCCACGTTTTCCTTGCGCGTTAGTTCATCAAAGCGCGCGTAGCGCCTCGCCCGCTCCGCCGAATGCCCGCCGCCGTGATAGACGATGATCAGCGGCATCAGCCCCGTCGGCTTGTCGGGCGTAACAAGGGTGTAGGTTCGCCGAAGCCCGGCCGCATCAAGCGAGCGTTCGCGCTCGGCGGCCTGTCCAGGCGCGCTCAGACAGGAGGCGCAAAGCAGAGCGAGGGCGAGGCGAATCGACACGCTTGACGTTGTAGGCGCTCCGCGCGAAACGCAGCAAGCGTTCATCACTCGTTAGCAATTGGGGCGCTTGGCACGCGGCTTGCGAACTCTCCTGCCCTATGAAGCTGATCACGATCCCGCCAGAGACGTCGGCTCAGACGACCGCGCCCGCCAAACCAAGCGGGAACGTGCTCACTGCGCTGAAGCGCGCGGCCAACGCGACAGGCGCGGATTTCGGCTATTTGCTGCGTACGGCGATGCGGGAATCGAACCTCAATCCCAAGGCGGAGGCGGCGACGTCGTCGGCGACAGGACTTTTTCAATTTATCGAGCAGACCTGGCTCGGCGCCTTGCGGGCGCATGGGGCCGACCACGGTATGCAGGCCTACGCAGACGCCATCCAGGTCGGCAGCAATGGCCGGTATGAGGTGGCGGACGCGAGCCTCAAACAGGAAATTCTTGCCCTTCGTAAAGATCCGGCAACCGCCGCACTAATGGCTGGTGAAATGACCAACCAGATGCGCGGCGAAATGCAAGAAGCGCTCGGGCGTGGGGTGTCGGCGGGGGAGCTTTATGCCGCGCATTTCTTGGGACCCAAGGGCGCGACGAAGCTCATCAAGGCGGCGGAGACGCGTTCCAATGTCTCCGCCGCCTCTCTCTTTCCCCAAGCCGCTGCGGCCAACCGGAGCATCTTTTACAACGCCAACGGACAGGCGCGCTCACCCGCCTCGGTCATGGCGGCGCTCACCTCGAAGCATCAAGACGCTGTGGGCCGGGACGTATCGGTCGCGGACGACGCGCCGGGCGACGCCACGCTGGCAGACGCCTTTAGCGCAGTCGCGAACAAATGGCGCTCCGCCATCGCGGAGGCGGCGACCGCGAGTCCTTCCGCGACGCGGTTCGCGCCGATCGGCGTCATGGCGCCGGTGATGGTGCAGCTCCTCGCCGCGCTCGATCCTCTGCCCCATCTTGCGGCCACGCTGGCAGGGGAACCGGGATTGCGGCGCACCGAGGCAGAGTCGATCTAGTCCTCGCCTCGCACAACGATTCGTGGACGCTGCGGCGCGCAAAGTGCCGCGGCCCGCGCGCTAGCATGGACAGCGGACGTTCGCGATAACTCAGCTCATGTTCGACCGCAAAGCCATGGCCGAGATTTGGCGGATGTGGTGGCCGATCCTGGTCGCCATTGCGCTTTTGCAAACCGGGAACGGGCTCACCGCGACGCTCATCAGCGTGACCAGCGAAGCGCGCGGCTTCGCGCCGTGGCTCAAAGGACTGGTGCTCTCGGCGTTTTACGCAGGAAGCCTCGCGGGGGCGCTCGCAGCGCCGCCGGTGATCGCGCGCTCCTCTCATATCTACGCCTTCACGGGGTTCGCCCTGCTGCTCGTCGCGGCGACCGCCGGTTATGCTGTCAGCGGCGATCCCTACGCATGGAGCGCGCTCCGCTTTGCAGCCGGTTTCGGCATCTCGGGTTGCTTTACCGTCGTCGAGAGCTGGCTGAACCTCGGCACACCGAACGAGCGGCGCGCGCGCGTCTTCTCGATCTACATCATGGTGCAGCTTGGCGGGCTCGCGTTCGGGCAAGCGATGCTGAACGCGCGCGAGCTGGGCAACGAGATATTGTTCCTCGCCGCGACGGGAATCACACTGCTCGCGCTCTTCTGCCTGCGCTTCGAGACGGTGAAAAACCCGGCATACGAGCCGCCGCAGAAATTGAGCGTCGCCGCGCTTGCGCGACGCTCGCCCTTCGGGGTCGCGGCGGTGGCGTTGTCCGGCTTTGCGTGGGCGGCGGTGATGGCGTCAGGGCCCGCGCTCGTTGAGCTTCTGGCTTTTAGCGATTTCGACAAATCGTTGTTCATGATCGTGGCGATCATCAGCGGCATGGTCGCGCAATTTCCGCTGGGCACACTTGCCGACCGCATGGACCGGCGCATGGTGCTCGCTTTGATGACAGCGGTCGCGGCGGTGGGCGCCTTGATCGGATTGGCGGGCCACGACATTGCGATCTTGCTGATCTTTGCCGCGGTGTTCGGCGCCGCGACGTTTCCGCTTTATGCGGTTGGCGTCGCGCGAGTCAACGAACGCTTGCAGCAAAGCGAGCGTACGGCGGCGAGCGCAGGATTGATCGCCATCTTTCTCGTCGGCGCCTTCGTCGCGCCGCCGATCTTCGCCTATGCGATCGCCATCGCCGGACCGAGCGCCTACTTCATCGCCCTCGCAATCCCGCACGCGGCTTTCGCGGCGCTTGCGGTCCTCATTCTGCGCAATCGCGTCGTTCAATCATCATAAGACGGCCAGGGGCCGCCCCATACGGCGTGGCGCGCTCGACGATAGGCGTCGTTGCTGCGGGCGATTGTTTCGCGGCGCAAACCCTCCTCTTCGCAAACATCGAGATGCACGTGGCCCTTGGCGCGGATGGGTCGGCGGACGATGCGGCCCGAAGTTCGCCGCGGCGGCGGTTCGCGGGCCATGATCACGTAGGCGAGTTTTTCGTCCTCGTAACCGAGCGCCGCCTCCTTTGCGGCGCGATGGACGGCGCTGCGCTGTACTCGCACCGAGCTGTGGCACCAGTCTGCCGTACTCATCGGACACGTTGCGTCGTGTGTGCACGGCGCGGCGGCGTGCGCGCCCACCGAAAGGAGACGTTCGCGAACCCTACGCGTGACATCGAAGCCTTGCGGCGTCCCAGGTTCGATCACCACGAACGCCTTCGTGGCGGCGCTCCAAAGCGCGTCGACGCCGGCGTCCAACTCGTCCCGGTGCAATTCGCCGAGGGCGTAGCAGGCGACTACGACGTCGTGGCGATCGCCTATGGCCGCCAAGCTTCCCTGCCGGAAGGTGGCGTGCAGCGCTGCTGCGTGCGCGAGCCTTTCGGCATCGGCGCGCCAGCCTTGATCGCGCTCGAGCTGTGTCGCCACGATGTTGGGACCGACGTGCTGGCGTGCTGCAAGCGACGCCGTGCCCGGTCCAGCGCCGGCATCCAGCAACGAGCGAATCTCCATGGCCGGAATCGCGACGCTCAGTTCGCGCCACACGCGGGAGGCCACTGCAAAGGTTGATGGAAACCTAACGGCGAGATAGGCGGCGCGTTCGACCGGGGATAAAGCCGGATGAATTTTTCGCATTCGATAGGCCTCGGAAAGCCTTTGGGCAGCCGCTCGTACTTGGCCCGCGGGGACGCGGGCGATCTCTTCTTCGAGCGCGTGCGCGAGGGGTGGCGGCAGTCCTGTCATAACCGCACTTTAACCAAGCGGGCCTAACTTCGCCTCATGTCCGCCATCGATTCCAGCGGCAAGTCCCCTCATATCGGCCTGCGCTTCCAAGACGTCGAAGCGCTGCTCGCCGATCCGGCGCCGACGCGCCGCGCGAAGGTCGTCCAGCAGCTCGCGGTCGACATCGATCGCGGCCGTTTGAGCGAGGCCGAGTGGAAAATCGCGCTCGAGATCCTGCGCACAATGGCCGCCGACGCCGAAATGATCGTGCGTCACGCCGTAGCGACGTCGCTGAAGACGTCCAAGGCGTTGCCGCACGACATCGCCGTCTCGCTCGCCAATGACGAGCCGACCGTGGCGCAGCCGATTCTCGAGAGCTCCCCGGTTCTCAACGACGAAGACCTGATCACGATTCTCGCCGAGGGCAACGGGACCAAACAGGTCGCCGTGGCGCGGAGGCCCGAGGTGAGCCCGGTCGTCGCCGCCGCCGTCATCGACACCGGCAACGCGGCTGCGGTGACGACTTTGGTCAGCAACGAAGGAGCCAATCTCGGCGAAGACCTTCTGCAGCACACGCTCGAGCGCTACAGCCGGTTCGAGACCGTGAAGGCGGCGATGGTTCACCGCAGCGAACTGCCCGTCACGATCGCCGAGCGGCTCGTCGCGCTGGTCTCAGACCGGCTCAAAGTGGTGTTGGCCTCGCGCCATGCGCTTCCCGCCGATCTTGCCTCGGACATCATCCTCGACGCGCGTGAACGGGCGACGATCGGGCTCATCTCGAAATCGACGCCGGCGCAGGATACGCAGGCGCTTGTCGCGCAGCTGCACGCGCGCGGACGCTTGACGCCCTCGCTCGTCTTGCGCGCGATTTGCATGGGCGACATGCGGTTCGCCGAAGACGCCTTTGCGGAAGCCGGGGGCGTCAGCGCGGAGAAGGCAAGCCTCCTCATCCATGACGGCGGACCGTTGGGGCTCAAGGCGCTCTACAAGAGATGCAAGTTCCCCGAACCGATGTATCCGGCATTTCGCGTCGCAATCGACACGTTCCATGAGCGGCCCCCGATTGAAAACACCGCGCCGGACCGCGAGCGGTTCACGAAATTGGTGATCGAGCGGATCTTGACCAAGTACCGCGAGATCGAGACGCAGGACCTCGATTTCCTGCTGGCGAAACTCGCCAAGCTGCACGCGGCCTAGATAGCAGCGGTCAGCAACAGCGATCAGAAGGATCTGATCGCTGACAACCTGATTGCGGATTGCTGATTACGGAATCAAGAAACGGAAGCCGGCGCTGACGTTGTGGCTTTGGTATTCGATGTCGGTCGGCGTGTTGACGGGGCCGGGGAAGTGGAGCGTGACGTCGGCGTCGCTGGCGCCTTGGTAGCGATACTCGGCGAAGAAATCGATGTTCTTGTCGACGTTGATGGCGAAGCCGGCGAAGGCTTGCCAAGCGAAGACGATCTCGCTGTCGCCGATGAAGGCCGTTCCGCCGAGCACGCCGTCGCTTACGCGCAGCTGCGCGCCGCCGAGGCCCGCGCCGATATACGGGCGAAAGCCGGAGCCAACGTCATTGAAGTGATAGATCGCGTTGCCCATGAAAGTGAAAGATTCGAGCGTCGCTTCGTCTGGCGCGGCGAGGTCGTAGTCGGACGAGGTGAAGAAGAAGTCCATTTCAACGTCGAACTGCGGACCGACGTTCCAGCCGAGTGAGCCGCCGACGTTGTAGCCGACCTCCAAATCGCGGTCAGCGCCTGCGAACTCGAGATCGGGCAGGAACGTCGCACCGCCATAGAGTTCGGCGTAGTCGAGAATGTCGGCATGCGCAGGAGCGGCAAGCCCGACCGCTGCAGCGGCGGCAAGCACGAACTTCTTCATGTGAGGACGTAGCTCCGGGGGGTTACGGGTTACATCGAACGGGGAGTTCAACTCTAACCATACCACCCAGCGCGCGAATTCGCGCGGCAAACCAGCTAAGCGACATGACTCCGGTGATGGTGTGTGACTTGCACGCGACAGTCGCAGGCGATCACGGGCCATTCGCTCAGTGTACTGACGACAATTGCGAGCGCTGCGCTCCGATATTCAGACGTGCAACCGCTGCGCGACTGTCAAAACGGCGCCCCGACGGCGTCGCACAGGAACTTCATCAGCGGCTTTGCCGCTTTGAACGTGTCCTCGACCTCGTCCAGCAACTGCGCTGATTGCGCGGCTTTCGGAGAGCTGTCGTGCATTGCGTAGAAGCTTTTGCGCTTAATGTCCTCGATCAGCGGATGCTCAGGGTCGAAGCCCTTGGGCGGACGCGACAGCGCTTCCCCCTGAACACTTGCGAAGGTCTTGGCGAAATTCTTGTCGCCGATCGCCTTTCCAGCCTTTCGAATCATCGGCGATCGCGCGCCGCAATTTGGCGAGCGCGTCGGGCTCCGGCATCCAAATGCCGCCGCCGAAGAACACCTCGTCGGGCGCGAAATGCATGTAGAAGCCAGGCGCGTGCGCGTCTTTGCCGAGCGCATGACGGAAATGCACGCCGGCATGCTCCTTGTACGGACGTTTGTCCTTGGAGAAGCGAACGTCGCGATAGATGCGGAACATCGAGCCGCCGTTCGGCCGCGGGTCGACGACGATATGCTTCGAGATCTTGGCGACCCGCGGCGCCATCCCTTCGATGAAATCGCTGAGCGCGCCGAGGACAGAGGCCTTGTAACGCTCCTTGTTGTCCTCGAACCACGGACGTTCGTTGTTCTTCGCCAGCTCCTTGAAGAAGACGAAGAAGTCTTTCGGCAGGCCCTTGAAGGGCATTTTCGTCGCCGTCGCCATCATTCCACCTGGTGTCATGGTCCGCGAGGGCGGGCCGCCTACAAGTTTACTGCCTTGAAGCTCGAAAGAGAAAGATCGCGCGGGGACCGCCAGGGTTTGGCGGCGCCTGGCGTCGACGAGAAGTCGTGCGTGGCCCGCCTTCGCCTTCGCGGACCATGACACCGGAATTTAAAAAAACAAAAGGGCGCTCCGAACTTTGGAACGCCCTTCCCCGCCGCTTCGACCGCGTGGCGCGGTATGAAACTGATCGCTAGCGCTTCGAGTATTGGAAGCGCCGGCGCGCCTTCGCGCGGCCGAATTTCTTGCGCTCGACCATGCGGCTGTCGCGCGTCATAAAACCCTTCTGCTTCAAGAGCGGCTTCAGCTCAGGTTCGTAGTTCACGAGCGCGCGCGAGATGCCGTGGCGCAGCGCGCCGGCTTGCCCGGAGAGGCCGCCGCCTTCGACTGTCGCGACGACGTCGAACTGCGTCTCGCGGTTGGTCACGACGAGCGGTTGGCGCAGGATCATGCGCAGCACCGGACGGGCAAAGTAAACTTGCTCTTCCTTGTCGTTGACGGTGACCTTGCCGGAGCCCGGCTTGATCCACACCCGGGCGACCGCGTTCTTGCGCCGGCCGGTCGCGTAGGCGCGGCCTTGGGCGTCGCGTTTGCGCGTCGCGTCGGCTTGCGGCTTTTGATCCTGCGTCGGGCGCTTGATCAGCGTCGCCTTGACGTCGCTGAAGGAACGAACTTCGTCAGACATTAGCGCCTCGCGTTCTTCGGATTCATCGACTTGACGTCGAGCGGCTTGGGCTGCTGCGCCGACTGTTTGTGCTCAGGCCCCGCGTAGACGAAGAGGTGGCCGAGCTGCTTACGACCGAGCACGCCGCCCGGCAGCATTCGTTCGACGGCTTTTTCGATCACGCGCTCAGGGTGCTTGCCGGTCAGGATCTTGCCCACCACGCGGTCCTTGATGCCGCCCGGATAGCCGGTGTGGTAGTGGAAGATTTTGCCCTTCATCTTGTTGCCGGTCAGCACGACCTTCTCGGCATTGACGACGACGACATTGTCGCCGCAGTCCATGTGAGGCGTGTAGGTCGGCTTGTGCTTGCCGCGCAGGCGCGTTGCGATCACGGAAGCGAGGCGGCCGACGACGAGCCCATCGGCGTCGATCAGCACCCAATCCTTCTTGATCTCCGACGCCTTGGCCGAGTAGGTCGACATTGGTTTGGTCAGTCCAGCGTTCGAATTGAAGGCGCGCTGGATAAAGGCGTGACTTCACAATGTCAATGCGTCGCCGCCGCCAATGGCGCAGAAAACTGCGGCGCTTCGGCCTGTGGTAACATGATACCGTGACCAAAAGATTAGGTTCTAGCGACCAGGTGATGGGAATCCGTATTTCCCTGGTCCCTGTCACCTAAGCCCTACCGAAGCGCCGCCAGTTGGGCCGCCGTGGGCGGATCGAGGCGAACAGTTGCAGAGACCGAGAGACCTGGGCGAAGGCGAAGGAGCTCGGGCTGGCGCAGCAGTTTGATGCGCACGGGCACGCGCTGGACGATCTTGCTGAAGTTGCCTGTGCCGGGTTCGAACGGCAGCAGCGCGAACTCCGAGCCGGATGCGGGAGCGAGGCTTTCGACGATCCCTTCCAGCGGGTCGCCTGAGAGCGCATCGACGTAGATCTCGGCCTTCTGTCCAGCGAGCATGCGGTCGGTCTGCGTTTCTTTGAAGTTGGCCACGACGTAGACGCCGTCGCGGTCGACGAGGGCCATGAGGCGCGAGCCGGCCTGGACGTATTCGCCGACTTCCACGTGGCGGTCGCCGACGACGCCGGAGATCGGGGCGCGGATCACTGTGTCGCCGAGATCCTGACGCGCAAGAGCGAGCGCTGCTTCAGCCCGGGCTTTCGCGGCTCTGGCGTTTTCGATCGCGGCGCTGAGTTCGGCTCTGCGGCGGACGATGACCTCGATTTGATTGCGCGCGACGTCGGAGGCGGCGCGCGCCTTGTCGAGATTGGCCGAGGCAGTGACGGTGGTGGCGGAGACGGACTCGAATTTCTGGCGGGCGACCCAGCCTTTGTCGACAAGCGCGGCGTAGCGTTTGCCGTCGGCGACAGCGCGGCTGCGCTCCGCCTCAGCGCTGGCGATTGCGGTTTCGGATTCGCGCAGAGTTGAGCGCGCGAGAGATTCCTCCGCGAAGGAGCGATCGAGCGCCGCCTGCGCGGCGATGATCGAGGCTTGCGCTTGCGCAACATCCGCTTCGGCCGAACGGACTCGCGATTGGTATTCGGTCGCGTCGAGACGAACAAGCGGATCGCCTGCGTTCACAACCTGGTTGTCCTTGACCAAGACGGTGGCGATGAGACCGCGCACGCGCGGAGCGACATAGCTAATGTCGGCCTTGATGTAAGCGTTGTCGGTATAGACCGACCTCGGCGCCGTATTGAGCCAAACGAGACCGCCGGCAGCCGCGATGACGGCGACGGCAAAGACAATCCAAGCGCGGCGCGGCAGCTGACGGATGCGGCGAAGAAGGGTGCTCATTTGTCGAACACCAAGCAGGTTGTGGTTGCGGTGGCGTAGATGCGGCCGCGCTCGTCCTTGATCTCGCCTTCGGCGAAGGCGGCCCTGCGTCCGCTTTGGATCACACGGCCTTCCGCCCTCACCCGGCCAGTCGCCGCCGTCATGGCGCGGAGGTAGTTCACTTTGAGTTCGAGCGTCGTGTAGCCGAGGCGGGGCTTCAGCGTCGTGTGCACGGCGCAGCCCAGCGCGCTGTCGAGCAGCGTCGCGAGAAATCCGCCGTGCACCGTGCCGAGCGGGTTGTAGGCGTCCTCCGTCGGCGTCGCTTCGAAGACGACGCGGCCGTTCTCGACCTCTGCGACGCGAAAGCCCAGCTTGTGGCCAATGCCTTTGTAGTCGAGGCCGCCGGCGGCGAAGAACTGCATCTGTTCGAGGCCGGATTGCTCGCCGGTGTCGAGGTCCTTCACGTAGGTCATCCCTGCCGTCCTTCGTGCTGTGATGGCGTGAGGCCAGCGCGCGCTCTCAAGGAGCGACGGGCGCTGGACAGGATTTCGTCGGAGAGCTTTTTGTCGGAGACTGCGCGGGCCGCGGCGACGGCGCCGGTCATCTCGGACAGCATCGAAACCGCAAGGGCGCGCTTCTCGCTCGCCTCGCCGTCCGGCAACAGTGTGGTGATGGCGTTGAGAAGACCTGCAATCCCTGCGTCGTAAGCTGCGCGCGCCTTCTTGCCTTGGCGATGGATTTCGCTCGACAGCGCGGCGATGGCGCAGCCGCCGGCCGGGTTATCGCGGTGAACAGCGGAGACGTAGGAGTTGATGTAGGCGCGCAGACCTTCAGGTCTCGGCTTGCCTTCGGTCCAGCCGCGAAAGCGCTCGCGGGCGCCTTCGAACATGCGCTCGATCGCGGCCGCGACGAGTTCGTCCTTGGACTTGAAGTGGGCGTAGAAGCCGCCGTGGGTTAACCCCGCCCGGCTCATCACATCGGCGACGCCGACATTGTCGGGCCCGCGCTTGCGCATCTCGCCGGCGGCGATGTCGAGGATGCGGCTTCTCGTCTTTTCGCTTTGGTCGGCTGCGTATCGCATTTGACGCTTGCTACTTTATATGACGATCATCATATAATGGCGCCAGCAGCGAACGCAAGGGGCTTTGACGCGCATGAGCGTCGCCGAAATTGAAGCAAATGCCGCCGTTTCCTTGCCGCCGGCGCTGCGCCTGAGCGAGGGCGGCAAGTTCCTGCTCTTTGCGGTGATGGCGTTCGGGCAGTTTATGGCGCTGCTCGACATTCAAATCGTCGCCGCCTCGCTCAACACGATCCAGGCGGGCCTCAACGCAGGGCCGGACGAGATCGCATGGGTTCAGACGGCTTATCTGATGGCGGAGATCGTCATGATCCCGCTCTCCGGGTTCCTGTCTCAGGCGCTGTCGACGCGTTGGCTGTTCGCGTTGTCGTCGGGACTGTTCACGCTGGCGAGCATCGGTTGCGGCCTCGCGTGGGACATCAACTCGATGATCCTCTTCCGCGCCGTTCAAGGCTTTGTCGGCGGCGCGATGATCCCGACCGTGTTTGCGACCGGCTTCTCGATCTTCTCTGGGCCGCGGCAAGCGCTCATCCCCGCGATTCTCGGCATGGTGTCGACGCTCGCGCCGACGTTGGGGCCGACGGTCGGTGGTTGGATCACCGACATCGCGAGCTGGCGCTGGCTGTTCTTCATGAACGTCGCGCCGGGGATCCTCATCACCTTGCTGGTGCCGATCCTGGGCAAGATCGACGAGGCCAAGCCGCAGATGCTGCGCCATATCGATTGGCTGCATCTCGCCGGGCTCGCGGTGTTCCTCGGCGCGTTGCAATACATGCTCGAAGAAGGGCCGCGGCACGAGTGGTTCAGCGATCCGACCGTCAGCGGCGCCGCGTGGCTGTCGTTCGTCGGCGCTATCGTCTTCTTCGAGCGTTCGTTCTTCAGCACGTTGCCGATCGTATCGCTCGCGCCCCTGCGCAATCCGACCTTCGTGATGGCGTGCGTCCTCAACGTCGTCATCGGGTTCGGACTCTACGGCGCAACCTACCTCGTGCCGATCTTCCTCGGGCGCGTGCGGGACTATACGAGTCTCGACATCGGCACGACCGTGTTCGTCACCGGCATCGCCATGTTCTTCGGCGCGCCGATCGCGGCGCGGCTCTCGACGCTTGTCGACCAGCGTTACGTGATCGGCGTCGGCTTCATGCTGTTTGCGCTCGGTCTGTGGCTTCTATCGGGGGTGTCGGCGCAGTGGAGTTTCGACGAACTGCTGGTCCCACAAGCCGTACGCGGCTTTGCGATCCTCTTGTGCATCGTGCCGGCGGTCGGGCTTTCGCTCGCCAGCGTGCCGCAGCACGAGCTCAAGGCGGCGAGCGGGCTCTTCAACCTGATGCGCAATCTCGGCGGCGCGGTCGGGATCGCGCTCGTGAACACCTGGCTGCAGGACTATACCCGCATCCACGTGCTGCGCCTTAGCGAGGCGATGGCTGCCACGCCTGAGCAAGCGCAGGACGTGCTCTCGTCACTGACCGCGATGATCGCCGGCGGCGTCGGCGACGCCGAGTTGGCTCAAGTGATGGCGCAGTCGGAAATCGGACGCATCGTCGTGCGTCAGGCTCTCACCCTCGCCTTCGACGACGTCTTCGCGCTGATGGCGGGGCTTTTCGTTGCCGCGCTGGTTATCGTGCCCTTCTGCAAAGGCCCGGTTCCCGGCAGCCAAGCGCCTGTTGAGAGCCACTAAGCTGCGGTATCTTCCCGCGGAGTCCCGGCATTTTGCCGGCGCTTGAAAGGGCCGGCAGGAATCCGGCGCTCCCAGGAACCAAGATGCCCGATAAGACAGAGACCGACGTCCCTCTTCTGCTCAGCGCGCGCGATGATGCGATCCTGACGCTGACGATGAACCGGCCACAGGCGCGCAACGCGCTGTCGGAAGGATTGATGGCGGCGATGCAGATCGCCCTCGACGATGCGGCGGTCGATCCCACCGTGCGCGTCGTGGTCATCGCGGCGAACGGGCCTGCGTTTTCGGCGGGGCATGATCTCAAGGAAATGGCGCCGCATTGGCGCGACGGCGATCGCGGCCGGCACTACTATGACCGGCTGATGAAGCAGTGCTCGCGTATGATGCAGACGATCGTACGCCTGCCGAAGCCGGTGATCGCGCAAGTGCAAGGCGTCGCCACCGCCGCGGGATGCCAGCTGGTCGCGAGCTGCGATCTTGCTGTCGCCGCCGATGTCGCGAAGTTCGCGACGCCGGGCGTCAATATCGGGCTCTTCTGCTCGACGCCGATGGTGGCGCTGTCGCGCAACGTGGCGCGCAAGCAGGCAATGGAGATGCTGCTGACAGGGACAATGATTGACGCCGAATGGGCGCGCGAGATCGGGCTTATCAATCGCGTTGTACCGTCCAACGCTTTGCGCGACGAGACGTTGACGCTGGCGCAGCAGATCGCAAGCAAATCGCGCGTCACCGTTGCGATCGGCAAAGAGGCGTTCTACCGGCAGCTCGAGATGCCGCTCTCGGACGCCTACGACTATGCAAGCGAAGTGATGACGCGCAACATGCTCGAAGCCGACGCCGAAGAAGGCATCTGCGCCTTCATCGACAAGCGCGATCCGAAATGGCAGGTGTGATCGAAGCGCGCTCAGTCTCGTTGCTCGCACTGGCCATGGGGCAGCAAGCGTCCCCGCCTGCGATTGCGGACGAACCACGATAGACCACTCAACGAGAGCGGGCGGGGACAGCCGCGTCGCAGGATGAGCGCACTCTTGTCGTAGGCGGCCCTGTTTGATCAATGCTGAAGTGGGGATGGCGGCGCATTTCTGCGCCGAAGATGGGTCGGCAGAACGGCGCGAATCACCGACAATAGGCCGCTGTTTCTCAAAGCCGATGGTTGGCTCATGAACCAAGTGAAGGCGGTGGCTTTGGCCCTTGTCGCAATGGCCGCGTCGGCGGCGGCGCCTGTGGCGTTTGCACAGACAATGACGCCGGCGCCGCCGATCATCAAGCCGATGCCGACAGTCAGTCCGACCATCAGCCCGATGTCTTCATCCGGATGCAGCAGCGATGGCGTCAGCACTATGACGACATGCCCGCCTGCGCCGACACCTGCGCCAACGCCCATACTGACTCCCCTGCCGACGCCTTCGATCACGACGGCGCCAGCCAAACCGATGACGGGTTTCAGCTCGGCGACGGGAAGCAGCGTGGCTGCGTTCGCGACGGAGAAGGTGCTGAGCTATTTCCAGCGCGGCGCGACCCATGTCGACGTGCGGCGGGCGTTCGGATTCGTCTTGATGCCGAAGGCGGCGGTGACGGCGGAAGAAGAAGAGACGCAAACGACATTCTGTGAGATCATGCTCGCCTCGCTCGAATTCGTGGCGCCCGATCGCGCAACACTTCGCGAGGCGCTGGTGACCTATTGGCCGGTTGCGGCTGGTCATGAAACGAGCGAGATCGAAGCGGCGTTCGCAGCGCGCGACTGCAACAGCCTCATCGCCTGGTACGACTACAATTTCGCACGCACCATCGCGGCGAAGGCGGAGATTGCGGGGCTGAGCGGTCCGCTTCTGATCACATGGCCCTCAGCCGGCGGCGACGATGCCGACCGCGATCCGCTGATCGTCGATTTTGCCCGCGCCGATTATGCGCACGCGAAGAAGGCGCTCAGCTATTGGTTTGGCGAGCTGCAAACGCAGCCGGACTCTTGGAACAGCCGGATCCGCGAGGGCACATTCCGAGCCGGACTCGCCGACGCCATCAACGACACGGCCGGCGTCGTGATCGCAGTGCTTTCAGGCAAGTGGGAGAGCTTCACGGCGGTGGGACAGACCCCCTAGCCGCGAGCGCGCCTCACGCAAGGCCGAGGAATGCGAGGACGTGGGTCCCGATCGACATCAGCTTCACCCACGCCTGCGTCATGAACTGAAACTGAGCGATGACAACAGCGGTTGCATCGCTTGGTCCACCGAAGATCAAAGCCGGGGTCATCTTGTTCAGCGCCTGGAGGCAGGCGAACGAGACGGCGACCACCGTCAGCATGCGGGCGAGCAGGGCGAGGTTTCCGCTGGCGCGGCGGTAAACCTCGCGCGCTACCGAGGCGGCTTCACGACCTAGCTCTTTGGCCTTGCTCATCATGGCGAAAATCCCTGACTTCGACTGCGATCAGATCAAACTACGAAGAAGCTGACCGACTGGACATGACGGCAGGCGTCAAAAACATGACTTTGGAGATCAAAACGGGGTGATCATGAAGCGGGCCGGTCAGGAAACGGCGACCGCGGCCTTCTCCCATTTGTGGACGTTGACGCCGCGAATGAGCAGCCAAAACGCCAAGAGCACGGCCCCCGGAAATATGGCGAGCAAAAAGTAGTTCGATGCGTATGCCGGCGCGAGAACGAAGAGGACGTTTCTTGCCGCGAACGAAAAGCCGCCGAAGGCGACAAGAGCTCCAAGGAGCTTTGGCAGGTAACCTGAGCGAACGATGAGATAGCCGCGGATCATCCACGCAAGACCATAGAAAACGGTGAAGAGAGCGCTGCCGTAAGCGAAAATCTTGAGGAAGAGCAGCGCGAGCGCATCGCGTTGATCCGCGGAGAAGGCTTGTAGGTAGGCGGAATTTCCGGCGAGGTGGAGGGAGGAGAAATAGAAAATCTCAGCCGCGGCGAAGAGCGCTGTGGCGAGCAGGCCAAAGAACGCCGCCAACAGGGCAAGGTCGCGGCTCACTGGGCGCAGCAGCACGTAGAAGATCAACGCCAGCGCCGCGTCACTGACGGCCTCGACCAAGTACGCGATAAAGCCGAGGCGAAACAGCGCCTCTGACGAGCGCAGATTCTGCGCGGTCGCGGCGGCGTCGCCGGCGACGATAATGTGCGATGGGACGTACGCCTCGCCGAATCCACCGCCGACGAACGAAAGCAAGAACAGAAGCCCTGCCATCGCGGCGTAGTTTTGAATAGCTGCGCCGCTGTGTTCGTGCAAGACGGCCATCGTTCCCCTCAAGGCAAAGCGCCGCAAACGCTGGCGCTGGCGCATGCGACGTTGCCGGCCCGGGGCCTTGTCTCCTAGGCTCCAAGCGGCCACCTGATATCTAACTGTCACGCCGCCGACGGGGACATGACCGCAGACGCCAGAGCCTTGCTCGACAGTCGCTTGGGCGCAGGGCGCCATGCCTGACCTCACGGTTGCGGCCGGACTGGCGCGCGGGCTCATCGACCTCGCGGTGACAAAGGGGGCGAGCCGAGAGACGCTCGCCGCGCGGTCGGAGATCGCGCTCGCCGACCTCGAAGACCAGGACAACCGCATCGCGCTCGCGAAGTATGTGGCGTTGATGCGCGCGGCGAAAGAGCTGACCGGCGATCCGGCGCTGGCGCTGCACTATGGCGAGACCAACGACCTTGCACAGATCTCGGTCGTTGGGCTCTTGGGTCCTGCCTCCGAAACCATGATGCATGCGCTGGCGCAGCTCAATCGTTATGGCCGGCTTGTCATCGAATACGATGGCGGGGGGCCCAGATTCGATGTGACGCAGGATGCGCGCGGCGTTTGGATGATCGACCGGCGCGCCAATCCCAACGATTTCTACGAGCTTACGGAGTCGACCTTTGCTCGGATGATTTGCGGCCCGCGCACCTTCGGCGTCACGAAGCTTGCGTTGGCTGTGCACGTCACTCATCGGGCGCCCCCGTACGCCGCAGAATACGAGCGCGTGTTCGGCGCGCCGGTGACGTTCGAGAGCGAGTGGAACGCCATTCTCGTCGACGGCAAATGGTTGGCGCATCGCCTGCAGCATGCGCCGCGTTATGTGTTCGGCATTTTGACCGACCGTGCGGATGCGCTGCTCAAAAGCCTGGAGCAGTCGAAGACGACGCGCGGGCGCGTGGAGGCCTTGCTTCTGCCCGTGCTGCACACGGGCGAAGCCAGCATGGACGCGATCGCGAGCCAGATGGCGCTCAGCCGACAGACGCTGTTCCGGAAGCTGAAGGCGGAGGGCGTCACGTTCGAGAAGGTGCTCGACGAGCTGCGCCATAAGATGGCGTTGCATTATCTGAGCGGCAAGAAAGTCTCGGTGAACGAGACGGCGTATCTTGTCGGGTTTTCGGAACCTGCCGCGTTTTCGCGCGCATTCAAACGCTGGACGGGAACGAGCCCGCGCGCGATGCGCACCTCGCTTTAGGACGAGCGCGCGTACCAATTGGTGAAGCGGACGCGGACTAGCCAATAGATCAGAAGCGCGAATGCGAGGACTACGGGCGCCGGGAGCAGGTGCGTTTCGCGCACTCCAGCTGGAAAGACCTGGGGAAGGCCGATGAACAGATTGGCGGACGCCAGGGTGAGCGCGGTCGCCATGCGCCAGAGATGGCGCGTGATGCGCTGTGCGCCAGAAATTCCACCGCGCATGAGCACTTTGACATCGAAGGCCACGGCGACTGCAGCCAGACCTGCAAAGAAGAAGTAGAAGGCCGCGGGAATGCCGTCCAGCAAGCCCGCGGGCGCATTGCGAGCTGCGACGCCGAATGTGACGCCCGCCGTCACTGTCGCCAGCCCCAAGAATAGTGTGATGTGCTCAAGGACGCCGACGCGCCCTTCCCTGCGCATGACCGTGAGCCAGCCGGTCGCGACGAGATAGAAGACGAGCATGCCCTCGACGGCAGAGGCCATGGCCGGTTTCAGAATTGCGAGGTAGATGGCGCTCGCCGCCATCGCCAGCATGGAAACGAAGAAAACGTTGCCAGCGGCGCGGTGTGGGCGCGAGCCCTTGGGCAAGGCCATCGCCGCAGCCCCGGATAGAAGGCCGAGGCTTCCCGCCATGATATGAAAAGCGACGCCGCTCCAGGTGCTCATCGCCGCAATGTTATGGAGGCGGCTCGCAGGGGCCATGATGACGTTTGGCAAAAGCATGATCCGACGTTGCAACGGTCGCTATGATGCTTGAGCCGACGGTCGCCGCGGGATATGCGCTCGCGTTGATCGAGTTCGCGGCAGCGAACGGCGCCGACCGCTATGCGCTCGCTGAGCGCGCCGGGATGGAACTCGCGGACTTCGCCGATCAGGACAAACGTGTTCCGCTCGCACAATACATGGCGCTGATGCGCGCAGGGAAGGAGCTGACGGGCGATCCCGCGCTGGCGTTGCACTTTCCGGCGGCGACGGAGCTTTCCGACTTCTCAATCGTCGGACTGATCGGGCCGTCGTCGGCGACGATGGTCGAGGCCTTCGCACAGCTCAATCGCTTCGTGCGGCTCGCGATCGATGTCGAGCACAGCGGCGCCGAGCGCTTTGAGCTCGCGCGCGGCGATGGCGGGCTTTGGGTGATCGATGCGCGCCTTCAGCCAAACGCATTTCCGGAGCTGACCGAATCCACCTTTGCCCGCATGGCCGCGAGCATGAGCGGCCTCATCGCGGCGGAGGGGAGCCCGATTGATCCACCGCTGGTGAAGGCGCTGCGCGTCACGCACAGCGATCCCGGCTATCGCGACGAATATGAGCGCGTGTTCCGCACGCCGGTCGCGTTCGACAGCGACAGGAACGCGATGCTGCTGAACGAGGCCTGGCTTGGCCTTCGCGTGCCGGAGCGGGCGCCTTACGTGTTTGGCTTACTCAGCGAACGAGCGGAGGCCCTGCTCAAACGGCTCAAGGATTCTGAGACGACGCGAGGCCGTGTGGAGGCCATGCTGCTGCCGATCCTTCACACCGGCGACATCAACGCAAAGGCCATCGCCGACGCGCTCGGCTCGACGCGATGGACGCTGCTTCGCAAGTTGAAGGCCGAGGGGGGCGTGACATTCGAGCAGCTGCTCGATCAGCTGCGCCACAAGATGGCCTTGCACTACCTGAGCGGCAAAACGTCGGTCACCGAAACCGCATATCTTGTAGGCTTCTCCGAGGCAGCCGCCTTCTCGCGCGCGTTCAAGAGATGGACGGGACGTAGCTCTCGAAAGCGGACTCCCAGGGATCCGCTGTAGTCACGATGTTGCAATGCAGCTTCAAGAATCCCTTTTTCTCTGCTTTATTTCTCAGTATAGCTCGCTCACCGACCGTTGGCCAAAATGGCGTGTCGAGATGAGATTGCAAGCGAAAGGTCAAAACGAATAATGACAACCTTCGAGATACTGACATTATTCCTTTTGGGACTAATCGTAATATTTCAAATATTTCTGGTGTTGATTCTTAGGGATCGTCTTACTGACTTGCTTTATCTGCTTAAGGATTTTCGAGGCAGCCTGAGCGATATAAGAGATCAGTACAGGCGCATGATCGATCGTGACTATGAATTCTATGGTAGGGTCTCCGCCGAACTTGGTCGTAGAATCAACGAGGCGCTAGAACCGCTAGTGCGTCGGCTTGGGGAGACGTTCAGCCCGGGGTACTGGTGGAGATCCCGCTCAGCGCCGGCGCTGCTTGAAACTTTCATAAGTCGGGCCGAGCGAGAATTCGGCGTTCGCCTCAGCCTCGCCGCTAGAGACATGCTAACGGTTCCAATCGGCGAATTGGTTGAGCGGGGGGACTCGGTGGATTTCGACAGCGTTCGGGAGAGTATCACTATGCTTGTGGGTACAATTGCTGAGAGTCCGTCTGCCCGTGCGCGCGGTGATTCAATAGCGGTGATTGAGGCGTTCGCGAAGCGTTTCTGCGGCATTCCTCCCTTCTGTGACCGAAAAGACTAGCGGCGAAGAGACGATCGCATCATGAGTGTTGAAGACCGAAAAGAAGCCTGCAAAACCTACATTGAGCAAACTAAGCTGCTGGTCACCCTCTCCTCAGCATTTCTGTTTGCGCCTGCAGGTTTGGTTGCGATATTGAAGGATCGCTCAACGGCCAAGCTGTCGGGAAGTGATATCTGGGCGTTGCTAGCCATCGAGTGCATGTTCATATTTTCGATTCTGGCCGGCTATGTCGCTGTGGCTTCGATCGCCGGATCGCAAGATGAGGGCAAGTACGATGTTTATCGGAAAGCTACGCGCTTCTCTTCCTTGTTGCAGATTTTTTTTTATGTTGCTGGGCTGATATTGTTTGTTCACCTTTCACATCAGCTCTTGTTCCCCTAGTTGGCAGCAACGCGCGAACTATAACACGGGTTTAGAAGCGCTCACGACGGCTTTTACTTCTGATTCGTGAACAGGACGCGCGCGAGCCAGAACAGCGTCAGAGCGAGAACGATCATCGGAATCGGACGCAGGCCTGTGTCGCGCACCGACTGCGAAAACACTCTTGCGCCTTGACCAAAGAAGAAGGCGAGCGTGCCTAAGAACATCGCAAAGCTCATGCGCCAAAGGTGGCGCGCTATGCGTTGTGTGCCACTGAGGCCGCCGCGCATGAGCACGCTGAAGTCGGCGAGCGCCGCAATGCCGGCGAAGGCGAAGAAGTGGAACCGGGGGCGTGTGGAGGCCGTGCTGCTGCCGATCCTTCACACCGGCGACATCAACGCAAAGGCCATCGCCGACGCGCTCGGCTCGACGCGATGGACGCTGCTTCGCAAGTTGAAGGCCGAGGGGGGCGTGACATTCGAGCAGCTGCTCGATCAGCTGCGCCACAAGATGGCCTTGCACTACCTGAGCGGCAAAACGTCGGTCACCGAAACCGCATATCTTGTAGGCTTCTCCGAGGCAGCCGCCTTCTCGCGCGCGTTCAAGAGATGGACCGGCCGGAGCCCGCGCGACTGGCGGCCCTAAGTCACGGCGACCGCTTTTGCCACCAGTTTGTCAGCAGCACCCGCCAGAGCCAGAACAGCATCAGCGCGAGGACGATCAACATCGGAACGGGGAGCAGGCCTGTGTCGCGGATCGCTTGCGGGAAGACCTTGGCGCCCTGGCCGACGAAGAACGCAAGCGTCGCCAAGAACATCGCAAAACTCATGCGCCAGAGGTGACGCGCAATGCGCTGCGCGCCGGCGAGTCCGCCGCGCAGGATGACGCTGACGTCTGCGGCGGCGGCAAGCGCCGCAAGTGTTGCGAACGTCAGGAACAGCGCCGCCGCAGTCGCGCCAGTCGCCTTCGGGCTGCTCAGCGAGTGGAGGCCGAGGAACGCTGCGCCGGCCGCGATCGCGAAGCCGGCAAGACAGGCGGCGAGCTCGAACGCGCCCGTTTGGTTTTCGGCGCGGGTGATCGTCATCCACGAAGTTGCAATCATGTAGATGGTGATGGAGGAGATCATCACGTTGAACGTCGCTGCCGCGGGCTTCAGCACCGCGAGCGCGCCGCCGGCGAGCGCCATCAACAGCATCGCGACGAAGAACACGCTGCCGGCCGCGCGGTGCAGCCACGCGCCCTTGCGCGTGAGCAAGGCCGTCGCGCCGGACACAAGCGCGAACCCGCCGGCGGTGATGTGAAAGAGCAGCAGCGGCGCCAAGTCCATCAGGAAACCAAGAGCGGCCGCCAGAGGAACATGAAGGCGCCGAAGATTCCGACGGCCATCACGCTGGTGAAGGCAACCACCATGAGCGAGACGCCGAGCTTGGCGAGCGCGCCGCCGCCGCGCTCGGTGCGCAGATAGATCTCGAGCACCAGGAGCGGCAACAGGTAGCTTGCAAAACCCCAAAAGGCGATGAACGGCATCGCCTGCTTCATCGAGCTTTGGGTCAAGATCATCCATGCCATGACGCCGACGCGCAGGAACCAAACGCCGTTCACTGCCATGAAAGTGCGCAGCGCCCAACGGCGATGGGTGTCGATGTCGGGCACGAGGGCATAGCCCAAGGCTTGGCCGGCGCAGAACATGATCAGCACGGCGTTGAGTGAGATGGCGCCGAGCCCGCTCGCGCTCGGGTGTCCGCGGGTGAAGTGAAGGAAGAGACCGGCGAGGCTGATCGCGAACGCGGTGAAGATGAAGACGCGTCCGTTCCAGCGGTGAAACCACAGCGCGCGCGCACGAATCTGCGGAATGAGCTGCAGCGTGCCCCCGAACGTGATGATCGCCGCCATCATCACGTGCGCGGCGAAGGCCAGATTGCCGGCCGTGTCGCCTGCCACATAGCCGTGGAACAGCATCTTGTTTCGGTCCCACGCCTCGAAATTTCCGGTCAGCGTCGACGGGCCGAAGAAACCGACGATGTAAAACGACGAAGAGCCACTGGCCGGCTGCAGCGACGAGAAACCATAGGGCCGCCGAGGCTTTCAGCATCCTGTCGACGATGCGCGATTCACTTCCAGCGCCGATCGCATCGCCCTTGTCAAACGTCACCGCCGTTGCGCGAACGCTCGTGTCCTTCATGCCCCCTCGCCCGCCTCGTCTGTTTTGCCGACGGACAATGCAAGGCCGATGAGGAGGACCGCGAGAAGGATCAGATTGATGGGAATGGTCGGACCGTCTGTCGGCGTGTCCGGCAATCTTGGAACCGGACTCAGAACCAAGAACACGCGTCTGCCGATCTGCTCGATCGCGAGCACGACGTACATCAGCGGAATCATCGCGCGATAGCGAACGAGCGCGATGAGGCCGATCAGGCAGAGCAACGCGGTGCTGAGCCCCCACGACATGAACATGAAGGCGACGGTGGAAGCGGCGCCGGCGTCGAATGTGTCGAGTGGGAGCCTGTCAGCGGTGGTTGCGATGAAGCGCGCGTCGACAACGGAGGCGACGCCTTGCGCGAACTTCAACAGCGCAATTGGAGCAAAGAGCCAGAGCGCCAGGGTGTAACCGCGATAGGCGTTGTCGAACTGTCTTGGAAAAATGCGGCTCAGCATCCCCCCGTCCAATGGTTTACGACGCAGGCGTCAGGGCAGACGCGCGGCCCCGGCCGCGCATTTGAAGGCGCCTCGCGTTTTCGGCTACGGTCAGCGGCGTGATCGCGCCGCCTGAACCAATAGCGAAATCGTAGCGAGCCTTCCGTTCCAGGCACATGACTGCAGCGCCCAAAAACGTGACCTTAGGAACCAGCGTCGCTCGCGCGTCTGCTGGCCCGACGGTCAGCGCAGGTTATGTGAAAGGCTTGCTCAACTTCGCAGTGTCGAAGGGCGCCGACCGGACAAAGCTGCTGGGGCTTTCGGGCCTTGCCGCCGACGACGTGGATGATTTGGATAACCGCATTCCGCTCGCCCGCTACTTGGCCCTTTTCAAAGCCGGGGTGCAGCTCACAGGCGAGCCTGCGCTGGCGCTGCAGTACGGCGAGGCGGTTCGCATGCAGGAAATCTCGATCGTCGGGCTCATCTGCGAGGCGTGCGAGCGAACGGTCGACGTCGGCGTGCAGCTCAATCGCTATGGCCGCTTGATGTTCGACCAAAACGGCGGATCGTCGGACATTGTGCGCGGCGTCGCGAACGAGACCGGCTTCTGGATGGAAGCGGCCAGCGAGTTGTTCAACGGCAGCCCGTTCGTGATCGAGGCGGAATTCGCGCGCCTCGTCTGGAATACGCGGGCGATGTTCAAGAACAACGCCGAATTCCAGACCTATGGTTTTCCGGCGGAAGTGCATTTTACGCACCCCGAACCGGCCCATCGCGCGGAATATGAGCGTATCTTCCAGGCGCCGCTGACATTCGGCGCCAAATGGAATGCGCTGAGGGTCGATCGGCGTTTCCTGTCGCTCAGTCAGCCGCCGGTGAACCGCTACGTGTTCGGCGTGCTCAGCGAGCGCGCGGAGGCGCTGCTCAAGAGCCTCGAGGCGTCGAAGACCGCACGCGGTCAAGTGGAGGCGCTGCTCATCCCGACCTTGCACACCGGCGAGCCGAGCATCGAGAAGATCGCCGACAAGATGGGGACGAGCCGGCAGACGCTCTATCGCAAGCTCAAAGCGGAAGGCGTGACGTTCGAGAAGCTGCTGGACGAACTGCGCCACAAAATGGCGCTGCACTACCTCAACGGGAAAAAGGTGTCAGTGAACGAGACGGCCTATCTCGTCGGCTTCTCGGACCCATCGGCTTTCTCGCGCGCGTTCCGCAGATGGACCGGCACAAGTCCGCGCAAGCGGGCGATGTAGGATTTTAGGGGGCCCATGCGACGGAGAAACTGGCGGCTCGTGACGACCGGCGTCGTGATGATCGTGCTCGCGCTCGGTTTCTTTTTCTACATGCTCGGCATAGCGCCGAAGTCGAACGATCCAAAGGCTTTGATGGAAACCGTTGGAACAGTTTCGGGCGTCGTCGGCGGCCTCGCGCTTGCGCTCATCGCCGTCGGCCTCATCGGACGTAAACCTCAGTAACTGGATTTCCCCGCTAGTTTGTGGTCGCGGTTGTCGTGGCCTTCGTCTTCGTCGCCTTCGGCTCAACTGCAGCCGGTGTTGGCGCAGGGAGCGCGGATGCGCCGACATTCTGCAGCGGCACCATCGGGATTTGGAAGGACTTCGGGTATTTGTTGATTGCGCCGGTGGCAGCGTCGACTCCGAGACCGATAATTCCACCGAATACAAGATTGCCAACCGTCCAACCCTCAAAATTCGACGGGATCACCGCGACCGCGTCCTGATACCCATCCTTCTTGCAGCGCGCCTGAATGTCTTCGCTCGATCGTTCGACCGTGACGGCGCCGGGCGTGCTGACCTGCCAGCTACCTTCGCTCGAACTCAGGTCGCACACGGCGCCCGTCACCGGCGGCGTTGAAATTGCGACGGATTGTGAAGTGCCGCGCACGATGGAGGCGCAGCCTCCGATTGCTGGCGCGATGACGGCGACGCAAATGACTGACGCTTTGACGATGGTCCTCACGGCGGCTCCTCCTGATTCGTTCTTTTGTATTGTCGCCGCCTGTAAAGGCACAATGAAACGGAAATCGTGTAGCGTGTGATGATGGAGTCACATGCTGCAAGTTGTTGATCGGGACTGCCCGCCACTGACCGCTCACGAGTGAACTTTGGTTGGCCGACCTAGGACTTGCCAATAGTCACCGCCCAGATGGGATGGCGTCAGCTAGTGTTACGTTGTTCCGCTCTGACGGTGGGTCCCCTTCGCAACTGGGGTCGCGGCGCTCGCGTTTTCTCCACAGTTGCGACTGGCGACTGCCTCGCCACCTACAAAACGGGGCGGAAAGGTGACGACGATGCCTGAATATTCGGATGAGGTGATCAAACGGGCGCTCGGCGAGAGCCACACCGTCGCCGTTGTGGGGATATCGGCAAATACCGTGCGGCCGTCCTATTTCGTCGCCAAGTACATGCAAGGCAAAGGGTACCGGATCATTCCGGTGAATCCCGGACTCGCCGGACAGACGCTGCTGGGGGAAACGGTCTATCCCGATCTGAAATCGATTCCAGAGAAGGTCGACATGGTCGATATCTTTCGCAATTCGGAGGCGGCGGGCGCGGTCACGGACGAGGCCATCGCCATCGGCGCAAAGGTCGTGTGGATGCAACTCGGCGTCATCAACGCGGCGGCGGCCAAGCGCGCCGAGGAGGCCGGGCTCCTCGTCATCATGGATCGCTGCCCCAAGATGGAATATTCGCGCTTTTCCGGGGAGTTCGGGTGGGTCGGCAGAAACTCGCGAATCATCGACAATAGGCGCAAGCACTTGGGTCAAGGGCGCGCAGCGGTCGCGCGCGATCCCATCGGCAAGGGAAAGGGCACGCTATGAACATCCACCAGAAGCTCTCCGAATACGGCTTCAACACCTTGTCGGTGCATGCGGGCGCGGCCCCAGACCCCACGACCGGCGCGCGGGCGACGCCGATCTATCAGACGACGTCCTACGTGTTCGACGACGTCGAGCATGCGGCGTCTCTGTTCGGACTCGAGAGCTTCGGCAATATCTATACGCGCATCGGCAATCCGACCCAGGCCGTGCTCGAGGAGCGCGTCGCTGCGCTCGAAGGCGGAACGGCTGCGGTCGCAACCGCGTCCGGTCACGCGGCGCAGGCGATTGTATTCCACACGCTGATGCATCCGGGCGATGAGTTCGTCGCCGCGCGCCAGCTCTACGGCGGCTCCGTCAATCAGTTCAATCAGGCATTCAAGAGTTTCGGCTGGCACGTGAAGTGGGCGGACGGGCGCGACCCAGAGAGCTTCCGCCGCCAGCTGACGGCGAAGACCAAGGCGATCTTCGTCGAGAGCATTGCGAACCCAGGCGGCATCGTGATCGACATCGAGGCGATCGGCGCAGTGGCCAAGGAAGCGGGTGTGCCGTTCATCGTCGACAACACGATGGCGACGCCCTACCTCATCCGTCCTGTCGAATGGGGAGCCGACATCATCGTCCATTCGCTGACGAAGTTTTTGGGCGGACACGGCAACTCCGTCGGCGGCGTGATCGTCGACGCGGGCTCATTCGATTGGTCGCGCACCAAGAAGTTTCCGGTGCTCTCCGAGCCCTGCCCTTCTTATCACGGCATCAAGCTGCACGAGACGTTTGGCGATATGGCCTTCGCAGTCGCGTGCCGCGTGCTGGGCTTGCGCGATCTCGGGCCCGCGATCTCGCCGTTCAATGCCTTCCTTCTGCTCAACGGCATCGAGACGCTGCCGCTGCGCATGCAGAAACACTGCGAGAACGCAAAGGCGATCGCGCAGCATTTGAGCCGCCATCCGCGCGTGTCTTGGGTCTCCTACGCGAATTTGCCGAACGATCCGTGCTACGGATTGGCGCAAACCTACTGTCCGAAAGGCGCCGGCGCCGTTTTCACCTTCGGCGTGCGCGGCGGGTACGAGGCCGGGGTCAAGCTGGTGAACAACGTGCGCCTGCTCTCCCATTTGGCGAATGTGGGGGACACGCGTTCGCTCATCATTCATCCCGCCTCGACGACCCATCGTCAGCTTTCCGACGAGCAAAAGAGCGCGGCCGGCGCTGGGCCTGAGGTGGTGCGCGTGTCCGTCGGCATCGAGGACGTCGCCGACATTATCGCGGACCTCGATCAGGCGCTGGCGGCGTAACCTTGATATGTGTCCCGCGGCGCCTTGCGCCGCGGCCTTGGCGGCGTCACTGTTCTTGCCTTTGGACTTTGGGCATGAAGCCGTGACGCAGCGCCGTGTAAACCAGGCGACACTTCAAGCGCTCCAAGCGCTGATGGGCCGCGGCGCGCTCCGCTTGAGTGGGGAGCTCGCGCGCGCGATACGCTCTCGGCGTGAGGAAATCGGCGCCAGCGCCGAAACTCTAGCTCGGCATTTCGGCGTCGGCGCCGACGGTTTCGACATTGAGGAAGGCCGTGAGCTTTCTGCGGCAATGCTCGTCAAGCTGGCGCGCGCGCTCGAAGTCGATCTCGTGTGGTTCGTGGAGCAGGACCCCCAGCTCCTCGGCGAGGCCAGGCTTGCGCGGCCGTTCAAGGTTGGCGACGTCGTGTTCGAGATCGGCGAAGTGGCGAAGGACGCCGCCGAGGGACTCGAGCTCATGCGCGCTTTCGCATCGATCAAAGATCCGGAAGCGCGCAAAGCCGTGCTGAAGCTCGCGCAACAATTTGCGAATGAAGACGAGGGTACATAGAGAGCGTACAATGGACTTGCCATTCAACAACTCAATTTCGGATGCGCTCCAGGCGATCGAGAACGCACCTAGCGTTTTGAAAGTCACCGAAGCTTTTCGAGGTTTTGCCGAAGTCTACGGTTACACGTACTTCCTGTGCTCCGCGCCACCGTTGCCGGACGAGGACCCTTTCAGTCCGCTGCTGTTTGAACGTTGGCCCGACGTCTGGCTCGAACGCTATGTGGCGCGAAGATATTTCGAGCAAGATCCGATGGTGCGCCAGCTCTTTCGTACGCCACATCCCTTTTTGTGGAGCGAGGTTATGAAGACCGGCGACCATTCGAAGGAGGCGTTGACAATCATGTCCGAGGCCGCCGAGTGCGGCATGATCGAAGGCTTCGTGGTGCCGGTGTTTGGCGTGGGCGGAAAAGCGCATGTGGTGACAATGTCGGGGGCGAAAGTCCGCTTTGATTCGACCGCGCGCAAGGAGCTTCACCTCGTCTCCATGTACGCCTACGCTCGCGCGATGAAGCTGCGGAAGCGCTCGGAGCCGCCGCTTATCCAACTGTCGCCGCGGCAGACCGAGGCGCTGCAATGGGTTGCGATGGGCAAGACCGACTCCGAAATCGGCGACATTTTGGGCGTTACGGAAAACACCGCGCACAAGCACATCGAAGAGGCGAAACGCCGCTTTGGAGTCGCCACCAGGATGCAAGCGGTTGTCGCTGCGATCAGGCAAGGCGGCATCCGCATCTGACCTGAGCGCCGCACCTGGCCTGATCAGGCCAACATCGCCGGCGCGATCGGCGTGACGTTCCTCCCCTTCGGGGGAACGACATGCTGCATCTCATCAATCAAGTAAACCGCAAGCAGGCGAAGAGCGCCTTCTTGCTGGAACAGACATACCGCCTACGCCACGACGTCTATGTGCGCGAGAGGGGCTGGAAGGCGATCGAGCGCACCGACGGTCGCGAGATTGATCAGTTCGACAACGACAACGCCGTCTATCTGATTTGGGAGAACGCGGGCCGGGTGCTGGGCGCAGGGCGGTTCATCCCGACCGACAAGCCGCATCTCATGTCTGAGCTCTTCGCGCATACGGCGACGTTCGCGCCGGTGCCGCGCCGCCGTGACGTGTGGGAGATCACGCGCCTCTTCTCCGTGCGCGACCCGAGCGGCGTGATCAAGCGCAACACCGTCATCGGCGATCTTCTGTGCGGGATGTTCGAGATGGGCCTGCATCACAAGCTCGAAGCCATTTCGGTCGTGTGCGACACCTTCTTCCTGCCACGCTTCCTCGAGCAGGACATCAAGGCGACGCCGCTCGGCCTGCCGACGCCGTATCCGGAAGGCATCTGCATCGCCTGCTTGCTACCCGTGAGCGTCGAGCAGCTTGCCGCGGCGCGCGCCGCTCGCGGCGTCAGGGATACGGTCCTTTACGCGACGGCGCACGACATCGCCGCGCGCGAGCCGCTTCAGGCGCAATTCGCACATGCGCCGCAGTAGACAACGCGGCGCCAAGCGCGAGCTTCTGCTCGAGCGCGTTGAGGGCGGCGAGGCGATCTTCGATGACCCTCAGGCGGTCGCCTTCGCGCGCGCCTATGCGCGGATCAAGGACGCAGAGAAACGGGCCTTCCTCGAATGGTTCGTCAACGCCCTGGCTGAAGGCGAGCAGACTTAGATAGCGCGTCGGTCATCTTGCTCCAGCCTTGCTGAGTGCGGTCGGCATAGCCGGCGCACTCGCTGCGGGATCTCGTGGGCCAGCGTCGGCTAGCCCCTTGTGGCGAGTGCGGACCATGAAAACAACAAACGGCGGCGAGCGATCGAGCTCGACAACAGGCGCCGGCATGGCCACCGATTCGCCTGGAAGAGCGTCCGCCGCTTATGGAGCGGCGGACACGAGGAAGCCTATTTCGCAGGCTTTGTGAACTTATAGACGAACTGATCGGTTTTGCCGCGGATCGACGGATCGAAGACGTTGGCGGTGTGCGGATCGCTTGCGTTGCGCAGGATGTCGCTCTCAGCTTCGAGTTTGAAGCCGGCGGCAAGCACCTCCTTCTTGACGAATTCCGCGTCGATGCGGTGGACCTTGTCGATCTGCTCCGCCGTGGTGACGCCTGGACCAACGTGATCGATAATAAAATAAACGCCGCCGGGTTTCAGCGCGTCGTAGATAGCCTTGTTCATTTTGGCGGTGTCGATCTTCTGCCAGACCTGATCGTGGTAAAGTTGGCTGATGAAGATCACGTCGACGGGCTTGTCGAACTTGATCTCTGCCATCGGCTGCACAGAGCCTTCGACATTCTTGTAGCCCGCGGCTTGGAACGCGGCCGGCGCTTCGACGGCCTTGGGAAACTTCTCGGCGACCCACGTCGGGTTGAACATATAGACCTTACCGTTCGCGCCGACGACACGGCTGAAGATGCGCGTGTAGTAGCCCGTGCGTCCGGGCCCGACATCGGCGACCGTATCGCCCGGCTTCAATCCGGTCATCGCCGTGATCTCGGCTGGATGACGATCAGCGTCGCGATCGGTGTCGTCTTTCGGACGATCCTTGTCGGCGACCGCGGCCGCGACGTAGTCAGGAACCTTTGCTGAGGCGGATGGCGCGGCGGTCAACGCGAACGCGACGACGGCGACGGACACTGCAAAGCGGCGCATGGGCGATCTCCCCTCCCCTGTTTCGGCGGCGCACTCTATTGCCTCGCGCGGCTGGTCCCAAGCGCCATTCCGTCACGTGGCCGTGAGCGGCTAGGTTCGTCCAAAAAATGTAGCGATGACGGGGTCCGAGGGCTTGATTTGCTTGTCGATGACGAGGTGTGCAAGCCCGTGGACAAAGGCCCAAGCGGCGATCGCTTCCTTGTAGCCGGATCCCTTTGAGGCGGACTTGGCGGTTTCTCCGGTCAGCACGGCGAACGCGGCGTCGGCGGCTGTTTTGAGCTCCGGGTGGTCTCTCTTCTCCAAATCTGGACCGAACATCAAAAGATAAAGGCGCGGATGGGCGACCGCGAATTCGAGATAGGCCCGACCCAGGGCTTTCCTCCGTTGCCCAGGCTTGGCGTTCTCCAGCGCGGCGCGAAGCTGGGCGGCGAATTCCTCAAAACCCTCCTTTGCGACGGCCGCGAGCAACGCGGACAGGCTCTCGAAATGCCGATAGGGCGCGTTGTGCGAAACCCCGGCAAGGCGCGCGACCTCGCGCAAGGTGACTGCGGCCGCTCCCTCGCGCGCTACGATCTTGGCCGTCGCCTCGATCAGCGCGCGGCGCAAATCGCCGTGGTGGTAGGGAACTTCGGCCTGCTGGCGTTTTGATGTTGACACTGTCTACATAACTGCTTATGTTTTCGCTGTCAACATCGAGCATCGCACGCGCCGTGTCAACGCGGCGTTAAAGGAGACAAGCCGATGAAGCCGTTCCCCGCCACACCTTATCTCTCAGGCAACTTCGCGCCGCTGCTCGCCGAGTGCGACGCCAACGACCTCGTCGTCGAAGGCGAAATGCCGAGGGAACTGAACGGCGCGCTCTATCGCATCGGGCCGAACCCCCAGTTCCCGCCGCTAGACAATTCGCATCACTGGTTCCTCGGCGACGGCATGGTCCACGCGCTGTTCATCGAGAACGGACGCGTCTCTTATCGCAATCGCTGGGTGCGCACGCATCAGTTCAATGAAGAGCGCGTCGCCGGGCGCAGGCTGTACGGCGCCTCGTTCGCACCCGACTCGGGCGACCCGTCGGTCGCCGGCAAAAAACGCAACGTCGCCAACACCAATATCGTGCCGCACGCCGGCAAGCTGTTTGCGATCGACGAGGCCAGCTCGCCCGTCGCCGTCGATCCCCGAACGCTCGAAACCAAGGGGCCATGGACGTTCAACGGCGACTATCGCGGACCGATGACCGCGCATCCCAAGATCGACGCAGGCACAGGGGAGATGTTCTTCTTCGGCTATATGGCGGGCGGCCCTGGATCTGCGGAAATCGCATTCAATGTCGTCGATGCGAAAGGCCATTTGACACAGAGCGAGACGTTCACGGCGCCGTACGCGGCGATGGTGCATGACTTCGCGATCACCGACGAGCATGTGATCTTTCCGCTTTTCCCGGCGACGATCGACATTCCGCGCATCATGAAAGGCGGTCCGGTGATCGCGTGGGACCCGGACAAGGGCTCGCATATCGGCATCATGGCGCGCGGGGCCAAGACGTCGACGATCCGCTGGTTCAGAGCGACAGCGTTTATGTCTATCACCCGCTGAACGCGTTCAGCGAAGGAGAACGCGTTGTGCTGGACGTGATGGTGTACCCACGCGTGCCGCTGTTCCCCAATGCGGACGGTTCGCGCGCGCCGCGCGATCTTGCTGACGCGCCGGCGCATCTCGAGCGTTGGACGTTCGATCTCGCATCCAACAGCGATCGCTTCAAGCGCGAGACGCTCGACGATCTCGCCGCCGAATTTCCCCGCATCGACGATCGCTGGACCGGATTGAAGCACAGGCACGGCTACGCGGGCGCAATCACCGGCAAAATGGAGCCGGGCTCGCCCTTCGACACGATCGTTCACTACGACCTGCAGCACGACGAACGCGAGACCTGGGCGCCAGGCCCCGGCGACTTCGTCATGGAGCCGGTTGTTGCGCCGCGGTCAGCGAGCGCCGCGGAAGCGGAAGGCTACGTGCTGACGCTCGTCTATAGATCAAACGAAAATCGCAGCGATCTCGTTGTTCTCGACGCGCAGGATATCGCCCGCGGGCCGATCGCGACGGCGAAGCTGCCGGTGCGCGTGCCGTTCGGCTTCCACGGCAACTGGCTGCCCGCTTAAGACAAACGCAACTCGAGAGGCGCAAGCCATGACGCTCGAACCCGTCTTGCATGCGCCTCTCGCGGTCCAGGTTCATCTGGCGACCGTGCTGCCGGCCTTTGCCATCGGCACGTGGCAGATCTTCTTTTCGACCAAGGGAGCGCCGTTCCACCGCGCGCTCGGCTACACCTATATGGCTTTGATGATCGTGACCGCGATTGCGGCCTTGTTCATTCACGCGGTGATGCCGAACGGTCCGTTCTGGGGATTCAGCCCCATTCATCTGTTCGTGCCGCTTACGCTCTTCTCTGTGTTCGGCGCGGTGCATGGCGCGCGGACGGGCAATGTCGCACTACACAGGCGATCGATGATTGGGCTCTATGTCGGAGGCATTCTCATCGCCGGCGCGCTCACCTTCTTGCCAGGGCGCGTGATGCACAACGTTTTCTTCGGCGGTTAGAGGCCGTTGCGCGCGGCGATCTTCTTGCAAATCGGCTGTTTGCGCATGGCCTCCGCGATCGCGTGAAGCTTTGGCGTCTCCGCAGCGAGCCACTCCTTGCCAGGACGCCAATGGCTCATCACCCAAATGTAGACGTCGAGCGCCGACATCTTCTCGCCGAGGAACCAGGGGCCGGTTATTTGCCCCTCGACGTAACGCCACAGCTTTTTGCGATGCTCGTCGGTGGACTCGCGCAGCCGTTTCCCAGCGCCCTCTTTGGTTCCTTCGCCGACCCAGCGGCGCGGCGTGTCGCCGTATGTGTAGGTCGGGTAGACCGCGGCGACGAGGAAAATGAGCCAGCGTAAGAACGCAGGGCGATGCGGGTCGCTTTGCGATGGCGCCAGCGAAAAGTCGCGCAGCGTGTCGGCGAGGTGCAGGATGATAGCCGCGCTCTCCGTCAACACCTTGCCGTTCTGCAAGATCAGCGTGGGCACCTGGCCGAGCGGGTTGAGCTCTTTGAGCGTCCTGCTTTCCCAACCGGTGTCGTCCCACTCGAGATCGACGATGTCCAACGGCAGACCAGCGAAGGCGAACGCGGCTTCGACAATCATCGAGCCGCCACCCTTGGCGCCGTAGAGTTTGTACTGCGCCGCCTTATCGGTCTTCTTCATCGGAGCGTCGGTAATGGGAGCTGCGGCGGCTATCGCCGTCGACACGAACGCGACAGGATCGCTGGCTGGAAAGCTATCGGCAAGCGCCTCATCCAAGCGGCCATTGCTGTCGGGATTGCGTGCCATGTCACACGTCCGTTTGCTTCTTATGAAATGGGCGGCCGGCGGCTTGGTTTCAAATAGCTTCAGCCGCGTTTGGCGCTCGCAGGTGGAATACGTGAACGAGTGCAGCCGTCAGCAGGGCCAGCGCGCCAAGCTGATGCAGAACCGAAAGCCAGACCGGGGCGACGGCAAGAAGCGTCCATATCCCAAGCGACACCTGCACAACTAGCGCTACGAGGAGAGCATTTGACGTCAGGCGCTGCGTCTTGTCGCTTGGTTGACGACGTTCGGCAACCCAAAGCGCGATGACGCCCGCCGTGACGATGTAGGCGCCAACGCGATGGTCGAATTGCACGGTCGTCACGTCCTCGAACGGCGCGAGCGCATGCGGAAAGGCGCCTTCGGGAATTAAAGCGCCATCCATGAGCGGCCAGGTGTTGTAGGTGAGGCCTGCGTCGAGCCCTGCTACGAAGCCGCCGAGCATTATCTGGATGAAGACAACCGCGAGAACGACAAGCGACCAGCGGAACAGCGCATGTGGCGCCGCGCGCGCCGGCCAATGTCCGCGCCAGAGCGGCAGCGCTGTCCATAACATCGCAGCGTAGATCACGAGCGCCAAGACGAGATGCGCAACGAGGCGGTATTGGCTGACGTCAACGCGATCGCTGAGGCCGCTCATCACCATGAACCAACCGAGCGCGCCTTGCAGCCCACCAAGGACAAAGAGACCAACCAGACGCGGCAGAAGTTGGCGTTCGATGCGGCCCTGGACGAGAAACACGATGAACGGTACGAGGAAGGCGACGCCGATGAACCGGCCTAAGTTGCGATGCGACCATTCCCACCAGAAGATCGACTTGAACTCGTCGAGCGTCATTCCCTTGTTGACGCGCTGATACTGCGGGATCTCCTTGTAGGCGTCGAACTCTTCCTGCCACACGGCGTCGCTCATCGGCGGCAGCGCGCCATGGATGGGCTTCCACTCGGTGATCGAAAGGCCGGAGCCGGTGAGACGCGTGAGACCGCCTACAACCACCATTGCGGCGATCAAACCGCAAATCGCGAACAGCCAAATCGCGATTGTTTTTCGCGAAGAGACTTGGCGCTGGGTTGGCGCACTGTTTGCTGCTAGGGCGATCGCCATGCGGGGCGCAGATAGAGCGGGATGCGAATGCCCGCAAGCGCTTCACCTGCGGCACGTTGGCTGCACGATAGCGTTAGTCGGCGAAGGCGACGCTGACCCTCGTCAATCCGGCGCCCTTTTTCGAGCGCTTGAGGCGGATGTCGCCGAGTTCGGCGGCGTTCTTCACGTGCGTGCCGCCGCAGGGAATGAGAATGCGGCCATTGTCGTAGTTCCAGTAGAAGACCTCGTCGCACGCGGGCTCGGGGTCCATGAGGATGGGTAACCCCCTCTGCATCATCCCGTTGGCGGCGGATTCGGCGGCCGGAATCTTGTCCGAGGGCAAATCGGCGACGAAATCGAGGCGCGAACCTTGCGGATGAATGTGGCAGCCCTTGGTGAGAATATCCTCGCCGCCTTCGCGCAGCGCCTCTTGTACCGCATGAAACATAAAATGCGATGCCGAGTGGTTGCGCATGTTGGCGTAGCGCCGCGTCCAATCAATCGCCAGATGCACCTTCTGTCCTTGTCTGAACGGCGCCGGTTCAGCAAGACGATGAACGATGACGGTGTCGACCTGGATCGCAGGCAGCGGCATGCGTGGCGACTTCACAGAGACCGGTTTGCCGCTTTGGTCTTGCACGTCCACCACGCGCAGGCCGTCGATCGCGCCCTCATCCCATTCTTGGCCGCCAGATTCGGCGTAGAACACAGTACGATCGAGAACGACGAATTCGCGATCGATATAGAGGACCTCGGCTTCCGCCTCGCGGGCGTAGGGATCGGCGTGGAAGAGCTTCGCCGTCTTGGGAAGGATTTCCGGGAATGCGAGACGTGCGAACGCCACTTGATGAAACCCCTGCCCTTGCGCCCTGCCGTAAGCGAAGCTTGGAAATTTGCTCCCGCGGCAGCCAATTGCTAATCACCCTAGCATGCCGATGCGGTGGAAGAAATTCGTGGGCGTTTTCTTGCTTCTCGGGCTGATCGGGATCTATGCGCTCCTAGTCATGCGCGCGGCGGTCGAAATCCTGCCCGGGGCGAACCGCATCGTCGAGTTCCTATTCTACGCGCTCGCCGGGATGGCTTGGGTGGTGCCCGTGCGTTACCTCATTTTGTGGATGAACACGCCCGGGCGGCGCGATCGCGAGCACGGTTAGGGCATGGCCAACAACTTCAGACAAAGGCTCGCTGCGGCGTCGGCGGATCCGATGGGAACGATCCAGACCATCATCGAGCGGATCATTCTCTATAGCCGCTATCTGCTGGTGTTTTTCTATATCGGGCTTGCCTTCGCCCTGTTGATCTACGCGATCACCTTCATCTTCGAAGTGCTGCACGTCACTCAGCTTGCATTCAATCCGCCCGAACGCAAAGAAGGCGAGTTCAGCATGGTGATGCCGATCCTCGAGCTGATCGACGGTGCGCTGGTTTCGGGCCTCATCGTCATGGTGATGCTGAGCTCTTACGAGAATTTCGTCGGCCGGTTCGGCGACGAGGCGCTTGACGATTCGCCGGCTTGGCTGAGGCGGCTCGATCCCGGGTCGCTCAAGGTGAAGGTCGCGACAGCGCTGCTCACCATATCGGCGGTGAAGCTGCTTCAGGTGTTCATGGACCGCGGCAACTACAGCGACAGCGACATTTTCTGGAAGATCATGATCCACCTCGTCTTCATCGCGTCGGCTGTGTTCCTCGCCCTTCTCGACCGCATCACGAGCCAAACTCACGCGCAAAAGGCCGAGACACACACCGAAGGCGATTGAACCTTCGGCCGCATGACGGGCATAGTGGCCGCCCCGCTCTCTCCACCCCTTCGATTCAGCAGGCGCAACCATGGCCGATTCCGGTTCGATTTTTCTTGGCAAGGGCGATGGGCCGCAGAGCCTGAATCTTGCCGTCGCCAATCGTCACGGCTTGATCGCGGGCGCGACGGGCACCGGCAAAACCTCGACATTGCGCGTGATGGCGGAAGGGTTCAGCCGCGCCGGCGTGCCGGTGTTCGTCGCCGACATCAAGGGCGACCTCGCGGGCCTTTCTCAGCCCGCGGAAGTCAAACCGTTCATCACGGAGCGGCTGCAGAAAATCGGTAAAACCGATTGGGCCCCGAGTGCGTTTCCGGTCGTCTTCTGGGACTTGTTCGGCGAGCTCGGCCACCCATTGCGCACCACTGTGTCGGAAATGGGTCCGGTGCTCCTCGCGCGCATCCTGCAGCTGAACGATACGCAGGAAGGCGTGCTCAACATCGTGTTCAAGATCGCGGACGAGCAAGGCTTGCTGCTGCTCGATCTCAAGGACCTGCGCGCGATGCTCGTGAATGTCGGCGAAAACTCCGACAAGTACACGATGCAGTTCGGGAACATCGCGACAGCCAGCGTCGGCGCGATCCAGCGCGCGCTGCTGACGCTCGAGAACCAAGGCGGCGACGTTTTTTTCGGAGAACCCGCGCTCCAGCTCAACGACCTCCTGCGTCTGTCCGACAAACAGGGCCGCGGCATGATTCATGTGCTTGCGGCCGAGAAGCTGTTCGGCAGCCCGATGCTCTACGCCACATTCCTCCTGTGGCTGCTTGCCGAGCTCTACGAGGACATGCCTGAGGTCGGCGATCTCGACAAGCCAAAGCTGGTGTTCTTCTTCGACGAGGCGCATTTGCTGTTCGACGATGCGCCCAAGGCCCTGGTCGATCAGGTCGAACAGGTCGTGCGGCTGATCCGCTCGAAAGGCGTCGGCGTTTATTTCATTTCGCAATCGCCGCTCGATATTCCGGACGATGTGCTGGCGCAGCTTGGCAACAAGGTGCAGCACGCATTGCGCGCCTTTACGCCGAAGGATCGCAAATCGGTGAAGGCCGTCGCGGACAATTTTCGCGAGAACCCGAAGTTCAAAGCGTCGGACGCGGTGCAGGAACTCGCCGTCGGCGAGGCGCTGGTCTCTACCCTCGATGCCAGGGGCGTACCGGCAGTGGTCGATCGTGTGCTGATTGCGCCGCCAACTTGCCGGATGGGGCCAATCACGCCAGCGGAGCGCGCGGCAGTCATGGCCGCAAGCCCTGTGAAGGATGCTTACGACAAGGCGATCGACCGCGCTTCGGCATATGAGATTCTGACAAAGCGCGCTCAGGAGACCGCCGCGCAAGGGCCTGTTTCGACGTCTTCGCGCGCGCCGTCAGGCTCAGCGCGCCAGCGTGGGCCGGCGCAACCGCGTGCGTCCCAGCGCCAATCGATCGAGGAGGCGGCGGCTAAGAGCGCGGTGCGCTCGGTTACCTCAGCCATCGGCAGCAGCCTTGGACGCGCATTGGTTCGCGGTGTGCTAGGCTCGCTCCTGAAGAGATAGGGGACGACCAATGGCGGGGAAGCTCGCGGTCAGCTTTGCGCTGGCGCTGTGCGCAGCAATCATGGGATGCGAAACCACGATGCTCGACGCGAAAGACGGCGGGGACGATGTGCTTACGCGTCAGGATTGGTTGGCGGACACGATCGCGGGCAAACCGGTCATTCAGCATGGAAAGGTGACGCTCGCCTTTGTCGAGGGGCGCGTATCTGGGCGAGGCGGATGCAACGTCTACTCGGGCCCGGTCGAGTTCGGCGGCGGCAAGATCAAGATCGGTACGCTGATCTCGACGAAAATGGCGTGCGTCGAGCCGGGCCTGATGCAACAGGAGAGCGCTTATCTCAACGCGCTGCGCACGGCGCAGCGCTACAGTATCGATGCGGATGAAAAGCTCACCATCGACACGCAGTCGGGCGCGCTCGTGTACAGCCCCGTTCCCAAGCAACAGCGGCCCGAGACTTCACCTTGAGGTTCAAGGCCAGCGCTCGCGATCCCTCACGGACGATGCGATCAGGGGACACGTCGTAGCTGCATTGCTGGCGGCGGACTCTAGCGGCGCCTCCGCAGATTGCGATTTTGACGCTGTGGCCGGCAACGCTCCACGTTGCCAACAGGGTTAACGCAACGCGAGACGCGATACGTGCGCATCATGTGAGCTCCTTTTTGAGTGGGTGATCCGACGAACAAAACTGGCCGGCTGAGATTCGAGAACGGGCCAAGTTTGCGATGTGGCGACAAGTCTACAGTCAGTCGACAATGCGCCGTGCAGCGCTCGCACAGCATCGATCGCTTCTCTATGGTCGCCGAGCATTGGGGCTCGTCCGCAAGGACGAAGGATTGGGGGAGTTATGAGAATTCTGTATCAGGCCGCGCTGGCCGGGCTGCTGCTCGGCCTTTGCGGATGTGCGACGATTGTCAAAGGCACAACGCAAGATATTGCTGTGGACACAATTCCGCAGGGCGGGAGCTGCACCGTGACGCGCAACGGATTTCCTGAGGCGAAGGTCACCGCGCCCGGCAACGTCAACGTCAAAAGAGGCAAGGAACAGCTGAGCTTCAACTGCGCGAAGCCGCCAGAGTTTCCAACCGAGACCGCGATGACGGTCGACTCGAAGTTCAACGGCGCGACGTTCGGCAACATTCTCGCCGGCGGCGTCATCGGTGTCGTCGTCGACTCCTCGACCGGCGCAAATTATTCCTATCCGGACAAGGTGACGGTGGAGTTGATCGCCGTCGGGGCAAGCGCGCCTGTCGCCGCCGCGACGCCAGCGGCTGCCGCGCCGCCGCCCGCCGCTGCTGGCGCGCCGACGCCGGCGGCTGCGCCCGCCGCGAACGCCGAGCCTGCCAAGGCTGAAGCGGCAAAGCCAGCGGCGCCTGCGACGAAGCCGGACGCGCCGAAGGCTGCTACGCCGCCGTCCGGTTCGAACTAATCTGATAGTTGAGGCGCGGTCCTGAGGCGCGAAGTCTCAGGACCGCTTCTTTTTGCGACCGCGCGCAAACGATGGAACTCGTTTCGTCTTTGCCGCGCGGTATCGCGTCGCAAGTCGCTGGAAATTCGCGCACGAATTTGTTGGGCTCAGCGCAGCAACGCGCAAGGTCCGAATCATGGACGCCCTGCTTCTCGCCCGCGTGCAGTTCGCGTTCACGATCTCGTTTCACATCGTTTTTCCCGCGCTCACGATCGGCCTGGCGAGCTACCTCGCGGTGCTCGAGGCGCTATGGTTGCGTACGGGCGAGGCGCGTTATCTCGCCCTGTTCAAATACTGGCTGAAGATCTTCGCCGTCGCGTTCGCCATGGGCGTCGTCTCGGGCATCGTCATGGCCTATCAGTTCGGGACCAACTGGTCCGTTTTTTCCGACAAGGTCGGGCCGGTGCTCGGGCCGCTGATGGCCTATGAGGTTTTGACCGCCTTCTTTCTCGAGGCGGGTTTTCTCGGCGTCATGCTGTTCGGCCTCAACCGCGTCGGCAAGACGTTGCACTTCATAGCGACGTTGGCGGTCGCTGTCGGCACGTTGATCTCGGCGTTCTGGATTCTGTCGGCGAACAGCTGGATGCACACGCCGGCCGGCTACTCGATCAATGCCGCGGGACAATTCGTGCCGGAGGATTGGCTCGCGGTCATCTTCAATCCGTCCTTTCCGTACCGGCTGCTGCACATGTCGACCGCGGCGTATTTGAGCACGGCGCTCGTGGTCGGCGGGACGGGCGCGTGGCATCTGCTGAAGAACAGCGCCAACGTCGAGGCGCGCACGATGTTCGCCATGGCGATGGGGATGATCGTGGTGACGGCGCCGATACAGCTCTTCTTTGGCGATCAGCACGGGCTGAACAGTTTTGCGCATCAGCCGGCCAAGATCATGGCGCTCGAGGGGCATTTCACCAGTCACCCCGACGGCGCGCCATTCGTGTTGTTCGGATTCCCGGATCAAGAGGCTGGAAAGGTGCGCGCGGCGATCGAGATTCCGAAAATTGGCTCACTGCTGTTGAAGCATGATCCCAATGCGCCCCTTGCGGGCCTCGACACCATCGATCGCAAAGACTGGCCGCCGGTCGCCATCATCTTCTGGTCATTCCGGATCATGGTGGGCCTCGGGCTTTTGATGATCCTTCTCGGCCTCGTCGCGCTCGCTGCGCGCATGCGCAACAGGCTCTATGACTGGCCATGGCTGCTGCGATTCGCATTGGTGATGGGCCCTGCGGGGTTCATCGCCATCCTGGCGGGTTGGATTACGACTGAGGTCGGACGCCAGCCATTTACGGTTTACGGAGTGCTGCGCACGTCGGAGTCTGCCTCGCCGCTGGCTGCTCCGGCGCTTGTCGGATCGCTCGCCGCCTTCGTTGTCGTCTACGTCGCCGTGTTCGGCGCCGGCATCTTTTACATCTTGCGATTGATGGCGCAGACGCCGCGAACGGACGAGCCGGGCCTCGCCCCAGCGCCATTGCGCAGCGCCGGGATCACCCCGGCGCCCGCCGTCGCCGAACGAACCGAGTCAAAGGGAGAATAAGGCGATGACAATCGATCTTCCCTTTGTTTGGGCCTGCATCCTGGCGTTCGCGGTGTTCGCCTATGTCGTGATGGATGGATTCGATCTCGGCGTCGGCATCCTCTTTCCGTTCTTCGACGCAAGGAGCGAGCGCGACAAGGCGATGAATTCGATCGCGCCGGTGTGGGACGGGAACGAGACCTGGCTCGTGCTTGGCGGCGGCGGTTTGTTTGCCGCTTTCCCGCTCGCCTACGCCATTTTGATGCCAGCTGTTTATGCGCCGATCATCGCCATGCTGCTCGGCCTGATCTTCCGCGGGGTCGCGTTCGAGTTTCGCTTTCGTACAGTGCGCGCGAAACCGCTTTGGGACCGATCGTTCTTTGTTGGCTCGCTCGTCGCCGCCTTCGCGCAAGGCGTGACGCTTGGCGCCATTGTTCAGGGCGTCGAGGTCAGCGGCCGCGCGTATGGCGGCGGGTGGTGGAATTGGCTCACCTGGTTCAGCTTGCTCACCGGTGTTGCGGTCGTTGTGGGGTATGCACTACTGGGCGCGACCTGGCTGAACATGAAGACAGAGGGCGATATGCAGGCGCAGGCACGCCGCCTTGCCTGGTGGTGCGCGATCGGACTGCTTGCCGCCATCGTTCTGGTGAGCTTGGCGACGCCGCTCCTCAATGCGGAATATGCGCGGCGGTGGTTCGCCTTCCCGCAGATCCTGCTTACAGCGCAAGTGCCGTTGCTGGTCACGATCGCGGCGGCGCTGTTGTTCCTCAATTTGCGCGCCAAACGGGACGTCGAGCCGTTCTTGCTGTCGCTCGCGCTCTTTGCGCTCACGTTCGCGGGACTTGGCGTGAGCCTTTATCCGTACATCGTGCCGGAGAAGATCACGATTTGGGACGCCGCCGCGCCGCCATCGAGCCAGCTCTTCATGCTGGTCGGCGCCGGCGTGATGATTCCGATCATCCTCGCCTACACGGGCTATGCGTACTGGGTCTTCCGCGGCAAGGTTCGCGATGAGGGTTATCACTGATGTCCCGGGAGCGCGTACGTCAGCTGTTGTGGTTCGCAGGGTTGTGGTTCGGCGGCGTTTTGACCCTGGCTCTTGTTACGCTTTTGCTCCGCGGACTGATGAGCGTGACAGCAACGTGACGTTGCGTCATGTCGCGCTTGCAACACTGGGTCTTTTTCAACCGGAATTCCCTAGCCGGTTGTGTGATGCGCGTTCCGCGTGTGGCGCGTTCTTCGAGATCGCTTACCATACTTCGCAGGGGCGCGTGCAGCACGACGCACGCGGGGGAAACATGGTTTGGGTCGCATATCTCGGGTTGTCGGGGTCTGTCCTTTTCGCTGTGTCGTGCGCGCTGATACTTCTCGGCGCTCCACCCAAGGTAGTTATCGACTTGGCGGTTTCGACAGCCTCCCTGATGCTCGGCGGTGCGATGCTCGCCAATTTCTTTGCCCTTGGGATTCGCCGTCGCTCTGCCCAGGCGCCGCACCCGACATCAGCGGCCCTCATGGTCGCGCTCACGCCATCGTACGCACCAGTCTCACGCCAGACAGCGCCAGCAGCCGCCGCTTCCTCGCCGCCGCCTCTACCGCCAAGACCCCGCAATCGGTATGCGGATCTACCGCGACAACAGCTCCGCGTGCCTGTTCTCCGAGACCCAGAGCCACCGGCAAGGCCAGGGCCGCCGGCGGTTGTGATCGTGCAGGCGGTTCGGAGGCGGCACTTCGGCTAACGTCTCTGCTGCTTCCGAGCAACAGCTTGGGCTTTATTGCATCACTTCGTGCACTGATTGCATGAAACCAGTTGCGCGTGTAACGCGAAGATAAGGTTCCTTTTACCATTGGCTGGCGATAACCGCAGCGCTGTTGGGGGGCGTCTATGGTTTGGTTGGCCTACGCAGGCTTTTCGAGCGCGGTCGTATTCTCGGTTGTGTTGTTGGCTTGGACGATCGGCATGCCGTCGGGCGCGATGATGCAACTTGCTGTCACGACCGGGGCCGTGATGCTTGGATGCGGGATGGTGACGAGCCTGTGCGTCTTCGCGCTCCGTCGGCGGCGGTAGCCGTTCTCTCCGCGAATTGCGTGACGCTGGTCAGCTTAACACTAAATCGATGCGGCTCGCTCCGTTCGATCCCTTGACCCGTGCGGGCGCCGCTGGTCGAATCGCCTTCAGCGGGAACCCAAGCATGACCTCCTTTTCCTTTGTTCGGCTGCCGGCTGTCTTGTTCAGGACCGCCGCGCTCATGATCGCGATGACAATGCTCATCGCGCAGTCGCACGTCGCTTTCGCAGACTCAAACGACCGCGTCGCGACGAAGAGTCCAGTCACAGCCGCGCCGTCGGTCGAGGGGTATACGCTCGGCGCAGGCGACAAGGTGCGGGTGATCGTTTTCGGCGAACAAGATCTCGGCGGCGAATTCGTTGTCGATGACGGCGGCTTCCTGAGCTTGCCGCTCATTGGCCAACTCTCGGCTGCGGGGCGCACTTTGCGCCAGCTCGAGAGCGACATCGCCGCCAAGCTCGGCGCCCAGTACCTGAAAGACCCGCGCGTTAGTATCGAGGTGATCAACTACAGGCCGTTCTACATCCTCGGCGAAGTCAACAAGCCCGGCGAATACCCTTATGTCGCCAATATGAGCGTTCTGCAGGCCATCGCGCTTGCCGGCGGCTATACCTACCGAGCCAACGAGAGTTCGGTCTACATCAAGCGCAAAGGCTCGAAGGACGAGGTGAAATATCCCGCCGACGACACGACCAAGCTGCTGCCCGGCGACGTCGTGAATATCGAAGAGCGCTGGTTCTAAGAGGCCTCAACCGTCAGTCTTGTGGTCAGCGTTCGCGCTCCAGGCGCGAATGTCGCAACCACGCGCGTTGCGGGTTCCTTCGCGCCGAAGCGAGGCGAGCACCAACCGGCCTTGATAGGTTCGACGAGGCCGCGCTGAGTAAAACGCTTGTGGGCGTCCTCGCAATCGATCTTCAGCAGCGGCCGCTCCGCCGAGGAAATGCGCCAGCCGCGCTCGGCGTTCTCGACCGTCAGACCTGGCGCGACAAGGAAGCCGATCTCGGGTTGAGCGGAATCATTTGCCCGGCCAACGAGCGAGTCGGTTATCACATAGGTTCCAGCGGCGGCGCGTCGGATTTCGCGGCGGTGGCTTACGCCAAATCTTTTCATGTAGCCGTCATGCTCCGCGGCGATCTGAAAATGGTCCAGGTCATCATTGAGCGAGACAAGATTGGCGTTGGCTTTTGCTGACCAATTGAAGGCGCCGACCTGAAGGCTCTGGTCGGCTTCGTTGAGCGTGAGCGTGTTGTGGGCGGTCGTCGAGCGGAAGTGGCGCCGCCAATCCGCGCCCGCGTGATAAAGGTACGTTCCGGCGTCGACGAGCACGGGGACCCCGTCGACGTGGAGCCAGATCGCCAGCGCATCGGCATGTCCATGGGCGGCGATGCCGAGATAACCAAGGTAGCCATGGTCGAAGACCAGCAGGCATTCTCCGCCGAGCGTCTTCTCCCGCAGCACCGTGTAACCGCCTTCGCTATAGCAACGCACGCCCCACGCCGGCGAAGACCCGGCTGGCCGAGCCGTCGGGAGAAGAGCCGCACGAAGCGCCTCCTTTGGACCGCCGCGGGAGGGGAACGCGCTTTGCGGGACAATGCCGGCGATGCACGCCAAGATCGACGCGAGGTAGTCATTGTGATCGCCGTCGCCAAAGACGACGCGACCTTCGTCGTCGTCGCCGATGTGCGGCACATGTCCGCCGGCGTCAGTGATGCTGTCCAGAAAGCCGGCGAAGGCGCGAAAGCGATCGAGCGTCGCGGGCTCGAGCCCCGGCGCGCCAGCGGCGCGCACCAACCCATGCGCGACCAACATCAATTCGACGGTGAATGCGCCGTAAGTGGGGGATTGCTCGGCGGGCGTCCCGTCGGCAAGGACTTGGAGCAAGGCCTCCTCGTTGAGCACACTTCGCCCGTATGCGGCTACGCTCTTCGCCCCGCGAAGGCCGGGCGCGAGCGTTCCCAGAACGAACAGCGCCGCTGCCTCCGCCACTAGGTGATTGTTCGCTGAGGAAAAGCGAGAGGGATAGCGCGCGAGCCAATAGAGATGCGCGCGAAACGTCGCGAGAATCGCCGCGCGGTCGGCGCCGGAAAGAGCGGCTTTGGGCAGCAAGCTGACGACGATGATCAGGCTGATAACGCGCAACGCGAGCTCGATGCCCGAAGCCCAGTTGACGCCCTTGAAGGGAGGATTGGCGGCGATCCAAGAGCGGATTTGCGAGAGGCAAAGCTCGGCGAGCTCTGGGTCATCGTCGCACGCGGCAGCGGCTGCGACGGGTTGAAGGTGTTGGAGCCGATTGATCTCCCAAACATACTTCACATCGCCGAGATCGCGATTGTGGCGGAAGGGAATTGAAAAGCAGAACGCGTCTGCGGGCCACAGCTGTCGCGACACGGGATCGAGGTGCCAGGACGGCGCACCTTCCATCTTTGGCCAGGTTTGACCGAGGAAGCGATAGCGGCCCTCGCGCACGTTCTGCGTCGCGGCGCGAAAGGCCCCGCGCGCTTCCAGCGATGCGCCGCGCACGCGCTCGCGTAACGCGTCGACTCGCGGCAACTCGATCGCCGGACCTTTGAAATTGAAAGGCCAGCCGCGGTCTGCCCGGCGTTTGGCCAATTCGGCGAAGCGGTGGATCACTTCGCCCGGCGGCATCGCGCGCAGGCGGAAGTAAAGCCAGCGGAGACGATCAGCGTCCATGGCCGAGGCCGAGCGAGGCGTAGGCTGCAAGCAGCTTCGGCTCTTCGTGCTTCCAGGCAAGCTTGCTTTCCACACGCTCCATGCCGAAGGCGCCCATCTTGCGCCGCCGTTCGGGATCGGCGAGGAGCTCCAGAATCTTGGCGGCGAAATCGATCGGATCGTTCGGCTTGGCGTAGAGCGAGGCCTCTTGTGCGGTGAAGCGGCCTTCGCGCAATTCAAACTGCACTATCGGCTTGCCGACGGCCATGTACTCCATGATCTTGTTCATCGTGGAGAGGTCGTTCATCGGATTGACCGCGTCCGGATTGACGCACACGTCGGCGGTGTTCAGGATTTCCACGAGATCGGCGTCAGGGGCGCGGCCGGTCATCGTGACGTAGTCGCCGATGCCCATCTCTTGCGCGAGCTTTTGAAGAGTGGCGAATTCGGGGCCGCTGCCGACGAGGCAGAACTGAATGTCCTTTCGCCCGGCCCCGCGAACAATTTGCTCGACCGCCTTGAAGAGATACGGGATGCCTTCTTGTTGACCCATCACGCCGACGTAAGCGACGAGAAACGCCCGCCCGTTCCTCCATTTCGGGTTGGGCGCGACGATGCGCATGCGCGCGAGATCGGGACCTGAGCGCACGATGAACACGCGGTTCGGCTTCATGCGCCCGCGCTTGATGGCGATGTCGCGATAGGACTCGTTGGTGGCAATCGACATGTCCGCGGACATGAAGGTCAGTCGCTCGAAGAGGCGCACGAGCCAGTAGAACACGCCGCGGCGGCCGAACTTCGCCTCGAAGAGCTCTGGGTTCACGTCATGATGGTCGAAGACGAACTTCGTGCGACCGAAGAGCTTGAAGAAGAGGCCGACGAGAAAGATCAGATCGGGCGGATTGCAGGCGTGGATGGCGTCGATGCGCTTCTTGCGATTGATGCGGCGCGCCAGGCGGAATTCCCAATAGAGCGCGGCGGAGTATTCGGCGAGATAGGCGAGCGCGCCGGAAGCCTCGAGCGGCAACTCGTGGCGATGGATCTCGATGTCGTCGAGCACTTCGAAGTGCGATTTGGCGTCCTTGCCGGTCGGGCAGATGATCGACACGTCGTAGCCGGCGCGGCGCAAGGCGCGCGCCTCGTTCCAGACGCGCCGGTCGAAGGGCACGGGCAGATTCTCGACGATGATCAGAACATGAGGCGCCGGCACACGCGACCTACCAGCTGAGACCGATATAGCGGCCCGCGCACTCGCCGCGGGTCGGCAGGCGCACGAGGTCGATCAGTGTTTGGTTCGCGCGCAGGCGCTTCGGCGCCGCCGCGAAGGCCGGCGTCGAATGGCCGACGACAATGGTGTCCGCGTGAGCGAGCACGTCGTCGATCTTGTCGACGAGCAGGGTTTCGACGTGCGGGATCATCTCTTCGAGATACTGCTTGTTGGCGCCGATCAGGCGCGACAGCAGCACGTTGTTGTCGAAGATGCGGACGTCGAAGCCCTTTCCGATCAGGCGCTCAACGAGCTCGACAAGGGGGCTTTCGCGCAGGTCGTCGGTGTTTGGCTTAAAGGCGAGTCCGAGGATCCCGACCTTGCGGCTGTTCTGAGCCGACACCAAGCGAAACGCGTTCTCGATTTGCAGCGTGTTCGACGGGATGACGCCTTCTAGCACCGGAAGCTTCAGATCCAGCGTCCGCGCCTTGTAGCTGAGGGCGCGAACGTCCTTCGGCAGGCATGAGCCGCCAAAGGCGAAGCCGGGGCGCATGTAGTACGGCGAGATGTTGAGCTTTGTGTCCTTGAGGAATATTTCCATCACGGCGTGGCTGTCGATGCCGAGCGCGCCACAGATGGCGCCGACCTCGTTGGCATAGGCGACTTTCAGCGCGTGCCAGGAATTGTCCGTGTATTTCACCATTTCGGCGACTTCGAGAGCGGTCAGGAACACTGGCGCGGGCAGGCCTTCGTAGACTTGCGCGACGCGCTCGGCGCAATTTCTGTCATCGCTGCCGACCACGGTCTTCGGCGGATTGCGATAGTCTTCGATTGCCGTGCCTTCGCGCAGGAATTCAGGATTCACGGCGACGCTCAGCGCCTCGCTAAGCGGGCAGCCAAAGCCTTCTTCCAATGCCGGAATGACAACGCCGCGCATCGTGCCGGGCAGCATGGTCGAGCGCACCGCCACAACATGCTGCTTCTTTGCAGCGCGGACGGCGGCTCCTATTTCGCGGCACACCTGGCGGATGTAGCGATCTTCGAGATTGCCGTTCTGTTTGCTCGGGGTTCCCACGCACACGAGCGACAAGTCGGTCTGTTGCACGGCGGCTACGGCGTCAGTTGTCGCGCTCAGGCGCCCTGCAGCGACGTTCTGAGCGATGAGAGCCTCAAGGCCTTCCTCCACCACCGGCGAGCGGCGCGCATTGATGAGGTCGACTTTGGTCGCGCTCACGTCGACGCCGATGACATCGTGGCCGCTCGACGCCAAACAGGCCGACGACACGGCTCCGACGTAGCCAAGGCCAAGGACGGAGATTTTCATGGTTCGCCTTCTTGGTTCCGCGTCTTGTGTTAGGCGTCCAGGGAATGCGTTCGGCCGGGTTCTGACGCCGCGAGTTCGGCCATGATCGTTGCGCGCGTCGTCTTCATGAGCGAAGCGAAGGAGATCGGCATCGGCCCGCCGTTGCGCACCGCAGCGACGATCGCCTCGACCTGGGCCTTCTGGCCCTTGTCTTGGCGCAGCATGCTCGTGGCGCGCCGGCGCTTGCCGTTCGACCAAGCCTCACACGCCGCGAAGTTGTCGAGCAGCGCGGTGCGGCCGCCGCCGAACGCTTCGAAACGCTCCTTGGGGAAACGCGGATCGCCGTTGGTGAGATACGAGATCGTGGCGATTGTGTCGGCGTAACGGAGGGTCACGACGATCTCGTCCGGATCGTCGGTGCTTCGTTGCGCGCTGACCTCAGTCGGATCGCGGCCGAGCCACCAGCTGGTCGCGTCGATGAAATGGCCGCCTTCGCCGACGAAGCGCGAGCCTTCTTTGACGCGATCGAGATACCAGGATTTGTCGTCCAGCTTGCCGGCGTTGACGCGATAGAGGACGGTCTGGCGCGCCGGCGAAGCGCCATAGAGCCTGCGCAGCTCGCCGAAGAGCGGCGCGAAACGGCGGTTGAAGCCGACCATCAGGCGGTTGTTCCCGCTGCGCGCGGCGGTTTGCGCGATGCGGTCGCATTCGGCGAGCGTGATCGCCAGCGGCTTCTCGACAAAGACCGCCTTGCCGGTCTCTAGGGCAGCACACACAAGGTCAGCGTGGGAGCTGTGACGCGTCGCGATGACGATAAGGTCGACATCGCTCGCGTCCAGAACATGCCGCGCGTCGGTCGAAATGCGTTTGAAGCCGAAGCGACGACCTGCGTTCGCCGCCGAGGTCGGCGTCGTCGTTGCGACCTCGACGAGCGAGACGTCCGTGTGGTCCTTGAAATGCGGGAACAAGTTCGTCGTCGCGTAGTTGCCGCAACCGATTGCGGCGACGCGCACCGACGACGTTTGCTCGCGCCGCACGGCCGGCGCAGAGACTGACTCAACAACACGCACGCGCGGCGTGTCGTTGGGATAGGAGAACACAAACCCGACGCCCTTGAGCTCGCCTTTGTTGAGCCGCTCGAAAACGTCGGTGGCGCGGTCGAAAGGATGACTTGAAGAGATCAGCGGCGCGAGGTCGAGCTGGCCGGTCGACAGCATCCGGATCACTTCCTGGATATTGCGCCGCTCGGTCCAGCGCACATATCCGATCGGATAGTCGATGCCGCCTTCCTCGTAAGTCGCGTCGTAGCGGCCCGGGCCGTAGGAGCGCGAGAAAGCGATTTCCATCTCCTTTTCATAGAAAGCGTTCCACGAGAGGGACAAGCCGGTCTTGCCGATCACAGTCACGCGCGCGCGGTCGCGGCCGACCAGCGGCGCGAGTTCGATCGCCGAGTTCGACGCGCCGCCCGCTGAGATGATGATGTGGTCGCAACCTTGGCCGTCGGAGAGCGCACCGACAGCGTCGATGAAGGTTGAGATGTCGGCCGCGGTCGGGTTGTGCGCGATCTCCGCGCCGGCGGCGAGCGCGAGTTCGCAGCGTTCGGTTGAGAGATCGACGCCGATGGGGCGCGCGCCGGTCGCTTTGAGCATGCGGACCAGGATCTGGCCGATCAGGCCCAAACCGACGACGCAGACGAGTTCGCCTGGCTGCACGATCGCCTGACGAAGGCCCTGCAGCGCGATCGAGCCGATGGCACCGAAGGCAGCGTGCGAAGCCTCTACGCCAGCGGGCACGCGCACGGCGAGGTTCACAGGCACCCAGTTCAGCTCAGCGTGGAGCGCGTGCGCATTGCCGGCGCAAGATACGCGGTCGCCGACGCTGAACTCGGCGACGCCCTCGCCCACTTCGACAACCTCGCCGCACAGCGAATAGCCGAGCGGCGTCAGGCTATCGAGACGCTGCATCACCTTTTCGTACGTCGCGAGAGGGCCTTGCTGGGCAAGAGTGGCCAGGACTTTTTTGACCTGATCGGGCCGCGCGCGCGCCTTGCCGAGGAGCGACAGCTTGCTTTCCGAAATCTTCATCAATTCGGTGCCTGGCGAAATCGCCGAGAACAGCGTGCGAACGACGATTCCGCCCGGCTTGCAGGCGGGCGTCGGCACTTCGTCGAGCCGCACTTCGCCGGTCTTGTAATTCTGAAAAACCTGTTTCATCGCCAGCTCGGATCAGCGCCGCTTTGAACCCCGCACGGCTGCAAGCCGCATGCCGCCACGCCAGCGACCAGCGCCAAATGTTAATCACCGGTTACGGCCTGGCGCTCTGCGCAGCGCCGTAACGCGACCGTAGAACATCTGGTGCGATGCTTGGCTGCCCAGTGTTATACACGGCGCTCAGCGAAGGGTCCTTTAACGTCTCATGTGCGGCATCGTTGGCATATACAACATGCCGTCGGCAGCGCAACTCTTCCCGGCGATGCTGGAGCGGATCGCCCATCGCGGTCCGGATGCGGCGGCAATACGCGAGGTCAGCGGCAGCGGGTTCAGCGCCCTCCTCGGCCATCGCCGGCTTTCGATCATCGACCTCTCGGACGCCGCCAATCAGCCGTTTGTGAAGGACGGCTTTTCGCTCATCTTCAATGGCGAGATCTACAACTACAAGGAACTTCAGGCCGAACTCCGTGGGCTTGGGTCCTCGTTCCGCACTAGATCGGACACCGAAGTGATCCTTGAGGCGTGGCGGCGCTGGGGCCCCGCCAGTCTCACGCGCTTGCGTGGCATGTTCGCTTTCGCGCTGCTGGAAGAGGCGAGCGGGAAGCTCATCCTCGCGCGCGACCATTTCGGCATCAAACCGCTGCACTATGCCCTGCGCAACGGCGGACTCGTGTTCGGCTCCGAGCTGAAGGGGATTCTGCCCGCGCTCGGCCGTCCTGAATTGGACGCGCGGGGACTGCTTGCCTGCCTCATCTTTGGCTGGGCGCCTGACGCCTTTTGCGTTTGGAAAGACGTCCAGAAACTACCTGCCGGTCACTGGGCCACATTCGGACCCAACGGTCAGTTCGCGATCGAGCCGTTCTACGACCTGCGCGCCGAAGCGGAAGCGGCGCGTTCGCGCACTGTGACCGACGCCGACTTGGCGCACACAATGGCCGACTCCGTGCGCGCGCACATGGTCGCCGACGTGCCGGTCTCGACGTTCCTTTCCGGCGGCTTGGACTCCAGTCTAATCACCGTCCTCGCCAAACGCATGGCAGGCTCGCTCGACAGCTACACCATCGCGTTCCGGCCCGAGGACATGAAGCTCGAGGCGATGCCGGATGATCTGAAATACGCGCGAATGATCGCGAAGAAATTCGACATTCGTCTGCACGAGATCGAGATCGCGCCGGACATCGCGGCGATGCTGCCGCAACTCGTCGACGTGCTCGACGAGCCGATCGGCGATGCGGCCGCCATCAACACCGTCTTGATTTGCAGGATGGCGCGCGAGGCTGGCGTCAAGGTGCTGCTGTCGGGCATGGGCGCCGATGAGATGTTCGGCGGCTATCGCAAGCATCAAGCGGCTTTGCTCGCCGCGCGCTATCGCCGCCTGCCGCGCTTCCTACGCAACGGATTGATCGAGCCCGGCGTCGGAGCGTTGCCCGTCACCCTGTTCGGCCGGGGCGTTCGCGCCATGCGTTTCGCCAAGCGATTCCTCTCGTTCTCGAACCTGCCGGAGGAAGAGGCGTTCCGCCGGAGCTATTCCTTCATCGGCGGCGCTGAAGCGCCCTCCATCCTCCGCAGCGACCTACTCCCCGTGGCGCAGGATATTTTCGACACGCACGCGCGCATCTACGCCGAGGCGCCCGGCGAGGATATCGTCAACCGCATGTGTTACACCGACGTGCGGCTGTTCATGCAAGCGTTGAACCTGACCTACACGGATCGCGCCAGCATGGCGGCGAGCACCGAAGTGCGGGTGCCCTTCATCGACAAAGAGGTGATGTCGGCGGCGTTTGCGGTTCCGGGCGAACGCAAGATCGTCGGGAACGAACGCAAAGCGGCGCTGAAGCAAGCCGCGCTCGAGGTCCTGCCGCGTGAGATCGTCTATCGGCCGAAGGCGCTGTTCAGCGCGCCGCTGCGGGCCTGGATCAGGCGCGATCTCAAAGAGCAAGTCGATGAGCTGGTCGCGGGCGGACGCTTGGTTCGATCGGGCTGGATCAACCGCGACTGGGTCCGGCGCTTGATCGACGACGACCGCGCGGGGCACGCGGATGGTTCGCGCGAGCTGTGGCAATTGCTGACGATCGAGACATGGCTGCGCCATCACAACGTTTCGCCGTGATGGCGTAGGACCTAGTACGCGTTGTCTTGCCTGAACACCGCGACAACCGTGAGAAGCAGGATCCGCATATCCAGCAAGATCGTTGCGTTGGTCGCATACCAGATGTCAAATTCAATGCGCCGGCGCATAAGATCGGGCGAGGCTGTTTCGCCGCGCAGCCCGTTGACTTGAGCCCAACCGGTGATGCCGGGCTTCACGTGCTGACGGATCTCGTAGTTGTCGATCAGCGTGGTGTAGTGCCGATCATGAGCAATCGCATGCGGACGCGGTCCCACCAACGACATCTCGCCGCGAATGACGTTCAGCAGCTGCGGCAACTCGTCGATGCTTGTCTTGCGCAAAAAGCGACCGAGGCGCGTCACACGGCGATCGTTGGCTTGCGCCTGCTTCACGTCGTCGCCGTTCTCAACCACCGTCATGGTGCGGAACTTGAAGATGTCGAACGGAACGCCACGATGACCGAGGCGCGTTTGCCGGAAGAACACCGGTCCACGCGAGTCGAGCTTGATGCCAAGGGCGATCAAGACGAACATCGGAGCGAAAAGGAGAAGCAAGAGCGAGGCGGCGACGATATCCAACGAGCGTTTGATCAATAGCTGCGTGGCGTTCAGCGGCGCCTTTTGCAACTCAACCGAATGGAGATTGCCGATGGTGCGCACGGGATAGTGCAGCAGCTGCTCGGTCTGGGCCGTCGGCACGATGCGCACCGCGCGCGGCACGATCTGAAGACCCAGGATGATATCGCGCAGGCGCTGGTCGTCGAACCCGCCGGCGGCAATGCAGATTTCACCGTCGGCTGTGGTGCGAGCAAGGGCCAGCACACGCGTCATCGATTCTGGAAGCTCGCGCTGCCAGTCGCGCAAGCCGCATTTGGCGTCGAAGCGAACGACCCGCGGGGCGGCGTATCCGGCGCTGTTGAGTTCCGACAGCAAAACGTCAAGCCCCGGGTCGGCTTTGGCCCCGATCACGATCACCTGGTGCGCGACAAGGCCGTTCGGCCGGCGATACTTCATGAGGAGGCGCGGCACGATGGTCCGCGTCGCGCTGACCCCGAGATAGCCCAGCACCAAGAACGTGAGCATCGAGCCGCGCGACAAGGCGCCTCCGGCTTTGAGCGAAAAGGCGAAGAAGGTCACGCACAGGAAGGTGGTGAGCCAAACGAGGATCACATCCCGCATGGCTTCGGGACTGTCGTAGGCGCGCAAGCGCTGTGCATCCTCGATCCAGCGCATGGCGCCGGAGAACAGCAAGGCGGTGAGCAGGCCGACGCTCAGGAACGCGAGGACATCGCCTTGCGAGCTCAACGCGAGCTCGTGGTACCCGACGCCGGCGATCAAACTGGTGAGCACGATCGACGCCGACTCGGCGATGGTGATGAACAACCGCGCGCCCTCGGTTTGCAGGATACTCGCCGCTGCGGCGCGCCGCCTTGGCGCGAAATACACCACGCCCGGGGGCAGCGGCACATCGTTCGTCTCACGACCGATATCGGACGACGACGTGTTCGGCTCGCTTACGCTTTCGAGCGTGTTCAGGAGGCCGTCTTCTTCGTACAGCTTTTTCATGGCAGGCGGTTCTTCCCCTCGTCCCCTTTGCTTGTCTCGTCAGGCGTCCCGATCGGAAATCTCTTGAAAAACGAGGCTCCGCAGCTTGCCGGCCACGGTCGCGGGCGCTGCAAGACGCTTGCGGCGCGCAGCGCCTTGCGACGCTCCCTCGGTGCGGAGGTACGAGCCGTAGAGGTATTCTTGATACTCGTAGCGCGGATCGAGTTTGACGCGGGTCAACGCGACTCCGGAGACCGTGACCTTCGTCCCCTTCAACATCCGCAACGCCGCCACCACCGCGTCACGCGAGGTCTTACCGCTCTGGGTGACGAACAGCGCCGCATCGCAGAACTCCGACAGCGCCAGGGTGTCGTGCACCGGAAGCAGCGGGGCCGAGTCTACGATGATAAGGTCGTACTCGCCACGCAGCGTGGCGATCAGCTTCTCGAGGACGTTCGACGTGATCAGGTCCGACGGATTGGTCGAACGCTGAGCGCCGGGCAGGATGACAGCTTGCGAGCTCGGATCATTGACGATGCAGCGTTCAAGCGGCAGACGTCCGTCCAAGACATCAACGATGCCTGCGGAGGCGGCGACCCCCATTGTCGGAGTGACCGCGGGACGGCGAAAGTCCGCATCGATGATGATCACGCGACGACCACTGCGGGCAGCGAGGCGCGCAAGGCTGGTAGCGACGACGGTCTTGCCTTCGGCGGGCACCGCGGAGGTGACCAACAGCACCTTCGGCGCCCTGCTGACGTTCGCAAGAGACAACCCCAGGTATAGGCCCCTTATACCCTCCGCGAACGAAGAAGATGGATCCTGAACGACGAGGTCGGCGACCGGATGCGACGTGTTCTGCGCCGGGACTTCGGGGATCGTGCCAAGCACCGGCAGGCCGAGAAACTTGTCGATGTGCTCCGTCGTGCGGAGGCTGGGGTCGAGGCCTTCGACGGCGAAGGCCAGAAGCAGGCCGAGCACCAAACTTGCAGGCAACGCGACGCCCATCACCACCAAGAAGCGCGGGCTTGCCGTGGTCGGCGCCATCGCGCGCGAAATCACGCGGGCGTCCGCGTTGGCGATACCCTCTTGCCCCTGCACCTCTTTCAGGCGGCCCAATAGGCCCTCATAGATGGAGCGGCTCGAGGAGGCGATCGACTCCAGCGCCTTCAACTTGGCGGAGGCGCCGTTCTCGGCTTGGAACTTCGTTTGAAGCTGATCGAGGCTCGTCTGCAGCGACTCAACGTTGGCGCGGGCGACCGCGACGTCGTTGGACAAGCTGTCGACAACCCGCGAGACCTCCGCGCCGATCTTGCTGCGTGCTTCGCGCCTCTGAGACTGAATGTCGATCATCTTGGGATGCTCAGCCAGGTAGCGGGCCGACAGCTGCGCTTCCTGACGCTGGAGATCTGCTTCGGTGGCGCGCAATTGCGAGATCAACGGCGAGGCGACGACTTGCGAAATGTCGACAGCGCGGCCGGAGCGACGCAGCTCCAGAACGCGGTTGTACAGTGCGCTCTTCTGCGCAAGGTCGGCCTTCGCATTGATCAGCTGAACACTGACGCTCACCGTTTGCTGATCGACGATCGAGCCCGTCGGCGTCGAGACGATTCCGTTCTCCGCCTTGTACTTCTGAACGGCGGCTTCATCCTCTTGCACCTGCGAGGCCATCTGACGCGCGCGCTCGGACAGCCAGGAAGACGCCTTTTTGGTCGCCTCAAACTTCGCGTTCAGTTGGTCCTCGACGTAAGCGTCGGCGACTGCGTTCGTGAGCGTGGCCGACTTCTCTGCATCCACAGAGGGCACACTCACCGTCATGGTGGTCGAAAGGCCCACCTGTTCGACATTGATGAGCTTCATCAGGCGGTTCATCGCCGCCTCGCGATCCTTGCTCACGTAGTCGCGCCGAAGCGGCAGGTTCGCTTCGGTTGAGCCCCAACCGAATAGTCGGGCGAAGCCGGAATTGATCGCGGCATTGAACTCAGGGTCACGATCAAGCTCGAGCTTGTCGACAACGCGCAACGCAAGCTGGCGCGAGGTCAGCACCTGGATCTCGTTCTGCACCGATGCAGCCGAGTCGGTGGGCAGGCCGCTCAACACGGCGTTGACGTCGGCGACCGCGTTCTTGCGCTGATCCAGCATCAAGACCGCCGTCGCCGAATAGGTGGGCGTGATGAACAGCCAAGCGACCAGCGTGAGTCCTACGACCGCGGCGACTGTGGCAAGGATGACGCCCTTGCGCGCGCGGATGATGCGCAGCAGCGCCGTGATGTCGATGCCAGGCTGATCAGCCTGCGCGGTGTATTCGACGCCGCGCTCGACCTCCTCAAGGTCGATGACCGGGTGTCTGACGCGGAGATTCATAACGCATTCCTCCTGCCCGCGAAGGGCGACGCGACCCGTTGATCAAAGTTGGACATGAAGGCCGACACTGAATTTGTCCTCTGGGAAGTCTTCGCCCGGCGCGTTCGAATTGCGTTCGCGCCGTTCGTAGTCCGCGGTCGCGCTCAAATTGCGATTGATCAGATAGACCGCTCCGAGGCGGCCTTCGACGTAATCGTCCTGGCGCTGCGTGCCGAGAAACTCGCTGTCGACGTACGACAATTGCGCCTGGAGGATCACGTTGCGGCGCAGTTCATGGTCAACGCCGAGGGAGAGCGTGTCGTCGAGGCTGACCGAGCTGCCGGCGACAGTCGTCTCGCTCAGGAGGCGCGCGGCCGAAAACTGCACAGTGGTCAGGGGCGTCGCCAACCACGTCACACTTGCACCGTAGTTAAAGCCGGAAAAATCCTTCAAGGGCGCCCCGAATTGACGATCCATTCGTCCAACGAAGACCTCCCCGTGCAAAAACTCCACCATCTCGAAGGCGAGCCCGACGTTGAAGGCGCGGCCTATGGAGTCGCGGTTAACGCCGGTGCGGTCGAGCGCCAAATCGAAATCGCGCCTGACGTAATTCGCTTCGACAAAACCGAAGGTCCCCGGAGAGAACTCGTAAGAGATGCGTCCGCGCAGGCGGAGCTCGTCGCGATCACGGTCCTTGTTGTTGAGCAACCCGCCGCCGATCAGCGGCGTTGCGTCGTAGGAGTAACTATCGAAGTCCGCGCCGGCGAAAACCCTTAACCGGTTCGGCTCGATGGTGACGCTGGCGTCGGAATGAAAAACGGAATATTCGACCGGCTCGGCGATGTTTCCCGGCGAGTTCGGCGACGAGCGTCCCTCGTGCTCGACCGCCTGAGACGCTCCCGCAAAGACGGCGGCGCTGCGACGTACATCGAGCCTGCCTCGTCCACCGATCGACCAGTTGGTTACGTCCTCACTGCTGTGGTCGGCAAAGCTCAGGACGTTCAACTTTCCGAAGAACTCCAGCATGTGCTGTGACCATTCGGAGACGAGCCGAAAGGCCGGCGCAATTTGAACATTCACATCGCTCTTTTCGGCGGCGTCGGCCTCGAAGACGTTGTCGGTAACGTTGAAGGCGACATCCATTTCCGGAAAGAGGCGGAAGCCGTCGAGCGGGACTCCTTTGGCGTCGTATTGCGGCCGCGCGCGCTCCACCACCGCGACCACGCCATCTGCCGACGCGGCGCCCAGCATTGCGCCCAGCGCGGCAAGAGCGGAGAGGCCGTGCGCAAGCGAACGCGTCCTCACCGCACGTAACCTCACTGCTGCCACACATGCGAATTCGCCCGCGCGGCGTGCAGCCGCCCGGCCCGTGAATTGAATCCGCGAGTTCCCCATCAACAAACGCGCTGCCGCATGGCAACGTGTTGCCAGCGCGCAGCAGGCGCGAACGCCCATCTGTGTCCCCCAATACACGGCCCCAACCGCCGTGGCCCCGGCCAACGCCCGCGGCAATCCCAGGAGGCGAGTATCGCGCACAAATTCGCCTGAGCTTCAATGCATCATGACAAACGCCAGATTGGGCGATGCTTTTCCGCCACAGGGCGCAGTCTTGGGAGTGCTGCCTATTGGGGGGGATTCACACGGCGCCACCAGCCATTGGGGAAGTCGATCGCAATTGGTTTTCCCCCTGGAAAAGTCGCCAGGCCTCGTCAGGCGAGATTTGTCGATGCGCGGCGCGCCGCCCGCCCTTGAGTCTCAGTTTTTGTTGAGGCGCGCGACGAGGTTTTTGCGCAGCGACTCCGGCAGCATGCGCGAGGCCCGCCTCGCGTTCGACATTGCCCAAGCAGCGCCGCCGATGAGCAGCCGGCTCTTTGTGTTGAACAACAGGCGCATCGTTTCGACGGTTTTGGTTTTCTTGCTCCACTCGACTTTGTAGTCGAGCACGGGCGCCAACAACTCGGCGACCTTGATATCCCGGCGAAAACACTCCTCGACCAGCGAAGCGAGAATTTGACGGCCGGGGCTGAACTGCGCGAATTCGAGATCCATGGCCGACATGTAATCGTAGTACGAGCCCGCATAGACGAAGCCCCAGCCGACGGCGATCCAGCGGTCTCCTGTTTTGATCGACGAGCCAAGCAATTCGACGCCCGGCGCGTCGGCAAGCTCATCGATGACGCGCCGAAACTCTTCCATTCGAAAAGCAGGGCTCGTCCGACCGTTTCGCTTCAACCAGGCCACGCGCCCGTCAAATGCATGCTTCATCAGCGGCGCGAGTTTATCCGAGGTCGTAGCGTAGGCTTGTTCAACCTCGTGGGAGCGCATCAGTTTTGCGCGCCGCTTGCGCATGGTGGTGCGCGTCTGACTGCCGATCGTCTGCATCACCGCGTCAAAGGAGGCGTGAGGGCGAAGGTCGACGATAACCGCCTCCTGCGCCGAAATTGTTTTGGCGTTTTGCTGCAGCAGAGCGGCGTGCAGGCCCGAGCCAGCGATGACCGCTTCGATTTGCATGCCGTCTGCGGTCCCCTGAAGCGCCTCGATGATTGCGGCGACGCCGGGGGCAATGTCTTGGCGATCGCGAAAGGCGACGCCAGCGAATTGCCCAAACGGGTCGTCGAGGTTGCGCGCCAGCCAGACGCTGGACGTCTGCTGCAGCGACAGCGGCCAAACGCCGACCAAATCGTCGCCGCGCCAAACCGTAGCGACCAGCAGCCGGAACTGCTTCGGCGATTTGCTCAGACGCACGCGCGCGACGTGGTGGCACCACGCAAAAGACTGGAAGACGGGCGCGTCGTGATCGCTGCCGCTCTGATTGAGCGCTTCCCAGCGGTCGGCCAACGGCGCCAGCTGTGACAGCTCCGTAAGGAACTCGACCCTAAGGCCTTGTGCGACCGATTGCGGGCGGGCCGTCTCGTTAAGCGATTGCGGTTTCATGAGGACGCTGACACGCGACAGATTGCGGAACGCGTGGAGGGGCGCCTTCTGGAGCAATTCGGTCATGCTTGCAAGCGTCCCTGTTGCGCACCCTGTCACGTTGGCAAATTCGATGCCTCTTCCTGGCCAGCGGGCAGGTCATTATTCTGGTTGGTGAACAACCACAGTCTGCGTGGCGCCGCCCTTGAAGGGATGCGCCTTCTATCCAGCATCGGAGCAAGCCAGAGCGCCGTTTGCGTCAAAATGGGGCGGTTGGCTCATCGGCGGTCGAGAAAGGCCCACAGGGACTTGTTTTCGTGACGACGAGCGAGCCAGCGACACAACCAGCCCTTTCTGAGAGCGGCCGCCCCCGGCCGGCGCCGCAAACATCCTCTCTGTCGGGCGTGCGCGTTTGGGTCGACAACCTGGGGCTTGCTTGGTTCGTGCTTCTTGCCGGCACCTATTCGTTCAGCAGCAAATCGGCGAACGAAGTGCTTTCGGGGCAGCTCTCCTCGTCAAATCTCATCCGTTACGCCTGCATGGTGATCGCGCTGGCGCTGATTACGCCGGAACTGCGCGGTCGGATCGCGCTGCGCGTCAATGCGCTATGGCTGTTCGGCGCATATGTCGTGGTCTGTCTTCTGTCGTTCTTGTGGAGCGTGTCGCCTGTCGCATCGTTTGGCAAGGCTGCGGAACTCGCTGTCGCGACAGCCATTGTGATCCTAGCGGCCAACCGCCCCAACAGCGCGCGCGCGTTGGATCAGCTCTTCACCGTCACGTTCGCGTTCGGCGCGGCGGTGCTGCTCACAATCGCGGTTGGCTATGTGTTGGGCCTCGACGGCTTTTGGATCCACTCGAAGGGCGTAATCGAGCGCCAAATGGACGCTTGGTTCCTGAGCGCAAACAATATCGGCTATCTGTCCGCACTGACGGCGACGATTGCGCTCGACCGGGCCCTCGGCCGTGCGCAAGGTCGGTATTTGATGTGGGCTGCGTTTGCGCTGTCGCTCTTCACGATCGTTGCCGCCCAGGGGCGAACCGGCATTGCTTGCATGGCGATCGGGGTTGGCGCTGTCCTGTTTATCCGCCGCAAGTACAAAGTGCTGATTGCGCTGGCGGGCGTGGCGCTCCTCATAGGTCTCGTTTTCAACGAGGCGGTCCTTTCGTATCTCACGCGCGGAGAACCAACCGGCAGCCTGCAAACCCTCACGGGCCGAACCGTGATTTGGGAAGGGGCCTGGCAATCGTTCATGCAACGGCCTCTGACCGGGAACGGGTTCGGCGTCGGCGGGCGCTATCTTTTCGTCAGCGTCTTCGCCGGCGCAGGCGAAGATTGGTCATCGGCGCACAACGGCTTGCTTGAATTGCTCACCGGCGTTGGGCTTTTGGGCTTTGCGCCGTGGATCGTCTCCGTGCTGTGGACGATATGGAACGCGTTTCGGTTTGCGTGGCGCAGGGTGTTGGCGGGCGCGCCAGCGGTGATCGCGATGATGCCGGTGATGACGATCATGTATAACGGCGCCGCTGGCTGGTTCGACGTGACGCTCGCCTACTTCCTCTGCTGCGCCGCTATCCTAGGACACCGAATTCCGCGCGGCTTGCGCGCTCGGAGGGCGCGTCAACCGCGCTGAGCGGCTGCGATGCGCTTCGTGGTTCGTCACGAATTCGATTGCGTCGGATGCGGACGAAAGGCGGCTCAAGGCTGCCTCAAGCGTGTCCCACAAGCCGTGCTCATCGATTTCCCATGAGTGGCCCCAGAGGTGGAAGTATCCGCCCGCCCCTGCACAGGACTTGATCATTCGATCGATGCGCTGCGACAAGCTGCCTGGGGCAAGCGCTGCGAGCAACAGGCGGACGCGAACGGGCCGCGGATTGCGCAGGAAATTCCGGACGTAGACGCCAGGGTCGTGCGGGAACAACTGGATCGTCGTGGGAAGCAGGAAAGGATCTCCTGCCACGCTGTGGTGAAGATTTTCCACCGTACGTCCGTACTCGAAACCAGCCTCTTCGACGAGGTCGCGGACCATCGTGTTGTAACGGCCTCTGACGTAGGCAAAGCCGGGCACGGGTCGTCCGGTGACGTTTTCGAGCCAGCGCTTGTTCTCACGAATCTGACGTGAGGCCTCGTCTCGTTCGAGACGTGTGAGGACAACGTGGTCGATGCTGTGTCCGGCGACCTCAAACGCGCTCGCGAGTTGGCGGATCTGGCTCTCGTTCATGACTGCGGGGCCTTCCGAATTGCGCGTCGGGACATAGAACGTGCCGGTGACCCTGTATTTGGCGAGCAGTTCGGCGAGCTTCAGATCCGCGGGATGTCCGTCATCCCACGAGGTCGTCACCAGGAGTTTGCCCGCTTCGCCCACGTCACGCCTTTCCGGTGTTAGCGGGCGAGGCGGTGCGGCCGAGTTCGTCGCGGAAGGACGGCTCGCCTAGATTCAGGCGCGACTTGATCCCCGCGGGAAGGACGAACGAAGCAGTTGCAGCCGCGTAGCCGTAGGTGCGCGCAGCATCAATTCCCTGCGCGAGAACGGATTGGCGATCGCCCGACGCAGCGCTGAGAAAGCGGATGGCGCTTTTTGCGCCGAGCAGCCCAAGCCTCGCGCAGCACAAAGGCACAACGCCGAGCGTGCCGTAGGCCCGTTGATCACGGCGCGCAAAGCCCCAGCCAACCCGCCTCGACGCTGCCAGCAAGGCGGGCGTTTCAAGACGGCTCGCGGCGATGCGGTGATGCACGATGGCGCGCGGGTTGTGTCCCATGACGATGCCGGCTTTCCTGATGCGACGCGCGAGATCCATGTCTTCGCCACCCTCGCGCAGCGCGGTGTCGTAGACGCCGATCTGGTTGAACACCGAACGATGAAACAACGTGTTGCCGCCGCCGACGAAGAAACGCTCTGGGCTCGAATCGTCGAACAAGGCCGTGCCAAACAAGCGATGCACTTGGAGCGGCATTTGCGGCGTGCCCTCTGGCAAGGATAGGTGGATGCCGCCTCCTACAACGCGCGCATTCTTTGCCCAGGCGAAATCGACGAGCTCGCGTAACCAGGCGCGATCGGCGATCTCATCGTCGTCGAAAAAGGCAAGCCACTCGCCGGTCGACTTGGCGATCCCACAATTGCGAGCGGAAGCGACGCCGGCTTGAGGTTCGAGGACATAACGCAGGCGATCGTCACCGCGCATCATCTTCGCGACGACTTGGGCGGTCGTGTCGCTCGAGTTGTTGTCGACGACCAGGATGTCCCACAGCCACTCAAACGGCACGTCGAGCTTCAGAAGGCTTTGCAGCGCGTCCGGCAACAGCGCCGCGCGATTGTAGGTGCACACCACAACCGAGATGTGCGGTCGCGAGGAGCGCGTCTCTTCCCTCATGAGTGCGCCTCAAGCTGGCGCGGGCGACGCTTCAGGCGCTCGTACCAGCCATCAAGTTTGAGGCTGAGCGTCTTGCTGGTCTCGAACTCGTCGACGTTGAAGCGGCCGAGCTGGAACGGATCGGCGCCTTGGCGAACCAGCATGAAGCGGCCGCCCAAGGCGCAGCGCAGGCCCGACCGACGCGCGACGTCGATCATCGCGCTGTCGCTGGCGCCAAACGGAAAGGCGAAGGTCGGCGCGTCAACCCCACATTCCGTGCGCAGGAGGGCGATGCTCTGTTCGAGATCGCGGGCAAAGGCGGCCGGATCGCCACGATAATCTTTGTGAAAATGCGTGTGGCTGCCGAATTCGATCAGCGGATCGGCGCTCATCGCCTTGATTTGCGCGAAGGATAGAGGGCGCCAGCGATCGACGGGCACGTCGCTTCGACCCTTGTCGCTCCAGTCATCGAAAGGGAACGGCGCATCCCCGCCGATGTAGCCGGTTGCGAGGAACAGCGTGGCGGGAATCCTCAGTTCGCGCAGAATCGGCCAAGCGTAGTCGTGCACGTTTGCGTAGCCGTCGTCGAACGTCACCACAAACGCGCGCGAGGGAAGCTCGCGATGGTCAGCCAGCGCGCCTAACAGATTGCGTAGCGACCATGGCTCGAAACCAAGGCGCAGCAGACCGACAAGCTGATGGCGGAAGACATCAGGGGGCACATTCCAGGTGAGCGGGGCCGCGCCCCGCGCCTCGGGCGCAACGCGATGGAACGTGAGGATGCCGACCTGCTTTTCGGCGCTAACCCACCCTGCCCTTGTCAGCGGCTCACAAACAGCGGCGAGTGCGCGCAGAAGCACAAACCTGGCGCCGCGGAGCGTGTGATCGAGCTGCGCTCTGGACGCGATCATGCGGGGCGCTCCGCGCGGCGGGCGTGGGACATAAGGGACCACGCAAACAACACCGCCATCGCGATGCGGGCGACGAGAAGCGCGCTTAGCGCGCCAACGACGCCCCAGGTCTCAGCGATCGGCCAGGCGGTCGCCAAACAAATCGCGCCCATCACCGCCTGGAAGAAGAACGTCGCGCGCACGCGCTCAAGCGCGCGCAGGCCAGCGTAAACGACGGACGTGGCGTAGGCGATCGCCACACAGGCGCCCAAGATCGCGTTGATCGCCGCCGCATGCGGAAATGTCTGTCCGTAGACAAAACTCAATATGGGGTCGACGAACAGCGTCAGCACCACGGTCAGCAGAAGAATCCCGCCGGCGCCGACGAGAGCGACGTTGCCCACGTATTTCAACAACGCCGACGGGCCGCCGCTCATAAGCGCTTTGGTCGCTGCCGAGGGCGCAAAATTCTCGAGCGACAGAACCAACGGATTGGCGAGGCTCACAAGGTTTTGGACCGCGCGCGCGGCCCCGAGCTGGACGGGCCCGAGGACGGCGCCGACGACAAGGAGGATGAACCCGCTTTCGGTAAACCACCAGGTCATCGTGTTGCCGACCAACCAGCCGGCAATGCCCATGTGGCGCCGCGTGATTTCCTTGATTTCAGACCAGGTTGCGTTCCAGCGCGCGAAGTCCGGGGTCAGGAACAACAGCGACGCAACTGCGGTCACCACGATAACCAGCCACACACGATCGACGGTCAGCGCGCCCTGCCAAGCGAGCGCGGCAATGATCGCCAGCCGCGCGCCGTAGGCGACGAGATCGCAAGAGAAGGCGTGAATCGGACGTTCGCTCACATAGAAAAAACGTCTCGCCAGATCCTGGAACTGAGACGCCGCCAATACCGCTGCGACCAGATAGAAGTTGAAAGGCGCGACGGTCGCGATTTGAGGAAAAAGCGCGGGCGCGAGGATGATCACAATCGCCGACACGGCGCTCAGCGCCGTCTGATGCAAGAGAACCGTCGCCAGGTAGCTCGACTGACCGAGCGTTTCCCTGCGATCGAACAAACTCATCATTGGACTTGTGATGCCGACCTGAACGCCGCCCACGAAGAGCATGACGAGCGTCGCGAGCGAGAAGACCCCGAAGTCATGGAGACCCAGCGCGCGAACCAGGATGATGCCGGTCAGGACGTTCACGCCGCTGACCAGCACTTGATCGATGAAGGACCATCGCGCCCGGTAGGGAATTCTGGACAAACCGAGCGAGATCAAATCTCGAAGGCTGACGAAGGAACTGGTCATATGATGGCGAAGAGAGCGCTCGCCGCCGTGCGTACTGCTTGCAACCCAAGTCGGGAGACGAAGTTCGCCTGACGATGAAGGCGCCAGTAGAGCGACGGGTCGGCTGATTTCTCCTTCAGCCAACGCGCTCGTTCGGCGGAATCAGCATCGCTCGCCATCTTCACCGGGTCGTCGTAGAAGGCAGCGATCTTGTCAACGCCCATGCCCTCGCTCGCCAGCCAACGCGGGATGTGCTCGTTGCACAGACGCTCGACGTCCGTGAACACCTTGCCGGACCCGGTCCCTGCGGCAGGACACGAGGTCGCAAAAGCGTCGCCGACGAGGACAACGCCGGGCTGACGATGGCCGTTGGTCACGTAAAGATCGACCGGACGCACGGTGACGCGGCCAACGAGCTCGAAATCCGGCAGCCACTTTCTGAGGCCCGGCATCACCTCATAGAGGGCAGTGCGCGGCGAATCCTTCAACCTGCGTAGCCAAGGGTCGCGCAGGTCGCGATAGACGAACAGGTTCGCGCGCATTACAGCGCCGATTGGAAATAGTGATAGATAGGCCACCCGGTCGCTCACGGCTTCCGGATAGTAGGTCAATGCCGGGAACGCGAAACCTGACCCTTCGGCAGGCTTGAGGTCAAAGCCGATGCTCACCGAGTAGCACTGACCGAGGTCGTGCCGCGCCATGCCGAGGGATTGACGGAGCGCGTTGTTGAGGCCGGTCGCCAGCACGACAAGTCGTGCCGAAACATCTTCGCCGTCCGACAGGGTCAGCTTTTGTCTGTCGGGGCTCGTTTCGATCTTGATGACCTTGTCCTGAACGAATTGCGCCGGTTGGACGATTTGGTCACGGATCACATTTACGAGGGCGTCGTAAAAGATGCCGACTTGGTCATTCGACAGCTTCTTCTGCACGAAGCGCCCGAAACGGGTGATCCAAAGCTGGTCCATGGGAGTCGCTGTCGCCAATACCGGGTCGGCAAGACCGGTTTTGCGCAGGACCTTGATCTGGGACCCGTCGATCTTTTCGCAGCGAAACTCGAAGGCGTGACGCGGACTGGGATCGATAAGCAGGGTGTTTACGCCAGCTCGGCCGAGCATGGCCGCGGCTGTTGAGCCGGCAAGGCCTGCGCCGACGATGGCGATATCCGTGTGCCGCATCGAGAGGTCCCCCTGGGGGCAAAATCCTATAGCCGAATTCGTGAATTTGAGCAGAAGCCCGGCAGCCCTCAGGCCTGCCCCAAATCGGGACAAGCAGTCCAGCATTAAGTGAGTATTGAGCGCCAACGCAACGACGGCGCCGGTCGGATGGCTTGAGCAATCGCCAGCGACCGCTATTTTCGGGCGCCTTCGGAGTTCCCGCCCTCCCCGGCACGCTGCTGGCAGTGCCTGCCAACCTTCACCCCGTGGTTCGACCGGTGCGCATTCTCCTCGTTCACAATTATTACCAGCAGCGCGGCGGCGAGGACGTCGTCGTGGACCAGGAGCTGGAACTGCTGCGCCGGAAAGGGCACGAGGTCGAGCTGTTTGCGGTCACGAACGACGACATTCAAGGAGCATGGCGCAAGGCGGTGACTGCCGCGAGGCTCATCTACAACCCCGCCGCCAGGGCGGCGCTTGCAGCAAAGCTTCGCGCGTTTCGTCCTGACGTCGTGCACGTGCACAATTTCTTCCCACTGCTTTCACCCTCGATTTTCGATGCGTGCCGCGCAGAAAGCGTTCCCAGCGTTATGACGCTGCACAATTTTCGCATCCTCTGCCCGACGTCGACCTTCTTTCATGATGGGCGGATCAACGAGCGCAGCCTCAAGCACTCGGCTATTTGGGCCCTGCCCCATCGCGTCTACCGCGCGTCGCTTCTTGCGACAGCGCCGCTGGTCGTCATGGTCGACTTTCACAAGTGGGCCCGAACCTGGCGGCGCAAAGTCGACGTCTTTATCGCGCTGACCGGGTTCGCAAAGGACAAGCTTATCGAGGGCGGCTTGCCGGCCGAGCGGATCGTGGTCAAAGGCAATGCCGTGAGAGATCCGCTTGGCGCAACGCTCGCCAGTGACCGGGAGAGGCACGGCGCACTCTTCGTCGGACGCCTCAGCGAAGAAAAAGGGATCGCGGCGCTGATCGAGGCGTGGAAGGAGATCGACTACCCGCTCCGCGTCGCTGGCGATGGTCCGCTGCGACACTTGTTCGAGCAGGCGCCAAACAAGAACATCACGCTGCTGGGGCGCCTCAGCCGCGATGATGTTTACGCCGAAATGCGGCGCGCCTCGTTCCTGGTGCTGCCCTCGATTTGCTACGAGATGTTTCCGATGAGCCTCGTCGAGGCCTACGCCAACGGCCTACCGGTGCTGGCGAGCAGGCTCGGCGGTCTTAAGAGCTTGCTCGATGACAACGTCACGGGTCTAGGCTTCGAGCCGGGCGACATTACGGACATCCGCGCAAGGGTGACTTGGGCTGCAACGAACGCTGCGCGCATGAGCGAAATGGGAAAGAGGGCCCGTGCGAAATACGAGGCGCTCTATACCGACGAACAGAACTACGCCAACTTGATGAGCGTCTACGAGAGAGCGCTTGCGCGGAAGCGACCTCTGCCTAGAGCTGCAACTCCGGAATGCGAATGACGTCGCCGGGCAGGACCGCGATGTCGGATGTCAGGTCGTATTCGGTCTCCACGCTGTCGCCTGCGCGGCGAATGAATACGTGACGCTTGTTGGCGCGGTAGGTGTGGCCGCCAGCAAGCGCGACGGCGGCGAACAGCGACATACCCGGCCGGTACGCGAACTCGCCTGGCTTGGCGATTTCGCCCATAACGTAGAAGGGACCGAAGGAGACGACGTCGACCGACACGCGCGCCTGACGGTAGAGATTCGCTTTGGCGAAAGCCTTCGAGATCGCAACGGCCGCTTGGTGCGTCGTAAGACCCTTGACCGGGACCGGCTGGAGGGCATGCACCGCAATCGTGCCCGTGTCGTCGATCGTGTATTCATTGATCTCGGCGGCGAGATCGAACACGGTCACTCGCAAGCGGTCGCCGGTCGTCAGGCGATAGGCCGTGCTCTCGAAATGATTGTTGGTCAAAGCGCGCTCAGTAGGATCCTTAGGCGCGACGCTGACGATGCTGTCGCCAGCGCATCCAACAAGGCCAAAGCTCACCGCCAGCAACACGCCGGCGCAGGTCGTCGCAAAGCTCGTGCGTTTCATTGATCAGGTCCCCGTTTATGCGAACGATAGGCCGAGGGGCTTAAGCGATTGTTAATGCCGTCGGCTTTGCTGCCGCCGTGTGTGTGTGTTCCCAAGCGAAACCTGAGAGCTGTCACGCCAATGGGCCGGCGCGTCGTCACCCTTCGCCAGCCAAACGATTTGTGCGGCGACGACCGGAACAGTTTTCGACAGGCGCCGTTTGTCAGAGCGCGAGCCGTCCACAGAGTCGGCTTCACCACAGGCCGAGCGCCAATCAAATTCCGCCGGCGAAGCGGACATCCCCAAGTCCCGCTGCCGCGGTCGGGGACGCTGCGGCTGCGAAAGCTTGAATTGCGAAAGAGCGAGGAGCCGCCGTGAAATACATACCGATCCAGCAGTTGGAGAAATTTGCGAACGTGGGTCTCGCGGGCGCGTGGGGTCACACCTTGTCGCGGCGCGCGCGGCTCGAACGCTGGGCGAAGATACTGGAGCGTCTTCCTAATCGAAGACTTAATGCGCTGCCCGACATCGAATGGATGCCGCGCGCCGACAGCGCGCAATTGCGCGTCGACGACTCGCCACTGACGGTCGCTTACGAAGACTCGGTGCTTAGGGAAGCGGGCCTCAAGAGCGATAGGTTTGGCGATGCGTTGACGTTCTTCCAGCTGTCCGAGCGGCGGGCCCACGCCATTCTGTGCTCCTGCAACTGGGGCGGAACAGTGCAAGCCGACGCTGTCGCTCAAGCTGTCCGCACCGCCGCAAGCGTCGGCGCTCTCATGCGCTCCAGCGTTGCTGCAGCGCTGCTCGTCGCTGCGCCGCTCTTGGCCGCCCTGCTGATCTGAGAGGCCGCGCTTCGGGCGGAAAGCTAGCTCGCTTCAACGACGAGCAGAGCGCGGATCTTTTGCAAGAGTTCCGCTGGTTTGAACGGCTTTGCGATACAGTCGTCCGCGCCAAGGTGCCGGGCAAGCTCAAGGAAATTGACGCCGGGCGAGTAGCTGCCCGACATCGCCAGAATGGGCAATGCAGGGTGGCTCGCCTTGAGCGACTGTATGGTCTCGATGCCTTCCTTGTTCGGCATCACGATGTCGGTGATGACGATCGAAGGTTTTTTTTCAGCAACAAGCTTCGTGCCGATTTCACCGTCGGCAGCGTCGACAGTCGAAAAACCCGCGCTCTCTAGGATGTCGCAGATCGCCTTTCGAACATGGACGTCGTCGTCAATCACGCACACAAGGGTAGGTTTGGAATGCGCGCTTGACGTTGTGTTCTTCGCGTCCATGACACTTCCCGGCTGGACCTACTCACCACAGTACCTTGTGCGATTCGGCAGTTAATTTGAAATGAACCACACGAAAACTGAGCTGTAGGATCCTACTTTGTCGCGTCTTTGATACAGAATCGCACAAGCGCTCCACGAAGTTCCGCGAGGCGAGGCGGCTTGTTGAGAACGCAGTCGACGTTTTCGGGAATGCTGTTCGGCGCGCTGAACGATTGACCCCAGCCGGTCAGTAAGATCACCGGCGCGGCCGGCATATTCGCCTTCACCGCTGCGGCGACAGTTCTGCCGTCGACATGCGGCATTCCAAGATCGGTGATCACGGCGGAAAAACTCTCGCCACGCTCTCGCGCCGCTTTGAGCGCGTCGATGCCCTCTTGTCCGCCGTTTGCCGTCGTTATGAGGTGGCCGTCGGCTGCCAGAATGGCGCTCAAGGAGCGCAGGACAGACGGGTCGTCGTCGACGAGCAGAAGGCGCAAGCCTCTGGCGAAAACAATCTTGTTCTCCGGACTGACTGACGGCGCCAGTCCAGCGATGGGAAAAGCGATTGAAATCGTTGTGCCCTGTCCGGGCGCGCTCTTCACGTCGATCTCGGCGCCGTGGCGTTGGGCAATGCCATAGACCATCGCAAGGCCGAGGCCGGTGCCGCGCTCACCCTTTGTCGTAAAGAAAGGCTCCAGGCAGCGTCGGCGCGTTTCTTCGTCCATGCCTGCGCCACTGTCCGCGACTTCGATCAAGGCTCGAGGCACAGCTGCGTTTCCTTGCGCCTTGGCGATTTTGGTGCGCAGCGTGAGTCTCCCGCCTTCGGGCATGGCGTCGACCGCGTTGAGGATCAGGTTGACTAGGGCCTCACGGATTTCCGAGGCGACGCCGTTGATGGGCGGCAGGTCCGGCGCGAGTTCGCTTTTCGCCTCTATCACCACACCGCGCTGCATCGGCATGTCGCACCAACGCGCGCGGGTGAGGTCGATAGCGTGCGCGACGAGATCGTTGAGCGTCACAGACACCAACTCTGTCTGAGCCTCCCGCTGGCGGTAGAAGTCGCGCAGGCGGCCGACCGTGTCCGCCACGTCTTCAATCGCGCGCTGCGTCGTTTCGAGGTAGTTGCGAGCGCGTTCGCTCAGATTTTGCTCGGTTTCGAGGAGAGATTGCGTGTAGAGCGCGGCCGGCGAAAGCGCGTTGTTGATGTCGTGAGCGATGCCGCTCGCCATCTGGCCGACGGCGCGAAGACGCTCCTGCTGCATGACAGCCTGCTGCGTTTGCTGCAGCTTTTCATAGGCTTGTTGCAGCGCCGTGTAGAGCTGAGCCTGATGCGCCGCGAGCGACACGTGCTCGGTCAGCTGTCGCGCGAACTCGCAGTCGCCGCTGCCGAATGCGCTTGGCTTTTCGCGGGCCACCAGAAGCAGGGCGAAGGTGCGTCCATCGCTCAGAAGCGGCGCGGCGACGAGCGAGCGCAGCCCCGCATCGGCGAAACGTTTGACGAAAGGCATGTCCAAGGTTGAGATGTCATGCTCGCATACGAGCTCGCCTTTGACGCATCCTTCGAGGTTGTTTTCCGAAACCGGCAGGCGCGCGTTGTCTCCCGTCAACGCGGCTGCAAGGTTGGCGTTCTTCACGCCGGTGCGCGCAACGGTGAAGGCGCGCGAATCCGCGTCGTAGAGACACAGGCAGGCGAAGTCGACAGGCAATTGATCTTCGAGACTGCGGACAACGACCTGGAAGATGCTGTCCAGATCCTGCCGCTCGCCGATCGCGCGCGTGATTTGGTGCAAGAGGCTTAGGCGTTCGAGCCTCGCCTGTGCGTCGCCTTCTGCGCGGCGGCGTTCGGTATTCTCGATTTCGAGCGCGAGGCGCTGCTCGTGAATCCGTTTCTGCATCGAGCAATGTTCGATCGCTACGCGCACGACGCGCTGGATCGACTCAGGCGTGATCGACGACTTGGAGATGTAGTGTTGCGCGCCCTCGTGCATGGCGGCGACGGCGACCGTCTCGTTGCCCTGCCCCGTCAACATGGCGACGGGGAGAAACGGGTGAGCTGCGCGCAGGCGCTTCAAAACCTCAAGTCCATTGCGGCCGGGAAGCGAATAGTCGAGGAGAACGCAATCCGGCGCGCACGCATCGAGGCGGCCTAGCCCCTCGTCGCCGTCGTTTGCGCCAACGATTTCGAAGGCGGCGTCGGCGCCCTTGGTCAGGGCGCGGCGATAAAGCAGCTGGTCATCTTCGCTGTCGTCGATGATAAGAATTTTGATCGCTTCGCCCATGTCCCCTCCGAACCCGACTTAATGCGCCCGCGTCAGGGCGTAGCCCTTGTCTTCCGGGCGCAGACGCAACTGCGCAATGTTCTCCAACGTCGATTTGATCTTCGCGAGTTCGGCCGGCTTCGTGACATACCCGGTCGCGCCGAGCTTCGCCGCGCGCTCCATGTCCTGATCGTAGGACGAGGTCGTGCACATGATGATCGGCAACTCAGCGTGCGCTCCGTCGGCGCGGAGCTGCTTCAGCAGCTCAAGCCCGTCCAAGCCGGGCATATTGATGTCGAGCAACATCAAGTCGATCGGGTCGCGCGCTTTGTGCTCCGGAGAGTTCATGATGGTCAGCGCCTGCTCGGCGTCGCGGGCGACGAGCAGGTTGCACTTCAGGCGCGCCTCCTTCAGCAGCATGATCCGCGTCAACTCGACGTCTGCTTCGCTGTCGTCCACCAGCAGAACGTTCGCGAGAGGATCGCCGCTGTCGGCCATAGGGGCGTGTTCTGACGTTCCCTTGCGCGCCTGCGCTGCAGCGGCCGGCTGGTCCTTCTGTTTGGGAAGCGTGAAGACGAATGTGGCTCCGCCGCCGTGCGCCGGCTCGCACCAAATCTTGCCGCCATGGGACTCGACCACGCGCTTACAAATCGCGAGGCCCATGCCAAGACCGCGCTCGCGCCCTTGCGACATGCGTCTGAACGGCTCGAAAATCTTCTCGCGCTGGGCGTCGGGGACGCCAGGTCCGTTGTCAGCGACGTGAAAAACGAAGCGGTCGCCCTGCTCGTTTGCGCTGACATTGATCGCCGGGGCTTCGGGACCATGATGAATGGCGTTGCAAATCAAGTTCTGCAGCACCTGCAAGAGCTGCATGCGGTTGGCGGTGACCGTCGGCAACGCCTCGTTGGCGATTGTTGCGCCTCGTTCCTTGACGAGCTCGGCGATGTTCGCCCGCACATCGTCAAGCACGGCGCCGGCGTCACAGGATTCGCGGGAGGCTTCTTGCGCGGAGCCGTCAAGGCGCGTGTAGAGGTAGACCGTGTCGATCAGGAGCGCCATGCGCTCTGCTGCGCTGCGGATGTGTTCGAAATAGGTTGCGCCGGTCTCGCTCAGGCTCTCCTGCCTCGTCATCAGACTCAAGAACGAGGAGATCGTGCGCACCGGCTCCTTGAGATCGTGTGCAAGAGCGCGCGTGAAAATCTCGAGTGAAATCCGCTGTTCATGCAGCCGGCGCTGCATGGCGCAGTACTCGATCGCTACACGCACGACGCGCTGAATCGACTCAGGGGTGATCGTGGATTTGACGATGTAGTTCTGTGCGCCTTCTTGCATGGCGGCGACGGCCACGGCCTCGTTGCCCTGGCCGGTGAGCATCACAACGGGGATGAACTGGTCCTGCGCGCGCATCCTCTTGAGCACCTCAACGCCGTTGCGCCCCGGGAGCGAGTAATCGAGCAGCACGCAGTCCGGTCGCCGCTCGGCCATGCGTGCGATGCCGTCTTCGCCGCTTTGCGCCGCGACGATGTCATAAGCGCCCTCCGCGCCCTTTGTCAGGGCGCGACGATAGAGATCCTGATCGTCGAGGCTGTCTTCGATGATGAGGACTCGGGCGGCTTTGCTCATGCGTCGCTGTCCTTGGGCAAGACAGCGATTTCGAACCAATATTCCTTCAAGCGCCTGATCGCGGCGATCAGACCGTCGAAATCGACCGGCTTTTGAATATAGGTGTTGGCGCCGAGATCATAACAGGCCTGGACGTCGCGCTCGTCGTTCGAGGTGGTGAGAATGACCACCGGGATCGACTTCAGTTGCTGCGACTGTTTGATGATCTCGAGCGTCTTGCGGCCGTCGAGGCCAGGCATGTTCAAGTCGAGCAAGATGATGCCCGGCTTGGCGCAGCCTTCATCGCGGAGATAGGTGAGCGCTTGCTCGCCCGATTCCGCGTGCTGAATGCGATTGCGCAAGTTCGCCTTGTTGAAGGCGCGCTTGGTCGCTTCGAAATCGTCGGGGCTGTCCTCGACGATAAGGATCGGCTGCGATTCAGGCAGCAGCTTGTGCGTCGACGTCGTGTTCATGATGCGATTCCTCCAGCGTGAAGAAGAAGGTAGCGCCTTTCCCGAGTTCAGACTCCACCCAAATCTGACCGCCGTGGCGTTCGACGATCTTCTTGACGAAAGTCAGTCCGACGCCTGTGCCCTCGTCGGTGTCCTTATTTGACTGCAGCCGCTTGAAAATCCGGAAAATCTCGTTGTGAAATTCGCGATCAATGCCGCGCCCGTTGTCCCTAACGTAAAGAACGTTGCGCTTCAGGACGCCTTTTGAGGCGCGTTGCACGGGAACGAATCCGATCTCGATAATTTTGTCCGTTTTGTCGTTATATTTAACTGCGTTCGTGATCAGATTGCGGAAGAGCTCGGTCACTCTCGGCTTGTCGCAGACTATCGTCGGGAGCGACGTCGGCATCACGATTTTGGCGCCGCGTTCTTGCAGGAACTGCTCGAGCGTCGACTCGACGTCTGCGATGACCGCGGAAAGATCGGTGCTCTGAATCGCAAGCTCCTGCCTGCCGATCCGGGAAAAATAAAGCAAATCGTTGACGAGGCGCTCCATACGCTGACTGAGATAGACAAGCCGGTTCAGGCGGCCCGTGCTGTCCTGATCGAGCTTCTCGGCATTGTCCTCGAGCAGAAAGCGCGCGTGGTTGTGGATGCCGCGCAGCGGCTCTTTGAGATCGTGCGAGGCAATGTAGGCGAAGTCATCGAGCTCCTTGTTGCTGCGCTCCAGGGCATGGGTGTAACGCAGCAAAGCGGTCTCAACCTCCTTGCGCGCCGTGATGTCGCGCACGATGCCGGAGAAGTGCTGTGACCCTTCGAGCGCAAAAGCGCTGATCGAAAGGTCGATCGGGAAGACCGATCCGTCCTTGCGCTTGGCGCTGAGCTCGCGGCCGGCGAAACCCGAAAGGAAGTCCTCGCCAGCGGCGCGGTGAGGCTCGGGCATCAAGATACTTATGTTCTTCCCGAGGACTTCTTGCGCCGTGAAGCCAAAGAGCTTTTCGCAAGCGGGGTTGAACGCTCGAATGTCGCCCTTGCCGTCGATGGTGATCAGCCCATCGACGGCGTGATCGACGACGGCGCGCAACTCGCTCCGGCTCCGCTCCAACTCCGCCGACGAGCGTATGACTTCTTGCGCCGTCTCTTGGAACGCGTGAAGCACGCCTTCCAGCTTGCTGATCTCGTCGCTGCGGCCGCTTGCGGCCAGAACCACCGGCTCGCCGCGCGTCGCGCGCATCAGCGCGTCAATCATTCTCTCGATGGGGCGAACAACACGCTGCACAACGATCCAGAAACTATAACCGCACAAGAGCAACGCAACGAGGAACACGACGGCTTGCACGGCGATCTGTTGCCACGCCTTGTCGATGAGATTCTGTGCGAAGACCCTGGTTGCGCGTGTTGCGACGTCGCGGAGGGCGACGAAGCTATCGGATGTTTGCGTCGATAGTTCGAACCACATCTCCACGCTGATCGGATAGGGCGCGTCGCGCTTTGTGCCAGGCGTGTAGAACACGTCCTGGATCATCTCGTACATCGTCGTCTGTTGGCTGGCGGCGTCGTTGTAGGCCGGCGCGATCGCGGCGAAGATGCCGCTTTGCTCGGCGAGCACGCGCGCAACACGCCAGCTCAGCTCGGTTTCACCGCGCCCGCGCAACAACTCCGACACTTGCAGCGTCGTTGGTGCGGCATTGTCGGCGATCAGTTGGCCGATGATCGACCGCTCGTGTCCACTCGTCTCGATGATATGGCGAAGGAAGTACTTGAAGCGCAGGTGCAACGTGGCTTGTGGGTCGATGTCCATGAAGTGCGTTACGAACCCGTCGCCGAGAACCTGAGTCTCATTGATCAGCGCCGTGAGTTCGGTCGACCAGTTTCGCTTCAACTCAAGCGAGCGAAGTTCTTTCGGAAGGCGCAGTTCGCGGTCCAGACCAGCGCGCAGCGCACTGACCTTCTCCAGGCGCGCGGCCGAATTCTTGCGCCGCTGAGCGAGCTCGGCGAAGTCGTAGTCGTCGAGCGCCGAAAGCGAATTGCGCAAGGCGGCATCGGCGGCGGTGCGCGCCTCCTCCAAGCGCGGCCGCAGACTATCGATCGTCTCGCGATCGTTCGACCGCAGCATTGAGAGGCTAAGGTCGTGCACCACATGGAGCTTTTCGGTGGCGCCGAACAATTCGTCGCTGACGATCGTTGCGCCCTTCAAGGCGCGGAGCTCCTCAAGGCGCTGCCAGTTCTGGTAGATCGCGGCGCCAGCCAGCATCGCGATAAGGAGGGTCAGCGCGCCGATCGTAAGCGTCAATATTCCGCGAATGGACGAGAACAGCCGCATGTCTACCGCCCCGTGGGAGTCGACGGCACTACGGTCGCGAGCTTCAACAACCGGTCTTCCACCTTGAGATGGACCGCGCTGATGGCGTCGAGGTTGATCTTCACGCCGATGCGATTATCGGTGCGGGCGAACTCGATCATGCCGCCTTGTCCGGCAAAGCCATCGAAGTCACTGACCGTCAGAACGGGACTCTTCGCCAAGCCCGAGCGCATTGCGGGCCACTGGTCTTTTCCGCCGGCATGGACGATGAGCATCGCGCACTCGTTTGCCTCACCGACGCCGCCGATTGGACGAATAGCGATTGTTTGCTCGTTGACCGTGCGTCCGGCCATCGGCGCCAGGGCGCCGTCGAAGGGATCGCCGCCGAGAAGACAGACGACCACTCCAGATCGCGCCTGGCTCGACGGCCATTGCGTGTACTTCAGGAAATTATAGAGCAACCCGGCTTTGATCTTCTGCTCAACAAGCTGGATCTGATCATCAGCCGCAGCGAGACGTGTCAGCACGCACGCCGATATCAGCAGCATGATAGGGGCTGCGCGGCGCCAGCTCAGGAGCGCCATGTCAGCCGCCCGAAAATGCTTCGTCCGATTTCAGCGCCGCTCTGGTCGATGCCGGTCTGATCGAAGAGATCCTGACCGACCAATTCGATTTGCACCTCGTCCGTCGCGCGCCAGCCGAGGCGCGCGTCGAGCCTCACGTATGAATCGATCCCGAACGCCGGCAACTCATCGACGAAGAACAATGTCGAGTCCACCGCGAGCCTGTCGTTCGCGTCCCAGCGGACGCGCATGTTGAACTGTTGCTGCGGCGATTGGCGTTCGCCGACCTCAGCGTTGATCGCCCGGTTGCTCGGGGGACCGTGAAGCTCGATCTCGAGAAAACTGTAGGCGGCGGAGATATCGAGAGTCTCCGCGGCGCGCCATGTCGCGACGAGTTCGAACCCGTAGGCCTGCCCCGTCGTCAGGTTTGTCGTTGCGATCGGCAGTATCAGATGCGGCGGGGGAAAGGCCGGAACGGGCGGCAAGAGCGTCAGCGTCGAGAGCTTGTCGTAGTCGTTGTAGAACGCGGCGAGGTCGAACGATAGGTTGGGCGCGCACTGGGTGCGATAGCCGAATTCATAGGCGATCAGCTCCTCGCTGTCGAAACCAGGGCTCGGCTGCAACTCGACCTGGATCGGAACGAGGATCGTGGGAATAGTCCCCGGCGGAATGACGCCGGCGCGGATCGTCAGATCTTGCTCGAGCCAGCTTGGCACGCGGACGGCGCGCGAAATCGCAGCCCAGGCGGTTTGATGCTCGTCGATCAGCCATTGCAGACGCGCAGAGGGCTGCATCTCAAAGCCGGAGTGGTCGTTGTGCTCGAACTTGGAGCCAAGGGTCAGGAACAAGCTCTCGGGATCGAGCGTGATCTTGTCCTGGATGAATCCACTGAACAGCTCGTCGTTGCGCGTGCCTTGGTCGAACGTGATGGTCTGCGATGGCGTCAAGCGACTGTGGCTGTAACGGTAGCGGACTCCGGCGATCAGCTCGTGGCTCTCGAGCGATGGAAAGTCGTACTGAACGTCGAAATCGAACGAGGTGCGCCGATCCTTCAACGCGAACTGACGGCGAGCAGCGGAATCGACGTAGGCCTGAATGGTCAGCAACGCACCATCGTTGAGGTCGCGCGTCCATCGGCCAAGGAGGTTGCCTCCTTCGGCAGAGATGTTCTCCTCAATGGTCGTTACAAAGGGCGCGGTCAATTGCGGCACGGAGCGAAGCTTGCCGGAATCGCTGCTGTAGGCGTCGCCCTGCAGCGTGAATGCGTCGCCCCCCGGCGTCGTATCCCAATCGGCGCGAAATCCGATGCGTCCGGCGCGCCACTCGTCCTCTCTGCTCATCCCGGACGGTAGTTCCGTGTCCGCACGGTCGAGGTACTTCGCGTACACACGCCAAGCGACATCGTCGACGCGTCCGCCCTTTCCAGCACATTGGGATCCTAAGCTTAGAATTCCACGTGGACAAGTTG
>JADMIO011294121.1_pt1 | contig 126891 bp, 119 predicted proteins | sample 8958161 | NCBI WGS metagenome assembly JADMIO01 (sample SAMN16585339, study PRJNA669376) | soil metagenome | isolation source: Crop rotation soil | place: USA: Cullars Rotation, Alabama | collected 2011
GCCGCGACTTCAAGTCACGTGAATTCCAAGCTTCGGATCCCACTGTGCTGGAAAGTTTTTCCGGTACCGGTTGCGCCGGTAATCAGGCCGTGGCGATTTCCATACTTGAGCAGGAGGTGCGCTTCCTCATCGCCAATACCAATGAGGATCTTGTCCGCATCAATGATCATGCGCCTATGCTACCGAACAGCCTAGACGGTTGAGGCAACCGGCCGTCGAGCTGTGCGCCAAAAGTAGACCAGCACTGAAAGTTCGCATATCAAAGCGAAGTTAAAGGCAATAGCGCTTGCGAGAACTCCGCTCCACGGCGTGTGTAAGCCAATCCAAAGGCCGGCGATGAGCGCAACGATTCCAACGATGACAGCGGCAAAACGAGACACATTTAGGTGGTGGGCGGTCAGCATTCCGCGAACATACGATTGCATCGCGTTGATAAATCCAAGCGGCGCTGCGGCAAAGAACGCCAAGTGAGCAGTGTTTGCGGTGACAGGGCTCGCTTTCAGGATGTAGGTAAAAACCCAAATGTCAAGGCGTGATCCCGCGACAAACAATGCGATGGCAGACGTCGCAAATCCAATCCACACGCAGAAGTCTCGTAGCTTCCTAGCGGATTGGTCATCTTTGTACAGCGTGATCACAACTTCTGGCAAGGCAAAAGTGATTGTTCGGAACAGCCACAGCACGGAGAATGCAACCTGCCACGCTGCGAGGGAGAGAACCGGATCAGGTGACTTGCTCAAAAATGTGCTAACCAGCGGCGAACCGATCAGAGTCACCATGGTTGTCAGCACGAGTGGCGAGTGGAAAGAAAGAAGCTTGCGGAAAGTGAGGGGTGGATCACGATCGTCTTGGTTTTCTTCGATTGGTTCCAGGTTGCCGACCGGCGACATCACGTCCGCCAATTCCATAGCTCCTCCCGGCGCCTCTTCGACCTTTACATCGTCAACGACCGCGACATCGGACGAAAGGTATTTGCGAACGACCGATCGGCTCGAAAACTGCGCGAACAATGCTTCCGCACAAACAGAGGACACCAACGCAATACCGACAATTTGAACGCCACTAAGATTGGAGTAAAGATAAAGCGTCAAGTTGATGAGCGTCACACTGCTAACTCGGACAAGAGTTCCAAAACCCACCATTCGGGTGTGGTGGAACCGAATGAGTAATCCCTGTCGATATCTGCGCCACGCAATAGACGGCGCCCACAGGATCATCAAACCGAGCCCCAACCTCGCGTGCTGGGCGACTTCCAGAGGAACGCCCATGATGCCGCGTGTCACCACCCAGTAGAAGGGCGTGAGAACAAAGATTGCATGTCCTACCGCCACCGTTAGAACCAAGTACCAAACAAAGCGACTTAGCAAAGCGAAGTCGTGATGGTTCTTTGAAAGAGTGGTCGAAGTCGAGAGCAAGTCGATGATCGGCGTTTCAATAAACAACGCGATTGCCATCAAGATGTTGAAGGCCGCTGTGTTCAATTCAGGCGAGGGCAAACGCGAAACGACAGAAACACATATGGGGCTTTCAAGGGCCATGAACACCCAGGAGAGAGCCAAAGGGACATAGAACTTGGCGATCCGGGCGTGCGTCAGGGGCGTGGCCAAATCCGTGCCGGGTTTTGGATTGTTCGACGTCGGTCTGGGATAGTTCGACGTTTTCGCCTGCAAGGCACTAGTTTAGCCGCCGACATGTTATTGGAATCGGCATGCAATCCCTCAAATCAGCAGGACCTAAGAAGGCACGGTTACTTTGCTTGCTGGGCCTAACATTCGTTCTCTGCGGATGCTTGTCAGCGATTTTCATCCTGGGTCTTTCGGCAATTGATGATCACTCCAATCTATACAGGGCAGAAGCGAACTTTGTCGTTCTAACTCCGGTTTCCGGCGTCTATTCGGGGCACAGGCTATACATCGTAGTCGATGATGGCGGTTATGGTCCAATTCCGAAACATCAAGAGAGTTCGATTTCAAAGACTGTCCTTGCAGACGCTGCCATAGACGCGGCAAACCCCAAGTTCCCAAAGTTTCGACTTGCCACCGTAGACGAAGTGAAGCGCCTTGGCTTGCCATGTACCAAGACGTTGAAGTGGGATGGAGCAACCTTCAGATATCAAGTTGCGGTTCACGGCGAGGAAATCGGTATCGACTACAGCGACGACCAAAGCGCGACCTCTTGCTCCTATCACTTGAGGGGCAGAGCGGCAGAATTCACGTACGCAGTAGTGCTGCGAGACTCGACCGCAGACTAGAATTTTGTCCTTCGAAGTAAGATTGCAACATGAAAGTCGCGGTTCTCGGCTCTGGCAGCTGGGGCACCGCTCTTGCTATCCTCCTCACCCGTAACGGGCACGAAGTCACCCTTGTCGGGCGGAGTGAGGAAGAGATCCGCGATCTCCGCGCGAGTCGCATCAACCATCGCTACCTCCCCGGTTTCGAGGTTCCGCAGCCGACCGATTTCAAACTGATCCACGACGACCTGGGCGCGCCGGACATGACGGTGGTAGCTGTGCCATCGCATGCCGTCCGCGAGGTCGTCAGCCTGGTCAAGGGCGAGCACCCCCATATTGTTATTGCCGCAAAGGGATTGGAAGCAAATACCGCGAAGACAATGAGCGAGGTCGTGGCAGAAACTCTACCGGGGGCAGAACGATCTGTTCTCTCCGGACCAAACCTTGCGGTTGAAATCGTTCGCGGCATTCCAACCGCCGCTGTTGCCGCCTCGAAGAACAACGAGATAGCAGACCAAACCCGCGCTGCGTTTATGTGCTCGTCGTTTCGAGTGTACGTGAGCAGCGACGTTGCCGGTGTCGAGCTGGCCGGCTCGTTGAAGAACGTCCTCGCGATTGGTGCGGGTATGTCGGATGGTCTCGGTTTTGGAGACAACACAAAGGGAGCGCTCCTCTCGCGTGGGCTATTCGAGATGACAAACCTCGGTTTGGCGATGGGAGCGAACATGGACACCTTTATGGGGCTCGCCGGCGTGGGCGATCTCTTTGCGACAGCAGCGAGTCAACTTTCGCGTAACTACCGAGTGGGACGATCGCTCGGTCAAGGGCTCGGCCTAAACCAGGCCGTTGAAAAGGTGGACCAAGTTGTCGAAGGCGTGACAACCTCAGCGTGCGCGCAGATCCTCGCGAAGCGTCATGGGGTTGATATGCCGATGTTCTGCGCAATCGAACGCGTGATCAAAGGCGAAGTACCAGCACTGGAAGCGGTGCAGGGTTTGATGGGTCGCACACCAAAGGCAGAAGGCCGTTAGACAAAGAGCGATCAATACTCGCGCTTGTGAAACTTCAGTTCTTTGCCTTGCATGTCCGTGAACTGCTTGAGCTGATCCGGCGTTAGGATGGCAAGCGTGTTCTCGTTGGCCGTCTTTCGAAGACCTTTCAATGCCTTGTATCCACCCGGTCCGCCGCGCATCTTGTCCATGAAGGTCCCTTGATAGTCCGACCAAATCTGTTTGATCTTTGCCTGCTGATCATCATTAAGTTTTAGCGCTTCGATGAGCTCTTTCGTTTCGAGAACAACTGCTCCGTCATATTGGATCCAGAGTTGCGTGATTCGTGTTTGCTGTTCTGGCGTCAAGATGGCGAGAGCCTTCGTGTCCATCTCGTTGAATGAACTCATCGCGTTGGACATCGCTGACATATCCATTGATGGCGGCATGCCTTGCGATTGTTTCGCCATGTCGCCGATGAGCTGGTTGATCTGCTTATCCTGATCCTTTGTTATCTTCAAGTCCTTCTTGACTTCTGGCTGCATCAAGACTGAGACCTTGGTGCTGGGTCCCAAAAACGGCATTTGAGCTACGGCGGCCTGGATAGCCACGAGCGTGAGAACGAAACAAGCTAGTGCGGATCGGAATGTTGCCCTCATGTCGCCACATTAGCACTTTTATGGGGAAACCCGGTATCTCACACAACCCGAAAATGTGTCTATCTGTCGTATAGTTCGTCCAAGGATTTATATGGCGCGCTGGGAATATTTGGCAATTAAGGTTTATGAGTTCGGTTCTGAGGAAGCAGAAGAAAAGCGACCAAATGAGTATTGGGTGAGCGATTACGGTCTTCTCCCTTTGCTGAAAAAGCTTGGCGAGCACGGTTGGGAAGCCGTTTGCCAAGTCGGACGAGACGTGATCATGAAGCGCCCAGGTCAGAGCTCTTCGAGCGACACCGCCGTGGTGGACGTCGATGCCCGCGAGCGCGCTAAAGCCGGCCGGTAACCGTTAACACGGACTAGGTTCAATTAGATTCGAATATTGGTTGCACTCAGCTTCCAATTTCGGAGCCTTTTGCATGCATGAACGTCTAACATTTTAACGGCGCATTGTCGCCGACTCAAAGGACTTAAATGCAGATGAAAGGAAAAGCAATACGACTGGTCGTAGCTTTCGTCGCGATGGGTGCCTGCCTTGCTCTGGCGCAAGACAAGGACGATCATCACGGCAAAAAGCACAACCATCACATGGTTTCGAAACGTGTCTCCACGCCACATAAAGTGACCTACGTCCGTCACTATCGCGGGGGCGAGCAAACTATCACGACTTACCGAAGTGGTAGCCAACACCGGAGCATCAGCGTTTCGTCGGCAGCCTCTAAAGCGCGACCCTACTACCATCCCAAGAAGAAGTATTCGGATGCGGAGTGGCAACGACGAATCAAAGAAGCGCGTGATCGCAGAAATCATCGCAAGGGCTCGTCGTCCAAGAAGCGCTGGCCTGTGATGAAGTCACCAACGCACCATCGATGGCCCGTGGTCCACACGACGACGCACCGCCGATGGCCTGTGACGACCGTTCACCATAAAAAGCATAAGAAGCGACACCATGACAACGGCCGCCACCTCGGTTGGTACAAGGGCAAAGGCAACCCACACCGCAGTGGCCACTGGCCCAACAAGAGTAAACACCACGACAAGGGTGATGACAACGATCAGGGTCACAAGAAGGGCGATCGCCACCACCACGGCGGCTAAGTCCTCGCAAACAATTAGAACAGGCGGCGCTCAAAGAGCGTCGCCTTTTTTTGTTCCGGGGCAAATCGAAGATGAGGGTGACGGGGTTTGCCATACGCACGAAACGCACGCTTGTGGCCTGGCTGAGCCCGCCTTACCTCAAGCAAGTGTGACCGCAAGTTTCGCGCCGTAGTTCCTTAAAGCGGCAGTCGCACTACTCGGTTTCTTGGCGAAAGGATTTGCTACAGACAGTCATTGCAACAATCGCATCGGATGACGTGCGAGGCACTGCAAAGCGACAGTTGTTTCGAAATTCTCTAATCAAGGCGGAAGTAAAAAGTGGCGCCCTTGTCAAGCTCGCCATCTGCCCACACGCTTCCACCGTGTCGCTCGATGATGCGCTTCACGCTGGCAAGGCCGATTCCTGTTCCAGGAAATTCATCTTCTGTGTGTAGCCTTTGAAACGGCTGGAAAAGCTTCGATGCATATTCTTGCTTGAAACCGATGCCCTCGTCGGAAACAAAGAACGCACCATCCTCGGCTTTTCCAAATTTCACGCGGCCACCGTGCGGCGAAAACTTCACCGCATTCTCAATAAGGTTCTGCGCCACCAGTTGCAGGAGGCGCACATCACCCATAGCTACCAACCCCGGCTGAATCGCGAATCTCAGGCCGTCCGGCGTCTGAATTGAGGCCGAGACGGTTGTGAAAAGGGCCGATAGATCGATGGGACTCTTTATCAATTCTTTGCGTCCAATTCGGGAGAGCTCGAGCAAGTCATCGATGAGTTGAGCCAACCGAAGCGCGGAATGCGCCTGTTTATCAAGCAGCGTCTTCGCTTCAGACGGCAAGTTCGCTCCGAAGTCTTCATCCAGAATTCGCGCACTGGAAACGATCGATCGGAGTGGCGCGCGAAGGTCATGGCTAACCGAATAGCTAAAAGACTCTTGTTCGCGGTATGCAGCTTCCAACTCCGCCGTGCGTTCCTGAACGAGCACTTCAAGAGTTTCCGCGAGTAACCGGTAGCGCTCTTCGCTCTCCCGCAGGGCCTGTTCGACCAGCTTGCGGTCATGGATGTCTTCCGTCGTCCCGTACCATCGGAGGATCGTTCCATCTTCGCCGCGTCGAGCCATCGCACGGGATCGCATCCAACGATAGTCGCCATTCTTCAAACGAATGCGATGCTCAAGGTCAAATGGCTCACCGCTCGCAAGGCACTTGTTCCAGACCTCAAACATCTTGGGAGCATCATCTGGATGCAACACCGTCCCTTGCGTCTTAGGCACCTCGTCATGCGTGACGCCGGTGAGCTCAGTCCATTGCGCGCCTTGCTCGTAAATCACTCCGTCCGGACCCGCAAGCCATGGAATCTGGGGACTGGTGTTGAGGCGAAATGAGTTGTGGTCCTGCTCTTCCTTTAGGGCATTGTTCGTGAGGACCTCATCGTGTACATCGGTCGAGGTGCCGATCCATCTCACGATCTTGTCGTTCTCATATAGAGGCGACCATCGCACGCGAAGCCACCTGTATTCACCCGTCTTACTGCGAATACGGAGGTCGTAAGTCTCTGGCACGCCGGTTTCCCGGGCGCGCTCCATAAGGCGTACAACTCGTTGAATGTCGTCTGGATGAATCGCTTTTCGGAACGACTCTCGGTCGGTTGCGGCCGTGCCGGTCAGCTCTTCCCACTTGGCATTGATGTACTCGGTCTCTCCGCTCGCATTGGTGGCCCATGCAATGTGGGGAATCGCATCAAGGACCTTTCGGAGGTCCTGCTCCCGCTTGGCAAGCTCTTCTTCTGCGAGCTTTCGATCCGTGACATCGCGGAAATAAATGTGGAGCTGATCTGCGTACGGATAAACGTTTGCGTCGATCCAAGCCTGGGTCGGCTCAAAGAAGTATTCAAAGCGGACTGGCACGCCAGTCGCGAGAGCAACCCGATAGGATTCTTCGACGACCGTGCCCTTCATGCTTGGCCAGAGCTCCCAGTGGTTTTGGCCAGCGTATTCCTCAGGCGTACGCTCGTTACGCAGAAGAACCGCGCGGTTAACAAAAAGGATGTTGTAGTCGCGGTCAACAGCAAAGAACAGCTCGGTCATGCTGTCGAGCACGCGCCGCGCCTCTGGGTTTTCCCAGATAGCCGGACCCGTGAAAGCCCGTATCTTACGCTGCCCTTCGTCCCGAACCAGCAAATCCCTCCCAGCCTAGCGAGCCCACTTTCCGCTAGCCTCTAAGATTATAGTTGGCTAAACGCCCGTTGTTTGCAACACGCTTCATTCCGAGGTTCCGAGCGCGTAAGCTAGCGCCGTGCCCGATTTCAGTGATTCTCGCTACGACAAGATGCTCTACCGCAGGTGCGGCAACTCCGGACTGATGCTCCCAGTGATCTCGCTCGGTGCGTGGGAAACGTACGGCGGATATCGCGGTCAATCCGTGGCCCGCGAATGCATCTATACAGCTTTCGATCTCGGAATTACGCATTTCGACCTCGCCAACAACTACGGCACGCCTCCGGGCAATGCGGAAGTCATCTGCGGACAGGTGCTTAAGGAGATGCCTCGCGATGAACTGATCATCTCTAGCAAGGCGGGTTATCGCATGTGGCCCGGCCCCTACGGTGAATGGGGCTCAAAGAAGTATTTGGTAGCCAGCTGCGATCAATCGCTGCAGAGGATGCACCTAGACTATTTCGACATTTTCTATTCACACCGGTTTGACCCAGACACGCCTTTGGAAGAAACCTTGGGAACCCTAAACCTCCTCATCAAGCAAGGAAAGGCTCTCTACGCGGGCATCAGCAGTTACAGCGGAGAGATGACCCAGAAGGCGGTCGACATCTGCAAAGCGAATGGCTGGGAGCGCATTACCATTCATCAGCCCTACTACAACATGCTGGGCAGAGGAATCGAGCCAGACCTCGTTCCCGTGGCTAAGAGGGTCGGGATGGGAATCATTCCCTTCTGTCCTCTTGCTAGTGGGTTGTTGACGGACAAATACTTAAATGGAATTCCCGACGAGAGCCGCGCGGCGGGGCGATGGGGCAAGGACTGGGTCGAGAAGAATCTTCCTCCGGCACGTTTGGAAGCACTGAAGACCTCCAATGAAATGGCAAAGCAACGAGGACAAACCCTTGCGCAAATGTCGCTCGCTTGGCTTTTGCGTCTTCCGGAAATTACGAGCGCCCTGATTGGCGCAAGCTCTGCACAGCAAGTGAGAGAGAATGTCGCCGCTCTAGACAATCTAGAGTTCAGCGACGAAGAGCTCGCCAAGCTAGACGAACTCTTCCCTATTGCAGTCTACATTTGCCATGCAACAAGGAAAGGAACTGCGAGAGCACTTGGTCGCGCTTCTGAAAGGCGGGCAGGCGTACGACACGTTTGAATCGGTGGCAAAGTCCTTTGCTAAAAAGGACCGCGGCCGCATTCCAGTCGGTGCCGAACATAGTGCTTGGCAAATCATCGATCACTTGGTCCGAGCGCTCGATGACATCCTCGAATATTCGGACAACGCCAAGGGCAAGTATCAAGAGAAGAACTGGCCTGCCGACTATTGGGCGAAGCGCAAGTTGGGTGACTGGGACGCGACGCTTGCCGCGTATCAAAAATCGCGCAAGCGGCTAGAAGCACTCGCCAGGAAAGGCGACCTCTTCACGCCATTCTCTTGGGCGAAGGATCACACGCTGTTACGCGAGATCTTGCTGGCAGCGGACCACCAGTCGTATCACATCGGTGAACTGGTCGAGCTGAAACGATGGCTCGATAACCAATAGAAACGGCCCGCCAGATTAACCTGGCGAGCCGCTTCGTTGACCTTACTGGCCGACGGGAACCGTCGACTGAGCCGACAGTGCTCGATTGATTCGCACCATGCACTCGCGAAGGTGAGGAGCTGTGTAGTCATCCTTCATCTTCGGCATTGCAAGCGCGATGCGGTGCTTCAGAGACACCAATTGGTCCATGGCAAGATCTCGCGCATCGTTCGGAGCAGAGCGATTCTGGCCAAGTGCCATCGGGATCATCACATCCAGATAGGATCGCTGAAGCTCGCGGCGAAGATCCGAGACTGGCTTGGCCGCGTCGACCTCAGACCATACGTTCTTGTCCATCGTGTGGAAGAGTTCGGCCACCGTCAAGGTACCGCCCGCCTTGCCCACGCGATATTCGTTGCCCTTCATGCGGGTCAATCGATCGCCGCTGAAGATATTGAACAGACCAGTCGACTGTGCCAGCACCAGATTCTGCTGGATTGGGAACATGCGGGATCGTCCAAAGGTTTCGTTGTTGACCGATTTCGGATTGAAGGTGAGGTACCCGAGATCCTTTCGATCCAAATTGAACGAATTCTCACTGAACAGATTCTTTGTGACAAGGTTCAACGCGCGTCGCTGCACGGTCCCATCGAGCGGCCGGTAGCCGGGCTGCTCATTCTGATCACCGTGGAAGCTCGTCATCAAGCGGCCACCGCCAATGAACTTGATCGCGGCAAGCGAGTTGTTCAATTGGGCGGACATGCCCGCCATGTAAGCGCGAGTGAATTGATAGTAGCTGTCGCCCATCTTGATCTTCTTGTGAGCGCCTGATCGAATCATAGGTCCGTATCCGGACATCTTCTCAAGATAGTCAAGTGGCTGTCGCGAGCTGTCGAAGCGAATGACGTACGGATCGATGTCGTCCGCCGAGCCATCGCTCTGGTAGAGATGCCCAGGCGTGCTGCCCAAAGAAGCAACCGTCTTCAGAGTTGAGACTTCTTCCTCCGGCGTCGTCGCATTGATCGGCATATAGCCGTACTTGATAGCCCACATGTCGTAGGTGCCGATCGTTTGAGAATAGAAGTTCACGTCGTGGTGGCCGATTGCGCCTGCATTGAATGGGTTGTAGTCCATGATCGAGGCTGTCATACCGTACTGCGAAACCATCGACGGATCGCCAAGCTGTGCCATCGTCAACTGCGTGCTCGCCGCAAAGTTGTGGCGAAGACCCATGCAGTGTCCGACTTCGTGACCCGCAACCTGCGTGATGTATTGATCGATCAATCGCTTGCGATCTTCTTCCGTATAACCAGGGGTCAGTGTCTCCATTGCTTCGGCGCCGATAGCCTGAACCGTTCGGCCCGCAGCTTGCATATCGCACATCATCGGTCCGTACTTCTTCATGACCGAAGCGGGAAGCTTCGTTACCGCGTCGATTTGACCGGGCATTTCGATGTGGCTGACGCTTGGATCGATGATGTTGTCGAATGCGGTGGATCCGCTAGCAGCGAAACCTGCATCGAAGTTCACACAAGCGTTGAGGATTTCACCCGTGAGCGGGTTGGATCGGAAGAGAGCGATGGCGAACGGCATGCCCGTCGTCCATCGAACGACGTTGTAGCGAAGGTCGGCAATGTCCCAGTCCGCGTCTTCCGGCATCTGCTTGACTTGGATGGCGTCCTTGATACCGATCTGCTCGAACGCCTTGTTGTACATCAAAATGCCCTTGCGGACGTCGTCGCGATATTCCTTCGGAACGGCGTTGTCGATGTAAAACACGATCGGCTTCTTCGGCTCTGACATCTCAGCCGTCGGATCTGCCTTTTGCAAATTCCACCGAAGGATGTAGCTCGTGTTCGCGTCGAACTCTTGTCGCGCATCGGTCAAGTCTTCAAAGTCGGTGGTGAAGTAGCCCACGCGAGGATCGCCGAGTCGCGGCTTATAGCCATCATCTTCCGGAAGATCCGAGATATTGAACGAGACTGCCCACGGAGCCGCCTTCGGGTCGCCGTTTGCGGGGCCACGTCGTGCCAACTGATAAACCGTGCGCACGACGAAGTTCTCTGGGAAATCCTTAACCGCATCGATACGCGTTCCGGATGGATCGAGTCCGAACGGATCGACGGCGGTGCTCAAATCTCCAACATCGGACTTAAAGAAACTCGTAACGTCGATAAGGACGCTGTGTCGATCTTCCTGCTTAGCCACAACGTCAAAGTTCGAGAGGACCGTGTCCGGAAAGGATCGCCCGATTCCCGTCTTGGATTCCCACGTGTTACCGCGATGAGCCAGGTTCGGCATCGCCAGCTCAAGGCGATCGTCGTTGATCTTGACGAATCGCACAGGAAGGTCCGAGATCGGCATGCCGTGGAAAACGCCACCGGCTGAGGTGTCACCCAATCCGCTTGCGGAAGTCACTTGGATGAGCATCAGCTTTCCAAAGCGGCTCTCCGGGACCTCCATGTAAAGGGTGTCCTTCTTGTCTTTGTATTGGCGGTAGAGAGTGACGAGCCCTTCCATCTTCGTGAAATCCTTGGTGACTTCATCGATATTCTTGGGCTTGTCTTGCTCCTTAGGCTTATCTTGGTCTTTGCCTTGCGAAGCAGCGGGAGGAGTTGCGGCCGGCTTCGCCGAGGCGTCTTGTGCCTGGGCGAAGCTCATGCCTGAGATGAGAATCGCTCCGAGGAGCGTACGAAAACTGGCAGCAGGAGACATCAATTCGATCATACGCGAATTGAGCTGGCCGCTTGTTCCCTAAGTGAAGATTTTTGTGCAGGCAGCGCAATAGGTTGACCTCGGCGCTTGCCAAAAGCCAGACGCTCTTGGAAAGGGGCTGTTTCACAAGATTTTCGTGGGGTTATCGAAACCTCACGAGGCAGCAAAATCCTTGCGATAGACGAAGAAGCCGGGCTTCTCCTCAAAGCCAAGCTTGCGGTTAACGGCCAGCATGGGCGCGTTGCGCTCATCGTTGTTTGTGACCATGATTTGTCCGTCAAGACCTTGGCCGTATTGAATGCCCAAGACCTTTAGGACCGTCGCCAACCCCTTTCCGCGATGCTCCTTCAGAACGCCTGTGTAATCCGTTGCAAACTCGCCTTCTTTGGGCGCGGCGCTCACAATATTCACACCAACCCACTGGTCCTTGAAGACAGCTATGTGCATTCCAGCTGCCGAATAGCCAAAGGCTTCTTTGTGTTGAGTTGTATAGAGGTTGACATCGCCCAGCGACCAAAACTCCGATCCTGGTGTGTCTCGATCAGTGACCGTGTCCAGCTGCCAGAGCTTCGTCCAGTTTTCTGGCGTATCTCCGAGATCTTCGAAATTTGGAAATCGATAGCCTTCATCCTCCAAACACGCTTGCGCCATTTGGTAAGGGCCCGGATCGAATGTGACCAAATCAAGCCGCGATTCAAAGAGGTGTTGCACCGGCGCATAGCCAGCCTTAGTGGCAAAGTCGATTCCACGCGCGCACATCTCTTCAACCGACGCCATGGGATGCTTACCGCCGTGTTCCTTGGCAAACGCTTCTGCCAAAGAAAGAAGTTGTCGACCAAGTCCGACACCGCAGGATTGCGGATCGATGTAGACGCTGATTCGGAAAATTCCGTCTGGCTCTGAACTTCGTCGAGTGGATCGGCAATAGCCAACGGTCTTCCCCGCTTCACTTGTCGCGACGAGACGCAGCCTTGGATCAGCCTCGTCCCATATGGAGTTTCTTTGTCGCAAGATATCGCCCGTCACGCCACCTGGCTCATAGCAACCGATGATTCCTGCGATCACATCCCAATCCGCATCGACCAACTCTCGTATTTGGAATTGCTTGAAGGCTGTCATGACGCACTATTCTCGCTGACTGGTTGAGCAACGTTCGGGACTATTCCTTTGCGGGACCTAACCAAATACAGCAGACCGACAGCAAAGTCAAACACCGCATGAACGATCATTGCCATGTACAAACTGCCCGCAATCCACACCAGCACCTGAATGCAAAGGGCGAGAATGAAGATAAACAGTCCTGATCTCAACCCCTGGCTAAAGTGCATGATCGCGAACACGACGGCTGTGATGACTGCCGCCAAAGCGGCCGAATGTATCGCCCACCATAGACAATCAAAAAGGACGCCACGATAGATGATCTCTTCGCCCACTCCGGCGACAATGCTCACGCATCCCCACAACGCGAGTTGCCGTCCGGTTTGCGGCATGCGGAGTTGATTGCTCGTTGGCGATACCTTCCTCATCCAAGGGGCAAGTAGGTCACGCAACACAAAGGCAACCACAAGAAGAAGAATTCCAAGTGAAACCTCAATCAGCGATGGATGCCAAGGCGCAAATAAGATGATGTAGGACTGAATCGCAACGATGATCGCCATCATCGTGATAAGCGAAATACCAAGTATCGTTCTGAGATACAGTTGCCGGCGTGAAATTGCAGGACGTGCTGGCGCGTTTTTCATTTTCGCCAGCGCCCGTAACGTGGATAGCGGCATCGCAATGCACATGGCTAACACAAAGACCGTAGCTGCCGGATTCACGAAGTTCCTTTCCATCCACTCGAGACCTCACAATTCTAGTCCCTAATGCGGGTAAGAATAAATCTGCATTGGAGGCTTTAGTTGCGATTGCGAAAGAAGGAGAAGTTGGTGGAACCGCCGGAAACTCGTTCACCACTCGATGATCCTCGGCGTCTTGCTATCATTCGGCGGCTCGGATTGTTGGACACTCCTCCCGAGGAAGTCTTTGACCGGCTTACCAAGATCGCCGCATCTCTCATTGATGCTCCGATTGCCCTCTGCTCAATCGTTTCTGCCGACAAACAGTTTTTCAAGAGCGAATTCGGCTTGTCTGGTCCGATCGCAGCCGCTCGAGAGACTCCCCTTTCCTATTCGTTTTGCCAACACGTCGTGCTCGGCCTCAAACCCCTAGTCGTGCCAGATGCCCGCAAAGATCAGCTCCTAAAAGATAGTCCAGCTGTCGAGGAATTGGATGTGATCGCCTATGCGGGCATACCCCTGCTTTCTGCAGAGGGCGAAGCAATGGGCTCTTTCTGCGTGGTTGACAACAAGCCCCGCGATTGGACGCCACAGGAACTCAGCATCCTCAAAGAGCTTGCCGGGCTCGTGATGCGCGAGTTCCAATTACGCGATGCGTCTCGCCAAGTCGTCATAGAACAGCAAGCACGACAGGAATTGACCAATGCCCTCATCGATGATTTCTCCCGGCCATTGGATCAACTGATTCTCTCGCTTCACTACGCAGTAACGGATGCGAAACCAACAGAAAAAGACACGTTGCTTCTCGCTCAGCAACTAAAACTCAAACTGAACAACGTCGTCGATATCTCGCAACTCAATTCGGGACAACTCAATTTAGATCTGCAACGGCTGGACATTGGCAAAGTTGTCTTGGAAGGCATTGTTCATACAAAATTGCTCGCGCAGAATAAGCAGATTTCCGTAGAGTCCCACATCGACTCGCCGCTAAAAGAAGTATCGGGTGACGACAATGTGTTAGTGCGAGTGGTGACGAACATTCTGCGACACGCAATTAGCTTTACCGATGCGGGAAGCGTGGTCTATGTGCAAGTGGCAAATGAAGGACACCATGTTCGTTGCTCGGTTAGCGACACCGGCGTCGGCTTGAGCGATGAGGCAAAAGAGAATATCTTCAACACACTCTTGCCCCCCGTGACCGCAACTGAATCTGCTTCGTTTGTGGGTCTTGGTCTAACCTATTGCCGGGCGGCAATCGAAGCGCAGGGCGGCACGATTGGGGCGCTGAGCCAAGAAGGCGTAGGAACTACAATCTGGTTCACTTTGCCCGCGGCTCGTTAATCTCCTGTAAACTCTTTGTACGGGCTCGCTTGGGCCCGAATCGGAGAGAACAATGTTAAAACCTTTACTGGGGATGGCTCTTCTCGCCGCCGCCTTCGGTCCAAACTCGGGCCTCGAAGTTGGCGACGGTGTGACACCTTTCCACCCCCACCACGTCACGGGCCCGAACAAGGGTACCGATGCTTGCCCGCCGTGAACGTACGGCAGTGTGCCGCAGATCCAGGTCTGGATCAACAACGATAACCCCGACAACGTCGCGAAAATTGTCAAGACACTTGACGATGCCGTCATCGCCCACAAAGATGAAAAGCTAAAGGCTTTTGTCATCTTCGTCACCGACGACAGCAAGACAGCGGAAACGAATCTCACCGAACTTGCCGACAAACAAAAGGCAAACGAGATCGCGCTCGCATACATCGAGCCAAAGAACGAAGCGGTCGAGTACTACAAAATCAACCTTGACGCCGCCGTGAAGAACACGGTGATGATGTACCGACACAAGGTCGTCACTGCGAAGCAAGTCAATGTCGTCGCCGACGACAAAGGTCTCGCTGAGCTGCAGGCTAACATCGCTGCGCTCGTCAAGTAAATGAAAGGGACTCTCGCTTAACAGCGAGAGCCCCTTTTTCTTGGTTTGCCCTAACTCATTTGTGGCAAGGCTTAGTGAACGCTACCGGGCTTGCAAATCACAATTCCTTTTGCCCGACATCCCACTTCGACTTCACGACCCGACGTAGCAGACGTCCCGAGGAAGAGGTCCGAATAACCGATGCTTTCAATGATCACGGGGACAGAGAAGGTCAGAACCGGTACGCCGTCGTTGTCCTGATACTCGATAACGAGGGTCTTGATAATTTCTTGTCCCGATGCCGCTGCCCTAAACCAATCCTGATAGGGTGAGGCGTCGTCGACCGGAATCGTAAGCGTGATAGCCTCCGGGACCGTGAAATCGGCTCGACCATTGTCGTCTAAGTCGGCGATTCCCTGTTTGATCGTAAATGCATCCACCTTGCTGACTCGTCCCGTCGGCAGATCACCCAAGCTCGTCCTGAAGTTGCTCGGGAGCCACATCTTTTGCGCCTTGACTGCCGCTTTTTCTTCTGCAGAAAAGGCCGTAAACCCATCAAAGGCGACGTCCGTAGCAGCGAAATCCAACTCAAAGAAGTCCGCCTGAGTGGCCGCTAGGTCGAGCGCGGGCATGTGTACTCCTATCACTCCGCCGTAAGTGAGGGATACCTGCGCCATGGGCAGACCGCCAGCGTTATGCTCCGCCCGGTGGAGACTCCATTTGACCTTCGGAACCTCAACGCCATTGATGCTGTCACACATCGTCCGTAGCGACTGCGTGTTCTGGCTAGCTGTTGCTTTTACACAACCTTTTGTAGAGACGAGCTTCCCATTGATGACCGTTGGCTGCAAACCTTCGATGTCATAACCCACATCAAAAATGCTGCCTGCGATCGAGATTACGTAAGGCGTGGAGTGGGCGCTCTGTGCGGCGGTCATTGCGGTCAGAGAGCCGGCGAGAATCAGAGCCAGTAGTTTTCGCTTCATGTGAAGATCATAACAATTGCAACAGATAAAAGAAAGCGGACGCTCTCCTCGAAGCTAATTGACGTCTTTTCGACTCGGCCCCACCGCCTCCTGCCAAGCAATCGATCGCTTACAGCGAGTACCGTAAGACAATGAAACGGCCCACAAAGAAAGAGATCCGCGAGGCAGTCGAGAAGCTAAAAGAGAAAAAGGACACCTCGGCGGAAGTCGAGTTGAACTCGGCTCCCAAGCCCCAAGAGAAGGGCATGAGCAGCCAACGCATTCGCAAGAAAGGCATCTAGGCGCGCTGCATGAAGGCTGTAAGTTTCTTACTGCTGGCTACCTTGCTGACATTGGGATGCGGACGCAACAGAAGTTCTGGCGAAGTTTCGCCCCCCAGCAACTGGCCAATTGCCGACCTAACCCTGCCTGCCGGCACGCACGACGCGGAGTTCAATCCCGGCCCATTGCAGGAAGCTGCCGATCGGCTACCCCGCAAGCGACCGTTCGGAACTTCTCATTACACGCCGCCACCTCCGCAGTGGAATGCCTTCTTCGCTTACAACTCCAAGCCGGGGAACGTCTTCAGCCACGTCGACAAACTTCTGAGCGACAAGAAGTTCGTAGCGGTGGACGTTCAAGATTTGGAAGTCGGCACACCCAATGAGTCTCGCTCACATACCTACATGTCGCCCGACAACACTTACTCCGTGTCCATCCGTTATTGGAAGATCTCAGATCTTCCGGGCGCAAAGCCTTACCAGCTTCTTATCCGCGATCTGCGAACCACCTATCATCCATAGAACCGCTTTCTAAGGTTACGATTTGAAATGAGCGGCTTGTCGCGCGCAAATTAGACCTATACTGATGCCTAATGGGCGACAGGAAGCCTCCAAAAAAATCATCCGGCAGCTCCGACAAACACAAAGCGCAGGGCGCAAAGGCACAAGCCAACCGGCCGCCCGACGCCAAAGACAAGGGCAAAGGCAAAAAGAAGTAGCGCGACGGCCTCGTGAGCGTTGGCTTTCCTAGGAACTGGACCGAGATCGACGATACCGCTCGATCAAAGTGTTCGTTGATGAATCGTGTTGGAGTGCTCCTTCTCCTTCGAGCTCGGGCGCGATCTTCCCTGCCAACACTTTCCCCAGTTCCACACCCCATTGATCGAAGGCGTTGATGCCCCAAACGACGCTCTGTACGAAAACGGAATGCTCATACATCGCCACAAGCTTGCCGAGCGCTGAAGGCGTCAGTTTTTCGAGAAGAAACGTGTTCGAAGGACGGTTTCCTTCAAAAGTCTTATGAGGAATTAAGTCCGCAGGCACACCTTCAGTTTCTAGTTCCTCCCTCGTCTTCCCAAACGCAAGAGCTTCCGACTGGGCAAAGACGTTCGCCATAAGCAGATCGTGGTGTCGTCCAAGCCGATTAAGGGTCTGAGCAAAACCGATGAAGTCGCAAGGGATCAACCGCGTTCCTTGATGGATCATTTGGTAGAACGAGTGCTGGCCGTTCGTGCCAGGTTCACCCCAATAAATGGGCCCCGTTTCGTAGGTGACAGTGCGACCTTCCAACGTCACATGCTTCCCGTTGCTCTCCATCGTGAGCTGTTGCAGATAGGCCGGGAATCGCTTGAGATATTGCTCGTACGGCAAAACCGCAACCGTGCTCGCGCCTAGAAAATTGCTATTCCAAATCGAAATCAGGGCCAACAACACCGGGATGTTCTTGTCGAATGGCTCGGACCGGAAATGCTCGTCCATCTCATGGAATCCATCCAACATTTCACGAAACAACGCCGGCCCTATGGCGATCATTGTTGAAAGCCCGATTGCGGAGTCCATCGAATAGCGTCCGCCGACCCAGTCCCAAAAACCGAACATGTTCTCGGCGTCTATACCAAACTTAGTGACTGCTTCCCTATTCGTGCTCACCGCGACGAAGTGCTTTGCGACCGCACTTTCATTTTTCAGAGTGGCGAGGCACCACTCGCGCGCAGTAGTCGCGTTCGTCATCGTCTCAAGCGTCGTAAAGGTTTTTGACGAGATCACGAACAACGTTTCTTCGGGATTGAGGTCGTGGGTCGCCTCAGCAAAATCTGTTCCGTCGACGTTTGAAACAAACCGAAAAGCTAGATCGCGTTGAGAGTAAGAGCGTAACGCCTCGTACGCCATCACGGGTCCGAGGTCCGAACCACCGATTCCAATGTTCACAATCGCGCCAATTCGCTTACCCGTGTGCCCTTTCCAATCTCCGCTCCGAATTCGGTCTGCAAATCCACCCATACGATCGAGAACGTCATGAACATCGGGCACGACATCGTGCCCATCAACAAGAATGCAAGCCGAGCGCGGCGCCCGAAGGGCAATGTGAAGAACCGCCCGTTTCTCAGTCGTATTGATCTTTTCGCCTGTGAACATCGCTTCGATGCGGTTACGCAGCCCTCGCTCCTCCGCCAAAGCAATGAGCTTCTGAAGAGTTTCTTCATTTAAGCGGTTCTTCGAGAAATCGAAATAGATGCCAAGTGCGTCCACATTCATCTTGTGGCCGCGATCCGGATTCTGAGAAAAGAAATCGCGAAGGGTCATGCCGTCCAATGAACGCGCGTGACGTTCCAATGCTTGCCAAGAAGAAGTTTCCGTTAGATTCATGAGTTCGCGTCGCCTTTCGCAGCCTTGTCAATGAGCCAATACAACTCGCCGTCCGTGGGATGCACAATGGCAGCGGGCAACCCTTCCTCACCATTCATTACTCGCTGCAAGATATTGGTCTTCTTTTTGCCCGTCACGAGAAAGACTACATTTCGCGCCGCATTGATCACGGGCAATGTGAGGGTGACTCGATCAACGGGCGGCGGCAACGTGCCTGCCGGCGACGCAACTACCCAGTGTTCTTGCTCTTTCAATGAGGACATACCCGGGAAGAGCGAGGCGGTGTGTCCATCTTCACCCAACCCCAACAGAACGAGATCAAGCCTTCGCGTGTCCTTCACCGCGACTCGCAATGTTGATTCATAATCTGCCGCCGCAAGCGCCGCGTCTCCGAGGGTTGTTTGTACGGGCATCACAAACCGACTCATCCGCGGCGCGCTCCCCTGAATCATTCCGTAGTTGCTACGTGGATCGTCAGTAGGCACCATTCGCTCGTCGCCCAGAAACAGCACTGTCTTTGACCCGTCGATCGCCGCCGCTCGCGAAGGTTGGGCTAACAATCGATACATTGCTTCCGGCGTGGATCCCCCTGACAACGCAACGAAAGCGTGCCCGCGCAAAGCAATCGCCTCCTTGATCAAGGAGGCAAAAAGATCTGCTGCAGCTGCCGCAACATCCGCAGCAGTCTCAAATACTTCGACTTTCAAATTGTTGGATTCACCCATCCGCCATAGTTGTGCGTGAATTCGTCGGCTGCCTTCGGTCCCCAAGTATCTTGCTTGTAAGGGGTCGCGGGCGGATGGCTTTTGAGAACGCGGTTCACGACCGTCCACGCGGCTTCGACTGCTTCCTCGGTCGTAAAGAGCGAACCTTTTCCGTGCATCGCATCGAAGAGCAGGCGCTCATACGGAGATCCTTCTCCGGGCCACTCCTCCGCCAAATACATCTCACGCTGAGTTCCACAGAACTCTTGTCCCGCTGTCTTTACGCGAGCGGCAAAAGCAACAGAAGTATTCGGCGCTAATCGAAACCGCACATAGTTTGCGTGTCCATCTGTTGGCGAGGCATCTTCAAAAAGGTGCGCGGGTGGCGGCTTCAAACGAACCACGATCTCTGAAGCTTTCACGGGCAAACACTTGCCAGACCGCAAGAACCACGGCACTCCTTGCCATCGCCACGAGTCGATAAACAAACGGACCGCTGCGTAGGTCTCAACATCGGAATCCTTGGCAACGCCTTGCTCCTTCTTGTATCCGATGTACTGCCCTCGCACGATGTCGTCATGCTTCAGCGGTCGCATCGCTCGTAGCACTTCTGTCGTTTCGCGGTGAACCGCGCCAAACCCACGATAGGAAGGCGGCTCCATGGCAAGCAACGCAGCAATTTGGAACATATGGTTCTGGATCACATCTCGAAGGCAACCCGCGGATTCATAAAATGCTCCACGCCCTACAACTCCGAAATCTTCCGCCAAAGTGATCTGCACGCTATCCACGTAGTTCCGATTCCAAATCGGCTCGAGGAATGAGTTCGCAAAACGGAAATACAGAATGTTCATGATCGCTTCCTTTCCAAGGAAGTGATCAATTCGGAATATGGATTCGTTTGGAAAGACCTTTGTCGCGCATGCGCTTAGCTTCTTGGCCGATGCGAGATCGCGGCCAAATGGCTTCTCGACCACGAGCCGCGCTCCTTCTGCCAAGCCTTCCGCACCTAAGCTTCCGATCACCGTTTCAAACAGCACTGGCGGTATCGCGAGATAGTACGTGGGTCGCTTTGCGCCCTGAAGGGCGACCTTGAGGGAGTCGAACGTGCTCTTGTCGTTGTAGTCGCCACATACGTAGTGGAGCGAAGAAAGCAAATGCTGGAAGGCGTTCTTATCATCGATCCCGCCCGCGTGCATGATGCTGTCCTTCGCACGTTGCTGAATCTGCTTGATTGTCAGCTTTGAAGATGCGACGCCAATCACCGGCACCGCGAGTTGCCCCTTCTTCGCCAAAGCGTAAAGGGCGGGAAAGATCATCTTGAAGGCAAGATCTCCCGTCACTCCAAAGACAACAAGTGCGTCAGAAGCTTTCTTCATTTGCCCGCCGCCTTCTCATGGTGCCCACCAAATTCGAATCGCAATGCTGATAGCAGCTTGTCAGCAAAATCCGCTTCCCCTCTCGAGGAGAATCTTTCGTACAGTGCCGCGCTTAGAACCGGCGTGGGTACCGATTCGTCAATGCCCGCCATGACCGTCCAGCGACCCTCTCCAGAATCGGAAACGCGACCCGAGAAGTTATCCAGCGAAGGGCTCTTTAGTAGCGCGCTCGCCGTCAAGTCAAGCAACCACGAAGCAACGACACTTCCCCGCCGCCACACTTCGGCAATGTCTGCCAAATTCAAATCGTATTGGTAGTGCTCGGGGTTTCGAAGGGGAGTCGTCTCGGCGTCGTTCTCGCGTTGGGTCTTGCCCGCGTTCGCATGTCGCAAGATGTTCAACCCTTCCGCATACGCGGCCATCATGCCGTACTCGATTCCGTTATGAACCATCTTCACGAAGTGGCCCGCGCCGCTCGGGCCGCAATGGAGATAACCGTGTTCTGCCGTGCCCCCAACTTTTTCGCGCCCTGGCGTCCTCGGCGCAGTGTCGATCGAAGGCGCCAACGAAGCAAAGATGGGATTGAGCCGCTCGACGGCAGCGGTATCACCGCCAATCATCAAGCAATAACCGCGATCTAATCCCCACACGCCTCCGCTCGTCCCTGCATCGATGTAATCGATGCCCTTTTCCTTGAGCTCGGCGGACCGGCGAATGTCGTCGTGGTAATACGAATTGCCGCCATCGATAACCGCGTCACCTGGCTCCAGCAATCCAGTCAAAGAAGACAATACAGAATCAACAACTCCAGCGGGCACCATCATCCAGATTGCCCGCGGCTTCGCCATCTTGGCGACCATATCCTTTAGGGAGCCGGCCCCAATCGCTCCTTGATCTGAGAGAGATTTCACAGCTGCAGGATTCGGGTCATGCACAACACAACGATGCCCGGCGCGCAATAGGCGAACAACCATGTTCGCGCCCATCCGCCCCAAGCCAATCATTCCAAGTTCCATCTGCCTAGACGCTACCTCAGCGTAAGCCGCCAACTTAAGTGCCCGAATCAAACCCGGCTCATGAAACGTGTTTGGAACTATAAAGCCGCTTAAGCGGCCTATATGCCTAACAGGAGGCTCTCTTTGAACATCAGAAATTCCGCGGCAAAACTTGCAGCTCTCGCGATTCTTCCCTTGGCCACGGCAGCCGTCGCCAACGCACAATCCACGAACTACACGGACTTTTCCCACTTGTCCTACAGCAGAGGGACGAACCACGAAACGTGGCATTCAGTGCTTTTGATTTCGGGAATTCTCTTGTTTGCGGGCCTTGTCGATGACAATAGCGGGCTAATCATCCTCGGTGGCGCTGGCGTGCTAGTCGCACTGTCCGAGACCAATGGCAACGCTTACCGGTCGTCTGTCGGACACGGTACGGACTTGCTGCAAATGGGCAATGTGTCATTAGGGGTCAACCCGTTCGCATACGCGAATCCAAACCAGCGGCTCGAAATGCCGAAGCCTGCATTCGTCATCCAAGCAAAGTTCAAATTCTAAGGGCGAGTACCTACCCACGCTTGCCAGGTCTTCATCGACCTGGCAAGGTGCTCGCGCGGCGGATCGAGCAGACCAAAGGTGTGCAGAATAATCGGCCCCTTATAGCCGGCAGCGAGAAGTGGCTTCACAAACTTTTCGTGGACATCCATGGTCCCATGATCCAATGATTGGATCGTCCGCTCCCAGTGGTCCGCTTTGTCTGGCTCTACGTCTGCGCCATTCACGGTGACTGCGGCCACATCGGGCAGCACGCGCTTGATCACTTCCGGCAAGTGATCTCGATTTCCCGCTTTGATTTCGTGGCAAAGATTTAACGTGATCTTTACGTTGCTTCGGCCAATCTTTCGCTTCCACTCAAGTGCGCGATCGGCGTTGGGAAGCGGTGTCCGTTCATGTGGATAGAGCACCACGTCAACGTTTTGCGCCTTTGCAATGTCGGCAAGCTGGCGGATCTTTTCAATCGTCCCAGGTGGCGGCGCTTTATCCACGGGCCATGCAGCCGGCCCACAAATCACCCATAAAAAGCCGTGAGACTTGGCGATTGCGGGTAGAGCGTTCGCCAAGTACTTTTCATCCAGCGGCCGATCGAGAAACAAGGTCCAAACTGTTGCCACTAGCTGAAAGGAACCATCGCGAATGGCGGGTACAGAATTGAAGTCCTCGATCCGCTCAGGCTCCGGAAACGAGATCGCGATTCCCGAAAAGCCCTGCGACTGAAGCATTTCCACTTGGCGTTCTGGCGTTCGATCCTTAATCGTGAAGTCGAAAGCCAGAAGAGGAACGGCTGGATATACAACCGGTGGCGGTGCCGGCGGCTTGGGTTTGCCACAGGAAATGAGGCTCACACATGCGAGAGCAATCGGTATCAAAAGGGGGCGAGTCATAGTCCTGTTCAAGATCATTCTATCTGCGTACACTGACCGCCATGGCAGTCCTGAATTCGATCGGCAATACGGCACTGGTCCAATTGCGCCACGTGGTCCCTGCAAACTCGGCTGACATTTTCGTAAAGCTGGAATGGCAAAACCCGACTGGAAGCATGAAGGATCGCATGGCATACGGCGCCATTTCAAAAGCTGAGACTGATGGGCGGCTGAAACCCGGTGGTGCAGTCGTGGACTATTCCGGCGGAAGCACCGGTGCATCCTTGACGCTCGTTTGCTCGGTGAAGGGCTATCCGCTAACGATTGTCACGTCCGATCCTTCAGCCTTGAAAAGCGAAACCAGATGAAAGCGTATGGCGCGGAGTTGATTGTCCTGCCCAGCGAAAACGGACTCAGCACAAAGAAGCTCTTTCTCGACATGATTGAGCAAGCAAGACAAATTAGCCAAACCCCTGGCGTGTATTGGTTTAACCAGATCGAGAACTCAGATACAGTCGCAGGTTACTTTCCACTTGGCGAAGAAATCTGGACGCAAACTGAAGGCAAAGTGAACGCCTTCGTCCACGGCGCAGGAACCGGCGCATCCTCGCGCGGTGTGGCGACTATTCTCCGCAAGCACAATCCGAATGTGAAGATCGCGATCTTTGAGCCCGCGGAATCTCCCGTGCTTTCTGGTGGAGAGCCCGGCGCGCACATGATTGAAGGCGTTGGTATTGGCTTCATTCCATCACTCTTTGACAGATCACTCATCGACGAGATAATTCCGGTCAAGACAGCGGAGGCGAAGGCGATGGCTCGCCGTCTGGCGCGCCAAGAGGGTTTATTTGCGGGCACATCTTCTGGCGCAAATGTTTTAGCGGCGATTCAAGTGGCCGAACGGTTAGGTCCAGGAGCGACGGTCGTTACGTTGATGGTTGACTCGGGCCTTAAGTACAGCAACACCGACGTCTACGGATCGCCTTAAGAGCTGATTCATCTGCCAATGTGCCCTGTCGAAGCTCTCCCTCTTGATTAGGACCAAAATATTGACTATAATGGTCCCAATATGAAAGTAAAGTCGCTTATCGTACTTGCCCTCTTAGCCGTAATAGGCTGCGGCGGCGCTGGTGGGGGAGGAGGCGATTCTCCATCCTTCGTTGGTTGCTACGTTTTGGGCAGCCTTGGAGATATGGGCAACGCGGTTTCCACTCTCGGAGATCCGAACGCGGACGCGGCAATGTATGCCGAAGTCCAGTATCAGGAGGCTTTCTGGAACATACCAACCGGGGTCTCTGTTTTCCAAGAGTCGCAAGGAATGAATTCTTTTTCCCGTCCGGACGGCAACATCTATATGGGCGTAAACCATTTTTGGACGACCTTGAATAACGCCGGATCTTATGCGGTCATGGGAGTCCTTGCTCACGAGTGGGGACATCAAGTTCAATTCCGTATCGTCGGCTCCCATCGAGCTTCCGTTGTCAACGAGTTGGAGGCAGATGGTTTCGCTGGTTTATATTTGGGTCTCGCCAAAGCCTTTGACTGGAGTCTGATCAACGGATTTCTCTACAACGCCTATTCCTCGGGCGACTACAACTACACGAATCCCAACTGGCATGGAACACCAGACCAACGTCTGGCCATGTCGAAAAAGGGATATGAAATAGGCTACTGGGAACTGACCACGGGCAACCGCCTCAGCTATTTGGAACTCCATCAGGTCTACTACAGTTATCTAGGCGTTCCAACCTCAATTGTCGCACCGAGCAGATCGACAGCTGATCCAAAGGAGTTGACACTCAGGCCAAATCTTGTTGCGCAAGTCGAGACCTGGTTAAAGAGTCCGGAGGCGTCCAAAGCGCTTGAAGACGGAAGTTTTCGAAGAGCGCGGCGAGCCGCGACGGCAAAAGCACTCTCAGATCTTCGAATCGCGAATTGACCACCCTTCGCCCGTTGCTACGCAACGGGCGAAGAGTCTGCACTATTGGATGAGAAATAGACCGACAACGATGATGCCTAGTCCGGCCATCTGTTTCACGGTCAGTGATTCTTTGAAAATCCACAAGCCAATCGCGACGGTTAACACCGTAATCAAGGAGCCAAAGACTCCTTCCGTTACGGCAAGGCCCTTCATCATGCACACCCGCCGAAAAAGAAAGAATGCGCCAATCGAACCTGCACAGGCAAGAAACATGAGCCACTGCTTATCTTTGCCAAGCGACAACTTGACGCACACGTTGGCCACAGTGAAAAGCAGCGCACCGGCGAGCGGAACAAGCCAAGTCTCCGCCAGATCGGAGAATTTAGCTACAGTAATCCTCCAAGCCACCTCTCCGTCGTACGTCGAGCGTCACGCAGTGCATACCTCCGCCCATCGTCCTGGCATGTGAGAGACTGAGAGGAACCGCGTTTACACCATAAGACTCCAGTGCCTTAATCAGCTTTGTCTGCTTTCCATCGACAAGAGCCGTTTCCGGATTGAGCATCATGAAATTCATTCCGATCCACTCAGATGCGTACGGGATATTCGTATAACCGATGTCGTGCACTTCGTCCAGATAAATGACATCCCATTTCTTAAAGACATCTGGCAGATTCTGCGGCGTCACACGTTCCGCATTCACGACAACAAGACCGGCGCGTACCAGCGTAATCGTCGTATCCACATGCGTGCCGGTGTAAAGCCCCTCGATCGCATGCACTCGATATTCTTTGCCGAGAACCGCTTGCAGCCATTTCGCGCCAACACGATTTCCACTATCGGAAACAAGATACAGAACATCTTTCCCTATGCGAAGAACATTCGCGGCGTCGAAGATTGGGTCAACATTTGAAATCGCAAGTTCGCGATCGCCATTGATGAAATAGTCTTCGTCTAATAGAAGCGGTCGTGGAGCAGCAAACCACTTTGCGCCGCTTTCCAAATACTCGCGCAAAATCGGCTTGAATGAGTTCGTCTCAAATTGACGCGCACGCAGCGTCATCGGTGATTCGATGATCATGTCACCCGCTACGACAAACAGATCACGCGGACAGTAGTTGTATTGGCCATCCGTCTTCCAGTCCGGCGATCCAAACGATTTACTGTGATCGTAAATCTCCGGTCGGCGAACTCGCACGCCATTCTTTTCAAACACGTCCACGAGAGCCTCGAGCTGGTCATGCGTTTCCGAAATAACGTGCTGCGGATATCGTCCAGTGGGCATCGCTTCTAATGAACTGCATTCGCCGTATTCCACCGCGAACAAGCTTCGATCCCGGCGAGCGATCTGGGCATTCTCAGCTCGTCCGACGATAACTTCTTCAAGAGGATCCCATTCGTTATAGGAAGACACCAGGGATTCGGTCTGCAAGGGTGTCTTTTGAAACTCGGTCATGGATTGGTGAGCACCTTGGGAGTTACGTCCGCGGAATCCATTCACGGGAGACGAGCGCCCATAAGAAGTGTGGACCCATCTTTTGGATATGGGGCTGCGAACACTCAAATCCTCGTCTTTTTTGCGAGAAAAACCGTCCAGCCGCCGTCATAGATTTGGTGTTCCTTCCGCACTGAGCGCGTCCTGGAGATCACTTCAAAGCCACGCTCATTGAGGAAGTCGTCGAATTGTGCTTCCCGCAGATATGGACTCGGTTCAGTTGTTTCGCCCAACTGCCAACCTGAACTCTCTATCAGCGCACTCAACAAAAGCCATCCGCCGGACCGTACAAAGGTCAGCGCTCGATCTAGCAACAGAAAGCACTCTGCTTCGGTTTCGCAAATAGAATCCACCACGAAATGCATCGTGAGAAGGTCCACGGAGTTTTCAGAAATCTGATCCGGCAAGAAAACCGGCGTGCGCCGTAGGTCTACATCGAGTGGCGGAAATTCGCGTCTCAACAAATCGAGCTTCCTCAATAACTCATCAGGAGGCAGGTCACTATCCGGAAACAAACGGGACAGTTCATTCGCGTACTCTCGCCAATACTCGATCGGCGAACTCGTGATCGCCTCTCGATTAGATGCATCGAAGTCGGATAGTTGTACATGCCCAATGCAACTCATCGTCGCCAAGAGCGGTGCTAAGCACGGTCCAGTTGAAATGTCGACAGCGTCTAGACTTTCGTGCTCGTGAGACGTGATTTCCTCAGCCGCAGAAAAATAGGCGCGCAGCAGCTCAAGATTGTCCTGCCACATATCCGGATTGTTCGGATGTTCGGGCCAATAGCTTTCGAGGTAATGATTTTGGTAGGCCGAGGACAAACGCCTAGCCCCCGCCAACCGCGCGCGGCATCGACTCCGCTTCGATCACAGCATGTTGCGCAACGGCGGTTGAGATATGACCCATGCCGTTAAAGTGGCTCTTCACGGAAATGCTGTAAGCGCCCGCATGGTAAGCCATCACATAGTCGCCGGGCTTTATGCTTCTCGGAAGCTTGATCGAAGCGCCGATAACATCAAGTGAGTCACATGTCGGGCCGGCCACAACGTAAGAGATCAGGTCATCGTCCGTGTTGCCAATCGGAACAAAATCGAATCGTCGCTTCTCGTAATACGCCGTCGAATAAAGTCCATAAATGCCATCGTCAAGATAGAGCCATTCCCTACCCTCGTGAATATTGCGACCGATGACTTGTGAAACCGCGATGCCGCCCCCTGATGCGAGGACGCGTCCCGGTTCGGCAATCACCACGTAGCCGCGCTCTTGTGCAGATTTGACAATACGTCCAACACCGGCGAGAAATGCTTCTATGCCGCCGACTTCTTTGGCAACAAGTTCGTCTGGAAAGCCGCCGCCGATATCGATGGTCCGCAGGTCAAGGCCCGTTTCGCGCTTGACCGTCTCCAGCACGTAAATCGCAGCATCGATACCTGCCTGATAACTTTCGACATCGCGACATTGAGTGCCCACGTGAAAATGAATGCCATCCACCGGCAAACCCAATTCGTTTGCCCGGCCAAGAAGGCGAATCGCTTCATATGTTGTGCAACCAAATTTCTCGTTGAGGTTGATCTCAACGCCCATTGCTGAGAGTTTTATTCTCACCAAGATTTTCGGCCGAAAAGAATGGAAGGTCGATTCGAGCGCGAGCGCATTGAGATCCGCTTCGCCGTCGATGGTCGTCGCGATAATCCTGCGACGAAAGATTTCTCGAACGCACTTCACACTCTTTACCGTGTTTGAGAGAATGATCTGATCCGCGCGCGCGCCCGCAGCCATGACCGCCGCGATCTCATTGACGGAAGCGGCATCGAAGCACAGCCCTTGGCTATGTAAATACTGAAGAAACGTTGCGTCGTCGTTTGCTTTTACCGAATAGTAAAGCTTGACGCCCGGAAGATGTTTTTTGAAGAGGCCGAGAACGCGATCAACGGAATTGAGGTCAAACACAAGACACGGCGACTCAATGTCTCCGTTCTGAATCGCCTCAGCGATCCAACGCTCCCTCCCCAAGGCCACGCCCGCTCTTTGCAACAACCATTGATTGTATAACAGGCGTCCAAAATTGAACTTATCCGAAGGGCTTATTGCAATCGTGACCGCAAGGACTGGTACTGGCAATGATGCCAGAGACTTTAGGCCGCGCGGCGGCGGCACCAATGTTCAATCACGATGCGAAGTTGATCTTGCGTGAACGGTTTTGCAATGTAGTCGTCCATTCCCGCAGCCAGACATCGCTCGCGGTCGCCTTCTAGTGCATTTGCCGTCATTGCAATAATTGGAACCCATTTCCCAAGGTCGCCCGGTAAGTCGCGAATCGCCTTGGTTGTCGTATAGCCGTCCATCTTCGGCATTTGAACGTCCATCAAAATCGCATCGTATCGTTTGGCCTTCACAAGCGGAATGGCTTCGGTTCCATCCACAGCAGTGTCCACTTGGAACGAGAGTTTTTTCAACACGCGCTCGGCAAGCTTACGATTAACCGGATTGTCCTCAACGAGGAGCACGCAAAGTTCGCCGACTGCTGCCTGCGCGGATTGCGGACCTCGTTCTTCCAAACGAATCCTGTCCAGCGCAAGCAATAGCGCGTTATACAACCGCGCTGGGCGCGTTGGCTTTGCCAAGCCAACGTTAATGCCAAGTGACTTTAGCTCCTCGTGCGAACGAAACGGCCCCATCGATGATAAGAGGATCACGGGCAACTCGCTAAAATCAAATCTCTTGCGGATCTGCTCGGTGGTCTCGATGCCATTCAATCCTGGCATGTTCATATCAAGGATCACGGCCGCATAGTAGCCTGCCTTTTTCCGCTGCAGCATGTGGAGAGCCTCCACACCATTCTCTGCGAGGTCACAGTTACAATCCCAGCTCCGAAGCTGCGAGTGAATGATACGGCGATTGGTCGCGTTGTCATCGACAACAAGCAATCGAAGACCTGCTAGCGATTCCGGTCCCTCCAATTCTTGCTGAATAACCTCTAGCTGCAACGTACACGTGAATTCCGATCCGGTGTCTGGTTCGCTTCGTAACGTAATCGCGCCACCCATCGCTTCGATGATCTGCTTGCTAATGGTCAGGCCAAGTCCTGTACCACCATGCTTTCGCGTACTCGTGCCATCTGCCTGAGTAAAACTCTCAAAAATCTTGGACTGCTGCTCTAATGGAATACCTATTCCCGTGTCTCGCACTTTGATCGCGATTGACGCTTTCCCGTTCTTGACCTCGACCAGATTTGCCTCAAGGACGACTTCACCCTCAACTGTAAACTTGATTGCGTTACTCACCAAGTTAAGCACGACCTGACGCAGACGGCCGAAGTCGGCGCTTAGTATTGCGGGCACCTCAGGACTCGTGTAACACATCAACTCGATGCCCTTCTCTCGCGCAGCCTGGGCCATGAGATCCACGACCTCTTCAATGAGAACCCGTAACGAGAAGTCTTCGTTTTGCAACTGGATCTTGCCTGCTTCCGCTCGCGAGAAATCCAAGACATCATTAATAACAGAAAGCAAAGCCTCGCCACTTGACTGAATGGTCTTCGCTAGTTCCGCCTGCTCTTCATCAAGGTGTGTTTCAAGCAAGATAGAAGTCAAACCGATCACGCCGTTCATCGGCGTTCGGATTTCGTGGCTCATGTTCGCCAAGAACTGCGACTTAGCTTGAGTTGCCGCCTGCGCTGCTTCTGCCAAGTCTTTCGCTTCGCTCAACGCACGTTCGAGTTCTTGATCGCGGTCGTAGATTTCTTTCAACATCGCGTTGAAGTCATCCGCAAGTCGATCCGTTTCCTCCAATCCAGTTGGCTCGAGATGAACCGTATAGTCCTTGCTTTCCGAGACACCCGCCATCGTATTGGCCAAAGCATCAATCGGTTTGGTAATAAGTCTGTTGAGGCGGCTCGCAACGATGACCGAAATGACGATCGCGCCGAGACCGATGGCAAGCATGGTCAAAATCAAGTTTGCACGGCGAGCAGTAAGCTCCGACGTATTCCCCACGACGAGGATCGTTCCCTTGTTGCTTCCCGCGACCAAGACGGGCGCGGAGACGACAATTTGCGTCGGTGAATCCTTAACGGAATTGCTAAGCAACTCAGGAGGAGGCTGTGGGATGCTCGAATTCCTCACGAAGGTCTCAAAGAGCTCCCCGTTTTCGTCATATGCCGCGACGTAATCGATCTGATGATCGGCCGCTAATCCCGCGAGATACTCCTTAACTGATTTGTGATCGCCTAGTGTAATGGCCAAGTTGCAGTACGAGCCCATGATGTTGGCTTCGGTGCTAAGCGACTGCTTTGCTTGCGCGCGCGACGTGGCGCGATCTCGCGATGCGAAGGCAAACGTAAAAACGATGAGGGCCACGACGCTCGAGGCCGTGGCGATCAATATCAGATTCCTTTTGATGGAAGGGGATCTCAGGGTCCACCCTCCCCATACTTATCAGTCGCGAGTTGTACCAGTCGAGAGCTGATCTTCACGCCCGATCGTTTGGCCGTATCGAGGTTGATCTTAAAACGAACCTGTGAGTCGATAAGGACAAACCCTAGCGTTCCACCATTCTTTGCGAAGTCCGTAGCGTCTCCGACGAGGAGAACGTTGTTTCGAATGCAAATGTTGGCTAATCGATCGATTCGAGTTTCGCTCGATGCTCCTGAGAAAAGAATTCTGCATCCAGCGATTTCAGCATCCGAATGCAATTGCTGCACCACGATCGGATGCCCACCGATCGATTTGCCGGCAAAGGTGTCTTCGATCGTGTGCTCATATTCGTCCGCGCCATAGACACCAATCACGAATGGCGATCCAGTAGCGCCTAGACTGGGCCAATCGATGAATGGAAGAAACTTGTAGATGAGGGCTGCTTTAACGGCGTGCTCCTGATCCATCCGGCCACGGGCATGTGCCACGCCTGCGCACGCAAAGAGCGCAATCGCTGCTATCCAGGCGATGAGCCTCGAACAGTTACACATTCTCATGAGGTGACCTTGAAGACGCATGAGTTTGACAGATCAAAAGTGCGACGTCAACTGTAGATATGCAGATCGCGGAATCGCCGAAGTGCCCATGAACTGCACGGAGCGAGGCGCCAACAAGTCCTGTGCGCCAAAACTGATCTCGGTGTCTCCACGGTTAGGGCGCCACGAAAGGTGCAGATCAAGCTTCGAGTAAGCCTGCTGGTCGATGTCGGGAATCGCGTCATACCAGTAGTACAGGACGTCTGCCTTCAAGCCAGATCGGAAATCCTTCGACACGCGAACAAAGCCCTGATACTTGGGACTCATGATCGTTGTGCCTTGGCTAAAGTGGTTCTGCTTGGTCACGCTAAATCCTGACGTAAGGAGGGTTTGGCCAGGAAGCTTCCAGCGCGCTTGCACTTCGCCGCCATAGACATTTCCCTTCTCGCCGTTCTTGAGGAATGTCGGATCGATGTTGACCGTCGTGCCGAATGCATCACCGACGAACGGAGTTCCGTCGACGCTGTAGATGAGGTCGGAGTAGACGTCGTAGTAAGTTGCGAGGTCAAGCGAGAACGCATCCGAATTTCGAACACGGTAGCCCAGCTCATAAGCCGTTAGATGTTCTGACGTAAGGTTCGGGTTACCGAACGACATGTGAGCGGTGGCGAGATCGCCCGGACTAACCGGCGGATCCACGCTTGTCACCAACATGTCGGCAAGCTCGGTCTGGCTCGGCGTTCGGACCGCGCGAGAAATCGAACCCCACACCTGGTGCGAGTCGTCGATCTTGTTCAAATATCGAACACTCGGCTGCCACTCAAAGCCCGTGTAGGTGTTGTGCTCGATCTTCATGCCGAGCGTAAGGCGGCCCTTTTCGCTGGTCTTAACTTCGTCTTGGCCAAACAGGCTGAAGATGGAATCCCGTCGCTTTAGCGGGTCCAAAATCTGGGTGTCGCCGGGTTGGGAGTCGTTCAGCATGTATCGGTAGCCCGCGCCGATGATCAAGCTGTGATTCTTCATCGGAGGCAGCTGCCGCTGAACGTCAACGTCCCACGTCGTGTTCGTTGCGCTCGCGTTCGTGTACGGATAGTTCAGGTAGTCGTAGTAAGCCTGGGCGATCGTTTGTCCGCCGCCTTTCTCCTGCGTCGTCCACTTCGCGACCAAATCCTTGGTCGTGATCGTATCGCGCCGGTTATGATCAACGAAGAACGGATCCGTCAAAGATGGTGACGTGACAGCTTCCGTGATTCCAAATCGGTGATAAGCGCCCTGAAATGAGAACGAACCGCGGTTAGGAACATCGATGTCTCCTCGCATACCAAGCTCATTGATCAGTCGCGTATCGCCCACACCCGAACCATCAAGATTCAAAGACTGATTGTCTTCGCCGTGCTTGCCATAAATTCGGAAGGCTTCATTCTCACCCTTTGTCCAACCGTACTGGACGGTAAGCCGATCGTGCTCGAGTGTTCCTGCAGAGGATACGAGCAATCCGCCTGGAGTGGTCTTCGCATGCTTCGTGATGATGTTGATAACACCGTTCACCGCGTTCGCTCCGTAAAGACTGCCACCAGGGCCATGAATGACTTCGATGCGCTCGATGTCCTCGAGCGGCAAGTCTTCAATCTCCCAATAAACGGTTGATGTGTACGGCATGTACAGACTTCGGCCGTCAAGAAGCACGAGTAATTTGTTTCCGTTCGACCCATCAAAATTTGGATTGTTGAAGCCTCGCACCGTTACCGCGTAGTAGTTCTGGGTATAGCGGCCAATCTGCACGCCCGGAATCAGACGCAATGCTTCCACGAGCGTTCGCGCGCCAGATCGATGAATATCATCCTGAGTAATAACGCTCAGGGCGGCAGGCGCAGAATCCAACGGCTGAGTCTTCTTCGCTGCCGAAGTGACCGTGATCTGCATGAGTTGTTCAATACTCATGTTGCTCAGGTCTTGAGAGTTGTCTTTTTGCGCGTAAGCACTCGTCGCCAAGACAAAAACTAGTGGTGCGGTAAGCCTTCGTACCATCTTCATTTCTCCGATTGCGAGACACGCCCTCGTGAATAAGCCAGGCGGTCTCCTATCCATGTATCGGGTAGCTCTGGCAAGTTTTGCAGGGTCATTTTGAACCAGGGCCCGGCTCGTTGAGCCCAGTTCTGCAAGAAAATTGACCCCCGATTCGCCCCATTTCAGCCTTGTCACTGATTTGTAACGCAAGTGTCTCGCTTCCCACTTCCCCTTGAAACGGGCCCCTTTCACACTTTTCTCATGGCACGAACAACCTCTCTCTTATTGAGCGCATCAGCGCTTCTCGTCGGGATTTCGGTAGTGGGATGTGGAGGCGGCGGTGGCGGAAGCAGCGCATCACCAGCATCGATGAACGGCCTTGTTTACAACACGGACAATGGCCTCATCACCATGACCCAAGATGGAAAGAACGTGAAGCATCCTGATGAAGCAAAGGCTGCTGACGAAGGCACGATGACTTCCAACGGAGATATCTTCGCAACTTACAGGTCGACTGGTGCGAACAACATTTATCTGATCCCTCACGATGGGTCTCCAAGAATTAAGTTGACTTCGAGCAATTTGGACAGTCGACCAGTCGCAACCCCAGATGGGTCAAAGGTCGTTTTTGTTTCGCAGCGAAATGGCGATGCGGATATTTACATCATGAATGGCAACGGTGGCGGACAGACAGATATCGTCCCAGGAAATTCGTTCTGGGATACGATGCCCTCGATCAGCGCTGACGGCACTAAGGTGGTCTTCGAGTCCCTTCGCGATGGAAATTACGAAATCTACAGTTGCAACAGCGACGGCACCAATCTTAAACGTCTGACAAACTCCGCGTGGGATGAGGAGTATGCGGCCTTTTCTCCCGACGGAACAAAGATCGTTTTCACATCATTCAAGGATGGCGCCGGCGATATCTACATGATGAACGCGGATGGCACGAACCAAGTCCAATTGACGACAAATGCTCGCACCGAGGACGAACCATCGTTCAGCATTGATGGCACAAAGATCTTCTTTTGGGTTGGCTACGGTGAATCCGCTCCAGGCAGCGGAGTCTGGACTGGCTCGATTGCAAGCATCAACGCAGATGGATCGAGCTACAAAGAATTGACCGATCACAAAGTCAATCGCTGGAAACTTGGCGGCTGGGTTTACTGACACAACAAACATTCGGCCCGGGGGACATCCCGGGCCAATTTTTGTTGGTTAAACTGCGGCGGTGAAAACTGAGCAAGTCAACATCAAAACTTCCGATGGAATTGCGGATGCAGCATTGTTTCATCCCAATGGCAGTGGCTCGGTTCCCGGCGTCATTGTCTTAACCGACATCTTCGGAAGTCGTCCGGCTTTTGATGACTTATCGGCTAGAATCGCCGAGCGAGGTTATGCAGTTCTCACTCCAAACATCTTCTATCGCACGGGTAAACCACCGTTCTTCGACTTTCCCCTCGACTTAGAGCACCAACCGACTCTGGATCGCATGAAAGAGATTCGAACGCCGCTCACCGTCGATGCAATGATGCGCGACGGATCTGCGTACGTCGATTTTCTTGCGACGCAATCATTCGTTAGCGACGGGCCGATGGGCGTCGTCGGCTTTTGCCTCACCGGAAAAGATGCCTTCCGACTCGCTGCCGAGAGATCCGATCGCATTGGGGCTGCAGCTTCCTATCACGGCGGTGGCCTCTACACAGATGACGAAAACAGCCCGCATCTCGTGTTGTCACAAATCAAAGCACATCTCTACTTCGGCCACGCTGAGAATGATCGAAGCATGCCAGCAGAAGCAATTGCAAAACTAGACGAGTCGTTGCAAAATTGGGGCGGCGCATTTGAAAGTGAAACGTATCCGGCTGGCCACGGGTGGATGATCCCGGGGCGACCTGTCTATGACGCAGCCCAAGCGCAACGAGGTTTCGACAAACTCATGGACCTCTTTCGCAGGTCGCTCGGATCACCCGTTGGCGTCTAGCCGCGCTAAGTTCCTAGCCCCGCAAAAATATCCTCACCCTGTCGCCACTCGGTGGCAGCGTCGGGATTGTCAAGCGCAACCAACACTCCACTGATAAGCTCGATTTGCTCGACTGGAATCTTTAGCTTGCGACAGGCTTCTTCCAGCGCATCAGACAAGGCGTCGCGCGTATCGCACGGCTCTGTCACCATCGTGACATCCAACTGTTTCATGGGGTTAAGCCAAACCTGTCGGCACTCGTTTACATCGAAGGTGTGATACGTCCGGCAGACAAGGGGTCGAACTTCGTAAATGCTACAGAGTCCCTTCTCGCCCAAGAACGGACATGGGGCCACATTGCCAGCTTCCTTCTGCTTCTTCGTGAGTCCCGAACGAAATCTCGAGTGACGCCGCATCTTAGCGATAAGGCCTGCCAATTGCTTCGGCGTTCTCGTCTTCCGCAAGTACTCTGCGATTCGGATGGTCTCAGGCGCGTAACACGAAACTTCTAAATGGCAGCAGTAGTTGCACCCCATCTGACAGGCAACGGGCGGCAATGAACTTCCAGCTTGTCTCAATTCGGTGAGCTTTCGGAACGATGACCGATTGATCTGCTCTGCGCGCTTTTGAATCTTCTGCGCGACTTGGTCAGCGGCACGGTCTACCTTTGCCTCATTCAGACAGTCGATGAGTTGCGTCTTCGTGTCGGATTCGAGCTGTCGAAACCATTTCTTCGATTGGGCGTTGTTCTCGGGGGGACAATTCGGGTCGGTGGGCCATTTCGCTTTTGCCATTGCTTACTAAGCCACGCAATCCTTTGCGTTAGCCATCAGATGGACGGATTTGAAGGGCTCATTGCTTCAAGCGGCCGACGCTGCTTTACAACAAACTGGGGAATCTTGGTGGGCGGTACAGGATTTGAACCTGTGACCCCTACAGTGTCATTGTCTCACACTCGCGTTCTTGAGTTCAAATCGCGGAACCTAAAAAGCACGATTCGAAGCGAAAAAGCATTTTCGCAACATCCCATAAGGGCAGTGATAAGGGCAGTAGCCTTTGCCCTTCTCGATGGACTTCCGCCACCTTTTGACTCGCCCAATTTGCCAGCAAAAGGTTCGTGGAAATGGCCTAGTGCGCGAAGCAGTTCCGAGCGCCATTACCTTTCGAAACTCAACAACACGATTTTAGGAGCATTCATATGATAACGATTCAGAACCCTGACGACGGCGGGGAAAACAACCGTCAATTTGCAGCCACTGATAAAGGCAACGCCGAACGGCTAGTGGCCCATTTTGGGCAGTCGATTAGGTTTGTCGCGTCCACAGGACACTGGCACATCTACGACGGCAAGAGATGGGAAAGAGACGAAACCATGGTGATTCGAGAGTACGCCAAGCGGACGGCCAACGTGATTCGAAGTAAAGCGGAAGTGGAGACCGCCAAATGGTCGAAGGAGTCTGAAAGCCTACGCGGAATCAATGCCATGATCGAGCTAGCAAAATCTGATCCATCTGTGGTCCGAACGATCAATGACTTTGACGTCGACCCCCTGCTGATCAACCTTCAGAATGGGACCCTCGATCTTAGAAACGGCGAACTCAGAAGACACTCCGCGGACGATCACTTCATCCGCATCGCAAACGCAAACTTCGACCCGGGTGCAAAGTGTCCGCGATGGTTGCAGTTTGTCGAGGAGATCACTTGCGGTGACAGAGACTTGGCAAGTTATCTTCAACGCATTGCAGGCTATTTCTTGAGCGGGCTCACCAGCCATCAAGAGTTCTACATCCTATACGGCAGCGGCGCAAACGGAAAAAGCGTTCTCATTAACGCTCTCTTTGAAGTACTCGGTGACTATGCAACTGCCGCTGACTTCAAGACATTCTTGACCAGGAGAGGAGATGGCCCTAGAAATGATTTGGCCGCCCTTAAGGGAGCGAGGCTAGTATGCGCTTCGGAAATTGGCCCAGGTGAACACTTGGACGAAACGGTGATGAAGCAAGTTACCGGCGACGACCTCATATCTGCCCGATTCCTTTATGGAGAATATTTCCAGTACCGATCCACGTTCAAGGTTGTGTTGGCGGCAAACCACTTGCCTCGGGCAATTGGAACGGAAGAAGGAATAAAAAGACGACTCCGGATCCTGCCATGCGATGCTACGTTCAGAGAAGACCAACGAGATAAAGGGCTCGTCGAACGACTGAAAGATGAACGGGACGGCATCCTGCTATGGGCCGTTGAAGGTTGGGTGGACTCGAACGCCAACGGCTGGCGCACACCACCAAAGGTGATCGCTCTCGGACGCCAATATTGGAGCGAACTGGATACGCTCCAGCAATTCATTGAAGACCAATGCTTGATCGAGCAGGCAGCCGCCGTCGGAGCGGGGGAACTCTACCAATCCTACGAAGCCTGGTGCTCGGAAGCAGCCGAAACGGCCATCAACAAGACGCTCTTCGGCAAGAAGCTAACCGAACTCGGATTCGGAAAGAGAAAGAGCACAAAGATGATGCGATTAGGATTGCGATTGCTTACCTATGAGGAGGTTGCCCGCCGCGAGGCTGCATAGTTTGGACGGTTCCCACGGTTTTCTACAAAGATTGATAATGCTAATTCATGTAGAAGATTTACCAAGAACTGGGAGAACTGTCGGAACCGACCGGAGACTTTTGGAATGGAATGGGTTGTGATTCCAGAGGGAATCACAACCTCCAAAATAAATGCAAGAAATCCCAAAATCACATTTCTTGTAGCTCTTGTGGTCCAATCACCTAAAAACAGAGCCCAAATGCCCCATTCTGCTGCCCACCCCATCCTAGAAGAGGGCTCTAGACGGGGGACAGTGGTGTTGAGGAACCCTAGGACTCCACTTCCGCCTCATTAGAGGCTGTCACGGAAAAATGGCCCAATTTTCTTTGGAACCTCGGATCGTGAGTCAAGTGCCGATTAATGTTGGGTCCTTCTGGGCGGCAGCAATCAGTGATCCGCCAATTGTCGGCCAAAACCGCGCTAACCACCTGCAATGCAGACGCTTGCCGCTGTTGAACCGCAAGACAACATAATTAGACAAGAGCGCTTTCTGCCTGAACCCGGATCCTTCCAACGCACTTCTTAGCGATCCTGCAGTAAATGGCCTTATATGAAGCCTTAGATACTTATGCATTGAATTAACTTGGCGCGGAGAAAAACCAAAAAGAAAACCGAGGCGATCTTGCCAAGTTGCTAGGTTGGGCGTGGTAAGCACCAGCACGCCATCCACTTTTAATACGCGATGGCATTCAGCAAGGAATAACTTCGTATCGAATAGGTGCTCTATCAACTCTCCAGCATATACAGCGTGGAATGTACAATCCACAAAAGGAAAAGGCCCTGATGCATCCAGTTGAATGAATTGGAGGTTAGGTATCGACCGTAGGTTCCGGTCCGACGGAACAGCAAGGTCCGACGCCGTGACCGCAAATCCATATCTTGCTAAACTGCCCGCCATTTCGCCGCCAGCCGAACCCAATTCAAGAACCGACAGTGCGTTAGTTGAAGTGTTCGGATTGACGCGAATCAATTCTCTGATTAGCAAATCACTTGCCAATTTCATCCGCATTGCATGATAGGGTTCTGTCAAATAGGATGAAACCTCCGAACCGTCGCCGTATTTTGCAGAATTAGATTCTCTTATCTGCTCAAACACTCTTGATTCATCCATGTATTGCACCACAACACACGTCATTCACACTTGGGTTGGACTAGATCCTAAGTGAGAAAGCGTCTTTTCCAGGATACTTTTGATGTGATCTGGAGAGATGCGGGCAGTGGTCTTAAGCCTCTCGTCCCCATCTGACCTTATCGGTTCTCTTGAAAAAACTCGGTTGCGGCTAGTGAGTGGAGATGATTGGAGTACGAGTGTCGCAGCTATGCGATTGCTCGCAATGGTTACTCGGTGCGGCACCATATGATCAACCACGTACACCTCTCCGGCTTGAGTGCATCCTTGGCGCTCCATGCATAACAGTTGTTTGCCAAGCGCTTTCAAGGAAAAACCACTGCCTGTCGGCTCATACTCATAGGAAAAATATTCGTCACCATGCTCTTTTGCTACCGAGAATTCTTCCCACCTCAGCTCACCAACCAAAACGCGGCTGGCAAAATTCCATCTATGATTGTGAATGTGTGGGTCAACCTGCAATTCGTCGCCCAGGAGTTGCCAGACGTGCAACCTTAACTTGACACCAGTTGCAGTTGATGCTAATACGATCTTGTTGAAGCCATTTGGGTGACGATATGAGTGCCCAGAGACTTCCCTGCAGGTTGACGGGCTTTGTCCCATCCTCTCGAGGGCACCAGCGATTTCTGGGGAAATACTTTGTAGCAGTCCACGGGCATCCGAAAGCAAGGACTGGGACGCCGCGACCCTTTCCAGCTCGGGTAACAGCTCGGGCCAGGCTGACCAACTCATCATCCGATGGTATCATGTTTCGTGTCGAAAAGCCCGTACATCGGTCACATTCTCGACTTCGTTCGGGACCATGACGCGTCAGTTGAGGCAGTCGGTGTAGGAGGTTCCGTGGGCAAGGGCCCGTTGGACGCCTATTCCGATCTTGACGTGTTCATCTTGTGCGAGGACCCTTATGAATGCCTAATTGCGATATCACCTAGGCTCGCTCGGAAGCTTAGGGCCGTCTCTGTTTCTTCTGTAGGATTTACACCTGGCTTCGGTTTATATTCTCGGTTTATCCTGGAGAATGGTCAAGTAATTGAAATATTCGCTAACAATCGCGCGACGCTTGCTCCAAGTTGCATGCGCCAAGCCACCAATATCGTGTATGACCGCTCTGGATACTATACGGAGTTCATTAGTCGACAGTCCCAACAGGAATGTATCCGAGAATCTTGGCTCGAAGAATCAGTCCACGAATATCTCTCCGATCTTACAAAACTCCGAAAAGCCATATTTCGGAAGAACGTATTTGCAGTCCTATACCGACTGCACCGTCTTCGACGAGTTGTTGTAGCCTTTGAATATTTCCAGTCGACCTCCATTTGCGTCCATCCACATGAGGCAGACAAACTTCTCGATAGCGGCCTTTCCAACATTGGACAGATGTTCGTCAAGCAGGAGGTCGGACCAACATCCGTTCAAGCATCGATCTCGGCGCTACATGAACAGTCGTCGAAGTTTGCTGATCCAATCTGCCAGCGTCACGTCAGCTCTTCGAACATCTCAGCCTTGGTAGAGACACTTTGGACGGACATCGAGGAGTATGCAAGATGCCTACAGTCTTGATGCTTTCTTCTCTTCTTGGTGCCCATGAGTTACCCTTTGTGTCGGCTTACATCAAGACTCTATGTCCGGTTTATAGAGATAACGACATTTCGCTTGCTGTCATTTCGTCGAGAGATGTGCTTCCATTGTCATCGAAGGTAAACGCGACACGATTGTCATTTGCGAAAGCGATGCTTAGTGACGCCATGCATAATTCTCTAGCAGCGTTTGCGCCGAGGCTTGTGACAACAGAAGATTGTTTGATCAGACTTATCTTGCCTCCTGTGGTGGAAGTATGGCCCGATAAAAGTGTCGTTGTAGATGGAACTCACAGGTGTTATGCTGCGGTTCAAGCAGATTGTGATTTCATGGCTGTGTTGCTCACTGGTAATTTCCCGCCCTTGCCAATTCCAGCAACTAGCTGGTCAAGCATTCAGGAAGTCAATACGAAGCTACGTACGGGAGATAGCATGCCGGGAATTAAGCGATCACTTTTCCGGCCAGTTGCGCATCTGCTGAGCAGTGATATCTGTGTATTCAATGATGTTGAGGAGTTTTTGGATGAAGCCAAAACCTTTGTGGAGGATCTATGATTGACTTGAATTGGACACGTGACGAAGCGAACGCCGAGGAATTCCCGCATGAAGCTGTGCCCCAAAGATTCGTTGTTACAGAGGCTCTAGTCATAACACGAAATCTCGGAACATCTACTGAACTCTTTTTGACGAATCCGACGCCCGAAAAGTGGAATCACTGGATTTTGCCTTTTCGAACAGCAATGGACATTGCCTCTGATGAGCTGATAAGCTCGCTTAACGCCATAACAAATCGCTTTGACGCCATCGAAGCGGCGCACGCGGGCTCCATTGGAACTGCTGGTGATTACCCGCATCTTGTTGCATCTGTGTTCGCTATTAGCGGTGAAATTCTATTCGAAAACTACAGTTTGAAATACTCGCACACTAACAACAAGTGGACCACTTATCATTTTCTGTATCGCCAAACGAACGTATGCAACCTGACTGCGAAGGTTGCATCGATATGGGTGAGCCTAGACGAACTCGTCGATGTGCCAGGTGGGAAAAAGTCGATTTTGGAAACTCCAATTTCACAAAATGTCATTGACCTACTTAGCCACGTTGGTGTTAGAAAGCAATTGCAAGGTTAAGGAGGCAGCGTTCATTGGTTTATTCCATTCTCGATGCTTTGCCGGACAGAACAGTATTAGATGAGCAACCATCGCAGTGTTGGGCCATCATTTCGTTAGAAATCGTTGTTCAAGTCAAACAAGTGCCATATGCTTTGTTGACGCACGTTAGTTATCCTCTTGGGAATGCCTCTGACCCCTTACGTGGCCTTTGGGCATTCCCGTTTCGCGCAGAGCATTTACAGTACGGATATTCACTGCCTGAGCGAGTTGGCGAAATCAATGAACTTTTCCAAAGCTACGAAAAGGCGACGCCCTTGCCAAAAGCGGTGGACGAACTCGCATATCTATTGGGACTTAGTGCGCCGAAATTCAGATCTACTGGCGTCATCACTGAGCTCAAAACATCTCCGCGCAGCCCCAATCAGGTCAAGTGTTATCGAATCTATAGGTTTCAGCTCGTCGAATGCGGGCCGTTGAGCCTGCGGAATCTTGCTGATCCGGAAGTCCGGAAAGGACACGTCTTCTTTCCGTTAACAACTCTCACAAAGTGCACAAATCAAAGTCCCCTAGGGGATTCGCGATTCACACAATTCGAATTCTTGGGCAAACCATTACTGAGCAATGTCTGTCGAGTAATCGACTCGCCGGAAAAGGTCGCAGCGCTTAGTGCATCCGCAATCGAGCTCGAACCCAATCTCTTTCGACATGACTGCTCCGGAGTCCTGCTTTTTGGAGATCTATTGGGATACGGCAAGGCTTGCAAATATGCGGTTGAGGAAATGCACAGCTTCGAGCAAGTCGGAGAGGCGATCAACGATGGATTTACTACAAATGTGACCGAGCTTCTTTATCGCTTCTTCATTTCGACTGGCATCTCCCAAGCTCATTGCGCTGGGGATGGCTTCTTAGCTGCATTACCTTGTCGAGAAGACGATGTCGAGCGCGAATTGGGGAAGATAGTAAAGGAGTACATGGACATAGTGGCTGCTGTAGATGAAATGAATGAAGCTATTAAGGATCCTGCGAGCAAGATAGGCTCTCGCTTGGTCATCCACTACGGGAAATACTCGTATGGCCGGATCGCCGGACCACTTAGCTTTTCCGCCGACTTTAATGGCCACGAGATAATCGCCGCAGCTCGAATGGACGATGGCCTCAGAGCTTTTGTCAAGAGCGAGGCAACATCCGAAGATGATCGAGTCCTACATTGGTGCGCCGTTTCATCATCAGACGGCCTAAAGGGTTTAAAGGACCTTGACGGTTGGACTAAAGTCGGACTGCTCAGCTGTGAGGTCAAAGAGTCCCAAGTTAACATGACCGTATTCAACACCCCCACACGCACATCTAAGACGCGCTGAGAAAGAATCAATGTCCCGCAAACCACAACATCCACATACGCAAACGACTACGCAGGGCGCACATTTGCCACCGGCAGGATCCGAAAGTGCGCTGGAATTCATGTGGCAGGCGTTTGGGAACCTCAACGAATGGGTGAGATTTTCAGACACGAAAGCCGCTGCCGTTCTTGCCGCTGACGGGGTGCTCATAGGTGCGCTCACGACCGTGCTGACGGGTAACCGGCCACACGTGTTAGCATCCACTCTCGCGCTGATATGGATTTGCGCAGTTATCCTCGCAGCCTTCTACTCGGCGGCCTATGCACTCGCGAGTCTCCTGCCGCAGCTTCGAGTAAAGCCCAAATCCTCAGGCAGTGATGAAACTTCATCCGTCGAGGAAGCAAGCTCCCTCGTTTTCTTTGCAGACATCGACAAAGCATATCCATCAGCTGCAAAGTTTCACGACACTGTACGTAAAGCGCTCCAGGATCCGGAACGCGCAGTCACTGAGATTAGCCATCAGGTCTGGGCAAACTCGAAGGTTGCTGCGGTCAAATACGGGAGGGTCACGAAGTCGGTATCGGCATTACTTGTAGCAGTTTATCTAGGCTGTATTGGTGTTATTTCACTTGGCATCTCACTTATCATAAGGTCAATTAATGGAGGCTAACCACCGTACATACAGCTTTGAAGACAGTTTCGCGCGGATGGACTCGTATCTTGATGCGAGTAGCGACCTTTATGAAGAGGTTGACGAAATCCCGAGTAGAAGCAACCTCACCTACTCGAACGGTTTTTACATTCAGCACTGCACCGCACTATACGTGGACATCAGGGGATCGTCTGGACTGCCGGACAAATACACCCGTCCACGCCTTGCCAAGATCTACCGCTCCTACATTTCAGAGGTTGTTGCGGTGCTTAATGCTAACGAGGATTGTGCTGAAGTCAACATCGTCGGAGACGCGGTTTACGGCATCTTTAACACGCCTAAGAAGAGCGACATAGACGGCGTATTCAGTTCGGCCGCAATGATTAATTCGGCCGTAAAGACCTTAAACCATAAGCTTGGAAAGCGAGGCATTGTAGCTATAAAGATCGGGATTGGGATCGACTACGGAAGATTGCTCATGGTTCAGGCAGGCAATTCAGGGAGTGGGCTCAACGACGTGGTATGGATGGGCAAAGCGGTGAACAACGCGTCGAACCTGTGTCACTTTGCAAACCGAGAGTGGTACGACCACCCGTTGATGGTGTCGTCTGTCATTCATCACAATTTGAACGATCACAATAAGTCGCTTCTTTCATACAGCACTTATAGAACTTGCTATCACGGCAATGTTGTCAATGTAGCCATGAATGATTGGCTAAAGAACAACAGCTGATAAGCTGCAGCTGGCCAAATCAGCGATTGCGCGAACGTTGCGTGTCTCTTAGATTCGCTGACATCCCACCCTGAAAGTGAAGGCAAGGGCAAGCTCGCCCTTGTCCCTCTCAAATACTCAGGGCGTCAGTATCCATGCAACCTAGAATCGTCGAGAGTCTTGGAATTTTGTCTTGAGAGTCGGAAACAGAAGACCTAGAATTGCATGCGATCCCCATCCTTGAGATACTTCGCAGGTAGCCATTAGATCCATGGCAAACGGCCTTCACGCGGGGGTCAATTTTCATTTGAGGATTTTTTTGCCCTCGACAATTAATCAATTCTCAACTCCAGGATTAATCACCCTGGCATCCATAAAATGAGGCTCATCGAGTGTTCGTAGATCGTTCCACACTGGGGGCCATAACATTAGATGTGCTCCAGACGGGGTATGGGTTTTTTTATGAACCTACCTGCTCATGATGGCAATTGAGTGTTGGTAGTTCACGACGGTCCTTGCAGTCTCAGTGCTTCAACAGTTTCTGCAATTTCCCGTTCAAGCTTCTTCATGCCATGAGGCGTGTATTCATAGCGGATGTGTCTTACATGCTTTAGATCAAAGGGTACAGCCGCCGAATCGCGTGTGAGCAAAACCACCTTTTTGCCCAAGGCGTGGCACATGCCCACTTCGTAAAATACGTTTGGGTTTGAATTGGTCAAGTCCGCAATTATCCAACTGCACGAAGCGATGGCCTCGTTTATATCCTCGATAATCGGATTGGTTGACCTTATGCGGTCAGCTCTCGTAACAGATACTCCAATTCTGCTCATGGTTGGAAGGATATAGTCGTCGTACACGGGGTCGAACTCTGCACCAAATGGCATGAGCACAAAACATCCCTTCGAGGTTGACATGGTTTGATTTTGGATGGGACTCTTATTGTCTCGTAGCGTCCTAAACAGATTTTCGCAAGCTCCGTCCAGCGCATTGTGTGGGTTGCAAACAACATGGATCTTTTCGCCGGCTCTAAGCCTGCCGTTTGTTGCAGCCAAATCTAGATGGTTCTCGGACAAACGTTTCAAGAGGAACTCATCGTTAGTTAAGGAAGCTGTCTCGTACTCGGAAAAGCCGTCTTCTACAAGCTTCTTCCGAATTCGCCACTTCAACTCAAGTGACTCTTCCGATTCATTGTCCAAGCATCGCGGATTTAGCAAGGAGGCGTGGTCACCAACCCATAGATATATAGGAACGATGGCTGACGCGTATGTTGCTCGCAGTCGGGCCGCTCCAAACGTCGATGCCAGCACGAGACCATCCGCATCCGCCGCGAGAGTGTTCTCGATAAGTCGCCATTCAATCGCGGAATGGTAATCGCCCCACTTTTCGATATGAATGAAGTCGTTTGCGAATAGCTTCTGTAGCATTCCCTGATGAGACGTAAAGTAGTATTCGAGTCCCTCGATCTCATCACGCCTGCGAGGTCTGTCCGTATAGCGCGGAATCAATTGAATACGACTGGACGCCAGACGTTCTCTAGCTTCCAACAGAAGTGAAGTTTTTCCAACGCCAGAAGGACCGCTGAGCGTATATATGGTTCCCACTTAAGCTATTTACCATTTGCTGGTGCCTTAGCCTCCGGCTACCACACTCAATCTTCGTCAAACACTTCGTGTTCGACTCATGACCCATTCCAAGTCTCTCGCTCCCCGAGAGCAAGTGATATTTCCAAGTCACCGGATCTATCCTCGGGCGCTAGCGCGCCCTCGGCCCTCGACCTTCGGTCGAGTTGCACCAATTAGCAGCAGGCAACGAAGCTGTCATAACAACGATTATTAGTCAGCTGACGCAAACCTTCGGTTTCTAATAATCGATGTTATAAAGCTCGACAAGCCAGTCGCCAGCCGAATCGACAAACACTAGCGTCTCGTCCCTACCTTTGGGCCGACTCGGGGCGCCCAATCGTCCACTCGCAGGCCTAGGAGGAATCTAGAAATGGCAACTTCAAAGAAGGTTGCCTCGCAGGCGGGCAAGGACTTAAGAAATCCGAACACGCCTAAGAGGGACCGAGCACCCATTGCCAGCGATCTCGCCCAGGCTAAGGGCAATAAGTCGTCTGTCAAGAAGAAGTAGGGCAATTGTGGGACAAGGACCGTAACCCACTGACTTACCGTGCCCTGAGCGAAAGGATGTCACTCAGGCACAGTTCTCCCGCAACACACACACTCTCACCTTCAAGCCACGAGCCCCGACCGGCTTGGATCGATGCACTTGCTGACGCATTCGGGTCCCTCCCTAAAGGGCCCCTCCCAAATGCTCACGCAATCGCAAATGATCCTTTCGCCTGTCGAGGGGTGAACTTTCACGTTCGCCCACGTGTTCCGAACAACTGCGGTCACGTTGGACACCTCCCAGCGCGGACTGGCCGGCACGAATCGCCCTAACCGCCCTCCTTCGCTTCGCTCCGGAGAAATGGTTACCTGCGGCACGGGCTACATCCGTCCAGTCTCGCGCCGGTGCCCTCCACCGTTGACCTTGGTTCGGCACGTGATCTCTCTGCTTGGGAAGCCAATCGATGTTTATGCAGAGCAGATCCGAAGAGGCAAAGCCCGAACAAAAGCCTCATCCGCAAACAGCGAGAACTGATAACTAAGGTCTAGCTCGATAGTCCTTGGGAAGCTCGTCGTCCGCGTCAAGACCCAACACTTCCCGATTGTAGGATTCAATTTCGCGCTGGCTTGCTTGATCCGAGAGATACGCATCATGCTCGAATCTTCGATCTTCAAGGAACTTCCGTTGCTCGTCAAAGCTAGGGGTTAGCCGCACGGGCTTGGGTTGACTGCAACTGCAACGACCACACTTCAGACAGATAAACCAATTACAGTTAGCGCATTGAAAGGCGTTGGGGTTCCTCGAATCGATCTTCGTTTTGCACGACCAGCAATGATGCTCATACCAGACCGTTCCACAATCCGCGCATTCCCGATTGCCCTGCCCGGAGACCACTTCACGAACCCGCTTACACCCGCAAACACATGCCATCCAGCGTTACCCCTGCTGGATTCTACGCGATGATGCGGTCAACCTCTCGTCATTCGAGTTTCGCCTCGGGGAATGCTTGAATCTGTTAAAACTGTGCCATGGGCTACGGGCAGAATGCGATCTCAATCACTCGAGACGAACTCTATGAGCAGGTGTGGGCTGCTCCTATGGTCAAGGTTGCAGCTGGGTATGGAGTCTCCGATGTAGCGCTCGGGAAACTCTGCAAGCGACTTAATGTTCCCAAGCCTTACCCGGGATATTGGGCGAAGGTCGCTAGTGGCAAGAGAGCCAGACAAACACCCTTACCAAAAGCTAAAGAAGGAGATCGAACCGTAGGCTCCCTATCTGTGCGAGCGACGCCATCGATTCCCAAAAGCTTAAATCCGCTACACAATGCGCAGATTGCCTTTGAGCAAGCGAATCCGATTTTATGCGTCGGCACTACATCGACTCACCCATTGGCAAGAGATGTCTTTGCAGCATTTGCAAAAGCCCGCGCAGGCAAAGACGGTTTCCTTGCCTCCAATTGGAAGTCTGCACCAAGCATTCGAATATCAGAGCAAACGAGGGAAAGAGCCCTTGCAATTCTAAATGCGCTATTCGAGGCATTTGTAGTTCGTGGGTTTGACCTATCGCGCGCTTCTGCGTTCAAGGTTTTCACTCCGGCGGGCGCAGTCGAATTCACCCTCCAAGAATCTGTGCTCAAAGTTTCCAGGGAACCAACTGCATCAGAAGCACGGAGAGAGGCGGATCGTCTGGAATGGCACGAGCGATTTTACGGAGACTATGCGTTTAAGCCAACTCGGTACTACGACCAAGTGCCGTCGGGCAAATTACAACTTCGAATTACAACCGATTCGCTGACCAACGATTGGCGAACATGGAGTGACTCAATTGGGCGTCCCCTCCAATCCCAACTCAATTCCTTCGTTGTCGGACTTGTCAAGTTTGCCGAGAACCAGCAAATCGAAGTTGATAAACGCAACGAAGAAAGACTTCGGGAGATTGAGCGACAGAGACAAGCTGAGGAACGATGGCGACTGAAGGAGCAAGAGGAGGCTCGTAAACGCCAATTGTGGAATGAGATCGAGAACTGGGAAAAGGGCATCAGAGTCTTGCGCTACGCAATCGCGTATGAACGAGTTCATGGTTTTGACGAACCCAGATCAGAGTGGATGCGAGCTTATGCTGCGGAACTCAGTCCGCTGGCATTCGAACGCAACCGCAAGTGACAAAATGAAGGTTGTAATGTCCCCAGACGGTCTCAAGAAACTAGGAGCGACCGAAATAAGGATTTACGAGTTCGTTCGCGCGAACCCTGGCAAGTCAGAGATCGAGATTGCTGTAGGAGTCTTTGGCGTTGGCACTCCTCAACAGCGAGTGAATCCGACAATGAGACTTCTATCTTCACGCCAACTCGTTATTCGAGACAAGACGAACGGAGCATTTCGCTACCGGGCGGCCGACGAGAATTGGACGCCTCCACCAGCCACGGCACGATCACCAAATTCTCAGGATATTGAAGGACTAACAGAAGACCAGATCAAAGGCGTTCTGAGGACTTGGCTAGAAGCCAGCGGCTATCAAACTCGGATCGCAATGGGTAAAGAACGAGGCATCGACATCGACGCGAGACGCGAAAAAGAAAGATGGATTATCGAAGTTAAGGGGCCGGGATCGCTGCAACCGATGAGAGTCAATTACTTTATCAGCATGCTTGGCGAATTACTTCAGCGCATGGACGATCCAGAAGCCAAATATAGCATCGCCCTTCCAGATTTGGCGCAGTATCGCGGACTTTGGCAAAGACTTCCAACTTTGGCGAAAGAGAGAACAACCATCTCCGCAATCTTTGTTTCTACAAAAGGCGAAGTATCAATCGCATGAATCGCTTTACAGTTGCAGCCCACTTTGGCGCAATCTAATCATGTCAACCCCATGAAGTCTGAGGTCGGTCTCGCATTCAAGGAAGGTGTAGAGCGCGGCAACAACCTCATGACCAATCGGTGTCGGCTTGGAGGCACGGCCAGCCCGGAGTGCTTTCCTCCATTCTTCAACTGGCGCGAATTTCTGTAAGATCGGGATAACGTCGATGAGCTGTCCATGAAACTGCGGCTGGAAACTTCTTTCAGAATCTGCCTTGAGCGTTGACCTACCCCGGCGCTTCAGGACATGCTGCGGCACCGGCGCCGAGGGCCACCGATAGTGGTCTCTATACGCTTGGTCGCTGTCTACAATCGGATCACGACGATCCATGTCGTTGGTGTTCTGCCAAGGAGCCTTCTCTTGAACGGAAAACACAAGATCGCACAAAAGGGAATTGAATTCGGGCCAAGTGTCGCCGCTGATCCAGAAATTCACGTGTCCAACTCGTGGCCTCATCTGCGTTATGTGGCAGAAGCTGTGTAGGAAACGTTCATTCCAAACATATGGATCTTGATTGCTTCTATCCGTGATTGGATCGCAGTAGACCACTGTTTCACCGAAGACATACTTTTGCCGCTTTGGATGGTAGATCAAGTATCCCGCAGTCTCATTCATTTGAGTGCCCCTGCATAAGAGTGTACGTTGATCGGCTTCTCTCGCAAGACATCAGTGCACTTTTGACCATAAGAGGGTCATGAGAGCCTGAAGGCATCGAAGCCTCAAGCACAAGGGATTCAAAAGGAATGTGAGGAGAGAAAGAGGACGGGACAGCCGTGCCCCACGACTCCGATCTCACATGCTTAGAGCTGATGATTCGACACCATATGCTTTAACCGGACTCATCCTCCCTCAAAAACCACAACAAGTCGACTCCCAATAAGTTCGAGTCGCAAGGATCAAGAAATGAACACCACATCATGTGGACTGAACACCCAGACTTTTGAAGACGGTTTCGAAAGCGTAGGCTGGCTTGACGAGGACAAATGCTATGAGTCCATCTCGGTAGGAGAGGCCCAAGTAAAAGCAAGGCAGAGAGAAGAAGTACGCTTCGTTCATCAGACTGCAATTCAATCCGTTCGTCAAAAAGCGTTCGATCATCTACGGTCGATCGCGGAGCGTATGCGTGCCGAAGGCGTGCATATCATCGATATAACCGCCAATGTTTGGCAATTGCCAATCTACTCCTCGGTAGGCATTTATGTGCGAGATCCTGCCTTAATTTCCACGGGCAATGAGGGCCTTGATTTGGTGCTTCGTAGCGTGATTCCCTACATGGCGGACCATCTGGGTCAAGCTAAATCTACTGTCAACTATTCGGACGTTTACATAAGGGTTGGTCGCTACCAAGCTCGATATCATCATCGGGGAAACTGTTTGAGGGCCCTCTCTATTGAAATCGATTGGGACGCTCCAAACTCAGATCTTCTAGAAGAAGTCTGAGCAGCATTTTCAATCAGGTTGTGTGATCGCTCACCTCACACAAAGTTCGCGTAGGGCTGAAACGAACGACACAGGAAGTTTGGGCTCTAGCCCTTTCCGTTCCCAAAAGCGGTCCAGTTTGCGTTCTCGCATGTCGCCCGTAAAGGATGATACAGAGCGCCCGGAGGCGTCCTTGACTGGCCCCCATGCATCGCACAAAATCAATTCCCTTGTCTTTTGGGAACGAGCATTCCTCATGTTGAAAACAACCTCCGCTGTCTCGTCCGTAGCGCAGCAAAAAGGAAGGTGATGGTCAGAAGTGGCCAAATACAATGAAGGAGACATTAACATGTCAACACAAAAGACTAAGCTGCCGTGGGCTGCACCGCCCCCGCCAAAGAATCCAAATCCTATTCAAGCCGAAAGGTATTTGGATGATCCACATGCGAAAACGCACCCCTTTGAGAGGATATTCAACGCCAAAGCCGCCTACAACGACGGGACCTTGAGACGAAAGATCAGCTGGGTAGAGAAATTCGGCGGAGAAAACCTCTTGGCGGAGCATGTTGAGAAACGAGGCTTTCACTTAGCCAAATATCCAAACGACTACATCATCGTTTGCATGGAAGACTTCGACGAGGAAGACATCGAGTTCATCGTATAGTCCAGGCTAGAAAGCCTCGTAATAGTAATAGGTTTCTTCCATGCCATTGACATTCGATGGCCCTCTGCTTCATATTTTGGAGCTTTGTTGGAGTGCGTGACCGTTTCCGGTCATGAATCTAGTTACAGCTAGGGCCACTTTCAACGGCGGCGCGAAGGCGCCCTCGGTGATTGAGGAGAAACCTATGCTGATAACAATCTTACTTTCGATACTCGCAGCCCTAGTGGGTGCTGCCGTCGCTACACTCTACGTTCGTTCACGGGCCCAGTCGCACGCACTGTCGGCCATGCGCGAAGCTGAAGACCGCCAACAGCAACTCCGGCTGGAAGCGAAAATCGAAGCCGATACATTAAGACTCAAGATTCAAGATCTTTCCACGGCCAAAGCCAAGTTGGAAGGCGAGGCGACAACCGCTGAGACTCTTTCATTGCAGATCGCGGCCAAGGAGGAGCAGCTTGAAGCGCTTCGAACATCCCTATCCGAAACCAAATCTGCCCTTGCAACTGCCACCACGCGCGTCGATGAAGTTCAAAGGGCTACCAACGATGCCTTAAGGGCGAAGGAAGAGGGAGTCAAGAAGCAGCTCGAAGAAAAGGAACGCTCACTCCAAGCTCAACTCGATGAGAAGCAAAGGTCGCTCGACGAGCAGAAGGCCCTCCTCGATCAAGCAGAGAAGAAGCTCTCTGAAACGTTTGATTCACTTTCCGTAAAAGCGCTCACTACGGTCTCAGAGCAATTCATGAAGACGGCTAGGGCTACTCTTGAAACTTCTCAAGCAGAAGCGAGTGGCGACCTCAAGCTCAAGCAACAGGCCATCTCGGAAATGCTCAAGCCGATCGCAGATAGCATTGCAAAGCTCCAGCAGCAACATGATGCCCTTGAGACAAAGCGGGTCTCCGCATTCGACGCCATCGAAAAGGGGCTCCTAACCATCTCGCAAGAGACCGACCAACTTGCAAATGCACTTCGGAAGCCACAAACCCGAGGCGCCTGGGGGGAGATGAACCTCCAGGTGATCCTCAACAACGCGGGATTAACAGAGGGCATCCACTACGACCTTCAAGATACGACGGACGATGAGGAGGGCCGACTCCGAACCGACGTGATCATCCACCTTCCCAATGGTCGTGACTTCATTATCGATTCGAAAGCAGTCATCGACTCGTACTGGGACGGCATGAACGCACCCGATGAAGCAACGCGATCTGCAAAGTTCGCGGCGCATGCTCGGCTCGTTCGCGATCACATGAAGAAGCTCTCCAGCAAGAGTTATTGGGCTCGCTACAAAACCGCTCCCGATTGTGTGGTGATGTTTATTCCTACGGAAGGCGCTTATCAAGCTGCCCTAGAGTCAGACCCTTCGCTCTTGACCGACGCGCATGCGAATCGAATCTATCTTGCGAATCCAATGACGCTGGTCAACATGATTCACGTAACGGCATACGTGCTCAAAGAAGATGCGTTAAAGCAAAACGCGCACGAAGTCCAATTGGCCGCGAGCGAGCTGTATGATCGGCTATCAAAGTTCGCCACCAAGTTTGACGACCTGGGCCGCAACCTCGGGATCACTGTAGATAAATACAACAAGGCGGCGAGCTCTCTGGAACGGAGAGTTCTGCCCCAAGGTCGCAAGATCAGTGCCTTGGGTGCCGGCACTGATTCCAATTTGCCGGAGGTCAGGACTCTGGAACTTGTCCCGAACCTCCTTCACTGTCCAGAAGCAGACGGCGAATCAAACCCAATCGATGATGACAACCACACGCCATCCCAACCCCGCGCCAATCTGGCCATCGTGAAGGGCAGAAATCGCGGAGCAACGAGAAATGCCAACGGTTGATAGGGTGCAAAGCATCCCGATTCATGCCAGACTTTCGTTTTGTGCCGATGCATCATAACATCGGTACTGACCAGCCTCCAGACGCAAGAGCAAAACCGCAGAAATGGCAAGACTAGAAGAGATAACAAAAGGGGCGCAGGTTCGGGGCATATCGGGCACCGACGCGGTTGTCGTTGTCGATACCAAATGGCACGGCTCTGACGTGCTTGAAGTGTTCTACACGGATTTAATGGGAAAGCCCGGCAACGGGCTTGCCTATCGAGACCAAGAACAGGACATCGAGATAACAGAGGCGAGCGCAAGGTGGTCATTCACCGGTGACGGTGCGATGTTTCGCCTTGCGATGGAGGCCCTTCGCATCCGGCTGGCACACCACTTCGACCCCTATTTGGCAGTTCACACTTCGCAAGTCATTCCCCTGCCTCACCAAATAACGGCGGTTTACGAGGAGATGCTATCCCGCCAACCGCTTCGCTACTTGCTTGCCGATGATCCAGGTGCAGGCAAGACGATCATGACGGGGTTGCTCATCAAAGAACTCATTGCGCGAGGAGACCTCCATCGTTGCATGATCGTTTCTCCAGGATCACTTGTTGAGCAGTGGCAAGACGAACTTTGGCGTAAGTTCGGATTGAGGTTCGAAATCTTGACCAACGATCAATTGGAGGCTGCTCCAACTGGCAACTGGTTTGCAGAGAAGAACCATATCATTTGTCGGCTCGACAAGCTAAGCCGCAGCGAGGAAATTCAGGAGAAGCTAAAGGCATGCGATTGGGACCTCATCGTATGTGACGAAGCGCACAAGCTGAGTGCGACCTACTTCGGTGGCGAAGTCAAGTACACGAAGCGCTACAGATTGGGGCAGCTTCTATCCAGTATTTCGCGGCACTTTCTATTGCTCACTGCAACACCACACAACGGAAAGGATGCGGATTTCCAACTCTTCATGTCGCTCCTCGATGGAGATCGGTTCGAATTCGTGGCACGAGACGGTGTTCATCAGGCCGACCCGAGCGACCTCATGAGGAGGATGGTCAAGGAAAAGCTTGTCAAGTTCGATCAGACTCCCTTGTTTCCAGAACGACGTGCCTATACGGTGAATTACAGCCTTTCCGAAGGGGAAGCGCAACTCTATGCGGCTGTTACCGACTACGTAACAGACCAGTTCAATCTTGCAGAGCAATTGAGCAATCAAGGCAAGAACAATGTCGGCTTTGCTTTGACTTCACTACAAAGACGATTAGCGTCATCACCCGAAGCGATCTATCAATCACTAAGGCGTCGAAAGGAAAGGCTTGAGAAAAAGTTGCGCGAGGAGGAGATCAACCGTCGCGGACACCAAGCTCACTTCGATCTTGGCACTATAGCGGGCCTCAACCTGGACGATGAAGACCCAGAAGGCTACGACGAGGATCTTCCAGAAAACGAGCGCGAGCAAACTGAGGCACGCTTGATCGATGAAGCATCGGCGTCGCAGACCATCGAACAGCTTAGGAAGGAAATTGAGATTCTGAAAGGGCTCGAAAAACTTGCTCGTGATGTTAGGAACAGCGGGACTGACCGAAAGTGGGACGAACTGTCTAACCTGCTTCAAGAAAAGCGTGAGATGTTCGATGCATCCGGAACGAGACGCAAGCTTGTTATCTTTAGTGAGCATCGCGACACACTGAACTATCTGCAAGAAAAGATTGGCAACGCTCTTGGGCGACCTGAATCTGTTGTAGTGATTCATGGCGCAATGGGCCGAGAGGAAAGACGCAACACGCAGGAACGGTTCACTCAAGACAAGGATGCCCAAATTCTCGTCGCGACCGACGCCGCTGGTGAAGGCATTAACTTGCAGCGCGCTCACTTGATGGTCAACTATGATCTTCCCTGGAATCCCAACCGCCTTGAGCAACGCTTCGGTCGAATCCACCGAATAGGCCAAACGGAAGTCTGTCACCTTTGGAACTTGGTCGCATCCGAAACGCGAGAAGGTGATGTCTACAAGCGATTGCTTGATAAGTTGGAAGAGGAGCGTAAGGCTCTTGGCGGTCAGGTTTTCGACGTTCTCGGCCAGCTAATGTTTAGCGACCAACCGCTTTGGAAGTTGCTCCTTGACGCCGTCCGTTACGGCGATGATCCTGAGACCAAAGCAAGGTTATTCGCGAAGGTCGAGGGCGCACTCGATACCGAGGCTCTACGGACATTGCTCGATACACGTGCTCTGGTAGATGAGGCAATGGATGCTTCAACAGTTAAGAGGGTGCGCGAAGAGATGGATAGAGCGGACGCGAGGAGGTTGCAGCCTCACTTCATCGAATCCTTTTTCTTGCGAGCGTTCAATGTTCTAGGTGGTACCACCAAGGAACGCGAAGGCAGACGTTATGAGATCACGCATGTCCCGGTGGCAATACGCCGCCGAGACCGAGAGATCGGAACGGATACGGCTGTACAGCCTAAATATGAACGGGTCACGTTTGAGCGGGATCTAGTCACCGTGCAAGGAAAGCCACTTGCAGCATTCCTTTGTCCGGGGCACCCACTTCTCGATTCTGTGATCAGCATAATTATCGAGCGATATCATAACGTCCTGAGGCAGGGTGCTGTCCTGATCGACGAAGTTGATTCGACGGAGATTCCCCGCGCACTTGTTGCCATTGAGCACGAAATCACAGACGGCAGAAAGGATGCCCACGGAAATCATCAAGTCGCCTCAAGACGATTCGGATTTGTCGAAATGGCCGAGGATGGACCGACACGTCATGCAGGGTCCGCCCCTTATTTGGACTACAGGCCCGTCGCTGATGATGAAGTAGCGCTCTTGGTAGAAGTTGCAAAAGCAGGATGGCTTGGCGCAACCCTAGAAGACGCGGCCGTGTCCTACGCTGCGCAACACATCGTGCCCGAGCATTTCGCTGAAGTGAAGACGCGACGAGAAGAATGGGTCAACAAGGCTCTCCAAGCAGTGCACGAGCGATTAACGAGTGCGATTAACTATTGGGATGATCGCGGCGAAGAACTAAAGCTCAAAGAGGAAACTGGCAAGAAGCCAAAGCTCAATTCCGAGAAGGCTCGCCAGCGTCGCGATGATCTTCGCGATCGATTGGAGCGCCGCACTGGAGAGCTCAAACAGGAGCGTCAACTTCAGAGAGGTGTACCGAGGATTGCCGCGGGCGCTCTTGTGATCCCAATGGGACTTCTTCGAAGGCTTAAAGATGGCGAATCTGTACGAGACCTTGGAGCAAAGGAGACAACGCGAGTGGAATTGCTTGCCATGAGGGCAGTGATGGACTCAGAACGAGCAAAGGGATTCATGCCATTGGATGTAAGCGCAGATAGGCGCGGATACGACATCGAATCTTTGTGTCCTGACGGATCGCTCAGGTTTATTGAGGTGAAGGGACGAGTTGCCGGAGCGGACACAGTTATAGTGACGAAGAACGAGGTCTTGACCGCTCTCAATAAGCCAGACGATTACTACCTTGCCGTGGTGGTCGTTGATGGAGATGAGGTTTCGCCTCCAATGTACGTCGCATGCCCGTTTACAAGGGAGCCAGAGTTCTTCATGACAACAATCACTTGCAAAATAGCAGAACTACAAGGCAGGCGATAGATTGCTCAGCGCGCTATACAACCTCGTGGGCTTGAACCATACTCTGCCTTGTTTCGAAGTTCCGCGTACTAAGTGCAACCCCGCCACGAGGGCTCGTGTCCGACCACTTCGACCTGCCAGGCTTGCCACACTAAACTTCACACCCATCCAGCTAGCGCATGCCATTGTGAAAGCGGACTGCTACACACGAGACCACTTCGAATGGTTTATGGCATTTACTTTCCTCATCCAGCATCACAGGGTGTTTGCATGGTCCTCAAGAGAGCTTCGGCTACAGAATGAAGCACGCGCAATGCACTTCGACTTTGTGAATACAACTCTCATTGGAAGAGTGGGAAATGGGCTCTCGCTCCTTTTAGCTCAGCAGCTGGGTTTCGACTTCGAAATGCACTTGGCCAAGTATCTAAGCGCAAACGGGCACGCAACCACGAGACGGACCCCCACCGGAATGGTCGCCCTTCCTATCGCTGACTTCGTGTGCAAGGGCAATGCTGGAAGAGCGATTGTTGAATCCAAAGGCGGCTTTCCTCCGGCTCATCGCAATGCGGACATTCGAGCGGACCTTATAGACGGACTGGGTCAGATTGGCACGTGGCCAGCAACGATTGGTGCCGCCAAGTCATATGCGGTCGGCAGTTACTTGCGAGAAATAGGCGATCCGCATCCAGAAGGATCCCTCGTCGCCTTTGTCGATCCAGATGATGATCCGTTAACTACAACGTTGGATATTACAGACCAAGAAATCGTTAAGCATAATTACGCACCGTGGTTTGTAGCAATGGGTTTGCCTGCAGTTGCCGCAAGGCTGAGAGGAAATCGAGACATACGGGCCAGGTCACATCAATTCATCGTGTACGAATACGACGCCAATCCGGGCGAACGACAGCGAATCGCTTTTCCTGCCGACTCTGATGATGATGACCATCAAGCACGGTTAGCGCTGGGCAACGCTCATACCCTCCACAGGTTTGGAATTGAGGAACAGTGCCTTCGAGGGGTCGAGCAGTTGATGACGGACCGTTTGTTGCCCTCGATCTTCTCCCAAAAACTCCTACCCAAGTCTTTTTCTCAATCGGACACCCAAGGCGGAAGTTCCAGTCTTTTCTCGGACGGATCTTTCTTGGGCGTAATAGCAGGTTCGCAACTTCAAAAGGAAGAATTGATTGAGGTGACCCTGTGACCTATCGGAAGAAGCTGATTGAAGTTGCTCTGCCACTCGAAGAGATCAACGTTGCTTCAGCCCGCGAGAAGTCGATTCGCCACGGGCATCCAAGCACACTTCATCTATGGTGGGCACGCCGTCCATTAGCAACTTGTCGGGCCGTTTTGTTCGCATCTATCATCGATGACCCGGGGGAAGACGGTGCGCCCCAAGAGTTGCTCGATAAGATCGACGCTTTACCTCTCGCACAGAAGTATCGACACCTCGCCAGCGAGGAGCCTGTCGATAATGATGGGAAGCCCTTGGCGGCCACAGCAGCAGAAAAGGAGAAAGCGACGCGCCGTCGCCGATACCAACTGTTTACATTCATCGAACGGCTTGTGCAATGGGAGAACTCAAACGATCCAGGCACCCTTGAGACTGCGCATCAATTGATCCAAGCTGCAACAGGCGGGCACCCTCCTCCATTCCTGGACCCATTCTGCGGAGGAGGCTCTATCCCTCTAGAAGCCCAACGATTGGGCCTTGATGCACACGCAAGTGATCTCAATCCCGTTGCCGTGCTGATCACCAAGGCTCTAATTGAGATACCACCCAAGTTTGCAAACACGCCTCCCGTGAACCCCGATGCAAGAGCAAAGCTCTTGACAGCGTGGAAAGGAGCGCAAGGGCTGGCTGATGATGTCAGCTTTTACGGGAGGGTGATTCGAGACGAAGCTGAACGTCGCATTGGTCATCTCTACCCTCAAGTTTTGGTCACCCAACACATGATCCGGAACAGGGCCGACTTAAGCGATTTTGAGGGCAGGAAGCTAGACGTCATAGCGTGGTTGTGGTCCCGAAGCGCCAGATGTCCCAATCCTGCTTGCGGAGCAGAGATCCCACTGGTTCATTCTTATGCCCTAAGCGCGAAAAAGGGCAAGGAGGCCTGGGTAGAACCGGTTCGGCTGCCCGATGGAGGAAAGGGCGTCGAGTTCACTGTATTGATCGGTGAGCCGACCGAGACCCAACGCGCTGCGATTGAGGCCGGTACCTGCGTGGTCAACGACAAAGATGCGAAGGGAAGGCGACTGAAAAAAGCAAAGAAGGTCAAGGCTACGTTTTTGTGCCCAACTTGCCAACAAGGCGTCTTGAAGGGCGAGGCTATTGACAACCAGGCAAACCGTGAAGGACTGGGCGCTGTTCCAATCGCAATTGTTGCAGTAGGAGATCGTGGACATCTATATTTGCCTTTTACGGCTGATCAGGTTTCGTCCGCCAATCGTGCGGCTGCCACACTAGCTCTCATCGACGATGACTTACTGCCAAAGGAGCCCTGTCGCGGAACCTTTGCAAGCAATGCCCAGGGTCGCCGATATGGGTTTAACCAATTTAGAGACTACTTCACTCCTCGACAACAAGTAGCCGCTGCAACTCTCGTTTCACTTGTGCGCACAGTGCCAAAGCTAGTTGCTGAAGAGGCACACAGATGTGGTATGAGCAACCCTCAACAGTATGGTGAGGCTGTCGCAACCTACCTCGCATTCGCAGTCGATAAGCTAACGGACCGAAACTCAAGTTTGGTGTCATGGGCCAGCAGTCGAGAGCACCCACGAAACACGTTTGCACGGCAATCAATATCAATCGCTTGGGGATACTGTGAATTAAACTGCTTCTCCGATTCAAGCGGTAACTTCCTGGGCGGTGTCGAGTCTCTCTGTTCAGCCATCCGAGAGTTCGTTCCGGGTCCTAGCGGAACGGTCACTCAAGCCGATGCCCGAGCACTCCATAACACACGGCTTCTGCACAGCACGGATCCTCCTTACTTTGACAACGTGGGCTTCGCAGATTTGAGCGACTATTTCTACGTGTGGCTGCGCCGCTCGCTAATCAATGTTTACCCCGACCTTTTGTCCACAATGCTCACGCCGAAGTCGGAAGAACTCTTTGCCTCCCCCTACCGCTATGGCGGGGATAAAGGCGAAGCCACAAGCGCGTTTGAGCTTGGCCTTCAGGAGTGTTTTCGTAGCATCAAGCGGAACTCCCTACCAGGCTTCCCGACGACCATCTACTATGCATTCAAGCAAACTGAAACTGATTCTGATGACGAAACAGGTGAGCTATCAACTGTTTCTACAGGCTGGGAGTCAATGCTCCAAGGTCTCCTCGACGCGGGCTTTACCGTTAACGGAACATGGCCGATGAGGACGGAAATCGCTCGTAGATTCGTTAGCCAAGATGCAAATGCTTTAGCTTCTTGTATCGTTCTCGTGTGCAGGCCGCGACCAGAAAGCGCAGAATCCGTTAACAGGAGACAGTTTCTTGGATTATTGGTGAGCGAGCTTAGACCGGCCCTAGCCAAATTGACGCTTGGAAATATTGCACCAGTAGATTTAGCTCAGGCCGCAATAGGGCCAGGCATGTCAGTCTTCAGCCGCTATTCGGCAGTCCTTGAATCGGATGGCAAGCCGATGAAAGTCCGAACGGCACTCGGCTTGATCAACCAAGCGCTTGAGGAAGCCCTTTCCGAGCAGGAAGGGTGGTATGACCCGCAAACACGATGGGCTGTCACCTGGTTCAAGCAAAGAGGGTTTGAGGACGGTCCATACGGTGAAGCAGAAACTTTGGCTACGGCAAAAGATGCGCCGGTTGGGACCCTTGTCGAAGCCGGAATCATTCAATCTGGCGGAGGCAAAGTTAAGCTTCTTGATCGAGGGGAACTCGCCGCTGACTACGATCCCGATAAGGATCGTCGAACTACAATTTGGGAGGCAACTCAGTATATAGTCCGCTCTCTTGACCAACACGGCGAACTTGGGGCAGCCAAAATGATGCGTCGCTTCCGCGAATCAAAGCCGGACCTAGATGTTGATCGCGCTCGGGAGCTCGCGTACCGGCTCTATTCGATTTGCGACCAAAAAAAATGGACGCATGAGGCTCGGTTCTATAATGCCCTGGTCCTGAGTTGGAGCGACATCGAGTCGGTTTCTCAAACCGACGCTGCGGATTGGCAAATAGTATCGGCAAGCCCTAGCCTGTTTAGCGAATAGCGAGGATGAATTAGATGGCCACCAGCAATAAAGACCGGATTGGTAAGGCGCTCGATGCCCTGCTTCCTGAACTCAAGAAGTACGTTGAACAAGAACTCAGAGACGTCTATGCGGAGAAGTGGCAGCAACATGTCGCTCCCGGGGACGGCAACGTCGATGTTCAGAGGCTCTGCAACACGATAATTAACGAATGGGACGATGTATTTGAGATTGTTCTTACCAAGGAGTTACGAGACACAGTCTTCGATATTCGGAAATGGCGAGGTCATTTCGCTCACCAAAACCCGTTTACTGTGGACCAAACCCTTTCTGCGCTAATCGATCTGCAAAAATTCCTCGACGTAATCCAGTCGCCTGCTGCCGCTGAGATCGAGCGCTCAAAGCTGGAAGTCATGAGGGCCCAGTTTGAAAGCGGGGCGAAGAAGGAACAGAGGAAGGCTGCCCAATCCGTGCTCGGCTTCGAGGTTTCTGGTCTCAAGCCGTGGCGCGAAGTTGTCGTGCCTCATGAGGATGTAGCGAAGGGTCTGTTTCAGCAGGCAGAATTCGCCGCAGATCTTTGGCAGGTGTATTTGGGAGGAGGGACAGATGAATATCGCGACCCTCGCGCCTTCTTCGGTCGAACATACCTAACTGAAGGTCTACGCGAGCTTCTAGTCAACGCTATGAAGCGGCTTAGATCGGAAGGAGGCGATCCTGTTGTCGAATTGAAGATCAACTTTGGAGGTGGGAAAACCCACTCCATGCTTGCTCTGTATCACTTGTTCGGTGGTCAAGCAAAGGCTTCAGAGCTGATGGGCGTCGACGAAGTCTTGAAGGTCGTCGGAGCAAAGGAGTTACCGACAGTTAAGCGAGCTGTTGTGGTCGGGACTGCCATGCGTCCAGGCAGTCCAATAGCGCACATAGACGGAATTGTAACTCGAACGCTCTGGGGCGAAATCGCTTGGCAACTTGCGGGCCGCGAGGGCTATAACATTGTTCGCGCCACCGATGAGAATGCTACGAACCCGGGTGACCTCATGGACAAGGTCTTTTCGCTCGCTGGTCCCAGCCTAATTCTCATTGACGAGTGGGTGGCATACGCACGACAGCTGTTTGACAGACATAACATGCTTCCTGCAGGAGACTTCGATACCCAATTCACTTTTGCGCAGACGTTATGCGAAGCGGCTCGACGGGCGAAGAACGTGCTTGTCTGCATAAGTATCCCTGCCTCCGAGCGTGACGGCATCGTTAATACGACTCAAGTTGGAGACCACGCTGGAAAGATTGCACTTGAAAGGCTACAAGACGCAGTTGGGCGCTCAAATATGGTCTGGCGCCCCGCGACTAGTGACGAGTCCTTTGAAATTGTACGACGACGACTCTTTCAGCCGGTCGCCGGCGACCAGATAGCTGCACGTGACGCGACGATCAAGGAATTCCTCGCGCTTTACAGGGCCAACCCAAATGATTTTCCAGCCGAGTGCCGCGAAGGAAACTATGAAAGCAGGATGCAGGCTGCATATCCGATCCATCCCGAGTTATTCGACCGGCTCTATTTAGATTGGTCGACTCTGGAGAAATTCCAACGGACTCGAGGTGTGTTGCGATTGATGGCCAGTGTGATCCACACTCTTTGGTCAAACAACGATCCAAGCGCCCTCATTCTGCCTGCAACAATTCCACTCGCGGACGCAAGCGTACAGTCGGAGGTCACTCGATATCTTCCCGAAAGCTGGTCGGCAGTGTTGGACCACGATGTAGATGGCTCCGGGTCGGTCCCGATGCAACTGGACGGAGAATTTGGTCCGACCTACGGCAGATATTCGGCTTGCCGCAGGGTTGCCCGAACTGTCTTCATGGGCAGCGCACCAACAAAGGATGCAGCCAATCGCGGAATAGACGAACGCAAGATCAAGCTTGGCAGTGTTCAGCCTAAGGAGACCATCTCGACATTTGGCGACGCACTCAGTAAATTGCGCCAAAGAACTACATATCTATATGCAGACGGCAATCGATATTGGTATCACACTCAGGCGAGCGTCAATCGGGAGGCTCAGGACCGCGCTGACAGGACGACTAGCGAGCAAGTACATGCGGAAGTTGTTCGGCGATTACGAGATCTTTTGAGAGGCGCAAAACGAGGCGAATTCAACGCCGTCCATGTTGACGTACCGTCAAATGATATTCACGATGATCGTCTGTTGCGACTTGTTCTTCTCAGTCCGTCCGCAAGACATAAACACGGAAAGCCGGACTCGGAAGCCCTTGCAAACGCTAAGGAGATTCTAGATTTTCGCGGGTCCGCGCCGAGGGCAAACGGCAATCGCCTCGTGTTCGTCGCTACTGATTCGGGCCGTTATGCGGAGCTTGAAAATGCAGTCAAGCAACATCTTGGTTGGTCCTCCATCGTGGAAGACCGTCGGGAGAAACGAATCGATCTGGACGATTCAAACGAAGCTCAAGCCATAGCCAGCGCAAACAAAACTTCACAGGATGTTACGGTCAAGCTTGGCGAAGTGGTCTGTTATGTCCTCCTTCCTTACCGATCTGACCCGAAAGCCTCGATGCAATGGGAATCGATTAAGCTCCAGGGTCCCATCGATCAATTGGCAACAAGGATCGTAAGGAAACTTGAGAACGACCAACACTTGACGCGGAAACTGGGCGGCATCATTCTGCGCAAGGACATCGATCGCATTCCACTCTGGCGTGATGACGAGAGGGTAAGTGTCGCACAACTTCTCGATGACTACTCAAAGTACATCTATCTGACGCGACTACTGGACGACGAGAGTTTATTTGCTGCGGTTCGGGAAGGCGCCAACACACTGAACCCCGAAGATGGATTCGCTTATGCGGATACGTATGACCCTGAGACCAAGGAATACCACCGCCTTCGAAACGGGGCAATTCTAGAAGTAGGTCGCCCTCCTACCGGATGGCTTGTCAAGACCGACATTGCCCGGAAACTCATTGATGCCAAGCTGGCGACCCCCGAACCAGCAGATGACGCTACGCCACCAAAAGAAGGAAACAGGGTGGGCGGCCAGGAAGGAATGAACAAGTTCTGGGGCGAAGGTGGTAGCAAGAGCGGTGCAGGAGCCGTAGTCACCCCAAAAGGTTGCAAGACACGATTCCACGGAACGATTCACCTTGGACACGCAGACTTCCGCGAGCGCGCCGGCGAGCTTTCGCGCGAGGTCATTGCGCAACTTGCGAAGGTTGTAGGAAGCAAGGTGGAGATCATCGTTGAAGTTGTTGCTCAAACGGATGAAGGATTCTCAGACGACGTGTTACGCAACGTTAGCGAAAACTGTAGAACGCTGAAATTCGACAACTTCGAGTTCGAAGAGGAGTGATTCTACGGGAGCTTCATCGACGGTCAGATTATGAGAGAGATTCACGGAGACGCCAAGACGGTTCGCGCCCTGCTCAAAGGCGTGAAGTATGCAATCGACTACTACCAGCGCGAATACAAGTGGCAAGACAAGCAGATCCAAGAGCTGGTCAACGACCTCACCGGTCGGTTCTTGGAAGATTATCAGCCGGGCCACGAACGCCGCAAGGTTGCGGATTACGGCCACTATTTTCTCGGCTCGATCATCATCAGCAAGAAGGACGGAGCAAGCTATATCGTTGACGGTCAGCAGCGGCTCACGAGCATCACCCTGCTACTGATTTTCCTGCGCAATCTACAGAAAACCCGAAAGGACCAGGTCAACATCGATGAGCTGATTGTCTCGGAGAAGTTTGGACAGAAGTCATTTAACTTGGACGTTGAGGAACGATCCCCAGCGATGTACGCCCTGTTCAATGACGAAAGCATCGACACAACGGAGCGCTCAGAGTCGGTTCAGAATATCGTCGACCGATACGGCGATATTGTAGAAGCTTTTCCCTTGGAACTGCAAGAAGACGCCCTTCCATTCTTCATCGATTGGCTGCTAGAAAATGTTCACCTTGTAGAAATCACGGCATACTCCGACGACGACGCCTACACGATCTTCGAGACTATGAATGATCGCGGCTTATCCCTGAGCCCTACCGACATGTTGAAAGGGTACTTGCTGGCTAATATTGCCGATGCGTCACAGCGAACTGTTGCAAGTTCTCGCTGGCGAGTCCGCATTGAAGAGCTAGACAAGATTGACAAAGAAAATCAATCTGACTTCTTTAAGGCATGGTTGAGAAGTCAGTATTCCTTGAAAATTCGCGAACGAAAGAAAGGTGCTAAACCCGAAGACTTCGACCGAATTGGCACAGAGTTTCACAGGTGGCTTCGGGAGTCGAGCGACAGCATTGGACTTCAAAAAAGCGACGACTTCTTCAAGTTCGTTGATCACAACTTCGACTACTTCGGACGGCAGTATTTGAGGCTTATGCAAGCATCGAAGTCTCCGATCGCAGGACTCGAACACGTTCTCTACAACGCGCAGAACAGATTTACTTTGCAATACATGGTCCTGCTCTCACCGCTGACTCCAGAAGACTCTGATCAGACCGCAATTTTGAAGCAACGGATTGTAGCGAAGTACATCGATATCTTGCTGGCTTGGCGTATCTACAACTTTCGAGCGATTGATTATTCGACGATGCAGTACGCGATGTTCGTGGTAATGCGTGACATTCGAGGACTCGAACCGAAGGCGCTCGCATCCGACTTGACCGAAAGATTGAACAGCGAAAATGAGAACTTTAGCTCAAGCAGTTCTTATCATCGAGCAGGGCTCGGCTTTACGATGCACCAACAGAACCGATACGCGATTCACCGAATGCTCGCCAGGATGACGGAGTTTGTCGAGGTCGGCTCAGGGCAGCCTTCAAGATACGTGGACTACGTTGCAACGGGAGGAAAGAAAGCCTACGAAGTTGAGCACATTTGGGCAGATAAGCCAGAAAGACATGCAGCTGAGTTTTCAGATCCGCGTGACTTCAGAGATCATCGCAATCGCTTTGGCGATCTGCTCTTGCTACCAAAGAGCTTTAATGCGAGCTATGGAGATTTACCTTACGTCCAAAGTGACTTGGCCAAGAGCAAACGCGAGCACTACAACTCCCAGAATCTGTTAGCGCGATCGCTCCACCCAATGGCGTATCAGAATAATCCCGGCTTTCGAACGTTTCTTGAGCGCACAGGACTACCGTTCAAACCACATGATGAATTCAATCGATCAGACCTTGAAGAGCGAAGCGAACTCTATCGCAGACTTGCAGAACACGTTTGGAATCCGGCAAGCCTAATCGAGGGAGTTCAACCGCATTGAGGCCGAAAGTCGAAGAGCCCGAAGGTCAGACGGTCCACGAGATTCTTTGCCGCGCTCTGAATTCCGTTAGCTCACCTCGACAGCGATATATGTTCGAGACAACTCGGTTGTTTCAGTATTGGATGTTTAGCGATGACAATGGGAAGTTGGAAAACCCCTCAACCTCGCGTTTAGAAGCTCTCAGTAAGCTTTCTCCGCTCGGCTTTACAAAGACACGTTTTGAACTGCCACGCCCCAATGATCTTATCGAAAGTGAAGACTCCACGAAGATTCCAAGCCAAGGTCCAGCGACAGTCCAGCTACAGGAGCCTGAGCTCCTCTCCGTCGCGGAGTTTGAATCGCTCTTTTCGAATCAATTGGGATCGACTTTTCCAGGATTGACAGGTGGTCAACTAAATCATCTGATAAAGGTTGCATCGGAGTACAGCGTCTTGTTAAGTGAGAAGACTGAGTTCGAGCAATCAGGCAATCTCACGTACGCTGACAGGGACCAACGCGACGACGATGTTTTCCTCCCAACACCACAAGCTTTACCGAAATTCGAGCCCCGGGATGCTTTTGTTGGTCTCATGTATCGTTTAAACGGCCCTGCGTACATCGACTCCGGAGCGGGTTATTACGGCCCTCTACAAGTCTCAATTGATGAAGGTCTCCAAAGAGCAGGGGCTGACGTTCGCACCGTTGTCGGCAAGAGCGCAGCAGCAGCCAATGAGCTGGCTGTGCTCCTGCAAGCGGCTGAGTGGCTAGCAGATGCCAATCCATCCGGGTTCTTCGAAGCACTTTTTGCGGCAGATAAGAAAAGGGCAGCACTCGGGCGAATTCTCAACACCGACAAAATAGACAAGCTAAAGCGGCGGGCTTCGACTTTCAATATGAATACCGGACAAATGCACTATTATCGAGAACTCGGTATATCCGCTTTTTACTTGATGAATGGCAGGGGATTGAAAGCGCCAACAATCGGGAAGATGCTACTCCCGAAAAGTGCGAACGCTAGAGCAACGATTGCCGACGAAGTAACCGCTCTACAAAAGGAACAATGGTTGCAAGACTTTACTGTCGCAACATGGGACGGAAAGAACTTGCCGTTCGTGCTTGGAGCTACTTGGTGCGTTCTACTTGACGCGGTAACAGCGATGAACAAAATGGTTCTAACGGCCAAGAACAGGATGGTTTCGAGGCCCAAGAGGCAAATGTAACCTCGACACATCCTAGTTTCGACATCCTGATTACCTTCCGCTTTTGCTGATTGCATCAGATAATCCTTTTCGTCGCTCGATCTGAATCGACGCGACACTAAGGATGAAACCCGCGAAAAGTCATCGAACATTTAGGAGAGCCGCACTCACGGCTTGCCCTGAATTGGGGCATAGGCATGCAGCGGGTTCATCTCTTTCAGGGGGCTGCAACTGAAGCAGATTGTAGTCCACATAGCCCTGCCGGTTATTCCACTCGAATCGTATTGGGCGCAACTGCCCGAAGACGGAAGACCGGAATACCGCACATTGCTGAAACAAGCTCAGCGGAACTTGTTGCCTGGGGTCCGCAAGGTCAAAGGCACGGCAACCTACCTCGTCAACTTGCTTCAGATGATGGAGCACACAACAACACCAATCACAGGAGAAACATGTGAAAAGGAATCCAAAAGGAAGCGGCACAGTAGTGCAGCGGAACGGAAAGTGGCACGCCCGGTGGTCCATAAAGGGCAAGCACGAGTACGGAGTCGCGCACGACGACTACAACGATGCGGACAAGGAGAGGATTGAAAAGAATCCGTTGCGAGTGCGTGGCAAGCTGGTGAAGAAGCGAGAAATACCAACGTTCCAGAGTTGGGCCGCTCGCTGCCTTGACGGCAGCTACGGAAAGAAAATCGCGGACTCGACCTTTGCTACAAACGAGACTATCCTTAACCGTTGGATCGAGCCATCGGAGTTAGGAGCAATGAGGTTGGACCGAATTGCCAGAGTAGATGTTATCGAATGGATCGAAACATTGGGAGGCAGCCCTCGCACAGTGAGACGAATCGTGGCATTTGCCGCGAGAGTAATGGCGCTGGCGACCGACGCAGATTATCGGCGAGACAATCCATTCAAAGGCGTAGGCTCTCATTTGCCCGAAGTTGAGGAGCGAGACAACCGAATCCTCGACCTGGATGAGGCGAAGAAGCTCTTGCAGCTTTCCCCGGAGCGACGCATCGACGCGATGATCATGGTCGCTCTGCTGACGGGTCTTCGCCGAGGAGAGATCTGCCGCCTGCAATGGGGCCACATCTGCAAAGGAGGCACTTTGCTCGATGTCCCAGGAACTAAGAATAAATCCAGCAAGCGACCTATTCCGCTCGGGGAAAGGACTCGGGCGATTCTTGAAGCCCAGCCAAAACGAGGCATCTGGATCTTCGCTACAGAGGATGGCAACAAGCTGGATGCCCACAACGTAACGCGCGACTTTAGGGTGCGTAAAGCGCAGCTGAATTTGCCTGAAGGCACGCGATTTCACGACATGCGCGGAACCTTTGCGACTCTCTTGCTAGAGCAGGGTGCCGACGTACGGTCGGTGATGGAGCTGACCGGGCATACCAAAGCAGACACTCTCTTGCGGATGTATGCGCGAGCAAGCACTGGGCGAAAGGCCGCGATCGTGACGAACCTGGAAAATTCACTCGCGGTTCAGACAAAGGCAGTGAATAGAGGCAGAAAGCATGCCTAAATACATTTTCTGCCCTTATCGTAGATTGGTGGGCGGTATAGGATTTGAACCTATGACCCCTACAGTGTCATTGTAGTGCTCTACCACTGAGCTAACCGCCCAAAACGAGTGTGGATTCTACCTGCGCGCGACTCTGGGGTAGTGGTCTCCTCGTGGCCCTCGACAACCCTCCTGTGCTGGGTCATTCGCAGGAACGATATAACCCTCAATAGTGGTATAAGGGGGTTATATGGCGACGAGACTGTTCCTGTGTTCTCTTGCTATGGCTATCTCTATGACAGGCCCGATCAGCCCAGTTCCGCCGCAAGGTGCCACCACGATCACGAACTCCCTTGGAATGAAGCTCGTTCTCGTCCCTGCCGGAGAATTCATGATGGGGGCGGACGAACCGAAGGCGGATACCATGCGAGCCTTTCCGTTCTTCGATCCCCAAATCTTGGAGCGCGAATGGCCCAGCCACAGGGTGCGCATCACAAAACCGTTTTACATGGGCGCCTACGAAGTCACTCTTGATCAATTTCGCAAGTTCGTAGATGAAGCGCACTACAAGATCGATTCCGAAGATGGGCAAGACATGACGGGCTATGGCAAGAACGGCGAAAACATAACCTCGAAAGATTTTCGGCCGTGGGCGCCTGGATGGCCGATCAAAGGAAATCACCCCACCGGATATGTCTCGTGGAACGACGCCAATGCTTTCTGTAAGTGGCTAAGCAAGAAGGAAGGTAAGAGGTATCGCCTGCCCACCGAGGCCGAGTGGGAATATGCGTGTCGCGCCAGCACGCACACAAGATATTCCTGCGGCAACGACCCGAACAATCTCATTCACTACGCCAACACGCCCGATGAAGATCGAGCGGCACTCTATCCAAACCGAGAAGTCGATGTGTTCGACGCCAACGGCAAACAGACCAACAAGACGATGCCCTATCCGTGGACGAAAGGACACGACGGTTACGCGTGGACGTCACCTGTTGGTAGTTTCCGCCCCAACAAATTTGGACTGTACGACATGCATGGCAACTGCTGGGAGTGGTGCTCAGATTGGTTCGCAGAGGATTACTACAAGCACTCGCCAACTAATGACCCAACGGGTCCGGCCACTGGCACGATCAAAGTCTCTCGAGGTGCCGGCTTCGACAACGGACCCATGACGCTCCGCTGCGCTCGGCGCGACGGAGGCACCCCTGAGTCTCACGATTGCCACGACGGCTTCCGGGTCGTTTGCGAGCCATAGCACTTCACCCGCAACCAGTACGTTGTGGCAAGCAAGAATGTAACATCCGCTAGTGGCAGCAGCTGCGCGTGATTGGATTCTGTGATCCCTCATCGGGTCGCCTAACGAAAACTACCGCATAGAGGAGTCGAATCGCTAACCCTGCCGACGATTACAATTAGAGCATGAGTCCGGAACCAGCGACCGATAAGGACTCCATGTCCGGCGACCATGCCCCAACTCAAAACCAACCGCATCGAGTGCGGCTGTTGCTTGGGCGTTTTGTTGCCTCGATGGCACTCATAGCTTCGATAGTCACCGCTCCCACGACTGCTTTTTGGTGGATCAGTACAGGCGGATTGTTCGCTCGTGGCTGTTCTGAAATTGCGGACTTCTTCAATATGATTGGGTATGGGCTAGAACTGAGCGCCGCACTAACGATTGCACTCGGAGTTTTTGCATTGATCCTGGGCACCAGGAAACGAGGAATGATTGCCCTCTACGTTGCAATCCCCATCCTACTGTCATTCGCATTCGCATCTCACGGCGTCTGCTAGCGAAGGCTGCGTCGCTCTACCGAAGCGCGGGAACTTAAGAAGGTTCGCGTGCATTACAATCATCCAAGATGTCACAAGATCCATTTGCAGCGTTCAAGGCAGTCCAACGAGAAGCATGGGGACTCTTCGCCCCCACCGAAATCTTTACGACTCCTTGCGCCGCTCGGTTGGTGAATCACGGCAAGATCAAGCAAGGTGACAAAATCCTCGACGTCGCTTGCGGAACCGGCGTCGTTGCCATCAGCGCCGCGGGTCTTGGAGCGAAAGCCAAGGGCCTCGATCTGTCACCCGTGCTGCTCGAGCGTGCGAAATGGAACGCCGATTTAGCCGGCGTGAAAGTGGAATTCACGGAAGGTGATGCGGAAAGCCTTCCGTATCAAGATGGTGAATTCGATGTGGTTTTCAGCCAATTCGGCCACATGTTCGCGCCGCGGCCTGACGTCGTAACGGCCGAGATGCTCCGCGTGCTAAAGCCGGGCGGAACGATTGCGTTTTCGACTTGGCCACCAGAATTATTTGTAGGAAAGATGTTCGCACTTACCGGTAAATATCTTCCGCCACCAGAAGGCGTTGCGCCGCCTCCGCAGTGGGGCAATCCGCAAATCGTCACCGAGCGATTGGGAAGCGCGGTGAAGGACATTGTTTTCGATCGCGAAGTCATGCTTGTGCCAGCGCTCAGCCCGCAGCATCTGCGCTATTTCATGGAAACAAATGTGGGACCATTAGCGAAAGTTGTCGAGAAGGGACAATCAGATCCGGAAATGCTAGCCACTTTTAGGAAGGAGCTTGAGGGGCTCATTAGTATTTATCGTACCGACAACCAAGTGGCTCAGCATTATCTGATGACTCGTGCGACGAAGGTCTAGCCCATCCACTTAGCTATGGATTTCGAACTGATCATCCTTTAGCTCGTCAATAGAACCGGCGCACTTCAACTGGTGCTCGACAAGCAGCAACCGCCTTGCGACCCCACGCAACTGCTTCCTCCATACTTGCGGCTTCAAGAATCCAAAAGCCGCCTACGTGCTCCTTGGTTTCCAAGTAGGGCCCGTCTGTAACAAACACTTCTCCATCAGCTTGTTTTCGCAGCGACTTCGCCTTGTCCGTTGGTTGCAAGCCAACTGCCATGATCCGAATACCAGCAGCCTCCATCTCCTCGTTAAGCGCATCGATGTCGCGATGCATCTGTTTGTCCTCTTTGGTGGAATCGTAATCGTCGGCGTGGTGGATAGCAACTAAATACTTCATGAATTCTCCTCTATCTGTTCTCTTTCCTATTAGTCGAACATAACTGCCGTAATTCGACAACGGTCTCGAAAAATCTTTTAGAATTTTGCAAAACAGGGCTTCGCTGGGACACGACCTCGATTATGAGATCGTAGTTGCGTAAAATCACCACGTGGCTCCCTCGCTTTCTCCAACCACACAGCGCGCCATTGAGCATCTAGAATTCACCGAAACTCCCGCTACGGACTTTCAAGGACTAACGAAGCTCTACCGCGCGTGGCGTCTCGCTGTTCCCTTCGACAATATCCGAAAAATGATCGCCCTTTTCACGAAAGCGGACGGAGCGCTACCTGGTATCACCGCAAATGATTTCCTCACGGCGTGGATTGAACACGGCACCGGCGGTACGTGCTGGCCAACTAACAACACCTTATTTACAATCTTAAGTGAACTCGGTTTCGATGCGATCCGCATTACCGGATCAATGTGGGATAACGGTATCGACAATCACGCAAGCATCATCGTCCGAATGGATGGGCAGGACTGGCTCACCGATGCCTCGCTATCAACTCTCACACCACTGCCCCTCATCCATGGGCAGACCTACATTTCAGAGGAACCTCTTTACAAAGCAGAAGTCGATCCCGAGGGCGACGCGTTCTTCATCTGGACCATCCACCATCCTCTTCCCCACTTACTTCCTTGCAGGCTATTAGATCGCGACGTCCCAGAAACACTCTTCGCCAGCAACTTCGAACGCTCTCGCGAAATCAGCCCGTTCAATGCAAAACTATATGCGCGACGAAACTTCGAAGACCAAATCAGAACTCTTTCCGGAAACAAGCTCTTCGTCGCCACTGCATCCGGTCAAGTTGTCACCGAGCTATCAGAGGCACAGCTCATGCAAGAGCTGCGCGAAAAGTTTGGCTATAGCCAAACCATCTTGAATGCCTGGGCGGAAAGCGGTGCCCTCGCCGCCACCATAACTCCAACCGAACCTCCGCGCCCACCGTTGACTCGTACCCCTCCATCAGAAAGGAACTGACTAGCATCTGATTCGTGCCAGAATCGCAGATATGGAGCGCTTCATCCGACTATCAGCGACGGCCATCTTTGCACTTACAGCCCTACACCTCACCGCGTTTGCCCAAACAGAGCAACCGGATAACTACACATGGCTGGAAGACGTCTACGGAAAGCGGTCTATGGATTGGGTCAATGCGCACAACGAAGCCTCCGCCAAGATCCTTCACAGTGATCCCCGATTCGCAAAGTTGCAAGCCGATGCGCTCAAGGTAATCGAATCACCCGACCATCTCCCCGCCGCCTCATTCCACGGCGGACACCTCTATAACACGTGGCACGACGCCAAACACCTTCGCGGCATTTTGCGACGGACCACGCTCTCCGACTACATGACGAAGACCCCCCACTGGGAGACCGTCCTCGACTACGATGCCCTCGGCAAAAAAGATCACAAGAGCTGGGTCGACTCCGGAATCGTGTGGTTGTCGCCCCAAGACCAAACTTGTCTCGTCGGCCTATCCGATGGCGGCGAAGACGCTCACATCTATCGCGAATTCAATCTGAAAACGAAGCAGTTCGTGAAGAACGGTTTCACTCTGCCAAAGGCAAAATCGGATGTCGCTTGGATCGATAAGAATCATCTGCTAGTAACTAGCGAATGGGGACCCGGCACACTCACTGAATCTGGCTATCCGTTCATCTCAAAGGTGTGGACCCGCGGCACGGCTCTGAAATCTGCGAAAGAAGTGTACCGCGGAATAGCGAAGGACGTTGGAATTGGTTCGGCAACGATGATTGACGGCCAGGGCCATCAAGTAATCGTAATCGTCAACAATCGCACCTTCTTTGAGAGTGAGGTCCGTCTCTACAGCCGAGGAAAAACAACGCAGTTGTCCTTACCTCAAAGAGCCGATGTAAGTGACCTTCTCAATAATCAATTGATCGTCACCCTGAGAGAGAATTGGACGCCAAAGGGATCCAGCCGAGAATACAAACAGGGTTCGGTTCTCTCCCTCAACATGCGAGACGTTCAGCGCGATCCCGTTCACCTCAAACCTACCGTGGTCTTCGAACCAACGAAGAGTGAGTTCGAGCAAGCAGTCACATCCACGAAGAACAAGCTCGTCCTCACTACGCTCGACAACGTGCAAGGTCGCGCCTATGCATATACGATGGATTCGCGTGGAAAATGGTCGCGCAAGCGCTTACCCTCTGGCGACAACCTCGACGTCTCGATCGTTTCGACGAGTCCTTCCAGTGACGACTTCTTCTTGGATACTTCCGGCTTTATTCGCCCGGAGTCCATTTACCTCGGAAACGCCGCAACTGGAAAGCTAACTCTTGCAAAGGCTCGCACTTCTCAATTCAACGCCTCCAATCTAAAGGTTGAGCAGTTGTGGGCGACTTCGAAGGACGGCACGAAGATTCCTTACTTCGTCGTCCACAAGAAGGAACTGAAATATGACGGCGAAAACCCAACGCTCCTGGAAGCATATGGCGGATTCCAAGTCTCGGAGACGCCCTACTATTCCGGCACACTCGGAAAACTCTGGCTTGAGCGCGGCGGCGTTTATGTGCTCGCCAACATTCGCGGCGGCGGAGAGTTCGGACCCGCGTGGCACGAAGCAGGATTGAAAACAAATCGGCAGCGAATCTACGATGACTTTGCTGCTGTTGGCCAGGACCTCATCAGTCGCAAAATAACGTCGACTCGACGCCTCGGCATTCGTGGCGGCTCAAACGGTGGTCTACTCGTCGGAGTTGAGATGACCCAACATCCAGACCTGTGGAATGCAGTGATCATCCAAGTTCCTCTTCTCGATATGCTCGGCTTCGAACACATCGCAGCAGGTGCCTCATGGGTTGGCGAATACGGCTCGACCACCGTTCCGGAAGAGCGTAAGTTCTTGGCTTCCATCTCGCCCTACAACCAATTAGGTAGAGACATCACCTATCCCGAGCCGTTGATTTTCACAACGACGAAGGACGATCGTGTGGGCCCCGTCCACGCGAGAAAGTTTGCCGCGAGAATGGAAGAGTTCGGCAAGCCGTTCTTCTACGAAGAGATCACCGAAGGCGGCCATTCTGCCGGCGCAGACCTAAAGCAGCAGGCAACAACAAGCGCTACCGAATATATCTATCTCATCCGGAAACTCATGGATTAGGTGGAGCCGGAAAGAGGGTGGGGAGCGTCTGCCCGGCTCCGTGTGTCAGCATATGGATTGCCTATGCCAACCGCTACCAATTCCGCGCTGACTTACTTCCCGCCGATGGGCGTCTATGAAACGCTTTTTAAGTTCCTCGACGCAACAGGTCAGTACATGGGCACGGATGGCACACACCCCTGGGCTCAAGGATTTCCGCTCACCTCACCAATCCCCGGCGGACCGGAAATGCCAACGCATATCGACTTCACCTACGTCGATCTGAAGTACCCCCAGGCAACCGGCGAGGCGCCACTCCTCAACGCGATCAAGGATTATTACAACCACTTCTATGGCGCGAAGATCGAGACAAGCAACATCGCGATCTTTGCTGGCGGACGGCCGGGCATCTACGCCACGATGGCGTTCCTCGATCCGTCTTATCAGATCCTCATTGAGGAAACGGAGTACACGCCCTATTGGGACGCGTTGCGACTACTGAACAAACCACATAAGCTGATCGGCAGCAACGCCGCGAATCGTTTCCGCCCTACTCTCGATGATTACAAGAAAGCGGGTCCTGGATTTGTGGTGAAGAGCAACCCGTGCAATCCGACTGGTGTCACGTGGACCTGCGATCAATTGCGCGATCTCGTGAAACTCTGCCAAGAGCCCGGCTGGGGCGGATTGATCGACGAGGCTTACGAATTCTTCCACGAGCCCGAACCGGAAAGCGCGATGAAATACATCGACAACATTGATGACACCAATCTATTCGTTGTCAGCGCCGCGACAAAAGGTTTGCAAGCACCCGGCCTACGAGTCGGCTGGGTCATCACATCCAAGAAAAACATCGAGATCTTCCGAAATTTCTCAAGCATCGCCATGGGCGGTGTCGCGCGCCCCTCACAAATCTGCGTCACCCAATTGCTAGAAAGAAATCGTGTGACCCAAGCTCGCAAAGCTGTCGGCACATTCTTCGGCGAACAGCGACGCCGTTATGGGGACGCCTTGGACAAGCTCGGTTTTGAACTCTACACTGGCGACGGCGGGTTCTACCATTGGGGCAAGCTGCCAAACAACCTCACCGCCGATGAATTCAATGAAAGGCTATTCAAACACAAGGCCGCGATCCTGCCTGGCAAGCTTTGTGACATGGCGCGCGGCAAAGGCACTTCCCCGCTGAACAACTTCATGCGTTTCTCATTTGGCCCGCTCAAAGCAGAGTCGTTTGAAGGTGACGTAGCCATCATCAGCGAATGCGTGAAGTAACCCCCCCTGAACAAAAACTGAACGCACTCGCAAAAATCTTGCGGGGTCTGTATAATCGACCCTGACATGTCAGTCTGGCGAAACATCTTGTTCGGGGCTCCTGCCGCTTGCGCACTACTCTTGCCGCAACCCACTTCAAACACTTCGCCAACCTATGCGAAGGACATCGCCCCGATTCTCAACAAGCGATGCGTTTCCTGCCATAGCGAAACAAACGTCGCACCGTTCTCGCTTGTGGGCTACAAGAACGCGAGCAAATGGGCCGCAACAATTGTGGATGTAACACGCAGCGGATACATGCCACCTTGGAAGGCAAAGAGCGGTTACGGCGATTTCAAAGATGTTCCGTGCCTAACGGCCGAAGAGAAGTCGCTCCTCGCACGATGGGATGCTGCCGGTGCCCCCGAAGGCAATCCCGCCGAAACGCCCGCACCTCCCGTGATGACTGCTGATTGGCGAATGGGCCAGCCGAACATGATCGTCACGCCGGAACTACCGACAAAAATTCCAGCGGAGGGCAACGACTTCTTTCGCGATTATCTGGTCGATCCAAAAATCACCACGCCCACCTGGGTCCGAATAGTTGACTTCCGACCAACCAACAGAGGCACCGTCCACCACATCATTCCGATGCTTGTTAAGAAGGAAGAGGCCGAGAAGTGCCTGAAGATCAAATACGATCATCCCGAAGACCGCAGTTGGGAGCAGAAATCCGTCGAAGATATCGATACGTATAATAAGCTTGGATTCTGGTCGACGGGAGCGCCACCTTTCGTTTCCCCAACGGATACCGCTTTCTTAATCAACCCCGGCGACCAAATCATGCTCGACGTCCACTATAAGTCGAACGGCAAACCGCAAGACGAGCAAGTAAAGGTCGCCCTTTACACCCAGAAGGAAGCTCCGAAAAACGAGATGACCGTGTCAGTCGTCGCCAGCGACGGAATCTACTTGCAGCCCGGTGAGAGCAACATTCGCGTTTACTGCGTTGGCGATAAATCAGATACCGAATCGACCATCTATGCCTTGTGGCCGCACATGCACTACGACGGTCGTACATTCAAGGCGTGGGTGAAAATGCCCGCCGGCTACTCAAAGCCGCTCATTTGTATTGATGACTGGGATCCGGAATGGCAATTGCTCTACTATCTGAAGACACCGCTCGTCGTGCCTATTGGCTCTAAGATCTACGTCACCGGCACCTACGACAATAGCGCGAACAATCCTCGCAATCCACACTCACCGCCGCAGGTTGTCGAATCTGGAGATTCTTCTAAGGATGAGATGTTGTTCTTCGAGGTCTTCCGCGTAAAGAAGAAAAAGCCCGAGGAAAAGAAAGCCTAACTCGCCTCAAACTGTTTTCTAAGGGCGGGTGGTGCTTTGCACTTCCAAGCCTCGATGATCAAGTCCTCTAGCTCTCGCGGCTTAATCGCGGCCAGCCGTACAAGTACGGCTGGGAAACCGTTGTAATGAGGCTCCGTAAAGAACTTCTTCTCGTCCGAAGCCAGAATCACTTCCTTCACCGACAAACTCGGAACAAGAACTGCAAGAACGGAATCATTGGGCACGCGTGCCTTCTTCGGATCAATTCGCTCCGCCCACGACCAAACGAAGCCCTTCATCTTGCCTTTCACTTCAACGGAAAAACCAAACCGCCCCTCGCCCTCAACCGCGCCCGGCAGCTTGGCGCAGATCTTTCGAACGTCATCTTGAGTGGCCACAACCTATTCTGCCCCGTCAAAGAATCGCGTAAGCTAGATGCATGAGCTTCGCTCTCATCCTCCTTGTTGCCGCCGCAACTTCGCGTACCGACTCCGCCCATCCCCACGTGCTCATTAAGACGTCGATGGGCTCCGTCGAAGTCGAGCTGGACGCCGTGCATGCCCCAAAGACGACGGCAAACTTCCTGAAATACATCGACGCTGGCCGATACGAGCACGCGCGATTCCACCGCACTGTAACGATGCAGAATCAGCCGGACAAGAAGGTCAAGATCGAGGTCATCCAAGGCGGCGTCAACCCAATGTTCGCCGACATGGACTTCCCACCTATCTTGCTGGAGCGAACGAACATGACGGGCATCCGGCACAAAGATGGCACCATCTCCATGGCGCGCGACGGAGCCAACACTGCGACGTCAGACTTCTTCATCTGCATCAACGATCAACCCGAACTGGACTTCGCTGGCAAACGAAATCCCGACCATCAAGGCTTTGCCGCGTTCGGCCACGTCATTAAAGGAATGAGAGTCGTTCGCAAGATCCAAGGTTCGCCATCTGACAAAGATCAGCATCTCACTCCGCCGGTCGAGATCATCTCCATCACCAGAATTCAATAACGCATGCACAAAGGGCGACTTGAAGCGTTCAGCGATGGAGTGATCGCGATCATCATCACGATCATGGTTTTGGAACTGCGCCCTCCCGGAGGCGTGACTTTCCATGATCTGTACGCCGAACTTGGAACAAAATTCCTGACGTACGCCATCAGCTTTGTGTATGTCGCGATCTACTGGAACAACCACCACCACATGTTCCAAAGCGTGCAGAAGGTCAATGGCTCGGTGCTCTGGGCAAACATGCACCTCCTCTTCTGGCTCTCCACGATCCCTGTCGTCACTGCTTGGCTGGGAGAGAGTGGTGTGCGTCCGGCGCCAGTCGCTGCTTACGGCATTATCCTGTTCCTAGACGCCATCGCCTACACGATCCTCGTCGCCGCTCTGCTGAAAGTGCACGGCCACGATTCGCATTTTGCAAAAGCAATCGGAAGCGACTTCAAAGGCAAGATCTCGCTTCTTTTTTATGCATTGGCGATTGCCCTTTCCTTCTTCGTTCCGGTTGTCTCCTGTGGCATTTTCGCCCTCGTCGCGGCCATTTGGCTCGTCCCCGACAAAAGATTCGTTCGCAAGGACGACGAAACGGAACACGCCTAAAGCCAATGGGGGTACTTTCCGTGTATGGACACTTTGGAACGCCCGACCGCAACCGCATTCCGCTGGGATGACATTCAGACTGATCATCCGATCGCTCTTCTCGGGCGCCAGATGATTACCGGCGAGCAAGCGCTTGTCGCTAAGGTCCAGCTCACCAAAGGCTGCGATGTCCACACTCACACCCATATCAGCGAGCAGATCGCCGTTGTGCTGTCCGGCTACGTTCGATGGAAGATAGGAACCGAAGGCACCGCGGATTGGCGCGAGGTCGAAATGCGTGGCGGTGAGGTGATGTGGCTACCTGCCAACGTTCCTCACGGCATCGTCGCGCTGGAAGACACCGTCATCATCGACATCCTAAGCCCTCCTGGCAAAATGGGCATCGATCACCAAGGCGCGCACTAACCGTTAGCCCTTGCCGGACAACCGATCCAGCATTCCCGTGATCAGCGACTTCTGATGGGGATCGCTACTCGAATCCGCAAGTGCGCGATAGAGCATTTGGCGTGCGTCGCGCACGTTACCGTCGTCGCTATACATCATCGCCAATTGATAAAGCGATTGCGCCGCGCGTAGGGCAAAACCGTTCTGATCCGAGGTATCCGTCGATACTTCGGCAGCCGACTCGTAGTAGTCCGCAGCGTGAGACAAATAATCTTCGCGATGCGAATTGTCAGCCGCCTTATTGGCGCGCATGATGAACAGGTCGGCTAGGTCTGAATAACCCGCCGGATTATTCCGATCGAGACTGATCGCCTTCTTAAAGCAACCTTCCGCCGTGTCGTAGTCGTTGTTGTTCTGCGCGGTTGTTCCTTGCAGGATCAGATCATCGGCTTGGCTTGTCGCTGAAGCCCCAGCGCCTTTCTTCTTCGCGCTCGCACCTGCTTCCGTAGCGCGACCATAGGCTGTTGTCAACGCGTCAAAACCCTTCAAGACCAACGCACCTAACGTCACAAACAGAAGCGTGTAAACAAACACCTGAAGGAGCAAGCGCTTGGTCTGGGGGCTGATCAACACGATCGGCTTGCGTGGAGGCGGCGGATAATACACCGGCACCTGCTGTCCGTAAGACACGGGCACGGAAGCCGGCCCCTGCGGTTGCGCGACGCCCGGCACATAAGGCGGCTGCGCCAACGGCATCTGCGAATAAGGATTCTGCTGATAGCCCGTGTAAGTCGGCTGCGGTGGCACGTTATAGGACGACGGATTGTAGAGCTGCTGCCCAATGTACGGCTGTTGGGTTAACGGTGGGGGCGGTCCGTAGTTCCGCGGATCGATCACTTGCGATTGTGAAGAGTTAATTGCTTCCGTGATCGCATCGCTAAATTCGGAAGCACTGCGAAATCGAAGTTGCGGACTCTTGTCGAGCGCCTTCTCAACCACTTGCCATAGCGCCCAATTGATCTGCTGCGGTCGATCTGGATTTCGATTCATGATCGAATACGTGATCGTCACAACCGAATCGCCAGGAAACGGTTTCGAGCCCGATAGCATTTCGTAGAGCACAACGCCGACACTAAACAAGTCGCTTCGCGCATCGATATCACGACCCACCACTTGCTCGGGAGACATATAGCTCGGCGTTCCGAACACTTGCCCGTCCATCGTCAAGTTCGGCTCAAACGTCAATCGCGCGATTCCGAAGTCCGTAAGCTTGATCGATCCATTAGAGAGAAGTTGGATGTTGTCCGGTTTGATGTCACGATGGATGACGCCTTTCGTATGCGCGTACTCCAACCCATCCAAGACCGCCTTTGCAATTTCGGTCGCACGCTCGGGCGTAAGAAACCCCTTTGTGTCTAGCTCATTGCGGAGTGTCTTGCCATCCAAATACTCCAAAGCAATGAAATACCGATCACCCTCCTGGCCCACCTCGTAGACCGTCATGATGTTCGGATGGGCAAGCGAGCCGGCCGCTCGCGCCTCACGCAAGAAGCGCTTGATCCGGTCTTCCTTCTGCTGCGAAGTTGAACCGCCCGGCATCGCCAGTTCCTTGAGGGCAACACGCCGGTTCATCAGCGGATCGTACGCCTCGTAAACGATGTCGTTCGAGCGCGCGATCTCGCGGATGATCTGGTATTTCCCTAGGGTGGTGGGAGGCGAGCTGCTCATGGATTTCTGGACAGGTTCATTTTAGAGGACGTGGATTTTTGCCAGGTTGTGCGAGAGCCCCCGGAATGATGCGGGGCCTAGCGCACAAAGCACCGTGGAATCACTGGCTTACTCGGACCTCAATCTAACCGAGAATTGTATCGCAAGGGGCGAACTTCCCCTTCACAGAGCGGCGACTGTGAAACTACGAACGACTCTCTTACTTGGCGTCCTGCTAAGCGTTCCCACCACGCTTTTCGCAAGCGAAGCCCATTCGCGCGCCTATGGCCCCCAAACGCTGGTCCGCGTTTCGCGACCCACGTTGCGATGGGAAGTCTGGCCCGGTCCCGGTAGCCGGTTGACCGAAGCCGCGATGACCATCAACGGCCAGGACGTCGATCCAACTTACGATTCCCGCAAACGCGTCCTCGCCTACACGCCTTCCCAGCCGCTCGACCCAGGAACCTACAAGGTCGAATGCAAAGTCGTCGTAGACGACTGCTTGCCCGTCACCAAGAATTGGAATTTCAAAGTCGCCGCCGGCGCGATCAGCTCCCTCCCCGAGCCGACAAACGATCAGCTTTCTGAAATCGGCGAAATCAATCGCTTGCGCCGTGCATTGAAACTTCCCGATTTGCAAGTCGACCCAAGGCTCTGCGCTGCCGCGATGGCCCATACGAGTTACCTCGATCGCAATCACATGACCGGCCACTATCAGAATCCTGGCGATCCTGGCTTTGTGGGACAAAGCCCTGCCGATCGACTCGATGCCTTCGGTTTCGCCCAAGGTTCTTGGGAAGGCGTTGACTACGGTCCGTTGTCTGCCTCTGAATCCGTCCAACGACTTTTCGACGCGCCCTATCACCGCGTTCCGTTTCTGCAGCCGGGTGCAAGCCAGGTTGGAGCCGCGTTCCTGCCTTCGCACATGACGCTTGAATTCGGCATGTCTCAAGAGACCGCGACCGTGACATCGCCGGCAGATGGACAGCGCAACATTCCTCTTTCATGGCACGGCCCAGAAAGCCCAGATCCTCTCGCGATCCATCACGAAGACGGAACCTGCGGATATCCGATCGTGTTCGCCCACTTCACGCCGATGCTCGACAAGATCATTGTCGATGGCGCATCGCTGGAAACTGCGCTTGGTGCCCAAGTGCCCTTCTGGTTGAACACCCCCGCAAACGATAAGGAACTTGATGTGGCCGCGTTTGTGATCCCACGACAGCCTTTGTCGCCAAACACGGGATACACCGTCACTGTCAACGCGCACACGAAGTCCGGTGAAGACATCTCACGCACCTGGCGCTTCGTGACCGGGTCACGCTAATCAACCAAGGCGTTCTTCAAGAATTGTGGGCCGGGCTTTGCCCGGCCCACTTTCATTTAGCTGCTAGTGGCCGCAGCTAGTGAACGGACACGTGCTGCAGTCGCCGCCACCTTGTGGGCAGTTCGGAACTCCGCAGTCCGTTTTGCAGGCCGCAACCTGCGTTGCCTTCGTCTCCTTTGCAGCAGCAAAGTGAGCCTTTGCCTTCACCGGTGACGGCTTTGGCACGTTCGACGTCATCGCCGAAGCAACGAGAGCGATTGCCACGACTGAAGTGGCAAGGATTGTCTTGATCATGATTTCTCCTATCAAAAAGTGTGTTGACGAAATTGATCAAACACTCGCGATAGGCGGTGCGCGAGGTTGGTTCGTACCAACATCGCGCTCTTGGAGCTTCTCTGTCGTTTCTTCACAGCAAGCTTGTGAAGCTTGCTTAAGCTCCGGTATCTCAATCCATGGTTCGGGAATGATCGCGGCGACAATTGCCGTCGATACCTGAGGTGTATTTTGTTTGTGCCAGCTTTGACCGTAATCACGAGCACGCACTTCGCAGCAATCGGGCGCCGTGCTCTTTTGCTTCTTGGCGGCTAGCGGACATCCGCCACAAGGCATTCGATGCGTGCCCGACATAGAGGGCATTGGAGCCGAGCAGGCAGATGAGCTACTGAGTGCGGCGCACAACGCCGGATTCACCGCATTCAAAAGAAACACGGTGAGCCAAATCAATAGAAGGCGAGAGCCGCCTCGTCTCATCCAACCAACAATATGGGGCTGGCAACTCTCAGAGTTCCCAGCCCCATTCGGTTCTTAGCCGAGTAGCTTAGCGTTTGTCCAGCGGAACGTACGACTGGCGCTGATGGCCTTCGTAGATCGCCGTCGGGCGGATCAAGCGGTTGTTGCGCAACTGCTCAATCGCGTGCGCCGTCCAACCCGAAACACGTGCGACCACGAAGATCGGCGTGTACAGGTCGATCGGAATATCCAGCAAGTAGTACGCATAGGCTGCTGGGAAGTCGACGTTCGGATAGAGGTTCTTCTTCTCGAGCATCGTCTTCTCCAAGATGTCGGCGATCTCGCCGAACTTGGTGTTGCCCATTTCCTTGCCAAGCTCTTTCGCAACGCGCGTCATGTGGAAGGCGCGGCTGTCGCCGACCTTGTACTCGCGGTGGCCAAAGCCCATGATCTTCTTCTTGCTCGCAAGCGCATCGTCGATCCACGCCTGTGCTTTCTCGGGCGAACCGATCTCGAGGATCATCTTCATCGCCTCTTCGTTGGCGCCGCCATGGAGCGGGCCACGAAGCGTTCCGATTCCCGATACGATTCCCGAATAGAGATCGCTGAGCGTCGCAACCGTCACGCGGCAAGCAAACGTCGATGCGTTGAAACCGTGCTCGGCATAAAGCGTGAGAGATCCTTCCATGACCTCGACGGTCTTGGCTTTGGGCTCTTCCCCGCTCATCAGATAAAGGAAACTTTGCGCGGTGTTGTGCTCTGGCTTGGGCTTGAGCGGCTCAAGGCCCTTGCGAATGCGGTGTCCGTTAGCGACCATCGTGCCGGCCTTCGCCACGATGCGAACAGCTTTGCGAAGGTTTGCCGCGTCATCGGTGGATGGCTTGCTGTAATCCGGATCGAACGGCGCGAGAGCCGAGAAAGCCGTTCGGATCATGTCCATCGGATGGCTGGTCTTCGGCATCGCCTTCAGCACATCGTAAACCTGCGAAGGCACTTCTCGCTCGTCGGAAAGGGTCTTGCGGAAATCGGCCAGCTCTTGCTTGTTGGGCAGCTTTTCGAAAAGCAGGAGATAGGCAGTTTCTTCGAAAGAGCCGTTTTCGGCTAGGTCGTGGACGTTGTAGCCGCGGTATTCAAGCCGGCTATTGGCCGCGTCAATTTCAGAAATCGTGGAGATGCCGGCGATCACGCCCTCTAAACCGGGGCTGTAGTTAGGATATTTCTCGGTCACAGTCGCGCTCATTTGCTTCCTCGTCTTTGGGGGAACAGCTCGCATTTTACCGGACTGAAATGCCGATTTTGCGGTTCCTGGGACACCAAATCCTAGGTCCAAAGACAACCTATTCGCGATTGGGCTGCTGTCTGCGGGGCAGCCGGGTCCCAAAAAGCGGAAAAGGGGCCTGAAATCCTTCAGTCCCCCTTCCTTAGAACTCAACGCTTAACGCTGAACGCTTAGAACCCGCGATTGCGGAATCCCTTCTGCGGCTTCTGCACGAAAGCGCCCTGCACCCATGCCGGATCGTAGACCGCCGGCACCTGCCCGGTCCGTGCGTAAAGGTAAAGCGCGGTCTGGAAGACGCCCGTCAAGGTCGAACTGATCAAGCACATCACGATCAGGAACAGCACACCGCCAATCGCGAGCGCCATGCCAAGGATCACCGATGTGGAGATGGCAAGAAAGATACCAACCATGATCGGAATGATCGCGATGAAAGCGAGCAAGCCGAAGATGAGATGCACGGAGCCGTTAAAGATGATGTTCTCACCCCACGTCTTCTTGAGCATGCTTCCCGAATCCTTGATCGCTTCGATCGGGCTCTTGTTTTCGATAACGAGCAACGGTGGCACGAAGTACGTCAGCACCGTCCACGCAATACCGCCGATTCGACCGAGAATAGATCCAATAATTCCGCCACGCTCAGCGATCATTCTCAGAATCATTCCAACCGTCGCGGAAATCACCGCGTAAACAAAGATCGATCCCACGTGCGACATCGCGTTGCGAATGCCATCCTTAAACGTCGCCTGCCGCCCCGCGAATATCTCGTTCGCGCAAGTCACCAAACCCGTGTTGAAGAAAATCACCACGAAGTAGCTGACCAAGTAAAAGCAGAACGAAAAAGCGTAGTGCGCAGGACCAAGCACCGGCTTGTGTGTCTGCGGATCAAGCGTTGACGACGTAAACAGGAAGAATCCCGGAATAGCAAAAGTCGCCATTACCAGAATCGACACCAAGGTCGAAACGATAGGAAAGAGACCGAGTTGTGGATTCGCCCGAAGAATCGACCAGCTTTGCTTGGTCAAGGCAAGGCTCCGAGAAAACTTGTCCATACCAATATAGTAATACGGATTCAGGTTGCAATCAGTCTGTGGCGGGTTCAATAAATGCGCCCAAAATCGCCAGCACCAGGCTCCGTGCGAGAGCTCTTAGCTTCCCCACTCTTTATCTTTCGCCTCATACGCCGGATAGTCGATCCGGTCGTACAGCTCCGCCCGAGTCCTCATTCGATCCAAAATGCCCTGCTGCGTGCCCGTCTTAAGCAACTCCGCATAGCACTCATCAATCGCCTTCAACATGACCCGAAAAGCAGTCATCGGATAGATCACCATTTCGTATCCGATCTCTTTGAACCTCGGCGTGGAGATGATCGGCGTCTTGCCGAACTCCGTCATGTTCGCCATAAGGGGCGCCTTCACTCCCTTGCGAAACGTGACAAATTCTTCATCGCTCTGGAGCCCTTCCGGAAAGATCGCGTCTGCGCCTGCCTCAACATATTTGTTCGCGCGATCGATCGCGCATTCGATTCCTTCCACACCACGCGCATCGGTCCGCGCGATGATCATAAAACTTGGATCGCGTTTTGAATCAGCTGCCGCCTTCACTTTCGAAATCATGTGATCAGTTGCAATCACTGTCTTTCCATCCAAATGCCCGCATCGCTTCGGACTGACTTGATCTTCGAGGTGAATTCCTGCAAGCCCCGCACGCTCCATGTCGATGACCGTGCGCATCGTATTGAGCCCCTCGCCAAATCCGGTATCCGCATCCGAGATCACCGGCACCTGCGCAACTTCGCAAACATAAGAGGCGATCTGCGCAAACTCGCTCATCGTCGCAAGCGCGATATCGGGAACACCCAATGTCCCATTCGTCAATCCCGCTCCACTCAAGTAAAGAGCTGTCGCTCCGGCCTTGTGCGCAGAGACCGCGCTAATCGCGTTGAACACACCCGGCATCAGCACCGTGTCTTGCTTAATCAACTCGCGCAACTTTGCGCCGGGAGATTGGAGAGGGGGACGAAGCATTCAACAAAGCCTACCGCCGACCGGGAGCGCTGGCGTCTCGCCTGCATCCGCGCCTACCGGCGTCCCGCCGGTTGCCCTCGATCCTCAATAGTCGAGACACAATCAAAGACGTGAACGTCCGCCGCGCCGAAGCCCGCGACAAACCTGAGTGGCTCCGCCTGCGCCACGCTCTCTGGGACGACGCGGATCTCGACGATCTTGAGCAAGAACTCGAAGCCCACGTCGAAGGAAAGATGCCGATCATCGCCTTTGTCCTCGACCGCGAGAACGGCAAACTCGGCGGCTTCCTCGAAGCCAGCATCCGGCCCTGGGCGGAAGGCTGCACGGCTCCAAACGTCGGTTACGTCGAGGGCTGGTACGTCGATTCCGATCTCCGCGGGCAAGGATACGGCCGCCTCCTAGTTAACGCAGCCGAAGCCTGGGCGAGAGAGCAAGGCTGCACCGAAATGGGCTCGGACGCCTACGTCGACAACTTGGACAGCCGCGCAGCCCACAGAGCCCTCGGCTATGAGGAACGATCAACCAACGTCCACTTCCGCAAGCTCCTTTGAAGCTATAGTGGACAACCTGTGGATAATGTAGACGGATAGATACTATTTGTAAACCTCTTCCGTCCTTTCCTCAGCCCACAGCCAACAGCCCCCATGAAAATCGCCCACTTCAGCGACACCCACCTCGGCTACCGCGCCTACAGCCGGACGACGACGCGCGGCTTCAATCAGCGCGAGGTGGACGTCATGAGGACCTTCAAAAACTGCCTCGATGCCATTGCCGAACGAGACCCCGACCTCGTCATCCACAGCGGCGACCTCTTCCACGTCGTCCGCCCAAGCAACGCCACCATTCTCGGGGCTTTCAAGGCGATCTCTGACTTTCAGGCCCGTCGAAAGAACAAGCCATTCGTGATCATCGGCGGCAATCACGACACGCCGCGTGTCATCGAAAGCGGCAACATTCTTCCCCTCCTCTCCGAGATCCCCGGCGTCCGTGTCCACACCGGCGAAGCTCTTTCCCTCCCCATCGACGAGATCGATCTGGAAGTCCTTTGCATTCCAAGCAACAGCCTAGAACTCGCCGAAAAGATTTCTTGGGAGCCACAACTCAAACGCAAGTATTCGGTTCTCACGATCCACGGCCTTGCCACGCATCTGATCAAAGATGTGGGCAAATTCGATTTCGCACAGACGAGAGCAGATCTTTGGACGTACGTCGCTCTCGGTGACTATCACGAACACCGAGCCTATTCTCCAAACGCCTGCTATGCCGGATCAACCGATTTCACTTCCACCAACATCTGGGAAGAAATTCGAACGCCGAAAGGATGGGTGTGGTTTGACACCGAAATAGGCGCCCTCGAATTTGTAGAGCTGCCAACACGTCGCGTCATCGACCTTCCCAAGATCGATGCAAAGGATATGACATCAGACGCCATCGTCGCTAGCCTGAGAGAAAACGCGCGATGGAATGACGACGAGCAACCCATCGTTCGGCAAGTCGTTCTCAACGTGCATCCCGATACGCGCGGAAAGATCGGATCGAACATCATTCGCGATCTCAATGCAAATTGCCTGAACTACCTTCTTCGTTTGCTCCCACCCCAAGCAAGCGAAACCACGTCCGACTACAAACGATTTGAAACACTCACTCTTGAAACAAGCTGGGACGATCACATCCAGCACGCAGACCTCCCCGCGAATGTCGATCGCGCGCAAATCAAACAGCTCGGTCTCGACCTTCTCAAGGAGGTAAAAGAATTTGTTGCTGATCCGTCTCAGGCTTGAAAACTTTCGTCAACATCAAAAGACGGAAATCGATTTCCAGCCCGGAATGACCGCCATCGTCGGCGCAAACGGCTCGGGAAAAAGCACGGTCTTGGAAGGCATCACCTACGCCCTCTATGGCGAGCAGCGCGAAACGCGAGACACCATCCGCTTCTATTGGTCGGACACCAGCAAAAAGAAATTCACCGCCGAGCTCACTTTCGAAGTTGAAGACAAGCGCTACGTAGTATCGAGAAGCAATGTCGACGCCAGCCTTACTCAACTCGGAAAATCCGGTTCGCTCGTCATTGCCACAGGCTTAACGGATACCCGCAAAGCCTGCGAGCGATTACTCGGACTCAACTACGATCAGTTCATCAATTCGTTCTGCGCAGAGCAGAAGAATCTCAACTTCCTTAACTTCCGCACGTCCGCTGCACGGCAAGAAGAAGTGGCGCGAATGCTCGGATTCGATCGCCTAAAACTAGCCGAGGACATCGCACGGGAAAGAAGATCGACATTCAAAACTCGCTCCGACACTCTTGAAAAGTTGCTCGGTAATCTCGGTGAGTTGCAAGTCGCAGAGCGCGACGCCGCAAAGAAGCTAAAGGAAATTCAAACCCAAATCAGTGCCTTGGAAAAGCAAGAAAAGTCGCTTGCTCAAAAACTCCCGCCCGCTCTCGAACTCCGAAACAAGGCAGAAAAGTGGCGCGACCTTTCCAACGAAATCAAACAGATTCGTGGGCAAGCTGAAGGACTAAAGGAAGCGGCTAAGCTTGCACAAGCCGCGCTTGATGCCGCAAAGAAGAACCAGATCGAACTGGCTGACCTTGAGCCAAAAGAACAGGAATACAAACGCCTGGAAGCCGAAGCAAAAGAGTGGGAGCGAAGAAAAGAAGAAGATCGCAAACGCGAAACTCTTGCCGAGCAAGCCAAAGCTCTCCGCATCGAACTCAAAGAACTGGATGCCCAGCTAAAAGCACTTAACCTCCAGGATCTGGCCGTCCTAGAAAAGGAATTTAAGGGAGCATCTGAAAAGCTTCAGAGGTCGGAAACCCAGTTCGCCGAAAAGCAAACCGAGTGGACCAGGGCCGCCGCGCAATCCCAAGAGTTACTTGCCGCTGCCATCGCCCGAAAGGAAGAAGCACAAAGAGCCCTAAAGCATTGCCTCGACATGGTCGCAAAAGGCGTCTGCCCCGAGTGCGAACAACCACTCAAGGCAGGCGCGGTACCCAAACTCACCAGAGCGCAGAAAAACTTTGATGACCGCGCCGCTGCGTACACCAAAGCGCAAAAGGACGCGGCAAAGTACGCCACAAAACCTGCCGCACTGAAGAAGTCGGAAACCGAAGTCACGCAGCTCAAAGCAGCGGTGGAACTCGCGAGAAAATCTCGCGACGACGCCAAGTTAGCGCATGCCCAAGCAACCTCAATCCACTCAGACAAGAACAAGAAGTCAGAGCGCGCGGCGCAACTCGAAGCAACTCTCGCAAATACTCCCGCCGTCCACGATGCCAAGAAGCACGACGCCGTCCGCAAACAACTAGTCACCCTAGATCCCGAACACTTGAGATATCTAGTTTTGAAAAGTGGTGCTGCCGCCATCGCAGACCGAGAGCGAGACCACAAGAAAGCCACCGGAGATCTCGAAGCCGCCAAAACAAAATTCAGAGCACTCGAAGCGGAGCGCACCTTGCTCGCATTCCAAAGCGAAACGGCGGTCGATGAAGCGATCTCAAATTTCCGCGCACTTGACATCGAAATTCGAGAAATACAAACAAGCCTCAAGAGTTCGAAGAGCCTACACGACTTCGCCGAGTCCGCCGTCAAACAAGCCGCGACACGTATCGCTGAATATCAAGAGCGCGCGAAAGAGCTCCTACAAGCGCAACAGAGCGCTGCCTCATACGAAGTGCTCGCGCGTGAACTCCGAAGCTTAAGAGAAATCCTCAACCGCACAATCCGACCCGATCTCCAGGCACGCGCCAGCGAAAACCTCAACCTCCTTACCAACGGGCGCTATTCCTATCTGGATCTAGATGACAATTTCGAGGCACGTATCAGCGAAGACGGTGTTATCAAGCCCGTCATCTCCGGCGGCGAGGAAGATGTAGTCGCCCTGTCGCTCAGACTTGCCCTCAGCGAACTCATTCAAGAACGAAACGGCCGCCCGATGTCCCTGTTCATCCTCGATGAAGTCTTCGGCTCGCTGGACGCCGAGCGAAGACAGAGCGTCCTCGACCGCCTGGCATCTCTCAAGGGAAGATTCAACCAAGTGATCGTGATCTCCCACATTGAGGAGATCAATCAAGTCGCAGACCAAGCGCTCTATCTATCACGCAACACGAATACGCGAGCAACGGTTGTCACCGATGCCCCGCCGGAAACCACAGCGCTGGTCCTATAAAACCGCTCTGCGATTTCGATTTGCCTTAAACGCTCGAAACTGTAACGCGACCCGTGCCGGAGTACGTACCACCCATCGCATTGACTGGCACTGTCGAACTGCGCGTCACGTCGACCTGCAGAATTCCATCATCCACCGCGTTGTCCACCGAGAACGAAACGGTATCGGAAGATCCTGCCGCTGCGCTTTGTGTCGCCGAATAATTAGAAGGCGTGACGTAGTCGGTCAGATCGAACCGATACGTCGTTGGGAGCGCCGCGCCACTGGGTCCACCTAATCCCACTGTCGTAAAAGAGTCACCTGTGACAAGAACCGGCACGTTATGAACAACATAAAACCGCGACGTTCCCGAATTGATCGGCCCAGCCGTCGAAAAGCCGCGGAACGTTGCTGTCGTCGTGAAGTATCCATCGACATAGATATATGGCTCGATAATAACTGTGGTGCTCAAGCGAAAAGAAGTGCTGGCATTTGGCGAAACTGTGAATCCGATGACAGGAGTGCCCGCAGGATTCAGAAACCAGCTGCCCTGATCGAAATACATTTCGGAGTAGGCGCCGTCTGATTGAAGATTGGAATACGTAAGAAATGGACTCGGTCCTGGACCAAACCAATACGTTCCGCTATTGAAAGCGGGCGGTGGTAGCGTTTGAGCGCCTGAGATCGCTGCAAACGAAATCGCGGATAAAACGACAGAACAACGGAATTGCTTCAAGATAGTCCTCCGAGCGGCTGCTAGGGATGGCCACCCGCCTACAATGAGTTTACAGAAATATCCTTTTATTTACAAAAATATCGAATTTGAATCCACGCCTTTAATGAATCTCGACCGGCTTCACACCGGTTATGACTTCGGAGCCGCGCCAGCAAGCCGATCGATGCATCGGCTCCACATCTAGCAAGCCAGGCTCTTCCCCACACTTCTCAATGACAAATGGACACCGTGGCGAGAAGGGACAACCCTTCGGCAGGTCTGCCAAATCAGGCGGTTGTCCGCCAATGGCTTCCAGGCGTTTCTTCCCCGCCGTAGGCAAGGCGTTCAGCAACGCACGTGTATACGGCATCGCCGCGTGCCGCAGAACTCGTTCCGCCGGCCCAGTCTCTACAATGCGTCCCGCGTAAAACACCGCGATCCGTTGCGAGACAGATGCAATCGCACCGATGTCATGCGAAATCAACATGACCGCCGTCCCTTCTTTTTCCTGCAATTCCCGCAGCAAACGAAGGATCTGCGCCTGCAGCGTTACATCCAGCGCGGTCGTCGGCTCATCCGCGATCAACACCTGCGGTTTACATGCAAAGGCTATCCCGATCACCACCCGCTGACGCTGGCCTCCACTCAACTGGTGGGGATAGCGACGCGCCGCATGAGAGGGTGCCGGCACGCCGACCTTCTCCAGCATCTCCACGGATTCCGTCCACGCTTTGGACTTAGACAACCCATGGTGCAATCGCAATGCCTCCGCGATCTGCTCCCCAATCCGCATCATCGGATTCAGACTCGTGAAAGGGTCTTGCATGACTAGCGCAATTTGTTCTCCGCGAACTTCGCGCAGATGGCGCTCCTTTAAGCCGACCAATTCCTTGCCATCAAGCTTGATGCTGCCGCCCGTGATCTTGCCACCCGGAGGAAGCATGCCCATGATCGCAAAGCCGGTCATCGACTTACCGCAGCCGGATTCCCCGACCACGCCCAGCGTCTGCCCCGCTTCGAGGTCAAACCCGACCCCGCGCAAAATGCGTAGCGGTCCGAAGGACACTTCCAGGTCGCGGACCTCTAGTACGGGCACAGACTCATTATGATCAGCCCAGATCCGAGATCCGCGATCCGAGATTCCAGATTCAAGCGAGTGCCCCGACGAGCGCAGATATACTGCGCCCATGCCTTCCAAGATTCGCGTATTTGTGGCTGACGACGAGCAGCCCTACCGAAATGCCTTACAGCGCACCCTGACCCTTATGCCGGAGTGCGAATTGATGGGCGTTGCCAAGGACGGGCATGAGGCACTAGAAGCCTGTCGCCTCGACGTCCCCGATGTCCTTCTGACCGACATCAACATGCCTCGCATGGACGGCATTGAACTCACTCGCCAACTCCTTCGAGAACACAAGGAAGTCCGCGTCGTCATCCTCACCGTCAACGAGGAAGCCGACACCGTGTACGAAGCGATTCGCGCCGGCGCCCTTGGATACCTTCTCAAGACCTCAACTCCGGCAGAAGTTGTGGATGCCATCCGCCTTGCCTCAAAGGGCGAAGCGAAGATCACGCCGAAGATCGCCACCAAGGTCTTGGAAGATTTCCGCCGCGTCCGCGAAGACGATGAGACAGATGACACCGAGCTTTATGTCCTTAGCGATCGCGAGCAAGAGATTCTCGACCTCGTCGCTCAAGGATTGAGAAACAAGGAAATCGCGACAAAGCTTTGCATCGCTGAGAAGACGGTGAAGAATCACGTCAGCAACATTCTGAAGGCGTTGCAAGTGAATTCACGAACGGAAGCCGCCATGAAGGCGGTCAAGTCCAAACTCGTCGAGAAAGTCTAACCCTCTCCGCTGCGGCGGCCACGTTAAGATAGATTCATGGCCGCCGTTCCACCTCCCGCCGCCCTACCTCAAGCCGAGCCGCCCAAGAAGAAGAGCAACATCGCGATGATGATCCTGCTCGCCGTGTGCGTCGGCGGCTGCCTCTGCGTCGGTCTGATGAGCGCTGTTCTGTTTCCCGTCTTTGCCCAAGCACGGGAGGCGGCAAGGTTGAACGTCTGTGCTCACAGCATGCGTGAGGTTGGACAAGCGATCACCAGCTTCGCTGCAGACAAGGGCCGCTTCCCCGCAACGATGGAAGAGGCCGCTGCAAATTTCAAAGGTGAGCCCGGTACTGCCAAGTGCTCAAAGCTCGAAGGTAACAAATTTGGATTTGGATTTGCTTACAATGCCGCGTTCTTTGCAAACAAGAAGTCGGGTCAAGTTGGTTTATTCTCACATGCACCGCTTCTCATAGAAATCGATGATCCGAAGGGAAATGATGTTCTCACTCCGGAGAGTCGATTCCCAAAACGACACATGAACGGTCGATACGTAAACGCGTTCTTCATCGGACAGTCCGTCCGGAGAATTAAGCTAAGCGATGCGGAAATCAACATGGTGATCCCGCAAGAAGACGGAAAGCTGGTCACAGAAAAGCCGAGCCACCCCTAAGAAGTGGCTCGGCTTTCTACAAGGTCTTAGCGAGTTCCCGCTGGCAGCGGAATGTCGACCTTCGGTCGCGTCTTGCGGTTCGCAACGTCCCACGCCGTGGCGTAAACCGTTCGCGCCACCATCTCCATCTTGTTGAAGTCGATCTTGGCAACCTCGTCCGAGGGACGATGATAATCCTCGTGCACACCGTCGAACCAGAACAGGATCGGAATGCCGTGTGCCGCGTAGTTGTAGTGGTCGCTTCGGAAGAAAATCCGCTCCGGATTGTTGAGGTCATCGTAGGTGAAGTCGTAGGTCAAGTTGTACATGTTCTTGTTGACCTCTTTCGCCTCTGCCCCAAGCTCGCTGCTCATGCGCGTCGTGCCAACGAGATAGATGGCGTTCGGTCCCGTTAGCACCTTGTCCGCATCCTTTGTATCGCCGGCGGGCTTGCTTCTGCCAATCATGTCGATATTCAGCTGCGCGACGATGCTGGTGATCGGAACGGTCGGATGTGCAGTGAAGTACGCGGAACCCCAAAGTCCCTTCTCTTCGCCGCAGTGCCAGACAAAAATGATCGAACGCTTCGGCTTCGGTCCTTCTGCAAATGCGTGCGCGATTTCGAGAATCGAAACCGTGCCAGAACCATCATCGTCAGCGCCGTTGTAGATCGTGTCGCCCGTGCCTCCTGCCCTCATTCCCAAGTGGTCATAGTGCGCGCCGACCGCAACAAACTCGCTCTTCAGTGCAGGATCTTTCCCTTCGACTTCTGCCACCACGTTCTGCGTGTAGATCGTATTGTCAGTCGCCGTCACCGTAAAGGTCGCCGTCTTGGAAGATCCCAAAGCAAATGCGTCACCGAACTTGTTGTCAGCCAGCGCCTTAGTCAACGCATCGGCGGTCATCGGCTCGCCGCTCAACAACCCGGCAAGTGACGAGGGTTGCACGTAGATCGCAGGAAGCGCAGGGCCTGCGTTAGTGGCTCCCATATCCGGTCGCGGATTACTACCGGCCGTCGAAGCGGTGACCGATCTCGACCAGTCTTCGCTGCCCGTGATCAGAATCAGTCCCTTCGCGCCGTGTGACTGCGCTGCAGCTTGCGGCCTCAACACCGCGCCTGATCGAATGTCTCTGAAGGAAACACCCGCCGGCGCTCCCGCCGGAGCCAAGACAATTTTTCCAACTACGTCGATCTTTGCGTAAGGGCTATTCGCATCACCCGGCTTCTCATAGGCGGACGGAAGAAAGACCACTTGCCCACTCGCGCTCCCCGATGCCGCTGCCGCATAAAACTGCTCGCCATATTTGAAAACGGTGCCGCCGACCGTAGCCGACGTTTGATCCGCATTCACCACCGGTGCCTTCAATGCGATTCTCTGGAAATAGGTGCCGTCGTCTCCCATCGGCTTCAGCCCCCACTGCATGAGTTGCGACGCAATGTACTTCGCCGTCGCGTTCAACCCGCGACTCGGCGTATCGCGCCCTTCCATTTCGTCGGAGGCGACAAGCTGCAGATGCGCCAAAAGTCGGTTGGCGGTGATCGCGTTGGAATTCGCAACCTGCTTCTGCGCAACTGCGAAGGCCGGCGCCACACAAAGAGAAAGAGCAATGAGAAAGAATCGCGGGGACCGCATGTCCCCAATTTACCGAGCGACAGCGCCCAATAGCGCTACCCGTCGAAACAATCCGCTCGCCGCTTCACATGCGGCCGTATTCGATCATCTGAACGAGGGGTTGTAGCCGAGCAGTGGCGGCCAGATAGTCGCCAACTCCCTTTGCCTTGTCAAAGTCCCCAAAGTCATAGCCTCGAAACCGGTAGCGCTGCCCGATATTCACCCGTCCAGACTGATCGCCCATCGCCTGAGTGCTTGCCCCGAACGGATACAACTGCGAAGGAGCTTTCGGGGTCAGTTCCATTGCCTTCAACCCTTCACTGTAGAGCGACGCTAAATCCGTTACGTTTGAGTTCTCAAGTGTCGTATGCCTCATGAGCGGGTCGAGCCGAACCATCGTCAACGCGATCCGATTCGTCAGATCGCTCGCCAGTGTCGCATGCTCTGAAGCAGTTGACAGCAACTTCCAGGCGTTCAAGTAATCGGGGTCAATGGCCACTGCCTTTTCCAACAGCGGCACCGAATCCGCCCATCGCTCTTGGTTTTGCCGTAAGTAAGCCAGCAGGTAGTAAGGCTGGGGCTTGCTTGGGTCGTCCTTGATCTGCTTGCTGAAAACTTGTTCCGCAATCTTTGAAGCAAGCTGGCCCTTAAAAACTCCCTCGCATCCAAAACAATGCGATTCGACACGGCCAAAACTACTCGGCATCAATTCGAACGCCTTGCGGTAATGCTCCTCCGCGCCCTTCTCGTCTCCCGCATCAGCGAGTTGAATTGCCAAGCGTGATTGAATGCAATACGCATCGTCAAAGAACGTAAGAGACTGACGATAGAGACGAATGCTCTCTGAGTCTAAGCCCGCCTCTAAGAAGTCGTCGGCGCGTTCCGCTTGACGGATGGCTTTGACCACGGATCGCATCGTTGTCGCTTCATCGTGCTGTCCTTTTGCATCAAGGATGTCGGCAAGAAAACCATAAACGATCATGCGTTGACCGTGCGGAGTTTCTCCATCCGAGGGATCGACGGCAATCGCTTGTCGAGCCGTCTTCTCTGCATCATCCATCCGATTCAATTTGTACAGTAGGCGCCCTTTCCAAATGAGGGGCCGCTCTTCAAATCGATCAAGAGAGAACAAATGATCGAGAAATGGAAGCGACTTCTCTCCTTCCGCTTCGATGAGCAATTCATACGAGGGATCGTAGTCGCTCTTCACTTCAAGCAGCGCGTGCAAGATATGAATGGCCTCCTCGCGATGTCCCTCATTGAAAAGTGCCTCTGCTGCGACCTGACCCAACGGGACGGTCCATGGATCGGTAGTACGATAGACATCTGCAAGGTCATCCGCTTGCCACGAAGGCAACTTATCCATCAACTCGATGATGTCCTTCCAGCGATGCGCCTGTGCGTAAAGGCCGCACAAGGCAACAATGTCTGCGCTATCGACTCCATTCACTCCAGAAGATGCGATTCGATTCTGAAGCAACGATTCCGCTTCCGCACCCCTCCCTACCGCAAGCAAATCGGGATAGAGAGACGTGTCGTTGTAGCCGCGATTCCCCGTCCTATCTAATCGCGCTTTGCGCAACTCGATGCTTTTCTCAACAAGATCCTTGCGTTGGAGCAAAACGCCAAGCTTTGCCAATTGAGTAGTAAATTCGCTGCCGTAGTTGTCGCCTTCTTTAGACGCAAGCGTGACCACGAGTGGAATCGCTTGCGTAGTCTTTCCTTCAGCAAGCCAAAGTTTCGCAAGCCACCCTTGCAAAGTTGATCTCACATTTGCCGCCAACTTGGGATTGGCAATCCCTTTTTGTAGAGCTGACTCCGCATCTGATTCCTGCGAGACAGCTTTCGCGATCGTAATGTATTGCTCCAAAAGAGGAGATCCAGGATGCGAAGCCACATAGCCGCTAAGAAACTTGGCGACCTTCGGACCACCACCGGCTGCAAGAGCCATCGTAAACGGCTCGTCTTCTCCGTAGGAGAGTGTTGGAATACCCTGTGCCGCTATGGCTGCCTTGTCGTTGTGGCCCTGCATTGCTTGGGCGAGCATGTAGTAAATCGTCGCCGATACCTTTTCTCCGTGCGCGTAGCCTGCCTTCGATGCAGCAATCTCCGCCTGTTCCGGATCGGAAGGAATCAATACTTTCTTCTCGTGCGCCTTGAGCGCCTCGTAAAGAGCCGATGCATCAAATGATTGCGCCAAAGCCCACTGGAGGGTCTTAAGCCTGGCTACGTTCTCGAGTGCAACCGCGCGCGCCAGCTTCTCCGTTGCGCCATGGCTAGGAACGGAAAATAGGGACTTGGATGGCGGCAAGATTCGCTCAAGGATTTGCTTGGCACGGGCTTCGCCAAAGATCGAAACCCAATCTGGCAACTCGATGGTTGGCAACATCGATTTAGAGTTTCTTTCGATTTGAGCGACAACGGTCGCAGGATCCGCGCCCTTGTTACCGTGCGCGCGGCCAAGCTGCTCGACGACGCTCATCACCTGGCCCCGCATCCCCTCATCGATCTTGAGACCTTTGAGACGCAAGAGATCAACCTTCCACGCGACCTCGTCGCCCGTTAGTGTTTCGCCTAACATCCGTAAGCAAATCTCTGAGGCAGTTGACGATTTGCGTGCGTTTATCTTCTTACTCAGGTCGCTCCATGAAGAAGGCGGCGGCAACACCCGCATCACGTCTGCGAATTGCATTGGTTGCGTCGCATATCCCGGAAAGTTGCCATCGTAGGGTGTGTACTTGAGCGCGGACCATTCGTCGTAAAGTTGCAGCCACCCTGCCGCATTTTCTTCGGGACTAGCCTCCTGTGACTTCGTCACGAAGCGAGTAAGGTCCGCACGAAGTTCATCTTGCGTCTTTGGCGGGGTAGTGTCGCCGGACCGGAGCTTGTTAAGCAGCGCGTCTGCGCCCGTGTAGTCCTGGCCAAAAGCGCAAACCGCACTAAGAAATAACGCAAGAAAAACGAGTGCTTTCATGGGTGTGCACCCATTGTAGGTCAATGCTTCTCTAAATCAGCTTTCGATTCTTTCGTTCTTCTGTGAAGTCCCACCACTTCCGCGCCTCGCCTGTATCGGCAAAGTGCACTGCTGCCATAAAGGTATCCAACACGCACGGATCTTGCCGCTCTCCCGTTTGCTCGCACAGCTTGCGATACATCTTCACAGGATTCTGCTTTCTCAAATCCTTCGGCTCCCGATAGCCCAGATCATAGAGGTCCTGCGCCAAAGAAGGTCCGATGTTCGGAATGGTCTGCAGTGCCTTCAACGATTCCTTAACTGTAGACATACGTCTATTATACGGGATACGGATCGAGTCGGTGAGGTAGTGGAGTCCGAGTTCCGAGTTCCGAGTTCCGAGTTCGCCGTGGGCCTTTCGTCCCTTACCGTCATCGCTCCCGCCCGACCACCACTCTATCGATTCAACCCGACCGGGGACAGGTACAAGTGCTATGGTAACTCAAGCGATTCTTCAAACGATTGGAATGGAAGCCGCCGTTCTCGCTTTCTTATTCGGAATGGCTTATCTAGGAATCCGCGTTTGCCTTGCCGAACGCCAGGCGCGAGCCGATCAACACGAATCTGTCCTGTCCACATCGGACCAGCCGTTCGCCTAAGTCCCCCGCGTCCATCTAATTCATTGTTCCGGCGAAGGTCACACCAAATGGACTTCGCCGGTTTCCATTTCGTATAGCGCAGACACGATCTCCAACTGCTTATTCTCGACAGCTCGCGCAACCGCCATGCTGTCGCGCTTTAACTTCTCTACCGTGAGCTTCGCGTTCTGAATCACCGCCTCTCGGTAGAGGTCATCCGGATGAAGAGACTGCGCCTGCAAAACAGCGTGCCGAATTTCATGCCGCAACGCACCGCCAGGGCCACCCTTGTCGCCATGCAGTAGCTGGCCAATCGCAAGGCAACCCGTGTGCCCCACTACCACCACTAAGGGAACGTGCAGCTCCGCGACCGACAACTCGAGCATCCACTTCACGCTATCGGCTGCCACATTGCCCGGCACTCGTGACACGAAAATGCTGCCGAGCGGCTGATCGAAAACGATCTCCGGCGAAACGCGACTGTCCATGCATGCGACAACTGCCGCGATGGGTTTCTGTCCTTTAGACAAGTCAACAAGCCGATCTTGCGTGTATTGAAGGTGAACGGGCGTGTTCGTTCGGAAGCGCCGGTTGCCTTCCATCAGCGCATCAAGCGCGGCCTGGGCTTCGGGAAGCATTTGACTATATTGCTCGATGAGAGTAGCGATGGATCAAGAATACAAGATGGAACTAATCCACAGGCAAGACTAAGGACTTGCGTGAAGCCTTGAGCCTTCACGCTCCCGCGTACGAAACCTTTGCCACGCCGTCCATATTGAAGCTGACCGTGATCCGGTCGCCGACTTTCGTGTCCTTGTAAATCCACATGGCCGACCCGCTCAACGGATCAGAGAAATTCATCGCCGGCTCACCGCAAACCGCCTTAACCTCTTCAGGCTGCATCCCAACGTGTAGCTTGTCAGCCTCAGGCTTGAGAACGCTAACCGGCGCAGAACCGGAGCATGCAACAGCAAGCAACAATACGGGCGAAAGCAGAAGCGTACGTAGCTTCATGCCAAAAATTATCGGCAGAATCGGCCAAAAACCCGATTACCGACTTCCCGTCATCGCCGGCATCCGATCGCGTACCCTCTTAAACGCATTCAACGCGAACTCCAAGTCCTCGATCGAATGAGCCGCGCTCGGCATCGTGCGGATACGCGCCTTACCTCGCGCCACCGTCGGATACATGATCGCGAGCGCATAGACTCCTTCTTCCCAAAGCAAACGCTCGGTTTCCTGCGCCGCCGCTTCGTCTCCGATGTACACCGGCGTGATCGGCGTCTCGCTGCCCATCGTGTCAAAGCCCGCTTCTGCCAGATGCTCTTTCCACCACTTGGTGTTCGCCCAAAGCTTCTTCATCGGCTCGGGGTCATTCTCCATCACATCAAGCGCCGCGATCAAAGCAGCCGCGACCATCGGCGGATGCGCCGTGCTAAACAAATAGGGCCGTCCGCGATTGATCAGCCAATCCTTCAGCAACGCCGACCCCGCAATGTACCCACCCACAACGCCCAACGCCTTCGACAATGTCCCAAGCTGAATGTCTACGCGCCCATACAAATTGAAGTGTGATGTTGTTCCCGCGCCGTTCTTTCCGAGCACGCCGCTCGCATGGGCATCGTCGATCATCACAAACGCATCGTACTTCTCAGCAAGCTCCACAATCGCAGGCAACGGCGCGATGTCGCCATCCATCGAGAACACACCATCGGTGATAATCATGCGCTTTTGAAAGCTCTGCGTGTTCTTGAGAATCTTCTCCAATGCTTCCATATCCTTGTGCGGATACACATAGCCATCAGACTTCTTATACTTCGCAGGCGACAACCGAACGCCATCAATAATCGATGCGTGATTCAGCTCGTCGGAAATCACCACGTCTTTGTCAGTCAACACCGCAGGAATGCACCCGCTATTCGCCGTGAATCCCGACGTGAAAACTAATACGGCTTCGACGTTCTTAAACCGCGCAAGACGCTCCTCTAACTCTTGATGCACCGACATCGTGCCGCCGATCCATCGCACCGCGCCCGCTCCTACGCCCCATTTATCGATTGCCTCTAACGCCGCAGCTCGAACCTTCGGATGATTTGCCAATCCTAGATAGTTGTTGCTGGAAAGATTCACAACCTCCTTCCCGTTCATCCGCACGCGCCCACCCGCCGCCGACTCCAGAATCTTCGGCACCTTATAGAGATGCTGATCCTTGAGGGTTTGGATCGATTCGCCGAGCCAGGACTGGAGGTTGGAATTCATGCTCCTAGTTTAGCTTCCGCCAACGCGGGCTCATGACCGAATTCGTGAAACGAGTCGCAAGGAACACGCCACTGTAGCCTCAACGTATCCTTAACCATGTTCGTCGCTCTGCTCGCTCTCGCTGCCGCCAAAACCTACACGATGCGCCTCAACCTGCACGCGGGGCAGACCTTTAGTTACAAACTCCTCGTTGAGCGCGACAAGCCAAAAGCGAGCGGCGAATTCACCAACGCCTTCACCATTTCAAAGGTCGATGGCGACGTCCTCTATATGGACGGCCGATTCGAAAAACTAAAGATCAATGGAAAAGACCGCACCAAAGATCTCAAGGCGGTTGTCGGCAACGCCGCTATCACGTGGCCATGGACCATCTATTCCCGACGCACCGGAACGGAAACGCAAATCCAAATTCATCAAGGCAAACCGGACGTCATGGATTTCCTCCGGGAAACCGGCATCTACCTCGCTTACTTCCAAAGACAAGAAGTAAAACCTGGTGACCATTGGATGGGAGCAACAACCGCCACCGGCGGATGTACCGGCGCGACCTACAATTTCAAAGAAGTGAAAACGATCAAAGGCAAAGAACTAGCCTATTTCGACATAACGAATATTCACTTTCTCAACCGTGACGACACTCAAATCGGTCCGATGAAAATTATCGTCGATCTGTCAACTGGCTTGCCTACCGTTGTCGACTACAAAGTGAAGAATGCGAAGTCAGGTGTGACGAGCCACATCCGAGAAACTGCCGTCTGATAAGCGAGCTGCTGATTGCGGACAGCACAAGGCGTAATATCCCTTCGCCTCGCGGCGGATCGGCCCCCGTGGACGCTTAAGAATAATGTTTGAAATGCGCCCAACGTCCCACTTGCTTGGTGGGCGACGCTAACGGACTTGCATTTCAACGCATGCTCGGAAACGGTATTCCCAAAAATGGGTTTCGTCGCGAAGACTGTAGCGCAGCGGAAGTCGAGCGGAGAAACCAAGAAAATTAGATTTAAGATTTAGGACGTTTCTTCTTGGAGCCGCAGGCGAAAGAAGAAACGTCCTAAATCGCCAAATACAAAAGCCAAAAAGCCTGAAAGGCTCGGCATCTTTCCCTGCCGAGCCCCTGCGAACGCTTGTCCTTAATTGAGAGTTGTCTGTTTATCGAAAGAGGTGATTCGATTCTCCGATTTCTTCGTTTGCCCTTTAGAATTCGGTTATGCAGAGTTCAACATCTGCTTGAGAAAATCAGTTCCCATCGGTAATAAATTTTCTGGGACCTCTGGGAAATACCCGGAAACTAAGTTCAAAGTTAGAGCCCCACAAAAGCAAAAGGGCAGAAAGAATTCTCTTTCTGCCCTGCGGCTAACCCAGCCGTATTTTTAGCGACGAGGTCGAAACCGCGCGTTCACCGTGTCATCTTCTCCGCGATCGCGGCGAGGAAAACTGTCCGGAACCTCCGGCGCTGACTGATCGCTGTACGAAGGCGCACCGTTTGGCTCCGCATCTGCTACCGCGGAGCTGCTAGCTTTTGGGCCGTCGTCGTACCCACCTCGTCCGCCTCGGTCGCCGCCACGTCCACCGCGATCTCCACCGCCGCGTCCACCGCGGTCTCCGTATCCGCCGCCTCGGCCTCCGCGATCTCCACCGCGTCCACCACGGTCTCCGCCGCGTCCGCGATCTCCACCGCGTCCGCCACCTCGACCACCGCGATCTCCGCCACCGTAGTTACCGGAACCGGCAACGGCAGGAGTTGCGCTCTCGTTATCAGCGAGAGTTGGCAAGGTCTGCGGAAGTCCAAGGGCGGTCAGATTGACACGACCCATGTTGTCGACTTCGAATACCTTCACGTTGATCTCGTCGCCGATGTTGACCGCTTCTTCGATGCGGCCGATCTCGCGCGGCGTGATCTGATCCTTCGGCACCATGCCTTCGCGACCCGCAATGTATTCCACCATCGCGCCGCGACCCATGATGCGGGTGATCTTTCCGCGGAACTCAGAGCCAACGTTGACCTCGTCGGTGAGCGACTTGATCATGCTGACCGCTTGCTGCACGGCCTCGCCGTTGCTTCCGCCGACCAACACGCGGCCGTCTTGCTGAACGTCCACTTGTGCTCCTGTCGTTGCAACAATCTTCTTGATCGTCGCGCCGCCAGGTCCGATCAGTGCGCCGATCTTCTCAGTGTTGATTTGGATCGTCGTCACCTGTGGTGCGCTCGCTGCCATCTGATCGCGAGGAGCGGCGATTTCTTTCTCGATGATGTCGAGAATGTGGAACCGTGCATCCTTCGCTTGTCGAAGCGCGTTCCCCAGAACTTCATCCGGAATGCCTTCGAGTTTCGTATCAAGCTGCAAAGCGGTGATACCTGCGCGCGAACCGGCAACCTTGAAGTCCATGTCGCCGCAGAAATCTTCCATGCCTTGAATGTCGGTAAGAACGGTGAACTTTTCGCCGTCCGACATCAGTCCCATCGCGATACCGGCGACAGGCGCCTTGATCTTGATGCCCGCGTCCATCAACGCAAGAGTCGAACCGCAAACCGACGCCATGGACGTCGATCCGTTCGATTCCAACGTTTCAGAAACGAGAAGAAGCGTGTATGGGAAATCTGGATCGTCCACCGGCACCATCGGTCGAAGCGCTCGCTCCGCCAATGCACCGTGTCCGATTTCGCGTCGTCCTGGTGCGCGCATCGGTCGCACTTCACCCACCGAGTAGCTCGGGAAGTTATAGAAGTGCATGTATCGCTTATCGTAGTTCTCCTCGAGACCTTCGATGAGCTGCGCATCGCCTGGCATGCCGATCGTAAGGATCGTCATCACCTGCGTCTGGCCGCGAGTGAAGAGACCGGAACCGTGGACGCGAGGCAGAAGTCCTGCACACGCTTCGATCTGTCGGATCTCATCGGTCTTGCGTCCATCAGGTCGCTTGCCTTCTTCGATGATCAGCTTTCGAACCGTGCCCTTGACAACCTTATCAACAGCGTCTGGCAATTGAGCAATTAGCTCTGGCTGCTCAGGCATCGTCGCCGCATATTTCGCAACGATCTCTTTCTGAAGATCGCTGAGAGCGGATTCGCGAACTGCCTTGTTGGGCTGGATGATCGTATCGGCGATCTCCTTGCCCATCTCGTTCTTAATCCTTTCGACGAGATCAGCATTGACTTCGTGCATGGTCACTTCGCGCTTCGGCTTGTTGACCATCTGGCCGAACTTTTCAATTTCGGCGACGATCGTCTTCACTGCTTCGTGTGCGAATTTCAGCGCGGCATGCATATCCTCTTCGCTGACTTCGTTTGCGCCCGCTTCCACCATCGAGATCGCGCCTTTATGGCCGGCGACGACGAGGTCGAGGTCGCATTCCTTCTGCTCCTCAAAAGATGGGAAGAGAATGAACTGGCCATTCTTGCGGCCAACGCGAACACCGGCAACCGGCATCTTGAACGGAATGTCGCTGACGGTCAACGCAGCGCCTGCAGCGCAAATCGCGAGAACGTCCGGCGGACAGCACTCGTCAACCGCGAACGGCATGCAGACGACTTGAACGTCGTTGCGAAGTCCCTTCGGGAACATCGGGCGAAGCGGTCGGTCGATCAAGCGGCTCGTAAGAATCGACTTTTCGCTCGGTCGTCCACCGCGCTTGATAAAGCCGCCGGGGATCTTGCCGATCGAATAGCGTCGCTCTTCGAAGTCGCAGGTCAGGGGAAGAAAATCGATACCCGGTCTCGGGTTTTCGGACATGGTAGCGACGCCAAGAATGACGGTCTCGCCCATGCCGAGTAGTACGGCGCCGCCCGCTTGCTTAGCGACACGGCCAGTTTCGAGAGAGATGGTCTTGCCACCCACCTCGAATTCGTGGGAATGAATCATGATGCCTCCGTTGCTTAACGGGGCTTAACTTCGCGGATACCTAGCTTCTGCATCAGGGCGCGGTAGCGCATGATGTCTTTCTTCTTGAGGTAGCCCTCAAGTCGACGTCGCTTTCCAACCATGACCGTAAGGCCACGAAGAGAATGGAAATCCTTCTTATTTCGCTGCAGGTGCTCTGTGATCTGCTTGATCCGAGCTTGCATCAACGCGATTTGGACCTCGGGGGAACCCGTGTCTTTGTCTTTTCGTGCGTTATCCGAAATAACCTGTGATTTGAGCGACTTGTCCAGCGGCATGCTTTGAGAGTTTTAGCCTCCGTATTCCTTGAGGCCACGGTCGTCGGCCGCTCTTCGCAGCCTCCCGCAGGGGGCTCCGGACAACGGCAAACGAGACGCGTTGGCCTCAGTGCGAGATTGTACCTTCGTTTCGTTGGTCGTGGGTCGTCCATCATCCCTCGTTGTCGAAATTTGAATCTGGAGTGCTTTCATTTAGTGAAAGAGGGGACCATAAAAGCTGGGAGCGGTGAGTTGTGAGCTCGGAACTCAAAACTCGGAACTGGACCACCACTCTGCCATTCTAGCCTAAAACAGTATATATAAGTCTACTAGTTTGTCTTCGATTTGAGGCTAGCCATTACATTGGCGACTCCATATATCGCCATCGCGGTGCCGATGAGGATGTAGGTCCAGGCGAGCAGCACTTGCTCGGGTCGCATATCGGTAGCAAAGGCAGGAGGGACGCCCCAGGCAATGAGGCCGATACCAAGAAGGCCGATTAAGACGGGTACCGGAACGCTCTTCATAGTCATATGATAACTCGGCATTCGATATTTGCCAGTGCCGGTGGAACTGATGGCTTTGGAGACGACCATTAAGCAGCAACGACTCATAGACGTTTGCTAAGTAACATCTCGGCAGGTTCAACAACGATGTCCAACCGTCTGCACTATTACATGATGCGTCGCTTTCTTCTTCTCCTCGCTCTAGCTCCCGCCCTGGTCTTCGCCCAAGCAACACCGACCTGGGACCAGCTCAAGGCGGTGTACGACGTCAAGCCCCTCAGCGACGACGTGGTGAAGACGCAAGACCGCACCGCGACGGAAGGCACCTACACAGAGTTCGAATTTCCGAGCGACGAAGGCGGGACCGCATACGGCACGTTCGTTCGCCCGAACACCAAGGGCCCCTTTCCTCTCGTCCTGCTCCTCCACGGAATGGGTGGCAATCGAAAGTTCATGATGGATAACTTTGCCAAGACGCTTCTCGCCAAAGGCTTTGCGGTGATGGCGTTGGATGCACCGCACCATGGCGATCGCGCATCGGCAGGTGACGGAACCTTCTTCCAATCGATGGGCATGAAATTCGCTATGAGCAAAGACCGGGATCAAGGTCTCGGTGCATTCATGATCACCGATGCGGATGCGCGGAAGTTTGCATCGGAAGCCATCGAAGGTGGCGTGCGAGATATTCGGCGCGCACTCAATTGGATCACGATTCCCGGCCATCGCGTCGATCCCAAACAAATCGGCGCACTCGGCATCAGCATGGGATCGATCATGGCGAGCATTCTCAGCGGCGTCGATGATCGGATCAATGCCGACATGCTTGTCATCGGCGGCGACCCGATCGCTCCGTTCATCGGGAAAGTGTCAAGCGATCAAACGATGACCGCGGCAGCAGCATCTTGCAGTCTTTTTCTTGGCCACTCGACCGCACACGTACTAATGTTGAATGGCTACAACGACGGCGTCCTTCCTCGCGCAGACGCAATGCGACTTTTCGAGAGCGCTCCTGGTGCGACGCTCGTGTTTTTCGACACGCCCGGCGATTTGGCAAGTGGGATGGGGCACTCGATCTCCGATGAGGGATACGCGTTCGGCGAAGAGTGGCTCATTCACCGAATCGGCATGCCGAAGCCGGACAAGCGTACGCACAGCAAGCCTGGTTAGTCGAACCGACCGCGTGTAGAGCAAGGTTGATCCGAGGCTAAAGCCTCGGATTGAAAGCGCGAGCGAGCTCGCGCACTCCCAAGAGGGTAAAAACACTGCTTGTTACGCCAACAACTCGCGCAAAAGGTTTCTGATGTTCTTGAGAAGCTGATCGCCTCCGGCGATCTTCCAGATGCCGCGCGTGTTGAGTTTGAGATTCTCGATACAAAGAATCCTGAGCATGGCGATTACTCCTGCAACCTCGCCTTGATCGCAGCGAAGCCGGCGGGCATGAATCCTCGCGCGATCGGCGAGAAACTACAGAAGGCATTGGCTTCTGATGCCGCGTTTGCCGCGGTTGATATTGCTGGCCCGGGGTTTCTGAATTTCAAACTGAAGCCGGAAACAGTAAGTCGTTTCGTGGGCACGGTTTTGGAGTTAGGCGAGAAACTTCCCTCGGCTCTCGCCGAGCCCTCATCGCTCCCGAAAGTCGAAGTCGAGTTTGTCTCTGTTAATCCGAACGGTCCTATCACGGTGGGAAGTGGACGGGGCGCCGCGTTTGGCGACACGCTCTCGCGAATCCTTCACGCAGCGGGCAGCGAAGTCACGCGCGAGTACTACATCAACGATGGCGTGAATTCCGAACAGATGCGATTGTTTGCGGAATCCGTACGCGCCTATGTTCGGAATGAGCCGTTGCCTGAAAAGGGATACAAGGGCGACTATGTGAAAGGTGTTGCAGACGACTTGCTTGCTATTGGCATGGTTGCGGGCTACTATGCGCACCTTCTGATAAATGGCCTGCCAGCATTTGCGAAGCTAACGGAGATTGACGTCTATTCCTTCACGAGGGACTCTTTCCTTCAAAGGCTTGGGCAGCCAGCTCCATCAGTTCCCGAGGATTATCCATCCGAAGAACTCTTTGATATTTGTGTCGAGGTACTTAAAGAAGACGACACCTTCCTCAAGACACATTTTGTGTCGACCCGACTACTAGAAAGGGCGGTAATGCTGGCCCTCGGAGTGCTTGCCTTTACCGTCGTAGAAAATCGTCAAGTCGAACTCCATGAGGTTACATCCCGCAGCAATGAGCTTGTTGAGGATGCAAAGGAATATGCTGTCTCATTGGAGCCAGACACGAAGGTAAAGGTAAACGCCTCAAACCTCTATGTGGCCGCCCTCGGCACGGCAAAGGAGCTTGTGAGAACAAGCCCCCCCGAGCAACTAGCTTCTGCCAGCCTCGAGTGGTTCCAAACGATCAGTCAGGACTTGATGATCGAACGGCAGCGCACCGATCTCCACACGTTCGGCGTCGATTTCGACATTTGGTTTAGTGAGCAAAAGGACCTCCACGAGAAGGGCAAAGTCACAGAAGCCCTGAAGTGGCTCGAGGCAAATGGCAATGCGTATCGGGCGATCAAGCCACGCGTTGTTGAAACTGAAGTCGAAGCAAAGCCGGATGAAGATGACGATGCAGTCGTGGAAGATGGAAAAGAAGCGCTTTGGCTTGCGTCGTGCTCGAACAATCTGGGCGACGACAAAGATCGTGTGTTGCTACGCGCGGATGGAAGGCCGACTTATCTTGCTGCCGAAGTCGCGTACCTGAAAGACAAATTCGATCGCGGATATGGCAAGTGTTTTTTGATTCTCGGCCCTGATCATCACGGCTACATTGGCCGCACCTACGCGGTTGTGAAGGCCATTGGCAAAGAGCCGGTCAAAGATTTCGAGATCGTCATCTTCCAAATCGTGCGCTTTGTGAAAGATGGCAAGCCCGCACCGATGAGGAAGCGCGACGGCAACATCTATGAGCTCCGCGATCTTATTCAAGAGCTTGGACAAGCGGTCGCGCCGAACGAATCGAAAGATGAACAAGAAAGAATCGGTCGCGACGTCTCACGATTCTTCTATCTCATGCGCAGCCACGAAACGCACATGGACTTCGACATCGATCTCGCGACGAAACAGAGCGACGAGAATCCGGTGTTCTACGTGCAATATGCTCATGCGAGGATATGTGGGGTGTTGAGGAAGGCGGAAGAGGCTCTGGGCTCTGGGCTCGAGGCTCTGGGCCGGGACATAAACACCTCGCTTCTGATTCACGAACGCGAGCGCACTCTTATCAAGAAGATCCTCGATCTACCGGAAGAAGTGCAGCGAACCGCGAAGGATTACGGCGTGCATCGAATCGCGAACTACGCGATTGAACTGGCGCGTACGTTCCATCACTTTTACGATGCGTGCCGCGTGATCCAGCCGGAAGAGCCAGAGCTATCGAAGGCACGATTGGCGTTGGTGAAGGCGGCGCAGATCGGATTGAAGTCGGCGCTAGACCTGTTGGGTGTCTCTGCCCCGGAGAAGATGGAAAGAGCCGCACTCGAAACAGGAGCCTAAGAGGCCTCTAAAGCCTTGCCAACAATGGCTTGCGAAAGCGGCACCCTCAGTCATGGGCAAGAAACTGGCGCTGGCACTATTAGTCGTCTTTAGCCTGCTCGATTGCAAACACAACCGAGCCATCGGCACGTGGGCCACGAAGGGGCCAAATGCCTGGGTTGTTACGTTTAACCCCGATAAGACATTTCAGGTCAGCAATGGAAAGGACAAGCCATTTGCATCGGGCACCTACGAGGTCGATGGCAATCAGGTCACCACGACAAACAAGGTGGGTGATGCTGGCAAGCCGACGCTGTTCACGATCAATATATCGGGAACGATCTCCGATGACGGCAAGACCCTCACGGTTGGGACAGGCACTTTCACAAAACAATAACGAGCCGCGCGTTTACATTCGCTCGGGCACGCTGAGCCGGATCGGATGATCGCCGTAATAGACGATATAAAGCGCGCGATGCCCAGACGCATCGACTTGATCTAAACGAAACGTGATCTTTGCCGCATCCACACGGGCGTGGTCGTCGGCGGTCAACATCGTATCGTGATCGTCTTTCGGCCAATGCGATGTTCGACCGTACACGCTTTGAATCGCACGCTGCGCTTGGACTTGTCGAGCTTTGGTCGCCTGTATTCCAACGACCATCACCCGATTTACGGCGACAGCGCCCGACAAAGCAAGGATCGACAATCCGAAGATGCTCCAGCCGACCACGTGCTTCGCGTCAAATCCGTCCATGAACTCCCGCCGAGGCGATGGTTGCACAAAGGAGGTTCATACAGAAGCTTGCGCGACAAACTTGCGCAAGAAGTTAACCTAGAGCGAAGTTGGCTCGTTTGCTTCTGACGGCTTGAAACCCGCCTTGCTGCTCTCGCTTCAGTTGCTCCAACCTGGCTCTGATCAGCTTGTGCGTCCGGTGCAATCTTGACCGGATCGTACCAACGGGTTTCTCCATCATGTCCGCGATGTCCTTATACGGGACACCCTCGATGTCCGCCAAGGTCACCAGCGTTCGCTGCTCGGCAGTCAGTGAGTTCAAGACCTTTTGGAGGTCTTCGCTGAACATGCCGCTCAACATCTCTTGCTCCGGGTTCGGCCCGTCTTCGGGCACCTCGAAGTACAAATTCTCGTCTCCACCCTCACGCTGCAGAGGGTTGTCATAGGAGACCGTCTTTACTCGACGACGTCGATTGCGCAGAAGATCCAGGAACAGCCGCGTGACGATCCGGAAGATCCAATTCTCGAACGGCCGGTCGCCTTCGTAATCTGCGAAGCTGCGGTAGGCGCGATAAAACGCCTCCTGGGTGAGATCCTCCGCGTCGTTCCGGCTTCCGCTCAGCCGATAGGCCATGTTGTAGACCTTCTTGTAACTCTCGGCCATCAGCTCGTTAAACCGAACCTGATCTCTCTCGCTCATCTCGTACGTAGTAGTGGACATCTGTCTGTGTCGGTTATTTTGGGCCGACTCCAAGCACATGGGCCCGCTGATTCGAGCCAAATAAAAAGACAACTGATCGATAGGGTTAGTTCCCCCAAATGGGACCTCAGACCTCCCATCAAAAAGGGCGGTTGTAACCCGTATACATTTGTATAGAACGATGGAGCCTGCGAAACGTTACGTTCAATTGCCTGAACGAAAGCCTGCACACAGGATTCCAGCATTCGCGATAAGGTCGCCATTTTTGTAGTGTATTAACCACTACTCAAACAGCTGCTTGTCGCTATGTCTTTCCCTCAAGTGGATGGACGGGTTCAAACTTGCGATTGGTTCAGCTTCTACGGCTACCCTGCTAATGTTGCGTGGTCCGGCATAATCGGAGTCATGCTCGAGCGGCCCGATTGGGACGTGTACTTCATGCAGATCGCGACCTTGGTCTCGACTCGCGCCACCTGTCCAAGAAGGGCGGTCGGCGCGTTGATCGTCCGGGATCGCCACATCCTGTGCACCGGCTACAACGGGGCGCCCAGCGGCCTTCCCCACTGCCCGGTGGATGGGCCGCAGAATGATTGGCCCCGAGGCTGCATGCGGGCTGGCCACTGCATTCGGACCCTGCACGCCGAGCAGAACGCGCTGCTTCAAGCAGCCAAATTTGGGATTTCCACGGATGGAGCCTCTATGTACGTAACCTGCCAACCTTGCAACAACTGCGCGAAGATGATCATCAACGGAGGCATTAAACGCGTAATTTATGAAGGGGATTACCCCGACGAATTCTCGAAAGAGCTATTTAAGGACGGAGGAATCGAAGTCCTCAGGCTCGTTGGAGACCGTCTTGAGGTTGTAGATTTACAGACATGTTCGGTCTAGCGCTTGCACAAACAGCCAGGCAGCCCGAGCTCATGGGAGGATTCCGATGGCCCATGTTGGCGGGATTTATCGCCCTCGTGGTTTCGTGGGCGCTGACTCCCTACGTGCGTAAACTTGCCATCGCCAAAGGCGCGATGGACGATCCGAAATCGGATGAGCGCCGCGTCCACACCGAGCCGATTCCGCGTTGGGGCGGCGTCGCCATCTACGGCGGAATCCTGATTTCCCTCCTTGCCGTTTTGCCATTTGCGTTCCGGGGGACGACGCCGTTTCCGAGTTATCTCGTTGGCATGTTGTTGGTGGGCGCGGCAGTTGTCGTCGTTGGCGCGCTGGATGATCTTTATCAATATCCCGCCAAGATCCAAGCTCTATTTCTTTTGGGTGCGGGTCTTGCGATTCAGCTTTTCCGCGGTCCGGTTGGACACATTCAGATCGGAAGCTTTGTTGTTCCGTTTAGCAATCACACCGTTATCCAACTGAATGCGACACCGCTGCAACTTGCTCTCTTTGCATTTCCGCTCACCGCGATCTACATCTTCATGGTCGCGAAGACGATGGACACGATCGACGGCGTCGATGGGCTTGCCGCAGGCATTGCGACAATTGCTGCCGCAACATTGACCGTGATCGCCGCGTATGGCGGGCAACCGCGCGTTGCGATTATCGCCGCTGCGATTGCCGGTTCTTCGATCGGATTCCTTCGCCACAACTACAATCCGGCGAAGATCTTTATGGGAACGGGCGGTGCGCAGCTGCTCGGCTTTCTCATGGCGTGCCTCAGCATTGTCGGCGCGTTGAAGACGGCAGCCGCGGTGGCGATCATTATTCCGGTCTGCGTTTTTGGCGTGCCGATGATCGATGCCGCGATCGTTGTGATTCGACGCTTGCTCAGTGGACAACCGATCACGCAAGCGGATAAGCGCCATCTGCATCATCAGCTTCTTGGAAAAGGTTTATCCCAACGACAAACCGTTTGGGTGCTCTACACCGCCGCCTTCGTGCTGTGCGCTCTGATCCTGGTGGTGATCAAGATTTATGGCAAGGCCTAGGGTTGTGTGCGTCGTTGGCACACGGCCCGAGGCCATCAAGATGGCCCCCGTGGTTCTGGAACTACGCCGATTTTCCGACGTGGAAACCGTGCTTGCTTCTACCGGCCAGCACAAGGAAATGCTCGAGCAAGCGTTGGGTGCGTTTGGCCTTACGGCGGACGAAGACCTGGCGATCATGCAGCACGGACAGACACTTGCCGACGTGACGGCGCGCGCGGTGGAAGGACTCGATAAGCTGTTCGCACGCGTGGAGCCTTCATGGGTTTTAGGGCAAGGCGATACGACTACAGTTTTTGCTGCGGCGCTGACTTCCTTTTATCGACAGATCCCGTTTGGCCATGTGGAGGCGGGTTTGCGGACTGACACGATCAACAATCCTTTTCCCGAGGAATTCAACCGACGTGCGGCTGGTTTAGTGACGGCTCTTCACTTTGCTCCTACTGCATGGGCGGCAGACAATCTGATTCAGGAAAAGAAAGATCCTTCGACCATCTTTGTGACCGGCAACACCGGCATCGATGCGGTGTTGCAGACCGCCAAGCTTTCTCGCGCGGAGTGGTATCCGGAGCACAAGGGACGCGTCGTTCTGCTTACGACGCATCGAAGAGAGAATTGGGGCGATCCACAGAAGGCGATCGCACACGCAGCGAAGAGGCTCGTCGAGAAGCACGAGGATGTTTTGCTTGTTGTACCAATGCATCGGAACCCCGCTGTTCGCGAATTATTGACGAGCATCCTCGGTGGCCATCCACGCATTGATTTGATCGAGCCGCCGGAGTACGACAACTTTGTGAAGTTGATGCAGCGCTCGACGATCATTCTCTCCGATTCAGGTGGTGTACAAGAAGAGGCGCCTGCGTTTGGGATTCCTGTTTTGGTGTTACGTGAAACAACAGAGCGGCCAGAGGGTGTGAAAGCTGGCACCGCGAAATTGGTCGGCACAAACGAAGAAGTGATTTTCTCGGAAGCAAATGCACTCTTGAGCGATCCTGAGGCATTCAAAAAAATGGCTCATGCTGTCAGCCCGTACGGAGACGGAAAAGCGGCAGAGCGAATTCGATATGTTTTGTTTTCCAAAATCGGGATAGGAAGTCCCGAGGTGGCAATGTGGATCTGATTCAGGCAATTATTCTCGGGATCATTCAAGGACTGACGGAGTTTCTCCCCATCAGCAGCACCGCGCACTTGCGCATCGTGCCCGCGCTTCTCGGATGGGCAGATCCCGGGCCAGCGTTTACCGCGGTTATCCAGCTAGGGACCCTACTTGCAGTCTTAATCTATTTTCGTGTTGATTTGGGTCAAGCGATTTTGGGATGGGTGAAGAGCTTTAAGGGCGGCGAGGCAGCCAAGACTCATGAAGCGAAGATGGGTTGGGCGGTGTTCATCGGTACTCTGCCGATCGTTGTTCTTGGCTTTTTATTCCGACATTCGATCGAAGGACCTGCACGTTCGCTGATCGTTGTGGGCTGGGCGTTGATCGGCATGGCGATCCTCCTTGCTGCTGCTGAGTTTGGAGCCAAGCACAAGCGCACGATCGATGACATTAAGCCCATGGACGGCTTGATCGTCGGACTCTTTCAATGCATCGCCTTGATCCCAGGAGCAAGTCGCTCGGGCAGCACGATCACCGGCGGATTGTTCGACGGCTTGAACCGCACGGCTGCCGCGCGATTTTCTTTTCTGCTTTCCGTGCCAAGTGTTTTCGCTGCCGCGATGTTGGAGTTGGTGAAGCAGCGCCACGATTTCACTGGCGCTTTGATGATGCCCGCGATTGTGGCGACGATCTTTGCATTTGTCGTGGGCTATGGCGCCATCGGTTTCTTGATGAAATTCCTGCAGACGCAGAGCGTGATGGTGTTCGTGATTTATCGGGTGGTACTTGGCGCGCTCATTCTCTTCTTGGTCGCACGCGGCACGCTTGATCCCATGGCGGGAGTGCAGCAGGATACACCTCCGTCCAACACGCCGCTTGTCCGCGCTGTGCAGGGATCGAACGGACATGTCGTGCGGATTTCGGGTGTTGCGCCCAATACCCAAACGACTGATCATTGAGAGGTATCTAGTTTGTTTCGTCGCAAACCGCCGTCACCACCACCGACCATCGAATGGATGATTGTCGGGCTAGGTAATCCCGGCGCGGAGTACCGGGGCACGCGACACAACGTTGGCTTTGCGGTAGTAGATTTCCTTGCTGATCGACACCGCATCAAGTTAGATCGCGGAAAGAATCGCGCGCTCGTGGGCCTGGGCCACATCGATGGACACGGCGTGGCGCTCGTCAAGCCGATGACGTTTATGAATTTGAGCGGCCAATCGGTGGGACCGCTGGCGCGACTTTACAATCTCAAACCCACCCATATTCTTGTCGTAGCCGACGATCTCGATCTTCCGGTTGGCAAGCTTCGCTTGCGTTCCAAAGGAAGCGCGGGTGGACACAACGGACACAAGTCGGTCGCGGAGTATTTGCAGACGACTGAGTATCCGCGCCTCAAAGTCGGAATTGATGCGGCAGTGAAAGGCCGAACGATTGATCATGTGCTCAGCACCTTTGATCGCGACGAACTCGAATGTATCGACTTCGCTATTCGCTCAAGCGCAGAAATCTGCGAGAAGGTCGTCAGCAATGACTGGCAAGAAGCGCTGCGATTGATAGAGAATCATAACAAGGCAAAATGAGCCAGCATTTACAATTGGTCTCTTGACGGAAAGAAAACCGTCACTCATCCATGACCGCGATTTCCGCGACTTCTTCCAAATCAAACTGCCGTCGCTCGAAAAATCCGCGGGCGTACCGAACGGAATCTTCACCAGCTTGCCTAAACAGTCGCATCGCTTTTGCGCGCGCCCACCAAGGCCATCCCTCGATAGCTGCGTTGGGATGATCTTGCACATAGATATCCGCGGCGATCTGTAACGCTTGATCCAATGGGCAGAGCCTTCGATACAAAGCGAGATACGCCTGCAACGGACGATACGCCAGTCGCCCAACCAAAGACGGAAACGCGGCGGATGGTTGGAAAGGTAGTCGCGGAATCACCGCCCATCGCACATGCTCCTCGACCATCGCGGGCCAGTGATGAACGAGGCCGAGCACTTCATGCTCTTCTCCACTTTCACAGTTCATCAGCAAGTGATGAGAAGTCGCCGCGCCGATCAAGCCATATCGGAGTCCAAGAGCAAAAGCGTATCCGGTGCGGCGCAAGTTGTATCGCTGAGGCAGGCGGTAGGTGACGCAGCGCAAAGCCTGCATAAAGTTCACATCTACCTTTTCATCAATCGGCTTCATATCGCCATAACCCGGGAAGCCAGCAAAAATCGGCTTACCCAAAAATCAATCCACAGAAGAAGATCGCAATCGCGCGGCAATGCGCTGATTAACTCGTTTTAGCACCATTACAGCGGCTTTTACTTCACGATCTTCCAATTCTTCGACAACCTGCGTTTCCAGCTGGTTCAGCGCCTTTAAGGCTTGCTCGACCGCCCTTTGACCGACAGTAGTTAACTTGATGACGCGCAAACGCTTGTCAGACGTGCTCTTCGAGGCGACCAAAAATCCTCGATCTTCCGCCATATGCACCGCCTCAGACAAAGTTGGAGCAGAAACGCGTAGCCTTCGAGCCAGGGATGCCTGCGATGCACCACCTTCGTGGGCGTGGACCGCGCTGAGTAAATCAAAGGTCGCGGGGGTCAAACCGGACTTCCGCAGATGGGGCTCGAGTGCGTTCGAGAGAAGCTCTGTTAAGAGGGCTGCCTGGCCCGAGAGGGACTGCTGAATACTGCCGGATTGATGCATGCGCGCGCCGAAAAAGCATCGTACCACTGGGGGACGCGAAACGATTATTCAAACTTGATCAACAAAATTGGCAGATAATTGCGTCAGTAATTCGAGAAAATAAAGATAACGAGCAATTGTCCGCTCCAACGCCAGCATGCTGACGCACACCGAGAAAGTCAAAACCTTTTTGAACCTCCGCGAAGTCCGGGGGCGGCTTTGCCGTTACATGACGAGCATTGGCTACACCGTCATTGGCACAGACAGCGACATGCTCTTCGAGCGCGGAAACGCATTGGGCCGGATTCCCGGAAGCCCACCTCGCTCTTGGCCAGTTCGTGTATTTGCGCATATCGGGAAAGCCCACAACGGATCGGAAGTGATTCTTCGTTGGGAGATGGGTAGCGGCATGGGCCGAATCTTGTCCCTGTGGGACGTGAAGTACTTCCGTAAAGAGGTTCAGGGCGCGGTCAAAACGGCGGCCGCCCGGCATGTTAACATGAACGAGCTGGAGCTCACCCACACGTCCAGCGCGGTGATGACCCTGCTCGTCTACGTGGCGGTGTTCTTGACCGTGACGGTCATGTTCGTCCTGATGACCACTGGAGACATCTCGGTCACGGTGTGGCTGGTGGCCCTTGTGATCCTTGGCCTGCTGTTGCTAGCGATCCGGGCTCCTCTGGCTCCCGCGAAGCGCACATCAGCTTAAAACCAGTACCCTTCGTTGCTTTTAATGGGGCAAACTGAGGGCAAGAGTCCGCAAAGGGATCAAAATTAGCTTGTTTGCGTAGGATAACGGGAGGGTTCTGACCCGTCTATCCTCCGGAGCCCAGAACACCGTACGGGCCGACATGCGGCCAACGAGGCATCAACACCATGATTTCATGCAAGGAATGCGCCACCTTAAATAGTCTGGACAGCGCTTTCTGCAAGAAGTGTGGAAAGCCACTTGCCCAGGAAGAAGCTCTGGATGCCCGAGAGCATATGGAGAAACAGCTCGACCACGCCTATGAGCTCTTTCACCACGGACGAACGGACGAAGCGTGGCTCAATGTCGAAGGGTGTTTGATCTCCGATCCAACTAATCTTCGCGCCATCTCGCTGAAGGCGATGATCCTTGAGCGGCGCGGGCTCATTCCGGAAGCCCTCGAATGCTACGAGACGATCGTCGCGAAAGACCCCAACGCCGCTCTTGAGCGAATGAAGCTCCAGACGTTGCGTGGCCTGATGGAAGTCCGCCACCTCAACGCGCAGCAACCCAATAAGAAACTTGCCCTGGGGCTCGCCGTATGTGCAACGCTTTTGGTCGTTTCTCTCGGCGCCGCAATCGCCGTCGGCCGTTCGCCGAAGCCCGCGAACGTAGTGGCGCAGCAACCCGAGCAACCACGATATTCCGTCGATTCTTCCTTTACCGCTCCGCCCGTTGGCAAAGCGGTCAAGCAAACGGACTCCTCACAAGATGGCTCCCAGCCAGACTCTGCTAACAACGGGGACAACACCGGCGACGAAAACACGCCTAGCAATTTGCAAGCAAGACCTTTGCGCGGATCTGCCGGACCATCCCTTCCAAATCCGTCCGACGAATCCAACGCAGCATCTCAAGATTTCAGCCCCGTCGATCCGCTAAAGAACGCGCAGATCGAACCGATGCAATCGCAAACCTCCGATGCTGGCAATTCTTCGAACGGCAACATCGGCGCAAATAACAACAATCAGCAGCAGGACAACAATGATCCCGACCCTTCGACGGTCAACACGCCAACGGATACAAAACCTGTGGGCCCTCCTCCCGTTGTCAACATCAAGCTGAGCGATGATAAGCCGCCGAAAGACTCCGATCTCGCCATCGATGCGAATGGAATTGAAGCGATGGTGCGCACCGCGCGTGGCCAATACCAAGTCGGCAACTATCAGGCAGCGGCGGGAACCTACGAGCGCGCGCTGAGCGCCGGCGCTGACCCTGCATTAACAAATCAACGACTTGCGCAGTGCTACGAGCGACTCGGAAGAACCTCGGAAGCAAAGGCCGCATACACGAAGGCAATTTCTGCGATACAAGGGCAGATCAACGGCGGACGAGGAAACAAGGATCGTTTGATGGCCGCACTCAGTTCATCGCAGCAAGCTCTTAAGAACTTGCAGGGCGGTTAGTGCGAATCTCAATGCGAAGACTTCTTCTATCTTTAACTCTGCTTTGCGCATCCGCTGCATGCTTCGCCGTGCCCAAAGTTTTGGTCGTACAGATCGATCGCGATCCAAAAGCCGCTCATCCCGTGATGCTCGACAACGCATTGGCGGAGAGCTTGGAAGATGAAGGAAAGTTAGATCCCATCGTCTGGAGCCAGAGCGATCCAGTGTTTCGCGGCGCTGTCCTCGATGGTCGTGTAAAAGGAACGGACTTCCCTTCTCCGAACGATGTTCAGGCTGCGCTAAAGGCTCTGAAATGCGATTATCTGATTCTCGCGCAAGCGCAAGTCAAAGGAACGGCGATCGCTGGGCGCATCGATCTTTACAAGGGCACAAAGCCGATTTGGAATAACTCAACGTCGATGGATCCGGGCCGCTCCGCGCCGGTTGATCTCGAAAACGCCATTCGATCCGTAGCGCGCACGTGGGCGATGGGAATGAGTTCAGGCCCCCTGAAATCAATCAAGGCAGAGCCAAAGCCACCAGAATTTTCCGCCCCATCGCAAGGGCAAATTCCGAAGACGTCCACAACGGATCAGACGCCGCCGACTGACTCTTCACAAACGTTGGCTGCCTATCAGCAGTTGATGGCGGCAAAAAAGGTTGAGGAAGCGACGAACCTGTTGCGCCAAGCAGTGGACGCAAATCCGCTCGATCCGAAGCTCCGTGTACAGCTCATTCAGCACCTGCGTCAAATCGGACGGTCGCGTGATGCGGCGGAAGAAGCGCGGCGCGCGGCAGCGCTCCTGCCCGATAACCAAGAGATTCGCGCCATCGCCGCCCAAGCCTATTTGGACTCGGGACAAGGCGACCAGGCAGAGGCTCAACTGAACGAAGCTCTGGCAAGAAACCCGGAAGACCCAGTAACCCGGCGAATGCTGGCAGACCTGGCTATGAAGGCCCAGAAGCCGCAGGCGGCGATCGACCACATCGACGTGGCGATGAAGAAGGCTCCGAGCAAGGATTTAGCCTACCGGCGAGCCCTCTGCGATGCTGTTTTAGGTGATTCGACCGCCGTTCAGAACGATTTAGCCCAGGGTGCTCAAATTAGCACCTGGAACCAGGAAGAAGATACTTACCGGTTCTGCATGGGCATTTTTGATGAAGCGATGGATCAGTCGGTTGGCGACCTACGATCCTTGAATCAGCGTGCCGTCGTGCGACGGGAGGACCCAGACGTATCAAAGGCAATCGATGACCAGCTAGCAATATTGCAGGCGCGTCAGATGCTAATCGATGACTGGACCCCGCCCCAATCGCATAAAAAATCGCAAGGAATGCTGTCGTTGGCACTCAAGTTGCTTGCTCAGTCACTCAGCGGTCTAAAGGCTTATCTGACGGATGGAAGCCAGGACACGCTGACGGACTCTGGGATCGACTTAGGTGAAGCGATCAAACAGCTCTCCGCAGCGAAAGACGCCTTGGCCGCAGAACAAGGAAGCGTAGCTAGGGATGGAAGCACTACCGTATATTCTTATCATTAATGGCGCACTACTCGCGCTGTTCGTCGCTTGGGTTCTGACGACACATATGTGGGAGCATGCTCTTGGCAAGCTCTTCCCTAAGCGTCTCGTCGTCCCTCCGTTTGGCGCGCAAGTTAAAATTCGCACGCTCGGTGCGATTTACGATTCTCGATTTATGGGCACCACTAATGGTGGTTGGGCGATCGAAAGCCTTGCCCAAGCCATTCCTGCCGTCCGTCTTGGCGAATCCGTTCTCGTCGAAATCAGCGCTCCTAACGGCGTTGTCCGATTCCGATCAGAACTCGTTGAGTTGATGAGCGATCACAACGCGACGATCATGCGCCCGCCATCTGAAACGCTATTTGGAAATCGCCGCAACAAGAAGCGACTCGTGCTCGACAATAGGCCGACCGTTTACGTCGAGGGCACCTGCTCAGTCTTGCAAGACCTGAGCGAAGGCGGCGCCAAGATCTCAACTCCTCAATTGCTGCGACTCGGTGAGAGAATTAAGTTGGACATTCCTGGCTATCGGGAGACGCTCATCGGCCACGTTTTGGAAGTCATCCCCAACAAAACACGCGGTTACGCAAACGATGCACGCGTGGTGTTTCACACGCCAGTGAAACTCAACGAAGTCAAAAAGAAACTCGCCCCCGCAGGGTGAGCGGGGGCGCTCGGGTAAGGACGGTTTCCGTTCTCACCCCGAGAGGGAAGGAGGATATGCGTCAACTCTTCTGACGCAGCTGTCACCTCAAGCGTTCCATCATTTTGCTTTTGCCGAAACCGGCAGTTTGGGAGCTCAACTCTTTCCGTCAGGTCGCTTTCGAAACATGGTCACCATGTCGCGAAGAACACCTTCGCCCGACTGGACCAACATCTCTAACTCCAGCGTCGCTTCGCCCTCCACGTCTGGTGTCAGCGCCATCATTGTCGCTGGGCCGATAACCGTCAGTCGCAGCATCCCTAAACGCTCAAGGACCCCGTTTGGACCAGGCTTGAGACCGGCCGGAGACTCCTGTCCATTAACTCGCCAGGTGGCTTTGCGAATCCAAATGCGACAGGGCAACTGACACACATCGATCTGTACCGTTGTGTTGCGAGGCGCCCCCACTGGAGCCCGAACGACCTGCCAACCGCCGGTTTGGATGTATGGGTGGCTGGAGCGGCCCTGGTTGCCTTCGTCGAGCCAGACGAAGTTCATCTTTGCCGCTGGAAGTTCAAAGGGCGTTGTCAGTTGGCTGGTTTTCTTCCAATCGATGTAGAGAGTCTCGATCTCCTGATCGAAATCTCCCCGATTGACGCTTTCGATGTCCGCGCTCATGCGGACCGATAGATCATAGATGCTGCCTATGATCGCCGGCCACTTTTCTAGATCTTCTCGTGTGTGCCTGCTGTGGCTGAGCTTTTCATCCACGGAAGCGGCGGCTGCTTTACGCTGTTCGTCGCTTGGCTTTCCTTTGAGCAAGACATCCGCCATCTGCGTCACAAACGGAGTAGGCTTCTCGAGGAAGTTTTCGTAGACCAGCACTTGCCGCGTGGTGCCGATAGTGTCATACAACGCCGTTAACGTGAAGTGCGCCCACAGGCCGATTGTTCGCGCATCAACTGGTGGAGCCGTGCTGTTACCAAGCGATTCCGAACTGTAACCCCATTTCTTATAGCGTGATGATTGTGATGCCGCCACGCTCATTGGATGTCGCACGCAAATCACTGATGAAAACGAACGAACCCCTTCTCTCGAAAGCGCTTCTCGATAAAGCGGCATGAGAATCGTTGTCGACGGCTCCTTCCATCCCCACATTTCATAGCCGTCAAACTTCGCCCGGAGAAGCTTGCGCATCTCTTCGACCATTTCATGAGCGCCCGGAATTTCTTGCCAATGATCTGGCAGAGGTGCGGCGCGGAAATAGTCCATACCGAAGATTAAGAGCGTGCGCGCGTTGAGCTTTTGCATATCGCGCAATTCCCAAAAGCCGCCGGGGTTCTGTTCACTCGCCGGTTGGAATTCGTCTTCTGGTCCGAAATACGCGCCGAGGTGATTGATCGCGGTGGCAACACAAGACGTGCCGCCGCGAAACGTACCAAGAACGATAACCGGATCTGGACTAAGACTCATGGGAACAGAAGTCGAGCCAGTTTACAAGAGCGCCTAGCGCGGAGCCGCGCGACGCATGGATTCCATCCGGTTTCGCATCATCACGACCACGGCATTCAGGGCTGAGATATCGAATTGGAGCAAGAAGTCGATAACAAACTCAGCCTCCTCAGTGGTGGGCGGCATCTTCGTGCTGAGCGAACCTGATCCAAACGATGTGAGGCGAAGCATGCCAGCTTGCTCAAGAATTCCGTTGGGACCCATTTGGAGGGCTGCCGGATGGTCTTGGCCATCGACTACCCAAACCGCGCGCTTGATCCACATCTGGCACGGCATTTGGTACGGCGTGACTTGGATCGGCACGCCGGGCGGCGCCGAGATCTTGCATCGCACCGTTTGCCAACCGCCTGTCGGCGTAAAGGCTTGGTCGCTATGTTTGAGCGTTTCGCCTTCTCGCCAAGAAAGAATAAGCTTGCCCGCCGGCATTTGGAAAGAACGAATCATGTACGAGGTCGCGAGCCACTCGTTCCAAAGCGCTTCTGTTTCTTCGTCGTACTTCCCTTCTTGAAATCCCTTGGGATCAGATGCCGCTCTCAAACAGATGTCGTAGGTGCGTGCAACATACGCAGGTAAACCTTCTAGATCGGAAAGAGCAAACCGGCTGTGACTCCACTCAGGATTAATCGTTTCGATTGCCGCATTCATCTGTTCACTAGATGGTTTCCACGGCAAAAGATTGTCCGCCATCTGTTGCAGATGGAGAGCGGGATTCTCCAACAAGTCCTCGTAACACAACATGAAGCGCGGGCGGCCTTTGCTCTCCAATAAGTTGGTGAGCATGTAGTCCACCCATAACCCAAGCGCGCGTTGCTCATCGGGCGGGATCAAGTTCTGAACGCCTTTCACATCAGCGTTCTTAATTTCAAACTGTCTCTTTCGAGAAAACGCAACACTCAGCGGATGGCGCACGATGATCGCATATCGCGGCTCAACTTTCTCGCGTGAAAGAACTTCCTTGTAAAAAGGAAACAAGCTCGTTGTGCCCGGCTCTTTCCACCCCCAATTCTCTTTGCCTTGGAAATGTTTGTGGAGCATTACTTGCGCATCGCGAAGAAACACATCAGACCCGGGTCGATCCAGCCAATCCTCCGGCATGTGGTCGGCGCCGAGATAGCCGAGCCCGTACATCTGAAGGAGGCGCGAGTTGAGCGCCTGCATGTCCTCCAGCTCCCAAAAACCACCTTTGTTGAACTCGTTTGCCTTCTGAAAGGCGTTGGGTTCGCCCATGTACATGCCCATCGCACCGAGCGCGGTGGATAGACAGGACGTGCCACCACGAAACGTTCCGAGCACGACAATAGGCTCGCCGATCAGAGCCAACTAGGGCCTCCAGGAATGGTCCGCATAGGAGAAGATTCTAGTGGACCGAGAGGCCACCAAGAGGCACGATATTACCTTTCAAGGCACCTCAATCCGGAACGGAGAAATAGAAGGTCGCGCCGCCTTCGATCTCGCTCTCGCCCCAGACTTTGCCGCCGTGTCGATCAATAATCCGTTTGACGTTGGCTAAACCAATTCCCGTCCCCGGATACTCATCGTCGCGCACTAAGCGCTCGAACGCACCGAACAACTTGTCGGCGTAATTCATATCAAAGCCGATGCCGTTGTCCTTGACAAAGAACGTGTTCGGACCATTTCTTCCTACTTCGATGCTTGGCTTCTTGGACTTGCTCGAAAACTTAACAGCATTGCCAATCAAGTTCTCAACTGCCAATCGCATAAGTTTGGGATCGCCCGTCATCAACATTGAAGGAGCGATTCTATGGTCTCCGTCGTAATGGAGTTCACCAAGAATCTCGGTAGCCATCGCGGAGAGATCAAGAGATTCCCGCGCCATCGGTTGACGGCCGATGCGTGAAAGCTTCAGTAGATCATCAATAAGATCACCCATCTTTCGCGCAGCGCGTGCTTGGCGATCCAATTGGTCTTGTGCTTCGGCGGGTAGTTTGTCACCGAAGTCCTCTTTTAGAATCATGCTCGTCGACATGATCGCGCGGAGCGGACCGCGCAAGTCGTGCGAAACGGAATAGGTAAAGCCTTCCATTTCATGATTTGCCGCTTGAAGCGCTTCCGTCCTTTCCCGCACGCGCTGCTCAAGCTCAGCCTCTGCGCGTTTGTGGTCCGTAATGTCTAAGGTGAGGCCAAACCACTCGCGGATGTGCCCAGCGCTATCCAGGTCAGGCTGAGCTCGGCTTTGCACCCACCGATGGGTGCCATCCGCCATGCGAATCCGATGCCGGAAACGAAATTCGCCTTGCGTTGTTGCCGCTGTCTTCCAGGCGACCAACAGATCTTCTAAATCTTCTGGATGCACGATAGCGTGCCAACCCGTGCCCATCGCATCCCTCAAAGAAAGACCCGTCAGCTGGAGCCATCGCTTGTTCGCATACTGAAGATTGAAATTGGGATCGACCGTCCACGTATATCCCGGACCGACTTCTGCGATAAACCGGAACTTCGCTTCGCTTTCGCGCAACGCCTCTTCCGCTTTTCTTCGTTCCACAAGCTCGCTGTTGACCTTAGCAAACAGCTTTGCGTTTTGGATCGCCGCACCCAACAACAGCACTAGTCCTTCTAGCAATTCCAAATGAGCATCGCTGTAAGCGACCGGCTGATCTGTCATTACCTGCACGACGCCGGTGACATGTCCGTCCAAAAGCACGGGCACCATGATCGCGCTCTTTGTCGGAGGTGGACCGGACTCCGGCAATGGGCTCAGCGTTCCGTCAGGAGCAACGTGCATAAACTTCGCGTTTGGATCCTGGACACGTTTCGCGACATCAGAAAAGAGCTTGGGCTTGCCGGAGCGAATCACCTCGCTTTGCATTCCCGATCCCTTCGGTCCGAGATTCAATGGAGGAAGAGCAGCTGCATCCAACATCTTTCCGCCAGAAAACGCGTACTCGCAATGGATCAGTTCTTGACTCGCATCAAACGACGAAACAATGAGTCCATCGCATGGCATCGCCCGAGAAACCAATTCTCGTAAACGCTCGCAAACCTTAGTGGAATCAAGAGTCGAAGAAAGCTGTTGCCCAGCTTCGAACAAAAGCCGATATCTCTGTTCTCCATTCAGGAGGTCGCTCGGCGTTGACGCACCCGTTGTATGGCTTTCTGTCTCCCTCATGGCAGCTCACCACTCGTCCTTCCAAATTGGACGTGCCTAGCCAAACATTAGCACAAGGTTGCGGCAAAAGCACGCACCTTGACGGGATTAGTCTTTTTCCTTGGTAGTGAGTTCGATGGAATTGCCCGAGCCCTGAATAGCGAGATCGAGGAGGCGCATGAAGGTGACGTCTGGGACGCGTGCCCAAACGCGGTCTTTCCACAGGAGGACGACCTGTCGATTCTCAAAGACAAACCGCAGCGGTGGCACTTCGACCGCCCGCATATCTAATGAGACTTGCCGGAGCTGACTCGCTGCGACGGCCAAGGGCCCCATGGCAAGGGCTCCGCGGTCATAGAGGCAAAGCTCAAATCCCAGCCCCGTGAATTGAAGCTGGATGCACTTCTCTATCCGCTTCAAATCGAGCTTGGAAGGGAGAAAAGTTCTCATTGGATCTTGCCCATTGGATTCCGGGCAATTTCCGTGCCATTGCTGGGGCCGAAGCCACCAAGCCGATTCCAGCCAAAATAAAGCGCTCGCATGGCCCTTTCCAACGAACCGATCGTGATCCTTGGCGCGTTCAGAAGCGGCACGTCCTGCCTCGCCACCGCCCTCGCCAAACTCGGCGTCTTTTTGGGCTCAGAAGAGAACTTCCTGCCCGCCGACCAATTTAACGAAGGCGGCTACCAAGAGCTAGACTTTCCAGCACATTGGGATCCTAAGCTTAGAATTCCACGTGGACAAGTTGTCGCG
>JADMIO010838829.1_pt1 | contig 126868 bp, 115 predicted proteins | sample 8958161 | NCBI WGS metagenome assembly JADMIO01 (sample SAMN16585339, study PRJNA669376) | soil metagenome | isolation source: Crop rotation soil | place: USA: Cullars Rotation, Alabama | collected 2011
GCCGCGACTTCAAGTCACGTGAATTCCAAGCTTCGGATCCCACTGTGCTGGAAAGAAGATCGAACGCGTGGTCAACTCGGCCGACTTCCAGCGTTCCGTGGCCCCCGGCGGCCTGGTTTCGATCACGGGCCAGAACATGAGCCCGCTCAACGTCGCCACGCGGCAGATTCCGCTGCCCACCGCTCTCGGCGAAAGCTGCCTCACCGTCAATGGTATTCCGATGCCGCTCATCTTCGTCAGCGATAAACAGGTGAACGCTCAGTTGCCGTTCAACATCGACGGGAACGCCACCATGATCCTGCGCACTCCGGGCGGCGTCAGCGACAATTTCAATCTCACGATCCTGCCCACCGCTCCCGGCGTCTTCCGCCAGCAGGTGGAAGGTGTCGGCGAAGTGCCCGTCATTGTCGCCCAGCGCAATGGCCAGCCGGTCACCGGCTCGAATCCCGTCAAGCGCGAAGATCACATCACGATCTACCTCACCGGCATGGGCCGTACGAATCCGCAAATCGAAGAAGGTCTGCCTTCTCCCGAATCACCCCGGGCCAAGGCGCTGGTCGATCCCAAGATGACCCTGGGCGGCCATGCGCTCACCGAGTTCACCGCTGAACTCGCTCCCGGCCAGGTCGGTGTCTATCTCATCAACGTCTGGATTCCCGCGGCAGTGCCGACGGGTACCGACATTCCGCTCGTGATCGAACAGGGTGGGGTTTCCACCACGGTCTCCGTGCGGGTCATTAACTAAGTCCGGTAAAAACCGGACGTGTCCGAGCGCCGCGTCAAGCGGCTTATGGGGAAGGAACAAGGAACGTCAATGAAGAGTGTGCTCCAATTGCGTGCAGCCGCTGTGCTGCTGGTGCTGGCCGCGAGTGATGCGGCGTTGGCTCAGAAGTGGGAGATCGGCGGAGGCGCCGGCGGCAGTTTCTACACGGGCAAGACGGTCAGCCGCGCAAGTGTCACCGGTGACGCGAAGTTCAACTCCGGCTGGGGCGCTACCGCCTACGTCGGCCATAACATGTATAGCCGTATCGGCGGTGAGCTCCGTTACTCGTTCCTGAAAAACGACGCGAAGCTCGCCTCCGGCAGCTCGCAGGCGCTTTTTGGCGCCAATGCGCACGCCATTCACTATGATGTGCTGCTGCATGCCACACGGGTGAACTCCTTCATCCGGCCGTTCGTCTCCGTCGGCGGCGGCATCAAGATCTACCAGGGCACCGGCAACGAAGTGGCCGCTCAGCCGCTCGGCACCCTCGCCTATCTCACGAAAACCAGCGAGTATAAGCCCCTCATCACCTTCGGCGCCGGTATCAAGGTCAACGCCAGCCGTCGCGTGGGCTTCCGTGCGGAAGTGAAGGACTACTTCAGCCAGTTCCCGAAGCAAGTGATCGCCCCGGCGAGCGGCGCCTCCATCAGCGGCGATTGGATTCACAACTTCGTGGCGATGGTGAGCGTTTCCTTACTCTTGTCTCCGGCAAATTAACACCGACTTTCGGCGCCGGCAGCGATATACTGCGGGTACTGTGCTTCATCGGTCAATGATTGTCTGGTTAATACTGGTCTTTCTCTACTTGCCGGTCGCCTGGGCGCAATCCCCGCCCGGCCAGTCCCCGAAAATTCCGTTACCGAAGGGCATTACTGCCGACGCCAATGGCTTCGTCGGCAGTAATGCCTGTCGTACTTGCCACCCGGACGTCATTCGCGACTTCTTCCGCAACGCCCATTACAAGGGCCAAGTGTCGAGCTGCGAAAGCTGTCACGGACCCGGCCAAGCCCACATCGAAGGCAGCGGCGACAAGACCAAAATCTTCGCCTTCTCGCAGAAAACTCCGCGCCAGGCCCTCGATCGCTGCCTCACCTGCCACTCGAAGCAGATGCCCCGCGCCAACATCCGGCGCTCGGAGCACACCCAGGCCGACGTCGTCTGCGTCAGCTGCCACAGTGTCCACAAGCCGGCTACTCCGAAATTCCTCCTCGCCAGGAAGCAAATTGACCTCTGCGGCAATTGCCACAGCCAGGTCCGCGCCCAGTTCTCGATGCCTTTCAAGCACCGGGTGAACGAAGGTGTCATGCAGTGCTCCGACTGCCACAACCCGCATGGCACTGATGCGCCAACCTGGCGCATGGGCCAACGGCCGCGCCTGGTCACCCAGGCGCTCGGGAACGAGGAAGCCTGCCTCAAGTGCCATGTCGAAAAGCGAGGTCCTTTTGTCTTCGAGCACGCCGGTGCGCGTATCGACGGCTGCGAAACCTGCCACAACCCGCATGGCTCCATGAATGCCCGGCTGCTCAAGCGGCCCGTCACCTTCACCCTCTGCCTCGAGTGCCACAACGGGGCAGGGAACTTCGGCCGCCAGGGCGACGGCATTCAGATCCAGTCGTCCTCCCACAACATGGCGGACCCCCGCTACCAGAACTGCACCGCCTGCCACGTGAAGATCCACGGATCCAACGGCGACAGCCTGTTCCGGAGATAAGCCATGAAGAGATTCACCCTCATCACGCTCTTCTCCGCTCTCTGCCGGGCGCAACAGCCGGTCGCGCCCACGAACGAACCCGTCGGCCCTCCGCGCGGCCTCAACCTCGGCGGCTACAACATCCTCCAGAACTTCGAAACCGGCTTCCGCGCCTACGACGTCACGGGGAACGAAGGGAAGTACCGCTCGGACGTCAACTACCGGCGTGGCATGCGCCTGCTCTCGAGCGGTTTGCAGATCAACTCGCGCGAAGGCCGGGGCAAATTCTTCGACGAGATCCTGCTCAACACCCAGGGCCTGGGCAACGACCCTTACCAGTCCGCGATCCTCCGCATCCAGAAGAACAAGCTCTACCGCTACGACCTCACCTGGCGGCTCAACGACTATTACAATCCCGCCCTCACCATCGCGAATGGCCAGCATTTCATGAACACCCAGCGCACGTGGCAGGATCAAAACCTCACCCTCCTGCCGCAATCGAATGTGCAGTTCTTCGTCGGGTACAGCCGCACCAACCAAACCGGACCCGGCCTTTCCACCATCCAGCTCTTCGATGCCCGCGGCAACGACTTCCAATACTTTTCCGACTTACGCCGCCAGCAGAACGAACTCCGCATCGGCGGAGAAGTGAAGGTCTCGTCGATCAAGTTCCTGTGGCAGCGCGGCTGGGAGTGGTTCAAAGACGATCCGCGCGAGTACCTCGGTGCACCATCGGACGGTAACGACCCCACCAACACCACCAAACTCACCAGTTTTAACCGCGCTCAGCCCTGGCGCGGCGAAAGTCCCAGTTGGCGAGCTAACTTGTTTACCGAAGGCAAGAGTTGGTGGGCCCTCAATGGCCGCTTCACCTACGTCGATGGCAGCCGCAACTTTATCCTGGACGAGAGCGCCATCGGCACGGCCCGCTTCGGCGCTGTGCAGAATCGCCAGTTCCTGCTGTTCGGTACCGGCAATCGCCCGGTGCTCGCGGTGAACCTCACTGCGAGTATTTTCCCCACGGACCGTCTCAGCATTTCGCAGCACTTCGCCTACAACAGCACCAAGATGGAAGGCGACGCCACTTATCGCGAGTTCAGCAACTCCACCCTGTCGTTCACCAACCTCAACTTCAATTTCCTCGGCGTGCGCGCCTTCACCGCTACCACTGACGTGAACTACAAGGTCACGAAACGCCTCGGCCTCTTCGGCGGTTATCAGTTCACAGAGCGCCGCATCCGCTCGATTGAACAGTTGAGCGACGAATTCTTCACCGACAAGGTCGCTGCTGAACAGACCAACCGCATGCACACCGGCCTGGCGGGGATTCGCCTCCAACCGGTAAAGCCGCTGCAGATCAATCTCGACGGCGAGCTCAGCCGCGCCGACCGGCCCATTTACGGCATCAGCGACCGCAATTACCATTCGCTGGGCGCGCGCGTCCAGTTCAAACATAAGTCCCTGCAGCTCAGCGCTCAGGCCCGCAATCGGTATAACTTCAACTCGGTTTCGCTTTGGAGCCATAGCTCAAAAGGCCGGCACTATGCCGCAAATGCGACGTGGACTCCCCTCGAACGGTTCTCCCTCGACGCCGGTTATGCGAAGATACATCTGGACACCCTGACCGGTTTGGCCTATTTCGCCAACGGTGGGCTGGTGACCAACGACCGCTCGCTGTATGTCAGCAACATTCATACGGTCCATATCCTGGGCCGAATCGTGCTAGTGAAACAGGTGGACTTGAGCTTAGGTTACACGCGCAATCAGGATCTCGGCGACGGCCGTTCCGGACTCTTGGCCGTGCCGCCATCCACCACCGTCATCCCCGGTTTTCTCGCAGCGCAAACCTTCCCCCTTCAATTCAGCTCTCCCCAAGCTCGCTTGTCGTGGCGGCTGCATCCGAAGGTTCGGGCCAATATCGGGTATCAATACTACAACTACAATGAGCGGTTTCTGGCGTTGCAGAACTATCACGCCCACACCGGATTTGTCAGTTTGCTCTGGGCGTTTTAGGAAACAATGTACTTCGTCGCGACTCTTGGACTGCTGGCGATGACTTTCTGGCTCATCGTCTTCCGCTTTACGGGGAAATCGGAATCCAATTGGCCGCTCATCTTTTGGGGTATGACTGCGGCGCACGTGCAGGTGTATGAGGTATTGAACCCCTACGTGGTTTGGTTTGGCGCCACTGTGGCCCTGTTTCTCCGTTTCGAGTTCCTGGGGCGCGCCTTCGTACGATTGTTCGTGTTTCTCGAATTGCCTGCTTTGTGCTACATGGGTTGGCGCTGCATCACCCTCTTGATGGCAGCCTAGTGATTGCGATGCTGCCAGCAGTACTTGGCGCCCGGTTCCGCCGGACGTGTGCACCGCTTGCCGTCGCGGGTTACCGATAGGCAGCGCGGAGAGGCTTTCTTGGTATCGGAGACCGCCGAGGCGGGTTCGTCTCGCCATGCGGTAGGAGCCGGTGCCGGCGTGTCCGCCGGGCGCGACTCTTCCAGTAACTGCAACTCCACATCGAGTGCTGCCAGTTTGGCTTTGGCCTCGGCCATCTGCCGGAGAATCGCCGCCCGTCGCTCCAGGTACTGTTTCTTCGCATCCGCCGCGGGTGGAGTCTGGCCTCCGGCCAAGGCAATCAGCAGACACACTGCGATCCATGAGGTACGCACATTAATTAGTGGATTCGCCGGGAGAAAGTTCTCCGATATTTTCGAGAGAATCTGTCATCTCGGGGCGCGCCTCGGGACAGATTGTCAGCCTGGCTGGACAGTTTGTCGCCGGACCTGACGAGTCCAAGATGTAGAATCATTAAGTTACAAATGGCGTCTGCCGTGCATTAACAGGCGGCATGACTCCACCGAAGCTGATCCAGCTGCTGAAGCCGGGCCTGAGCCTCATGCTGAGCGCGACCCTCGTTTTGGGCCAGCGTCCGGCCACCTCTGCGCGTGAGGGATCGACTCGTGAAGAAACCGCGATGTGGGGAGCCTATAAGCCCGGGCCTTCGAACCCGAACGCAGCGTTCGACCTTACCAGCCATCGGGAAAAGCCCGATGCAGCTCAGGCCGACGATGAGATCGACGTTATCGTCCAATACCGGGCGAATGCCCAACAGCAGGCGGCACGCGGGCTGAAGGCTGGGGCCCGGGTGAAGAGCTTCGTCGGCGGGTCGGCGGTCGTCGCCCGCATGACGCGCCAGGCCGCCCTCGAACTGGCCGCGGATCCGAACGTCGAATACGTCAGTCCGGACCGTGAGGTCACCGCCTCGTTGAACGACATCGACTACTCTTCCGCCACGGTCAACGCCGACAAAGCTCTCAGGCTTGGCTTCGACGGCGCGGGCATCGGCATCGCCATCATCGACTCCGGCGTCAACGACGACAACGAAGACTTCGGGCAGCCAAATTGCCGTGGCTCGCGCGTTGTCTACGCCGAGGACTTCGTCAATTGGTACGAACCGTCTCCGTCCTATGGCCACGGCACGCACGTCGCCGGCATCGTCGGTGGCAACGGCTGTGTCGCCGAGCGGTCCGGTCGAGATTATGAGCAGGCTCCTGGGATCGCACCCGATGCCGACATCATCAGCCTGCGTGCTCTCGACTCGCGCGGCAGAGGCAAAGACAGCACCGTGATCGCCGCCATCGACCGCGCCATTCAGCTCAAGAGCCGTTACAACATCCGCGTGATGAACATCTCGGCCGGCCGCATTGTGAGTGAGACCTATACCAAGGATCCTCTCTGCCAGGCCGTCGAACGCGCCTGGAAAGCCGGCATCGTCGTCGTGGTGGCTGCCGGGAACAATGGCCGCGACAACTCCATGAAGACCCAAGGCTACAGCACGATTACCTCGCCCGCGAACGATCCCTTCGTGATCACGGTGGGCGCTGTCAACGATCGTAAGTCGCCTTCGAAGGCTGACGACATCCTCCTCACCTTCTCTTCGAAGGGGCCCACGCTCATCGATCAGTATGTCAAGCCGGACATCATGGCTCCCGGCGCCAACGTCCTCGCCACCAAACCGCTCGGCTCTTACTTGCAGACGCTATTCCCCAATAACACCCTTCCGGGCAGTGTGCTGAAGAAGATTCCGTTCAATACCTACTTCTTTCTCAGCGGCACCAGCATGGCCTCTCCGATGGTCGCCGGCGCCGCTGCGTTGTTGATCGAGAAGGATCCATCACTGACGCCCGACCAGGTGAAGGCCCGCCTAATGAAGACGGCCAGCAAGTCCTTTCCTTCGCAGACCTCCTGGAGAGATCCGGCGAACCATACCACCTACACGGCCTACGCCGATCTGTTCACGGTAGGCGCCGGTTATCTCGACGTGATGGCTGCGCTCAACAGCACCGACAACATTTCCCGGACGCAAACGGCCAAGTCACCGCGCGTCCGCAAACGCTCGGACGGAAGGGTCGAAATGTATAACGACACTTCGCATGGCCTCAGCGGATCGAGTGTGGTGTGGGGCTCGAACGTCGTCTGGGGTACCAACGTGGTTTGGGGGAACACGGTGCTGGTCAACGCCTCAAATGTCGTCTGGGGCAATAACGTCGTGTGGGGCAACAGTGCCCTCGCCGGGTTCAACGTCGTCTGGGGAAACAACGTGGTGTGGGGCGATTCAACGCCCTTCTCCGAAAGCACCTCGATTAACGGCGAAAACTAACAGGCTTGCTTCGGCAAGGCGCCCGATGGCTTTTGAGTCCCGTTCGCTCCGGGGAGCTCGCCATCGGGTGCTTCTTTTCAGACGGCTAATCCCGATACGACGGATCCTTCCGATCCATCAACCGCATCAGCGCCGCGAACTCCGGATTCGGATTCCGGCTATAGCCGCGATCACCTTCGGCTTCAAGGAACACATCGCTCCGCTCACGGCTCAACGACCGCACCTGGTCTGGCGGCACCACCAGCGGCGCACCGGTCGCCTGCGCCGCAAGCTGCACCTGGCAAGCGCGCTCCAGGCGGTACATGCGCACGAAGGCCTGCGCCACCGTCTCGCCGCAGGTCAACAGCCCGTGGTTGCGCATGATCAGGATATTCTTGTCGCCCAAGTCCGCTGCCAGCCGTTCCCGCTCCTCGAGGTCCAGGCTCGGGCCTTCGAAATCGTGATACGCAACGGCGCCGTCATAGCCCAGCGCATACATGCTGATCGGCAGCAAACCGCACTCCAGCGCCGCGACGCCCATTCCGGCCACGGTATGTGTATGCATGATGCACCGGATGTCGCGCCGCGCCATGTGGATCGCGCTGTGAATCACGAAGCCGGCCGGATTGACCTCCTGCGACGGGTCGCCGATGATCTTGCCGTCGAGATCCACCTTCACCAGGTTCGACGCCGTCACTTCGTCGAAGCGATAGCCGTAGGGATTGATCAGAAAATGATGCTCCGGTCCCGGCACCCGCACGGTGGTGTGCGTCCAGATCAGCTCGGACCAGCCTAAATGCTCAATGATTCGATAGGCGGCGGCAAGGTCAACGCGCAGTTCTTGTTCAGTCTGAGCCACTCGACTAGCATAACGATATGTGGACTTCTATCGCCGCCGGCGCGTTGGCTTTGGCCGTGATGATCGGTGCCTTCGGCGCGCACGCGCTGCGGGACAAACTCGATGCCTACTCCATGGGTGTCTATGAGAAGGCCGTCTTCTATCACTTCATCCACGCTTTAGGCCTTCTGATTATCTCGCTGCTCAAGCCGCCCTCCATGAATTGGATCTGCCCTTTGCTGTTGGCCGGCATCGTGCTCTTCTCCGGCTCGCTGTACGCGTTGGCCACCACCGGCATCCGAGCGCTCGGTGCGGTCACACCGCTCGGAGGTCTGTGCTTTATTGCCGCCTGGCTTCTGCTTGCCTATGCGGCTGCGAAGAGCTAAACGTCCCGAAACAGCCGCGCCACCACTGGCGTGTTCCGGCGGCCCAACCATCGCAACAAGGCCCACAGGAGAGGGTTCCGCACCCATTGCGCCGTCAACGGCTGCACCAGTACGGACATGCGGACCTCGTCCTGGCCCAAGCCAAGCCGCCTGGCTTGCGCAGGATTCTCGGGCACAAAGACCGAACAGCACGTGACATCGCCGATCTGGCAGATCGCATCGATGGTGAGCCCGAGTCCCTGGTCGAATCCCGCACGGAAATACGAGCGCGCCACCATTGCCGTCAACATCGCGTTCGGTACGTGGACGTACCAGCGGCGCCGGTAATAGACGACGTGACCTGGCTGGACCCAGGCAATCCGCGAAGGATAACCCTCCTCGGACAGCAACCGGCTCATCTCATGAACCGACGCCTCAAAAGTGTATTTCAGCGTTAGCACGGGGGAAGTGTAACTACCCTGGTTTTAGCCGCTTTTTCTTCGCGATGCAAGTGCGGCGCTCAAGAAAAAGGCCAAATTAGTACAGAAACGGCCAATTTACCCTGACGGTGTAGTATTCAACCTCGCAAAAAAGCCATCGCCCGTGAGTACCGAACGTACTGGCTAGGCTTTCTCGCGGACATTGAATTCGAGCTTCCAGCGGCGGCCATCGCGCGCCACGATCCACAGCTGCAGCAGACCCGTCTCCGTCACCGTCGACTCCAAGGTCGCCGCAATCACGCCCGGATCGCCCGCATTCGCAGGCAGGGTTACTTCCATCGCGGGGAGTTCCGCCAACTCATCCGTCACCCGTTCGAGCAGTTCGCCGGCTGGATCCTCACGCCGTGTCGACGACACGAAGAAGCGGAACTCCGCGGGTTCGCCCACCACCAAGCCGAACTCGCGATCGGCGAAGCGGTGCGTGGTCCCCTCTTCCATCCCGAACGGCACGACGGTCAGCGCCTTCAGAGGCGGCTTCATGAACGGCACCGCCGGCAGGCTCTCTTCAATACCGATGTAGTAAGTGCGCGGCACACCGCCGCGAATGCGAATGCCGCCCGGCGTCTGCCGCATCACGCCGTAATAAGCGGCGCCGCGGGCCACGGCATGCATCAGGTCCTCGCCCTCCAGCGGACGCGCCGGCGGCGCTCCCTCGGCATTCAGCCACTGGTTCAGGACGCTCAACACACGCTCGCGCAGTGCCGGTGCGCGGAACACGCCGCCGTTGAACAGCACATGTGTGGGTGCTGTCAGAACGCCTGGCTTAACCGATCTCAGGAACTGCGCCATGTGCCGCGTGATGGCCGCATCGGCTGCATAGGGCAAGCCCATCGCCTGCAAGCCGGCCCGCTTCGCCCGCTCCGGCATCTCTGTCGATGCCACCTGAGGGAAGAAGCCATTCAGCAACAGTTCGCGGACTTCCGCCTTCGTCAGCTGTCCTTTGACGGTGCCGCCAATCAACGACGACCCGCGGCCGAGCAGCGTCACCGGCTGTTCATTTGGCCCGTCATTCGCCAGCAGCACTTCCTTCGCGGCACGGCACTGCTGCCACAGTGACTGAAACTGCACCGGATCGAGCTTGGGCAAACGCTGCTCCAGGAACCGCGCTAACGCGAGGTCCATGTTGTCGCCCCCCAGGAGAATATGCTCGCCAACCGCTAAACGTTCCAGCGTCAACGCGCCCTGCTGATCGTGCACGGCGATCAGCGTGAAGTCCGTCGTGCCGCCACCGATGTCCACCACCAGCACGCGATCGTTGGGGCCAATCCGCTCGCGCCAGTCGGCATGCCGCTCGAGCCACGCATAGAAGGCAGCCTGCGGCTCTTCCAGCAGCATCACTTCACCGAGGCCCGCCTGCGTCGCGGCCTTCAAGGTCAAGTCCCGCGCCACCGCATCGAATGACGCGGGCACGGTCACCAGCACCTGATGCTCCGCAAAATTATGTTCGCTCGAGTCCTTCAAGTGCGCCAGATAGGCACGCGAAGCCTCGACTGGTGAAACGCGCGGTACGCCCTCCGGGGCCGCCGCGGGAAGGATGGCAGCGTTGCGGTCCACGCCTGAATGCGACAGCCAACTCTTGGCCGAAGCGACCAGCCGTCCCGCATTCTCTGCTCCACGTTTGCCCGCGAGCGTCCCCACCACGTAAGGAGGCGCATCGTCCCAAGGCAGCACCGTCGAGCCCGCTGGAAAATCCGCGGGACCCGGCAGGAACAAGAACGATGGCAGCAGAGACGGCGACTGAATCTCGCCCGGATTCACCAACTGCGGAACGGGCAGTAGTTCAATCTCTTCCGACCCACGAGCGATGGCGCTATTCGTTGTGCCAAGATCGATCCCTAAAACAGGTTTCATTCAGTTAGGCGACTTCAATTTCCGCGGGCGCTAAGATATCGGTCTTCTGATGCGGGAAGATCGGCGGTAAATCCGTCTTCGACACACGCCAGCCCTTGTGCCGCAAAGTTCCGCCTGCTGCTTTACCATCCGCCGGTACATTCCCCAGCAGCTTCACCGCCGCCGGATCCTTCGAGGCGATCTTCGCGTATGTGCCTTCCACACCATCGATCACCGGTGCGAATTGCAGATAGCGTTCCAGAGTCTGCCGGCTCTGTTCGTGCACGCCGCGTACAGCCGCGCCGATCTGTTCGTCGGAGTAAGGCGCGATATTCTCCATCAGGAAATCCACCAAACGCGCATCACGCTGCAACATCCCTAGAATCTGCAGCGCGCCATCAGCAGGTCCCACTGTCTCTTTCGGCTTCTCCGCCGCCTTCGGCTTTGTGTCCCTTTTCACCCAGCCAAGAGCCGCCGCCACATCGTCAGGGATCTGATTTTTGAACAAAATGCCAAAGAATGCGCTGAACGCGTAACCAATACTCAACGAGAGCCTCCCAAAACCTCTAGGATACCGTTAAGTCACAATTCGATGTGCGCCCGCATAGACATTGAACCTGTCCCCGCGTAAGAAGCCCACCAGGGTCATGCCTGTGGTCTCCGCCAGTTCCACCGCCAGACTCGACGGCGCTCCCACCGCCGCCATCGCTGGAACCCCCGCCATTGCAGCCTTCTGTACCAATTCGAATCCCGCTCGCCCACTCACCAGCATCAGTTTGTCTCGCACCGGACGCCCGGCCAGCCATTCGCCGCCAACTAACTTGTCCACCGCGTTATGCCGCCCTACATCCTCAAAGCTCGCCAGCAACTCACCCTCAGTGTTGAACAGCGCCGCCGCATGCAAAGATCCCGTAGAAGCAAACGCCGCCTGGCTCTCGCTCAACCGTGCGGGCAGCCCCACCAGCATGGCTGCGGAAAATCGGCAATCGAACAAAGGCGCCGCCGGCAACCGCGCCGCCACCATCTCGATCGACGCCTTGCCGCACATCCCACAACTCGAGGCCGCATAGGTCAATCGCTCGAGCCGCTTCCAGTCGACCTCGACACCCGCGGCCAAGTCCACCCGCCACACATTCGGTAGCGTCGCATCCCACTGCTCAATCGATTCGATCTGCGAAGGCAAAGTGAGAATCCCCTCGGTCAGCAGAAACCCCGCGGCAAGCACAGCGTCATCCCCAGGGGTCCGCATCGTGACGACGACATTACGATAAACCCGCGTCCCCTCACGCAATACACCCAAACGAATCTCGAGCGGCTCCTCGACCCCTAGTTGATCCGCAGCCTCAGCCAAACGGCCGCCCGCATAACGCACTACGTCAACCGGCGCTGTTCGCATTTTTATGTTCTTTGAATGCGCCGCAACGTATACGCCTCCGGCGTCAGGCTCTCTTTTTCCAGCCGCTTCCAGTCATCGCTCACGTGGATCAGCTTCCCGCTCACGTGATTCGACCGCTCGGAAACGAGAAACGCCGCCAGTTGAATCTGCTTGTCCGGCGACACCCCGCCGCTCTGCCGGACCTGATGCGCATCTTCCTGCTCGCGCCAGCCCGCGCGATCGCCGGCGCGCAGAATATCGTCCGTCATGCTCGTATACGCCGCTCCGGGCGACATACAGTTCACCTGCACGTTATGATCCTGCACCTCTTCAGCGAGCGTCTCCACAAACCGCGCCAGGGCGGTCTTGGCGGACGCATACGCAGTGAAGTTCACCCGCGGCCGGGTGGCGCCCCCGCCGGTCAGGATCAATAGCTTTCCGCGTTTTACCGCGAGCATCCCCGGCAGCGCTGCCCGGCAAGCATGCATCACCCCGAATAGGTTCGTCTCCACCGTCTCCGCCCAGGCCTTCGGGTCGACCTCGGCCAGAGGCCCAATCGGCCCCTGAATTCCCGCGGCGCAAATCACGGCAGTCAGATTTCCGAAATGTGCGCGCATGCGCTCCACCGCGGCCACCACTTGGTCGTACTCCCGTACATCGGCTCGAATCCGCAGCGACGTTCCGCCGGCGTGCTCAATTTCGAGTGCCGCTAAATCCAGTTCCGCCTTACTGCGCGCCAACAGCCCCACCCGCGCGCCCATCTGCGCCAAACCGATTGCCAACCGCTTCCCGATACCACGGCCGGCGCCCGTGATCAAGATTCCGGAATCCTTGATGCTGCCTACTTGCACAATACCCCTTGCAGTTTACCCCCTTACCCACCTTACCCAAATGCCGCCAATAGGTTATCCTTTTAAATAGCGGAAGATTAACTTGAATAATGCCGTACTGGGTTTGGAAGCTCCTGATGATGGACCCGGCGTGTTTTGCCTAGGAGGGCAATGAGTAAAGAAGACTGTATTGAAGTAACCGGCACGGTGGTGGAAAAATTCCCCAGCGGGCTATTCAGCGTCCAACTCGACCAGGAGCGCATCGTCCTCGCGCACCTCGCCGGCAAATTACGGCGCAACCGTATTCGCGTTCTCGCCGGTGACCGCGTCACCATGGAACTCTCCCCCTACGACCTCACCAAAGGCCGTATCACGTACCGCCACAAGTAAGTAATCATCGCCCGTGTCCAACGAAATCATCCGGCCGAAGCGTGTACTCGTTCTGTTCGGCACCCGGCCTGAGGCCATCAAGCTCTGTCCCGTCATCCGCGAGTTGCAGTCGCGGCCCGATGATTTTGAAGTCCGTGTCTGCGTTACCGCCCAGCATCGCGAGATGCTCGACTCCGTGTTGAGCGTCTTCGAAGTCACACCCGATGTCGATCTCGACAGCATGCAGGCCGGCCAATCCCTCACCGCCTCCACGGCGCGTATTCTCGCCGGGCTCGAGCAGGTGATGCTCGATTTCATGCCGGAAATCGTCGTCGTGCAGGGCGATACCACCTCTACCTTCTGCGGCGCTCTGGCCGCGTTCTATCAACGCGTTCCCGTGGCGCACGTCGAAGCCGGGCTTCGCACCTTCGACCTTTGGCAGCCGTTTCCCGAAGAGATGAACCGCGTCGTTACCACGCGACTCTCGGCCTTGCACTTCGCCGTTACCGAGCGCGGCCGCAGTCATCTGCTGGCCGAGGGCGTTCTCGAACGCTACATCCACGTCACCGGCAACACCGGCGTCGATGCCCTGCTTTGGGTGCGCGACCAGATCCTCGATAACGAGCTCATCCCCGCCCGTACTTTTGAAGTGCCGGACGGCCGCCGCACGGTGCTCGTCACGATGCATCGCCGCGAAAGCTTCGGCGACCAGCAATTGAAGGTCTGCCGCGCCCTGCGCAAGATTGCCTCGCGCGAAGATGTCCACATGATCCTGCCCGTGCATCCGAACCCGACGGTCGAAACCGTCGTCAGGGAGAATCTCGGCGGCCAGCCCAACATCCTGCTCACCGAGCCTCTCGACTACGTCTCCTTCGTCGATCTCCTCCGCCGTTGCCACTTCGTCATCACCGATTCAGGCGGCGTGCAGGAGGAAGGCCCCTCGCTCGGCAAGCCCATCCTCGTGCTGCGCGAAAAAACCGAGCGGCCCGAAGCCATCGACGCCGGTTCCGTGCAACTCGTGGGAACCGACGAAAAACGCATCGTTCGCCAGTGCACCCGCCTGCTCGACAGCCCCTCGGAATACGTCAAGCGAAGTTTCATTCACAACCCTTATGGCGATGGCAAATCCGCGCCCCGGATCGCGGACGCAATCCTGTCATTCTTAGCCACTTAGCGGGCAAACTTTTTTTCGCAAAGTACCCCGAAAACGCCGTTCCGGCAGCCGGTTTTTAGGAACCCCTTCTCTATACTGATGGACGAGCAGGAGGACCTCTGAACTTGAAGACGACATCCATCAATTCGCGCCGTCGCAACCCGTCCGGATTGCCGCCGAATCTCACCGACCGCGACCTCGCGCACGACCTGCGACAGCGCCTGATCGGCCAGCAGGCAGCCATCGACGCCATCGTCCCTTACGTGACGATGTTCCAGGCCGGCTTGGCGCCCGAAGGCCGGCCTGCGGGCGTCTTTCTCCTCCTCGGTCCTTCGGGTACCGGGAAGACGCGCACCGTGGAAGCGCTGGCCGACGTCCTCCATGGCAGCGAGAAAGCCGTCCTCAAGATCGATTGCGGCGAATACCAGATGGACCATGAAGTCGCCAAGCTCATCGGCGCGCCTCCCGGCTATCTTGGCCATCGCGAAACCCAGCCGCTGCTCACGCAGTTCCGGCTCAGTTCGGTAGCCAGCGAGAACTCGCCGCTGTCGATTGTCCTGTTCGACGAAGTCGAGAAAGCTGCGCCCTCGCTGAACCGGCTATTGTTGGGCGTCCTCGACAAGGGCGCCTTGCGACTCGGTGACAACACCGCCGTCAACTTCGAAAACTCGATGATCTTCATGACCAGCAATCTCGGGGCTGGCGCCATGATGAAGGAACTGGGCGCGGGCTACGGCTTCGACAAAGGCAAAGCCGAACTGGCGGATCGTTCCCGCAAGCTCGCCGCGATCACCGACAACGCCGTACGCAAAACCTTCGCGCCCGAGTTCATCAACCGGCTCGATTCCACTGTGACCTACGAGCCGCTCAGCAGCGAGGCCCTGGAACAGATTCTCGATCTCCAACTCGCCCGTCTCGACAATCACATCCGCAGCCGCCTCGGTCTCCGCGCCTTCAACATCGACGTGCGCCCGGACGCCCGCACCTACCTGCTCGAACGCGGCGTCAGCGCCAACTTCGGAGCCAGAGAGCTCAAACGCACCATTCACCGCCAGGTCCTGCAGCCTCTTTCGAGCTTCATTCTGGCCGGCCGCATTCGCCCCGGCAGCTTCGTCAGGATCTCTCTCACGGAATCCGGCGACTCGTTGAGCTTCACCCAGCGCCTCTACGACCCTGCAGCCTAAGGCTACTTGGGCGCAAACCGCGCGATCACCTTGCCGTCCTTGCCGAGCAACTCCAACTCGTCCTTCACCACCCGATAGCGCTCGGTAGCCCCCAGCGCCTTCAAAAAAGGCTGCTCCACCACCGGCGGGGCGCAGGCCATCATCGTCGAGCCGATCTTCTCGATCTTGAGTAAATCGCCATCCGCTTTGTAAGAGGCGAAAAAGCGATTGCACCCGGCATTCCCCGACACCCTGCCCTTGATGAATTGCATGGTGGGAATGATCTTGACTCCCTCCGGAAGCTTGGCGCCATTCAATTCCGTCAGCTTCCATTCGTGAACTTCAAAAGCCGGAATGTTATCCTGAGCGGCAAAGACCGCAAGAGCCAGCGTGAGTAACATCATGGTCGATTTCATAGGCCTGTCACTATGATGGGCCATCTCGCGTCTGGGTTCCCACCGAAATGAAGAGGAGTCTGTTATGAAGAAGTTATTGCTTACCGGCCTTGTGGCGACCGCCGCCTTCTGCGCCACCAGTGCCGTTGGAAAGCGCCTGGAGGACGCAGTGATCGTTATCAATGAAACGATGACCGAGGGCGACAAGAGCATCCCCAAGGACCTGCTCGTCAAAAGCGAATGCGCGGTCGTGGTGCCCGGCTTGAAGAAGGGCGCCTTCATCATCGGCGCCCGCTACGGACGCGGTTTTATCACCTGCCGCACAAAGGACGGCAGTGCCTGGTCCGCGCCCGGAGCCGTCAAAATTGAAGGCGGCAGCCTCGGTCTGCAGGCAGGCGGCGCGGAGGTGGATGTTGTGCTGCTGATCATGAATCAGTCCGGCATCAGCAAGCTGCTGAATAACAAGTTCACCATCGCCGCCGACGCCAGCGTCGCTGGCGGACCCGTCGGCCGCGATACCACCGCCGCCACCGACGCGCAGATGCGCGCGGAGATCCTGAGTTACTCGCGCAGCCGCGGAGTCTTCGCCGGCATCTCCCTCGCTGGAGCCACCATTCGCGAAGACGAGGACGCCATCGCCGAACTCTACGGCTCAGCGAAGAAGAAAACCAAGAATCGCGAGATCCTCGAAAAGGAGCCGATCCCGGCGGTCGCGCAATCCTTCATCACCACGCTCACCAAATTCTCCGCCCGCCGCACCAACTAAGCTCCGTAGGGTGAGCCCCCGGGCCCGCCCTATAGATTCCTCTCCTTGTACATTCGCCGATGGGCCTTATGAATCGACTTCCAATACCGTTTCTGGGCCGCCGCAGCCTCCGGATCTACCGTGCGTTCGAGATGAGCCAGTTCCCGTTGCAGCTTCAAATAGTTCCCCCAGCGGCCCGGCTCCAACCGCCCATCTTCCAAAGCCTGGCGCACCGCGCAGCCGGGCTCCTCGGAGTGCCCGCAATCCCTAAACCGGCAGAGCGCCCCCAACCCGGCGACATCCTCAAAGCTCTCATCCAGCGCCGTCGCCGGAGCATGATACAGCTGCAACTCGCGCAGGCCGGGGACATCCATCAACAGCCAGCCGAGCTCCAACGGAATCAGCTCCCGATGCGTTGTGGTATGCCTTCCGCGCGAATCATGCTCCCGCACCGGCGCAGTCCGCAAGGCTTCAAACCCGCGCAGCCGATTCGCAATGGTCGACTTGCCGGCTCCGGACGAACCCAACAGAACGGCCGTTTCGCCGGCAGAGACGTGAGCCAACAGAGCGCCCAACCCGGTCCCATTCAGTGCGCTCAGCACCACCACCGGCCCCAACCGCTCGCAAACCCGGCATCGTTCCTCTAGCTCCGACGTGCACAGGTCAGACTTATTGAGGACGATCACCGGCCGCACCCCGCTTACGGTACACAGGTACAGATACCGCTCCAGCCGCCTCAGGTTGTAGTCGCCGTCGAGTCCCATCACCAGAAACGCCACGTCGGCATTGGCGGCAAGCACCTGGGGCCGCATCGCCTGCCCTGGATCGCGGCGCACAAAAGACGTCCGTCTGGGCAGCACCACCTCGATCCGGGAAGACGTCATTCCCACCCAGTCACCGGTTGCCGGCCACTCGTCGGCCAGCCTCAGCTTGCCGGCCGCTGAAGCCTCCACCTCACCGTCGGTGGTGAAAACCAAGAAATGGTCGCGTGACGCCAAACGCACGCGGCCGGGAATCATTGCAGAAGCGAACGGCGCAAACACGCCGTCCCAATGGGCACTCCAACCCATAGTCTCTAACCAACTCATTGGAAAATATCCTCGAAGACCCGTAAGAAGACGAGACAATGCGAGCGCCGCGCGCATCAAGCGTGCGCGGTGTTAGCCGAGGACAATGGTCGTGATCAGCAAGTCGCAGGATAACAAAATGAACGATGAACATCAAAGGCGCGTCCGGCAGATCTGCGTGAGCCTGCCCGAAACCATGGAGAAACTGTCCCACGGCGAGCCCACGTTTTTCGCTCGCAAGAAAGTCTTCTGCATGTTCGCCAACAACCACCACAACGACGGCCACATCGCCGTCTGGATTCCCGCCGAACCCGGTGCCCAGGCCACGCTCATCCACAGAAATCCCAAGACATACTTCCGCCCGCCGTACGTCGGGGTTAAGGGCTGGGTCGGCATCGAACTCACCCGGATCAACGACGAAGATCTGGCCGTCCACATCCACGAAGCCCACCGTCTTATCGCCCCGCCTCGTGTGCCGCGCGCGTCCCGCCCGCGAACCAAATTTCAATGAAATCAATAACTCCCCGGTTCGTTTCGTCATCTCCGGCACTTGATATACTCGCCCCTAGGATCCGCCCATGACACGCAACATCGTCTTCCTCCTCCCGCTCGCCCTCGTTGCCGCTACCGAAGCCAAACTCGAATTCACCGGCACCGGCTTCGCCACCCCGAGTCTGAACCAGCCCGCAAACCCCGGCAAAACAGTGGTCGATTACGCCTACGAAGCCCCCGCCAACATCGCGCCCGTCGGCACCAAGGACCCCACCAAACAAGTCGGACTCATCCTCTGCTTCCCCGAGCACGACCGCCCCACCGGCGACGAAATCTACCCCGTCCGCGAATCCCTCCGCCGTCAGGGACTCTCCGACCAATACGTCCTCATCGGCATCCATCCCCAAGCCCAGAAATTCGGCGACGCCGACCACGAGCCCATCCGCCAGGTGATCGCCTGGGCGAAGAAGACTTATCCCATCAACCCGCGCCGCATTTATATGTACGGCAAAGGCGAAGGCGCCAAAATCTCCGGCGAGTTCGGCACCCAGAACGCTGGTCTCATCACAGGCGCGGTCACCTACAGCTGGGGCTGGTGGAAGATCCCCTCTGACTTCAATCAGACCGGGCACATGCAGCCTTCGCAAGGCTGGGCCCCGAGTTACTACATGGTCCTCGGCATGCGCGACTTACTCACCCACATTCAAACCGTCCGCGACACTTACAGCCGGATGAACGCCAAAGGCTACGACATCATCTACCGCGAGTTCGACGACCTGGGCGCCCGTACCTATCATCCGCCCAGCAACGATGAAGGCCTCGGCTGGATTCTCAAGATGCGGAATAAGAACGTCAACCCCACGCCGGAAGAAGAGGCCCTGCTCAAAGACGAGACCATCGTCGATGGTTACTTCAAGAATCTGGCCTTAGTCGGCGGCATGAGCGCGGGAGCTCATACCTGGATGCTCCTCACCAAATCCTCCGAGCCCAAAATCCGCACCGCCGCCGCGAACACGTACGCACAAGCCGTCTTCGACGATGGCGTCATCGTCGGCCTCGGAACCGCGCTGAAGGATCCGGATGAGCAGGTACGCGCCGCCGCAATTAAAGCCCTCGCCGTGAATGCCAACTGGCGTTCGCCAGTCGCCCAGAAGATCCTCATCGACTTCGTCAAGACCGCGGAAAACCCCATCGAGCGCAAGAGCGCCATTGACGCCCTCGCCTACGCCGTCCGTTTCCAGGTAAAAGGCGTCCGTCAGGATCCCCAAATCTTCGCCACCTTCGTGGACTTACTCCAGGACAAAGACGAAGAAGCCCGCACCATGGCGGCCAACGTCCTCGCCCCCGTCCGCGACAAGGACTTCCGCGGTGACTCTGGCCGTAAGGAAAACAAGGAGCCGGATGGCGGTTGGTCCGCCTGGATCAGCGAAATTACCAAGAAACAGGCCGGCTACAACCAGGACTACGAGCAATGCCGCCAAGGTCCTCTCGAAGGCGCTCTGAAAGTCTTCTGCGAAGGCGAAGGCATTCCGCAGATTCGGTCGCTGAATATCAAAGCCGGCCAAGTCAAGGTCCTTATGGCTCCCCGCCGTCCCCCGAACTCCTTCGCCAAAACCAAAGAAGCCGCCGAGATGGGTTTCGCGCCCGCCCAGGCCATGCTCGGCATGATGTACGCGAACGGCACCGGCACGCTGCAGGACTACAAAGAGGCCGCTGTCTGGTGGCAGAAGGCCGCTGATCAGGGTCACGTCTTAGCCGCGCAGAACCTGGCCCGCGTGCCAGGCCGGCGTCCGGCGCAGCCGCCCCCGGCCCCGGCTGTAAAATGAGGGATGCTCAGTCGTCGTGACCTTCTGATCGCGAGCCCCGCGCTCGCCCTCGCGACGCCGCCACCCGCGCGGCCTAAGATCGCCGCCATTTGCACGGTCTACTTCAAGTTCTCGCACTCGCAGCACATCGTCGACCGTATGCTCGAAGGCTACGGCTGGAACGGCGAGCACCATCATCCCGAGATGGATCTGGTCTCCATCTACGTCGACCAGATCGGCGCCACCGACTTTTCGAAGGACCGCGCCGCGCGCTTCCCGACCATGAAGATGTATCCCAGCATCGCGGAAGCGCTCACCTGCGGCACGGGCAAACTCGCCGTGGACGGCGTCCTTTTAGTCGGCGAGCACGGCCAATATCCGCGCACGGAGAAGGGCCAAGTCAAGTATCCGCGCTACGAGTTCTTCAACCAAATCGTCAAAGTCTTCAAGGACTCGAACCGCGTCGTCCCCATCTTCAACGACAAGCACCTTTCGTGGAATTGGCCCTGGGCGCAGGAGATGTACGACACCTCGAAGCAGATGAAGATCCCCTTCATGGCCGGCTCCAGCCTGGCCGTTACCTGGCGAACCCCTTCCATCGAAATGCCGCTGAACTCGAAGATCGAAGAGGCGGTCTGCGTCGGCTACGGCGGCGTCGACAGCTACGACTTCCACGCTCTCGAAACCCTGCAGTGCATGGTGGAGCGCCGCAAGGGCGGCGAAACCGGAGTGAAATGGCTCGAAGCTTATCGCGGCGACCGCTTCTGGCAGGCCATGAAAGAGGGCGTCTGGTCGCGCGATCTGATGAATGCCGCGCTCTGCCGCAGCCATACGCTCAAGCCCGCGCGCCCCGGCTTCAACAATCCATTCCCCACCGACGACGACATGCAGAAGTTAGTGCGCAATCCGGTAGCCTATCGCTACGATCACGTCGACGGCACCAAGGCGACCATGATCCTGTTCAGCGGGCTGGTGGAGGACTTCAACTTCGCCGCGCGTCTTACCGGCCAGAAGAAGCCCTTCTCCACGCAAATGTATCTGCCCATGCCGCCCGGCCGCACCACCTTGGCAAACTTCTTCTCGCCGCTGGTCAATAACGCCGAGAAGATGTTCTTGTCCGGCAAACCCACCTACCCCGTCGAACGGACTTTGCTCACCACGGGACTCACCGCCGCCGGTGTGGATAGCCTCTTCGCGGGCCAGAAGCGGCTCGACACTCCGCACTTATCCCGCATCGCCTATCAGCCCACCAAAGAATCGACTTACTGGAGAACCTAAGTGCCCAAGCGTGTCGCCGTAATTACTACCGTCTATAAGTACCTCTCGCACGCCCAGCACATGGTGGACCGGTTCCTGATCGGTTACCCCCATGAGGGCGAGTGGCACAAACCCGACGTCCAAATCGTCTCGCTCTACTCCGCGCAGAAACCCGCCGGCGATCCCGCGAATGGCGGCGATCAAAGTTATGTGCGCGCCAAAGAGTTCGGCTTCACAGTCTACGGCAGCATTGAAGAGGCCCTGCGCTGTGGCACCGACAAGTTGGCGGTCGATGCCGTCCTCATCATCGGCGAACATGGCGATTACCCCCGCAACGATAAGGGTCAAATTCTCTATCCGCGTTTCGAATTCTTCAAGAGCTGCGTCGAAATCTTCGACCTCGACGGACGCGCCGTGCCGGTCTATAACGACAAGCACCTGTCCTATAGCTTCGAAAAAGCCAAGTGGATGGTGGAGCAGTCCAAGCGCCTCAAGTTCCCGTTCCTCGCCGGTTCTTCGCTTCCGGTGACGTGGCGGCTTCCTGACCTCGAGCTGCCTCTGAACTGCGAAATCGAAGAAGCCCTGATGGTCGGTATCGGTGGATCGGATCCCATGGATTACCACGCGCTCGAAGCCATGCAATGCATGATCGAACGGCGCAAAGGCGGCGAAACGGGTGTAAAGTCGGTCCAACTGATCGAGGGCGACGCCGTCTGGAAGTCCGACCGTTACTCGCGGAAGCTACTCGAATCCGCTCTCTCCCGCAGCGATACGCCGCAAGGCAAAACGCTCGTCGACGGCCGTACGCAAGACCTGCTCGGGACCGGTGAACTCCAGAAGATTGTCAAGAATCCGGCTGCGTATTTCATCGAACACAACGATGGCCTGAAGACTACCTTACTCATGCTCGATGGAGCCGTAAAAGACTACTGCTTCGCCGCAAGAGTAAAAGGCATGTCCGGTCATCCCTCCACGCAATTTTTTCTCTCGCCCGTGCCGAATGTCACTTACTCGGCCTGTCTCGTAAGCAAGATCGAGGAGATGTTCGTCACCGGCAAAGCGCCTTATCCGGTGGAGCGCACGCTGATCGTCAGTGGAGCGCTCGAAGCCTGCCTTACGTCGAAATTCCAGAATCATCAACCGCTCGAAACGCCACAGCTCCAGGTGAAATACAAAGCACCTAAAGAGTCGCAGCACGCCCGGACTTAACGGCCCTTTGATTGCTACGAAATTCAAGTGATTAAACTCGCGCTGCTCGTGGCTCTCTTCGCACAAGACCCGAACTTCGACGTACAGTCTCGCTTCGTTCTGGTCCCGGTAGTTGTTACAAACGCCAAGGGCCAGCCCATTGATGGCCTCGACACGAAGGACTTCGCCCTGCTCGACAATGGTCGCAAGCAGAAGGTGGAGGTCGATACGATCGGCACAGGTGTGGCCCCGGTCGCCCTGGTAATCGCCGTTCAGGCCTCCGGTATCTCCGGGCCGGTCCTGGAGAAAGTCCGCAAGGTGAGCTCCATGGTGCAGCCCTTGCTCACCGGTGATCGCGGTTGCGCGGCAGTGGTCGCGTTCTCCGAGAAAGTCGAATGGCTCACTGAGTGCACTCACGATCCCAAGGAACTCGACCAGGCCTTCGCCGGGCTCCAGCCAGGCGAACCCAAACACGCCCGCATGCTCGATGCCGCCAGCGCCGCCATCGAGCGCCTGCGTCAACGCAAGGCCCGCCGTGTGCTCTTACTGATCTCCGAGTCCCGCGACCGCGGCAGTGAAACCGGTCTCGACAATCTCCTGCTCGACGCCCAGAAAGCCGGCGTTACTGTCTACGCCTTCACTTACTCGGCAATCAAGACGGGTTTCACCCAAAAAACGGCCGCTAACTCGCCGCGCAGACGCGGACCGGCCACGCCCAATGTCATTCCCGGCGATCCGTCGTATGTGCCGCTCGAAGGCCGTCTGGACATCCTCGGCGGCCTCGCTGAGTTGAAGCGTCTCGGCGCGATCGACACCACTAAAGTACTCACCACGGAAACCGGCGGACTCACCTTCCCCTTCACCCGCCAGAAGGGTCTCGAGGAGGCGATCGAAAAACTCAGCAGCGACCTTCACACCCAATACGTCATCGGCTTCACACCCGAGCTATCCACGCCCGGCTACCACCGCCTCGACGTCCAGATCAACAGCAAAGCCGACTTACACCTCCGCGCCCGCCCCGGCTATTGGGTGCTTCCGTCTTCACCAAATAACTGAAATTCCGAAAGCCCACGACACAATCGCCTCGAAGACCGCCGTCCCGATGCGGAATTGCGTTCAGTCAGGCAGATCCGCTTCACCTCGATCGCGTCGCTGGTCAGGGCGATTGCGACTGCCTTGACGCAGGATGATGCGATGTTCAACATCCGGGTGTTTCATCCAGCCGCGATGCGTCTCTTCCGTGTCCTTCCCGATGAAGCCTTCCGCGAAGTCATGAGCATCGGAAGGTCGTCGGGAGTCGATGGGCGAAATGCGACTTCAGTTATGGGCATCTCTCCACCATAATGGCAAGAGTATGTTGACGCTCCTGGCAGTCGCCTGGCTCGCCGCGCAGGTCGAAGTCTATTCCGAGTTCCGCCGCATTGGACCTGATGGAGAAATCGTCAAGCCGGACCAGGGCGGCACCGTGCGCGAAGTTCTCTCGCCCGCTGTCGCGCGCGGCGGTCATGCCTCATTTCATGTCGTCGTCAAGGCCCCGGCCGGCACCGACTACACGCTCTATGTTGGACAGAACCCCGAAGGCCACGGCCGCGCGGCGTTCTATCGCGAAGTCTTCACCGATGGCATTCCCGACAAGCTCGAGCTGATCGCGGCGAACTTCAAGGGTCCGCATCAAAGCAGGATCCCGGAAGGAGCTTCGGCCGAGGTCTTCTGGCTCGATATCGAATACCCGTCGACGGCGGTGGTGGAGCGTGTGAAGGTGGAGCCGCAGTTGTGGGCCGGCAGCCACTGGATCGTCTATCCCATGGAAGTCCGGCTGATCGAAGCCCGCCTCAAGCCGTTAGCCGCGGACCGCGACCCTGGCGTGCGCCCCGATGCCCGCGCCGAGTCCGCCGCCTTTGTCGCTCTGCGCCAGTATCTGTGCGCCCTTCCCCCGCTGAAAGCGGCACCCGGCGAGCCCACCATTCGTCGTTTCATCTATCGCAACGCCCTCGAAGTCCTCAACTACGCCCGCCAGTTTCCCCCTGAGCGGGTCGCCCCGCTGATGCCAATCCCCAGCGACTACTGCAAAGCCGACATCGAACTCCCCTATGAAGGCTTCCTGCGGCTGCGAAACCAGATCCTGCAAATGAAGTAAAATAAAAAGGCTGGAGAGATGGCCGAGTGGTTGAAGGCGCACGCTTGGAAAGCGTGTTTAGGGGAAACTCTAACGAGGGTTCGAATCCCTCTCTCTCCGCCAGTTTAGAATCAATAACCTAGCGGAATTGCCGCACGTTCGGTGGGCAATGGTGGGCAACGAAATTTATAGTCCTCATTAGGACTGTGCCCTTAAACCTCTATCGACGGCACTCACGCTCGGCCGGCAAATGCGCCGCCGGGCTCCCGCCCGACTTCCGCAACTACGAAACCGACGAACTCCGCCGCGGCTGGAAGAAGTGCCATTGCCCCATCTACGCGGATGGCATTCTCGCCGGTCAGTTTCGGCGCAAGAACACCAAGCAGACTGCGTGGAGCGACGCACGGCACGTGGCGACAAACTGGGAAACGCTCGGTCGATGGGATCGCCTGCTCGTGCCTCCGCCGCCGCCCGTGCCTGTTCCCGCCGAAGAGCCGCAGGGCGTGACAGTTGAGCGTGCGGTTTCGGCATTTATCCAGGAACACACCGCTTCCTCGGCACCCAACACGGTGAAGAAATACCGGCTGATCATGCGGCAACTCACGAAGTATGCGGAGATCAAGGGCTATCGCCTGATTGAGCAGTTTCGTCCGATCGATATTCGGGAGTTTCGCCAATCCTGGGGCGTCAGTCCGCTCACCGCTTCCAAGCATCTCGGGATCTTGAAGGCATTTTTCGAATACGCATTGGTCAACGAATGGATCGACAAGAACCCGGCCAGATTGGTGAGGACGCCACGAGGGCAATCAGGAGAGCGGTCACAGCGGAACAGGGAGCGAGTTCCCTTTTCTGACGATGAACTGAAGAGAATGTTTCACGCGTGCCACGTTGCATACGCGAAACAGGCCGCCTATCGATACGAATGGACCGGCGAGGATCTGGAAGATTTCATCGCGGTCTCGATCTACACGGGCTTGCGGATATCCGACGTCTCGACCTTTCACATTGATCGCCTGAAACCGTCTGGCGAATGCCATATTCGAACGACCAAGAACGGCAACAAAGTGTTCACCTGGGTTCCTGAGTGGCTCCAGCAACGTATCCGCGCCCGAGCCCAGAAATACGGCCCGCTGATCTTCGGTGAGCACACCACGACCGACCTGAACGTCGTCACTGACCTCTGGCGTCGGAAGCTCAAACGCCTATGGGCGCTTTGCGGACCATGGAAGGATGCACCAATGCCCCATCGTTTCCGGCATACCTTCGCGCGGATTCTGCTCGAACGCTCTGGCGTGACAGTGCGGGATGTAGCGGAATTGCTTGGCGACACCGAAGACATGATCCGCCGTCACTACGCGTCATGGGTGCCGGAACGTCAGGAGCGCCTGACGGCAGTCCTGAAGGAAGCGTTTCGCGAAAAGCCAATGCCAAAAGTCGTTGCCTTGCGCTGACAAGCAAATGAGCTGGCTCGAGAGCTCAAGCTCTGGCCGATATCGCCGCGCCTTGCGTGCGGCGGCTGAGTTCGATTAGCTACGCTTCCAGGTTGGAATCGAAGCACAAAGCAAGTGAAGATGCCCGTTCTGGCGTGCGGGCGAGCTTACATCCGTGCCTCTTCGGCCGCAGAGCGCAACCGTAGAACTCGATATTTGCCCACCATCGGATGCAGCGCCGATCCATTTCCTTGCGAAAACATGTTCACACAACTCCGATGCGTTACCAGTCCCACATCCTGCGGTCAGCAGCGGCATTGCGCAAAAATAAAGGAAGGGTCGTGATTTCTCTCTGAAGCCGGCGCGGACCTTCGTCCGATGCTGGGGCGGCACGTGAAAATCGGGCCGATCCCCTTCCGGAACCGTTGCGACATTCATCACCCTCTGTTTGTCGCGATCAATGTATCCTCGTCGAGGCTGCGTGATCCCCACGATAAAGATGTGTCTTTGAACCGTCGAACGTTGTCTGCCGAATAAGGGCGGACGGAATAAATCTCTATGGCAGGCTCCGGACTTCCGTTATGGATCTACCCATACACAGTGGGTGAGCGTCTGTGCGCGCCGGGCTCGTGCGACAGGGCGTGACTGGCCAGTCCCGCAAACACTTGATCGCGAGAGAGGCGTCCCTCAATAGCTCTTCAAGGCCTGAGTGTCGCCAATCTGCTGAAGAATGTTCTTCAGGCCGTCGATGTTCGACTTCAGTCCGATTTCTGCGTCTTGAGACGGAAGGTGATTCAGTACACCGATCGGGCCGCGGTAGCGGCTCTTACGGACGACCTTCACCATCTCCTGCTCGCGGTCGCCTTGCCCTACTGGAAGGATCATGGGACCATCGGCTTTCATGCCGTTTATGTTGACGGCCAGCAAGTGCGGAACAAGCCTCGGAAAGAACTCTTCGAAACGGTCCATCTGCGGGCGACCGTGATGAAAGTTATAAATAATTCCCACGTTTGGCATCTTCAAACGCTTGAGAATCGCCAGTTGGTTTTCCGGTTCACCGAACCAACCGCCATGGTTGTACAGTCCTATCTTTGATCCAATCTTGTTCGCTTCGGTGGCTACATAGCGTACGGCGGCGACGGCTCGGTTGAGCTTCTCATCGTCCGGTAATGTACTGAATTCGGGTGGTGTACTGAGCAGATACCAGAGCTCGGTTTTGACTTTGCGTCGCTTCAAGAAATCGATCACCGCCTTTAGGTCCGTTGAGCTCGCCGGATCAAGCGCGGTGGCGATCCAAAATCCCTGCAAGCGAATCCCCTGTTCATTGAGCGCGTCCAGTTCTGCGTCAAACGTTGGAATATCCTTTTCGCGCCAGTCATAAGCGAGCTTGGTAATCCCCAGCGACTTTAGCATGGCGGCACGTTCCACAGGCCCGCGTGCACGCGCATCGAAGGGCACGATGCACCAGGCCACAAGATTATTTTTTGTAAACACGCTCGGCTCGGCAGCCAATGCGACGCAGCATAAAGAAAGTAGGCTCACTACTAGAAGCTTCTTCATATTCATCCTTTCACCAGATCAACGGATGTAGCTGAACGATTCAGGCTTGTTCCCGCTTTGACATAGCCGCCTTGCAACACAGCGATAAAGCGTGAACGGTCCTCCAGCACAGAAATATCTCGCAGGACGTCCGCATCCACCACCAGGACATCGGCGAGCTTGCCGGCCACAAGCGTGCCGAACTCAGATTCGCGGCCGATGATCTCTGCCCCAGTTCGAGTAGCGCAGGTGATGGTTTCGAGCGCGGTGAAACCGACGTCTTGAACGAAGAACGTCAACTCCTTCGCATAGGTTCCATGTGGCGTCCATGCGAAACCATAGTCGCCACCCATTCCAATGCGTCCGCCCGCATGGAGGATCTTGCGAGCACTCTCAGCACCACCGTCGAGCGTTTCCTGATGCCCGGCAATCACATCATCGGACAGTCCAAAGTCACGTCCGAATGACACGCTCGCTTTCTCAAACTGCAGCGCAGGAACTACCGGCACATTGCGCTCCAGCAGCAGGTCCAGCGCTTCATTGTCCATAAACGTGCCGTGCTCAATCGTGTCGTATCCTGCCCGCAAGGCGTTCTTGATGCCCTCTGTTGCACGGCAGTGTCCGGTTACCTTCAATCCGTGGTTGTGGGCTGTTTCGACAACGGCATGCATTTCTTCAAAAGTCATGCAGAGTGTGTGGTGATCATTTACCACCGGCGCTGCGGCGTCCCCAGTTGGATAGGTCTTGACCCACTCGACGCCATCTTTCACCAGTTTGCGGACAGCTGCTCGTGCTTCCACCGCTCCGTTGACAAGGAAGACCAGTCCCTCCATGCCGATGCGGCGGAAATCCGGGTTCCAGTCCATTAATCCCCCGACTCCGCAGACCTCACGGCCGCTTGACGCAAGTCGAGGTCCTGGAATCAGGCCCTCTTCGATCGCTTTCTTCAACCATACATCGATGTTGAACAAGCTGCCGCCGCTGCGTGCCGCCGTGTATCCGCACTCGAGCGCGAGGCTGGCGTTGGTGGCGGCGCGAAGCGTGACATACTCCACCGGATAGCGGATATCGAGATCCTGAAGGTCAAAGACGTTGAAGTACGTCGGATGGAAGTGAGCTTCCACCAACCCCGGGAGGATGGAACCTCCACGGGCGTCGATTTCCGCGGCGCCCTCCGAAACGGGGGGTAATTGAGCCGCAGGCCCGGCGAAGGCGATTAGGCCATTCTTGATTAGAAGTGCGCCATCGCGGATGAGTGCTCCGCCATTGCCATCAATCAACTGACCATTGCGAACCACAGTGACGTCGGAATTCTTTAGCATGTCGTCGATCCTTTATACGTCAAAGAGAAGACGCCTTGGGATCACCCGGACCTGTGAATCAAATGGCTCAACGGGGAACACAAACCCGCGAACCTTACAGCCCTCGATCCAATTGCCTGCTGGGCCCCCCAATTCCGTCGTTCCCAACCGTGACGCAGTCCGCGCGGACTGTGCTACGGCTGCTGTGCTTTATACAGTCGATGTGACGACACAACACCACTGGCAGCGAAACGCTTCCACACCGTGACGCCGGCTTGAGAATTGATGGATCGTTGTCTGCGTCCCTACAATCCACGGTATCCGGCGGTAGGGCGATACTGCGGGCCAGCCCTCCGGATTAAGGTGCCGCAAATCACACGCATCGGTCCGCAAAAGTGATTCAGTCGTTTTCGTGAACTCGGATCACTTGCCCACACACGATGGTCCGTTGGGTCCATAAAGAAGCGCTATGGCCGCGTTGGCGACGCCAGCTTACAACGGAAATTGATCGTAGGCGTTCGACGGCCCACTCAGGCGGCGGAAGCGAAATGAGGCCGACGTCGCGGGGCTGCAGTCCCCGCGCTTAAGCCGTTCCAGCCAGCCAACGCCATACTCGTTCCAGTTGGTCGCGCTGTGTTTACGCCGGGTAACAACGATACAGGACGGTAAGTGGCACTGTTTACGATCAGGCTCACGCAAATCGGAGATTGCTTATTAGGAGCCTCATAGCCGAGCCCTGGGACGGTCCACATAGAATCAAATAGTACAAACCAAATACCAAAAAGATCCAACGTGCAGTCCTTGCCTTGAGCCTGAGCGTAAAAACCAGCTAAGTAACTGAAAGTAAAGAGAGTACTTGCAGAGGGGCGGAATGAGCTTGAAGAGCAACCATGGCCAATCAACTATTTTCAACGACTTAGGCAGACGCAAACAGGGACAAGTGATCCTCGATTTCATGCTAAGATTAAGCCTTCTTCATGAAAGGCTCATGGAAAGAGCGAAAATTTCGATCAAGCACATGAGATCCGGTACGGATTTACGGCGAGCCTCATGCGGATGCCGTTGTTTATGGGAGTATCGTGAGGTTGAGCGTAAGAGTCCTATTCAAGGCTGAGGAGCACTCAGTCGCGATCTGTGCATGTGTCTGCGGTCTGGCCGGCCACTCCGTGTCCCCCGCGCCCGTGCCAGATCGCGCGGGAAACAGTTTGTCACACCTCAGGTGATGATCACTGAACGTCCGAAAGAAGTCACCAAACGCAGGATACCCGGGCACTGGGAGGGTGACCTAATTCTTGGTCTGGAGAGTTCTGCGATCGGGACCGTGGTGGAGCGGTCCACGAGATACACCGTGCTATTACACTTGCCTCGAATGAAAGAGCATCAAGAGGCGAGAAGAGAGAAGAATGGACCTGCGCTCGCTGGCCATGGCGCCGAAGCCGTCAGACGTACTCTCAAAGCTTCGTTGCAATCGATGCCCGCACAGATGCGACGTTCGTTGACCTGGGATCAAGACGCGGAGATGGCGCAACACGTTCAGCTGATCGGCGACAATTAAACCTTCCGGCGCGTTGACTCGTTCGTTTTGCTACCGGAGCGCGGTGGTTGCCTCATGAAAATGTTACCCGTCGATTTTACAGATTCGGGCAACACCAGCAGGAGGCAACTGAGTTTGGCAACCAGACGAGAACTGATTCAGGCCATTGCGGAGCGGTATCGCACCGCGAACCGGACCGACAAGCAGAAGATCCTCGACGAGTTCACGGAGGTCACCGGCTTTCACCGCAAGCATGCGATTCGCGCCTTACGGCAACAAGTGAAGGAGACGGCGAAACCACCACGATCGCGGATTTACGACGAGGCTATCGTTCAAGCGCTAACGATTCTCTGGGAGGCAACTGACCGCATCTGTGGTAAGCGCTTGAGACAGCGATTCCGATCCTGTTGGCGGCGATGGAGCGGCATGGACATCTAGCGCTCGCACCAGAGATTCGTGAGGGAGTGCTGAAGGTGAGCGCCGCCACCATCGACCGGTTGCTGTCGCGGGCTCGCGAGGCCAGCCGTCAGGGGCGCCGGCGGAACACGATCAACACACCGCTACGGAAGAGCATCGCTGTCCGAACTTTCGCGGACTGGAACGATCCGCCACCAGGGTTCTTCGAAATGGACATGGTGGCGCACTGCGGAAGATCTGTGGCTGGCAGCCACGTTCACAGCCTGGTGTTGACGGACATCGCTTCCGGCTGGATGGAAGCTTGCGCATTGGTGGTCAGAGAGCAGACGTTGATCACGGTGAAAACCGACGAGGTCCGCGCTCGTCTTCCTTTCGCGATGCTCGGTCTCGATGTTGACAACGATAGCGCCTTCATCAACGAGACAGTGGTGAACTTCTGTAGAGACCGCACTATCGAGTTGACGCGGTCTCGGCCTACAAGAAGAATGATCAGGCATGGATCGAACAAAAGAATGGTTCGGTGGTCCGACGCTTGGTCGGATATGGCCGGTTGGAAGGTCGGGAGGCTGCGGCGGCGCTCGATGAGCTGCACCGGCAAGCGCGCCTCTACGTGAACTTCTTCCTGCCCAGCTTCAAGCTCAAATCGAAAACCCGCACGGGTGCCAAAGTTTCCAAGAAGTACGAGGCGCCCGCGACGCCATTCAAGCGTCTCCTGACGAATGCGCGAATGATTGAGCCGCAGAAGGCCGCGTTGCGGGAGACCTTCAACTCACTCGACCCGGTGCGGTTACTGAGTGAAATCCGGGCGATTCAACATCGCCTTACAAAGCTCGAAGTGTGCAGCAGCAATGCTCAGCTGGATGCGCCCGAGCGAAGCATAGATCGGTTCGTGGAAAGCCTGGCCACGGCATGGAAAGCGGGCGAAGTGCGTCCGACGCATCGAAAACCAACTGAAGGGCCGCGTCCGTGGCGCACTCGCCTCGATCCGTTCGCGAACACTTGGGCGCTCGTCGAGCAATGGCTCAACGATCAACCCGACGCCAATGCCAAGGAACTGCTTCAGCGTCTTCAGCAGGCCGATCCAACGATTTCGGACAACCTATTGCGTACCCTCCAGCGACGGGTCAAAGAGTGGCGCACTGCGGTCGCCCCGCGCCTAGTCGTCGGCGTGTTCCACGCGACACCCGAAGCCGAAAAGGAAGCGGTCACACCATGATGGAGGCTCCGCCCCCAAACCCCCGGGGATTTCACGCATTGCAAGCAAGCATGATTGCAGACGGGGCGGCACATGGCCGCCCCGATCATGCCTGCACCCAAGTCGGCGCTCAGGTTCCATCCCTGGAGAGCCCTATCCTCCGCTTGGGTAGCACCAGCATAAGTGGCTAATCCCTTCGTCGTCCAGGGCAATCTTTCACGACAGAGAGCTAACTCAACTGGCGACATCTACGCTCGGGTAACATATCCCCGTGAGGCAATACGACAGGGAAATTTAGTTGACGCCAGACATTCAGCTCAGCTTAGACACGGGGATGACCGTCTACTTTTGCGAGCCGCGTAGTCCCTGGCGACGCGGAACCAACGAAAACACAAACGGCTTGTTACGGCAGCACTTCCCTAAAGGAACGGACCTGTCGCGACATCATGCTCACGACTTAGCCGTAGTTGCTTCGGCGATCAACAACCGCCCACGTAAGGTGCTCGGATGGCGCACGCCGGCGGAGCCCCTTGCTAAACATCTATCATCGTTAAAACATCAACCTGTTGCGACGACCGGTTGAGACAGCCCACGATGGTCTGCTCAAAAAGATGCGTACCCAACTGGAAGATCTCCCGGCTTGAGCGCGCTGATGGGTCTTACGATAAGAATCCGTCCGAGAGGTCCGCGGTCTCCCGCTTTTGCCAATCTCCCGCATTGTCACGCGCACCATCACGGTAGTCGGACGCCTCCGCTTTCTGGGTCGGCTGCGGCGCCACGCGACGATACGCCTTCGAGCAATTGGGCGGGTCTGATGCTGTGCGGTTCCAGAGCCGTCCATTAAGGATGTCGAGTTGGGCTTGCGCCTCAAGCGCGCTGGAGGCAGCATTTTCCGCCCTTATTTTATTGCATCAAAGAGGAAACCGTAACCACTGGAGCAACACTTCCTGGACAGAGTATCCTGACAGACCAAGAGCCAGTCGTCACTCCTGTGAAGAGCACCGTTTGTTGGCGCGTCGATGCTGCGGATGGCGCGCGCGTGTAGGTTGCGAACCGGGTGTTCGATCGATAGGCCGTGCAGGCCGCGCCGCCATCATAGATCCACCGAACACGCAGTTCGCCGTTACCTTCGCCTAACGCTTGAACCGAAGTGACGACGCCTTGTGCAACTTCAAGCTGGTGTAGGTCCGCCCCTGGTGGGTTGCCATCTGTCGATGTAGATCCGCGATACGTAGATGCTGGCTTCAGACGGAAGTCGCCAACTGCTACGTTTGCAAAATTAACTTTAGCTAGTGTGGAGAAGAAGTTTCCGCGCGGCTCGCCGGAGATAGGCGTTCCATCTGAGCGAATATAGACGTTTTTCCGGAACGTCCATGTGCCGTTTGGCCAGCGTAGATCCATCAACGTCGTTCCGCCAACGCCGTAGTCGCCCGCGATTCCACGGTTTTCTGCGGGCAGGAAATTGTTCTCAACGCGAATATACGAACTCTCGTGATCCATTTCTCCATTCGAATCGAAAGCATCGTTGAAAGCCGTGACTTTAGGATCTGGCGTGACAGCGGTGTTGTTGTAGATTTGGACGTGATCTACTTGACCGCCGACTCGATGCGCCGTTACTCCGATGGATCCGATCGGGAATCCTCCCATTTGCCCCAGCAGTTTCAGGGTGGAGACATTGTTTCGCACGATGACACGGTCGACCGGTCCAGGCAGGCAGATGTCGCCGTTCTGATAGGACCAACCAAAGGCCTGCCAAAACTGGTGTGTGTTAAAGCTGGTGTTGTTTTCGATTAGAACGTCGGAAGGATTCCACGCGACGTCCAGGGTGCACACCGCGGCGCTCGTGGCAACGCCGGAGGCATATTTAGAGCCGTCTAATTCCTTCAGGGTGACTACGTTCGACACAACGGAAGCGACCTTGAACAGTTTCGGATTGACACCCCTGGAAGATGTCAGCATGATGCGCTGGTTTGCAGCGAGAGACAATGGTTTCGGGAAGGATGGTGGAGGCGTCAGTACCCCGCTTGCGGAAATCTGCGTTTGATCAGTGAGGCCGGACTGAGTTCCAAACGCAATTGCTGGTGCCGTAGGGGTAGAAGAGATCTGGAGGCAGCCAAAGTAATTCCCTGCGATCTTAACGCGACGTCCAGTCTTGAGTTCAAAGAACTGCCGCACTAGGAACAGAATCGGGCCATAGTCGGAGCCGATGGTTTGCCTGTCGTAAACCCCGCCCCAAGTCATGTCGCACACACCGTCGACGTAATTTCGGGTGAAGGTGATATCGCCATGTTCTGTGAAACCTCTGGATTCCGCGGCAAAATAGGCCATGCCGGCAATTTTGAACCTGTTGTTGTCGATATGGACCTTGCCAAGAGAATTTGTGAACGAGATCGCGTTCCCGTACATCTCACCCTCGGGAATGTAAGCGACTTGGTATCCGCCAGCGCTGATCATTCCAAAGTGTTCGATGATGACATCGGTTGTAACACCTTCAAATTGGGAATTCGTTCGCCACTGTGTCAGATCCACTGGGGATTCACATTGAGTAAACCAGATGTGATGCGAACCTCTCGATCCGACATATGTCCCTCCAGTAGCGTAGCCAGCGCCGCTATTCCGGGGGCCGTAACTCCACTCGGGCTCAGGTGGCCATGGCGGATCGGCGAATTGAATGTGAGACACCTGCAGGTGGTGCCCGCCGACCGTTGCATTGAGCGCGCCTTCCGGTAACACGCCATCGGCATCTGGTGGGTGAGAGTGCGGAGTATCAACGTGATACCAGCGCAGGTCCCTCCCGCACTTGAACATTGACGCGCCGACGCTCGCGGCACTCGTGTTCCGTCCCCAAGCTCCAACCGTAGGGCAGGCACCTACAAGGTTGCCGGCGAATGAAGTGGTGGGATTGATGGGCGTCCAAATTAGACCCTGGACACTTCCGCCACCGGTGTAGGCGTGAACCCCAACCGTATTAGTGCCGTCGCGTAGCTTCAGCGCAAAGGTCGTTGAGGTGTTCGAGGCTGTCGTAAAGCAGCCCCGTATTTCGATCATTCCTAGAGCGCCTTTAATGCAGGCTGGGTTTCCGGCGGCGATGCCATGCGGTGACGACGTGGTGCAGACAATCGGCGTCGTAACCGTGCAGCCGGTAAGAGTAACCACTTTCCCATCCAGGGCGTTTTTGCTGAGTCCCCACGTAGAACCCGCATTCTTGAAGAACATGTATCCAGGAGAATAGTTGAGCAGTGTTGACGTTCCGGTTGGGAAAACCCCTCCCGGCGCGTACCCGACGTCCGTCATGTTGATGACGGTTCGGTAGATTTTAGAGCAGTCAAACATGGCGCAATCCGTCCTGACACCAGCCGGCGGCAGTCGGGTCCCGGCTGTCGTCAATTTTGTCCAGGCCGTACCGGCCCCCTTATCTGCCCAGATCATCCCAGCGGTGCAATTATATGTGGTTAACGGGATCCGAATGACGTCTCCCAGCGCGGCTTGTGTGAGTCTAGCCTGAAGGCCCGTCGACGCATCTAGGCAGTTCGTGCCGTGAACGTCGAGAACCTTGCCGCCGCCAACTGTGCCTGTCTTGTCGACCGATGCTGGCTGAATCGGATCATTATTGGCTGCCGCGGCTGGCGTCACAACGGTTTGCTCGGTGCCGCATACCTCCACTCCTCCGATGGTTGAACAGGCGGTGAGGTAATGTGCCGTGGAGGCGGAGAGCGCCCCGACAAGGACGCCGTGCGTCTTTTTACCCCCGGGTAGCTTCCGCGCGCGTGTCTTTAGAATTTTGCCGCCGGGCGAGAGCCGAACCTTGATCACGCTGGCGGTTCCGGCGGGGGGATCGGAAACAGTGTCGGTAATGAAATGACAGCTGATGGAGTGGGCTGAGGCTGGGGAGCAAGTAGTTTGAATGACAGCCGCTCCCTGGAGCGCGAGCGGGAAAAGTAATAGTAGATACTTCATGACGAGAAAGGACTCCTTCCACTATGACCGAATGACGAACGTCCGGCCCTTTCATGCTTTCGACTGACCCGGTGCGTCATGGGGGGACGGGAATAATATCGAACTGGTAGGAGTTAAACATTTCGCGCAGTCGCTTGACGCGTCCAATTTTCGCCTGACCTTCCACGGGGCCCTGATAGTCTTCTCACTTAAACCGCCACAGCCTCAATCGCCGCAAGCATTGAGGCCTTTGGTCTCAACAACCCAATGGTCGACGCCAAGGTTCGCATCGTTGCTGGACCCGTCGGCTGCTCTGCGCGCTTGCCTCCGGTTGCAGGAGGTGCCAGTCATCATCCCGATAACCTCAGCGATGTGCAAAAGCACGCGTACATCAGCGGACAATCAGTTTGCCCTGCAAGCAGGCTCGGACAACGAACGCCTTTCCGAGCAATTGTTGGTGCTGAAAGGCAAGTGACGTATGTCTAGCGCGCCAGCAAGTTCATGCGTGAAGTGCCCGACGGCCTGCTCCGCATCGACTTCTGCATCATCAGCATATCATCTGGGACAAAAGGGCGACGATCCCTCATCTGGACCCACTACTGGTTTGACTCGATCCCTGCTGGTGTGTGCGGAACACGCCCTGGTTCGGCAAGGTGGTTGAGAACTCGACCACTTGGTACTGCCCGCCGCCCAATTCATCCTGGGCTCGCTCGATGAAGAGAAGGCCAACCACCCCACCCAAAAGCCGTCGAACTCATGCGGCGCCATACCGAATCCCACCAAGCGACGTGAGTTGATATACGAACCATTTCTTAGCAGCGGCACCACCCTAGCGGCGGAGCTACGTAGGGTGTTTGCTACCGCATCGAGCTCGCCCCGACGGCAAGGAAGCGACGCTTGAGAACCGCTCAGTCACTGAAATCCTGCAGAGCGGTTGCTGTTTGCACACATAACGAGGGCAGAGACAAGAACCGCCGCCAGTCCGCGAACTGGCCGCTCGACAGCATGGTGGAATTGTGGACGATTTGCCTTTCAGACTCCACTACAGAGACCGGTTGTCCGCCCTCCTGTTCGGTCGAAGTGAGGGTCAAGCCGACTTTTTCCCGTAGGCCAGCGAGGAAGCCACGAACGTGATGCGGCTGCCACACGCTTGCCGCCATCAACTTCCGCATAGTGCGCCGTTCTTGCGTTTGAGCAGCGCCAGCACCAGCGGCTTCGTGTGCGTGGGCTACCTGCGCTACGTCCGCTCCTGCCGTGACTTGGCTTGTTTGGGGGCCTTCTCCTTCTTCGGCGCGCCCGTGGCGCCCTCTTGGTAGGGCGGCCTTCTTGGTCGGCTTCGCGGTCCGGCGATCGGCTACGCTTGCTTCGCTTTGCTCATGACCGGTTCTCCTTGATGGTTGTTTATGAGTAGTGGCCTCAATCACTCTGGAAAATTGAAAATTACAAGTGGCTGTTCTGCTTCCAGAAAAATGGCAACGTGGCAGCTGGTGAACAATCGCGCCGAGACTTCCGGCCGCTATCGAGCACGGAGGCAGAACCTACCTGCGCACGGGCAAGGTTGGCACGACGGCGCGCTCTGGCGAGCCCTCCGCCCAGTACGAGCGCCTGCCAGCGGGCATCCCACGGGCGTACGGGTGTGGCGCACGCTATCGGGCGAGGTCACGAGGCTAGCCGAGAGACCACGGTTTCGCAGCAGACCCGTTGCAAGCGTCGTGCGACGAAGCGACCGACCAAAGGACGGATCTCTCGAACGCAAATGGGATTGCCCCCCAATTTGCCAATTGTAAAAGTTTACGTTCGTGTTATAACAGACAGAAAAGGCAATCTATTTCAGGACAATAACCGACGCGATTGATTGCGAAATCGGGCCGTTATTCCCGGACGGCGTTCGTTGCAGTACGCCAGTGTCAATGCAATACGACGATACTCCGACAGTTCGTAGGCAGCTCTGCGATCGGCTGCATGAGACGGCAGACCATCTCCGTGGCCTAGAAATCACCAACGCAAAATCAGTGGCTTTTCGAGAGGAATGCTTTACGGAATATGCGCAGTTGCTGATTGGTCTGGTTCGACGGGATCCGGGTTGGGTGTACGAAGCTCGTCGGTTTCTGGCCGTTTGCGCGGCATTCGACTGGGAGATGTAGGAATAGGTGTCTCTCGCTCGGCGAGAACACTCCCCAGCGGTTTTCTGTTGGTCGCGAGCGCGGATCGGCGGGTATACAAGCACTCGTGCCTAGCCGGTTGTTGAAGTGCCTGGGACTGCTGGAGGCAGTGCTTGTGCCCCAGGACTCACCGATCAGCCGCTTGCAACTCGTCTTGGTCAATTCAGACGGTACCCGAACGATAACGGGGACGATTACTGGTCGCGAACGCGCGGCTCCTGGAAGGAGCCAGCGCCAGGTGCAGAACCGACTCAACCAGCCAAAGAAGGCGTCAGCGAGCCCGCGAATCGACCCAATGTTCGGCACCACTTAGCAATTGGCGGGACGCGTGTGATGTCACGGCCGGTCCCATCAACTTGGTGGCCTAACGAACCCCTGGTTCGTCACGGGCAACGGAATCGACTCCCAGGTTTTTGCCAGCGCTATCGTAATACTGGTTCGTCGGACCTGGGAGTCCGTTGGTGAGCGCTCAAAGCAGCGCGGGACGGAAAGCGTCTCTCTCTCAAAGCTCGTCATTGGACCGTGAAGGTGCCTGGCTGTTGCCAAGCTGTATAGGCGTAGCCGGTGTTCGAGGCACGCACAAAGATGCGGAGGCTGCGTCCGGCCCAAGCACTCTTGAACTTGAGGCGTACAGTGAACGTGATCGTTGAGCCGGTGGAAATGACGGCGGTCGAACCGACTCCGTCGATCAAGCACTGGCTGTTTTCGCGCGAGCCCGCCCACGGTTGCGAGAGGAACAGATTCCCATTGGTGTACTGGCCGCTGTTATCGGCCAGTAGCAGTGCACCACTGTAATAAACCGCTGCCGCACACGTATTCGTCATGATCGGGCTGGCGCCGACCGAGTCCGGCTGAATGACAAATTCGGCTGAGAGAGGCGACGTTTGGCTGGTCGCGAAGGTGAGTGTGGTAAACGTGTCCACGGCCACGCCGCCGGAAGCCGGCGTCACCGTGTGGCTGCCGACGGGCAACTGAGGTGCCGAACCCGCGGTGACCGTGAAGGTGCCCGGCTGTTGCCAAGCGGTATAGATGTAGCTGGTGTTCGAGGCACGCACAAAGATGCGGAGATTGCGTCCGGCCCAAGCACTCTTGAACTTGAGGCGTACGGTGAACGTGATCGTCGAGCCGGTGGAAATGACGGTGGACGAACTGACTCCGTCCATTAAGCATTGGCTGTTTTCGCGCGAGCCTGCCCACGGTTGCGAGAGGAACAGATTCCCATTGGTGTACTGGCCGGCGTTGTCGGCGAGCAGTAGTGCACCGGTCGTATATGCGGCTGCCGAGCACGCATTCGTCATGATCGGGCTGGCGCCCGCCGAGTCCGGCTGAATGACAAATTCGGCTGAGAGAGGTGAGGTTTGGCTGGTCGCGAAGGTGAGTGTGGTAAACGTGTCCACGGCCACGCCGCCGGAAGCCGGCGTCACCGTGTGGCTGCCGACGGGCAACTGAGGCCCCGAACCCGCGGTGACCGCGAAGGTGCCTGGCTGTTGCCAAGCGGTATAGATGTAGCTGGTGTTCGAGGAACGCACAAAGATCCGGAGGCTGCGTCCGGCCCAAGTGCTTTTGAATTTCAGCCGCACCGTAAACGTAATCGTTGAGCCGGTGGAAATGATCGTTGACGAATTAATTCCGTCGATCAGGCACTGGCTGTTTTCGCGAAAGCCTGCCCACGGCTGCGACAGGAAGAGATTTCCATTGGTGTACTGGCCGGCATTGTCGGCGAGTAGCAGTGCACCGGTCGTATATACCGCTGCTGAGCACGCATTCGCCTGGCTCGGAGTGGCGCCAGCGGAGTCCGGCTGAATGACAAATTCGGCTGAGAGTGGCAAGGCCTGGCTGGTCGAGAAGGTGAGTGTGGTGAACGTGTCCACGGCCGCACTGCCGGTGATCGGCGTCACCGTGTGGCTGCCGCCGGGCAACTGCGGCGCCGAACCCCCGGTGACCGTGAAGGTGCCTGGCTGTTGCCAAGCAGTATAGGCGTAGCTGGTGTTCGAGGCACGCACAAAGATGCGGAGGTTGCGTCCCGCCCAAGTGCTTTTGAATTTCAGCCGCACCGTAAACGCAATCGTTGAGCCGGTGGAAATGATCGTTGACGAATTGATTCCGTCGATCAGGCACTGGCTGTTTTCGCGAGAGCCGGCCCACGGCTGCGACAGGAAGAGATTTCCATTGGTGTACTGGCCGGCATTGTCGGCGAGTAGCAGTGCACCGGTCGTATATACCGCTGCTGAGCACGCATTCGCCTGGCTCGGAGTGGCGCCAGCGGAGTCCGGCTGAATCACAAACTCGGCTGAGTGTGGCAAGGCCTGGCTGGTCGAGAAGGTAAGCGTAGTGAATGTGTCCACAGCCGCACTGCCGGTGATCGGCGTCACCGTGTGGATGCCGCCGGGCAACTGCGGCGCCGAACCTGCGGGTTTTGGCGCATCGCTACTCTCGGTGGCGTCTCCCCACATGATGCCCGCACCGAATGTAACCACCCAGACTTCGGACGGCTTGTAGGGATTGAGGAACACGCGCGTGGCGCTGGGGTATCGTACATCGGGCACTTTGGCGAACTTTGGTGCGTTGCCGCCGGCAGCGACGCCGTACCATAAGCCGCGATTCGTGGCCAGATAGAATTCGCCAGAGGCGGCGTTGATTGCCAGCGAGTGAGCGCCCACCCGCACTTCATTGAAGATCCGCATCCACGTCTTGCCGCTATCGGTAGTTTTGAACAAGCCGACCTTGGGATCGGGCCAAGCATCCGGTAAGTAGCTGATGTAGGCGACAGTAGCGTACCAGGTGCTTTGAGTGGAGTCCCAAGGGTCGATCACTATGTCTTGCGTGTTGAACCGCATGCTGGACTGGTCGGCTGGTGCGGTCCGGTCCTCCCACGTTTGGCCACCGTTCGTGCTGATGAAGACACCGGAGCTCGGCGTCATTTTGAAGTTTTGATCCAGGCGGCCGGCATACGTGACCACCAGTGAGCCATTGGCGAGAATTTTGATGTCCCATGGGTGCCCCTCCGTGCGTGGCGGGTTCGGAAGCTTGATCCACGTGGCGTTCTCGCCTCTGTCCAGGTCATCGGTCCGGTAGATGCCGCCGGTCAGATGATTGGCTACCAAGGCATACATGCGGTTGGGAGCGTTGGGATCCAATTCCACATTCACCACGGGACTGGATTTCCCGCCCTGGCTCGCAGAGGCGAACGCGTGGAGTGGACTCCAAGTGGCGCCCTGATCCTTTGAATAGTAAATCGCCCCTGGGCCACTCTCGACACGGGCATCAGACATGTAGTCGCCGACGTAGAGGTCGTGCACGGCGGACATCGCCGCGTAAAGCCTCTTGTTCTTAGCGTCATAGGTCGTCTTGTACGTGGCGTTCAGGCGCGCTCCGTTCACTTGGGGAAATTGCCAAGTCTTGCCTCCGTCGATACTGCGAAAGGCCAAGATGTCGTTGGACGAGGCGAAGATGGTTTTTTCGTCCAGCCAGTTCAGATGCCAGGAAGCTGTATTGTTCAGCGTGCTACCGTAGTACGCGTTACGAACGTTGGTGACTCCAGGCTTGTTGAGATTGTCGGTGCCGGCCACGAGACTTCGCCAGGTCTGGCCGCCATCTGACGTTCCCCAAACACCGAAGAAATTCGTGAAACCCGCCTGTTTCGGATCTCCGTCGGAGACGCTCATCGTGAAGACAGACCCGGCATACTCCCAGTCGTAATCCGCACCTGTGCCATACCAATTCGTATAGACGTTAGCATTGCCCTGCCACTGAAGAGTGGAGGTCCAGGTGACGCCGCCATCGGTGCTGCGTAGCATGCTGGGCAAATTCACAATGTAGCCAGGGTTGGCGGGGTCGCGTGCCGCCTTTTCCGCGCCTCCAAGCCAGACGACGCTCGGGTCGGAGTTCGCTAAGCCAACAAAAACGGGATAGTGGCCGTGGGGCAGGCTGGCAGTAACGTTCGTCCATGCATTGTCCCCCACGTTCATTCGATAAACGCCTTTGAATTGGGGGAACAGTTGGCCATCCATCGTGATAGGCGCGATGCCCTGAGGTTCGAGCGCAACGGCCCAGAGGCGGACGGTGGCGCCCTGACGTGCGCCGGCGAACGAACCGATCGCCCATTCGGTGGGTATGCCCTCCACTGCCATCCGCGCCCACGTGGCGCCGCCGTCGGTGGAAGTGAGCACGCCTACGTTTGTCCCCAGCCAGAGGCGCTGACCATCGCTGAACAGCCCCGCCATAAACAACTTGTCATTCGTGTTATCCCAAATTTTGCGAAACTTCACCCCGCCATCCGAAGAGTAGAAGATGCCTTTGGCGCCAAGACCGAAGACCCGGTTGGCGTTGTTAACATCAACGCGCACTTGCCGGCATGGAGATTGTTCCAAATAGTCCCAACCGGGAAGCGTCGTCCAGGTCTTTCCCCCATCGACACTCTTCTTGGGGATGCCATTGGACTCCTGCACGTAGATCGTGCCTTCGACATTAGTCCACTGAATCTTGGACTCGTGGTAGCCCTGCAGTTTCTCAAGATCAGGGTAGGTCCAATTCACTCCGTTGTCGGCCGTGTGGAACAACTCACCCATGTCTGTCTCCACCCAAAAGTCGGCCGGGTTCTTCGGATTGAAGCTCAGATTGTAGAGCGCGCCACCGCCACCCACTCCCACGGGGTGAAACACCGCGGGCGCCGTTTGCGCCTCGGCGAATCGCAGGTTCAGCACGAACACCCACACGAAGAAATTGATTGTTGTCGCTGTCCAAAGAGTGCGCAGTGTGATCATAGAAGAACCGCAGGCAGATTCATTGCGGGTACGACCCCAGTTGTGAAATCGAAAGCCACTTCCCTCGTCAGTCCGGAAGGCAGCGAATACGGGATGACAACGCTAGGGCTTCCCAATGCCGTATTTACGTGTGTTTTGAGCACGAGGATCTGCGGATAAATCACTCGCCAAATTTGTGATTCGCTACAGCAACCGCGTACCCTTGATGTGTGAACGCCCGCTGGCGCCCTGGTAATGGCCGCGGTCATTGACGCAGTGTCGGTGCCGCCTAGAACAATGCCCTTAAGCGTCACGTCCATGGGATATCCGCGATGGACAGATTTTGGCCCTGTCACTTGAATGGAACAGTCGGATGCTGTGGCCTGCGCCAATTGCGTGAACAAAAAAACAAAGACGATTTTGAAGCACGACCCCATGATGTCTCCTTCGGCTTAAACCGCGACCATCGATAGTTTCGGCTACCGATTTAACGTTGATGTGATCGGGGAGTGATATTAAGCTCGGCATGACAGCGCGAGATGTGCTCCAGACGAGAGGTAAGAGTTGAGGCAAGAGGCAATTCTGAATGAGCGCTCCTCACTACGCAAGATCAGAAAGGAAAAGTAATGAGTTTTTTAACAATTCCGTTAAGAGAACATGAGGGAATACGAGTACGAGCCCATGGTCGCAACTAAAATAATGTGATGCGGGACGGTTAAGCCATCTTGCGGACGGTAATCATGGTGGCCGTGACTTCGAAGACAGCAACGAGCCACGGTGTCGATAACGACGGCGAACGACTACCTTGACACGCTAGCGGTGAGCTGCGCGGGGCAGTCCCGTCGTATTTACGGCTCATCAAGGGTGGGGCGTGCCCCTGCTGCAATCCGGCCTCCTTCAGAATGCAATACGCCGATGCGCCGCTGGCCTTGCTCGATTCGCAACAAACGGTACTGAAGCCGTCGATCGACAGCCTGGCGTACACCCTGTTCGGCAAGTGAGTGACTGATGCGTGATCTTTTGAATTCACTTGTGCCGTTCGACGGCGAGATGTGGGCAACGGCATGGGAGCCGCCGTAGGTTCTGTTACGCGAATGCGGGCGCCTGGTGAGGATCATCGCCGCGAACCCCGCTCCGCGTGGCCGCCGACCAGGCCGAGGGCTGAGCCTCTGCTCGAGCGCCCGGTGGTGGGTCACGATTTGGCCGATCGACTGCTGCGTGAGCGTGCTCTGCTGGTCGCGGCGGGGGAGATTCGACGCGCGAGAAGCAGATCCTGCGCACGCTCGACGCGGCGGATACGCGGTTGGCGCGGTTGGTCGAGTTGGGCTGAGCTTATACTGAGGCTGAGGGACTCAATCGATGGTTCAGCAGCACACGCCGAAATATATCGAGCAACGCGACGGCGGCTACTATATCGTCGGCACCCGGATCACGCTCGATGCGGTGGTGTATGCCTACCTCAATGGCGAATCGATGTTAGGGATTGTCGAAAGTTATCCCGCCCTGAGCTTGGATCAAGTGACGAGGGCGGTTGAGTTCTACGAGGCGAATCGCCCAATGGTCGATGCATACTTGCGTGAACAGGAGCATAAGTTCGATGAGCTGAGCGAACAGGCGCGACAACAGAATCCCGCATTACATGCCAAGATCGCCGAAGCCCTGGCGAAACGACGCGGGTAAGTACCTTCTCGGCACCATCGAGACGGGGCGGCAATTTAAGCAAGCATGAAACTCAAATTGAAAGCGGATGCGGATCTTAGCAAGCGGATCGTGCGTGGCATCCTTCGCGGGGACCCATCGATCGATCTTTTGACGGCCCATCAGGGTGGGTTGATCGGTCTGCCGGATCCCGTAGTCTGCGAATCGGGGCGGAAAGTGATCGGCTGCTGATTTCGCAAGATCAAAACACGATGCCGTGCTAATTTCGCGAGTTTTTGCGTGAAGCTTCGAGCCCGGGAGTTCTGATCGTGCGACAAAGTGTTCCTATTGAGGTGGCTATCGAAGCGGTGTGCACGATTGCCGTCGCCTCCGAGGCGGAAGAATGGCACGACGTGTTGAAGTATCTTCCGTTTCAAGCGCGTAACCGCGACAGCTCGGCTACAATCTCCGCCACACCCGCGACAATAAGTGCGTCCAGTCATTCGCGCGACGCTGGCGGAAGAGGTGGGATGCCGGGCGAATCCTCGCGATCGAGCATCCCAGCGGAAATCGGGTGCGAACGAGAGCAGAGGCGAGACGGGACGTTCGAGCGCTCCACCGATGGGCAGCTGCCGTATCGACACTCACCATTAGATCGAGATCGGCCGTCAGGCCAACCGTATCGGCGATGGCGTATCGAAGGTCAGAACTCCAGGCGGCGCGTCACCGCGCTGGACGCTGACGAACGAGACCCCGGGCAAGGGGGCGGTGAGGTGGGATGAGCTTGGGCGGAAGTGAACGCAGCCGGTCGCGTTGATGATGGGGATTGCCGCTCCAGGCGAGGCCGACGCGCAAGTCGTCGGCAGGGAGAGCGTTAGCCAGCAGCGCGCGGAACTTTGCAATGGGCTCTGCAACGCCAACGAAAAGAGGCGACTAGCGTATGTCTCTTACGATCGCGCGGAGGCAAGGGACAATATGTACCATAATGTCATTATCCCGATAAACAATTTTGACATTTTCTGTTTCCCAAAGTACCCTCTCGCTAGACGCTGACTGAAACCTAAATGAATATCTTCCTGACACCCGAGCTTGAAAAACTCGTCAACGACAAGGTCACGACGGGAGTGTACCAGACGGCAAGTGAAGTGATCCGCGAGGGCCTGCGGGTGCTCCGTGAACGGGACCGACGCGTGGAGGCACTGCGCCGGGATGTCCGAGCTGGTTTTGAAGCCGTCGAAAGCGGAGAGTACACAGAGTGCGATGCCAGTACCCTCACAGAGCTGGTGCAGCGCATCAGGGCGCGTGGTCGAGAGCGTCTCCTCAATGACGAACTAAAAACCGGAACCAAATGAAGGGGATCCGGGTAGCCAATCTTGCCGAACATCCTTTGATGACATAGTGTCGAATCGCGACACAATCCCAATAGCATTCAGATCGCGGAGCGAGTCGTTGAGTCCTTCACCAGGACCATTCCCTTGTTGCGGACAATCCAGAAGCTGGAACCCGTCGCGGTGACATCGAACGAGGGCGGGGTTTCCCAATTGATAATTGCATCATGTACTATCGGCAGAGCGGCCATCAGCGCGTCATCCGACGAGTCATTCACGGCATGTGTGATCAAAAATCTGGCAATTGGCCAAACGACGAACCGTGAACACCGCGATCGTCACCCAGAACCATGTCACCCTGCCAGCACTTATCGCGGCCGCCGAGCACCGCGCCGCCTACGCTTTCTTGTCGGCCGCCACCTGTAACTAGCTTTCGCGCAACGGGCATTACCGCGTTTATCTCAAGAACGGCGGCCGGGTGGAATCGCCCGGCAGCTGGCCGGCCACGAATCGCCCCGCACCACCGGCCTGTACGACCGCCGCGACATCGAAGTGTCGCTTGATGAGATCGAGCGATCGTGATCTGAGCGAAGTCCCTGTGGTACCATCGAAAGGCCGCAAGTCATTGCGACAAAGGAATTTAGTCATTACATGCTCGATGGAAAGCAGACGGTTGCCGTCTTCGGCCTGGGGTACGTGGGATGCGTCACCTCGGCTTGCCTAGCCGGACTAGGTCACCAGGTCCGCGGGGTCGATAAGGACGCCTTCAAGGTCAACGAAGTGAATTCGGGCCGGGCGCCATTTTATGAACCCGGATTGCCGGCCTTGGTGGAAGCCGGTGTGGCCTCGGGTTGCCTGAAAGCGACCACCAATGCCGCCGAAGCGCTCGATGGGGCTGCGGTTGCTCTCCTTTGTGTCGGCACACCCTCCGAAAAAAATGGCGACCTAGACTTGAGCTTCCTGCGGCGCGTTGCCGAGGAGATCGCCACCTGGCAGCGCGGCAGCCAACAACCGCTGATCGTGGCCACCCGCAGCACCGTTTTTCCCGGCACGGGAGACGAAATCGAGCAGATCTTCCGTTCGATCGCCGGACCCGACGCGCCCGTCACCATCGTGTCGAATCCCGAATTCCTGCGCGAAGGCGTCGCCGTCAAGGACTTCCGGGAACCGTCGCTGCTCGTGGTGGGCGGCGCCGACCCAGCTGCCGTAGCCCTGGTCGCCGACCTCTATACCGACCTCCCCGTCAAGCCCTGCCTCGTTTCGCTCAAGACAGCCGAGATGATCAAGTACGCCTGCAACGCCTTCCACGCGGTGAAGATCTCCTTCGCCAATGAAATCGGCGCGCTGGCCCAGCGGATGGGCATCGATGGCTCGGAAGTTATGGAGACCCTTTGCGAAGACCGGAAGCTGAATGCCTCCGCTGCTTACTTAAGACCGGGTTTCGCCTTTGGCGGATCGTGCCTCCCGAAGGATTTGCGCGCGATCGTCTTCCGCGCCGGCCGTCTCGATGTCAAACTGCCGATGCTCGAGAACGTCCTGGCCAGCAATGTCGAGCACCTGGGGCGCGGTGTGCAGGTCGTGATGGATTCAGCCGCCACTAAGATCGCCGTGCTCGGCCTGGCCTTCAAAGCCAACACCGATGATTTGCGCGAAAGTCCGAGCATTCCGCTCATCGAGCACCTGCTCGGCAAAGGCCGTGATGTGCGCGTTTACGATGCCCACATCCGGCTTGAAGACATCTACGGGAGCAACAAGAACTACATCCTGCGTGCCATTCCGCACGTCGGTAAGCTGCTCACTGACCATGTCGACGAACTTCTTGACTGGGCGGAGGCGGTGGTGGTGACCACCAAGCCTGACGCCGTGCTGCTCGCCAAGGTACATGCGGCGGGTAAAAAGGTGATCGACCTCGGCGGCACCGGCCTGTTTTTGTCGTGAACCTCAAGAAGTTCATTCGCTCTCCGCGGGAGATCGCTTTCCGGCTTCAGCAGGAGGCAATGAACTTCGCTCTGGCTGCGCGGCCCCCCGGCGGTCACTTTACTGCCAGCTCCCCTTTACCCGGTCTGCCCGATCCCGCGCCAGTGATCGACCGGCTGCGGGGGACTGACTTCGCCCGTCAGGTCGTGTCGATTGCCGATGAAGTGCTGGCGCATCGCTTCCCGCTGCTCGGGTTTCAAGTTGAGACCGGTCCTAAGATTGCCTGGCGCCGCGACTATCGCAGCGGCATCGAAACGGGCACCGGCTACTTCCGCCGCATTCCCTATCTCGACGCCAGCCAGGTCGGCGACCACAAAGTCATCTGGGAGTTGAACCGGCATCAACATCTGGTCCTGCTGGCGCAGGCGTATCGCTTTACCGGCGAAACCAAATACCTGACGGAGCTGCGGGACCAGTGGGAAAGCTGGGTGAGGGCGAATCCGTTCCAGCATGGCATCAACTGGTGCAGCGCGCTCGAGGTGGCCTTCCGCGCGCTTTCGTGGACTTGGGTCTGGCACCTGGTCGGCGGCGACGATCGATTTCTCGTCGAACTCGCCAGGCATGGCTGGCACCTCGAATACAATCTCTCGTATTACTTCTCGCCGAATACGCACTTACTGGGCGAGGCCGTGGCGTTGCACGCCCTCGGGACGCTGTTTCCGGCGTTCCCTCGAGCAGCGCGTTGGCGCGAGCTCGGCCATCAGGTCGTAACGCAGGAGCTGGAACGCCAGGTGCTGGCCGACGGCGCCCACTTCGAGCAATCGACGTATTATCACGTCTACGCCCTCGACTTCTTCCTATTGCACTACCTGCTCGCCGGCCGCCCGGCATCGTATGTTCCGGTCTTAAAAAGAATGGCTGAGTATCTCGATGCGATCCTCGGACCCGCGCGCTCGATTCCTCTGATTGGCGACGATGACGGCGGCCGCCTGTTTCATCCCTATGGGGTGCACATGGAGTACGGCCGGGCGACACTCTCGCTCGCGGGCGCACTCTTCGACCAGCCCGCGTGGATCGGGCCCGATGACACATTGACCTCCTGGTGGCTCGGCCAACCATCATCGCCCTCACCAAGCCGCCGTCCGCCGGCGACGCGCACCTTTCCCAACAGCGGCACCATCGTCTTCGAAGATGGCGATCGGTTCATCGTCTTCGACGCCGGCGGCTTCGGACCCTATCGTGCCGGCCACAGCCACTCGGATGCTTTAAGCGTCTACGTCCGACGGGGCGGGGAAGAGTTGCTGATCGACCCCGGCACGTACGAATACGTCGGTGAAGAGCGCGACCGGTTCCGAGACACTGCCGCGCACAACACGATCCGCATCGATGGCCTCGATCAGGCTGATCCCGACGGCTCCTTCGCGTGGAACGGCCGCCCAGAAGTGGAAATCGCTGACCTCAACGAAGCTGTCTGCCGGTACCGTGGCTTTACGCATCGGCGCAAACTGATTTATGAAGGAGCCCGCTTGGAGATCATTGACGAAGTAGACGGCCCAGCCGGAGACCACCGGATCGAGCAGTTCTGGCATGCTGGGGCGCCAGTGGGAAAGTGCAGTGCCACCAGTTTTCGCATCGGCGCCAAGACCACGCTAACACTTGAAGAAGGCGCCACGCTCGAACCTGGTTGGCGGTCGACAGCGTACGGTCGCAAAGAAGTTACTGCAGTTATCGTCGTACGCCGACAGGGAACCTTACCGATGCAGATGACGGCCACGCTCCAACTCACCTAGAGGCCCTTAACCGCCTTTTTGGCGTTACCCCAGCCGCGAGAGCCTTGCGAAAGCGGGCTTGTCTGTGGAAAACTGGGTAGCCAGTGGAGACAGAAAAAAGTTCGAATCCGACGTTCGAATGAGGGAAGATTTGATTGCACCAAAATCTAAACCGAGCGAAAGCAGGATTCGAACTACATGCAGAGTAGCGCGCACGCAACGCTGATGCAATTTGCCAACGTGCTGCAAGAGTCACTCTTCCCGGTGCTCACGGAGAACTTCGGCTCCATGAGTCCCGGTACATTCTAGCTCCCGAGGCTTCGCAGTTAACAGTTCCGCCACGACACGAAGCCCTCTCCTATTGAACTGGTGAAGACGACGATCGCTTTCCCTGTTGGGCCATCCGCAGTTCGTCGAAATTGACGCCGACGTCGGTACCATCGGTGCTGCAATCCCCGTTGCGGCCGTAGCAGTTGTCAACAGCCCGGTAGCGCTCACGCAAACGGAAGTCGCCGGTGCTCGGATTGACGAACGGCAGCTCGCCGCCGTTCAGATCGTGGATGTGGTTGTTGGCGGGGTAGGGACCGAAGGGCCGCGTGGTGGGTAAGGTTCCACGGGTCGCAATGATGTTCTTCCGATAGGACCACCCGGCATCATCGCCTGAACGCCACAGCCCGTTCAATGCATCCAGGCCATAGAGCGTGCCAGTGGCCTGAATCGCTCCCGTTCCAACTCCGGAGCCATACTGCACGATGTTGTTCTCGTAGATTAAGCCTGAATGAGGATTGCAGGACCGATTGGGTGCACACGCATTGTCGTACTCGATCGCGAAACTGGGGCCGGGTGTGCTCATCACAACAGTGTTGTGAGTAAAATGCAGGTCCTCCATGCCCAAAGACACATAGAGCGGATACCCGCCGAGGCCGTTGGGATAACCCGACGTATCCGAAGAGTTTGCCCGGTTTCCATCAATACCTTGAAAGAGATTGTTGTGAATCCGGATGCGGCGAGCCGTCTCCAGTTGTAACATGGGCAGCCCGGACCCGTCGGTGTGACCGATGATCACGATGCCATTCGCAACGTTCTTGAACGTGTTGCTGCGAACATTAATGTCGGTGAGGCTCCTTCGATTCGTCATGATCTGAAGATTGCCGCCGGCACTCGTGCCTGAGATATCGGCGAGCGTAATGCTGCATCTGTCATCCGATACAGCGGTCACCTTCCAACCTGTGTTGTGTTCGTTATTGCTGGTCCCGAAAATGGCCACCCAATCGTCCACTTGTGTGTCGATGGGGCAGTTGCCAAACAGGGGATTCATCCGGACAACACCATCGGTAATTCCAAAGATCGGAAAATATCCGCCGTCCCCACGCGGAGTGAGGGCGATAGCGGCAGCTTGATTCAAAGTAGTAAAAGTACCATCAAAGGTATTGCCCTCAACGAGCCACCGACGGCCCTGTTTCAACTCGAGCAAGTGCCGCATCGTGACTTTCTTGCCGCCGAAGCTGCTTGAGCCGTAACGCCATTCGTCGCCGACATGGAAAGTATTTCGCCGAATGGTCCCATCATTCGGTTCGGACAAACCGCTACAACAGCGATCGGAGGGAACGTAGAGAGAAACTCCGCCCGCTTCGATAAAGGTGTTCTCAATCAACAAAGGGCCAGGACCTTTCGGAATAAAGAACGCAGACGAATTCGCTTCGGTGGCTAACGAAGCAGGTTCAACACCGCTCCAAACAAATAAATCATTCACCACCGAATCGATTACCGCTACGTGCGCGCCGTCGAAGTTGAAACCATACCACTGCCGACTCCGATCCGAGTGTCCATGCACCCAGCACCGGTCCCAAACGATATGGTGATTGCTCTCGCTCTGATACACCAGATTGAAAAACACGCTGCCCGGTTGACGCCGCAGGGGATCGACGCTCATCTGCAGCCACAGCGGTTCGGGCGGCAGGAGAATGGAAGTAATTTCCAGGCCAATAAAGCGAAGATGGTGCGACTCATTCGCCGAAAGGTCAATGGCCGATCCCTCGCGAAGATCGAGACTTCCTCGCAGAGATTGCCGGGTCCAGAGGTTCTCCTCCAGGCACCGGTAGGCTCGATCTAGCGGACTGCCCGGACCCTGCAGGAGGAACCAATCGCCGATAATGCAGGTTTCGGGGAGTGACGCGGCCGTGGAAAAACTTACCGGCTGCCACGTGTTCTGTCGTAGGATTCCCCCATCGAATCTACCATTTCCGGGCCAGGATCTCCAGCCGAGGTAGTTGAGCTGGAGGGTATCGAGACCGGTCACGTTGGCCTGAAATGTTCCGTTGGCGTTCGTATTCCCCGTTACGCCTTCCACGTGGACGTAGGAGCCTGGCGTGATTCGATGATCGGGAATCGTTACACTGAGCGGAACCTGCAAGCCCGAGCCTGACGCAATCGTCAACGCCGTGGGCGACTGCCGACACTGCTGTAGCTTGAACTCGCGAGAGTCGTCGGTTACCCAAGCATAACTTCCCGCTTCGCAGGCCACCGGCAGCCCGGCCATATCGGTATTCAGCGTAGTGGGCCGATTGGTCTGCAGGCGCGCCATTTTTGCCCCGTCTGTTGCAGGATCGATACGCGAACCCAAAGGTGGTAGTTCGTTCGATCGCGAACTTCGGGTAATGATCCAACGATGCGGCACTTCGGTATCTGCTGCCTTGGCGGGGAAAGCGTAATTGCCTGTACACCGAGTCATCACGGGAATCACCACCGTATCCCCCCAGGATGCTTCATTCCAGCGAGCGACCAAGCCGGTGGTTGGATCATCGCAATTGGGGCCGACAAAGAGTTCCGTACCCCTGGACGGCGGCATGGTGACGTCGACCTCGATCGGTGGTAGAGGGCCAGTGTCGCCTTTTTCAGTCGTCGTAAAAGTCTGATCTTCGCTACACACCTCCATTCCGTCGGCGCCCTTTGAGCAAACCGCGAAATGATAAGTGGTTACCGATTTCAGGCCGCTCAGGAACCATGCATGCGCCCGCGTCGACTGGGGTACCGCGGTCGTCGCGTTCGTATAAGGGGGCCCGTCCGCATCCCAACGAATCACCGAATTGCTGTTTTCACTGGTTACCCACGTGATCCGGGCGGTGGAATAGGTCAAGGCGCTGACTACCGGCTGCCCGGTGATGCTATTGGCTGCGGAGCAGGCGGTCGCTCCCAGGAAATAGGCAGAGACCAGTGTTCTCAGGCATCCCCGTCGACGCCATTTCTTGATTTGCATGATGACCAGCTCTCCAGGTAAACCTTTGGTGTTGCTTTAGAAACTCTTGAGAATGGCAATGCCAAAAGCCCGCCCGAACATTCACCATGTTGGCTGAATTGTTACAAAAGCGGACGGCCAGGTTCTACCGGCGGAGACTAGCATCGTCACGTTCAGCGACGTGTCGAGATCCGCAGGCCCACGCGGAATACCGCCAGTAGCGCGGCGCCGTCCAGCGGGAAACACTGATCGCCACAAGATTGGGCGGGAATTCTCACCGCTGTCGTATGCGGTTCGGGAGCATTGAGCACACAACACCCCCCTCCCAGGAGTGTATAGGCAATATTCATTCCACACTGAGGGTATTGGAATCAATGATAACACCGGAAGGCGCAAAACATTCGCCGAGGTGGTGCGTCCTAACGAGCCACCAGGACCTTGGGCAAATCTAGGCCATGCACGGACCCGTGATCGCCAGCGACTTATCAGTACTGAAGGACGCATAGTCGATGTCGGAAATGGCCTTCCCGATGGCCCCGAGCATGAGTAGCGAACATGTCCGCATGCCCCGAAAGACATATTCGTGGATGTCGAATGCTCTCAAGGGGTAGAACTTAAATTGCCTGGAATGCCCTTTAGAGCAGCGTACTGTCGGTGATCACCGGCGGACCGTTGGACCCGCCTTCCATGGCAACTTGGTTACGGTGCTGAACAGTCGAGGCAAGAAGGCGATGGTGTCGATGCGCCAAAAGTCAGAAGAGAATGCACTAAAAGGCACTCTTTCCGCGACTTCAACACCACGCTGGCTGAAGCTACGGAACGCGCAACAGGCACGAAACGGCCGCAGTGAGTGCTTCACGGACAAAGGGAATCGTAGTCACTCCAGGCAGCCCCTTCACCGGATGGTAGCGCAACTCATCCACGATCAATCCGCTCTCCCCGATCACCTTCTCGAACTTTCTCAGGGTCATCTGGTTCAGTCCGCCAGAAATGTCCTCGTAGCGCCGCGCGGGATCGGAACGGTAACGAGACCGTAGCTTGAGCATGGCGCGCTCGGAAAAGAAAAAGTTCAGCCAGGGAAAAGCGAGGTTCGTGAAGGGGAACCGCGTATACCCATTGATGTGGCTCCCGTTCGGCGAATACCACGGTTCGGCGAAAGACAGAATCACCACACCGCCACTAGGGAGAAAATTGGCCATTCGGCGCAGATCGACGGCCGGCTGGGCGAAGTGCTCAAATGCGCTTAAACTCACCACGATCTCGGGAACAAAGCTCTTCGGAACTTCATTGCTGAAAACTACCCGATCGGCACACCCTTGTTTTTCGGCCAACACCCGGCCAGCGTCGAAGTGCGTTGTGACAATATCCAGGCCAAGCACCTGACTGGCGCCGGATCTGCTGGCCATCGCCACGGCCTGCCAGCCGAAGCCACAACCGTAATCGAGCACCCGCTTGCCGCGAATCAGTTCGTCGAACTTGGGCACCGTCTTGTGCGCGAAGTCGAGGCAGTTATCGAGCGAGTAATTTGCCGTGCCACCGATTTCAGGCGCTGAAGGGTCGGCGGCGATGAGGCCCAACGCCCAGTCTTCCAAAGAAGCGAATACACTGCTCGTCACGCGATCGAACCCATTTGAACCGTGATCTCCAACGCTATCCTATTTTAGCATGGAAGTGACCTCACCAAGCCACCCGCACGGATCGATTCCTTAATTCGCAGCTGTTCGAGCTCGCCGACTGGATTTGCTCTGGGCATCGCGGCCCCGACACCTCCGTTCCTTGCTACCAAAGGCTCGGTGCGGCGGCCTGCAACCGTTCCTTCACGATCCTCCAAAACAGGTGACGATGTTCCCGATCGAGGCAAGTGAAAATGCACAGACTCAAATGCAGAGCAGTTGTACCGCCACCCACTACAATCAATTCAGTCCAACTCTCGCCTCTAACTACCCCGGAGGATTTCAGCCACCAAGCCACCGTTGTCAGAGGCAGCGCTGTTAAGAGCGGCCGCACATAGATATTGGCCATATAGTAAAAGTAATTTGTCTTCAAGTGATGACTCACCATCAAGGGAGTCACCAGACCGCGATTGACCACCAGTAACGTCGCAGCGACGCAGGCCGCCCCGACAATTCCGTAGCGCGGCAACACGTACACCATGCCCACAATCAACGCGGCTCCTTCAGCCACTAGGGAACGTGCATAAAGCCGGTGCACACCCATTCCGAACAGCAGCTGGCTCGAGTTGAACTGGCCAGCCACCGCAAACGTGATGGCCCCTACCATGATCGGGACCAAGGGCCCGCTCTGCTTGGCAAACGTCGGCCCGAGCCATAGATGGACTAACTCCTCGCCGTACAGGGTCAAAAAGATCGCGATCGGGAGGAACAACGCCAGGCAGTAACGATTGATGAAGATGCCCAGCTTCACTATCTGCTTCGTTTGGCCTCGGGCCAGCAACTCTGAGGTCTTCGGTACCGTGACAAATCCGATCCGGGTCACCATATCGACGATGTATTGCAGCAGCCGCGCAGGAACACTATAATAGCCGACGAAGGCTTCTGAGTGGTAATGCCCCACTAACACCGGCGGCCCCTGATTGAGAAATAGCAGGCCGGACGAGGCAATCAGAGAGTGAACGCCAAAACCGGCCAATTTCTTCCATGTCGATAACTTTACAAACGCGTGAGAACAAGTCACCTCAGGGTAAGTCCGCCGGAAAGTAAGAAACATGAGTAAGTAGCCCAAACATTGGCAGGCGACTACCATCACGCCCATCTCCTTCAATCCGTAGCCGAGATACAGTAAGAATGCCGTTCCACCCGAGCGCAGCATCAGAATAACAACCATGATGTGGCTGTAAGTCTTGAAGTTCTGCGAGGCCTCGACCGACGCTTGAAACACGCTCGCCATGATGCCCACTGACCAGGTAAAGCCCACCAGTGTGATGAGAAACGAAAAATCGGCCCGAAACGGCTCACTGATCTGAAACCATTGAAAGGCTCGCTTGGAAAAGACGAGGGTCAGCCCCACCACAGCCGCCGCAACCAGTGAGAAATAGGCGAGCGCCGTACTCAGCACCTCGTTGATCCCCCGGGTGTCGCCCTCGGTCCGCCGCCGCGACACCAGTGTGACAATTGCGGAGCGAAAGCCCAGATCGAACAGAAAAACGTATTCGATCAACGTGAAGGTGAGCGCCCAAACGCCGTACCGTTCATCGCCCAGCTTGCGGATGATGTAGCGGGTCAGAATGATGCCGGTGAAGATATTGGCCGCCACCGCGACCCAATTCCAAAGCACGTTGACCAGGAAACGCTGGGGCTTCGGGGCGTCCGGCGCCGTGGTGTTTCCCATGAGACAGTCTCATCTTAGCAGGAGCCTCAGCTGGCAACCGTTGCTAGACTGATCTGATGGCTTCAAGAATGGAACAAAGCGCCTCGTGATGGCGCAGAACATCCGTTTTTCGCCACTCGTCGTCGGACTCCTCGTTGCCTGGTTTTCCGTCGATTTCGGGGGACGGTTCCTTCCTGTCGAGTGGCTGCATGTTCTGCCGGAGCATATCGCCACCCGCCGTCCCGGCCGTTATTCGCCCTTCATTCCCAATCTGCGTTTGCGCCACGATCCCTGGATCGGCGAAACGGCCATGACAGGCAATTTGCGGCCCACCGAAACGCGTGCGCCTGTCACGTTCAGTACCGACGCCTGGGGGTTCCGCCTCACACCCGGAGTCCCACCCGGCAGCCAATTTACGCTGCTCCTTCATGAAGGCGCGTCCTTCGCCTACGGCGGCGGGCTCTCGGATAACGAGACCCTGCCCGCCGTCATCACGCGTGAAATGGGAATTCGTATGTACAACGGCGGCCATTTCTTTTGGGACAAGCCGGGTCCCGAACCACTCGATGATCTGCTTCTAAAAACGGGGCGCCAAAAGCCTACCATCGTGCTTCTGGAATGGGAACAAGCCGATCACGAACGCACTCAGCTTGAAGGGCTGCCCTGGCGGCTCGATCGCCCCGGAAAAGCCCTGGTCGGCGCAGTCCGCTATGCGCAGTTACGCGACGACCTGCAATACGGCAGACGCTATCTGAACGCCATTTTCAACATCTCGCCGCTCGAGGTGTTGGCGATCCGTTTCTTCAAATCCTTGAGTAATGATGAACTCCTGCCTAATCGCTACCAAGCGGCGGTTGAGGCGCGCACTGCCCCCGATGGCAAGCGCATCCTCTTCCTGGCCAAGGAAGTCCAGCGAACACTTCATCCGCCCGACGAGGGACAGATCCAGGCTCGGGCTGCCTATTTCGACCTTTACCGCCAGTTACTCGCCAAGCGCCAGTTAGACGTTTATATCGTGCTTCTTCCGAATAAATACACGCTCTACGGCCCCATCCTCGACCGCATCCCCGGATCGCCTTATCTGGACCGCCTCGAACAAGCCTTAACCGCCAAAGGCATTCACACTCTCAATATGCTCCCCATGTTCCGTCAGTTAGCCGCGGGAGAATTGGACAGCGGCGAATACTCCTACTACCGCGAGGATCACCATTGGTCCCCCAAGGGCGTGCGCATCACCGCCGCCGCGCTGGCTACCCGCTTGCGCTCTGATCAAAGTATCTCCGCAAAGTTGACGCATGCTGTTCAATAGTGCCATCTTCCTAGCGGCGTTCTTGCCGATTACTTACTTCGTCTTCTGGTATCTATCCACGAAGCGTGCTCGCTATATCTGGCTCACCATTACCGGCTATGTATTCTACGGCTATTGGAATCCAAAGTTCTGCCTCCTGATGTTCTTCTCGACGTTGGTCAGTTACCTCGCGGGTCTGGGATTCCAGCGCTGGCATGACAATCCACGCGCCCGCAAGACCTTGCTGATCGCACCCATAGTGGTCGACCTCACCCTGCTCGCCGTCTTTAAATATCTAGGCTTCGCGATCGACTCCATCAATGAGTTACTCCAGTTCTGGAATGTACCGCCGCCCCTTCAGCCCGTGCGCATCATTCTACCCGTTGGCATCTCCTTCTACACATTCCACACCATCACGTACATCGTCGATGCTTACCGGCGCGAGATTCAGCCCACGAGAAACTTCTTCGAGTTCGCGGCTTATGTTTCACTGTTCTCCCAACTGGTCGCCGGACCCATCGTCCGCTTCTCGGAGTTGCAGGAGGACCTTGAGCATATTGACCAGAAGCGCGAGCCGCGGATGCGTGACGTTGGCTGGTCCTACTTTGTCATTGGTATGTGTCAGAAGATGTTGGTCGCCGATACGATCGCTGCGGTCATCGACCCTGCTTTCCAGAACGTCGCCTCACTGTCGACCGCCGGAGCCTGGCTTTGTATGTTGGGTTACACGTATCAGCTCTATTTCGACTTCGCCGGTTACAGCAACATGGCCGTCGGCCTCGGTTACCTATTTGGGATGCACATTCCCAAGAATTTCAACTCGCCCTATCGCGCCTTGAACCCCTCGGATTTTTGGCGGCGTTGGCACATCTCGCTGTCGCGCTGCCTGCGCGATTATCTCTATATCGCACTCGGCGGCAATCGCGGCGCCCCCTGGAAGACTTACCGAAACTTGATGATCACCATGCTCCTCGGCGGCCTCTGGCATGGCGCATCCTGGAACTTCGTCATCTGGGGCGCCTATCATGGCCTCCTCTTGTGCGCGTATCGCGGCTGGCCCGGCGTTTGGGACAATCAGCCGGCTTGGGCTCAACGTACCGCCATGTTTCTGCTCGCCGTCTTCGGTTGGACCTTCTTTCGGGCCGCCACACTCGGCGATGCCGTCAGCCTGTTTCAGCGCCTGCTGATTCCCCATGCCGGGGTCCTGATGGCGGGTAGTGGTCTCCTCTTGGTGATGATTGTGATTGCCGGCGTGCTCGCGCACACTGGCCCAAACACCTTCGAGATGAAGCACGAGTGGCGTCCGCTCCAGGCGGCTACGCTTGCCGCGCTCTTCCTGCTCTGCCTAGTCACCATGTACGGTGGTCAGGTCTCGCCATTCCTGTATTTTCAGTTCTAGCTAAACCCGAATATCCCCGGCGGCAAACGGTTTCAAATGCGATCCGATCGCCTCTCGAAAGAAGGCCTCGCGGTCGCTTTCGGGCGACCAGCCCAGTAGCTTCTTTGCCTCCGAACAATCAAGATCCGCCGCCATGGTCAGGCTTTTCAAATCCCGGTAGCTGATGCGAACATTGTTCGGCTTCCGCACCATCGCCTTCAACGACCACTTCAACAACTCTGCCGCTTCCATCTTCCAAACCCTCCGTGGATAGAAGCGGAAATTGCGGCGCGTCTTCTCGCGCAGCAGCTGCACATACTCGGAGGCCGTCGGCCGGATGTCGCCCGATAGATTGAAGGACTTGCCTTCCACGCCCGGCGCGTCTTTCGCCAGCACCAGGGCTCGCGCCACATCCTGCACCAGCACGCACGGCAGCGGATTCCGGCCGGCGCCCCATCCCAGGATGCAGGTATCGGAAGCGGCTTCCCCGAGTGCGCCGTGCGCCAGCATGCCACCTTTGCCCAAGACAATCGCCGGCCGTAGAATCACCACCGGCAACTTCTCCGTCTGGTAAAGCTTCAGCAGCGCGTTCTCCGTCTCCACCTTGCCGCGCGAATAGAAGCTGCGATTCTGCGCCTTTTGGTCCGCGCCCTCTTTCTCGTAGAGCTTAGCCTTGCGTCCGAGATAGAGTGCCGAAATCGAACTAGTAAAGATCAGCCGCCGCACCCTGAAGCGTTGGCACGCCGCGGCGATATTCAACGCGCCGCCGATGAAATCGCGCTCGTAGTCGGCCCAGGTGGCGCCCCCGCCCATGGCCAGATGGTAGACCACCGCCGCGCCTTCGATCACCTGTGACATCCGCTCGCGGTCGGCCACCTCGGCCCTGAAGTAACGTAGCCCGCGCTCCTCAGTCTGACCCAATCCCGCGGAACGGCTGACCACCGTCACTTCGCAACCCTGGTCCCGCAACTGTGCCGTCAGATGGCGTCCAATAAACCCCGCCCCACCGATCACAACCACCCGGTCCATCATGAGCGCTCCCCCACCGCAGGCATGTCCGCGACCGACTGCACAATCGATTCACACGCGTGCACTACCGCCGTGCCTTCCTCAGCACCCACCGGCACCCGGCGGCCGGCGCGGATCGCCGCATAGTAAGCGCCGATGCTTGCGTTCATAGACAGGTTCTGCAGCTCGAACACCGGTCCCAAACCCAGGGCCCCCCGCGCTGTGCGCACGAAATTATTCAAGCTGGCTCCCACTGTTCCCTTGGCGTTCCACCAACTGTCGAGTAGATTGTCCATCCGCGGATACCGCGTCTTCTCCGACAGCCTCATCGTGTTACGCCGCAGATCGACAAACACTTCGCCGTCCTGACCGAGCACATGCACCCAGGTATTGAGATAGTCGCGGCCCACCGATAGGCAAAGCTGCGCCGTACCTCGATCGCAAACTAGCGAACTCTGCCAGGTGTCGAAAAACGTCTTCCCATTTCGCAATACGGTGCGGCCGCTTGCCGCCGTGGCGGCCTCTTGCACCCCGCCTAGTAAACGGCAAACCACGGACAGCGGATGCGGCGCCAGTTCCAGAATCAGACGCTCAGTCTCACCGAACATCCAGTGGGCGTGCTGCCCGGCCGCCAAAGCCGGCATCGGCAAGTTGTAGACCACCGTCACATGCTCCACCGCGCCGATCCGGTAGTCCTTGAGCGCTTCGATCATCCGCAGCACGCCGGGCATATAGGTCAAATTGTGATTGACGCCTACGGTGCGGCCGAAGCGTTCGGCTACCGCCGTCACCCGCTGACAGTCTGCGACTGACAGGGTGAACGGCTTTTCGATGAAGACATCGCAATTGGCGCGCAAGCACTGAATCGCCAAGTCCGCATGCGCTGACGGCGGCAGGAGTACGTGCACCACATCGAGCACGCCTCCCATCAGCATTTGCCCGAGATCGTCATAAGCCTGCGGGACTTGCCATTGGCGCTGAAATAGGTCCGCCTTCGTTCGGTCACGGTCGCAGATCGCCACCAACTGGGTGCCGGGGGTTGACCGTAGGGCCAGGACGTGGGGAGCCGCAATCACGCCGGCCCCCAGTAAACCGACGCGCAACGGCGCCTTGGCAGTGGTAGGGATGGATGACATTTAAAAAACAGGTAGGCGAGCGATCGCCAAAATACCCGCAATCTGCAGGGTACCGCAAAGTCCGATAATCCTACTCTTGCACGATCCGGGCAACCATCCCAGGTATACTTAATTCTTGTAGCGCCACCGATTCAATTCCCTCATGCTCAAAGCTTTAATCGGTCAGTCTGGTTTCGTCGGAGGTAATCTCGCACGGCAAACCTCCTTCGACCGCCTTTATAACTCATCCAATATAAAGGAGATAGAAGGTCAGCAGTTTGATCTGCTGGTAGTTGCCGGTGTGCGTGCCGTCAAATGGTGGGCGAATCAGAATCCGGAGGCTGATCGAGCCTCCATCGACGCGCTGCTCGAACCCTTACGGCGCGTAAGAAGCCGTGAAACCATCGTCATTTCAACCATCGACGTTTATCCGCACCCCTCGGCGGTGGATGAAGGCACTCCGCTCGAAGGGCTCTCCAATCACCCTTATGGCGCTCACCGGTTCCTCTTCGAGCAGGAAATAAGACGCATGTTCCCACTCGTCCGCGTGGTTCGCCTCCCGGGCCTTTTTGGCGCGGGCCTGAAGAAGAACGTGATTTTCGACTTGGTTCACCATAATGGCCTCGAAAAGATCAACCCGGATTCGGTCTTTCAGTATTATGACCTGTCTCGCTTGGCGGCGGACCTCGAAATCGTTCGCACCCACCACCTGGACCTCGTTAATTTCGCCACCGAACCCCTCCCCACGCGCGACATTCTCACTCGCTACTTTCCGGAAGCGGTTGTCGGACAGAACGCTCTCCCGACAGCAACCTACGACATGCGCACCCGTCACGCCGCCGCTTTCAATGGCCAAGGCCACTACCTTGAGTCAACCACCCACGTGCTCCACCGTCTCGGACTCTTTCTGGAGACTTTTCGCCCATGATGCGGCTCGCCGTCTCGAACATCGCTTGGCCCGCTGGCATGCATACCCAGGCTCTACGAATTCTTGCTGAAGCGTCCATCCCCGCCATTGAAGTGGCTCCCACCATGGTTTGGCCGGATTGGCGGGTGAGCCACGCGTCCGCTTACCGCCAGGAACTCGCCGATCAAGGCTTTACCGTCAGTTCGCTGCAAGCGATCCTCTTCGCCAAACCCAACGCCCTGCTCTTTGGCGATGCCGTGGCTCAGCGCGAGATGCTCGATCATCTTGACTCCTGCGCGTCACTCGCCCGGGACCTTGGCGCCTCGCCGCTGGTCTTCGGCGCACCAAAAAACCGCCTGCGCGGGGAACTCTCCACTGAAGCTGCCCACGACATAGCCACCAAGCTCTTGCGCGAGATTGCGCCCGCCTTCGCCCGGCGCGGCACCTGCTTGTGTCTGGAAGCCAATCCGCCTCAATACGGCTGCGACTTCCTGACCCTCGCCGCTGACGCCGCGCGGCTCATTCGCGCCATCGATCACCCCGGCATCGGACTCCACCTCGATACCGCCTGCATGCACCTCGCGGGTGAGGACTCCGTAGCCATCATCGAACGGCACTCCGATATCCTGCGGCACGTGCACATCTCAGAACCCTTCCTAGGTAATTTCGACGCGCCTGTCGCGAATCACGGCGGCACTGCCCGGGCTCTGCGCCAAGCCCGCTATTCCGGTTGGGTGGTCCTTGAAATGCGCGCCACCGAGAATCCCCTCGACGACCTTGGCCGTGCTGCCGGGTTCCTGGCTGCTACTTACGGGGGAAGCGCGTGACTAATCCGGTGGTATTGCCCGGCTCGCTGGTCGCGGGCCGCCAAGTGCCGTCGTATCGCATCGAAAGCTTTCGCCCCCGTGCCAACCGCTGGTGCATCGGCATTCCCGTCATCAACGAAGGCGATCGCTTGCTCGGCCAACTGAAGCGCATGCAGGCGCTCGGACTGCGGGCCGATGTCATCATCGCCGACGGCGGCAGTAAGGACGGTTCGGTTCAGCACACGGTTCTCGAACCGCTCGGTGTCCGGACGATGCTGACCAAGTTGGGACCGGGAAAGCTCAGCGCCCAGATGCGCATGGTCTTCGATTACATGTTGAACGAGGGCTACGAAGGCATCGTGTTAATCGACGGTAATGGCAAAGATGGTGTTGAGGCCATCCCGTCATTTCTCACCGCCCTCGAACAAGGATGGGACTACCTGCAAGGCTCCCGTTATCTTGCCGGCGGCCACCACGAGAACACTCCACTCGACCGTAAACTCGGCGGGCGCCTCATTCATGCGCCGCTTTTGAGTCTGGCCGCGCGCTTCTACTACACCGACACCACCAACGGCTTTCGCGGCATCAGTTCGCGCCTTCTGCTCGATCCGCGGCTCCAACCCTTCCGCGACATCTTCGACACGTACAATCTGCATTACTACCTGTCGATCCGTGCACCGCGCCTCGGCTACCGCGTCCGCGAACTGCCCGTCAGCCGCTCCTATCCGCCTGCTGGCCCCACACCCAGTAAGATCGGCGGCTTCAGCGGCAAGTTTGCCATCTTCCAGCTCTTGCTCGAAGCCGTGATGGGCAAGTACGATCCACCCCAGGGCCACCATGGCTGAGATTCACGTCGACGCGCTGGTCATCGGTGGTGGCTTCTACGGTTGCGCGGTGGCCGAGTGGTTCCGTGCGCTCGGCGGGTCCGTGCTCCTGGCCGAAAGTGAGCCCACCCTGTTCGCCCGCGCCTCGTTTATCAATCAGGCTCGCATTCATAACGGCTATCACTATCCGCGGAGCCTGGCCACCGCCTATCGCAGCCGTGTGAATTTTCCCCGGTTCGTCGAAAAATATCCCGGCTGCGTGGTCCGCAATTTTCGGAAGCTCTACGCGATTGGGTCCAGGCGCTCTCGAGTTTCCGCCGGCCAGTTCGCCCGCTTCTGCGAGTTGATTGGCGCCCCGTGCCAACGAGCCGCTCCAGTCCTGCGGCGTCTGTTCAATCCGGCCTTGATCCAGGACGTTTTCGAAGTCGAGGAGTATGCCTTCGATTCGAATGTGCTGCGACGCCTGTTCACCACCCGGCTCCTTCAAGCCGGCGTGGAAGTGCGTTGCGACAGCCAGGTCAGTCGGGTCGCCACGTCTCTTTCCGGAGAGCATCAGGCATCCCTCAGCTCTGGTGTAGACGTCCGGTGCCGCTACATCTTCAACTGCACTTATAGTGGGCTGCTGCACATCCCCGGTCTGGCCGAACATAGCGGCGCATCGCTCAAGCATGAAATCGCCGAAATAGCCATGATCCAGCCGCCGGCGGAACTCGACGGCTTCGGCGTCACCGTCATGGACGGCCCGTTCTTTTCGACGATGCCCTTTCCCGCACTCGGTTTGTATTCGCTCTCCCACGTGCGCTATACGCCCCATGCTTCCTGGCACGATGCCCCCGGCCTCGATTCGCCCCAGCTCATTCTCGAATCCTATCCCAAGCAGCCGCAGGCGCTTGCGATGATCAAAGACTCGCAGCGTTACCTGCCGGCGATGGCCCGAGCCCAATACCGGCATTCATTGTTTACCATTAAGACCGTGCTCGACCGCAACGAAAGTGACGACGGCCGTCCGATATTGATGGAGCGCTCCGGCAAGGGCGGCACAATCGTAACCTTAATGGGAGGCAAAATCGACAACATCTTCGACTGCCTGCAAGCCTTGGAGACCACAATTCAATGACCCAAATGCTGCCCCGGCACGGGAATGTCTTTCTCTCCGTCATCGTCCCCGTGCACGATGCTTCGTCCTCCCTCGAATCCTTACTTCGTGAACTCGCCAGTTGGGCCCGCGCGTCCTTCGAGCATTACGAAATCGTTGTCGTCGACGACGGCTCGCGCGATGGCACGGTCGCCCTGATCCGCGTCTTGCAGGCCGAACTCGAAAGCATCCAACTCTACTGTCTCCACCGGCCGCTCGGCTTCGAAGTCGCCCTCGTCGCCGGCCTCGACAACGCTATAGGCGACTGGGTGATTACGTTCGACCACCGGCTCCATTCGCTCGCCGATCTGCCTGCTTTGGTTGCCGCCGCGCCCGGATGCGAAATGATCTTCGGTATTCCTTCGCGGCCCTCATCCGATTTTGTGCAAAGGCGTTTCGCGCGTCTCTTCGAACGCCTCACCGGCTTGGTGCTCCCTCTCGGAATCTCGCATCTGCGCCTTTATACGCGCGGAGTCGTCAACTATATCCTGCAGAACAACGACCGCGATGAACTGCTCTACGTTCTGCCCCTCTTCGCCACGCAAAAAATCTCGCTGGTCAATTGCCCGAACGCCCAACTACCGCCCAGATTTGGCGTGGCCAAGGCCGCCCGGATTCTGCTCTCTTGCTCCATCACTCCGCTTCGTCTGCTCACCTTGCTCGCGCTGCTGGCAAGCGGCCTGAGCTTTCTCTACGCCGGCTACATCGTCGCCGTGGCGCTGCTTCGGCGGCAGGTGGTTGAGGGCTGGATATCCCTGGCCCTGCCCATCGCCGTCATGTTCATGCTCGTTTCCACGATTCTCGGGGTACTCTCGGAGTACGTTTACCGCATCGTCCTCGAAACGAAAAAACGCCCTGTGTACTTCATCAGCGCCGAACATTCAAGCTCGGTTACCGGCGTGCAAAATCGTCTGAACGTCGTTGGCAAAGATGGAACTTTGAAACATTCCTCATGAACCAATCTCCTCCCCGTTTCTGGTCGCGGGCCGCGTTGTCGGTCTTCACCTTTCTCTTACTCTGCGCCTCTGCCTTGCAATACCTGTCGGGCGCGCAACAGGCCGAGTTTTCCTATTTCTCCGACGAGCCCTCGCACTACGTCACTGGGCTGATGATTCATCGCTATCTCGATGAGTGGCCTCTGCCCTCGCCGGTGGCCTTCGCCAGATCCTACTACCATCACTATCCGAAAGTCGCTCTTGGACAATGGCCTCCAGTGTTCTATGTTATAGAAGCTGCTTGGATGCGCGTCTTCGGCATCTCTCCTGCTTCTATCCTCGCGTTGATGGCTCTCTATACCGCGTTCACCGGCACCGTCCTCTTCTGGTTCGCCGCGCGTTCCTGCGGATTCTGGATCGGATTAGCCGCACCGATCCTGTTTCTCCTGCTCACCGTCGTGCAGGAATCGAACTCCTCGATCATGGTCGACATCATCATGACCGGCGGCATCCTGACGGCCACTGCCGTTTGCGGTCGCCTTGTTGAATCGCCTCACCGCAAGTATGTCGTCCAATTTGCCCTAATCAGCGTTGTGACGATGCTGATCAAAGCCAATGCCATGCTTCTCGCTCTGCTTCCAGTCACTGCCGCCCTTCTCACCGGACGTTTTATGCGCTTCGTGCGCACACCAGTTGTCTGGCTTGCCGTCCCCATTGTCCTCGCGGGCGTGGTGCCCTGGTATCTCGCCGCCTCTCGCATCGTCTCCCGCACCATGAGTGGCCAGCTAGGCTTGGACTTTACCCGCTCCGCGATATATAGTTATTCGAAAAGCACTGCCATCGTGTTTGGACCGGTGTTGCTGATTGCTGCTATCGGCCTCTGGACCGCTTTCCTCCGTCCCGCCTGGCGCCGCGAACTCACTCCCTCCACCGCGGCCTTACCCGCCATGGGTATCTGCTGTCTCGTGTTCCATTTCGTGGTTCCCAACGGACCAGATCTGCGCTATATGATGCCTGTGTTCGCCTGGCTTTGCGTCGCTGCCGCCGAAGGAACGCACTGGATTGCTAGCCGTCTGCCGCTTCCCGCGCCGCGGCGCGAGTGGGCGGGCGCCGCCGGCGTCCTAATGCTGTTCACCGCCACTACTTTCAAGCTACATCACAAGGTGAATCTGGGCGCTCGCGCCGCCGTCAACGAAATACAAGCCCGCGTCACCGGAACCGGTCCCGTGGTCCTCGTCGTTTCCGGCGATATCGAAGGCGCGGTCATCGCCGAAGCTGCGCGCGTCGATCCCCATCGCCGCTGGATTGTGTACCGTGGCTCGAAAATCGCCGCCACCAGCACCTGGATGGGGAGAAATTACCGTTTGTCCGTCAACTCTCCGACCGAGCTGAAAGCCAAACTGGACAGCATCCCGGCACACTTCCTGCTGCTTGAGAACGGTAACCACTACGCCGTCGCCCACCACGAATTTTTCCGGCGTATGGTTGCCGATTTTCCCGGTCAGTTTCAGCGCTTCGGCACACCCTCGCCAACTGTCGCCCTCCGGTCGAACAATCCCTTCGAAAGATGCATCCATTCGTTGCCCATTGACATGGAGCATAGCCTTGGTGGCACGATTAATCTTCCCGAGATTGGCTGTGATCCGTAACCCGATAGCGGTTAAGATAAACTAATGCGTGCCCGCTCGTGGCCGTTTACCCAACCGCCAGCATCATGCCTCTACATTCTCTTTCCCGCCGTTGGCACGTCTTTGCCATCCTGCTTCTCTGTGGCTCAATCATTTTGATCTACGCCCCCGCTGCAGCCGCGAACTACTGCGGCTTCGATGATTTCCTCGAGCTGCATCGAGCCAGCTTCCAAGATTCGCAAGATCCCAGCCTCATTTGGACGACCACTCACCGCGGCAGTGGCAAGTACCGCCCGCTTTACCGGCTCGCCAACGATGTCACCTTCTGGTGGGGTCACGGATCGCCGCGCGCCTTCCACCTGCGGAACCTATTTTTTCACTGCCTCGCCGCCATAGCTGTCTACCTGCTTGGCCTTCTATTCTTCTCATGGCCCGTGGCCATGGCCGCCGCCTTGCTGTTTGGCCTTCACCCATTGACTCACCAGGCCGTCGCCGTAGCCGGCTTCTTCAACGCCGCCCCGAATGCACAATTCCTCTATGTCCTCGTCTTTTTCCTGATCGGCTACCGCTCGACTCATCCCCTGACTCGTTGGGGCGCGATCAGCTTGGGCCTGCTTTCGGGAACCCTGGCTCTGTTCACCTACGAGCCCAGCCTCGTCGCCTTCGGCCTGATCTATTGTTATCTCGCCATCGAATGGCTATTCGCGCGAAAACCGCCAGCTTGGCGTTTTCTCATCGCCCTTACCTTCGGTGTCTGCCTCGCTGCCGGGAGCTACTTTGCAGCACGCTCTCTTCTTCTTCCGCAGATATTTGCGCCGACCGCGCTAACCCCGCCCGGCATCGTCTTTCGCAATCTAACGATCTATGTGATCGGCCTGCTTCTTCCGGTCGATTCCATCCTTGCCCATGATTGGCTTGGTACCCCATTTCCAAACCAGATTAAGTTCACTACCACGCTTTGGGTATTGCTCACGGCGGTCGTCGCAATAATTGTCACGATCTTAGCGAAGTACCGGACGCAGATCGGTGCGCGTCTGAAAGATCTTCCCTTCACCCCCATGGTCTTCCTAGGTCTCGCCATGGTCTGTTCGCTCTCTCTCTTTCTCCTTTTTACAGACCACGCGTCTGAAACCTACGTCGCCGTGCCCACGGCCTTTTTTTCCCTGGCCCTATGCGCCACCATCTGGCAATGGTTTAGCGATCAGCCGCTCCATTACAGCTTTGCGGTAGGTGTGCTGATTCTATTGGCGGCACTAGCGAGTTTAAATCGCAGCGGCCGCGTCGCCTCTTGCGGTGAAACTGTAACTCGTATTGTGGGCGATTTACCCGCTCCACTGAGGCGTGGTCCCGCGACAATCTGGATGAGTAACTTTCCTGGTGAAGAGGCTTCTGAGGTCTTCGGTATCTACGGATATAAGGGACTCGACACCATTGGCCCAAACTCAGCTACCGTCGAAGCGGCGCTGCAACTCGTTTGTCACAATGAACAACTGCGCGTTCGCAGGGTTTCTCCCATGGAACTCGTCACTAGGGCGCGCGAGCCGGTTTCCGGCGATTATTATTTGTTTGTGCATTCCGACGGCACGCTCAGTAAACCCGGACGTCTGCTTTTCTAGGCTCAGAGTTCCAGCCAAAAGTGGCGTACTGACCCCCTAGTGGCACGGATTTCAATATGGGCTCTATCCATCCCAAAGAAGGATAAAGAGATTCCGGCAAATACAGGAAATATCGGCTCTCTAACTCGGACAGGCCTGACTTGTGGAGAAGCTTTTCCGTCTCTCCGGCCATCAGCAGGATGGCGTTCTGATCTACCGGCGTGCGGCTAACGATTAGCCTCGTCGCCGGATTCAGCGGGTTATGCTCCAAAATACCCACGACTCCCCCTGGCTTTAACAAGCGGACCATCTCCCTAACCAAGCCATCGCGATGCGAAGGTTCAACGTGATGAAAAACGCAGACGGCGGTCACAAAGTCGAATGTCTGATCGGCGTAAGGCAGGCATTCGGGATTGGTTTGTAAAGTGACATCCAGGCCCTGGGCCCCGGCTAGCATCTCGGCGGACATATCACACCCCGCTATCCGGCCGAATGAACCCTTTCCTAAGGTGAGTAATTCCCCCTGGCCGCACCCGATGTCGAGCCAAGCCATCTCGTGTAGGTTCCGCTTGCGATGCGAAAAAAAGTCTTGGATGAGAATCCACTTCCGCTTCGCAAAAAAAGCGCCATCAGCTGAAAATTTGTCCCGGATCGGGTCCTTCAGTAACGCCTTGTAACTTGCTGCGTACTGGTCGAATTCTTCAGACATACTATGATTGCTTTCCTCGTCGAATCAGCAGCCCTCGAGGCACGAGCAAATTCGTCGTGTCGAGGTTACGAGTCCGCGCCACCACATATAAAGGGCGCCCCTTCGTTTCGTCGTAGATGCGTCCCACATAGTCGCCAAGCAACCCCACCGCAATCAATGTAAAGCCCGAAAATACTCCCTGCACCACTAATAGCGATGCCCAGCCAGGTACTACGGCCCTTTGCACCAATGCCGCATAAATAACCCAGATCAGTAGAAAAATGTCCGCGACCACCAGCACCATTCCGACCACCAGCGCGAAGCGCAACGGTAGGCCGGAGAATGAAGTAATTGCCACCCACGAAAACCGCAGCATCTTCCAAAGCGGGTACTTCGTTTCGCCCGCTACGCGCGACTGCCGCGCAAACGGCACAATCGCTTCCTTCAATCCCAGCCAAGCCACCAGACCACGCATAAACCGGTGCTGTTCACGAAATCCCCGAATGCCCTGCAACGCCTCCCGGCTAAAGAGCCGAAAGTCACCTACCTCCGGCACCAACCGGGTATCCACCATGGTTTTCATGATCTTGTAAAACGCCTTGGCGCTCAGTTTCTTGAAGAACGAATCGCCGTCACGTGTGGCTCTTTGCGGCGAAACGATGTCGTAACCTTGCTGATAGAGCTCCACCATCCTCGGCAATAACTCCGGCGGATCTTGCAAGTCGGCATCCATCACCACGACGCATTCACCGGTTGCCACATCAAGGCCCGCTGTTACTGCCAACTGATGGCCGAAATTACGGCTGAATGACAACACCTTCAAATGCTGATTCTCTCGAGACGCTTCCTCCATCATCGCGTAGGTGCGATCCGAACTCCCATCGTCTACCAGGATCAGTTCGTACTCAGGGTCCACTTTTTCCGCTATCGGACAAAGAGTGCGTAGTAGAAACGGTAGACTGTCTTCCTCATTGAAGACCGGGATTACGAGAGAAAGCAACATGCCAGCAAGACCCACCTTATTCGACAGCCGTCAACCTTTCGTTTCAACAGTAGCGGGATCATTAAGTGGTACGGAACACTGGCGCCGTCAGCTTTATAGGAATCGTGGGCGTTGCAGCAGCCCCTGCCGCGGTCTGGGCAAGTTGGTACCGGTGCCACTCTTTTTCTACCGTATTGCGTAAAGCCAAAATCAGTCCGATGATGATGCAAAAGGGACTGTTATAAGCCAAACTCAAGAACAACATGCCCACGCATAGTGCCACCAATACAAAACGCAGATAATGTGCTGCCGACATCAAGATCGCAGATGGCCTGTAACCATCTTGCGAATTCCATTTGCGTATCATCTTCAAGTTACGAAATGCGTCTAATATCTGCGCTAAAAAGATTACTAGGCCGAGTAAACCCGTTTCGCTTGAGAACTGGGTATATGTATTGTGTGTGGTCTGCGCTGCGATGTTGCGTCCGATACGAGCCAAGTGCATTTGCCACCGCTCATTGCCGAAGTTTCCCGGACCCACTCCGAAGATCGGGTGCCTGGCCGTGATTTCCAGGCTGTCGACCAGCAACTGCCAGCGCGATTCGGACGAACCCACATCGCCCTGAACCGCCACGCGTTCCTGCTCGTTCATCGTCACCATCTCTTCCTCGCTGACGCTTGAATCAAACATGGTGAATAACCGCTTTTTCGCGTAGGTCGATAATGTCAGTGATGCCGCAAAAACGCCAATCATCAGGCCCGCCACGAGCAGGATCTTGCGCATGGGTGACGCGTAGAACACGACCAACGCTAGGATTACCCCCAAGGAGACAAACGCTCCCCGCGACCCGGTCCGTAGGAGAACCCAGAACATCACCAGACTCAGGAGTGACGCGGAAAAACGCGTCAACAAGTTACCCGAACTCATTAACCACCACATGATCGGCACGCCGGTCAACACCGTGAGCGCGTATAAATTCGGATCGGAATAAGTGCCTCGCCAAAGTTCCAGTCGCGGAGCATCCGGACGAGCCAGTATAAAGGACATTAACGCCGTGCACCCGTAAAACAATCCAATCACCGTAAGAATCATCACGAACCGGCCGGGCGTGTCGATCATTGCGATAATGGCCACGCCTACCAAAGCAAGAAACACGTACCCCGATAATTCCGTCAGGCTATTCGATCGCCAAGTGCTGAGAACCGTCGTAATGCTGAGCCAGATGAATCCTGCAACGATCAGTGCCGTAGTTCGTTTCGAGACATTCCAGCTTTGCGAGGAAAGTACAAACAGTAATCCCACACCTAGCATCGCCGAGATCACCATCGGAATGTGAAACCCGGTCAAATAAAACTCGAATAGCCGTGTCTGCAAGTTGAACAACTCGAGGAGGAGCAGCAGGATCCCCATAATCAAATGTGGAGACGGCGGCGCCGCGATCATTGCCGGCGTGATCACTTTAGAAGTACTGGCCTCCGGATCTGGCCTCAGATTAGTTCCCGCAGGGCTGAAAATGGATGGTTGCATGCGCCTTCTCTATACTATCGGTTTCCGGCCGGAGCTGCTTTGCCTTCCGCCTCTACCCCAACAGGCTGATAGAATTGGGATGTTCTCGTCTCACCATGGAAATTCACCACGAAGAGCTCTCTGACGTCGTCCGGTACATTGAGCGGCGGAAAGACGAGGACATCCGCCTCAAAGAACCCCAGTTCGACGGCATCCTCTTTTACCTGGAACAGTTCCGCAAAATTGACGGATCGCTTCGCATGGCCGAGGTCGGTACCGGTATGGGCTGGCTGCCCACCCTCGCCAAAATGCGGGGCCTCAACTGCAAAGGCATCGAGATCAGCCCGATGCTCGTCCAGGCCGGACGCGAATATGGCCTCCGCTATGGCGTTGAGCCCGACCTCGAAATCGGCAACATCGAAACCTCCGACCTCGGCGAAAATGTCTACGACGTCATCATCGCCAACTCCGTCTTCGAACATGTCGAACACTGGCAAACCGGTCTCCGCACCATCTACCGTGCCCTCAAACCGGGCGGCATCATGTTCTTCGAGTCGACCAACAAATGGAGCATCACCTCCGGCGAACTCCCTCCGATGCCTTGCTACGGCTGGCTTCCTAACTGGGGACGCTACAACCTCCGCAAAGTTATTCACGGCGCCGACATCATGAAAAACGGCATCGACTTCCATCAGTTCACCTACGGTGGTCTCCGCAAAGCCTTCCGCGAAATCGGCTTCCGCGAAGCTCACGACCGGGTCGCGCTCTTCCGCCCGGAACGCATTGCCAATCCAAAGAAAAGAAAAATCGCCCAGATCGCCAAATCCAATCCCGTCGCCCGAAAGTTGGTGCTCACCTTCTTCGAAGTCACCACCTTCGTCTGCGTCAAATAGGCGAATGTCTCCACCCGCCCCGATCCTCCTCATGGTGCGTGAACTCGCCGTCGGTGGAGGCTGCGAACGCGACCTGACCAAGCTCGCTCTCACCATCGATCGCGCTCACTTCACGCCTCATGTCGGCTGCTTCCACGAAGGCTATCGCGCTGAAGAGATCCGTGCCGCCGGCATCCCCGTCTTTCGCTTCCCCGTTCGCTCCTTCCGCGACGCCTCGCTGCTTGCCGGCATTCGCCAGTTCAAGCACTACACCCGGCAACACGGAATCCGCCTGGTTCACGCCTATGATTTGCCCACCAGCATCTTTGCCTCTCTCGCCGGCCGCTTCAGCAGGCTCCCCGCCGTCATCACCAGCCATCTCGGCCACCGCGAACTGGTCTCCTCCAAGGATCGCTACCTCGGCAGACTCTCCGACCGGCTCGCCCATCGCGTTGTCGTCAACTGCGAAGCCATGCGCCGCAACCTCACCGACGACGAAGGCGTCGCCGTCGAGAAAATCTTCCTCTCGCACAATGGCTTCATGCCCGAGGTCTTTCATCCCGCCTCCGCGCAAGAGCCTAAATGGCGGCCCGCCCGGTTCACCCCCCAGGACCTGATCATCGGCACAGTCTGCGTTCTCCGCCTCGAAAAAAATCTTCCGCTCCTCCTGCGCTCCTTCGCTGACCTCCGCCAACGGCACCCCAATCTGCCGCTCCAGCTGTTGATCGTCGGCAGCGGCGCCCTCGAGCAGGAACTGCCCGCTCTGGCCCAACGGCTGGGCATCGCCAGTCACACCACCTTCGAACCCGCTCGCAAAGACGTCGAGCGTTGGTATCGGGCCATGGATATCTTCGTTTTGCCCTCGTTCTCGGAAGCCTTTCCGAATGCTGTTCTCGAAGCCATGGCCAGTGGCTGCGCCACGGTTGCTAGTGACGTTGGAGGCATCCCGGAGTTGATCGCCGACGGCGACACCGGCCTGCTCTTCACCAACCGCGATCAGGACGCTCTCAGCGCCCAACTCGGCCGTTTGGCTCTCGATCCGTCACTTCGCCAGCGCCTGGGCTCTCACGCCGCCCGCTCGGTGCTTTCCCGCTTCACGATGCGGCATTATTGTGAGCGGATGGAAATGTTCTACGCCGCCATGTTGACCCGTTAGGGCGATGCCTACCCTCTTCAATCTGTTAGGCTTAAAGTGCGCGCGCGAACAGAAACATTCTTCCGCAACTGTATGATCGGCCGCCTACTTTTTCAACTCACTCACCGCGTACGTGGCTCGCAGAGTCTCCGCTTGCTGGATGAGATTCGGAATCTTCCCTTTACGAAAGATCCGCTCGCTCAGCAGTTTGCTCTGCTGGGGAATTTGCTGATTCATTCGGAAGCTAAAGTTCCCTACTACCGCGATCTGTTCAAACGGATCGGTCTGCGCGCCGCCGACATCCGCACTGCGGCGGACTTCGCCCGCATTCCCATCCTCACGAAAGACATCATCCGCGCCGAGGGCGACCGCATGTTGCGCGAGGATGTCCCAAAATCCTCTCTGCGCCCGCACTTCAGTGGTGGCTCAACCGGTGTCCCCCTCGCCTTCTTCCGCGAACAGATCTATATGGATCGCTCTGATGCGGGGATGTACCGCAACCTGATCCAATGTGGATGGCAACCCGGCGAGATGGTCGCCTTTTTCTGGGGTTTCAACGAAAAACACGCTGTCATGTCGAGCTTTGAATTTGAACTGCGGCAGCAGATCCGGCGTTTTTACCAGTTCGATCCCTTTCAATCCGGGCCCGAGGACATGGACCGTTGGATTCAGAAATGGAAGACCCTCAAGCCGTCGGTTGTATTAGGCTATGCCTCCACAGTCGCCCGTTTCGCCCGGCATGCCGAAGAACGGGGCGAACGTCTCACCCCGGTGAAAGGCGTCTACACGACGGCTGAAAAACTCTATGCCCCGCAGCGCACCCAGATTCAACGAGTCTTCAACTCTCCCGTCTTCGACAGCTATGGGAGCAGTGAGGTGCAAAACATCGCCACTGAATGCCGCCAGGGCAAAATGCACATCAACGCCGACTTCGTCATGATCGAGTCCCATCCGGATACGAAACCCGGCGAGTCGGGGCCGTTCATCCTCACCTCACTGTGGAACTACGCGATGCCCTTCATCCGCTACCGGAATGAAGACGCAGGAACGTTGAGCACGGAGAAGTGCTCCTGCGGCAATCGCTTCCCGTTGATGCGCTTGGAAATCTCCCGTGTCGGCGACAGCTTCGTCTTCCCGGGCCAAAAGGTGGTCCACGGTGAGTACTTCACACATCTCATGTATGGCAGCGAAGGTGTCGATAGCTTCCAGTTTCATCAAACCAGCCTCGAGTCCATCACCCTCTGGATCGTCCCCGGCGCGGGCAGCGAAGCCGGTCGCAAGGAGTCGATTCGCAAAGCCGTGGCCGAAGTCGAGCGGCTGGCTCCCGGCGCGGTGAAAGTCGAAGTGAAGGAGACCGCCCAAATCCCCCTTTCTCGCGCGGGAAAGCATAGCTTTACCCGTTCAGATGTTGCTTCCCTATGAACTCCTCCGTTTCCCCCCTTGCCGACCCCCGCGTCGCGATTGCCTGCTTGAAAGGGGAAGCTCGTTACCCGGACCTGCAGGGGAATCTCGCTCCGCTGACGGAAGCCCTCGATCGCTTGGCGGATTGGCTCGGCTGGGCTCAACCCGGTCGCGGGCCGTTAGCCGGTCTGATCGCTCCCGGGGCGAACGTCCTGTTGAAACCCAATCTGGTTCTCCATCGCAATGAGCTGCCAGGCGGCGGTTGGGTAGAACTCCTCACCCACTCGACGCTAATTGCCGCTGTCACCCATGCCGCTCTACGAGCCGGCGCCGGCCGGGTCACCATCGGCGACGCCCCATTGCAGAGCTGTGATTTCGACGAACTCTTGTCTGCCACCGGACTCGGTGCCTGGGCCGAAGCGTTATCAGCCCGCGAATCCCGCTTCGCCGGAATTCGCGATTTCCGGCGCACCACCTGCACGATGACCGGGGGCATCCGCGTCGCTGACCAAAACAAACAGGAACTGGAGGGCTACGTCCTGTTCGACCTCGCCGGCGAAAGTCTGCTGGAAGAAGTGGTCGACAAAGAGCACCCCTTCCGTGTCTGTTGGTATGACCCGCGGCCTATGAGTCGCACCCACCACGCCGGCCGGCACCAGTATCTGGTCGCCCGCGAGATCATCGAAGCCGATGTAGTCATCAATCTCCCGAAACTGAAAACCCACAAGAAAGCTGGCATTACCTGCGCCTTGAAAAATCTCATCGGGATCAACGGCAATAAGGAGTATTTGCCCCATCACCGCATGGGTGGCTCGTCGACCGGCGGCGATTGTTACCCCGGCCGAAGCATCGTCAAAGAATGGATGGAAGACATCCACGATCAACAGAACATGACCGATTCGGCCGTCCAGCAGGCCGCCTGGCATTCCTTGACCCTCGGCCTGTCCCGGATCCTCTGGATTCAAAACGACCGCCTCGGCATTGAGGGCTCCTGGTCCGGCAACGACACCATCTGGCGCACCTGCCTCGACCTAAACCGCATCCTGCTCTACGGCAACGCAGATGGCACCCTGGGCCAGCAAACGCGCCGACCGGTGCTGCACATCGTCGATGCCATCATCGGCGGCGAGGGTAACGGACCCTTGTCTCCGGAGCCGCTACCGCTCGGATTACTGCTCGCCGGCAGGAATGCCGCCGCCATCGATTGGGTAGGAAGTCATATCCTCGGGTATGAGCCCCACCGGCTGCCAATCACCCGCGAGGCTTTTAGCCCCTTCCGCTGGCCGCTCACCGAATTCGAATCCGCCGAAGTCGAGATCCTCGGTGATCTCGGCAACGGCAACGCCGACCGGATCCTGCCAGACGCCGATTGTGTCCGCCCTACCCGCTATCCGTTAGGCTGGCTCGACGCCGTTCGCAAAGTACCCGTGGCCTCGCGATGATCCCGTCGCGCTCACTGCCCAGCGTGGATTCGCAGCCTTGGCGAAATCCCAGCCTCCACGGTGGCCGGATACCGGAGCTCGATGGACTCCGTGGTCTGGCGATCCTCTTCGTGGTCGTCTGGCACTATGTAACCTGTCTCATCATTCCGGATCCAGGCACGGCCGGGTTTTACTTGATGACGCCGTTACAGCTCGCATGGAGCGGCGTGGACCTGTTCTTCGTCCTCTCCGGCTTCCTGATTGGCGGCATTCTGCTCGATGCGCGAAACTCAAGTAGCTATTTTCTGACCTTCTACATGCGCCGGTTCCACCGCATATTCCCTTTGTATTATCTGTGGCTGGCCATCTTTTACGTGGTGCTTGCAAGCGGCGTGGACTCTTTGCGCGCCGGGCTCTTCAATGCAGCGCTGCCGTTATGGAGTTACCCGCTGTATCTGCAGAATACTTTTATGGCAGCCCGGCAGCACTTCGGAGCGGGATGGCTAGGCGTCACTTGGTCTCTGGCCGTAGAAGAGCAGTTCTATCTGGTGTTGCCCTTTGTGGTGAAATTCTTCCGCATCGGCACGCTCACAAAATTCATCATCGCGGCCATCCTGGCCGCTCCTCTGATCCGGCTCACGTTCCATTTCAACGGCAATGAATACTATGGGCCCTACGTTCTCCTGCCGAGCCGCGCCGATTCGCTCGGATGTGGAGTCTTGTTGGCAATTCTGTTGCGCCGGCAGGCGGTTTGGGAATGGATTGAGCGTAATCGCCAATACGTCTACTACGCCCTTGCCGGGCTGTCCTGCGGTGTCGCCTTTCTCTGCTTCCATAGCCACGGCCGAATCATGAATTCCATCGGATACACCTGGCTTGCTCTGTTCTACAGTTCCTGGCTCCTCTTGGCCATTGTCCGGCCCGACTCGATCATCCGCGCAATTCTAAACCATCCTTTCCTGCAACAGCTTGGGATCCTCGCCTATGGAATTTATATGTTCCATCAGGGAGTGAATGCGTTGCTCCATGCGGAGATTTTCCACGCCGCCCCCGTGATTCATGACTCCTCTACGCTGGGTGTCACGGTACTCGCTGCCGTGCTGACATTTTTGATGGCCAAGCTTTCTTGGCGGTACTTCGAGAAACCGTTGGTCAAGCGCGGACAGACCCGGTACGCATACTGACCGCTCCCGCGTGTACCATTTGATACATCGAGACCCACTCGTCCCGCACCCGCGGACCTAAATACAATCCCGTGGCCGCCCGCGCATTTATCGTCAGTTGCTCCACCAGCTCCTCATCCTCGAGCAACCGGCAAACCGCAGTCGCGATCCCCGCATCGTCGTCCTTCTCCACCAGCAGCGCTGTCTTCTCGTTCTCGGCGATGTAAGGAATCCCGCCCGCCTTGGTCGCCACCACCGGCAACCCGCTCGCATAGCACTCAAGCAGCGAGCCCGGAAAACAATCCGTGTCCGGCGTGGTCACATAGATATCGTGCTGATCGTAGAGATCCGGCACCTTCGGATAAGGCACCTTGCCAATAAACCGGTAGTTCTTTAAGCCGATCTCCCGCGCAAACGCTTCCAACTCCGCCCGCAACGGACCATCGTGCGCCAACGTCAACGACGCCTCCGGATACTTCTCACAGACCCTCTTGAACGCCCGCAACGCACAGCGAATGTTGTAGAGCGAATCCAAAATGCGGTTGTGCAGAATCAATGGACGCAGCTTCCGCCGCTGGCGGTAATGAAATGGCTCCACATCAATCACGTTCGAGATGTGGTCCGCCGCAATCCCATACTTCCGGAACACTTCCACCAGATATCCTGACGGTGTCACCACCCGGTCCATCATCCGAATCGTTGGCGCCGCGCTCCGCCAATTTTCGAGATGGTCCTCACACTGCCCATCCCGGTAATTCAGGATGATCTTCTTCCCATACAGCTTCGCGAAGAACAACGCCGGCAGCGTCCACAACGTGTACGACCAATACGACGCCGTGAACACGTGTAGAATGTCATAGCGCCAAGCCCGCAAAGCCATCCCCGATAGATACAACGCTGCCGTAATCGCCGTTCGCAGCAGCTTCACTTCTTGCAGCTTGGCCCAAGCTCCCGGTAGCTTTGGATTGATCGGCTCGAAGCCCATCGACACCTCCGGCCGGTCTCCTAGCCATTCGAGTAGCCGCTTGGCTTGTACCGCTTGTCCGCCCAGGATATGCAACGAGGGCGCGATCAACAAGACGCGAATTGGACGCGTACTCATCCGCCGAGCAGGTCCTCGTAAGCCATGAGCTTGGGTTCGAGATCCTTCGCCGACTCGAGCATCCGCAAACATCCGATAGTGGCGCGAATGCCGTCCAATTCCGTTACTTCAGCCTTCGTCCCCTTCGCGATCGCTCCGAAGAAAGCCTTCAACTGGACGTCGTAGCCCTTTGAAGGCCACATCTTCTTCCACGTGCGAGCCACTCGCCCCTTGATCGTCAGGCGCTTGAAATCCTCGGTCGATGCCCCCACGCCCTGCGCGAACACTTCAACCAACTCCCCGCCCGACGTCGCAGTTCCCATCGTCGCGTAAGCCAGCGAAGCAATAGATCCGTCCGTAAACCGGAACGTCGCTGTCAGATTATTCTCGCCAATCGGCTCCTTCGCTCCCCGCGGCAAAGTATAGGCACTCACCTCGATGCACTCGCTTTCGAGCAGCCAATAGAACAGATCGACGAAGTGGCAGGCCTCACCCAAAATCGCCCCGCCGATGGCCGGATCGGCCATCCAATACGCGCCCGAAATCCCTGGCGAATTCACCCGGCACGAAATCACCGCCGGGCTCGACCGCTTCTTTAACTGCTTCTTCAGGTCGACGTAGTAGGGTGCAAACCGCCGGTTGAACCCCACCGTCACGAGCTTGCCGCTCTCGCGCGCCGCCTTCGCAATCTCCCGGCACTCCTCCGCCGTAATCGCCATTGGCTTCTCGACAAACACATGCTTCCCGGCTCGCAAAGCTGCCACCGTCTGCCGCGCATGATACTGGTTCCGGCTGGTGATGATCACCACCTTCACGCCAGGGTCACGCCAGATCTCTTCCAGATCCGTCGTGCAATAGTCCGCGCCCCACCGCAATGCATAACCTTTGCCCCGAGCCCCACTCGCCGAATGCACGGCCCGCATCTTCGCCTGCGGAATCTGCTTCAACACCGGTAGATGCGCCCACCGCGCCAAACCACCCGCCCCAATCAAAGCCACTCCTAAAGTCGACCCTTCGGCCGCCGGCGCCGCACCCAGGTCCACCCGCCGCTTTACCGGCTCGCGCTGCGTCTCCTCGCGATACTTCAACAGCACCGCCAGGCTCGCCGACCCCGGCGCCATGATCGTCTTATAAGCCTCAGGCGCCTCTTCCAAGGCAAATCGATGCGTCACCAGCGGCCCGACACTCACTTGGCCCGCCCCAATCAGCCGCAAGAACTCTTCCATGTTCCGGTTCTCGGTCCACCGGACATAAGGCAATGGATAATCCCGCCCCTCGCGCTCGTACACCGGGTCATAGCTCCCTGGCCCGTAAGCCCGCGACATCAGCACCTGAACTTCTTTCAAATAAGCGGCATACCAGTCGAACGTAACGTTCACTGCGCCGACAATCACGATCTTGCCCCGGTCGCGCACAATCTCGAGAGCGGTCCGGCACGGCCCATCGGACTTCGCCGCAGCCGCGATGATCACCATGTCGGCCCCCCGGCCGCCCGTTACGTTCATCACTCCCTCAACCACGCCATCACCCGCAACACCATGCTGCGCGCCCAGGCTCTTCGCCAGAGCCACCCGCTCGCCCCGCAAATCGATCGCCGTCACCACCCCACCTTGCAACCGCGCCAACTGCCCAATCAACTGCCCGACCAATCCCTGGCCGATCACTGCCACCGAATCGCCCAGCCCGATACCTGCCGTCCGCACCCCGTTCATCGCAATACTGCCCAAGGTCGCAAAGCAAGCCGCATCAAAGTCGACGCTCTCCGGCAGCCTCGCCACCAGATTGCGGCCGGTCGTAATCATCTCCCCATGCCCGGTGCCCTCGCCGCCATAGGCCACCCGCTCCCCGATCTCCAAGTCCTTCACCGTCGGATGCTTCCCCACCACCAGCCCGGCGCCCGAATACCCTATCACCGCGTACTCGGAAAACTTGCCCATGACTTCAGCCACGGTCCGCACCGGACCCTGATGTTTCATCACGTTGAGCACCTTGCCGATATGAGAAGGATTATCTTTGACTTCCTTCAACACCCCTTCGGCATGAATGCTCGCCGTCTCAGTCCCACTCGAAATTAGCGAATAAACCGGTCGAATCAACACATGATGCGGCGCGGCCACCGGATCCGGAACTTCATCGACAATGATGTCCTTTATCCCTTTCCGAATCACTTGCTGCATGAAGTCCTTAGCATCCGAATTATTTTCCGACCTCGTTTTTCGCTGGTAGAGCGTAGCGCCTCACCCCGTAGTGCGTGAAAATCCAGAATACCAACAGGATCTAGGCGGCTTGACGTCCTCGATCCTCGCTCGATGCCAAAATCAAACTCGCTTTTCAGCACTTGTAATTCAATTCACGTGAGTTCGCGCTAACCCCACCCCCGCACCCGATACCAACCCAACTTGACGGTCTCTACCCCCAACGCCCAAGCCAAACCCCACCGGTCCACCCAATTCCCCGCTCGTTTAATCACATCCGGAGCCGGCACAGTGATGACCGCCATCCCCTGCCGACGGAAAACAGACGCCGCCCGTCTCATATGAAAATCGCTCGACAGCAACACCGCCCGACCCTTCACTAACCGCCGCGCCGCCAAGGCATTCTCTAAAGTCGTCCCCGACTCCACTTCCGCCCTTACCGCCGAAGCCGGCACACCATGCTGAATCAGATACTCCCGCATCGGCACGGACACCCCGCGGCCCAAAATCAATACCTCCTGCACCCCACCTTCACGCCAGACTCGTACTGCGTAGTACGCACGCAAATAGCTCGAATAGCCCAAAATCCCCTCGCCCATCGACTCGGCCCCCAACACCACCAAAACATCCCCGCGTGCCGCCTCCCACGGACCCGCCAGCCACAAAGCCCACCAACTCACCAAAGGACTAAACGTCACTACCAAAACTAAGAACCCAAACAGCGCAAGCGAACGCTTCACCCAACGTCTCATCTCACCTTCTTGGCCGGGGTCTGCGTCGGTGTCCACAACCGTTGCGCCGGCACGAACCACACCGACAACGCACACACGGCGGCAATCATCATCACCCCGAACGTCCGCGCCGTCCCGCTCAACTTCTTTAGCGCAAACCCCTCCGGCAACCATCCATCCACCAACGACAAACCGTAACCCGCCAGCTGTAAACTCAACGCCACTCCCCGCCATCCCACCGGCAACCAAAAGCTCGAAACAAATAACGCAATCAACAAAAACGGCATCAACAATCGTCCGAGCTTGTAGGACACATAGTCAAACCACATTCGATTGCCCCAACCTAACAGCGCTGGATAAAACCTCAGCAGTTGATAATTCCCCGCCAAAGTCCGTACCTTCCGCCGAAACTCCGTCTTTAACGACGTGGGATAGTCATAGGCGCGTGCGGACGGCTCCACGACCAGCCTATACCCCTTGAAGAACGCTCCCAGCGGAATGTACACATCATCGAGCAATGTCTCGGGCGGCAGCACACGCACCAGCTCCCTCCGGATCGCATAAAAAGGACCCGTCGCCCCCAACATCGAATCCACCAGACTTAACTGCCGCCGGATCCAGCTCTCAAATCGCCAATACAGCCCGATGTTCGACTCCTGTAGAGTATCGGCCTCCACAATCAGCAACTCCCCACTAATCACCCCGACGGCCGGATCGGCAAACCCCGCGACCATCCGCCGCACACTCTCGCGCTCCAGCACCTGCCGGACATCGGTAATCAGGAGAATCTCGCCCGTAATTACGGGCAACGCAGCATTCAAAGCTGCCGGTTTACCCCCATAAGGCACTCGCAGCAGCCGCACCCCGAAACCGGAAAACTCCTCGGCAATCTGCTCCGTCCCGTCCGTCGATCCGTCGCTCACCACCACAATTTCGAGCAACGCCCGCGGATAATCCAAAGCCAGCACACTGTCGAGCTTTCGCCTCAGATGCGCCTCGCCGTTCCGCACGCAGATCACCACCGAGAGCGACCGCGGCTCGCCCCCCGTCTGAAACGGTCGCGGCCAGCGCCCCGCCCGCCACTTCAACCACAACGGCCAACCCACCAGGACCCACGCCAGGGCCACCGCACTCAAAACAAATATCAACACCTCCCTTTATCGTTACACTGAAGGGACATGTGCGGCATTGCCGGCTTTGTTTCGGTCCACCCGTCCTTTCCATCTTCGGCCTCGGTTCTGGAGCAGATGACTTCGTCCATCCGCCATCGTGGACCCGACGACTTCGGTTTCCACTCTCGCGATAGCTTCGGCGTCTCCCTCGGCCAGCGACGTCTCAGCATCGTCGACGTCGCCGGCGGCCACCAGCCCATCCCCAACGAAGATCGCTCCGCCTGGATCGTATACAACGGCGAAATCTTCAACCACGCCGACCTCCGCCCCGCCCTCGAACGCGCCGGACATCGCTACGCCACACGTTGCGACACCGAAACTGTCCTCCACTCTTACGAAGAACACGGACCCGCCGGCATCCAGCAATTCCGCGGCATGTTCGCCTACGCTATCTGGGACGAGCGCAAACGCCAACTCTTCTGCGTCCGCGATCGCCTCGGCATCAAGCCCTTCTACTACTACTGGGACGGTGGCCGTATCTTCGCCTTCGCCTCCGAAATCAAAGCCCTCCTCGAACACCCGGCTATCACCGCCGAGCCCGAAGACGACCTGCTCCCTGAATACCTCGCCTTCGGCTACTCGAGTGGTGAACGCACTCTCTTCCGCGGCATCCGCAAACTGATGCCCGGACATCATCTGACCTTGCGCCACCTGGGCGATCGCCTCGACCTCAAAATCGAGCGCTACTGGGACGTCCCCGAACCCGCCCCTGTTGAAGACCGCTCCGACGAAGACTGGATCCGCGCCGTTCGTCAAGGCCTCGAAGAAACCGTCCGTCTCCGCCTCATGGCCGACGTCCCGCTCGGCACATTCTTAAGCGGTGGCCTCGACTCCTCAGCCATCACCGCCCTCGTCGGCCGCGAAATTTCTGACCCCGTCAAGACCTTCTCCGTCGGCTACCGTGAGTCCCAATACAGCGAACTCCCTTACGCCACCCAAGTCGCCAAAACGCTCGGCACCGAACACCACGAAGCCGTCATCGGTCGCGACGAATTCCTCTCCGTCCTGCCCCGCCTCATCTGGCACGAGGATGAGCCCATCACCTGGCCCTCGAGCGTCTCGCTCTTCTACGTCTCCCACCTCGCCGCTCAACATGTCAAAGTCGTGCTCACCGGCGAAGGCAGCGACGAACTGTTCGGTGGCTACGAACGCTACCGTTGGAACACCCTCAACACCCGCGCCGGCAACGCCTACGGCATCCTCCCCCGCGGACTTCGCCACGGCATCCGCAACTGGATCGGCGGCACCTCACTGATCCGCGCCGACCTCCGCCGCAAAATCTCCCATACGTTCATCGGCCGCGACAACACCGTCGAATCACTCTTCCTCGACAACTTCTACGGCGCCTTCGCCCTCGCCGAACAGCAGCGCCTGCTCTCGTCCTCACCCGATCGCATCTACGGCCACTACCTCAGCTACTGGAACTCGCGCCCCAACGCGCCCCTGCTCCCGCGCATGCTCTACGCAGACCAGAAGACCTACCTCGTCGAGCTCCTCATGAAGCAGGATCAGATGAGCATGGCCACCTCCATCGAGAGCCGCGTCCCCTTCCTCGACCACCAGTTCCTCGCTCTCGCCATGTCTCTCCCGGACCGTATGAAGATCCGTGGCAAAGAACAAAAATACGTCCTCAAAAAAGCCGTCGAAGACCTCTTGCCCCACGACATCATCTACCGCAAGAAAATGGGCTTCCCCACGCCCCTCCGGCAATGGTTCCGCGAGCCCGCGACCGCCCCATTACTCGAGTCGCTCCTCGACAAAAACTCCTTCCTGGCCCCCCGCCTCGACCTCTCGCTCATTCACTCGTTGCTCGAACGGCACCGGAACAATCAGGAAGACGCCACCGATCGCCTCTGGCGCCTGCTCAACCTCGAACTATGGGGCCAGACTTTCTTCGGCAACCGCAAAGACGCCCTCCTGGAACCCTCCGCCCGCCTCGCACGCCGCGATTAAATGCTCTCCATTGCTCTCACCAGGAAAACTTCACTCGGCATGCAGCCCGCAGCTTTAGCTGTGGGACAGCGGACCGTCCAACCTGTCGCGAAATCACTCGAACACCAAGGCCAATGAAAATCCTCTGGGTCAAGACAGACTTCCTCCATCCCACCGACCGCGGCGGCCAGATCCGCACGCTTGAAACACTGCGCCGGCTCCATCCGCGCCACGAGGTCCACTACCTCGCCTACGACAACCCCGCCCAACCCGAAGGCCTCGCCCGCGCCAAAGAATACTGCTCCTACGTGTACCCCGTCGAACACCACATCCCGGAAAAGACCTCGCCCGCCTTTGCCATCCAACTCCTAAAAGGCCTCATTTCTCCCCTGCCTGTAGCCGTTGCCCGCTGGCAATCCGACGCCTTCCGGCAGAAATTCGAAGAAGTCACCAGAGAGCACAGCTTCGACAGCATTGTCTGCGACTTCCTGTTTCCCGCCCCCAACATTTCTCGCTTCGAACGTTGCACTCTCTTCCAGCACAACGTCGAGGCGATCATCTGGGAACGCCACGCCGAGCAAGGTCGCACCCCGCTCCACCGCTGGTATTTCGCCCTGCAGGCCAAACGCATGACCGCTTACGAAGGCCAGGTCTGCCGCGCCGCTCGCAACATCATCGCCGTCTCGGACTCCGACGCCCGCACCATGCGCGACCGCTACCAGGCCAAACGCGCCGACTCCGTCCCCACCGGTGTCGACATCGACTTCTTCCGCCCCACCCACCCAGCCGAACCCAAGACCGACCTCGTCTTCTTGGGCTCCATGGACTGGATGCCCAACATCGACGGCGTGCAATGGTTCGCTGACGAAATCTGGCCCCTCATCCTCGAGAGCCGCCCTCAAACCACCCTAGCCATCGTCGGTCGCAAACCCACGTCAGCTATCCAACAGCTCGCCACCAGACCGAACATCACCGTAACCGGAACCGTTCCCGACGTCCGTTCCTGGCTTCACGGAGGCAAGATCTCGATCGTCCCCTTACGCATCGGGGGCGGCACGCGCCTCAAAATCTACGAATCCATGGCCGCCCAGGTCCCCGTCGTCTCCACCACCATCGGAGCCGAAGGCCTCGACTGCACCCACGGCGAAAACATCCAAATCGCCGACACTCCACAAGCCTTCGCCCAAGCCTGCCTCGACCTCTTAGCAAGCCCCCAAATCGCCCAAACGCTAGCCAAATCCGCCTTCTACCTGGTCGACCAGAACTACTCCTGGCAAGCCATCGCCCACCAATTCGAAAAACTTCTAGCCTAAGCGCCCAGTCGGGGCAAGCGTCCCGCCTGCCTAGCCCGAGCCTATTGAGCTCCCCTGCTCAACAACATCACTTTCACCGTCTGAAACATGATGTAAAAATCAAAAACGACACTCTGCCGCTTGATGTAGTAAAGGTCGTACTCCAGCTTCTTCTCCGTATCCTCGATCGTGTCCCCATACTTGTGGTTGATCTGCGCCCACCCGGTAATCCCCGGCTTCACATAGTGGCGTTGCCGGTAGTAAGGAATCTTCTCGCTCAACATCTTCACGAACTCCGGCCGCTCCGGCCGCGGACCCACCATCGTCATCTCCGACTTCAACACATTGAACAGCTGCGGTAACTCATCGAGCCGCAATTGCCGCAGCCACTTCCCCAACGGCGTCACCCGTGGATCGTTCTTCGAGGCCCACACCGCCCCAGTCCCCGCCTCCGCATTCACCCCCATCGACCGGAACTTATACAGGGTGAAATTCTTCCCATTCAAACCCACTCGCGTCTGCCGGTAAAAAATCGGGCCCCGCGACGAAACCCGCACCGCCACCGCCACCAGTACCATCACCGGAAACACGACAATCAACCCCAACAACGCCAACACCCACGAATACGCCTGCTGCAGCTTCATCACCGCCAAACTTGGCCGTAGGTCCGACGAAAATACCAACTCCGCCGGCTGCAACTCCCGGATCGAGAGCCGTCCGAACACCGTCTCATACGCCGTCGCCGTCGTTTCGATTGACAACCCCTGAAACCGCATATCGAGCAGCTCCATTATCGGCAACTTCCTCCGGGGATCGGCCATCCCCACCACCAACCGGTCTGGCTTCGTCTCCTCAACAATGCGCCGGATCTCCGCAACGCTGCCGAGCCACGGCGAGCCTTCGAGCTCGCCTGACCCGCGCTCGTCATCGATAAAACCCACCACCCGCATCCCCAACTCCGGACGCTCGTTCATCCGGCGCACGACCTCTTCCATCGCCGGACTCCGCCCCGCCAATAAGATCCGCTGCCATCCCAACATCTCGATCACATGGCTCGCATAGATCAGCCGATAGGACCCCAGAACCGCCACCGTCAGGATGCTTCCCGTCAGCATGATCTGCCGATGCATCATCCATTCTACCCGGCCATAGTTCAACAGCGACTGCACCAGCAGTGCTACCCCAATCGCGAGCGATAGCTGCTGCAGCAACAAGGTCTGGCTTCGAATCCTAAGATTTGCGTACATGTCCTGGTAGTAGAACGTCAACACGATGGCCAGTACGACCGGCACGATATGGACCCAGCCCCGTTCGTCGATTAAATACACATCCCAAAAAGGCGTGTAGACGATGAAGGTCGCTAGCACATAGCACGCGCTGCACAGCACCAACTCCGAAACCAGAAGCGCGAATACCCCCGTCGGGAAAAATACTTGAAACAGACGGATCATCTACCGCCTGTCCCTATTACTAGAAATGTTTGAATTCATTCAGGTCTAGAGCTATGGTGACACCGGCCGGACGGCTCCCGCAACGCCCGCAATATGACGCCCTCTGCTCAGGATCCAATTTCAACTTACCAGGGGGGTGTCTCGATTTCCCTCACCCGGATCGCGCTATCCTACCTCCGCCCCTGCCATGCGCGCGCTGTTTGCCCTCTGCCTCATAGCGATCCTCCATTTTTCGCTCTATCCCTGGCAATTCGAGCCGGCCGGCCTTGCTCGTCCGCTTATTTGGTTGGAGATCGGCAGCTTCAGTGACTACACCGACATCGCCGTCAATCTCGCCTTCTACCTGATCCCTGCCCTCATCGGCCAATGGGCCTTCGAAACGCCCCGCCACAAGCTCCGCATCCTCATCCTGATCGTCGGTGGGCTCGTCTTGCTCTCTTTGACTGTCGAATTCCTCCAATTGGCCATCCCCGGCCGCTTCCCCACCCTCCGTGACGTCTGCTGCAATGGGATCGGCGCCCTCATCGGCGCTTTCCTCGCCTTTGCAATTCCCAACCCCGCTCGCCTCCTCGATCAATTCAAACTTCCACCACAAAGCTCCGCGCTCACTGTGTTAGTCATCGTCTGGGCCACTTGGCAGACCTTCCCGTTCCTCCCGTATCTCCGGCTCCATCGCCTCCTCGCGATCCCGCAGCTCTTGCTGCACCCCACCTGGTCACTCCCCGAAATCGCTGATGTCTTCTTCGCCCTGCTGACCCTCTACCTCCTCGCCAATCATCTGCGCCTCGGAGCCTTCCCAATTACCGTGGCCGCCGCCCTGCTGATCCCCGCCCAAGCCCTACTGCGCGACGTCGCCCTTTCTCCCGCTCGCCTCCTGGGCGCAGGCATCGCCCTCCTCACCGCGGCGCTTTTCTTGCAAAGCCCGGGGCGCCGTCACTACCTCGCACTCGCCGCGCTGATTACGCTTTGGATCCTCGACCGCCAACTCGTACCCTGCGAATTCACATCTTCCCCACTCAACTCTTTCTCTTGGGTCCCGTTTCGCCCTCTCATCGAAGTTGGCGGACGCTCCGCTTCCATCCGTCTCCTCTGCGGCAAGTTCCTGATCTACACCGGTGCCCTTTGGCTCTACTGCCGCACCGGACTCCCCCTTCGCCTCGCCGCCTCTGCCGTCCTCACTCTGGTCGGCCTTACCGAATCCCTCCAGCGATTCCTCCCCGGCCGCACGCCCGAAACCACTGACCTCGTCCTCGCACTCCTCGGTACCTGGACCGTCGCGCTCTCAGCTCCCACAAGTGGACAGGCCTCCCGTCTGTCCACGCCCTCGCCCCCAATCGTTCCGCATAATCAACTTCCGATAACTCCGCGCCCGCCACAACACCGATCCTGAATGAACGCATCCTGGAATGCACGCAACCTCCTCATCCGCGATGCGACGTCAGTCTAACCAAACCACATCCGCCAAGTCTGCGAATAAGCTCTATGTCCAGGCAAGAGAATCCTCCAAGACCAAAGCATACATGGAGCTGTGGTTAGTAGACGAGATTGCGGCCAAGCGACGCGAGATGAGGATGTTTCTCCTACTTCACTAATCAATTCGAGGCGGTACGCCCGGTTCGTCGCGTCAGCATCGACCTCACACAAGGTATGCTTCGGGATTTGGATGCCAAAGCAGCCACAGTGAACATCAGTCACCAGGCGATCAAGTCTCTGTTGGAGCAAGGTTGATGGCGGAGCGAAAGTCGAATGAGTGAGATGCGCCACCCAGTCTTCGACTAGCACTTCTAACGCCCACGACATTGAGCGCGAGGGGAGATAGCGGGCGTCCGTTGCTTGCCTCGGCTAAGCATCCGGGATATGCTCCTAGGAGCGGAGGACTAGTGCGTTCCATCAGTTTTCGACTTGGTTTGCTGGTCAGTCACGTGTCGGTCTGCCTCTGGGCGCAGCCCGCGGTGACGACAGCACAATACAACAACAATCGCACCAATGCCAATCTGCAGGAGGCGCACCTCACACCGGCGAGGGTGGCTTCGGGGCAGTTTGGACTGCTTTTTACCCGAGCGGTCGATGGCTTCAGCTACGCGCTTCCCCTCTATGTTCCCAACCTGGACATTCCAGGCCGGGGCCGTCGCAACGTGGTTTTCGTCGCCACCACGACCAACCGTGTCTATGCATTCGATGCCGATCAGCCGGCGGAGAGCGCTCCGCTGTGGACCGTACAGGTCGCAACACCGGGAGCTGTGCAACCGGTCGAATGGTATGCTCCCACACTCGGCATCCTTTCCACTCCCGTCATCGATCGAGCCACTCAGACGCTCTATTGTGTGGCGTTGGTTCAGTTGGGTCAACAACAGATGCTGCAGATCTACGCGCTCGACCTGGTCACGGGAAGCTTGAAGTTCAACAGCCCAGGAACCCTGAGTTTTGATTTTGCCGGAGGAACCACGCGAGTGGATGTGACAACTGCTTTACAGCGCGCGTCGCTCCTGCTCTCCGGAGGGCGCCTTTACATTGGCGTAGCCAACGTGCTGGAAATCCTCAATGACACGAATACGCAGGAAGGCTGGTTATTCGCCTACAACGCGGCGAATGTGACGCAGCGGTTGGCCAAATTCCAGGTAACCCCGACCGGTGAAAAGGGTGGAATCTGGCAAGCTGGCCGGGGCCTTGCTGCCGATGATCAAGGTAACCTCTACGTGGCGACGGCAGGCGGCCTTTTTGACGGCGTCACCAATTTTGGTTCGAGCTACTTGAAGTTATCGAATAACTTATCGCTGACGAGCTTTTTTACACCTGCAAACTTCGACGCCCTCAATCACGGCAACTTGGATCCCAGCGCAACTGGCATGATTGTCATTCCGGGAACCGAATTCGTATTGGGTGGCGGAAAGACCGGCATCCTCGCCTTGATGAGTCGTCAGAATCTCGGCGGACTGGAAGCCGCGGGCGGTCCGCCGGTGCAGAGTTGGGACGCGACCAATGGATGCGGTTTCACTGATTGCGCGCAAACCATGGGTTTGGCCTACTTCCCGCGTTCGAGCGGACGGAGGCTCTATGTGTGGGATCGGAATGATGCGCTGCGTTCCTATGTCTTTAACGGAAGCCTGTTCACGACGACGCCGTCTTCGGTGTCCACCATGACCTCGCCGCTCGCTGCTGGTCTCGCGGTATCGAGCCGGGCCGGGGACACTGGGACAAGTATTGTGTGGGGGCTGACTCAGAATGTGGCGCAGGGCGTCAATCCCAATACGCAGGCGACCCAAGGCGTCTTGCGCGCTTTCAATCCGGATAATGTCGCGCAGGAGTATTGGAATAGCGATAGTGTTGCCGGCCAGGCGCCTGGCGATTTCGTCAAGTTTACAAGTCCGGTGGTGGTGAATGGACGCGTCTATGTGCCGACTCGTTCCGATCGTCTATCGGTCTATGGCATGACCTGCGCACAGGCCGCTCCCGACAGCCTTTTGGTTCAATACGGCGGCTTCCGGTATGATCGGGCGACGAATCGCTTCCTGCAAATCGTGACCTTCACGAATGTTGGCTCTGATCCGATATCCGGGCCGTTCTATTTCACCGTGAATAATCTTCCCGCGGGAACGGAATTAGTCAATCGCACGGGTCTTACGAGTTGTGCGGCACCCAGTGGACAGCCTTACGTGAGATTAGACACTGCACCGCTCTGGCTGGGAGTGCAGCAACAGTTCAACGCTACCTTGCAGTTTGCGACGCCTACAGCGGCACAGATTCGCTATACAGGACAGACACTAAACGGTAGCGGAGGACTCTAACCACCATGAAGATTTTGGGTGCCCTTTTGATGTTGGCATGTGCGCCGATGGGCGTCTCTCTCCAAGGCGCTTCCATCGTGGCGACTCTGGATACCTCCGGGCTGCCAGCGGGCGATTACGGCTTGGACCTGCAACTGATCGACGGCGACGGCGTCGTGAACAACACAGCCACCTTCAAGAATATCGCGTTCAATGGCTTGATCTTGAATACTCTTTTGCTCACGGGCACCGCAACTGGAACGATCGGGTCCACGATTACGATCACCGACGCGGATCCTTCGCCCGATCCGTTTAGCGGCGCCTTGCAGAGCTTTGCCGTGACGGGGGGTGCCAGCAGCATCGGGTTTGTGCTGACCTTTTCCGAGAATTTTGCGGGCGGCTTTCCCGATGCTATTTTCGCGGGAATCTTGAATTCCAGCTTTGCGACGCTCGCATCCTTGATGGTGGATTTGGCGGACCCGACAGTGATCACTCCCGTTTCGGACAACGGCATCACGGTCAGCGCAACGGACGCAAGCGTACCGGAGCCTGCTTTCACCTGGCTGGTGGGATTGGCCGCCGTGGCGATGAGCCTGCGCGCCCGGCGACCTTGAAGCTGATCATCAGGAGCGCGCTGCCGATAAGGGCGAGGGACGACGGTTCCGGGACGCTGGTGTCGCTCAGCTGGAAATAGACATCTTCGTTATCGGTCAATGCCTGGCCAAAGCCGCCCAGGTCGACCAGAATGAAATTCGGATCGCTCGATCCAACCGTAGGTGATCTGAAAAGGTTCACTCCCAGGTCCGTGCCCGCAGTAGGATTGGCGATGCTTACCAGGAAGATCACGTCGATCGGGAGGGCCAAGCCGCCGAGGTTGAAGGTGAGGTCGATGACATCGCCACCGGTGGAGACCACGCCGGGAAGAACGAAGTTGCCGCCGATTTGTGAACCCACTGGCGTGCCAACGGCAGCGAAGCGCAGGATCGTGTCGAACGTGCCGGCCGTGCCGGCATTGAAAAGCTGTACGCGAGCGAAAGCCGCATTGCCGGCGGTCGCGAGGTGGATTTGATCGCCGATCGAGTCGTAGGCGCCCGTCGAGAACACCAGCGTGTCGAAGGTTTCGGTCGTGGTGTTGTCGTAGAGCAGCGCGGCGCGCGAACTCGCCGTCATCGCCAACAGGATGATGATTAAACCTGGTCGCAAAGTTTTCGACTCCTCTCCTTTATCGTGGCCCCGCGCCGAGCACGCGCGCCGTATGACTGATCGGCGGTGTTCCAATCCGCACAAACTCGAGACCGATCGTTCCGATGGCGCCGGCTCCAATCGCTCCGACCTCCTTGTAAGGCCTTCCGGCGGGCAACGTCGCGCTGGTGAATCCGGAAGGCAAATACAGGGATACTCCGGCGGGAAGCGCTTCAAGCACATAAGCAGCGGCGGTTAGGGCGGGGCCGTTGTTGGTGAGGGTCACGGTTTGCCGGTAACGGCCGGTCGCGCGATCCAGCGTGGGCACAGATTTGGTGATCGCGCACTGGGTGGTCACGTCCGGCGCATTGGCCGGCGCGGCGGTGAGCAGCGTGTTGGTGTTTGTGTCGAGAACTGAAAGGACATTGTCGGTAAAGCGGGAGAAATAGATCTTGCTGCCGACGGCGGTCATGCCGGCAGGCGTGTTGCCGATCTTGATGGTCGCCGTCACCGCGTGTGTGGCGGTGTTAATTACCGACATCGTGCCATCCATGAAGTTCTCGACGTAGACGTTCGCACCCAAGGTCAGTAAGCCACGCGCCCCGCGACCCACGGGAATTGTGTGAGTGACGGTGTTCGTGTTGCTATCGATGACAGAGACTGTGCCATCCGAAAAGTTGGCGACGTAGACTTCCGTTCCTGAAACAAACACTCCTCGCGGCGTCGCACCCACTCGGATGGTCGCTGTGACGGCGTCGCTGACCGAGTCGATCACGGAAACGGTTCCGGCACTCGACGCACCGTAACCCGCGCCGGAATGCGAATTCGCGGCGTACAGCTTAGTCCCGAGCGGTTTGATGCCCAATGGCGCATTGCCTACGCCAATCGTCGCCGTGACGGTATGAGAAGCCGTATCGATCACCGACGCCGTATTGGACTGATGGTTCGTGATGTAGATCTTGGTACCTAGCGTTGTCGCGTAGAATGGCCGGGCGCCCACCGGAATCGTGTGCGTAACGGTATTGAAGGCCAGACTGCTCGGGTCGGCGTTGATCACGGAGACGTTGTGCGTCGTGATGTTGGCAATGTAAATTTCTTTGGTGACGCTGTTGTACACCAAACCATAGGGCTGGCCACCTACCGGAATTGTCGCGGTGACCGCATTCGTCGCCGTGTTCACCACGGAAACGGCATCGGACCCTTCGTTGGTGACATAGACAGAGTTGCCCACGGCGATCAGTTGATAGGGATTGGTGCCTACGGCAATCTTGAGGTAGCTCTGGCCGATGGCAATGTTGGAAGTGTCACCAAGGTTGGCGTTGGCAAATCCGGTGAGCTCAGGCGATGCCGGAATGCTGTAGCGGGTGCCAGTGTGGCTGAGGCTTGTATCCGTAACCGATGCGCTTATGATGCTTGTGACGGATAGATCCGGGCTTAGCTCGCCTCCCGCCACCGAGTAAGTGCCGGTGAGAGTGTTTCCCGCAAGATTCGTCAATACGACTTGTGCCCCACTATTCAAGCCAACGGTCAGGCTCGAGCCAGCGCCCAGCGCTTTGCCAAAGCTTGCAGTCAGGTTGACGCCCTGACCACCGAGATAAGTGCCATCTGGTGATGAAGAGCTGAACGTGACCAGTTCGGGCGTTAGCGTATCTTCCACCGTATCGTTCAAAGTATTGATGACCGAGATCTTGGTGTCGCGCGAATTGTTCACGAACAGCCTCGAGCCAACCAGCGTGGCGGTGACGGGATGAATGCCCATTGTCAGCGTTGACGTGACCGTGTCCGTGTTGGTATCGATGATTGACGTCGTCCCTACCGCGTTGCCGGCGCTGTTGAAGACGTATAGCTTCTTCCCCACCAGATTGGCAAACTGCGGTTCGACCCCGACGGGAATCGTGGCGACTACGCTATCCGTCAGGGTATTTACAACTGAAATCGTCCCGCTCGTAAAGTTGACGACATAGAGCTTGTCTCCTACGAGCGTCGATGATTGAGGGCCGGCACCGACTGTGATCGTTGACACAACCAGATCGGTAGTCGTGTCGATCACGGAAACCGTATTTGCCCCGCTGTTGTTCACGTAGAGCCTTTTCCCGACAAGTGTAGAGGTCCGCGGGAGAGCACCCACCGTGATCGTCGAAGTGACCGTATTCGTAAACGAGTCAACGACGGAGACCGTATCCGGCCCATTGAAATTATGCACGTAAAGCTTGGTGCCCACGACAGTGCTGAACGCTGGTTTCAGCCCAACATTAATGGTTGCGGTGACGACTTGGGTACGTGTGTCGATCACGGAGACCATAACGTCCGCAGCATTGTCGACGTAGAGAAAGTGGCCAATCAGCGCTGAGGTGCCGGGATGAAATCCCACGGCAATCGTGTGGGTGACGGTATTTGTGAACGTATCGATTACCGAAACAGTGGTGTCGCCGAAATTGTTGACGTATAGCTTGGATCCGATCACAGCAATGAAATATGGACTGTTCCCCACGGTGATCGTCGTCGCCAGTGTGTTGGTCGTCGTATCGACGACGGACACGGTGTTGGTGTTGCCGTTACTCACATAGAGATACTTGCCGGACAGAGTGCTGAAGATAGGACCATCGCCGGTGGTGATATCCGCTCTGACAAGGTTGGCTGACAATGTCAGCAGCAGCGTAAGAAAAGAAAGCGCCCTCAATGAGATTCCTCCTGGTCCCTGCCAGTCTACTGCAAGTGCGGAGTCGGGTTGAGGAGGTTCACCATACGACAGCGACGAAACGATCATGAACGGTATCACTCGATCATGAACGTATCACCGACTCGCGGGCGGCATCAGAGCCACGTGGGCGAATTCGAGGCCTCGGCGCGAGCGATTCCTGCACGAGCGCGGACTCGGCCTCTTGAGGGAGGCTGGCCTCTGTGATGTCTTCGAAACGTTCTTGCCTGGCGAACTCGTCGAGTTCTGACAAGCAGCAACTCACGACCGACGTCGACCATCTCGCCCAGCTACCGGGCGTAGGATTGGCGGAACTTTCCAGAGGAGGATGACCTCTTCCTCATTGCCTTTCAAGAGCCGCCGCAGGTTGGGTTCGCGGCGGCAGAAGTGGACTTGTGCTGGCTTCGGCGATCTCGCCGCGAGGCAGGGTCTTTGACGATCTTCACCAGCAGGGCGCCCGATTCCGCACGCCCTGGTTCGATTGCTTCTTCCACTCAACCACATGCAGAGCGATTTCGCAGAGGTCGAACTGGTCGCGGTCGGATTCGAACTTTGCCATCGCGTTTTCTCTCCACTAGTTACTGATTCTCCGTGGCCGTGACTGCCGTAGGTGCCAGCCTTGCCATCGTGCATTTATCCAAAATTCCCCAAGCGCGACGTTTTGAGTCATGGTAGCGATTGCGCATTTTAGAAATCAAGCGCCAACACCCCAAACTGTCTCTTCTGACCTGCCCGGCAGCGGAAACGACGCTTCGTCGCCACTATCCTGGCTGTCTTCATGGAGGTATTCCGGGAAATGCTTCGTCCAAAGCTCGCCGCTTCTCCGCGAGAGGTTTCCAGAACGCGTCAAGGCTCAAGCAGCCGGTTTTGCCGCACCTTGTGGATAGCGCAAGAATTGGGTTTGGCTACGATTCCAGAATGTGGATTCGAAATACAAGCAGGTATCCAGACTCTGAGGTTCGCGCCCTTCTGATGTTTGCGGCTCAAATGTCCGAAGTTGCCGATGTCCAGGTCAATGTCAAAAACTCGCGTGGCACGCGACGCGGGAGGGCGTACAGCGTTATTCCCCCAATCGCACGAGCCCACCGGAGAGCCCGGTATCTGGTGACGATTGGAATTGGCTCGCCGGATCGATTTCCATGTGACAACATGATCACCACGTTCCGATGGCTTCCCCAGCCGGCGGATGCCCAGCTAGTCCAACATCGGTATCGAGTCCGCCAAGGACCGAACGGATTCGAGTGCAAAATGCCAGTCCGCCACCCGTACGGAGGAAATGCTCGCCGCATGTCGTCTGTGCCGATTGGCGAGAAGCGTTAGTCGCGGTCGCTGCTCATGAATTTCGTCACGTTGATCAGTTCCGATACGGACAGCCCTGCAGCGAAGTGGCGTGCGAGCGCGCCGCGGAAGCCAGGCTCAAGAAATTCCGCACAAGACAACTCGAACTGTAGAGAGTTCAGTCAGAACCTTTTCTCGCCGTGTATAGGAGTGTTGCGAACGATCGTAAACGGCAAGTGTCATTGCGGAGCCGGCCCGGATGCGCCGGCTAATCGTAATTGCCCTCACGTGCCATTTCATCATTCCGACTTGACGCTGATAGCGTGAAGATTATATCGTCCAACCCGTTCAAGCTGCGCCGATACTTTCACACTTTCTTACACACCCGCAGCTAGAGAACAGAATTGCATTGGAATATCAATATGTTGGGCCACCAAGTACCGGACTCAAAAGCGGCCAATGCCAGCCCTCTCCTGATAAAAGTTCGAACGAAATCAATCAGATAGGCAAGAGTTGACACAGTGAATGGATCGGAATAGGCTTTCACAACCCTTACACAAAACGACACAGGAGAGCCATGACCCAGGAGGAACGAACAGCCGCCCACCACGAGTTGATGGGCGGGAAACTTCACGTCTACAAGCGGGAGAACAGCGACTACTGGCAATGCTCAACCTATTTGAACGGTCGCAACCATCGCAGAAGCACCAAGGAGGACAGCCTTGAACGCGCGAAGGATGTCGCCGAGGACTGGTACCTGGAATTGAGAGGAAAGAGTCGCGCGGGACTCCTGCGCCACGGCAAGACGTTCCGCGAGGCCGCGAAGCAGTTCGAGCTGGAATATGAAGTGATCACCCAAGGTGAGAGAAGCCCTGAATATGTGGCGAGCCACAAGCTACGCTTGCGGGTTCATGTGCTCCCCTTCTTCGGCAATATGCTCCTAGACGATATTAATGCCGGTACGGTGCAGCAATACCGCGTGCACCGCCACCAGAACCCAATACGCCGCTCTGGCCAGAGTGGCACAGAACCGAAGACTCCGGCCAGAAGCACGATCCACCACGAGATCATCACCCTTCGACATGTCCTCAAAACCGCGGAACGTCACGGCTGGATAAAGGCCGTCCCCAGTTTGTCCCCACCATATAAGACCTCAGGCAAAATCTCGCATCGCGCATGGTTTTCGCCCGCCGAGTACAAACAGTTGTACGAGGCCACGCGACGCCGTGCGAAGAATCCCCTCAAGAAGCAATGGCAGTGGGAGTCGGAGCAGATGCACGACTATGTGCTGTTCATGGCCAATACTGGATTGCGCCCGGACGAAGCCGCCCGGTTGGAGTATCGGGACGTGGAGATCGTCCATGATCTGGCCACTGGCGAGACAATTCTCGTGATCGAAGTGCGAGGGAAAAGGGGCGTCGGCTATTGCAAAAGCACCTCGGGAGCCGTGCGTCCGTTCGAGCGCCTCGTCGAGCGCAACAAGCCCGAACCCACGGACCTCCTGTTTCCACGAAACCAGCGCGAGCTTTTCAACAAGATCCTCGGGGAGGAAGATTTGCGGGTCGATCGCGATGGAAACCGGCGAACGGCCTATAGCTTGCGCCACACCTACATCTGTCTGCGTCTCATGGAGGGCGCCGACATTTACCAGATTGCGAAGAATTGTCGCACGAGTGTCGAGATGATCGAGAAGTTCTATGCTGCGCACCTCAAGAACACCCTTGATGCCGCCTCCATCAATGTCCGTAAGCCGAGGATGAAACCCTCCTCGTCATCGACCCGCCGGGTCGCATGACCCGATCGAGATTTCAGTTGGCGCCGGCTTTGCTTTCGGCTATATCTCTGGCGGCGCGGGCGTGGCGAAACGGTAGACGCGCGGGTCTCAAAAACCCGTTCCGTAAGGAGTGTCGGTTCAATCCCGACCGCCCGCACCACCTGCTAGTAATGGCTACAGATTTCGGCACTCCGACCAAATTGCCGCAGTTCTCGACCAGCGTTCAAGGGGCCGAGTGTTAAACCGGTTCTATGGTCAAGACCTCACAGCCGATGGCGGTTCGAGTCACTGATTGGGATACATGGCCGGCTTATGACCTTGCCGAATGCTTCATCGAGGGCGCGTTCCGCCGAAGCCCTCTTCACACATTTCGTGCGTTCCTGAATCATTCACCAGGTTCATCAACCTATCCGGGTTCACGGCTTGAAGAGATCGCCATCTTTCATAATCGCCGGCTCGTGTGGCATTGGTTCGATGTGCCCCTGATGAGTCGCCTACCGACAGACCGCTACGTTTCTCGCCTCCTGGCTGATCTTCTCGCAGATATTGAGATAGCGATTCAGCTCAGCCCCGTCTACATACGTTACCCGTTTCTCATTCACTTCGATAATTCCCTACGCAAGGCGCTTCGGTCCGGTGCTATGAACCAGCGCCGTTTGACCGTTGAATTGGCAACCAAGATCGCGCTTCAGTACTCTTCGCATCTCATTTCCCGCGGCTTGCCTGAACCCACAGACGAAAATACACCGTTCTATCGCACCGCCCTTCACCTGATCGGCGTCACGCCAAGAATAATTCTCGCGCTCATTTCCCTGCCGTTTTGGCGCGTCCTAAACCGTTTTCGAAAGCCCTCGCCAATGAATCTTGCCTCGTCCCCGTTTATGGGACCTCTTCCCGAGGAGTTTCTGCTCGACATGGCTCGCTATCGAGAAGACGCCAAGCGCCTGCAATTGTAAGAACGTTGCCAGCCGTAGCCTACGCCGATGAACACGTCGGCTACCGATGATTTCTCGCGTGGAGGTGATCGACTGTGCGCGTGGTGGATTTGGACGCTTGGGCACGATAGGTGCGTCGATCCGCATGACATTGAGGCTTGGCTGCGCGCTTGTCCAGGATTTACCTGACATGAATCTAGTACCAAAACCACACGGGCTGATGCCCCTTGCCTTGTGTGGATTCTGAAACATCCTAATGCCCGCTGCATCGCGGATCAGCTCCACTCCAATCATTGGAGCGGCTGGCCTACGGTGGCGGGAAGATCGATCAGGTAGGAGCTGACGACCGCATGTTCTGTTCGATGGCATCCAGTTGCCCCGCCTCTGTTCCTTCGGGTTCGGGTTCTAATGTCACTGCGATCCTGGCCGCGCGCGCCGCGCGGTCAACGGCCCGCCCGCTCCAAGATTCCGTGTTGGCCGTTCCCCTTCGGTGACCGCCCGGCTTTTCCGCCCGGCCCTGAGGTTCGCATCTTGGAACCCGAACCCGAAGGAAACAGCACATGAACGACTATCGCCCTGAACAGATCGACGACTACGAATGGATCACCACCACCGCTCTCGACAGTGAGCATTTCACCGGCGGCCCCAATGTCTACGCATCTCTGGCTGACTGCGAGCGAGCCATCCAGAACCTTCGCGAGGCATCACCCGCCCTTATTCAAGCCGCGATGCAGGTTGTGGCTGCTTGGAAGAGCGGTGACCTTGCCGCTGGCGTTCGCGCCCTCGACAACGCGCTACATGCCGCATGGGAGGAATAGCCCATCATGCCCTCGAACCGCGAGCTCTCCCTCTTCCGCCAATCTTGCGCCCGGCGACGCCTGCCTTTAAGGTCTAACCGGAAAGTGATCGACGTGGAGGATGAGATGCGCGACTTCAACGACCATGCCCGACCGCCCCCTGCGCAGGAAGGAGTATTGGTTTCGTCCGTGTTTTCATGATATCGAGCATAGCCGCGACAGACTCAAGCCATTCGACTCGATGCGGCAAATTCATATCCTGAACGGCATTCCGTCGCCTGTCCGCAGTCGCGATGATCGCGTCGGTCGCGTCGGTCGCGTCGTAGATGATGTGGTTCGCCACGCGCGATTGAATGAGACTTGCTCATCTCGCAGATTCGAGCCACCACGCTGCGTCATAGCGATGCAAGCAGCCTTGCCATCTCCGTCACGCCGATTACCTGCGTATCTTTGTTGATCGCGTGCTGGCCTCTGCCTGAATTCACCGCGAAACGCTTGGCCGGTTCCACGTCCTCGCAAGCCAGGTAAAATCCCTTCTCCGGGCTTGTCGAGATTCCACGCTTGATATCGATCGCCCACAATCCATGCTTGGGGATTTCCAGGATGAGATCGATCTCCGTGCCCACCGCCGTGCGGTAGAACATCGGAACCGTCCGCACAGGTGCCGCGTGAATGAGATTCTCGATGACAAAACCTTCCCAGCTTGCGCCGACCACGGGATGTCCGAGCAACATTTCTTGATTCGAAATATTGAGAAGACTGTGAACGATACCACTGTCGCGCACATACACTTTGGGCGACTTCACCAGCCGTTTGCCAATATTGACCTGGTACGGTTGGAGGCGTCGCACCAGCATGAGATCAACGAGCAAATCGAGATAACGGGCGATTGATTTGCCCTCGACCGCGAGACCGCGCGCGAGTTGCGCCGCGTTGAGCAGACCGCCTTGGACGTGCGCAAGCATCGTCCAGAAGCGTTGAAGTGTGGTCGACGGAATGCGGGGACCCATCTGGGGGATGTCACGCTCAAGGTAGGTCCGTACGAAATCCTGGCGCCAGTTCAGGCTGCTGAACTCGCTCCTTGCCAGAAAGCTCTCTGGAAAGCCGCCGCGGACCCAAAGCTGCTCGTGCTGCTCGGCGGCGATCTCCAGCACGTCGAGCGGGGACAGTTCGACATACGCAATCCGGCCCGCAAGAGTTTCGGACTGCTGCAATAGATCGACCGAGGCTGAGCCGAGGAGCAGAAACCTTCCGGTTCGCTTGCCGCGTCGACGGCCCTGGTCGATGAGGCCGCGCAGGATTGCGAAGAGCTCCGGCATCCGCTGTACCTCGTCGAGGATGACGAGATCGTTCTCATGCGCGGAAAGGTAGAAACTGGGGTCAGACAATTTTTCGCGATCAAGCGGGGATTCGAGATCGAGGTAGACGCTGGGCCCAATGTCTCCGATCGCATGAGCCAGGGTCGTCTTGCCGGCTTGCCGGGGACCCAGCAGAGCTACCGCGGGCAAGTCAGCCAGCCGATCCTGGACCAGTTTTTGGATGCGCCTCTCGATCATCGTGCAATTATGCCATTTGATAGCGGATTTGCAAGTTGTTTCTGTATTCCACATAATTTCAATGTGTTACAGATGTCAGCATTGTCAGCTGAAGCTTCCCAGCCCGCTCGGTTTGATCAACATGGCGGGGTCTGGTTGTAGCCTCCCGGGCTCTGGTAGAACACCACCGATAGCTGTCCGCTCGCTCTAACCTGCGCTGGTCGCCTAGAACGAATGACCGAATTCCTCCTCCTCGCCATCTTCGGAGCTTTCTGCGTCCGGGCCGTACAGGTCTCTTTCACCGTTTGCATTATTCCTGCCTGCCATCTCGTCAGCCTGCGCGCGCAAAAGTTCATTCCATTCCTGAATCTGTTTTTTCTTGTCGTTGTCGAAGGCTTGGCCGGGTTTGCTGTCGATCTCTGCGAGCAGCGATTTGAGACGTGCGGTGGTGGAGGGAGACAGCCGCTCTTTCTCATCGTTGAGCAGTTGCTGCATGGACGCGCGCAGTTGCGGCGCTGCCTTGAAGAGCGAAGCATTATGCAGGGCCGTCTCATATTCGGGAGCATCATCATGCCTCCAACCTCGCGGATGGACTGTCGCAAGGCTCTCTCCCGTCGAGACCGAATAAACTTCCACGTCGTCCTCGCCCATGATTGGACGAATATCGAAGGGTCCTGCAGTATGCTTCGGTTGGTCTTTCATAAGCGCGATCTCCTCTCAGGCGGATTGGCGGTGAACTTGATCAGGTTCGGCTGCCAAGCCGATACAGAACCACCTTACGGGATGAGCGCTGGCGTGCATCGTTACAGTCGCGGCAGTTTGCGGTTCAGTTATCTCTCTTCCGGGAAAGCCGGGTCGCTACGCCGTCGATGACTCAATGAGCTCATCGCACGCGCCACCGTCGATATATTCAATCGCGAAGTTGCAACTCGTCACCCTACCTTGCCTTCGGCTGTCTCTTAGTCCTGACTCGCGCGATCGCGATCCGGAAAGGAAGAGATCACGAAGAACGTCGCTGGTCCTGTCGACACCGTGCTTTGTCTCAAGATCAGCGATCCGAGACGTTTCGTCGAGAGCATCGACTTGGCTCCCTGTCACAGACAGTCGAATGAGCCGAACGAACCGGGCGATCATTCCGATTTCCGCCGCTGAATTCTGATTCTGCCGCTAACGCATTCGCGTTTCTCCCTCGTTTGTTTTCAAGTCTGATGCGAGCATGACCGGGCGCGCCATGCGGTCAACGGCCCGCCCGCTCCAGGATTCCGGGTTGGCCGTTTCCCTCCTCCCTTCGTTCGTCGGTGACCGTCTGGCTCATACGCCCGGTCTTTCAGCCCGCATCTTGAGCCCAAACGAAGGAGAACCCGATGACCAGCTATTACAGTGATCTTTTTCAGCCCCGCCAGAAAGGCATGAAAGTGCTTGTCGCCTGCGAGTATTCCGGCACCGTGCGCAATGCTTTTCTCGCGCGAGGCCACGACGCATGGTCCTGCGATCTGTTGCCCTCCGAAGATGGCAGCAATCGTCACATTCGAGGCGATGCGCGCGACGTGCTCAATGATGGCTGGGACCTCTTGATGGTGGCCCACCCGCCCTGCACGCGGCTTTGCAATAGCGGTGTGCGCTGGCTTGCCAGCCCGCCACCGGGCCGGACGGTCGACCAGATGCAACGCGAACTCCACGAGGCAGCCGAGCTCTTCTCCGCTTTCTGGAATGCCGGCATCGAACGCATCTGCATTGAGAATCCGGTGATGCACAAATACGCGAAAGCCTTGATCGTCAACTACCGCGAGTTCGCTCAAAGCATCCAGCCGTGGCAGTTCGGTCACGGCGAGACCAAGCGAACTTGCTTCTGGCTCAAGAACCTGCCCCTCCTCACTCCGACGCAGATCGTCGCCGGGCGCGAACAGCGCGTTCACCTCATGCCACCGGGACCCGATCGTTGGAAAGAGCGCTCCCGGTTCTATCCCGGGGTGGCGGCCGCAATGGCTGAGCAATGGGGATGAGCCCCGTCACATTGCCTGCATACGGTGGTGTTCATCCGCCTGAATGCTTGCTCAAGCGCGATAGGTACGGTAAGAACCGTGATCCTTCAACTCAACCTGCGGAATCTGAACGCGTGGCCGAACGACTGCTGATCGCTGATGAATTCGAGGCAGTGGCATTCTCGCCTGATCCCTTGACGCCCGAGATGGGAGACGCAGTCGGCACCTTCACGCAGATCATCCACCGGTACAATGCGGCCATCCTGGCGGAAGACATACCGGCAGCGCGCATTCTGAGCGATCAGGCTCACGAACTCGCTATTGCCCTCAACGACGGCGACCAGGACATTCTCGCGAGCCACAACTCGACCGGCGTGTTCCTTGAACGCAAGACCGCAGCGCCGTACGGATCGGTTCCACTCTGGGGTCAGACCGGCAGCTTTATTCTTCAAGTCAGGCCCGCCTTACGAGTGCGGATCGAGATGGAAGGCATCTTCGGTCTAGCTGAGCCGCCCATCCCCTCCTTCACGGCGGTGGCGATTGATTTCGAACAGCCCTTCATCAGTGAATTCAGCCACCACAGCTTCTTGGGCCATAGGCATCCTACTACCCCCAGATGCGACCCCGCCGAGCATGCGCGTCGCGTCATCCTCGATTACATTGGACAGCGGCTGAACGGTCAGCTGCGATCCATGGTTCCTCCGCACGATCTGAAATTTGTCCGGTCGCCAAATTGTGGCTTCACGTGAGACATGCGAGGGCTTGGACAGAAGTGACTACACTCACCACTCGAAGCCCGGATTCTCCTGTTGCTCGTCGTCTCGCAGGATCGTAACCCCAAGGCGGCAATCTTCGATCTTGCGGTCCCCGAAGAGCCGCTTCTGCAACTGCTTTCTCTCCTCATTCATCTTCCTGCCGTGAGCAATGCCGTTCCGATCACCATGATCGATCTCCGCAAGCAATTCCCGTATGGCCGAGGCGATTTGCGGGTGCATCGGCTCGAACTCGCGTTCAAGCACGACCTCAAGGGACTCGCGAAGACGCGGCGCCGCCTTGAGCAACGACAAATTTGCCTGAGCGGTGGCATCGTCGGGGGCGTTGGTGTGTCCGGACGCGCTCGACATCACCCGCGCTACGGACTCGCCCGTTTGCGCCGAGACAATATCGATATCAGAGCTTCCGGCGACGTTCGCATATGTATAAGGTCCGGGCGTAGCCTTCGGCTGTTGGTCGTCCATTTTGATCTCCCTGACCGATGGTCTTCATGTTTACGAGAGCTGAAACTGTAATCACACCCCAGGCCATGCGCCAGGGTGGATTGGGTCACGGGTGGATGACGGGTGGAGTCTGCGTCTCAACTCTCGTCTCGGCCGGTGGAGACTCCACGCACAATCTTCAGCAGGTCAAGCGAGATCGAGATCAGCCCGGCACGGGCAATGCCATCCCCCAGCATCTTCTCTTCGCCAAGGAACTCCACGTTCCAGCCTGCGCTGATAAAGACACTCTGCCAAAGCTTGGGATGCGTCACCGCTACCAGTTGACGGATGTCATGGCGCAGCGAGAATTCAACCAGTGCCGTAAGCAGATCTTGCTTGATGCGCCGCCGCGCCACCGGAGCCAAAGATTGATCGACGCAAAGCCGGGTCACTTCCCAAATCGAGAGCGAGCTTGGGGGCGGTGCGTCGCATAATTGCGGAAACTTGTCCTTCAGCATGTAAGGCCGGTCCGTTGGCGAGAGCCGCAGGCAACCCAGCACTTCGCCCCACCGCGTGGCCCAAACCAGATAATGTGCCGCTGGCCCGTCATATTCGTCGTACTCCAGGCCGTCAATCGAGTGCACACCGCTCCAATAGCGCTGAAGGACAAAAATCTTATAACGCAGTTGATGATGGTGCAGGTGAACACGTCCGCATGTATGCCAGGTCTGACGGCTGATCACGACAATCCGACCTTGCGGATCGGAATCAGGATTGAGTACTCGTTTCCGCTTCATAAGGACCTTCGCTCCTTTGTGCGTAACCATTTTTGACCGGCCTTTATCGCCGCAGCGCCCGAGACTGCGGCAATTTGGTGGGAACTATCCTCGATTGATGGGCTTGCCGTGGATTCGCTGACACCCATGGCAGCGGAGTCTTCATAAGGTCTTCCCACCAATTGCCGCGCGGCTGCGGAAGGCCGCGCGGTGATTGCGGTAGGCTGCGGACGGGCTCGGCTTTAGCCCGGTTATATCCGCGTTCGACCGACGCCAGACGGACCTTGCGTGGAGGGTGATGCTTGCCGCCAAAAGGACTGAGCGAATGACCGAAGGTGAGTGCTTCCTGGAGGCTCGCGCCCAGCCGCGCCATGGCATAACCGGCGAATTCGTCCGCCTCGGTCTCTTCGGTGCGGCTGCTGCCCGGAATCACGGTATGCCCGGCTGCCAGGTGCCCGACTTCGTGACAGATGATCCCCACCGCATTCCAGTTATAGTCCCCGCCGATCCGCAAGGGACCGGTGCATTCAAGAAACACGCCGATATACTGGACGCCCCGCAGCGTCGTCGCGTAGGCGCAAGATTTTGCCGCTTCGGGATCGACAACGACCGCGATCTTGTGATTGAGCCCGTGGAGCTTGAGAACCGTGTGAGCGAGTTCTTCCATTTCACGTTCATGCTTGAGATTGTTCAGCTGGGTGGCGGGATTAATTCCCAGCACTGTCGCCAGGCAGGCGGCCCGCAGATAGAGCAGCAGGATGATCATTGCAATGAATTGTCGTACTCGCATTGTGGGAAAGCGCCCTTTTCTCGCGCGGATACCACCTTGCCAGATGCCTGTTTGGTCACCGCGCCGTTGGCGCGGCAATTTGAGCGAAAAAGTTAGGGTTCTCGTGCCTTGCGGTAGCACTCTCTGAGCGTTCCTGGCGTGTCCCGGCTCCAAGCCGGGCCGGGCTCTATTCGCCCTTACCTTCGTTTCACTTCGGCTACGGACTCACCGGGCCTGCAGAAGTCCCGGCCATTCGGTAACGATCCCTCACGCGTGAGTACAAAGGACGGCCATTGGCCGGCTCTCTTTCCTTAAGTCAGGGGGCCTGGCCCCCGCCCGTCAAGCACCAGGCGCTTGCGCGCGTTCGAAGGGTATCCCCGGCCTTCCGCGCTTCGCTTGTGCAGGCTGCCCGCCGCTGGCGCGGCGGCGGGTGATCCCCCTCCCTTCGAACGGTGCCGGACAGGCTTTTCCCCCGCTCATTGCCGCGGCGGCTAGTCGGGTTGCATGCGCAACCCGCAGACCAAAGGAAAACAAACAATGCAAGACCAGACTTTAAGCAAGGATGTCTATTCCCGCATCACCAACCGGATCATCGCCGATCTTGAAAACGGCGTGCGGCCATGGATGAAACCCTGGAGCGCCGGAAACACGGAAGGCCGGATCACGCGGCCTCTTCGCCATAACGGCCAGCCATATTCAGGGATCAACATTCTGATGCTCTGGGCATCGGCCATCGAGCAAGGGTTTCTCTCTCCCATCTGGATGACCTTCAAGCAGGCGCAGGAACTGGGCGGGCACATTCGCAAAGGTGAGCACGGCTCATTGGTCGTCTATGCCAGCACCTTCACGGCCAAGAATGAGAAAGGCGAAACCGACGCGGATTTGCGCGAGATCCCGTTCATGAAGGGCTATACCGTGTTCTGCGTCGATCAGGTAGACGGATTGCCAGCACACTATTACACCAAGCCTGAACCTCGGTTCAACACTGTGCAGCGGATCGAGCACGCCGATGACTTCTTTGTGGCAACCAAGGCGGACATCCGGTATCGCGGCGGCAAGGCCTATTACGCCATCGAGCCTGATTACGTGCAGCTTCCCCCGATCGAGGCTTTTCGTGATGCCGGGAGCTTTTACGCAACGCTGGCTCATGAATGCGTGCATTGGACGCGGCACTCCTCCCGCCTTGATCGGAACTTGGGGCGCAAGAAATGGGGGGATGCGGGCTATGCGGCGGAAGAACTCGTGGCTGAACTGGGAAGCGCTTTCCTTTGCGCCGATCTAGAACTCACCCCGGAAATCCGCGATGACCACGCTTCGTACATCGCCTCGTGGCTTGAGGTTTTGAAGAACGACAAACGCGCAATCTTCAGCGCAGCAGCCTATGCGCAAAAGGCTGTGGATTTCCTTCACGGCTTGCAGCCGCGAACAAGCGAGGCCGCCGCATAAGGCGGCCCCACTTGGTCTCCATCGCGCGACATTTACAGGAGTATCACATGACCACTAACAGCGAACGACTCACCTACAGCGTCGATCCCTCAAGACTCGAGTCAGGAAACTGGTGCTTCCAGTCCGACAAAACCATTGGCCGTGGTGACATCGCAGGCTCCTACAGCGCCGATTGCATCGCGGAAGACAAACCCATCCGCAATCCTTTTGAATTTGGTGGAGCGGTGTGGATCTGCGTCGGCCTCAGTGCGTGTGATGGGATCACGACTGCTAAGGCCTACCGGCTTCAGCAGCTGCATGCCTTTGCCGGAACGCCCACCACCTACCGCGAGAAGCTTATTGATGCCGACGCGGCCCGCGCGGACCCTCTCGGCTTTTATCACGGCATGACAGTCCGTCATGGCTCTCAGGACCTGGTGCTCTGTGGTCCTCCGGCAGAGTTCATGGCGGGCACGAAACAGCAGCTTGATCTGTTCGGGTGAAGCGCTTGCGGGAGACTGCCGAATCGCCCTAGTTTCGCTGAAACAAAATGCAAGATTTTGTTTCAGGCGAGGAATTCATGCGGCTACATCAACAGCATACCTCAACGAATTGCGGAATCGGAATCGTTCTGATGGCCGGTTGGGCGGCCGAGAGGAATCGTGAATGCGGGCGGAAACGGGGAGTTGAAACAAAATCTTGCATACCGTTTCACAAGGCGCGGTATTCGGGATAGCCGCATGGACCTTTACGACAAACTCGGCCAGCGCAAGTATCTCAACGTCACGGAATGGCAGGCGTTCCTGCGTGCCGCCGCAGCGGCGCCACCGGACGTTGGCACCTTCTGCCAGACGCTCGCCTACAGCGGCTGTCGCATCAGCGAAGCGCTCCAACTCACGGCGGGCCGCGTCGACGTCGCGGACGGCGTTCTGGTCATCGAGAGCCTCAAAAAACGTGAACGCGGTATATACCGTGCTGTGCCGGTGCCGCCGTCTTACCTGGATACGCTTGCATCCGTGCACGGCGTCATCGCCGACCGCGAACGCGGCGGGACCAAGCAACTCTGGAACTGGTCACGTTCCACCGCGTGGCGGCGTGTCTGCGAAGTGATGGAAGCCGCCGGGATCACCGGCACGCATGCCACGCCGAAGGGGCTGCGGCACGGCTTCGGTGTGCGGGCGATTTCGTCTGGCATCCCGCTGAACAAAGTCCAAGCGTGGCTTGGTCATGCCGACCTGTCCACGACAGCGATCTATTGCAATGCAATAGGCGCTGAAGAGCGTCTCATCGCCAGCCGCATGTGGACAGCGCATACCGGCGAAGGCATTAACGATTTCTTAAGTAATCAAGCGCATGATCCATGCTGTGGCTGCAACCACGCGGCCGGGAGCGCAGACATGGTGTGGAGGATCTTTCGCGGGATGTGGAAAGAGGGCGGATTGCCATTTGCCTTCCGTGAAGTGCGGCCCGATCCAGCCAGCCTCGACACCGCCGACGACGCAGATGGCGATTGTTCCTATTCATCCATCAAGGACCCTTCCGAACGAAAACGCCTGCGCCGCGAAAAGCTTCACAACCGTCAGCGGAAACACCGTCTCGACGAACAACATGAGCGCGAGCGTAAGGAGAGCGAGGACACCGAGAGCTTCCTGTTGCTCCGGCATCAGCAGGCTCTGCGCGAGCTCTTCAGCGACATCGAGGATGCAATCGCGGCAACGCGGCTGGCATCGCTCCAGGCCGCCGAGGAAGAGAACAAGGCCCGCGAGGCTCTCGAGAACGCCCGGCGAAACGCAATCACCCTCCCGGACGACCGCCTGGTTTATTTCTCGAGGGACGGACAGCATCTTTACGGCGAGGATCACCGTGAGATTTCTGATGAAACCGCCTTGCGGGAAGCGCAACGGCTTCGCGATATCATCCCGCGGCCAACTTCATACGAGGCCTACACACAGTCAGAGGATCGTTTCAACACGGCTTGTGCCCTCAACCGTCAGCTTGCGGAAACACTGGATCAACTTGATGATCTCGAGACACGACTGAAAGCCGGACGGATCACGCCGGACGAACTGATTCAGATGCAAGAGAAGGCGCGGGACCTGATCAGCACACTGCCGGCGGAAGCTCACGCGCATTATGAGCGCCGCCGCTCTTTAAGACGCGAGGGCGGGGAAGAGCCGACCTATCGAAATGCCGAATTCGAACCGGATTCGAGTCTAAACCAAACTCCCCAAGCGAATCGTTCAACTGCTCAAACGTCCGTCGGCAAAAACGAGGACGCATCAGGTGCCAGCCGCCCGCCCGTCTACAAGGCGGCTCCCGAATTTTAAGGAGACTACCCTGTGATCATTTCATGCCACGCGCGAGTTGCCGTCTTGGCCGCTCTCGCCATTCTGCTCCCCGCCCCCGCGACCGGTCTTTCCATTAAGGAATTCCGAAAGTATCCGCAGGACAAACAAGCTGTCTATGTGACCGGCGCGGTGAGCATGACCGCCTATACTTACGCTGTGAATGGGGAGACAACGAGGGCTCGTTGTGTCCAGAACTGGTACTTTAGTGTGCGAGGGGCTGATACTCCAGGTCCGCGCGCCATCGCGCTGGAATTGGGGGTTGCGGAGTTGAAGGATGCCGAAAAATACCATGTGGAGGGCATCATTCTAGGGCTGGCCGATAAGGTTTGCGGTGAATCGCCCAAACCGAAGTAGTAATTGCCGCTGTCTCAGTCAACCGTTCCCGAACGCATTGCCATAGGCATCCTCGACAGATTTCACTTCCAGGTCGGTGAGCGCTTTGAACTCGCCTTCTCTCGCACGTTTCGAGAGTTGCCCCGCGTTCTGATGCAGGAAACGAAAGAGCAGGTCGATCGTCCCGGCTGGCATCTCGATGATCGCTTCAATCCGCGCCCTGAATAAGTCATAGCGCCTCAGGAAATCCGTCTCGCGGGGCAAATCCTCTTCGATCGTCTTACGCACGCAGCCATAGAGAAATTCCGCGTACGGCGTCGCGTCGAAGAAGCGGTAGAAATCTGCCGTGTCGCTCAGCACATTGACATTCCCGTCCGGCGTCGGCTCCCACTCGATCACCGGCAGCAGCCGCTGCGAATAATCCCGCAGCACCTCGCGGTATTCAACGATGCGTTCAAGGATCGCCGCCGAGACGGGAAACACGACGCCCGCCGGGTTGTAGCCGCGCTGTGCGAGAACATGGTGAATCAGGTAGCGGTGAATGCGCCCGTTGCCATCGGCGAAGGGGTGAACATTGACGAACCCGAACGCGAGTACCGCAGCGGCGATCACCGCGTCGAGCTTCAGCGCCGGACCCCGGTCAAACTCGACCATCGCGGCGACCAGCGACTGCAGGTCAGCCGCCCGTGCGCTGATATGTTCGGGCAGCGGCATGCGCGTATCGCGGTCATGCTCGCCGATGAATCCGCCTTCGCGCCGGAGCCCGAGTGGCACGAAGCGCGCATCGCCGATCACCATCCGCTGCAAGCGCAGCAATTCTTCAGTATCGATCGCTCGCCTGCCTGCTTCTCCGATGGCCCGGCCCCAGCGCTGGATGCGGTCCTGCGGCGGACGCTCGCCCTCGATCGCGTAGCTGGATTTTGAATCCTCAAGCAGCAGGAACGCTGCCGTTCGGGCCAGCAGGTCGCGCGGCACCGCGGCGACGACATCGCGCGCGCGGCTTGCCAGATCCATCGCTACGAAATCTTCCAGCACCTTCGTCCGGAACACCAGCGGGCAGAATCCGGGTGATCCCGGCAGGTTGTTGCGAACCCGGTGCCGGCTCGACGGCACGCCGTCAATCGCCCATTGCTGCTTCGGATCGAGGACCGCGACATGCGCCCCCTGCCCTTTCCGGGCATCGGGAAGGTCCAGCCGCTCGCCCGTCAGCCACTCATAAAGAAACCAGAGGCGCCGCGCATAGCCGCCATTGGGCTTGGCCCGGACAAGGTCCGCAATTGCTTCGGGGCCAGTCGCCGAGAAGAGCCGCTTCAACAGGACAAGGTCCAGCCCTTCATGCTTGAGAGCGAAGGTGAGGTGACCCTCCAGCGTGGCTGCGGGACTATAGCGCGGACTGAAAATACGCCAGCCGCCAGCCTCCTTGGGGCTCCGGTGCAGCTCGCCCACAGCGCAGAATGTCCGGGGCAGAGGAACCCTCAAATCATAGCTTTCGATCAGCGCTGCATAGCCCACCGGCGTCGCCCGCTCCGGCAAAGCGCGTTCGTAAAAAACATTCAGCGCCCCCGGAAAATGCCCACCCTCCCCTTTCATGAAAAACGCTCCCCTGGCGGTAAAACTCTGCTCCTCAGCGACCCTTCGCTGAAATCTCATCCTACATACTGAAAAACGATCCTACAAGGCATTCTTTTCTGAAAATTCATCCTCCGTCGTGCTTGGCGTTAACCAGATCTTAATCATCTCCGGCTAAGAATCCTTTCTATGGAAACTCCACATGGAAAGCTTCTAACGTTCTTCCTGATGCTCCGGAAGCGGAGCGGCTGGCCAATGGCGGGTCAAATCAGTCCCCTCCTCTCCGCAAAAGACCACGCCAGCTTTGATTCCGCCGCCCGCAAACAGGAACGTCGCGAGTGCGAAGTCCGGGACCAAAAACGAGAACTGGACAGGATCGAGGACCGGCAGAAGCAGGAAGAGCGCGAAGACGACGACCTCATGTTCCTGCTTTGGCTCGCCTCCGCGGAATATCGCCGGGCTCTGGCTAGCCTCGCATCTGACATTGACGCTGCCGTGCAGGCGACGCGCATCGCCCATGATCAGGCCACCGCAGAGGCCGAGGTTGCCCATGAATCACTGGAGGAAATCCGGCGCAATGCCCTCGTTATTGGCGATGGGCGACGGGTCTATTTCACGCGGGACGGGCACCGCCTCTACACGGAGGGTAGCGGCGAGATCACCGACCAACTCCTCATGGAAGAAGCGCACCGCCTGCGGCTTGCCGCTCCGCACGCCGTGTCGTATGAGACATACGCCGTGGCAGAGCATCAATTCACCGGCGCTGTTTCCCGCGTCCAGCATCTCGCCGAAACCCTTCACCACCTCGACGAACTCGGCGGACGCGTGAAGCTCGGGAGGCTGACGCCGGAAGAACTCGCCACGGCACGGCGGGAACTCGCCGCCGTGGTTGAATCATTGCCCGACGACGCCCGCCAAGAATATGATCGTCTCCGCGAAAGCCGCAAGCCGGCCGCTCATCTTGCCTACAGGGATGCGCGCGCCGAATTCCAATCCGCGCCAGGACTGGGCGCAAAATTTGCCGAAGTCACCTCCAATCGTCCGGAAGCGGCCCCGGCACCAGACGAGGCGGGCGAGCCGCCGACCTATAAATCCGCGCCTGATTTCTAGTCTTTGGTCTTTTGCGCCAGAGTCAAGAATGGGGAAGGACGCTCCTCCACCCTTCCCCTTTGCATTAGCAGAACGCCCGTGATGACGAAGGCACACGTTGGTTTCTATTCCTGAAACATCAGCAAGCCCTCCGGGAATTATCGGAGCAGATCGAGGACGCTCTCGCCGCTGCGAGGCGTGCGCACCAACGGGCCATCGAAATCGAAGGGCAAGCGCGCGCCCGGTTGGAGATGGCGCAACGCAAGGCCGTTGTGCTGGTCGACGGAAGAGCGCGTCTATTTCACGGAAGGTGGTCAACAGCTATACGGAGAAGACCGCCAACAAATTACCGATGAGCTTAGCGGGAGATCTCCGGACACTTGGGCGCTGACGGAGTCGGCGCTTGGGGCGGGTCCAGTCTGCCGCCGGACGCAAAGGGGGATTACGAGCGCCTCCGCGCCGTGAGACGAACCGGAGCGTATGTCGAAACTCCTAAACTCCTACTCCTACTCCTACTCCTACTCCTACTCCTACTCCTGCGACAGCGCCCGTCTAGCTCTTCACTTCGCGACTCACGCGAAGCCCGTCAACCCGGCTGAAACCCCTTCCCCAGAAGACGAGCAGGATGCGTCACGTCAGCCTTTCGCCTACAAGTTGTGCCCGATTAGGGCCTCGGCCAGAGTCTGCGCGAACCGGACCACTGCCTGACGGCCGTGGCGCTTGGCCGCTCGCGTGAGCTCTTCCAGGGCATTCCAGCATGCACCCGGAAAGAGGGTCAGCTTATAGGGATCGAGGTTGAAGACCACGTGCCCCTGGCGCTCAAGTGCAGGACCCAGGGCGTTGACGATCTGGCCATCGACATCGATGACATAAGCGGCGCCCTTCCTGGCGAGTTTCCCTAGCCATCCCATCAGCCATCGTGTCTTTCCCGCGCCCGCGGCGGCGACCACAAAGACATGCCGCACGCCGCGCAGGCCCAGCGGCTGATAAAGACCAATACCGCCCCACCACAGCAAGCCGAGATAGACACAATCGCCGGGTGTGTAGACGAGTGTCATGGCAGACAGAACGCCAGTCCACATGGCCGTCGCCCGGGGCCCATAGCGAAACTGCCGCCACCAGCGTTTGAGGGGCATGACGATTAGTCTGTATGGCGCACGCCAGGGGATAGCGAACATCAGCCAGTACCGAAATGTTCCGATATCGGTCAGCCCGAGTGATCGTCCGATCCAGCTACAGCAAACCAGCCGCCCCAAGGTCAACCAGCCCCACCATCCGCTCAAACACGCAAAGCACAATCCGAATGATGAGGCTGGATCTATTCCGAACCGCGAGATCAGATAAGCGCCGGGCCGAAGAAACCAGGAGAGAGCGACGGCAATGTGTACGCCCTCCGGAAGCTGCACTCCGGTTTCGACGAGTCGAAGGATCACAGCTTCCGCAGCGCGCTCGCCGACCTCCTCCGCCGACAGCACCGCGACTTCACTGAAGAAATGCGCGATAACGAGCGCGAGGACGATTGCAGCCAAGCCAACAAGCCAGAGCTTCTTCATGGCGGCGTGGCTAACGGCAAGCCGATGATCGCTGCTTGCACGAAGAGGCTCGGCAATTCTGGGAAGGGCTTCTGCAAGCCCAGTTTCGCAAGCTCAACTTTGGCTGCGGCGACGGCGAGCGCCGCGCGGTCACGATCGAGCGTGAAACGCTCACGCGCCTCTTCAAGCGTGCTCATGCGCGCGATGCCGCGGGCCTGTTTCCTTATCCCGGCGACAGGTTTTCGAATCGTAAGATCCTATAGTCAGCATCCATACGCGCTTAGGCCAGCTTTCTTACCGAGACGCCGAGCCGTGCACGGCCGCCATGAGAACTCGGCTTACAAACCCGAGCGCCGCTGTTTCATTCTGCCCCCGCGAAGCCTTGGGTTGGGAGCACAATTCCGGCAATTGCGAACTCAGCCTTCGGCGCCTTGGCGTCACATTCTTGCATTCGACCGTTCACAAGGAGCCCATGGCATTCCCTACCCGCTCCCAAGCGCTTGCTGCTGACGCGACACTCCCTTTCAGTCATTCGGACGCTTGAACTTGCCAAGCCTCTATTCGTGAAGCTTGCCTGAACTCGGTCCTTGAACCACAAGGGCGGGCCCGCTCCTTTCGGCTTCGCCTCCCGTGTTCACCCTTGCAGTTCGTCCCGCCTTCCGGCTGACCAGCTTTCACGAGGCTGGCAATCAAGCCACCGAACGATGAAAGGAAAATACCATGTCAACAACCACCAAGCGCAAGAAGCCCGCGGAGAAAGCCAAACCAGTTCTCCATGTCCAAGTCGGCGGAATTCGCATCCCGATCTGGAAGAATGAGGGCGATGAAGGCAAAGTGTTCTACAAAGCCGGAACACCGGAGCTTTCCTACAAAGGCACCGACGACCAGTGGCACACAGCAACCAGCTACAGTGCTCGTGATCTCGTCAACCTCATCAAGGCAGCGGCGCTGGCCCACTCGGAGATCAGCAAGAGAAACTTCGCCGAACGGACAGTGACTGATGAGGATCTCGACGAGACCGAATAGATCCGATCGGTTCGACCGAAACAGGCCCGCTTCGGCGGGCCTGTTCTTCTTGCCAGCAGACCAAGGGTTTGGACCTCTCCGACTTGCTTTGGTCGGAGACCTCGCTCAACGATCAGTTGACCCTTTCTGTGGCCAGTGGTTACCCCATCTCCCACACCCAAGCAGTCGCTATCGCGAGATTGGACGCCAGCCGGTTCGGTATGTCCCCACCCGATGCTGCCAGCCGCGGCTTCGCGTGTGGATGGTCGCACCTGCGATTGGACCGGTCTGATTGCGTGGGTCACGACGAGTGGCCTGATGCGTAAGTGGCGTTGCCGTGCGAGACGACGAGAGCTGTCATCGAGAAACATAGCAGCCATGTCGATCAGACATGGCCAAATCCAAAACAAAACACTTGTGAGGCCGTTTAGGCCTCACGCCATGCGCGCAGTGCGCTGGAACACAGTGCTGATGCTTTGCATCGGCACTGTGTTGAAGGCTGTGGATATGCCGCAGCATCTGTACGGAGTTCGCGTCATGGTTGTGTACACTTCAACTGCGCGCCGGAGTAGCGAGATGTGCTTTTGTACGTACAAATCCTGACGGATTTGGCCGTTACACAAAAGCACCCTCGGCAAGGGGGAACCGAGGTTCCCCGTTTGCAATCCCCTCCTGGCGCGTGCGTGTCAACTCGCAGATTTGCTCTATGACCCGATCGCGTAAGTCAGCCGCCTGCACTCGCCGCCTCCTCCTCCGTCTCACGGAGGAGCAACGGTCCGTGATCCGTGCTAAGGCCCGGACCGCGAACCTAAGCGTCAGCGAGTATGTGCGGCGCATGGCCGTAGACGGCCAAATCGTCGCGCGCCAGCAGTCTGCCTATGGCATGGCCCTCGCCAGTCAGTTGAAACGCATCGGGGTCAACTTAAACCAGTTGACCCACCTAGCCAACTCTAACGGCGAAATGCCGCCGGAGCTGGCGCGCCTCTGCGGCCGCATCGAAGTTCTTTTGGACCGCGTCGTGGAACTGGAATGAGGTAACGGCGCTATGGTTCCACGCGAGGCGGGTCGCGGTCGTTCATTCAAGGGCGCCGGGCAGTATTATCTGCGCGATAAAGGTGCGCTCACTTCGGAGCGCGTCGCGTTCACTCACACTGAGAACGTCCCGACGCAAGATCCTGAAAAAGCTCTCAAATGGATGGCCTGGACCGCCATCCATGCCGAAGAGCTGAAACGCGAGGCCGGGTCAGACCTGCGTGGCCGCTCTTGCACCAAGCCTGTCTTTACGTTCAGTCTCTCATGGCACCCCGAGCAGGACCCAAAAAAATGGGAGATGATCGGCGCCGGTCGTCGAGCGCTCATCGCCCTAGGGCTTCAGGATCATGAGACCGTCATGGTCGCGCACAATGATTGCGACCACCCTCACCTTCACCTGATCGTCAATGTCGTTGACCCCGAAACTGGCAAGGCCAATCGGGTTCCCTTTTCAAAGAAGAAACTTTCGAAGTGGGCGGAGGAATACGAACTAGCACACGGCAAAGTCTATTGCGACAAACGCGTCGAGAACAACCAGAAGCGTGACCAAGGCGAGAAAGCTAAGTACGAGGAGCCAGAGCTCGACCTCAAGGCTCGCATTACAAAGCTATATCAGGAGTCTGAAACCGGTGTCGCATTCCAGACGGCGCTGGCCGAGCAAGGATTCATCTTGGCGAAAGGCAAGCGGATCGTTCTTATTGAGCGCGATGGCAACATGCACAGCCTTTCGCGCCAGCTTGACGGGATCAAGGCCAAGGACATGCGAACGAAACTGGGTGATCTCGACCTGCCGGATGTAGAGTCGGTTCGAGAACAACAGGCCTCCTTGAAAACGGAGGAAGCGGTCCATCGCGAAGCCGAAACCCAGTCGAATGCAACCGAGAAGTCTGAGTTCGAATATTTCGACCGCGATCAACAAGATTGCGACTGGAACGAACGCATCATTGACGCCGGCATCCAGGCTGATGATCGTGGCGAAACCCATGAGTACTCCGAAGCCGAAGATGTGCCAGAAGGCATTACGCCTGACGATTGTGGCAGCGAGGGCGTGAACTCCACCCCTCAGCGACCCCGGCCCGGTCCGGCGAAGAAAGGAAAGCGAGGTCAACGCCGCCTTACGGAGTTATTTGCTTCGCCACAACGCCCGGAACCAAGTCCGTTCGAACTCAACAAACTTCAAGATCGACATCTGGCAGAACTCGGCGGCTTCTACACGCGTAATACCCAATCCCGACTGAAGCTCGCCGCGACACTGAATCATCAATACGGCAACGACGAGTGGAAACTTCGTGGAGATGTAGAGCGCCTCGAAGACATCCTCAAGAATTCAGGGCGACTGCGAATCTGGTGGCTCAAGCTCTCAAACCAGATCCCGAAGGACCCCGAGCAGGATGTACAGGAAAAGCGGATGACACTTAGCAACATCGAATGGCGTAAGGCCGAAGCACAACAGACGCTTGAAGCTCAGATTGAACGAGAGCGGCGTGAAATCGAGGCCCGTCAACGCACGGAGCACGAACAAGTTCAGCAGACGCCCCGTATGGAGCCTCCCGACGAGCACCATCGGGCTCAAGATACGGTCGAACCGGACGAACACTATGGACCGTCCTTTGAGTAATGCATTTTTGCCGCAGTCACCGTGTTGGTGTTGCTGGCTGGAGCGCTAACCTTCGCAGAGGAGCTAGCGCTATGAAGCAGCCTGAGCCTGCGATCGATACCACCTTCGAAGGGCATTACACCATCGCTGACCTTGCCGAACGATGGCGCCTCGGGCGTGAAACAGTTCGACTTCTCATCAAGGATGAACCTGGCATTCTGAAAATCAGACTCGGGCGGCGGAAGTCCATGACTCGCTATACCGTTCCGGAGTCGGTGGCCCGTCGAATTCACACGAAGCTTCTTCACTCCTAGTTATGAGTAGCCACTCACCCTGGGTCCCGCTGCACGCTTTGACATCCTCGGGTTTCGAATTCGCGCTGACCTGTACCGGGAAAACTGAACCAAACTAAACTGGAATTCCCAAGAGGCGGAGACGCCGGAAAGGGAGAGAAGGTGAAGAAGAGTCGGTTTACGGGAGAACAGATCCTGGCGATCTTGAAACAGGTTGAGGCCGGGCGAAAAGTTGAAGACGTGTGCCGGGAGCATGGAATCAGCGCGGCGACGTTTTATACGTGGCGGTCGAAGTATGGCGGGCTCGAGCTGAGCGAGGCGAAGCGGCTCAAAGCGCTCGAGGAAGAGAATGGCAAGCTGAAGGTGCTGGTGGCCGAGCTGTCGCTCGACAACAAGATCCTGAAGGACCTGGCCACAAAAAAATGGTAGAGCCTGTGGAGCAACGAGCGGCAGTGACTTACGTGGTGACCGAGTACGGCACCAGCGAACGTCACGCCTGCAGGCTATTGGAAGTGCCGCGGGGAACCTATCGGTATCGGCCGCGTCCGGATCGTGACCGCACCCTGCGCCAAGCGGTGCGGCGCCTGGCGGCGCAGCATCCGCGTTGGGGCTTGCGCCGAATCGGGGAGTTAGTCAAGAAGGAACGTCCGAAGATCGGAAGATATCGGGTCGGTCGCGTCTGGCGTGAGGAACAGTTGCAAGTGAAGCGGCGAGTGCGTAAGCGCTTGGTGCGGGAAAAATCGGGTGAATCCTTAGCAAACCGCAGGAACCAGCGGTGGGCCATGGACTTCGTTGCCGACCGCTTAGCGGATGGGCGAGCGTTGCGTATCTTCGCTTTGGTGGATGTCTTTACGCGGGAATGTCTGGCGCTGGAAGTGGATCTGAGTCTGTCGGGAGAGCGGGTGAGACGCGTGTTGGAAGCGGTGGTGAAAGAGCGTGGAGAAAGGCCGGAAGCGATCATCGTGGATAACGGACCGGAATTTGTTTCGCACGTTTTGACGCAATGGTGCCAGGCGCAGCAGATCAAATTGAGTTACATTCAGCCTGGCCGGCCGATGCAAAACGGGCACGTGGAAAGCTTCAATGGAAAGTTTCGCGACGAGTGTCTGAATCAGCATTGGTTCGTGACGTTACGCCAGGCGCGTTTGATCGTGGCCGCCTGGCGGCGCCACTATAACGAGGAACGGCCACATAGTTCACTCGGGAACCAGACACCCTGCGAGTTTGTCGCGGGGCTGTCCTTCGCCCCGAAGGAGTCTGATGCCGCAGAGCTGCCGCCGGCTCAAGGCGACCCTGCGGCGAGCTGCGCTCGACCTTGACCCACCGACCGTTCTGCAGACCGAGAGCTGAGATATAGGGCGAAGGACAGACCTGAAGGTATGGTGGAATTTCTAGTTTAGGTGGACGGATTTTTCGGACAGGTCAGCGCCCCCGCCGACATCCCCGCTGTTTGAATTCGACGGCCCATTCTGCCGCCGAATCCCTCGCTCTCCTCGCGACGCGGACCTACGGAAGATGCTCGTTGATCTTGCTCCTAGGATCCCTTCACGCAAGCGGCTCTTCCGAAGAAGAAGACTCCCGGAGCAAGGGAAGTTCCAAGGCATCGGGAGCGCACATCGACTCGCAGTCGCAGGAAATAATCGTGCAGTCAATCGATCTCGAAGGTTTTGATCCGGGTGCCATGGAGTTGTGCTCGATGGCGCGCCTACCGATCCCATTCGTAGGCATTGCACAGAGCAAGCGACCGCCACGACTCACGCTCCCAACCTGAGATCTGCGTGGCTCTTAACTGAATAAGGTATGCGTATTCTTTCAGCTATTGGCGCCAAAAATCTTGAGAGTTGTTTTCTTAACTTTGTAAATTTCCCAAGAGCTCGCAGATCTCTTCGAGGCGTTCTGCGAGGTTCTTGCAGTTCCTCATTTGGAGTGTTCGCCACCGGCTGATGCCGCCATGCTTTTGATGAGGCTACTATTGGGCATCCACTTCGGAGGTCGTCCGCGACGTCTACCATTAAGCCGGACCTCTATCAAAACCTGAATGGCCAAGTCTAAACGCTCGCGTTGTCGCTTCAAATCTTCGATCATTTTTCCAATTTGTGGTGATGACATGTGAAGAAATTATAGCCGCTATTAACGTTGAGCGCTGATGGTCGATGCAACACGGATCGGCTTAAGCTGGTCTGGATGCAGAGAGCCCTAACCTCGGCGGCCGCGTCGCGCTCCCGCAGCAAGTCGAGAGGAGTCACAGTCCCGGCGGGGGCCGTTCTGCTCACCATCATTCGCACGAAGCCCTCGCACCGACCGCTTATGTGCGCTTCGCTCTCGCTATGATCGCGCTCCCGGCCTGTGGCGTGGGCGGCGATGCGGCGCCGGATCTCGTGGGCATTCGAATAGGAAGCGTCGTTCGGCGACTGGTTCACCCTAAAAGTCGTAAAGGCTATGGCGAATCGGCGTTCGGGCGCGAACAAAAGGAGAAGATTCCTATTATGCTTTTCCCCCATCGCTGTACTGCGTGGCATGGTCACTTTCGCGATGGAAAAAACACCGCATCATCGAAACCGAAGTGGCATCGGTGGCTTCCCGTGCGCGACGCCATTCACCCCAGCGCCAGAAATAATAGCGCCTCATCGCTACGTCCTCCTACCGTTGAAGGAAAACAAGGTGTGCAGCGCCCCCATTGCGTTGCAGTGTCTATCGAGTAAGTTTCCGCTACGTTTGTGCTCAGCAATGCGTGGAAACGAGCAAGGAGATCTCAGTTCGGTGGACGAGGAGCGATTCCCGTGGGCAATGGTGGGCAATGCAGTACGGGAATCACGGCAAATACGGCACTCGTGGTAATGTAGAATCAGCAACTTACAGAAAGGAAAAGGACTAGAAAAGTTCGAATCCCTCTCTCTCCGCCAGAATAATCAAGCCAATTGTGGCTGTGACGGATCGCGCTTCACCCATCTGAAAGCGGGCACCGAGTTCTTCCAGAGAAACTTCTCCGCCGCTGGACGCCCTTTCGCCAGAAAGTAGCCGCGCAAAATCTCCAGGGCAGCCTTGTTGCGTCCGGAATAAATCAGGTGGTCCTCCCCGAAGATATCCCAGATAAAGTCCATTACGGGCTTGTAGACCGCGGGATCGAACGGCGCCGTCGGCGGCGTGTTTGGGGCACGGTGAAGTCCTGACACTTTGACGTAGGCATTTCGCTTCCTGAGCTCGCGGAGATTCTCGGAGTAACTCTTCAGTTGGCGCGGGTCCGTGGGGAGCGCCAGGAACTGCAGATGGCCGAGGACGATGCGCAAGTCAGGTACTTTGTCCGCCAGGCGCAAGGTCGCCTCAATCAGGTCGAGCCGGGGATTGGCCACTTCAAGCGTCAGGCCGGTCTGTGCGAAGGCTTTCATGTTGGCGATGAATTCCGGCTTGTCGACGGCGGTCACCAGGTTCTGCCCTTCCCAGACGTTGCCATAACGAATGCCGAGGAACAATTTGTTCCGATGGTATCGCTCGAGATACTCGCGGAACTGCGGAATTACCGGGTCCAGATTGCCGATCATGCCGGTGATCATCGGTTCATTCTCGATGATCATCAACACCCAAAGATTGTCCTCCATCCAAGGGCTGGCCTCCACCTTGATGCCGCCGACAATCCCGAGCGGCGTCGCAGTCTCGCGAAAGTCCTTGGGCAGGAAGGGCTGAGCGTTCGGTGTCTTGGGATAGGGTGCGCCCTGGGGACGGGTGGGATCGTAGAGATGAAAATGCGTGTCGATAATCGGGATACGATCGCTTTCCGCCGCAGCCATGGACGCGGCGCCGGCTGCCGCAAGAAACGCCCGGCGGCCCGTTGACAGGTAGTTGTCGATCATTGGTAAACCCTCCTAACGCGCTAGCTTCTTCAGCGTATCGGTGCCTGCGGTTTGGCGCACAATCTTCTTCAACTTCTCCGAGTCGCCATCCGCGCCTTGACGTTGGATCGCTTCGCGGTAGCGTTCCTGATGATCCGCCAATTGCAGCGGAGTCTCGCCCTGCGCATTCTTGACGTCGAGGGCGGCGCCCTTCGAGTACAGGAATTCGAGCATCTCGGGTTTGCCGGCTAGAGCTGCGAGATGCATTACGGATTGGTCCTGCCGCGCCAGGGTGATCGCCTCGACCGGATCCGGAATCTTGTCTCGCGGACTCCAGCGGCCTCTGAGATCGGCTCCGCACGCGACGAGTTCTTTGGTGACGCTCAAGTCCCCGGCGAGAACCGCCACGGAGAACGGCGTGTGGCCATCTTTGCGGACGAGGTTCGGGTTGCCACCGCGACCGGCCAGAATGCGCACGAGTTCGACGCTTCCGGAACTGGCGGCGATGTGCATGGCGGAGGATCCGGCCGGAGCTGGATTGATGCGCACGTCACCGGCCGGCCCTCCCGTGGGATACACCGTTTGAAGATTGGGATCGGCGCCGGCGTCGAGCAGCCGCTTCACCAGAGCCAATGCCTCCTCGAGCGTCCCGGCCTGGCCATCGTCGGTGCCCAACGCGAGTTCCGCAGCGGTCTGACCGTACGCGCCCTTTTGCTTGGCGCCACTGCGAGCGGATTTCGCCACGGCCAAAGCCGCGCCGTGTAGCGGCGTATAGCCGGTGCCGTCCACCGCGTTCACCGCAGCGCCACGGTCCAGGAAGAGATTCGCCAATCGCAGGTTGGGGCTGAATTTCTGTGAGCTGCCGGCAGTTGCCGGCGCGCCTCGCCCTGGAACGAAGACGGCCTTGGGTGGATCCCATTTATAGAGCGCAGCGAGCAAAGGTGTGGTGCCGTCGGCGGCCTTGCTATTGACGTCGATCCCGGCATCGAGCAGCGCCTTGGCCGACTCGAGGTCATTCTTCTGCACCGCGAAGAACAGCGCATTCAAGCCGCCCTTCTTCGCGACATAGGCGCCTTCATTGTTCCAGGGAATGCCGGTCTTCCCCAGTGTGACGGTGGTGGGCAGATAGTTGGTGTACTTCACGTCCCAGGAGTTGGTGGCCGCCCGGATATCGGCACCGTACTCGAGGAGCAGCCGAACGGCGGCGGGCTGTCCGGCGGCCCACATCAACGCGGTCTGGCCGAATTTCCTGTCGCGGGCATTCACCGCTGCTCCTTTGACGAGGAGCAATTTCAGAATGTCCAGACGGCCCAGGCGAGCCGCTGTCATCAGGGGTGTCTCTCCGTTCTCGCGGGCCACATTCGGATCGGCTCCATGGGAGAGAAGCTGACTGACCAGGGCGTCCGAACCATTGTGAATCGCCAGTGCCAGCGGACCGAGGCCGAGTTCATTCGTGAGATTGGGATCCGCTCCGGCCTTCAGTAATGCCGAGGCAATCTCGACATTGGTGCGGGTTGCCGCCCAGGCGAGCGCAGTGGATCCGTCGTTCTCGCGTTCGTTCGGATTCGCACCCTGGCGCAGCAATTGCTCCACCGCCGGGCGATTGTCATCGCGGACGGCGTCGATCAGCGGCCCGCAAACCAGGAGGGTCAGCCAAAGCATGGGCTAGACCTCCAGCCGGTTGAGCCGGCCAGTGCTATCTCCCAGCTTTTCGGTGGGCACTCCGATCTTGTCGAGCATCGTCAGGTAGAGATTGGTCAACGGCGTCTCGTCGCCCGGGAACTTCAGATAGCGGCCGCCCGCAATTCGTCCTGCCGCTCCACCGGCGACGATGATCGGTAGATCATGCTGGCTGTGTGAGGTGGGAACGCTAAGATTGCTGCCATAGAGGAGCAGCGAGTGGTCGAGGAGCGTTGAGTTGCCCTCCTTGATGGCATCCAGTTTACTGAGGAAGTAGGCAAAGAGCCGCGACTGATCGACGTTGATCTTGGCGAGAGCATCCAGCTTGTCCTTCTCGAAGTTGTGATGCGAAATCTCGTGATGACCCATCGAGATATCGAGGTGCGGGTAGTTGATGGAGGTGGCCTCGCGGGCGTACATGAAGGTCCAGACGCGTGTGAGGTCGGCTTGCAGCGCCAGCGTTTGCAGGTCGAACATCAACTTCACGTGCTCCGGCCACGAGTCCGGAACGCCGGCGGGGCGCGACATATCGGGCAGGTCGGCAGGCCGTTTTCGCGACGCGACTTGAATGCGCCGCTCCACGTCGCGAATCGACTCGACATACTCGTCGAGTTTGCGGCGATCGCCGGTTCCCAGCTGCAGTTTGAGTTCGCTGATGCGTTCAGCGACGGCATCGAGGCTGCTGCGGTCCGCGGCATCGCGCGCAGCCGCTGCGGCGGGGTCAATGCGGCCTCCTTCGCCGAACAGCCTTTCGAAGACGCTCCGTGGATTGAATTCGAAAGGCAGGGGCGTCGTGGCGCTCTTGAAGACGGGGCCGACGTGTGCCGCGCCGCCATTGTTGTTTTCCGTCGACAGTTCGAGCGAAGCAAATGGCGTTTCTTTGCCGAGCGTTTGCGCCGCCAGCTGGTCAACGGAAATCCCGACTTGCACTTTGCCTTTGGCGGGCTCCACACCGGTGAGGAAAGACGCGAGGGCACGGTCATGAAAGCCGGCTTTCGTGCGGTCCGGATCCGACGAAAGGCCGCTGATGACGACGAATTTCTTGCGGTGGGGCGCCAAGGGAGTCAGCGCCTCGCTGTACTCGTAGCTTGCACCTTCGCCCTTGGGCCGCCATCGATCCTGGTCAACGCCCAGCGGATAGATGATGAAACCCAAGCGGCGAACCGGCGCTGCGGCCGTCAGACTTTGGGCGACCATGGCCGGGATCATGGCGTCCAGCAGCGGTAGCCCGAGGGCGATACCCGAGCTTCGTAAGAATGTCCGTCGAGGCAGATACTTCTTTTGAAGAAACATTCTCTTAACGCTCCTGCTTCTGTCTCATCTGGAAGGGTACACTTTTCGCGGTTGCCAGAATCAAGTCGTGAAAGCGATATCCGCCGCCTTCCGTCTGGCGCATGATATCGCGGATGGCGGGTTGATCGCGCGCGTCCAGTTCGCGACCCAGCGCATAGGTCATCAGGCGTTCCAGGGTCGCGTGAACGAACTCGCCGGACCGGTCGAGCAGCATCTTTCGCAAGCCTTGTGGGCCGGAAAACTCGACTCCTCCCGGCAGTTTGACGGAGGTGTTGATCGGGCTGCCTTCGTCCTCCTTGCGCCAGCGACCGATGGCGTCATAATTTTCCAGCGCAAAACCCAGCGGGTCAATCCGGTTATGGCAGGAGGCGCAGCTGGCGTTGGCCCGATGCCGCTCCACTTGTTCGCGGGCCGTCAGCTTGCGCCCGTTGCCACGGCTCTCGTCCAGCGGCGGAACGGTCGCAGGTGGCGCAGCGGGCGGCGAATTCAGCAGATTATCGAGAATCCACTTACCGCGCAGCACCGGGGACGTCCGCGCTGAATGCGACGTGAGCAGGAGGATACTGCCTTGCGACAGCAGGCCGCCGCGCTCGCTGCTATCCCCGAAAGTCACTCGGCGGAACCCGGGGCCTATGACGCCGGGGACGCCGTAGTGAGCGGCCAGCCGTTCATCCAGGTAAGTGTAGTTGGCCCGCAGCAGATCCAGCGCGCTTCGGTTCTCGCGAATCAGGCTACCGACAAAAAGCCGCGTTTCTGTTTCGAAGGCTGCCGCGAGCGCTGTGTCGAACTCCGGAAACAGCTGTTTGTCGGGCACAGCTTTCGCCAGCGCCGGAAGGCCGAACCATTGAGACACGAAGTTGTCCATCAACGCCGAAGAACGCCGATCGGCCAGCATACGGCGTACCTGGCGCTCCAGCACCTGGGCGTCACGCAACTGGCCGCTTGCGGCGGCAGCCAACAGAGGGTCATCCGGAAGGCTGCTCCACAGAAAGAACGACAGGCGCGAAGCAAGTTCGAAACCGGTCAGCGGTTGAGCGGTACCCGGAGCGGAATCGGGACGGTCAAACTCCAGGCGAAAGAGAAAATCCGGCGCGATCAGGACATCGCGAATCGCGGCAGCGATCGCCGCGTCGAAACTTTGCTTCGGCCGGTTGGCGGCAAAGGTCTTGAGGAATGGTTGCAGGTCTTTGTCCCCGACATCGCGGCGGAAAGCGCGCCGGACGATTGGATGCAGGATGCGTTTGGCGCATTCGCGATCGTCCGCAGAGGGGGCTGGACGGCACACGAAGATCCGTGCACGGCTGGGCGTATCGCCGGGACCCGTGGGGTTGTGAGGCCCCGCGATCTCGATCCGTCCGAGCGAAGGCGGTCCGGGTTGACCATCGAAGGCGGCCTCGCCCGCAGTCATGCCTCCGTTTCCAGCACATTGGGATCCTAAGCTTAGAATTCCACGTGGACAAGTTGTCGCGG